>Ga0268288_10021_pt1 | contig 217267 bp, 202 predicted proteins | sample BraspS3V5C_FD_191349 | JGI IMG/M metagenome (GOLD analysis project Ga0268288, IMG submission 191349) | Soil microbial communities from Anza Borrego Desert, Southern California, United States - Bradyrhizobium sp. S3-V5C | ecosystem: Environmental > Terrestrial > Soil > Desert | place: USA... | reverse complement strand
CTTGAAGGCCGCTGTGTGGTTCCGGCGCGGTCGTCTGTTCATGGTCTCTCCTGTTCACGGCGATTATCGCCGTTGTCAGGCAAAAATTCCACTTATCGACCTGTTCAAATTTGCGGGGCCGGCTCTCTCCACAACACCTTATGGCCGACGGGATACCCGCAAACGTCCCTTGTGAGACTAGTCATTCGCCGCCTTGACGGCTATTTCTTCGGGCGCTTCCCGCATGCCGTACTTGGTGTATCGCCCGAGTGCCTGCGTCAGGTTGGCATTCTCGTCGGACGTCCCCAGCCGGACCGGTTGATCGAAATGCGAGGGCAGTTCTCCAGATCGTTCTTCGAAGCGATTCCTGCACCGCCGCCGCGAGCGAGGCCGTTTCGCATCATGTTCGCGGGCAGGGTGACCGAGAACAAGGGCGTGTTCGATCTGATCGAAATTGCGAAGAGTGTACAAGAGAGACAGCCGGGTGAGGTCAAATGGGATGTTTGCGGAACCGGGCCCGATTTCGATGAACTTCGCCGTCGGCGCGATGAGGCGAAGCTGCAGGATGTCGTCGAATTGCACGGCCACGTCCTTCCACCGCAAATGAGTGAGATCATCGCCAGGAATCATGCGGCCATTGTGCCGACGAAGAGTTCATTTGAGGAAGGCATGGCGCTGTCAGCGGTAGAGCCGGTTCTCGCAGGCCGGCCGGTCGTTACGAATTCCGTCGTTCCCGCGTGCGAGGTGCTTGGAGATGCTTGCGTCAAGGCCGAGGTCGATGACGTCGAAAGTTACGTGACACAGGTTCTCAAGCTGGCCAAGTTTCAGGACGAGTATCATTCGGCCGTCTCGGCCTGCACCAGGGTCAGGGAGCCGTTCTTGAACGGCGAGATGGGGTTCGCGGCGGCGTTGAAGCGCGCATTCGCGCTCAAGACGGCTCGATAAAATCCGCGGTATCGAGTATTGCGTTTGACGGATGCAGCCAGAGAAAGTCAGCGTGCGCGTCCTCAGCCGGAAGTTGGCTCGTGAGCCTTAGCTTATGCCGGGAGCAAATGCTCATCCGGAACGGCCGATACCCTCGAACCTGAAGAAACGCTGATACGTCGCCCAAATTCGTGCCGGCGTTGCGCGCCAATTGACCGTCCATCTCGAGAACAAGGCCTGGTCGGCATTGCTCCAGGGTTTTGTTGAGCCCCTGCAGAACATCCAACTCAAACCCTTCGACATCGATCTTGATCAGGCGAGGGCTCTCGGTTCGAAGAAACTGGTCGGCCACCTTCACCTCGCACTCGATCTGCGAAAGGTCCCCGGCTGAATAATTACTGCCGGCAAACGAGGCCTCTCCCGAGTTGGCCTTCGGTACATTCAGAGTCAGGATTTGTTCGCGTTGACCGAGGCCGACGGGAAAGATTTGAATGTTCTTTATTTCATTGCGCTGGACTGCCGATGTGAAGATGGTGCGAGGTGCGGGGTTGGGTTCAAACGCGAGAACCTTCCCGTCGGGGCCGACCAAGCGGGAGGCCAGCAGGGAGATCATTCCTTCGTTTGCACCAATGTCGACAAATATGTCGTCGGGCCGCAGGCACGACAACAGCACGAGCTGCGTTGGAAGATCGTAGAAGCGGCCCAAGAAGTAAGTCTGTCTGTTGGACCAGTTGCCCAGATCGAGCGACATCTCATAGCCGTGCAGTTTTCCTCGCATCCATGTTCGCGCAGGGCCGCGCCATTTGGCGTCAGCCTCGTAACCTCCGACAAACCGGAGGTACAAGAATCCCCAGCCGGGGAGCTCCCTGTAGATGTAGGGGCGGAGTAACCTTGCGAAGGCGCGTTTCATGATGTCCGGTCTGCCCTGATCCTTGAAACACTCTCGTCGTGCTTAACTCCTAAACGCTCCGGCAAGTTCGCTGTTCCACTACCTCGTCGCGTCCAACCAGGGCTGCAGAGCAACACCGATGCCTTCGTCGGCCATCCGTTTTGGGTCGGAGGCCGGCGTCCAGCCGAGCTCGCGGCGGGTTTCGCTGCAGTCGAAATATGCCTTCTGTGTCCTGGATTCCCAGTCGGCATAGCTCGGAATGCGGACGCGATCATGGTGCCGGACCAGCGTCTTGACCGCCCATTTGGTCATGTCGGCGAGATAGAATTTCCAGATCGGCTGGTAGAGCACGGTCAGCTTCAGGTCGCCGCGCTGCTGCAGCTCGCGCAGATAGTCCCGTGCCGTGAGGAGCGGCGCGTCAATCAGGTTGAAGCTCTTGCCCTCGATGCCCGGCACGTCCATCGCGCGGACAAGTGCCGCGGCAACGTCTGAAACCAACACGAAGGGAAGCTTGTTGTCCCCGCTGCCCCAGACTTCGCAGACGTTTTCGGAGAAGCGTCCGACGCCCCAGTGGAACGGGTTGCCGCCGCGGCCGATGACGATGCCGGGGCGGAGTATCACGAGGGGAAGCCGCCTGCTGGTTGCCATCTCCGTGAGCACGCCTTCCGCGGCTGCCTTGGCGCGGGCATAGTAGTTTCGCCGGCGGATATTTGCGTCGAGCGGCGTGGTTTCGGTGATCGTTCCTGCCTTGCCGCCGGCGTAGTAGGAATCGATGGTTCCGGTGTAGATCAGCCGCTTCACGCCGGCTGCAAGGCAGACCTCACCGACGAGGCGTGTCGGTTCGACGTCGTTCGCGCAGTATTCATCCCAAGTCTTACACTGTGCGTGGGCGAGGTGATAAACGTGCTCCACACCGGACATCGCCTTTTCCAGATCGGTCCGATTGGCAATGTCGCCCCGGACGATCTCAAGCCGGTCTGATCTCAGCTCGTTGAGCGGCAAGGCCGAGCCGCGGATCATCGCGCGGACACAATGCCCGGCGGCCACGAGCTGCGCGATCAGCTCCCTTCCGATGAAGCCTGCGCCACCCAGCACGAGCACGGTCGGTTTGGCGGCAAGGGGCGGCGGCCCGTCAGCGAAACGCCGGTCGACGTGGTCTGCGCGCGTCTCGACGCCGGATGCCTCGATGATCCGGGTGCAATGCGCGATGACGTCGCGACCCGTGGTGCCGGCAATCCGGCTGTCCAGCGGTCGTCCGTGACGGACGGCATCGTAGAAGGCGGTGGTGCTGCCCTGGATCGAGCTTTGATAGGGATTGCCGCGCCGCGGCACCTTCAGCTTGGCGAGCGCGTATCCGGCAAGCACCGAGCGGGCCTGCGATCCGAGCTGTTGAGCCAGCGCGCGACTGCGTTTGTAGCGGTCGAAGTCGACATCGAGCGGGGTCCGTTGATCGATCACGCAGGTGTCGGCGTCGAAGTCCAGCAGCGCCGAGCCGAACAGGCCGCGGACGTAGATCGTTCGTTGCGGGAAGCCGGGCGCGAAGTTGATGTTGAGATCGATCGCGCTGCGTCCGACCGTCGTTCGGATCCGCCAGCGCCGGCACACATCGACCCCGCTGGGCAGGGTCACCTTGCGGTCGGCGATCACGCTGACGGCTTCCGGAGGCCCGACCAGGTCGAGCAGCGCGGACACCAGATGAGGCCCGGTTTCCAGGATCACGTTGCCAGGGGAACGCAGCATCCAGGTGTCAAACGGTCCGAACCGGATCTGCCCGAGCTCGTAGAAATGCGTGAAAGTGATGTGATCGATCGGACCCAGCTGTCGCTCGGATACCGCCTGCCGCAATCGTTCAAACGCTTTCGAGAACAGAAAATTGTGACTCACGCCGAGCTGGAGCCCTCGTTCCTGCGCGAGCTTGACCAGCGTGTCGCTGTCCTCCGCGTTGGTGCACATCGGTTTTTCCAGGAAGACATGCTGTCCCGCTTCGAGGGCTTCCCTCGCGATCGCAAAATGCAGGTCCGGCGGCGTCAGGATGTGCACGCAGTCGGTCCTGGCCTGTTGCAGCATCTGCGTGAGGGAGGCGAAAGCTTGCGGAATATTCCAGTTGCGCGCAAACGCCTGAGCGCGGTTGAGATTGGCGTCACATGTCGCGACCAGTTCGACGCCGGGCAATTGACGTATGGCACGGGCATGGAATTCAGCAATATAGCCGGTGCCAACGATCGCAGCACGAATTGGTCCGTCGCCACGATGTGGTGATTTCGCTGTATTCAAAGCATCGGTCATGAAGGGGTACTTTGTCCAATCCGCTTGTGTTCGATGAGTTGTGGGCGACGGGCCGTGAGGCGATCCCGCCAGAACCTTGCGAGGCCCGCAGCCTCTGGGAAACGCGCAAGAAGCTGAAACCAGGCCAGTGTCGCGCGATCGGTCAACCGCCCGGAGTTGTTCCTGGTCAGCCGCAGCAGCTGCGCCGGATAGATCAACCAGGTGAGCCAGCCGAGGAAATGGGGCAGGGACAGGCTCGCCGCGAGGCAGCCAAGCGGCAGCAGGACACCCCATACGAGAGCCCGCCTGGTCTCGCGAACAAAATGCCGCTCGGGAGGCGCGCCGTGCAGATTGCTACCTTGGGCAAATGCATAGCCGGCACGGGTCGATCGCCGCCACCATTGGGAAAAATGTGTCATATCGGCGTCATGCAAAGCCATGTCGTCGTCCAGCCGCCAGATTCGCCAATTGGCTGCGCGCAGTCGAACACACAGCTCGTCCTCCTCCGCGGCGATGACGTCCTCGCGGTAGCCGCCGACTGTAGCGAGCGCCTGTACCGTCATCATGACGTTTCCGGCGCAACTTCTGACCTCGCCGGGCGGGCGATCCCACTCCCTGTCGCAAAGCCAGTTGTACACGGAGCGCTCGGGGTGTCGTTCACGCAGTCGGCCGCAAACCGCGGCGACATCGGGCCTGCTGTCGAGAAATCGCATCGCGGTCTCGGTCCACCTAGGCGAAAGCTCACAATCTCCGTCGGTGAACTGGACGTAGCGTCGATCCGGAGTGACTTGCAGCAAGCGAGCGAAGCCGGCGTTCCGTGCACGCGCGGCCGTGAACGGCTGGCTGAGATCAAGTTCGACCACCTCGATGCCCCGGCTGCGTGCAACCTGCACCGAGCCGTCGGTCGAGTCGGAATCGACGTAGACGACGTTGGCCGATTTCGACATCGAATCGAAGCATCTGACCAGGCGCTGCCCTTCGTTGCGTCCGATCACGACGACGCCGAGGCCCGAGCCGTCGCGCTGGTCGGGTTCAGGGCGGATCCGGTCGCTGTCGGTCATGTTTGGATTGATGTCGTTCATCGCGCAACGCCGGATCGATATCGTGTGGTTACTTCGTGGAATGAACTATTCGTTCGCGCGAGGCAGCGAAGGAACGTTGATCAACTCGCCAGATAAAGCTTGGAAGATCCTACCGCTACCGCACCTTCGCCGACGTCGGTGAGGATCACGGCATTCGCGCCGATTCTGGCATGGTCGCCGATCTTGACGGGTCCGAGGACTTTCGCGCCCGCCCCGATGTCGACGTGGCCCCCTATCTCCGGAACACCCCCACCGCCGCGGCTTCCGAGCGTCACCTGGTGGAAGATGAGACAATTGACGCCGACCTTGGCGTCGGGATGGATGACGATGCCGTTCGGGTGCGGGATCAGCAGGCCCCCGCCGATCTTGCAGGTTAGCGGAATGTCGGCCCCCGTCACCACGCTCCAGAAGCGGTGCCGGAGCACGAGCACCTTGCAAAAGGATGTTCCGAGGATGCCGCCGCGGCCCCGCCAATATTGATAGCGGCGGATTGAAAGCAGGAGTTTTCGCCCGGGATCCCAGAACTGCCTCGGGGCTTCCCGCGTCCAGTCGGGGAGGGTGGCGCTGATCTGGTTCAATAGACGCTCTTGGAAATTATGTTGGACGGCTCGGGCCAGGAGCCTCGGATAACGGCGGTGTTCCGGGGATTATTTTTCCTGCAAACAGGATACAAATATCTGCTTTTTAGGGGTAGATTTGTTGAATATGTCGTTAATTCTGCCGCGGCGGGTTCAATTCTGGTTCCGTCGCAAGGAGGCAAATTAATCACTCGCATTAAATTGGTTTTGCGAATTGTCAAATTGCTAGTAAACCCGCCCACCATTGGGCAAAAATAATGCTCATAAATATTTTCAGGGCTTGGCATAGGGTCATATGTTAACGATTGCGCGAATTTACGATGCCGGCGTACCCGTTGCGGAGCGTGCTTTCGAGGCGGAGCGGACGCTCTCTCCAGTAAAGGTCATTGAGACTGACGATTTGGCGCGCCCCGTATACGGGCTCCTCGGCGTGCCGGTCGATGCTATCAATTTCAGCACCCTGATGCACGCGGTGGATACGGCGACCCGTCGCCCGATCCCTTTTCTTGTCTCTACGCCCAACGTCAATTTCCTGGTCAAGAGCCTGTCAAATGCAGGGTTTCGCGAATCGATCTTGACCAGCGATTTGTGCCTGGCCGACGGCATGCCGCTCATTTGGATCGCAAAGCTGTTGGGGGTGCCAATCCATGAACGCGTCGCTGGCGCCGACCTGTTCGTCCGGCTGAAGGCCACGGGTGCATCTGGACGGCGCATCAAGGTATTCTTGCTGGGTGGGGCGCCGGGCCTCGCCGAGCGGGTGCGCGACAAGCTCAATTCGGAACCGTGCGGCCTTGAGTGCGTCGGTTCGCTCAATCCAGGGTTTGGAACCGTGGAGGAGATGAGCAGCGACCAGGTCATCGATGCGATTAATTCGAGCGGCGCTGATTTATTGGCGGTATTTTTTGGCGCGGAAAAGGCTCAGCAATGGCTGATGCATAATCACCAGCGGCTGAGCCCTCCCGTCCGCGCGCAGTTTGGCGCCACGATCAACTTCGAGGCTGGGACGGTACGGCGCGCGCCGGCTTTGCTCAGAAGCACCGGGTTTGAGTGGCTCTGGCGCATCAAGGAGGAGCCGCATCTGTGGCGCCGCTATTGGAGCGATGGCGCGGCGTTGCTCAAGCTGCTGGTGAGTTCCGTCGTTCCATTGGCCGTTATGGCGCGCCGTGACGGCACGACCCCGGGGTTTCTGAGGGTCCAACGTGATGATGGTCCGTCCTCGGTCACATTGCGGTTGTCAGGGGCCGCTATTTCAGCGTACGTCGATGTGGCAGTCAGCCATTTCCGTCCGGCGCTTGCGGCTGGGAAGCATGTCAATCTTTGCCTGCGGGAGACCCGTGCCATCGACCCGAGATTTTTCGGGCTGCTTTTGATGCTGCGCAAGAGCCTGGCGGCGCAAGGCAAGAGATTGATCATCACCGACGTCGCGCCTCAGCTGAGACGGACGTTCCGGTTCAACAAGTTTGAGTACCTCCTCGAATCCTGATGTTCGGGAAGTAACGCAGTTTCAAAGAAAGACTTCGGAATGATGCCGCGTACAAATCCAGTTCGTCTTGCTGGCTTGCTTGCTGCTGTCCTGCCACTGCTCGTCGTTGCCGGATGCGGCTCGCCGGAGCAGACGGCGCAGGGATACTACGAGAGTGGCATGGCCTTGATCGAGAAGAAGGACGATCTCGGAGCCCGGAAGGAACTTCTGAAGGCGATCAAATACAAGAGCGACAAGGTCGAGGTCTGGCGTGCGCTCGCCGGCGTTGACGAACGGACGAAATCAAGTTCGCTCTTCCTGGATTTGCGCCGAATCGTCGAACTGGATCCGAACGATCTCGATGCCAGGCTGCGCCTGGCCCGGATCATGGCTGCCGGAGGCGCTGCCGACACCGCTCTCAGAGTTGTCGATGCCGCCAAGGAAACCACCCCGAGCGCACCGCTCCATGCCTTGCGGGCGATCATCTTGTTGCGCACCAACGATAGCGATGGCGCCATTCGCGAAGCACAGCGTGCTTTCGAAATCGATCCCAAGAATGTCGATGCCGCCAGCCTGCTTGCTGCAAAGAAGCTTTCCGAGAACGACGCTGATGGGGCTCTCAAGCTGCTTGACAGCCTGAACGTCGAGCCGGCCGATGAAACGCGCATTTCATTGCAGAAGATACAGGCCTATGCCCGCAAGGGCGATCTTGCCCAGGCCGAGCGACTGCTGCGAAAGGTGATCGCGCTCAATCCGAAGGACGCCAGCTATCACAACCAGCTGGTTCGTATCCTGGTCTCGCAGCGCCGTTTCGATGAGGCGGAAAAAGAGTTGCGTGCGAAGGCCGACGCCGATCCGGCCGACACCAAATCCGGCCTCGAGCTGATCCGGTTCCTCAACACCGTGAGGGGCGCCGATGCGGCTCGTAAGGAACTTGAGAGCCGCATGAAGGCAGGCGGAGACACGTTCGACTACCGGCTCGCGCTCGTCGATCTCGATGTCTTGCAAGGCAACATCAAGGAGGCGACCGACAAGTTGCAGGAGCTGGTCAACGCAGCGCCTTCGGCCGAAAAGAAGGCACTCGCGCAGATCAAGCTCGCCGAGCTGTATGTTGGCAAGGCGAACGTCGCGGCGGCGGAATCGATCGTCTCCGATGTGCTCAGCAAGGACCGGCACAACGTCGGCGCGCTGCGGCTTCGCGCCGCGATCAGCATCGATCGAGGTCAGTTCGACAGCGCCATATCCGATTTGCGCGAAGCGCTGAACGATCAGCCGAAATCGTCAGATCTGCTGATCTTGCTGGCCACCGCCTATGAACGCGCCGGCAAGCCTGAACTGGCGGAGCGCCAATATGCGGACGCGCTCAAGTCGGCCAATCAAAATCCCGACGTTGCGCTTCGCTACGTCGCCTTCCTTCAGCGGAAGGGCGACGCCCAGCGGGCCGAAGATGTGTTGGTCGAGGCGATCGGCCGCAATCCCGGCAATCTACAACTGATCTCATCGTTGGGCCAGGTGCGCTTGAGCAGGCAGAATTGGGCCGGTGCACTTGCCGTCGCCGACGGCATCGAGAAGTTCGATGGCGGTCGATCGTTGGCGGATCAGATACGTGCTGCGGCCTTTGCCGGGCAGAACAAGATCGATGAGAGCATCGCCGCTCTCGAGGATGCGCACAAGGCGTCGCCAGAGGCCGCCCAGCCGATCGTTGCGCTTGCTTCTGCCTATGTCAGAAGCGGCAAGGCCGACAAGGCCGTTGCGATGTTGCAGGACGTCACGAAGAAGTCTCCTGGCAACGCCCAGATGTGGGTGCTCCTGGGCCAGATTTGGATGTCCCTGAAGAAGGAGGACGAGGTCGTCGGAGCGTTCAAGTCCGCGATCGCGCAACAGCCCAAGAGCCCTGCCGGTTACACCGCCTTGAACGAGTTCTATATCTTACACAAGGATTTTGGTGCCGCCGGCAATGTTCTTCAGGCGGGCCTCAAGGAAATGCCGGATGATCTCGGCCTGCGTCTGTCACAGGCCTCCCTCCAGATATTGAAGGGCGACAACGAGGCCGCAATCGCCCAGTACGAGGCGATCCTGAAGGATCAGCCGAACCTGCCGGTTGCAGCCAACAATCTGGCGAGCCTCCTGCTCGACTATCGCTCGGACCAGCAGAGCCTTGATCGCGCGCTGTCGCTTGCCGACATTCTGAAGAATACCAACGTGCCGCAATTCCTCGATACGGTGGGATGGGCGCAGTATCGCAAGGGCCTGTTCAAGGATGCGATTACGACCTTGGAGTCGGCGGCGCAGAAGCAGCCGAACATCGCTGTCATCCACTATCATCTGGGCATGAGCTACGCTGGCGCTGGAATGCCGGACAAGGCTGCCGAGCAGCTGAAGGTGGCCGCTACTCTCGAACCGGACGGCACTCCCCTGAAGGAGAGTATCCAGGCCGCGATGAGGTAAACTCCCGTCAGTTTCCGGCTGGCAACAATGTGTAGCTGTGGGTCACGACGACCATGATGCTGTGCGAGTCGGCCGGACCCGTGCCGGAGACAGTCGGAGTGCCGGTGATCGGATCGAAGACCGCGGTGCCCGAACTCGCGAAGCGATGAAGATAGCGATACGTGAACTGGGCCAGCCAGTCGTGAGTCAGGTTGTAGCTGTAGCCTGCTGAAGCCGAGACGTAATCCGTCGTCGCCGTTGAAATCTGTCTGTTTCCGCTCGCCGAGAAGGTCAAGCTGGATTGCGAGTTGATGAGTTGAGTAAGGCTCGCGCCGATCGAATCGCGCTTGAAGAGGGAGCCGACGATACTCGGGCCGACCGATTGACTCGCGGTGACGGTCAAGGTCGTGTTCTTCAGCATTCGGTAGGTCAGGACTGCATCGCCGACCCAGTCGAGCACCGTGCTCGAGGTGGAGGAGACCGTCGGAAATCCGCCGAGAACCGAGGTCGTGGCGCCGCCCTCCGTGACAAGGTAGGCCGCTCCAACGTTTCCACGAAACGAAAGCAGGGCCGATAGGGACGAGTCTATCCCCACCTGATTGCGGAATATCTGAATACTCGTGCCTAACGCGTTGTCGTAGTCCAGAAGCTCACCTTCCGACGACAGGCTGACCCCGGTTGTCGAACTCAACGCATGGCGCCAGGAGGCACGGGCAAGCGTATCGGTGAAGGCGGTTCCGCCTGCCGACGGTTCATAACTCGTTCGCGTGGAGGTCGCGAACAGCGACAGGGTGTCTACCGCGGAGAGCGACCGATCGATGCCGCCCGAGATCGTCATGCGGTCCAGAAAACCGTTCAGACCGGATGTAACGCCGAGATCGTTCAGCAGCGCTAGCGCCGTGCTCTGCTGCCTCCAGGAGGCTTCCACGTATTCCTTGTCGAACTTATTCTTCTCGCGTTGTTCGTATCGAGCCTTAAATCCGTAGCTTAGGAATTCCGAAGCTGTCCCAGCGATGCCCGGCCCCCAGTATTTCCGGTAGGTTCCGTCGCCATCGAAGTCGAACGTTCCCGTTGGGGTTCGCGCTTCGGCATTGGCAGTCAGTGTCGAATACGATCCGACTGAGCCGGCCGGCGAGTCTCGCAAGATCTGATTGCTGTTGAGCTCGACCGTTTCGCTTTCGGTCGTCTTGACGGACCAGTCGAACGCAAAAGCGTCAGAGGCTGACATGAAGCAGCACACCGAGACCGCTATGGCAGTTCGCTTCACGGGTATCGTGCCCCTCGGGTCCGCGCGGCCAGGATGGCTAGTCGAACAAACCCCGTTCCGGAACCAGGATCACATCTCCTGCGCGCAACTTGATATTCCCCTCCAGATCGAGGCCGGCCTCGTAGGCGCTGTAATTGAACATGAAAATCGTTTCGTCGCCGCCAGGAGCCCGTCGCCTCACCTGGATCTTCTTCTTCGCGGCAAATGGCCCGATGCCGCCGGCAAGCGCGATCGCCTGCATCAGCGTGGTCGGTTGCCGGACGACGTAAGACCCAGGCCGCACCACTTCGCCCGTAATAAAGATCTTGGGCTTGAGATCTTCCTCTGGAATGTCCTTTGGCGCGGCGATCACCGCGACCGTGATCTCGAGGTTCTGGTCCTTGTAGTTGACCTCGAGCTTCTTCTTGAGGATGTCTTCAAGCTGTTTGGGCGTCTTGCCACGGGCAGGAATATGCCCCGCCAGCGGGAACGCGATTTCGCCCGAGGGGTCCACGGTGACGGTGCGGTCGAGCTTGGGGTCCTGCAGGACGGAGATGCTCAGGCTATCCCCTGACTTGAGGGTTTGAGCGGCGGCAGCCGAAACTCCAAAAAACAGGCAAATGGCGACCAAAAGAAACCGCATTGCAATCCCCTTCATCAGCGTAGCTTGGGCCAACAATTTGGCTATGCGGGAGCGGCGCTTTGGAATGATTCATCGCCGGACGCCGACTGAGCTGACTTCCTATTTGAAAATAATAGGATTCCGGTATTCAAGGAACCCGAGAGACCTGCTTGACGGGAAAAATGCTGTACTGTTGCTTGTCTGCAATGACGTCTCTAACTATTTGATCTGAAATGGTTTTTTTGTCATTTGCGAAGCCGTAAACAAGTGCGGTATCGCAAAGCACATTGATCATGCGGGGGACCCCGCCCGAAGCCGTCGCGATGAGCGAGCAGGCTTCCTGTGTGAACAGCGGCTTCGGCGCGCCGACGGCTTGCAGGCGGAAGGCGATGTAGTTGGCGACCTCAGCCGCATCGAGCGGTCTCAGGTGGAAATCCGACGAAATCCGCTGCGCGAATTGATGCAGCGAGGGCGCCAGCAGCAAGTCCCGCAACTGAGGCTGTCCGACCAGGATCAGCTGCAGGATCTGAAACTTGTTGGCGTTGATGTTGGACAGCATCCGGAGGTGCTCGAGCGCCTCAGGTTCCAGGTTTTGAGCCTCATCGATGATCAGGATCGTGCGTCGTCCGGTCGCGTATTGGCCGTGCAAAAAATCTTGAAAGTGCTTGAAAAGATTCGGGTAATTTCCGTCGAAGGGCTGCTCCAGCGCCATCAGGATCCATTGCAGGAGCTCCTGCCGTCCCTGCGGTGAATTCGAAATCAGGCCGACAGTGATAGCGGGGCTGATCTTCTTGAGCAGATGTCGAACCAGGGTGGTCTTGCCCGATCCGATCTCTCCCGTGATCACGGTGAAGCCGGCGTTGTTCATGACGCCGAACTCGAGCATCGTGAACGCCATCGAATGCATCTTGCCCCAATAGATGAGGTCCGGATCGGGCAGGATCGAAAACGGCTTCTCCCGCAGTTGGTAAAACGCCTCGTACATGTTGTTCCCAGGGTCGAACTCTCGACCTTCACTGTTCTCGACCGCTTATAGCTTAAGTTCGCAAGTAGTTCGTAACCCGGATTTGGGTTTCTGTGTTTTGCGTAAATTGTGGTCACAGAAGGCCGTAATCGCAGTGTTAAGGCTGACGACCTAAATCGGTCCTTTGATCAATAATTCATTAAATCGAATACCGATTGGGTGATATGATCTTGCCGATAGATAGGCTCGTGACCCGATCTGAACCACAAGCGCTCGGTCACAGACTGATTTTGGATGACGATGCTTCAGAAAATTGATTTCGAAGACGATTTCCAGGATTTGCAGGACGATCGCGGCCATCTTCTGCGACCGTCGTACTACTGGACAATCTTCAAGAAGCGTTGGCCGTATTTCGTGCTTCCGTTTCTTTTGATCGCGTCGGCGGGAGTGGCGGGCGCGTTCCTCTGGCCGCCGACCTATCTGTCTGAGGGCAAGATCCTCGTCCAATCTCAGCAGATCCCGTCGGAACTGGTGCGTTCGACCGTGACGAACGCCGCGCAGGAGCGCATCCAGGTGATCCAGCAGCGGACGATGACGCGCGACAATCTCATCGCGATCGCCGACAAGTTTCAGCTCTTTCCCGAAAAGCGCACGCTGATGTCGGTGACCGAGCTCGTCGAGCTGATGAAGAAGAACACCAAATTTGCACCTGTCGAGCTCCAGCTGGACTTCAAGCAACGATCACGCGCCGCGCTCGAAAACCCGACGATCGTATTCTCGGTTGGATTTGAATATCCTGATCCCGCGGTTGCCGCGCGCGTTGCAAACGAGTTGATGACGCGCATTCTCAACGAGGACCTGCGCGACCGCACCAGCCGGGCGACCGACACGACCAAATTCCTGGCGCGAGAAGTGCAGCGCCTTCAGGCGGAGAACACCGCTCTCGACAACAAGATCACCCAGTTGCGAGTGGCCCAGGGTAAATCGGTTTCTCCGGCAAAGGCCGACCAGCCCTCGATGCTGGATCAGTTGAAGGCGGATCTCGCTCAGAAGAGCGCGCTGTACTCCGAACGGCATCCGCTCATTCAATCGCTGAAGAAGCAGATCGAGGCCCTGGAGAAGGCGGCGCCTCCGGCGGCGGCCGGCGCGGACGCAAACGCGGCCGTCAATATTGATGCGTTGACGACGCAGCAAGACGCACTGCAAAAGAACCTCGAAGCTGCCACAGCCAAGCTTGCCGCCGCCAGGCTCGGCGAAAATCTCGAGAAGGATCAGCAATCGGAAAAGCTCGAGGTTATCGAGCAGCCGACGGTGCCGCAGGACCCGGTCAAGCCGAATCGACCGAAGGTCGCCGCACTCGCGCTCCTTGCGGCGTTGGCGGCGGGAGCAGGCCTTACGTTCCTCAAGGAAATTTCCGACACGGCAATTCGTCGGACCAGCGATATTTTCAGCGTGGTCGACAGCCGACTGGTCGTATCGATTCCCTACATTGTCACAACAGCGGAACTCCGGCGTCGCAAGGTGCGGATGACAGTTGGCATCATCTGTTCGATCCTGCTGATCGGGGCTGTGCTGATCGGCGTGTATTTCTTTCTGCCTCCGCTTGATCTCGTGCTTGCGAAGGCGCGCGTTGGGTTGTTTCGGTAGGTAAGTCTCTGGAGAGCGAAAGTGGATTCGATTAAACAGGCTGTCGAGCTCGCGCGGGCGACCGATGCGCCAGCCCCCGAGCTTCTTCGTGCCGATCCGGTTGATCCGAATATCCGGGATATTCGCCTGGACGCGGCGCATCTTGAGCAGTCAAGAATTGTCGCTCACGCCACCGCAAAGGAACACGGGCGTTACTACGACATGCTGCGCACGCAGGTGCTGCAGGAAATGGACAAGAAGAGCTGGCAATTCCTGGCCGTCACGTCGCCGACCCCGGCCTGCGGCAAGACTGTCACCGCATGCAATCTCGCCATGAGCATTGCGCGCTTGCCGGAACGCTCGGTCCTGCTCGTGGATCTCGACCTCGGCAAGCCGACTGTCGCAAGCTATCTCGGAATCGAGAACAGTCGCGGCGTGATGGATCTGCTGGAAGCGCGCGCGCCTATCTCGTCGGTGGTCAATCAGGTGAGCATCGGTCCGACGAATTTCATGGTTCTTCCGGGAACGCGGCCGTCGTCAAGTTCATCCGAGTGGATGGCTTCGCAGACCATGGGGACGCTGCTGCAAACCATCAAGCGGGAATTCCGCTCGCGGATTGTCATCTTTGATTTGCCGCCGATGTTGCTCGGCGACGATGTCATTTCCATTTTGCCCAGAATGGACGCGACGCTGTTGGTTGCCGGCGTTGGCAGCACTTCCGTGTCCGATATCAAGGAGTGCAACAAACATTTGCAGCGCAGCCCGGTCATTCGGGTCGTGGTCAACAAGGCCACCGAGGCGGCGCCGGACAACTACGGCTACTATTACTGACCGCTCCTAAAACGGCGAGTTCGGCGGGAGGAACGCCGCAATTTCGGCGGCCGGCACAAAGTATTTGGCGATATCGTGAGTCTCGGTCCGCCGGGACAGCGGATCGGTTTTCGATTGCGATATCTTGCGGCTCATGATGCCCAGCAGGCAGCGGCGTTGAAGGTCGAAGACGCCCGATCCTGAATTTCCGGTGCGCGCGACGTCGGCGATCAATGTGCGAAATCGGCGGGTCTCCCCAGGGAGGCGATCCGGCGACAAAATGCTCGACCGCACGACGGCCTCCGGCACGACCGTGACGACTTGCTGGCCAGGGAGCGGAGGCGTCGTGCAAAGGCTGCTTCGCCGCAGCCGCAGCCGCATCGGGAGCAGGCTTTCCTCGACCGCCAGCAGGGTCAGGTCGGTCTGCTCGAAGCTGCCTTCCTTGATGACCTGGGTCGGATATTCCTGTCCGGCGATCACGACCTTAGGACGGGTCAACCAGCCTCGGCCGACGACATGAGCCGCCGTGAGAAAGAAGCTGTGACCGAGGTAGATACCGTATCCAGGCCAAGGCTGCGTTGGCGTTCTGTGAATGTTGACTGCGTAGGCGAGCAAGGTCTCGCTGTTGTCCTGGGTCTCCTGCGCCCTCGCTGAGCTGGTCAGGACGGTCGATGCGGCGATGCCGACGACGAGTAGCCCCAAGGCGAACCTACAGGTACGGCGGCGGAGCGATGCGACAAAGTGGCTTTTGAGCATTTCCGAGCTGTGCGCGACCACTGCGCCTGACAGCCTCAAATCCATCAGGACGTGCCTGTAAAGAACTTCAATTCCTTCGCCGGAACCGCGGCGAGAAGGTCATGGATGAATTGGTCCTGAAGCTTGAACGAGGCTTCCTTCGGCAGCCCGATCGTCGAGATCCGAATGAGCGCGCCATCCGGAATGATGCCGCGCAGCCCATACTTGAGGCGGCTCAATTGATGATCGACAACGCCATTCGAAATGTCGTTGCCGACCCGCATCCAATAGGTGACGGGCTCGTAGCGCGACTCGCGCTGCGTGATCAGGCGGACGACATCGATGGGAGAAGCGCCATTCTTGTAGTTGAGAGTGGTCTGGGTTTTCTCGGAGATGCGGAAGCCGTTCGCCGTGTAGCAAATCTCGGGTCGGTGGGACTTCAGCCGGTAGTTCTGAACCGGACCGTAAGCGACGAGCAGCATGACGATATTGCCGTGGCCGTCGGAATAGCCTCGCCCGACCTCCTGGGTGTAGACCTTTCCAGTCAGCGGGTCCGGCTCGACGTAGTCCTCGGTGTCGGTCGGTTTAACCGGGCTGATTTCGGGGACCAGCGTCCATGTGCCGAACTGACGCGGGATCACGCTGTCCAGGCTCGGCGACGCCGCCGTGCGCGCCATCAGTTCCCGAGGCTGGAGAACCTCCGCCAGGACAGCGGCTCCCAGCACTGCAACGCAAGCCAGAACGATCTGAACACGATTGGTTTTCATATGCGGGTCCGGATGAATACGGATATCTGGATCGAGAATATACAGGAAGCCGGTCGGCTTCCAATTAAATCCGTGGTGATCTCAAAACCCAGGGACATTAACATAAATATCCGAAACTGGCGACAGTCCATCCGTTGGCCTCGACGGTCGAGCCATAACTGCGTAAGCAGTGTCCAAATGTACGCGTGTCGACGACCGGGCGAGACCGGTGAAGGTACGGAGTTTCGGATGAAGGGCTTGTCGTCTCAGTTGTGCAAGTTTGTCGCAGCTTTGGGTTGCTGCGCCGTCCTGCTCGGTGGATGCGGCAAGAAATCCGGAGACCAGCCGGCAGCAGCGCGAGGGCAGGTCGTTGCTCGTATCGGCGACCAGGTGGTGACCACGCAGGAGTTCGAAAACGAGATGCGTCTCGCCAACGTACCGGCGGACAAGCAGAAGGATCCTGAGATCGTCAAAAAGGTGCTGGGCGATCTGGTCGTGCGCAAGTACCTGCTGCAGCAGGCGCTGGGCGCCAAGCTCGACCGGGAGCCGGGCGTGCTGCTGGATCTGCTGCGCGCACGCGAGCAGGTTCTGGAAAATGCGTTTCTCGTTCGTGCCGTGATGTCGAAGGCGCCGAGCAAGGCCGACGTGGACAAGTACATCGCCGACAATCCCACGAAATTTGCCGACCGGAAGATCTTCGCCATCGAGCAGGTCGGATTTCCGTTTGGTCCGAATGGTCAGGCGATCGTCGAGGCCAACAAGAACGCGACGTCGCTCGACGAGATCGATCAGCAGCTGACCTCCGCCGGTATCCCGCATGCGCGGCAATCAGGTGCGCTTAGCAGCAGCGACATCACCCAGGATTTCTACAACAATATCCAGGCGAAGAAGGCCGACGACGTGTTCTTCCTTCGCGCTGGCCCCAACGGCGTTTTCTTCAAGGTGAAGGGCGAGGAGCAGCGTCCGCTCACCGGCGAAGCGGCTGCCAACGCGGCGCGTCAACTGATGCGGGCGGACGCGCTCAAGGCTGAAGCCGGATTGGCGGCCTATTCAGCCAACCTCGAGGCGAAATACGAGGGCGAGTATGCCGGCATCATGAAGCCGGGCGACGACAAGAAGAACTAGTTCAAAAGATCTTGAGCTTATCGATCAGATTGCTTTCCTTAATTTCATCTCCGGCGATCCGCAGCCTATGGCAACCTTTTTCGATGTCGTGACGGTGACGTGCTTTGTTGGATTGGTGATCGCGTTCTTCCAGTTCACCGAGCGGGAGACCAGGACACTGGTCCACTTCATCCTGATCGGCGTGGTGTTCGCGGTCGCGAACCAGGTCGGCAACGCCGGCTCGGCCGTTTTGGCGTTGGTTTTGATTGCGGCGGGGATCGCCTACGCAGTCCTGATAATCCGTCGGCAATAAAACGGGTTGTTGAATATTGGGCAAAATGCTAGTGACTGGCTTCATTTAAATCGGTTGTGATGATGACTTACACGCAAGTGCTTCAGCCGGTAAAATCCAATACATTCAATAATATGGTTTGGCCGGGCCTGCTGATTGTCTCCGTCTTGGGAGCCTACGCGCCGACCGTCAAAAGCCTGATTGATGGGCCTTGGCAGACCGAGCAGGAGGGTCACGGCCCGCTGATCATCGTTGCCTGCCTTTGGCTGGTCTGGCAGTCGCGCGCAAAATTGCAGGCGGTCAAGATTTCGCCGGCTCCCCTGGCTGGCTGGCCGATCCTTCTCGTCGGGCTGATCGTGATGTTCCTGGCGCGGCTGCAGCAGGGGCTCGTCACCTTCGAGACGTTCTCGATCATCCCGGTGATCATCGGGTGCACGCTGATCGTGGCGGGCTGGCCGGCCTTGCGTGTGCTTGCTTTTCCGATCGCGTTCTCGTTGTTTGCCGTTCCGATGCCGGATTGGATCGTCGATGCCGCAACGGTGCCGCTGAAGGTTTTCATTTCGAACATGGTGACGCGTATCCTCTACGCTGCGGGATATCCGATCGCGCAGAATGGCGTCATGATCATGATCGGCTCCTACCAGCTCCTGGTGAAGGATGCCTGTTCAGGCATGAATTCGATCTTCGCGCTTTCAGCCATCGGCGTGTTCTACGCCTACGCGTTCCGCTGGTCGGAGAAGATCCGCAGCATCATCCTGCTGGCGTCGATTGTCCCGATCACGATCATCGCCAATTTCATCCGCGTGCTGGTGTTGGTGCTGATCGCCTACTACGCCGGCCCGGACGTGCTGGAGGGTACCGTTCACGATCTCACGGGTATCAGCCTGTTCGTGGTCGCTCTGGTTCTGCTTTTCCTGCTCGACTCCTTGTTGGGACTAGGCATTGCCGCGTTCAGGAGACTGCGGCGGCGTGGTGCCCAACAGGCTGTCGGCGGAGCGTGAAGCTGCGCGACGTGCGCGCGTAGCCTCTCGCATGCTGCGCCGAAGGATGTAGCGATCTGCCGATTTGGCTGGGACGCAGATCTATCCTGCCGCGTTGTTTGAACGGTGCCGGGTTATTGTACGGCAGGATCGCCCGCGACTATTTAATCCTATTTAAGAAACCGGCGTTCCTTGACGCGAATCAGTTCGCTCTGCAGAGTGAATAAAATTTCAGGCTGCAGGGCATTATTATGAAAAATAGAATTATCGCGATGGTCCTTGGCTTGGCGCTGGGCGCGACGTCGGCCAACGCCGCTACGATCACGGATCAGTTTTCGTTTCTGGACAGCTCGAACGCGGTCATCGCGAGCGGCTCGTTCAGCTATTCGTCGACTGCCACCGGCACGATCGGCTTTGCCGATCTGAGCGCGTTTACGTTCACCGCATTCGGTGCGTCCTATAATCTCGGCTACGTCAACAGCGTGTCGACGGACCCCAGCGCCGGCAATTACGTGTACTTTGGATACGACACGGTGGCGCACCAATTCGTTCCAGCGGCCATCGATGGCTACAATGGGCCATACAGTGCGATCTTGGCGGCGACGGATGGCTATAACGGGTTCTTCGTGTCGCCTCTGGCCGGACAGGCTGACCCTGCCGGCACGAAGGCCGACGGTCAGATTTTCCAGTACACGACGCTGGTACCGGGAGGAGATACGACTTTCGCATCTGGAAATGCCGAGAAGCTCATTCAGGTGACTTCTATTCCCGAGCCGGGGACCTGGGCATTGCTGATCGTTGGGTTTATCGCCCTCGCGGGCTTGGCTCGCGGGCGCCAGCGGGCGCTGCTCGCCAGTTAGTATCCCACGCCACCTGCTCTTCAAGTTTAGAAGGGCGGCGCCGTTATCAAATCGCAGACCAGCGCAGCCTCCCGCGAGGCCGCGCTGTTTTCTTTTGGCAACGCCATACCGTCAGAGCTTGCCGTTGGCTCTGCCGTGCAACCAGCGCCTCATTGTGCGATAGAGCAAAACGGCAACGGCAAGCAAAGGTAGCAATAGAAATAATAGATAAAGCAATTCCATGGTCGGGGGATCACGCGCTGCGATATTCAGACGGGATCGTTGCCTGACCAAGCTGACAGCAGCCTTACGTATGTCCAGAAAAGATATCACAAGCGGAAATAAATCGGGGTGACGGCCGCTGGGACGAACGATGCCTCCCGCGACCGATCGGGCGCAGCAAGGATCGCAATGCTCAGGGATATCGCGGAGACCGGCAAGTACCCTGCCTCGAAGCACGAATCGAGCACCGCCAGGTGGGCTATCGCCGGAACAGCTTGGCCAGTTTGTCGGCCTCTACATCCACATCGTGGCGGGCCTTGACGCGAGCATGCGCGGCGGCTCCCATCGCCTCGATTTCGCCCGGTGGCGCGTCGAGGCAGGCCTGCATTGCTCCGGCCAGGGCCAGGACATCTCCGGCTGGAACAAGCCAGCCATGATGGCCGGGCTCGACCAGTTCCGGTATGCCTGCGACATATGTCGTGATCACGGGGCGACGCAACGCCATGGCCTCCATGATCACCACCGGCAACCCTTCGGCAAAGCTCGGCAGCACCAGGGCACGCGACGCCGCGATCTCTTCGCGGACCTGTTCGCTGCCGATCCATCCGGTGATGCGGACGTGTGGCGTCAGATCATACGTCTTGATGAGGGTTTCGATTTCCTCACGCATCTCTCCGTCGCCGGCAAGCACCAGTTCAAACTGTGTCCCGTTGTCGCGTAGCCGCCGCGCCGCTTTGATCAGCAAGAGCTGTCCCTTTTGCTCGGCCAGGCGCCCGACGCAGATCAGGCGCCTGTTGGCCGGCGAGGGAGCGGGTTCATCGGCAAAGAAAGCCGGCTCGAGGCCGCAATGCACGACCTGGATCTTGTCCCAGTGCTGATGGCCGATCTGTCGATAGAGTTGGCTTCGTCCAAACGAACTGATCGCGACGACAAATCTGGCGCGCATGATCTTCTCGGGGAGCCCGATGAACTTGGCCTTGTCGAACTCCTCGGGGCCATGAGCCGTGAAGCTCCACGGAGGGCCGCCGAGCTCGTGCACGAGCATCGCGACTTCCGCTGAATTGGTCCCGAAATGCGCGTGCAGGTGCTCGCTCTTGGCGGCACGAAGCCAATGCAGGATCTGGCAGGCTTCGAGCAGATAGATGAAATGGACCGGGAACGGGCGTTCCGCCCGCCGTCCCATCGTCCAGACCAATCGCAAAGCCTTCACTAAGCGAAGCGGGGCCGCGACGCCAATGCGCAGGAATCCGACAAGCAGCGGAATCAGGCCCGCCTTCAGCACATAATTGGTTCGCGCGCTCTCGAGACGATCCTCCTCGCTCGGCTGCGCGTCGTCCCAACCTCGGAGCGATATGCGGAGAACCTCGATACCCTGGCGTTCGAGCGAAAGAATCTCGCGTCTGATGAAGCTGTGGCTGACGGCGGGGTAATGATTGACCAGGTAGGCAATTCGCATCTGAAATACCCGAATGACGCACGATCTCGTGACAGCTCGCCGTGCCCGCGGCAAGTCCGCTTCTGCGATCGGCCAAGTTTCGCATGTTAATCTTACCGGCTCCAAGGTTTCCCGAATTTGGATTGCTCTTTGATTTCAAGGCAATGGCCGGTTGCGTGCGCTGCGGCGTCGTCTACAATACTGCGGGTTAGCGCCCCTCCTTTCGTTGATGTATTTCTCTCATGCTCAGCCTCGCCGGCGATCGCCTCACCACGATTTTGTTTCACCGTTTTTTCTTTCCGGGAGAAGCGGCTCAAGCGTCGCGCGACCGGCTCAAGCGCCAATGCGACTGGATGCGCAGCAATTTCACGCCGCTGGGGCTTCGATCGGCGCTCGATGGGCTACAGTCCGGGACGCTCCCCAAGCGGCCGATCTTGATCACGATTGATGATGCGAAAGTCGAGATCATGCGCGTTGCCGACATCTTCGCAGACTTCGGCTTGCCGATTTCAATCTTCGCCTGCGTCGGTTGGTGTGCAAAGGAAACCCCCGACGAAGCGGGCCTGCTCGCGCGCGTCGTCAACCGGATCGAATGGTACGACGGGCCGGCAATGACGATCGAGTCGACCTGGGGACCATTGGCGCTCGCCGCCGATCGGGCGCAGCGGAAAAGTTTGGTCGACCTGGTGTTGGACCATGCGGAGGGTCGTCGGGTGGAACTGGAGACGCTGCTCGAGAGATTGGATGAAGCGGCGCCTCCGGACAGAACACGCATCACATGCTCGTGGGCCGAACTGGCGCAGCTGATGCAGGGAGGCGTGGAGATCGGTGGACACTCGGTGAGCCATGTCAATCTGGCCAAGTCGAGCCGGAGGCGAATGGAGTTTGAGATTGCCGAGACGAGGCGGCTCCTCGCTCTCAAGCTGGGCAAATGCGACGTCTTCGCTTATCCATACGGGATGGAAGGAACGTGCAGTCCGGAGACCACCGAACTTCTGCAGCAGAACGGCTTTCGCTTCGCGTTTTTGACCCACTCTGATTTTGCGAATACCCGTACCGATCAGATGTATCTGCCGAGAATTGCGCTCCCGGACCGCCCGATGTCGCACGCGGAGTTTTGCTTGCGTGCGGCCGGAGCCGGAGTGGTCTATCGGAAGCTGAAGCGAATGCGGAACTGAAGCTCTCGTTGCGGGCGGCTGAGGCGACGCGCAGTTGATTTGGGCATGGCATGTTTAGTTTGCTATCGGTGATGTTGGCGGCGACCGCCGCGCTGATCAGCGTTCCCATCGCCGTTTTCTTTGTCGAGGTCGTTGCCTCACTCGGCTCGTCGGAGCCGGATCGCGAAGAGCGTCCCGAAGGGATGCCGAGAGGACGCATCGCGGTCGTCGTTCCCGCGCACAACGAGAGTTCCGGCGTCCTGCCGACGATCGGGGACATCAAGCCGCAATTGTCGAGCGTCGATCGATTGATCGCAGTGGCGGACAATTGCACTGACGACACCGCCGAACTTGCTCTCGCTGCGGGCGCAGAGGTCGTTGTCCGAAACGATCCTGCACGGATCGGCAAGGGCTTCGCTCTCGGTCGGGCCATCAGTCATCTGAGTTCGGATCCGCCCGATCTTGTCGTCTTTGTCGACGCGGATTGTCGCATCGAAAGCGACATGATCGCGCGTCTGGCGGCGGTTTGCGCGCGGACGCGGCGCCCGGTCCAGGCCTGCTTCCTGATGAAATCGCCGGAAGACTCCCCGATCGACCACAGTTTCGCGGAGTTTGCCTGGATCATCAGGAATTGGGCGCGCCCGCTGGGGCTGAGGAACCTCGGCTGTCCCGTTCAACTGATGGGAACCGGAATGATCTTTCCCTGGGAGTTGATCCGCGTGGCTCCGCTGGAGAGCGGACATCTCGTCGAAGACCTGAAGCTTGGGTTGGATCTGGCCGCGATCGGGAAGGCGCCGCTGTTCTTTCCGTTCGTGATTGGCTCAAGCGAATTTCCAATGTCGGTAAAGGGAACCAACAGCCAGCGTCAGCGCTGGATTCAGGGCCACGTCGCCATGATGTTTCGGACTGCTCCTCTGCTCCTTGTTCGGGCCATCGCCCGAGGAAACATCGACCTTCTGGTTCTTACGCTGGACCTTGTCGTTCCACCGCTTTCACTGCTGGGTCTGCTGGTGGTGGGCACGTTGGGAGTGTCCAGCGTTGCGGCATTGGCGGGGGCGTCGGTTGCACCTGCGCTCATCTCGTTCGCAAATCTGATGATGTTCGTGCTGACGCTGCTGTTTGCATGGCTGAAGTTCGGCAAGGACATTCTGCCGGCCCGAACGATCGCATCGAAGCTGCCTTTGATCGCTCAGAGGCTGGTGCTCTATGGCCAGATGTTTCTGGGGCGAACGGCAAACCAATGGATTAGGACGGATCGGGGGCGTTCCGACTAGCGTCGCTTCACGCGTTGCCCGTCGGGTGCTAGCTTTCGGGAGAGCACCATCATCAGCCGCGGGGGCATCCAACGATCAATGGCCATCCAATCCGATCAGATTCGCGAGACCTTGTTCGTTGGCGCAGACGCGAAAAGCTTTCGACCGATCGCACTTGTCGCCGCGTTCGCAGTGGTGGCCACCAATTGGCTGTTGGGTGGCCGGTGGTTGAGCATTTTGATCGGCCTGGGCGTTGTGGCCGCAACCTGCTTGATCCTGCCCGCGCGGCTCCCTTCGGATCGCATACGGCTGACGATCATGCGGATCCTGCGGGCCGCCTACGCCTGGCCGTTGTGGCTGCGTCTCGGTTGCGGTGTCCTGCTCATCCTTGCGGTGTCAGTGCTCACCAATTCGACACGACTCCCGGTGGGGAGTGAATTCAACCTGTATCTTGTGCCGATCTTCCTGTCGTCGCTGTTGTTCGGACTACCCGTGGCCGTGGCGACGTGGCTGCTAAGCTTTTCGGTTGCCTATTATTATTTAATTCCGCCGAAATATAGTTTCGAGGTCTTGTCCCTCAAGGATTTTGCACTGACGATCGGCTATTTCTATTTGGGTCTTCTGGCGCTGGCGATCCCCGCTCTGGTGCGGGCTTCGTCAGCGGCGTTCCGGCGGAGCTAGGTCGAGCCTGGCGATCGGGCGGGCGACGGTCACGCGGCCGTTATTGAACCCGGTTATCTCGAAGCGATACTTAATTCTCGGCAGGGTGCGACGTTGGGGACGTTCTGTCACGATATTTGCATTGATTTTTTTATTGGTACGGCGAGGGACATATTATGAAGAGAAAAACTCGGGCGGCTATTTCCAGCCGGCAAATCAAGACGCAAGAGAAGCCATCCAAGAAGAATGTGTCGGCGACGATCGCAAGACGCTATCACGAGCTATGCCGTTTGCGGCGCGAGCTGAGCTTGGCGGAGAGTTCCCGATGAACCTCTCCCGAGCAAACCTGATGCGCTCGATCTATGTTGCGGCCTTGGTCGTGGCGACGCTCGGCTGGATCTATGTTTTGATCGCCGGTGTTGAGTGGGTTGCCGGCGTCTAGGGCTTCGGGACTGATTGAAGCAGAACCAAGGTTCTAGACTCTCGTTCTTGCGCGTTTGCCTCACGCGAACCGCCTCCACGTCGCTCGACAACTGGTGCCAACGCGCGGCAGCGAACAAGCGAAGCCACGGGGATTGCTGGTTCGGGGCAGCCGCTTTCCTCGATAGCCCGCTACCGGGAGCCTCCGGTGGATGTGTTCCGGGAACGCTTGCGAATCGGGCTCGGGGAAGCACAAATTGTAAAAATACTGTCGGCAAACAGTGCCACTAATTCCCTGTCCCTCGCAGCAATCCCACGGAAAGACAATGGCTGACGACTTCGTAAGTGCGGCGCTTGCTGCGCTGAATGACTCGGCGGAGCTGCGGGATGTCGCTTGGATTTCCGCCGCCAGGGCTGCGAACCTGCCTGTTGCTGACCGCGCACCGGTGTCGGCGCAAACTCAATCGACCGAGGACCGCTTCGCTGCTGCCGTTTGCAGCGGAATGGCCAAATCGCGCTTGAACGCAGCACCCGTCAAGGCATGACGTTCGGGGCGATTGGCTTCAGCCGGATTTTGCGGCGAAGCCGGACGGATTTGCCTGCAAGTTGCGGCGTTCGCGGCATTCATCTCTTGAGTTGACGCCAATCTTGTAGTCCTCGCTTCGAGAACTCCGGGCATCTTCAGTCTGGAATAAAATTAAATAGAAAAAAATGAAAAATTAAATTGACTCGTCCCGCGGTCTCTGGTTAAAAAACCGTTCATTGGACCCATAGTCGGAGTCAGGCGATGTTTAAATCTATTAAGGTGGCGATGGTTGCGGCTGCCGTGACCTTCGGGGCGGCTGCTTCGGCAAACGCAGCCGTGGTCGTTACCAATGGTAATCTGAGCACAGGTCAGGGCGCGGGTGGCACATCGGATCCGTATTGGACGATCACTGCCGCGGTCGGTACGGCGCCTTCGGGCGATCCCACGATCCACACCTACAATTCCGCGATTTTCCCGTTCAACGCGTACGCTGCGCCGATTGGAACGTCGCAGTGGATCACTCCCACGGCGAATGCCGGTCAGTCGTTTGATCCCTCCACGAACGGCTTCTACACCTACACGATTTCGTTCATTGCGACCAAGCTGAGCATTGCCGGCCAGTTCATGTCGGACAACACCGTTTCCGACATCACCTTGAACCCGGTGGGGCAGCACCTTTCCGGTGGAGGTGGCTTCACCTCTCCGACGGCGTTTGCCTTCAACAACCTCACCTTGGGCGGTCTGTACACGCTGAGCTTCACGGTCGAGAACTACGCGCAGAGCAGCGGAAACCCGACCGCGCTGGACGTGTTTGCGAGCGCCGTGCCGGAGCCTTCCACCTGGGCGATGATGATTCTGGGCTTCCTGGGCCTTGGGTTCCTGGGCTATCGGAAGTCGAGCAAGACCTCGGCGGCCTCTTTCCGGATGGTCTGACGCGCTCTGCCATTATCTGAATTCGAAGGGCCACCGTACGGTGGCCCTTCTTTTTTTGCCTAGAGCGTTTTCGAACGAAGTGGATACCGGTTCGCGTGAAGAAAACGCGTCAAGACAAGAACCCGGAGCCTTTCCCCTTCCGATCCCGTCGGAATGGGAAAGGCTCTAATGCCAATCAAGCCTCCCTTCGGTTTGGGAGGGCCTTGGTCGTTGGAGAACCCTGCGCCTCCGCGTCAAACTCGGGAGATCGCGGAGGGGGCAGACCGAGCTCACATCTCGAGCTCAGGCCTCAGCAGGACACGGGCGCGCCACTTCATTTGCGGCTGGCTTTGCCGAATGCAGAAGCGGCCCTCGCCAACGGGCACCCGCACCACTGACGTCGGCTTATTGCTGCAGCACTGCTCGAAGCGATCGGGGAACCCCAGCGGGTAGATATAAAACCGCGTGTAGAATGGCTCGACCGAGACCACCAGATCCAGATACTGGAGACCTCGCGGCAATTTTCCGTTGAAATCGATCAGGCGTTCACCCGGCATGCAGGCAAGCGCTGCCATCAGCAGTATCTTCCCCATTTGCGTCTTTCTGCGTCGGCCGGCGTTGGTTTGCAGCGTTAAAGCACGATCCAGCACGGCGCGCAGCGGCTTTCCAACAAGGCGCCACGGCGCGATGACGATTTAAAGCGGGCTGGGCGCGCTCTGGAGAACTTCAACTACCGGACCGCTCGTTGACGGATGGTGAAGAATCAGTAAAACGCGTCGTCGCTTATTTATTGAACCGTGGCGGGAGGATTTCGATGAAGGTTTATTTGAAGGCTTTTGCAGTGTCGGCTGCATTGCTCGGCGCCACCTGCGTTGAAGTTTCGGCGGCTCCCTTCACGGACGGTCTGTTTAATTCGCCATCAGGCGGCAGTTCCTATACGACCGTCAACGGCGGTGGGACTTTCGGGGCCTGGACCGTCACGGGCAACAGCGTCGACTTCATTGGGAATTACTGGAACGGTCCCGCGGCGACCGGCGGCTACAGCGTTGACCTCAACGGCAATGCGCAGGGCGGCATCACCCAGACCTTCGACTTGGCGGCCGGCACCTATCTGTTGGGCTTCTATCTGTCCGGCAATCCCGATGGCAATCCGGCTCAGAAGAGCATCGGCGTGACACTCGCACCGACGTCGCCGGCGTCCAACTACAGCTACACCTATCTGACCACGGTCAACGGCGATCATAGCCTGAACTATGATTATCATTCGTTCTACTTCACCACGAGCGGTGGTCTGGAGACCCTTTCGTTCTTCAGCAATGATCCGGGCGCCTATGGCGGCGTCGTCGGAGGCATCACGATCACCGCGGTTCCCGAGCCGTCGACCTGGGCCATGATGATCCTCGGCTTCCTCGGACTCGGTTTTCTGGGCTACCGGAAGTCGTCGGCGCGCTCTCACGATGCGTCGCTGCGGATAGCGTAGATCATCTGGAATAGACCGCTATCAAAAGGGCCGCCCGCGAAAGGCGGCCTTTTTTCTTGGCGAAGCGGATCTCCTGCGCGATTGCGCTGTACGGAGAGATGAGGCGCATGGGCACCGGCGCGGCGATCCAAGCCAATCGCGTCACGCTGCGCATGCAGCTGGCCATCAGGCCGGCTGTGAGGGGCGCCTGATCGAAGCGGGCTATCGCAACGCGCCGCGCTTGACCGCGAACGCAAAGTTCCCGACGAACGTCTCGATGTTGTGGGAAGCGTCGTCCGAGAGCGTTCTGGCAGCAGTTCGCAGCGACCAGTGAGACCGGCGTTCGATTTCGTCCAGGTCGTCGGACACGGCTTCCAGCGCACGCTGCAAGCGCTGCAATTCGGTATGCGGGTCAACTATTGTGCCCATACCGCCCTCCGAAGGCGCGACACATTTTTGAATTGTGTTTGGCCACATTAAAAAAATAATAAAAATATTCTAGTTAAATTATTCGACGCTTGTCAAATCCGGCATTTGCCGGTGGTCTGTCGATTGCCTGGGATGGTAACTGCGTAGGCTCGCTTAATACCTGCAAACACTGCCGCAATTGCCCCCGCTCAATTGTGGTGATTGGCACGCAGAGGAGCTCGTGAGGTGGCTCGTTTGGTCCGACAGCCGCGAGCGACGATCATGGTCTCGATTGCAGCCATTTTCGGCGGCGTCACGGATTAAATCCGATTTAATGCCGAATGATGCCGGAAGCTTCGCCCAGCGATTGGGCGGCGTTGCCTTCGTGGGAGGCGCAACTTCGATTTTTCTCGAAGCAGAGCAGTCGTCCTGCGGTTGAAGCGGCACGTCAGACGCAGACAGGAAACATCTGCGGCGATGCCGCCGGTCACCGGCAGCATCAAGCCGAGCTCACTGGATCCGGCAGTCGTCAAGCGCGCCCCCGCGCGCAAGCAGGTCGACGACCCAGTGCGGATGCCTTCCCCGGCCGGACCAGGTTTCCGATGCATCGTTCGGGTTTCGGAATTTGGGCCGCACCGGCGGGTAGGGGCGCGGCTGGGGCAGATCGATCGGCGAACCGCCAAACCTGCGACCCAATTCTGCGAGCTGCCGCTCGACCGCAAGCTTTTTGGATTCGACCTTCGCAGCAAGCACTTCCGTGAGCTGATCGTGGAGCGCCCAAAGGTCGTCCAGGCTCATCGCCTCCAGCTGGCGCGCTTTCATCATCCGCTCCTGGCGTGCATTTGTTTCGCACCGGATGCTTGCTACGCCATCCATAAAGACCCGGTTAATTTATTCATTGGCTTTTGGTTCGCATTCAGCCGAGCGCCCGACATCAAACGCGCGGCCTGTCGATATTTGGCAAAGCCGCCGGATTAATCGCGGGGGGCACAAAAAAAGGCCGCTCGATTGAGCGGCCTTTCTGCAAATCGATCCAAAACGTCAGGCGACGGCGTGGGCCTGCTTGCGCCGATACGCCATGAAGCCGAGGCCGGCGAAGCCCAGGATCATCATGGCCCAGGTCGAAGGCTCGGGAACGGCCGAGTTGATCGTAATGGTGCCCTTCAGCGACTCGACGTCCCGTCCGAACGGGCCCAGCGTTCCCAGGAAGATGTCGTTGAGCGACAGCTTGTAGGAGGCGCTTCCGATCGTGATGGTTTGCGGGCTGAAATCGATCAGCACACCGCCGGCGACCAGCGTCACCAGGCCCTTCACGTCGGCAAAGGCATTGACGTTGGAGGTGCTCGGCTCAGAAAAGTGGATCTTCAAATCGAATGCCGTGTTGAAGATCTCGAACAGCGCGCTGGTCAGCGTGAACTTGCCGAATGTGATGTCCGCTGTTCCGGTCGAGGTGGTGACGTCGAAATTGGAGCCGGTGAACTTCAGCGTTCCATCTGTCGCTGTGGTGTTGGTCGGATTGCACGAAGCTCCGAAGCATCCGGTCGTGGAACCTTTGAATTCCACAATCGAAGCGTGTGCTGCCGTTGAGGCAATCGTAGCGGTAAACAGCGCTGCAACTAAAATCTGTAATAGCTTCATGGCGTTCCTCAATTTAATTCAAATATGTCAGATGAACGTTTTGTTACATAGATTCTTTGGGCAGGTCAATTCGGATTGCATTTAATCGCCCGGGGAATTTATTTAATTAATTAACGGCCGGGCCGGGGAGGGCACGAAGGCCGCCTGCCCGGACATGCTTGGGGGAGGGGGCGGCCTTGTCTAGGCCGCGGCGCGCCTGGCCAGGCTGCGTCGCTGGGCCGGTCTCGTGGCGGCTTGATGGGACTGGGGATAATTTAAATGCCTTTGACAGCCCATTTACGGCAATGGTAATTTTATTGCCTGTTTTGGCGGGGGCTTTTCATATGCGCAGATTTCGATTTGGTTTAATTGCGTCGTTTGCCATCGCGGTTGCCAGTTGCTTCGGTACGGCAACCCCGAGCCGGGCGGACATCGTCTGGACGCTGACCGACGTGCCGCTGAATGATGGCACGCTGCTGAGCGGCCATTTCTCGATCAACGTGTACGGTTATCTCAATCCGGATTGGCAGCTGACCACCCAGAACGGGACGCTCCCGGGTGCCTCCTATCTGCCCGTTATCAACAGCGTGGATGTCACGAGCAACACGGTTGGCTTTCTGCCTCCCGGGTCGCCCTATCAGGGCATCCTGTTCCTGACCTTCCAGGATCCGCTGACCGTTGCCAACGCCCACAATTCGATCGTCGGCGGCGTTCCTGGGCCGTCCTATGAATGTTTCGGCTATCAGTGCGATCCCTCACTCGGCCCGGTCGGGGTGATCCGCTACGTGGCCAATGGTCCGTTGTCCTTTGCTTCGTCGGTGCCGGAACCCTCGACATGGGCGATGCTCATCCTGGGCTTCCTTGCAATGGGATTCATCGGCTACCGCCGCCGGTCGCTGCACGCGACGTCTTCCTAGGGCAGGTTCCGCCGCCCGTGAAAAGGCCGCCGCAAGGCGGCTTTTTTGTTGGGCGCATTGAACCTCCCACGGGGTTTGAAAGCCCAATTCACGGAGCGTGATCCGTGCGGCGGCGCAGCACTGGACCAAATAAATCGCTGCACAGGGAGCAAATAAATCAAAGTCCGGTGATTAATTAATAATAAACCAGCTTCCTCAATGGTTAACGACTCATTGAAGATTGACGGTTTAACTGATTGCTAATATTAAAACGAATGTGGCGAGAGTCGCCATTGGAGTGCCCCCGATGTCGTTGAAATCCTGTCTGCTTGTCTCGTGCGTCGCGCTCGCGTTCGGTACGACGTCGGCATCCGCCGGTCTCGTTCCCGTGACCAGCTACGACATGAACAACGGCAACGGCGCGACCCAGTTCACGGGCGGCAACAACTATTTCGATTTCAGCTACACCAACAGCACGACCCACACCGTCGATCCGAATGCGAGCAAGAACGGCTCGAATCAGGCGGTCCCCAACAATGCTGCGCCGAAGGATGCGCCGCTGTCGGGTGGGACCGGAATTCTGACCGACGGCACCATCGCCACGCAGGTCTACTCGCTGGTCACCAGCAGCACCGGCACGATCGCAAGCGGCCCGTTCGCCGGACAGCCGACCCAGTATGTCGGCTGGAAGTACCAGGACCCCACGATCATTTTCCATCTGACGCCGGGTCAGAGCGTGAGCTCGATCAACATCTTTGCCGCGGCGAATAACCCCGCGATCGGTGATCTCAACGGACTGGTCGCAGCGCCGACAGCGGTCAAGATGCTTGTGAACGGCGTCTTGGTGAGTACCACTTTCTCGATGACGTCGGTCAACGCCAACACCGCCGAGATCACGCTCACCGGGTTCGGCTCGATCTCGTCGGACTCGATCTTCTCGCTGCAGTTCTTCCGCGGTCCGCTTCAGCAGGACGGCATCGATTACTACAACAACCACGTGAAGGGCTATAATCCGGCCAATCCGTACGATTCGTCCAATTGCGTCGGTTTCTGCGATCCGGACTCCGGACCCTACAGCAGCGGCTTCCGCACCGAGGCGGCTCTCGGACAGACCGGCAATTTGCTGCCGGGTTCCGGCCTTGAGCCGTGGATCTTGTTGAGCGAAGTCCAATTCTTCTCGACGGCCGTGCCCGAGCCTTCCACCTGGATCATGATGATCGCCGGTTTCGCCGCACTGGGCTTCGTTTCCTGGAAGCGGAAAGCCCGTCCTGCGCTGGCTGCGGCCTAGCTGAATCTCAAACGCACCACGTGCGAATGTCCGCGATGCTTAGCCTTCGGCAATCATGCCGAAGGCTTTTGTTTGAGCTAGTCTGGGCGGCGGGAGTGGCTTGAGACGGCGTGCGATCTATCGCTGGGCAATTTGCAGCCGAGGCGTCAGGTTCTGAACCCCGGGAATTCCCCGCTGCCGGGCCTTCGCTGGGCCACGACGATCTTCGAGGACCGTCGCCAAGCCAAACGCGCCGAGCGCGCACCACGACCATGACGACGGCCTCGTGACACGGCACAACTGTTGATGCATCGGCACTTGCCGAGTGCATCGCGGTCAATAGTTCAGCGAGGTCTGAGCGAAGATGCCTTCGGCCCGCTTGTCGCCGGCGAGACGGAAGCGGTATTGCAGCGTCAGCTCGAGATACGAAGGCGGCGCCTGATATTTGGTCTCATTGAACCAGTATCGAAGCGAGCCGCCAGCCCCGATCGAGTAGGCCTCGGGCTTGGCATATGAGTCGTCATAGCTTGCTGCGATGACGGCATGCGGGAAGAACACCAGATTGCTGCTGATCGGATCGAGGCGGAAGCTGTGGCCGAAGCGGCCTTCCATCAGGCCGATGAGCTGGGCCTTCTCGAGAAAGCGATCGACTTCAGCGTAGACGTACCAGGTCGGCCAGTGCGTATCGATCGCGCGCAGATCGGTGCCCACCGAGTAGGAATAGGCCGCTCGCAGCAAGGTATCGTCGCGCGCCGCGCCACCGAGCTGGAACAGCTTGTCGATCTCGAGAACGAGATTTTGGTCGGTGAGCGGCTTCCAGCGCGCACCGACCATGCCCTGCAAGGTCTGCGATCCCGTCGGTCCGCCGGATTGATCGTAGAGCGTATCGAACAGCCGCATGAACACTTCGAACAGCGCGCCGTTACGATTGCCGATCTCAGCCGGCCGATAATAGAATTCCGAGCCCAGCTGGCCGGTATAGGAGCTGCTCGGAACCGTGGAAATCAGGAACGGGTTCGGCGCCGATCCGACCTTGCCGTAGGATATCGATGCATTGACGCCCCATTCGCGCGACAGGTCGGCGACCGTCCGGCGGGTCTCGAACAGCTTTTGATCGTCGATCGCGAGGCGGCCGTCGGCCTTGGCGTCGATGCCTTCCTTCAAATAGGCGATGGCTTTCGGATTCTGGAACTGGCGCATCGCAGTGTAGCCGGCATCGATGGTCGCGCGCGGCGGCAGTTGCCCCGTCGCATGGGCGCGATCGAACAGGGCAAGGGCGACCTGATCATTGCCGACGGCAACCGCAAGATAGGCCAGATCGGCGTCCCGGACCGTGCGCAGGCGGCCCTGCGCGATCGCCTGGTCAAACATCGCGCGGGCTTCCGCCTTGCGCTGGAGCTCGAGCAGGGTGTTGATCTGCGCCCGCAGCGCCTCGTCGCGCTTGGCCGGATTGGGGGCCATCTGCTCGGCGGCCTTGAACTGGGCGATGGATTCTTCCTTCCGCCCCAGTGCCTGCAACGCATAGGCCCGGCGGATCGCACGATCGTAGCTCTGCGGCAGGCCTTGCAGCGCGCGCAGCGCACGGCTGGGATCCTTTGCCGCCAGCGCGGCGTCGGCAAGCGAGAGACGGACGGTGCGGGCCTGCTCCGGGGAAAGGCCGCGATGCAGCGCGGTCTCCCAGTCGGCCATCGCGCCGCGCGCATTGTGTTGCAGGTTGCGGGCGTTGCCGCGCTGCGCGAAGATCTCGGCATTCCCCAGGCCTTGCGCGATCGCCTTGCTGGCCTCTGCTTCCGCCTCCACGGGCCGGCCGGCGCTCAGCAGCACGTTGATGAGCAAGAGGCGGTTCGCCACCAGGCTCGGGCTGTCGTCCACCGCCTTGCGGGCTTCCTCGACGGCGAGCGAATAATTCTTGGCCCGGCTGGCTTCATAGGCCTTGCCGGCGGCTTCGAAGCCCTCGGCGGCCTTGTCGATCGGGATTGCGATGTTCTGGACCAAGGGGGCTTCGAGGCTGCAAACCGAGCCATAGGGCGTGTCGCGGCAGCTTTGCACCGGCATCGGCATCGCCTTGCCGTCGCCCTTCAAGGTCGCCTTCTTGTCGGCCACAGCGTCCGCGTCGGCCGCGCGGTTGACGACGGCCGGATCGGTCTTCGAATAATCCGACAGCAGGTCTTTCGCCGCGCGAGAGTCGCCAGACGCCAGCGCCGCGTCGGCAGCGATCAGGCGGACATTCTTCCGTTCGATATCGGTGAGGCCGGGGACGGCAAGGGCGGCGTTGAAATCGGCGATCGCCTGGGCCCGGTTGCCGAGCTTCTGGTTCAGATAGCCGCGCCAGACCAGCGGCACGTAGTTGCCCGGGTCGAGCTTGTTGGCGTCGGTCGCGGTCGCGATCGCGTCTTGCAGGTTATTGTCGGCGATTTGGGCGCTCAGCAGCAGCAGCCGATACGACATCTGGTCGGGGGCGTACTCGACCGCCTTGCGGGCCGAGCGGACTGCGGCCTTGGCATCACCGCGCTCCAACGCCTTGTAGCCTTCGCCGGCCGGTGCCTGGGCCAGGCGCTGGCGGATGTTGGCCTGGCGCGCCTCCAATTCCTGGTTGCCGGCGAAGTCCGTCATGGCCTTGGTGGTGGCCTGGTCGGCCTTGGCCAGGTCGCCGGCGGCAACCAGGGCGTCGATCAGCAGCAGTCTCAGTCGCAGCACATCGGGCCGCAAGCCGACGGCCACCGCCGCATGCTCGGCGGAGCCGCGATAGTCACCCTGACTGAAGGAGCCGTAGGCCGCGGCGGCGGCGTTGTAGGCTTCGCCCTCCAGCGGAGGACCGTTGTCCGGAGCCTGCGCATGTCCCGCCGGGCAAAGCACAGCCGCGAGCAAGAGCGCTCCAAGGGTCGCCCTTGCGCCGGTCCATACCGATTTCTTTGCCCCCCAGATGCCCATGCAACAGCGATATGCGGAACCCGTTAAATAGCTCTCAAATCTATCCGAGCCGGCCATTCAGGGAAACCGCAATTGCCGCAGTCGGCCGTTTGGTCGCGGCCGATGTCGTTTCATTTCCTCACTTTTTTGCCGGTTGTGATGTTTTTGCTGCGCATTTTGAGAGGCGCCGGCGCAGTGCTGAATATTAACCAAATCGGTCAGTTGCGCAGGGCTTCGGAGAGGCGGGAGCGCCAATCCGCGGGGCTCATGACGCTGGCTGCGGCCCACTCGCCGGCCGTATCCGGACCGTTCTGAAGCTGCGCCTCGTTGAACTGCCAGACCAGATATTTGATCGTATTGCCTTGGAAGTCCGGAGATTTCAGAAACTGAAGCAGCGTCATCCAGGGACCCACGTCGCCCGGATTCCATTTCAGCGCCACCGGACGATCGATCGCATTGGAGAGCCGCTGCGGGAAACCAAAATAGGGCTGCACGAAGCTGTTCCCCACCACCGCGACCGGCGCTGGCGCAGCATCGAGCAAGTCGCCGCCCGCCTTTCCGGGCGTGCGGATGACGTATGATTCGGGGCCGATGCGACGCTTCTGCTCGGGGGTGAGGAAGTTCGCCGCGAGGTCCCCGAGATGCCGATCGGTGATCCACTCGCCGAGTTGCATGCCCGAGCCAGGCTTTCCGGGTAGCGGACCGGCGGCCTTGATGAATTCCGCGACCTGGTCCGCGGCGGCCTCCGCCGCAAACGTCGTCCAGTGGAAGTCGGCGCGGTAGAACACCTCCTTCTTGGCCGCGACCACGCTCTTCAACGCGTCCCTGAGGTCGATCGCCGTGACCCCGGCGGTCTTCAGTTCGACCAGTTGGGAATCATATCGCTTGCGGATGTCGTCCGATATCCGCGCCCCGTCGGGCAGCAGGCTCTCGTAATAGCGCGGCTTCAGCGGAACGATCGCGACGATCAGCCTGGTGCCCTTTTGTGCGAGCAGGCGGCTCGCCTCGGCGATCAGTTCGATGTCCGCTTTTTCGGATGCGGGCTTGGTCTCGGTCAGGCTTTCCCAGCCGGCGAACAGCCAGTTTTGCTTGCCTTCCAGGACCGCATCCCTGGCGGAGGCGCCAACGGTCGCCGTGATCATCAGCGCCGCGATTGCGGCAACGCGCGTTGCAAGGGGATACCGCACTTAGGTCGCGTCCGCTTCGAGCATTCGACGCTCGGCATCTGAGAGAGGGGTGACAAGCGATCGCATCGGCAACTCCCATATCACAACCCTGGTGGACGCCAATATCGCTGGCTTCTGTTGCAGCACATCGAGCAATGCGCCGGCAAATCCGCCACCGGCCTGACTGACCTGGCCGACCTCCCGCCCCAGCGCCGTCTGCAAATATTCGATGAAGCTGGAGTTGAGCGAAAAGGAGGAGCCGGCGAGAAGCACCGACGGGGCGCTTGCCTCGTCGAGCAAGCCGCCGGCACGGCGGATATCGAGCTTGATCTCGGGCGCATATTCCACGACCGGGCCAAGCCAGCGCGGCGCATCCAGAAGGCCCGCAAGCCGGGCAAGGTCGCCGGGGCGCTGGTGTGGCTGGCCGGTGACAAGCTTGATGGGCTCCGAGCCTCGTCCAAGCTTGCCGTTGACGACGTCCGCGACCGCGTTCGCGGCGAACGCGGCGCCGGAATTGTCCCAATGCGTGTCCGTCCGCCAATAGCCTGGCTTGGGCCAGCCCTGGTGCAGGTCGGGTTGCAGGAGATCGAGTGTCGCAGCCGCCTCCGACCAGCGTGTTGCGCGCCTGCGCGATGCGGTCGCCGTCAGGCCACACAGCTGGCCTTCGAGCTGCTCGGCCTTGTCCGGAACGGGGACGACGACCAGCAGGATGCCGCGGCTGGTGATCGCGTGGACCAGTTTCGGCAACAGCCGGAGGCGGGCATCGATGTTGGCGGCATCGTGCCGATCGACGCGCAATTCCTCGGCCGAGAACAGCCAGTCGCCGCAGCCTGCCCAGACCTGCGATCCCGCATCGTGCAGACCGCGGTAGAGAAGTCCGGCGGCGAGAGCGTCCAGCGGGGCGCTTCTGGGGATCGCGTCGAACACGGCGCGGTCGATCTTTCCGGCAAGCCGGCCCGACAGATAATCGTCGAGCCCTGCCGACTTCAGGATCGTGAGGAGATGGTCGCCGCCCCCGACGACGACCGAGCCGAAGCCGGCGAAGATGGTTGCCAGCACGACCAGTATTTTTGCGAGATCGGCCATCATCGGTCAGAACTGGAAATAGAGGAATGGAATGACGGTGCGGCCCTGCATCACCCAGAGCGACCAGAACCACAGGCAGGCCGCGAGCAGGAACGGTGGTTTTTCGATCAGCGTCGCCCGTGACGGCAGCAGTCTGCTCAGCAACGGCAGGTAGACGAGCGCGATGCCGGCGAACAGTGTGACGATCTCGATCGGCCTGATCGCGGCCAGGAAGCCGTTCGACAGGGTTGCACCATTGCGCCCGATCAGGCCGTCGAACATCGTGGCGGCGGTCTGCCAGTCCTGGGCGCGAAACAACAGCCAGCCAAGCATCACGAACATCAAGGTGACGACGTGCCCGAGCAGTGGAGGGATACGCGGCATCTGTGCCGCGGCCCAGATCCGCGCGACCACGAGTCCCATGCCGTGCCACAGGCCCCAGATCATGAAGGTCCAGCTTGCGCCGTGCCAGAGGCCGCCGAGCGCCATGGTCACGATCAAATTGAGGTAGGAGCGGAAGCGGCCGACGCGGTTTCCGCCAAGAGGGATGTAGAGATAATCGCGCAACCAGCTCGACAGGCTGATGTGCCAGCGGCGCCAGAATTCGGTGAGCGAACAGCTCAGATAGGGATTGTCGAAATTCTCCGGGAATTTGAGGCCGACCATCAAGCCCAGTCCGATCGCCATGCTGCTGTAGCCGGAGAAGTCGAAGTAGAGATGCAGCGTATAGGCTGCGACCGTGACGATTGTGTCGAAGGTCGAGGGCGATGGCAGTGCGTAGCCGGCCTCCACCAGCGGCGCCAGCGTATCGGCGATCAGCACCTTCTGCGCGAAGCCGAGCATGAAGCGCCGCAGGCCTTCGGCGAATTCCGAGACGTCGAAGATGCGTGCCTTCAGTCGCTCGGCGACCGATCGGTACCGGACGATGGGGCCGGCCACGAGATGGCCGAACATCCCCTGATAGGTCGCGTAGTTGATCAAATTGGGCTCGGCGGCAACCGTTTTCCTGAACACGTCGACGGAGTACGAGATCGCACCGAACACGAAAAATGACAGGCCGATCGGCAGCGGGATCGGCGACCAGTTCGCGATCGGAGCGCCGAGCTCGATCGCGCTCTCCGCGAACAGATTGACGTACTTGAAATAGATCAGGCCGAACAGCGGCGGCGCAATCGCGACCAGCAGCGCCAGGCGCCGCTGCGGCCCGAAGGCCCGCGCGATCCACAAGCCGGTGAGCCACGACCAGGACGCGATGATGATCAGCAGGGGCAGAAAATCCAGCCGCCACCAGCCGTAGAACACCAGGCTGAAGAACAGGATCGTGAAATTGCGCAGGAACGGCGGCGCGATCGCGTAGCAGATCAGGAACAGTGGCAGGAAGACGAAAACGAAGGAGTCGCTGACGAAGACCATGTTCGCTGCGACCTATTGGTCTCGATACGGCTCGGTCTCGTCGAATTGTCCGACCAATGCGGGCTTGCCGGCAATTTCCACGAGGAACAGGCTGAAATGGTCGCCCGAGCGCAGTTGAGGAAGCGTCAAGGCGGCACTGGCGCCGTTGCAGGTCGCCTCGAGCCTGGCCTGGACCGGGTTGATGGTGCGCGAATTGAAATGCCCGAACGCTGTGGCCTGGAAAACGACAGGCCCATCGGCGATGCGCAGCGAAGCGTCGCACGTGCCGGAAAGGTTGAAGAAGCGTAGCTGTGCCTTCAGGTCGTTGGCGCTGCCCTGTCCTTCGTCGATCGCAGTGCTGCTCCAGGTCTTGCCGTCACGCGCGATGGCAATGGTGTAGAACTGGTCGGCCTGCGGCTTGGCCGCAACTTCGGTGGCCACGCCGTCGACCGTCAGCCTGATCGGCTCGTTGGCGCGGACCACACGATAACGGCTTGCGACGGCGTTCTTGTCGATCGGCAGATCGCTCCCATTGAGCTTGGCGGCCGCTGTCGGCTCGGCGTTGACGATACGCAGGAAGGCAGAGCCCGGGGGCGGTCGTGTGGCGTAGAGCCGCCCGATCTCCTGCGCGGCAGCCGCACTCGCCGTCAGTGCAATGGCAACGCACGCGCCCTGCGTCCGATGCAGGACGCGCGAGCGGGCCCGTGACGCGGCTTCCGTTCTCGAATTTCCGGCCTTGCAGGACAACAATGTCTCCACTTGCGGCGATCGCTGGCGCCTAAAGCGGCTGGCGCAAGCGTGTCATAGCATCCCGCGACCGATTGAAAAGCGTGCGGCCCGATCGGATCGCTGCGTGGTAAATGTCGCTGCCTCGGCCGGGCAGACGTCGCCCTTGTCAGGTGCGGCTGGTGACGCCACGCCGACCCTCGGGGGGGCTCGCAATGGCCCCGAGGCTTGCTGCGGGCCAGGGTTCATCCGACATGGCACTAGCCAATCCCCAAACGGGTGAATAACATTAACCCCAATTGACGAAGCAACTGCGATTCTGAAGTTAATCCTCATACGGGAAGACCGTCCAGCCGGTTGGGCCAAGGGTTGGTCGCCTGTCGTGTCTGGCTGGAGAAACTGACATGCGAACGGTATTTGCGATTGCGATCGCTTCGGCCCTCCTGATCACGTCGCGCGCGGAGGCTCTGCCGGCGTCGAGCCAGTTGCGGCTGGCTCCGGCTGCATCAATGGTGACGGAAGCCAAGGTCGTGTGCAGGGAGAGCGGCCATTGCTATCGTCCCGCGGTGCGGCGGCCCGTCGCGAGATGGGTCTACGGCGATAACAATTTCTCCGGGCCGTATACCGGGCCCGGCAATTACGGCAGCCCGGCCTACCGCTACCGGTGGTGGCCGTTCTTCTGGTGACGATGGGTCTGGACCGCGTTGCGGTTCACTTGGACGTCATGATGGTTCCGGGCCGCGGCGTTGTCGCGCGGGATTCAATCACATATCGTTTGATGACGGGCTGCCGGGCGCGTGCGCGGCGTTTCCCGCTTGAGGGTGCTATGCGAATTGTTGGAGCGCTTTGCCTGGCGTTGCTGATGCTCACCGGCGCCGGGACGGCTGCCCACAGCGCAAACGGCATCCGGCTCGAGAACGGGAAGCTGGTTATCGCGCAGTCGTATTGCGCGATGTGCGCGACCGACCGCACGACATGCGTGACCAAATGCAATGGATCCGGCGCCTGCATTCAAAATTGCGACAACGACTACCAGCTTTGCGTCGAGCGCGCCTGCCGCGGTCGGCGGTAGATCGGTTTCAGTTTCACGGATTCTGCCGAAATAAAAAAGACCGCCCGGCGGGCGGTCTTCTGATTGGCGATGTGGTCGTCGCTCAGGCGGTTCGGTAAATGGCGACGGCCAAGCCGAACATCGCGAAAGCCAGCGTCACGCCGAGGTTGGCCGACGCCGGCAGGCAGTCGCTGCAGGTGCCGACGATCGCCATGATCAAGCGACCTTGAGCGGGGCGTCGTTGCGGCGCCGATAGGCGAGGAACCCGACCGTCGCGAAACCTGCGATGAGCATGGCCCACGTCGAAGCTTCGGGCACCGCCGCGACCTGCCCCTCGACGAACAGCCGCACCCCGTTGTCGGAGAAATGGCTCCAGCCGTCCGAGAAGAAGGATCGGAACAGGGTGGATGACCCGACCGGATCGTTCTGTCCGCCCAATCCGGCATAGCCGGTGGCTCCGAACAGGCCCGAACCGAACACCACGCCATAGGTGCCGGGTCCGAGGGTGAGGGACAGCGGCTGCGACAGATCGATTGCGGTGGCCTGCGGCACCGCGAACACGACATGCGCGAGGCTGTTGCTGGCGAGATCGGATTTCGCGAAGCTCGGGAGCAGGGTCTGCGGGTTCAGCGAAACGATCGCGCCGAAGATGCTGCCGGACGGATAGCCACCGAACTGCGCGCCGATCGCCGTGATCGATGTCGCCTTGCTCAGGGTAAAGGCCGCGCCGATCAGGTCGTCGCCGTGCAGGATGTATTCACCGGTATCGACGCCCGAATAGCTCGCACTCTGGTAGAGCACGTCGGCCTTCGAGGGGGACGACGACATTGTCGCGGCGCAAATCAAGGCAAACGCCGCGGCGCGCCAACCCGTTGTCTTCTGGAACATATTTAACTCCGTCAATTGAACAGAAACTGTTCATTAACCAGTCAACGCGACGTTTCCATGAAGCAACAATTAAATCGGACGAAACATGCGGATTGAAATTCCGCGACCGGGAGCGCTGGATGTTGCCGCCTGAGAGGGCGCCGGGGGCGCGCTCTGCGGACCTTGCGTGCCCGATCCGGTGTTGACGTACCGCTATCCCAGCCCGATGCGCGACTGGTGATATCCCCGATCCAGGATCGCCTGCCACCAGACGCGGTTCTCGAGGTACCAGCGGACGGTCTTGGCCAATCCGCTGTCGAAGTCTTCCTTGGCCTTCCAGCCAAGTTCACGCTCGAGCTTCGACGCATCGATCGCATAGCGTCGATCATGGCCGGGCCGGTCAGTCACGAATGAGATCAGGTTCCGCCTGGAAGCCGGACCGGGCGCAAGCTGGTCAAGCAGCTCGCAAATCGTATTGACCACGTCGAGGTTGGTTCGCTCGTTGCGGCCCCCGATATTGTAGGTCTCGCCGATCCGGCCGTGCTCGAGCACGAGCGTGAGCGCCCTGGCGTGATCCTCGACATACAACCAGTCCCGAATGTTGCGGCCGTCGCCATAGACCGGGAGGGGTTCGCCGGCGAGCCCCTTGATGATCATGTGCGGGATCAGCTTTTCGGGAAAGTGATAGGGGCCGTAATTGTTGGAGCAGTTCGTGACGATGGTGGGCAGATCGTAGGTTTCCCGCCAGGCACGGACCAGATGATCCGACGACGCCTTGCTGGCCGAGTAGGGCGAGTTCGGCGCATAGGCGCTGGTCTCGGAAAACAGGCCGGACTCACCGAGCGATCCGAACACCTCGTCGGTCGACACGTGGAGAAAGCGAAATCGTGCCTTCGCCTCCGGTGAGAGGCCGCGCCAGTGACGCAGGGCTTCTTGGAGCAGGGTGAAGGTGCCGACGATGTTGGTCTGGATGAAATCGCCGGGCCCGTCGATCGACCGGTCGACATGGCTCTCGGCGGCCAGATTGATCACCGCGCTCGGCTGGTAGGTCTCGAAGATGCGGCGCAGCGCCTCCGCCTGGCAGATGCAGTGCTGCTCGAACGCATAGCGCGGATTGCCGGAGGCGCCGGGCAGGGAGTCGAGATTGGCGGCGTAAGTCAGCTTGTCGACGTTCACGACCCGTGCGCCGGTGTCTGCGAGGAGGTGACGCACGACGGCCGAGCCAATGAAGCCCGCGCCTCCGGTTACGAGAATGGTGAGATTGTCGAAGCGCACGGTTAGCCGGCTAGTTGGTGAAGGAACGGGCGACGGATTTCAGATACTCTCCGTAGCTGCTTTTGGCGGTCTTCTCCGCGGCGCGATTGAACTCCTCCAGCGTGATGAACCCGCGCCGCAGCGCAATCTCCTCGGGGCAGGCGATGCGCAAGCCCTGGCGCTGCTCGAGAATCTGCACGAAGTGGCTGGCCTCGACCAATGACGAGTGGGTGCCGGTGTCGAGCCATGCGAAACCGCGGCCGAGCACCTCGACAAACAGATCTCCGCGATCGAGGTAGGCCCGGTTGACATCGGTGATCTCGAGCTCACCCCGTGGGGACGGCTTCAACTGAGCTGCGATGTCGAGCACGTCATTGTCGTAGAAATAGAGTCCGGTCACGGCGACATTCGACTTCGGGACCCGCGGCTTTTCCTCGATCGAGCGCGCCTTGCCCTGCGCGTCAAACTCGATCACGCCGTACTGTTCAGGCGTGTTGACGACATAGCCGAACACCGTGGCGCCGCTCGGTCGCGCCGTTGCCCGCGCCAGCATCTCGGGCAGGCCATGGCCATAGAAGATGTTGTCGCCGAGGACGAGCGCGACGCTGTCGTTGCCGACGAAGCTGCGGCCAACGATGAACGCGTCGGCCAGCCCGCGCGGGGTCTCCTGCGTGGCGTAGGAGAAGTTGAGGCCAATCTCCGAGCCGTCACCGAGCAGGCGCTGGAACAGCGGCTTATCCTGCGGCGTCGAGATGATCAGAATATCCCGGATTCCTCCCAACATGAGTGTCGAGAGCGGATAGTAAATCATTGGCTTGTCAAAAACCGGTAGCAACTGCTTCGAAACGACGGTCGTGACTGGATAAAGACGCGTTCCAGTTCCCCCGGCGAGTATGATGCCCTTCATTATGCCTCGCAAACTTCGCCGTTAATGACAGTAGCATGTATAATATCGCGGACAAATGGTTTTGCCGGCGTTGGTTTATTCGCCGCGGAAGTGAAGTTGCCCGCGGCTGCTTCCCGCGAATCGTAGCGATCGGCAGCAAATCGTTCGACGATCAGCGCGGTTGCTCGCTGGAAGCCGAGCAACGGGCGCGCTGCTCCGCCGGGCGCATTAACCATCCCCGCGTGCAGGATGTCCTGCTCGCTGCGCGGTACGAGAAGCGGGATCGGTTCACCGGAATTGCAGGTCGCAGCATCAAGCAAAAGGCCTCGACGCTGTCACGCATCGAGGCCTGGAGCGAGATGCCGCCAAGGCGGCGATCGATGTCGTCGTGAGCTTACACCGCTGCGTTGGCAGAGCGGCGGCGATATCCGAGGACGGAGAGCCCAACGAAGCCGAGCAGCATCATCGCCCAGGTCGACGGCTCGGGAACGGCGGCGGTCAACGCAAAGGTCCCGACGCCGAAGCCGCCGGGAGCGATTTCACCGTAGTTGTTGCCGGGGGTCACGTCGGTCGAGTTCGGCGCGTAGAAGCTGAAGATCTGGTAGGTGCCGTCGGAGGTCTGGAATTTGAATCCGGTGGTGTCGATGTTCGCGGCGCTCACATAGCTGTTCGCGCCGGAGCCAAACGACGACCCGATCGGGAAGATCAGATTGTCGGCGCCGGGCAGCAGGGCGGTGATGGACTTGCCATTCACCTCGCCGAGGAAGCTCGTCAGCATGTCGCCATTGGTGCCGGTGGTCACCGTCAGGGTGCCGGAGCCGGTGCCGTAGAAGCCGCCGAGGCTGGAGGCGGGTCCGGTCAGCGACCAGTCGTAGGTCAGGGTGGCGGCTTGCGCGGCCGAGAATGCCGACGCGATCAAGCTCGCCGCGAAGGCAGATGCCAGGAGGAGTTTGCTACGCATTTTTGCGGGTCCATTTTACCTAATTGCACCGGAACTAAACTAGGTGCGTTGTTGCTTCGGCTCTGTGACAGTCTCTCGAAGAATCCCGGCGTTCACGGAATGGTTAGCCGGGATGATTAGCCGGCGCTTGAACCGGCAGGATGGCAGGGCCACGCGAGACCCTGCGCCAGTGCTGCCGGAGCGTGCGTTACGTGCGTCCCCCGGCAGACGTGGTTTCGGGAATTATCCGACCAGGCCCGCGCAAGGAGAGGCCGCGTTGAGCGTCCCCTTGTTGCGACGGCGATAGCCCAGGAAGCCGATCGCGGCGAAGCCGGCAATCAGCATGGTCCAGGTCGAAGGCTCCGGAACCGCAGGTGCAAAGGACACGCCACGGATCGCTTCGCCAGGACCGGCGGCATAGAGCGTGTTGAACTGCTCATTGCCGGCCTGACCGATCGAGGTGAAGCTCAACGTATCGGTGATCTCGTAGAGATAGCTCGGCGACAATTCGTTGAGGCCGTAGCTGGTCGCGAACAGCTCGACCTGCCCATTCACGACCTGGCCCGTCAATCCGAGCAGACCGGTCACGCCCGGCGCAGTCGGATTGTTCGCGTTGGCGTTGTTGACCAGGCTCAGGCCCTTCACCAGATCGTAGTCCAGCACCCAATTGCCGTTCACGAGGCTCCACTTCTGAAGGCCGCCTTCGCCGAGCGCCGCCTTGTTGGCGTTGCCGTTCTTGGGCTGCCCGCTGTCGGCGACGTAGAGCGTCGTCGAGTTGGCAAAGAAGTACTGCTCCGGGCTCAGATAGACGAATGAGCCGATCCGGGAGTTGTTGACGCCGTTGGCAAGGCTCGCCGTGAGGTTGATCGAGCCGTTGTTTCCGCCGCTGGAGAGCGGGCTCGCGGGCGGCGTGATGTGCGTCGTGACCAGGCCGCTCGAACTGGTGGGCAAGCCGCCGGAGCCATTGGTCAGGCGGCTGACATTGGTGAAGTTCTGCGCGCCGCTGCCCGGCGGATTGTAGTCGCGCGAGACGTAGAGCTGGTTGCCGCTGCCGGTGTTGGCGATCGACACGACGCGGGTATCGGTCGAGTTGTCGATCGCGGTCGCGGTGGTTGCGCCCCTGCTCGCCAGGAACACGCCCTGCGTCGGATCGGTCTTCGAGGCGCCCTGGCCGGAGACGTAGAACGAACTGCCGTCGACCGTGGCGACGCTGCGCGGGTTGTTCTGGTTGAAGACGCCGGTCAGCGCCGTCGTGGTATCGACGCTGCCATTGGCGCCGATCAGCGCAATCACGCGCGCCACCGTGGTGACGGGCGTGCCGGTCTGCTGGGCCGCCGTCAGGCTGGTGGTCTGGCCAAGTGCCGAGGTGCCGTAGGTGGTCGAAGGCGCGGAATTGAACGTGTTGGCGTTGACGCCGTAACCCGCGATCGTCAGATACTGTCCGTTGACGGAACGTTGCAGGATTCCTTCCGACGCCGATCCGTATTCACCGGAGATCGCCGAATTGGCGCCTACCGTCGTCTGCGGCAGGACGAGGGAGCCGGCGGCGGTTGCCGTGGTTCCGTTGTTGCTCAGCGTGAACTGCTTCAATGTGATCGCCGACGCACTGTCCAGCGTTGTCCCCGAAACCGTGCTGATGACGAGATTTCCCGGCAGGAACTCGAACGCCTGAGACGGCGAATTGCCGAGGATGAGTGCAGACGCGCCAAGCACCGTGGTGCTCAGCAATATTCTCGATTTTTTGTGCATTATATCGCCCCCATTTGAATCGTTTTTTCGATTAATGGGGGCGTATGACGCAGCTGTGACAACTCGCCGCAGGGGGCGATGAATCAATTATCGGGGGCACATTATTCGCGGGAAATTATATCCAGTGGTATTCCGCTGCGGATATTGTCTTGAGCGCGATCTCCGCTTGCTTCCGTCTGCTTCGTATTCAAGTCCAGTGCGAGAAAGACGGCGGCACAACGCAATCGTGCATCGCGGCCTTCAATTTGACGGAGATCGGATTCGGACCCTCGGACGCTTGCAAGGCGTCCTGCATCTCCGACAACCCTGAATCGACAGACATCCGGGAGTGGATCGTTATACTGGCGACATATTTCTGACGGGCTCGACAGCCTGTTTCGAAGGATGCCCTGAATGAGCGAAACCATTGGCTATCCCGATCCCGGGCTCGATCTGTCCGATGGTTTCAAGCCGCACACCTCGCATTGGGGCGTGTTTTCGGCGCGTCTCGGCAAGGACGGTCTCGAAGTCCGGCCCTATGCCGGCGATCCCGACCCGAACGGCATCGTCAACAATTTCCCCGGCGCACTGCGTCATCAGGCGCGTATTGCCCAGCCGGCGATCCGCCGCGGCTGGCTCGAGCGCGGTCCGGGGCCCGATGATCGCCGCGGCCGCGATGAATTCGTCCCGGTCAGCTGGGAGAAGGCGCTCGATCTCCTGGGCGGTGAGCTTTCACGGGTTCGCGACACGGTCGGGCCCGGCGCGGTGTTCGGCGGCTCCTATGGCTGGTCGAGCGCCGGCCGCTTCCATCACGCGCAGAGCCAGGTGCATCGCTTCCTCAACATCGCACTCGGCGGCTATGTCCGTTCGGTGAACACCTATTCGTCCGGCGCGTCGTCGGTGCTGCTGCCGCAGATCCTCGCCGGTTACGAGGACATCACCAAGCGCAACGTCACCTGGGAGCAGATCGCCGGTGAAACCGACATCGTGCTGGCGTTCGGCGGCATGGCGCTGAAGAACTCGATGGTCGCCGGCGGCTCGATCAGCAAGCACATTGAACGCGGCGCAATGGAAGCGGCGCAACGGCGCGGCTGCCAGTTCATCCTGGTCAGCCCGCTGCGCGACGATCTGCCGGTCGAGGCCGGCGCCGAATGGATCACGGCAATGCCCGGCACCGACACCGCGCTGATGCTCGGTATCGTCCACACCCTGGTCGGCGAAGGCCTGCATGATCAGGCGTTCCTCGATCGCTATACCGAGGGCTGGCCGGTGTTCCTGCGCTATCTGACCGGCGAAAGCGATCGGCAGCCGAAGAGCGCGGAATGGGCCGCAGCGATCTGCGGCATCGACGCCGGCGCGATCAAGGCGCTCGCCCGCCGGCTCGCCGGGCGGCGCGCGCTGATCACCGTCTCGCATTCGTTGCAGCGCGCCGAGCATGGCGAGCAGCCGGTGTGGATGGGCATGGTGCTGGCGGCGGCGCTCGGCCAGATCGGCCTGCCCGGCGGAGGTTACGCCTATTCGCTCGGCGCGATCGGCTATTACGGCCGCCGCGTCAATGCCGTGCCGGGGCCGACGCTTGGGCAAGGCCGCAACGGCGTCGCCGACTTCATCCCGGTGGCGCGCATCGCCGACATGCTGCTCAATCCCGGCACCAGCTATCGCTACAATGGCGAGACGCGGACTTATCCGGATATCCGCCTGGTCTATTGGGCCGGCGGCAATCCGTTCCACCATCACCAGGATCTCAACCGGCTGCGCAAGGCGTTTGCGCGGCTCGACACGCTGGTGGTGCATGAGCTCGCCTGGACCGCCACGGCGCGGCATGCCGACATCGTGCTGCCTGCGACGATGACGCTGGAGCGCGAGGACATCGGCTATTCCACCAACGATCCGCTGATGGTCGCGATGCACCGGATCGCCGAGCCGTTCGGGCTCGCGCGAGACGACTACGACATCTTCGCCGACCTCGCCGAGCGGCTCGGGGCCCGCGAGCCCTTCACCGAGGGGCGCACGTCGCGCGAATGGCTCGAACGTCTCTACGAGCCGACCCGCAAGGCGCTGGCCGCGCGCGGAGCCGAGTCGCCGAGCTTCGAGGAGTTCTGGGAGCGCGGCAGCCTGGTCGTGCCGCAACATCTCGACGACGGCGGCTCGCTGCGCCGCTTCCGCGAGGACCCCGTGGCGCGGCCGCTGCCGACGCCGAGCGGCCGCATCGAGATCTTCTCGCAGAAGATATCGGATCATGGCGATGCCGATTGTCCGGGCCATCCGGTGTGGCTCGAGAAGACCGACACGCCGACGCCGGGCTCGCCGTGTTTTCTGGTTGCCAATCAGCCGGTGACACGTCTGCACAGCCAGCTCGATTTCGGCGGCCATTCGCTGGAGGCCAAGCACCGCGGCCGCGAGGTCGCGCGCATGAACCCGCGCGATGCCGCGGCGCGCGGCATTGCGGACGGCGACATCATCCGGCTGTTCAATGCGCGTGGGGCTTGCCTCGCCGCCGTGCATGTCACCGACGGCATCGCGCCTGGCGTGGTCCAGTTGCCGACCGGTGCCTGGTACGACCCGATGGACCCCGAGGACGAGGCGCCGCTATGTGTCCACGGCAATCCGAACGTGCTGACGCGTGACATCGGGACGTCATCCTTCGCGCAGGGCTGCACCGGTCAGCTCACGACGGTGCAGGTCGAGCGTTTCAACGGCAATCTGCCGCCGATCCGCGCCTTCGATCCCGAATAGCGGGACTACGGCTGATCACGAACAAATCATCTGACGGCGCTGGATGGCGCCCGGCCGTTGAGCTACCGCATCGTCGGATCGCCCTGAGATCGGACCCGCTGAGATGCACCTGAGAACCCTGATTCATCTTACCGCCGCTGCGACCATCGCGCTTGGCGCGTCCAACGCTTCGGCGCAGACCGCCGCCGAACCGGCCTATGGACCGGAATTGCAGGGCTTCGACTATCCCTATCCGGTGCAACATTATCGCTTCAGCTCGCAGGGGCAGGAGCTCGAGATGGCCTATCTCGACGTCAAGCCCGCGGCGGCCAATGGCCAGACCGCAGTGCTGCTGCATGGCAAGAATTTCTGTGCCGCGACCTGGGACGGCACCATCAAGGCGCTCAGCGGCGCCGGCTATCGCGTGATCGCGATGGACCAGATCGGCTTCTGCAAATCCTCGAAGCCGGAACGCTATCAGTTCACCTTCCAGCAGCTTGCCGGCAACAGCCGCGCGCTGCTCGCCTCGCTCGGGATCGAGCATTCGATCATGGTCGGCCACTCGACCGGCGGCATGCTGGCGATGCGCTACGCCCTGATGTATCCGGACGCCACCGACCGCCTGGTGCTGGTCGATCCGATCGGCCTCGAGGACTGGAAGGCCAAGGGCGTGCCATGGCTCAGCCTCGACGGCTGGATGCAGCGCGAGACGCGCGTCACCGCGGACAGCATCCGCGCCTATGAGCGCGCCACCTATTACGCCGACACCTGGGATCCGTCCTACGAGGTGTGGGTGCAGATGCTGGCCGGGATGTATCGCGGAGAGGGCCGCGCCGCCGTGGCGTCGAGTTCGGCGCGGCTCTACGACATGATCGCGACCCAGCCGGTGTTCTACGAATTCGAGCAGATCAAGCCGCCGACGCTGCTGTTTGTCGGCGACAAGGACACCACGGCGATCGCCAAGGACACCGCGCCGCCGGAGATCCGCAAGACGCTCGGCAACTATCCGGTGCTGGGCAAGGCGGCCGCCAAGCGGATTCCGCATGCGCAGCTGATCGAATTCCCCGACCTCGGCCATTCGCCGCAGATCCAGGCGCCGGCACGCTTCCACGAGGCGCTGCTAGATTGGTTGCGGCACCCGGAGACCGGCGCCACGCTGGTCAAATAGCCACCGGCCGCGTGGGGCGGCGATTCTCCAAGCGATTGTCTAACCGGACTCAGCGGCTCGCTTGGTGCGCTCCCGCGCGCTGGCGTGCAGCGGCGACGATCGCCGGGCGCCGGGGCCCGGATGCACATGGACGTGCTTGGCGCTGAGCGGCTCGCCGCATTCCGAGCAGACCATGACGGGATCGAACATCTTCCCGCAGGTCTTGTGTTCGTGCAGCAGCGGCCGGCCGCGCGCGTCGACCATGTGGACGTTGCCCCAGTGCACGATCGACATGATGATCGGATAGAGGTCGAGCCCCTTCTGGGTCAGGATGTATTCGTAGCGCTTCGGCGCGTCCTGATAGGGAATCTTGCGCAGCACGCCGAATCGCACCAGCTTCTTCAGCCGGTCGGCGAGCAGATGCCGGGTGATCCCGAGCGACGCCTGGAAGTCGTCGAACCTGCGGATGCGCAGGAAACATTCGCGCAGGATCAACAGGCTCCAGCGGTCGCCGATCACCGCCACGGTGCGGGCCAGCGAGCACGGCTCCTCCTCGAGGGCATCCCATTTCATCGGCGTCTCCAGCAGTCTGCAACGGCAGAACCAACAAAATTCTAAAACAGAACTGACGTCGTTTCAATAGGATGCCTTTCACAGGGCTATATCCAAGCCATTGCATGACAAATATCATATTGACAGTTCTAAAATAGAACTTATGGTCTCGGCCACGATCAACCGGCAGTGACGGACGATTGCTGCCAATCGAAGGGAAGGCGTTCCATGGCTGCTCCGCTCAAGGTCGAATTCCACTTCGATTTCGGAAGTCCGAACGCCTATCTCGCCGAACTCGCGCTGCCGGGCATCGAAAAGCGCACCGGCGTGAAGTTCGATTACGTCCCGGTGCTGCTCGGCGGCGTCTACAAGGCGACCGGAAACATGTCGCCCGGCGAGTCTCTGCGCGGGATCAAGAACAAGCCGGAATACAATGCGCTCGAGACCGAGCGTTTCCTGCGCCGCCACAACATCACGACCTTCAAGTCGAACCCGTTCTTCCCGGTCAACACGTTGATGTTGATGCGCGGCGTCGTCGCCGCCGATTTCGAGGGACTGTTCGAGCCCTATTTCCGCGCCGCCTATCACCACATGTGGTCCGAGCCCAAGAAAATGGATGATCCGCAGGTGTTTCGCGAAGCCTTCCTGTCTTCAGGTCTCGACATCGATCGGATCATCGCCCGCGCCCAGCAGGACGAGGTGAAGAAGAAGCTGATCGACAACACCAGCAACGCCGTGGCGCGTGGCTCGTTCGGCTCGCCGACCTTCTTTGTCGGCGACGAGATATTCTTCGGCAAGGATCGCTTGCGAGAAGTCGAGGACGAGATCGTGGCTCAGTTGGCCGCGGGGCAGCGCAAGACCGCCTGAGCGGGAGATTCCTCAAGCCAACAAATCAGGCCCGAAGGGCTGCGACAGGGAGGTTTCAGTGCAGGCGTTGACCGAGTTTGCCGAAGGAAGCGTGGAAGGCTTGCCGAACCGCATCCATGAGGTGATCAATCATCATGTCGTGGCGACGCCAAATCATCCGGCGCTGATCGACGACAAGATGCGGCTGACTTATCGGGAGCTCGATCAGGCGGTCGATCGCGTCGCAGCCGCATTGCAGGCGCTCGGCATCCGCGCCGGCGACCGCATGATGATCGTGAGCGAGAATTCGATTCCGCTCGCCTGCCTGCTGCTGGCGGCAAGCCGGCTCGATGTCTGGTCGATCGTGGTCAATCCGCGGCTGTCGCCGCGCGAGCTCGACCAGATCAGGGATCACAGCGGCGCCCGCCGCGTGCTGCTGACCGCCGACGTGTCGCAGGAGGCGGCCGCGCATGCCGCGCGTTATGAGGCTGCCATCCAAGACGTCGGTCCGCTCCGCGGCATCGCGGTCACCGGCCTGAATCTGGCCACGGTGGCCGAGCCGGTCGAGGCCGACGGCGCAAGCCAAGTCGGGGTCCTCATCTACACGTCGGGCACCACGGGCGCGCCGAAGGGCGTGATGCTGACCCACCGCAACCTGCTGTTCAGCGCCCGCGGCACCGCGGCGTTCCGCAAGATGACGGCAGATGACGTGCAGTACTGCGTGCTGCCGATCTCGCACATCGTCGGCATCTCGTTGCTGACCATGACCCTGATGGTCGGTGCCACCGTGCGTCTGGTCGCGAAATACGATCCGGCCGCGCTGGTCAACGCGATGGCGGAAGAGGGCATCACCATCCTGAACGGTGTGCCTGCGACCTATCAGCGCCTGCTCGAATATCGGCGCAATGCCGGCCTGGCGAAGCTCGATCGCGGCCGCTTGCGGGTGATTTCGGTGGCCGGCGCGCCGCTCGACCTCGAGCTCAAGTCCCGGGTCGAGCAGGAGCTGGGCCTGCCGCTGCTCAATGGTTACGGCATCACCGAATGCTCGCCGGGCATCTCCGGCGTCCGGCCCGACAACCCGCGGGCCGACCATGCGGTCGGCGCCGTGATGCCGGGCCTCGAGGCGAAGCTGGTCGGCCGCGACCTCAAGCCGGTTGCATCAGGCGAAGTCGGCGAGTTGCATGTTCGCGGCCCGAATGTGATGCGCGGCTACTACCGCGCACCCGATCTGACCGCCAAGGCGATCGACCCCGACGGCTGGTTCAACACCGGTGATCTGGCGCGCTTCGAGGATGACGTGCTCTATATCGTCGGAAGAACCAAGGAGATGATCATCCGCTCCGGGTTCAACGTCTATCCGGCCGAGATCGAGGCCGTGCTGAGCACGCATGACGCCGTTGTGCAGTGCGCCGTGGTCGGGCGGTCGGTCGAGGGCAACGAGGAAGTCGTCGCCTTCGTGCAGCTGATCAAGGGATCGACGGCGACGGCGCAGGACCTGATGGCCCATGTTGCCCCGCAACTGACCTCGTACAAGCGGCCGTCGGAGATTATCCTGATGGACGCGCTGCCCGCGACATCGACGGGCAAGCTCCTGAAACACAAGCTGGCGGAATCGCTGCGCGGCCAAAGCTGACGCATCGTCCGTAGAACCATCCACTCAAGCAAAAGACCGGAGAAACACCATGCAGAAGAGAAACAAGACGGTCGCCGTCATTGGTGCCGGTGATTACATCGGCGGTGAGATCGCCAAGAAGTTCGCCGCCGAGGGCTTCACGATCTTCGCCGGTCGCCGCAATGGCGACAAGCTGGCGCCACTGGTCAAGGAGATCGAGGCCGCCGGTGGCGAGATTCATGCGCGCTCGCTCGATGCGCGCAAGGAGGAGGAGATCATCTCCTTCCTCAACGATGCCGACAAGCATGCGCCGCTGGAAGTCTGCATCTTCAACATCGGCGCCAACGTCAATTTCCCGATCCTCGAGACCACCGAGCGTGTGTTCCGCAAGGTCTGGGAGATGGCCTGCTATTCCGGATTCCTGGCCGGACGCGAGGCGGCGCGGCTGATGCTGCCGCGCGGCGAGGGCAACATCTTCTTCACTGGCGCGACCGCCTCGCTGCGTGGCGGCAGCGGTTTTGCCGCCTTCGCCAGCGCCAAGTTCGGCCTGCGCGCAGTGGCACAGGCGATGGCGCGCGAACTGGGCCCGAAGAACATCCATGTCGCGCATCTCATCATCGACTCCGGCGTCGACACAGCCTGGGTGCGGGAGCGGCGGGAACAGCTTTGGGGCAAGGAGGCGCTCGACAACCCCGATCTCTTGATGCCGCCGGCTTCGGTCGCCTCGTCCTATTGGCAACTGTACCAGCAGCCGAAGAGTGCCTGGACCTTCGAACTCGAAATCCGGCCCTTCGGCGAGAAGTGGTAGGGAGCAGGTCCGATGGAGCTCGCGCTATCCCCTGAGGATGCGGCGTTTCGCGACGAGGTTCGCGCGTTCATCAAGGACAATTATCCGGTGGAGATGCGCGTCGCCAATCCGGAGACCGATCTCTCCAAGGAGCAGATGCTGCTGTGGCATAGAATCCTGCACCGCAAGGGCTGGATCGCGCCGCTCTGGCCGAAGGAATATGGTGGCCCGGGCTGGTCGATCACCCGCCGCTTCATCTTCGAGCAGGAGACGACGCGCGCCGGCACGATGCCGCCGCTGGCGTTCAGCGTCACCATGGTCGGCCCTGTCATCTACACCTTCGGCAACGCGGCGCAGAAGACGAAGTTCTTGCCGCGGATTCTCTCCGGCGAGGACTGGTGGTGCCAGGGCTATTCGGAGCCGGGCTCCGGTTCCGATCTCGCCACCGTTCGCACCAAGGCGGTACGCGATGGCGACCACTATATCGTCAACGGCCACAAGACCTGGACCACTCTGGCGCAGCATGCCGACTGGATCTTCTGCCTGGTGCGGACCGATCCGACGGCGAAGCCGCAATCCGGCATCTCGTTCCTGCTGATCGACATGAAATCGCCCGGTGTCACCGTGCGTCCGATCATCACCATCGACGGCTCGCACGAGGTTAACGACGTTTTCCTGGAGAACGTCCGCGTCCCCGTCGAAAACCTGATCGGCGAGGAGAACAAGGGCTGGACCTACGCCAAGTTCCTGCTCGGCAATGAGCGCACCAGCATGGCCGGGATCGGCCGCTCGACCCGTTACATCGATCGGCTGAAGAAGATCGTGAAAGCCGAGATCCCGGAAGACGATCCGGCCCATCTGGAATTCATCCGCGACATCGCCCGCGTCGAACTCGACGTGCTGGCGCTGGAGGCGACCGAGTTGCGCGTCGTCGCCCAGATGGCGCGCGGCATCGATCCCGGCCCCGCGGCATCGCTGTTCAAGATCCGCGGCACCGAGATCTTCCAGAACATCACCGAACTGACGCACCGCGCGATCGGCAATTACGGCCTGGCGATCCGCGAGCATCCGGTCAGCGCCAACCACTTCATGCCGGGCCCGGACTACGGCCATACGGCATCGGAGAAGTACCTCAACTCGCGCAAGCTCTCGATCTACGGCGGATCGAACGAGATCCAGCGCAACATCATCGCCAAGGCGGTGCTCGGGCTCTAGGGCGCGACGCCCAAACGAAGAACTTGCATCGCGTCACGCTCTGGCAGCAGCGCAACGAGAGGATCGGATGGATATCCAGTTCACGGAAGAGCAGGAATTGTTGCGGTCCAGCGTCCAGCGGCTGCTGCGCGACCAGTATGATTTCGACGCCCGCCGCAAGATCGTTGCGGGCGAGGAAGGTCTTGGCCGCAAGCAATGGTCTGAATTCGCCGAGCTCGGCCTGCTCGCGGCGCCGTTCTCGGAAGCCGCAGGTGGACTAGGCGGCGGACCGCTAGCGACCATGATCATCATGCAGGAGTTCGGTCGCCACCTCGTGGTCGAGCCGTTCGTCGAGACAATCGTCGCGGCCGGCGGCCTGATCGAGCAGGTCGGCTCCGAAGTGCAGCAGCAGGCCTTCATCCCCGAGATCATCTCGGGAACGAAGCTCTGGGCGCTGGCCTGGACCGAGCGGGGCTCGCGGTTCGATCTCGCGACCGTTACCACCACAGCGCGCCGCGACGGCGATGGCTACTTGCTCACCGGCGAGAAGACTGCGGTGCTGACCGCGCCCTGGGCGGACTATCTCATCGTCTCCGCGCGCACCTCGGGCCATCGCCACGATCGCGGTGGTGTCAGCCTGTTCGTGGTCGATCGCCGCGCCGCCAATCTCGATCTGCAAAGCTTCAAGACCATCGACGGCCGCCGCGCGGCCGAGATCAGCCTGCGCGGCGTTCGCGCGGAATTGCTCGGCAGGGAAGGCGAGGGCGTGGCCGCGCTCGAAGCCTGCCGCGACCGCGCGATCGGCGCGCTGTGTGCCGAGGCGGTCGGTGCGATCGGCGAGCTGAACGCGGCGACCCTGGAGTATTCCAAGACGCGCAAGCAGTTCGGCACCACGATCGGCAGCTTCCAGGTGTTGCAGCACCGGATGGTCGACATGTTCATCGCGCATCAGGAGGCGCTGTCCTTGATGCAGCATCTGTCGCTCAGCTTGAACGAGGGTGAAGCCGGCCTGTCCCGGCTGGCGTCGGGCGCAAAATCCAAGATCGGCTATGCCGGCAAGTTCGTCGCCGATCAGGCCGTGCAGCTCCACGGCGGCATGGGCATGACCGACGAGCTCAATGTCGGCCACTACTTCAAGCGGATTTCCTCCATCAACATCCAGTTCGGCGATCCCGCCTATCACGTGCTGCGCTATGCGCAGCTCGACGCGGCCGCTTAAAGCCAGAGAGGCAAGCATGTCACCAGATGCAGTGATCGTTTCCACGGCGCGCACCGGCGTCGGCAAGGCCTATCGCGGCGCACTCAACAACACCGACGGCCCGACCCTGGCCGGTCATGTGATGGCGGAGGCGGTGAAACGCGCTGGCATCGCGCCGGGCGAAGTCGAGGACGTGGTGATGGGCTGCGCCATGCAGCAGGGCACCATGGTGATGAACGTCGCCCGCAAGGGCGCGATCCGCGCGGGGCTTCCTGTTACGGTCGCCGGCACCACCATCGACCGGCAATGCGCCTCCGGCTTGCAGGCGATCGCGGTCGCCGCGCGCTCGGTGATGCTCGATGGCGTCGAGATCGCGATCGGTGGCGGCATCGAATCGATCAGCCTGGTGCAGAACGAGCACATGAACCGGTTCCACGCCGTCGACGACGAGCTGATGGCGATGAAGCCGGAGATGTACATGTCGATGCTGGAGACGGCCGAGGTCGTCGCCGAGCGCTATGGGATCGGCCGCGACAAGCAGGACGAGTACAGCCTGGAGTGCCAGCGCCGCGTCGGCGTCGCGTTGCAGGGCGGCCGCTTCAACGACGAGATCGTGCCGATCACGACGAAAATGGCCGTCGTCAACAAGGACACCAAGGACATCAGCTTTCAGCAGGTGACGCTGGCGAAGGACGAAGGCCCCCGGCCGGACACCACGGCGGACGGCCTCGCCAAGATCAAGCCGGTGTTCGAGGGCAAGACCATCAGCGCCGGCAATGCCAGCCAGCTCTCCGACGGTGCTTCCGCCTGCGTGATCATGAGCGACAAGAGAGCCGCGCAGAAAGGCTTGAAGCCGCTCGGCATCTTCCGCGGCTTCGTCGCCGCCGGCGTCGAGCCGGACGAGATGGGCGTCGGCCCGGTCGCCGCGATCCCACGGTTACTGAAGCGGCACAACCTCAAGATCGACGACATCGATCTCTGGGAACTCAACGAAGCCTACGCGGTGCAGGTGATCTATTGCCGCGACAAGCTCGGCATCGACCCGGACAGGCTGAACGTCAATGGCGGCTCGATCGCGATCGGTCACCCCTATGGCATGACCGGCGCGCGGCTCACCGGCCACCTCCTGATCGAGGGCCGCCGGCGCAAGGCCAAATACGGCGTGGTGACCATGTGCATCGGCGGCGGCATGGGCGCGGCCGGCCTGTTCGAAATCATCAATTGATCGGAAACGCGGGAGAGACTTGTGAAGACAGCAATCACTGAACTGTTCGGTATCCAGCATCCGATCATCCAGGGCGGCATGCATTATGTCGGCTTTGCCGAGATGGCGGCGGCGGTCTCCAATGCCGGCGGCCTCGGCATCATCACCGGCCTGACCCAGCGGACGCCGGAATTGCTGGCCAAGGAGATCGCGCGCTGCCGTGACATGACGGACAAGCCGATCGGCGTCAACCTCACCTTCCTGCCGAGCTTCACCGCGCCGCCCTATCCGGAATACATCGCCGCGATCCGCGAGGGCGACGTCAAGGCGGTGGAGACCGCGGGCCGCAGCCCCGAGCAGTACATGCCGGCGCTGAAGGCCGCCGGCATTAAGGTGATCCACAAATGCACCTCGGTGCGGCATTCGCTGAAAGCCGAGAAGATCGGCTGCGATGCGGTCAGCGTCGATGGCTTCGAGTGCGGCGGCCATCCCGGCGAGGACGACATCCCGAACATGATCCTGCTGCCGCGCGCGGCGGACGAACTGACGATCCCGTTCGTCGCCTCCGGCGGCATGGCGGATGCGCGCAGCCTGGTGGCGGCGCTGTCGATGGGCGCGGCCGGCATGAACATGGGCACCCGCTTCATCGCAACCAAGGAAGCGCCGGTTCATCCCAACGTGAAGCAGGCGCTGCTCGATGCCGACGAGCTCGACACAAGGCTGGTGATGCGCGCGCTGCGCAACACCGAGCGGGTGCTGAAGAACAAGGGCGTCGACGAATTGCTCGAGATCGAGCGCGAGAAGGGCAAGACGCTGAAGATCGAGGACATCCACGAGCAGGTCGCCGGCGTCTACCCGAAGGTGATGATCGATGGCGAGATGGATGCCGGCGCCTGGAGCTGCGGCATGGTGGTCGGCCTGATCCATGACATCCCGACCGTCAAGGAATTGATCGACCGCATCATGTCCGAGGCCGAGACGATCATCCGGCAGCGCCTGACCGGCTTCCTCGACGGCAAGTTCGACGCCAAGCCGGCCCGCGCGGTCGCCTGAGGGAGAATGCCATGACCGAGCATGTCGAGGTCGAGATCGCTGCAGGGGTGATGACGCTGACCTTGCGGCGGCCCGAGAAGAAGAATGCGCTGACCGGCGCCATGTATGACGCGATGTCGAGCGCGCTGAAGCAGGCCGAGGCGGATCCGTCCGTACGCGTGATCCTGTTCCAGGGCGATGGCGACAGCTTCACCGCCGGCAACGACCTGGCCGACTTCGCGAGCCAGGCACGCGGTGAGAGCGCGGTCGATAGTCCGGCGCATCGCTTCATCGAAACCATCAGCAAGGTCGGCAAGCCGTTGGTCGCGGCGGTGCAGGGCAATGCGGTCGGCGTCGGCACCACCATGCTGCTGCATTGCGACCTGGTCTATCTCGCCGAGAATGCCCGGTTGATCACGCCGTTCGTCAATCTGGCGCTGGTGCCGGAGGCGGCGTCGAGCTGGCTGCTGCCGCTGCGGATCGGGCACGCGCGGGCCTACGCGATGTTCGCGCTCGGCGAGCCGATGGATGCGCAGGGCGCGCTGGCCTCCGGTCTCGCCAACGCCGTGGTGCCGCAAGCGGATCTCCGCAAGAAGGCGCATGACGCGGCGATCGCGCTGACCAAACGGCCGGCCGGCTCGCTCAGCATGACCAAGGCGCTGATGCGCGAGCAGCAGCGGATCGCGGCGCAGATCGCCGAGGAAGGCGTGCTGTTCAAGGAAAGGCTGACCACGCCCGAGGCGCGTGAGGCGTTTGCTGCCTTCGCGGAGCGGCGCCAGCCGGATTTTTCCAAGCTGTCGGCCTGACCGGCGACGTAACGCACGGAACCATCGAGGGAGCGAAAGCATGCACGTCGCCGGCAGCCATCAATACCCCACCATGGAATCCGTGATCTACGGTAAGCCCGCAGCCGAGGCGCTGCGCGAGGAGGCCGAGCGGCTGGACGCGAGGCGCGTCTACCTGATCGCCAGCCGGACGCTGAACACCACGACCGACGAGATCGAGAAGATCCGCAAAAGTCTCGGCGATCGTCATGCCGCCACTTTCGACGGCGTGCCGCAGCACACGACCAGGGACGTGGTGACCCAGATCGCCTGGCAGGCCAGCGAGGTCAAGGCAGACCTCGTGGTCGCGATCGGAGGCGGCTCGGTGGTTGACGCGGCGAAGATCGTGCTGATGTGCATGGAGAATGAGATCTTCGCGCCGGCCGGGCTCGACGGCTTCGAGACCACGCCGGAGCGCCGGTTCGGGCCATTCCGGACACCGAAGGTCCGGATGATAGCGATCCCCAGCACGCTGTCGGGCGGCGAATACAATTCCGGCGCGCTGGTGACCGACACCAGCCGCAAGCTGAAGCAGATCTTCAACCATCCGATGATGATGCCGCGCAGCATCATCCTCGATCCAGCGATCACGAAGTATACCCCGGAGAAGCTCTGGCTCGGCTCCGGCACGCGCGCGATGGACCATGGCATCGAGGCGATCTGCTCCAGCCGGCCGAACGTGCTGGTCGATGCGGTGTGCCAGCAGGGGCTGCGCTATCTGCGCGACGGCTTGCTGCGCACCAAGGCCAATCCCGATGATGAGGCGGCGCGGCTGAATTGCCAACTCGGCTCGTGGCTATCCGCGTTCGGATTGCAGTCGCGGGTGCCGATGGGCGCCAGCCACGCCATCGGCCATGTGCTCGGCGGCACCTGCGACGTCCCGCACTATTTCTGCACGGCAGTGATGATGCCGAGCGTGCTGCGCTACAACCACCCCGCGACGGAAAAGGCCCAGCAAGCGATCGCCGCCGCGCTCGGCGCGCCGGGGCGCGACGCCGGCGAGGCGTTCGCAGGCTTCATCGCGGAGCTCGGCCTGCCGCGCCGGCTCGCCGATGTCGGCGTTGGCGAAGATCGCTTCGAGTTGATCGGTCGGAACGCGATGCTGTCGATCTTCACGCGCGCCAACCCGCAACCGATCCGCGAGCCCGCTGACGTCGTCAAGATCTTGAAGCTCGCCGCCTGAGATAACAGCACCCGGAGCCGCCATCATGGCCGCCTTGCGCATCTTCTCCTATCTGCCGAACCCGCGGGTCTGGAAGGCCACCATCGCCGCGCGGTTCTGCGGCGTCGACGTCGAGGTCAGGGGCGCCTCGGGCAAGGAATTGCGCGATTGGCTGTGGGACTACGATGCCCATCCCCTGACCGAGCAGGAACGCACCGCGCTGTCGTCGCTGGCGCGGACCGGACGGGTCGGCCTGACCGGTGCGCAGCTGTTCAAGACCGATGCCTTCATGGCGGCGCAGCCATTCGGCAACGTGCCGGCGGCGTTCGGACCTGACGGCGAGGTCGGAATATTCGAATCCAACAGCATCATGCGTGCGGTGGCGCGGCTCGGAGAAGGCAAGTTCCCGCTCTACGGGCGCGACGCCTATGAGGCATCCAGGATCGACAGCTTTCTCGATGTCAGCCTGGTGTTCGCGCGGGATTCGCAGATCTATCTGCTCGCGCTGTCGGGCGGTACGGTCGACGCGGCGATTCATGCCCGCGCCAGGGATGCGTTCGCGATCTATGCGTCCGGGATCGAGCAGGCGCTGTCGTCCCGGCGCGAGACGCTGGTCGGGGACGGCATCTCGATTGCCGACATCTGCTTTGCCGCCGAGCTCGCGCTGTTCATGAACGAGTACGGGCGGAGCGAGCAATTGGACAAACAGGGATTGACCAGGATCCTACATCCCGGGGTGCAGGATGGGTATCCGCTGATGTTCGCCCATTTTGCCCAGCTGGTCGCGCACGCGCATTTTGCGCCGGACCTCAAGCCTTACGTCGAGAAGCTGCGGTCGAAGGCTGCGGCCTAACCATGACACCTGCTGGCTCTAACGCGGAGGAGTGATCGCATGACCGCACCCGTCTGTCTGATATCCGGTGTCGGCCCCGGCACTGGTTCGGCGCTCGCCAGAAGGTTCGCTGAAGGCGGCTATCGCGTCGCGCTGCTCGCCCGGAACGAGGAACGGCTCGCCGCGCTCGAAAGGCAGTTGCCCGGTGCAAAAGCCTATCGATGCGACGTGTCCGATCCCGCTGACGTCGAGACGGTGGCTTCCGCCGTGGAGCGCGATCTCGGCAGTCCTGAGGTCGTGATCCACAACGCGGTCGGCGGGGCATTCGGCACCTTCCGCGAGATCGATCCGCAGATTCTCAATCGTAACTTCCAGGTCAACACGATGGGCTTGTTGTATCTGGCAAGGCGATTTGTCCCGGCGATGGTCAGCGCCGGCAAGGGCGCCATCGTCGCCTCCGGCAACACGTCGGCCTTACGCGGCAAGGCCGGCTTTGCGGGGTTCGCGCCGACCAAGGCGGCGCAGCGGATCCTTGCCGAGGCGATGGCCCGCGATCTCGGGCCGCAGGGCGTGCACGTTGCCTATGTCGTGATCGACGCGGTGATCGATCTGGAGTGGACGCGGAAGCGCTGGCCGGAGCGGCCGGACGACTTCTTCATCAAGCCACGGGCGATCGCCGACGAGGTCTGGCACGTCGTCCATCAGGATCGCAGCGCGTGGTCGTTCAATGTCGAGATCAGGCCGTTCGGTGAGGTCTGGTAGTCCACGCGTCGGTTGCAAGTGACGGTCAATTCAAAAAGAACTCGGGGGAGTGTAATGCTGTTGAGGAAGTTTGCTGTTTCCATCGCGATGTTTGCGGCGTTTGCCGGTGCTCCAGTGAGCGCCGAGACGCCCGGCGTGTCCGAATCCGAAATCAAGATCGGGGCGACGTTCCCGTTCAGCGGCCCGGCATCTCCGCTCAGCAATACCGGCAAGGGCCTGATTGCCTACGTCCATTCCATCAACGACCGGGGCGGCATCAATGGCCGCAAGATCAACCTCATCACCTACGATGACGCTTATTCACCGCCCAAGGCCGTCGAGCAGACCCGGAAGCTGATCGAGAGCGACGAGGTGGCATTCCTGTTCGGCCCGCTCGGAACGCCCGGCATCGGCGCGACCATCAAATACGTCAACGCCAAGAAAGTGCCGCATCTGTTCGTCGTCAGCGGCGTGACCAAGTTTGCGAATTTCAACGAGTTTCCGCAGACCACCACGGGATTGCCGAGCTACAGCACCGAAGGAAAGATCTACGCGAAATACATCGCGCAGACGGCGCCCGATGCGAAGATCGCGATCCTCTACCAGAACGACGATCTCGGCCGCGATTTCGTCGCGGCGTTCAAGGACACGCTGAAGGCGGATTTCGACAAGAAGGTGGTGACCTCGCCCTATGAGGTCACCGAGCCCACCATCGAATCCCGCGTGGTGACGCTGAAGGCGTCCGGCGCTCAGGCGTTCCTGATCGCCGGCACGCCGAAATTCGCCGCGCAGGCGATCAAGAAGGCGAGCGAGATCGGCTGGACGCCGCTCACCATCGTCAACTACGTGTCGAGCTCGGTCTCTGCGACCATCGTGCCTGCCGGCGCCGACAAGGCGGTGGGCGTCGTGGTGGCGACCATCACCAAGGATCCGAACGACAAGAGGTGGGCCGACGATCCCGGCATGAAGTGGTATCGCGCGCATTTCGAGAAATATCTTCCCGGCGCCGACATCGGCGACAACAACTACCTGTTCGGCACCCAGCAGGGCCAGATCCTGGAACAGGTCCTCAAGCAGTGCGGCGACGACCTGTCGCGCGAGAACATCGTCAAGCAGGCGCGCAACATCAAGGGGCTGGTGCTTCCAACCTTGATGCCGGGCATCACGATCAACACCGGACCCGACAACAGCATGGCCTACACCCAGCTCCAACTGCAACGCTGGACCGGGAGCTCATGGGAGCAGTTCGGCGGCGTGTTGAGCGCCGACGCGAACTGAGCCGACTTATGAGGCGCGCTAGTGGAGCCGTCGTGCGATCGGCTTCGCCAGCGCGCTGTGCCAGTCCCATTGTGATCGCCGGTCGTTCGAGCGAAGGCTGGCCAGGAAGGCCGTGGTCTTCGGTTGAACCCGCGATCCGTCGATCACCTCGAGCTGGCCGCAGCGGTTGAGCGTGTGCAGCTTGCGGCCGGTCCACAGCGGCCCGGGCTTGAGCAGGTGGCGGACGGCCTGCCTGTAGGTCGTCGGCGACAGTTCGAGCACTTCGGCAAGTCCGAGTGCCGCGCCGTATCCGTTGCTGCAATCCTGCACCGGTCGCCACAGTTTTCCATTGATGGTGACGAAGTTTCCGGCCGGCCGCGTCGTCGCGCGATCCAGCAGGACGGGATTGCTCGCATGCGGCTGCCACGGCCCGAGCAGCCGGTCGGCATGGTAGATCGCCAGCGTGTCGGAGTATCCGCCGGTGCCGTCGCGCCAGGCGCCGAACATGTAATGCAGGCCGTTGTGCCGCGTGATGGTCACGTCGGCCAGTTCGAGCCCGGAAAGCAGCGTCGAGTGCCGCTCCCACTTGTCCGGAAAGCGGATGCATTTGTAGAGCGGAACGTCGCGATGCGCGGTGCTCTCCGGGATCATCCAAAGCTCGCCATTGTCCTCGATCAGGAACGGATAGGACAGGTGCCAGGGCTCTTCGAGCACCGGCAACGCCTTGCCGACCGGGCCGTTGCCGTCGAATTCGATCGCGGAAATGATGCCCTTGCCGACCCGATGGTCGAGATCCTCGAAGAAGACGAACGTTCTGCCCTGCCACTTCACCGGAAAGGGATCGGCATAGAAACGATGTCCGGGATCGCCGAGCACGTTCCAGGTCGGTCCGGACAGGTCGCCGCTGCGCCAGACGTCCGCATTCCCGGCGTAGCGCCAGCCGACGTGCCAATGCGGCGCGTAGCAGCACAGCCGATAGATCTCCTTCGCGATCGAAGTCGCCAGGCCGTGCAAGACAAAAGGCGCGGGATTTCGTGCAGTGCCGTCGCTCACCGGAGCAGCGAGCTGCGGCACCAGTCGTGGCGCTCCTGACAGGATTGGCGGCAACATGGACAGCGTGCGGACCATGACCGCGTCGAGCCCGCCGCTCAGGCCGGCCGCGATTTCCGCGGAAGGATGGCCGCGGTCCATCACCGCGCCGTCGAGCTCATTGACGATTTCGATCACCGGCAGGTCGCCGGCGAGCACCGCCGCCAGCGCGGCGCCTTCTCCCGCATGTCCGTTGAACCGTGGACGAAGATACAGTCTGGCCGAGCACTTCGGATCGCGCTGCGCATCGGTGAAGTCGACCACCACGTCGGGGTTACCTGCGCGAGGCCGCTGCGGAACCTGTGTCAGCCTGTCGGCGCCGCCGGTCTTGCCCTTGCGCAGGACGATGCGTTCGAGTTCGAACAGCATGTCGAGGCCTGCGGGTCGCGGCGTCGGCGTCGTGGTCCAGGCGATCTGAACGGGAATATCCTGATCGTTGACGCGTAGCGACTCACGGCACATCCAGAGCCGCGCCTGCTCCCGATCGCAGCGAAACTCGATAATCATGTCCAGCCCAACTTCCTAGTGCGCGTCCACTCCCACGGCATTGCCGAGAATGCGGACGTATTCCTCTATCATGGCATCCAATGAATAGCGCGACTTGAGACCCACGGCGCTTTGCCGCAGCCGGTCGCTCAACGAATGATCTGTCAGGACTTTCGACACCGCGGCCGAGAACTCGGCCTCGTCGGCAGCGTCGACGAACACCGCCGCGGGTTGCCCCTGGCAGGACAGCACCTCGCGCAGCACGGGGAGATCGTTGACCACGCAGGGAATGCCGGCGCTGGCGGCTTCGACGGCGGCGAGGCCAAAGGTTTCCGCCTGAGTGGGGAATACGAACACATCGAGGCAGGCCAGGAAGTCGGCCATCTGGCGCGGCGGAATCTCGCCGATGAAATGGAGCCGGTCCATGACATCAAGCTCGTTCGCCAACGCCCTGAGCCGTTCCTCGTCGGCGCCCTGGCCAGCCAGCGCGAGGTGCCAGGATGGGTCGGCAGCCAGCAGGCGGATTGCGGCATCGAGCCGCTTGTGCGGGTGCAGCCGCGCCGCGCAGCCGAGCAGGGTACGCCCCGTCGGCAGCTTGAATTGTTGCCGCGCAACGTCTTTCGGCAGGCTGTGCGACTTGTCGTCGAAGCCGTGCGGGACGTGCTTCATCCGCGCCCGATAGGGCGCGGGATAGCGGGCGTATTCACGTTCCATGTCCCGCGAATTCAGCGTGATGCACTGGAAGAAGCCGGTCGAGCCCATGACGATGTCGGCGGCGCGCACCGGCAGGCTCATCGACAGCGCCGAGGACACCTGGTTGGCGATGACTGGAGCGCGGCAGACGAGACGCGACACGCCGCCGCCGATCACATTGCCGAAGTGCTGAAAGGTCAGGACGACATCGGGCCGGATGGTCCTGAGGTGACCGGCGAGCATCCGCAGCATCCGCAACAACGCCAGCGGGTTTCCCGGGCGGCTCGGCGCGCAATAGAACGTGTTGGGCGGCTCGTCGAAGGAATCCGATTTGCGGAAGAAGAACAGGTTGGCGACGTCATAGCCGCGCGCGGTAAGTCCGCTGCCGAGCAGCCGTGATATCTCCTGCGCGCCGGCATTCTCGGCCTGGGTCTGCACCAGGACGACGCGCAGCTTCGGCTTGCTCTCGCGCGATGCGGTCGGTGCCTCGCGCAATTCTGTGCTTGGCCTGTAATGGAGCACGGACTCCTCACCCGTTGAAGGAGTGGATTCGCCTCCTTCATTTTTGTGCGCGTGCTTATCACGCGACGAGCGCTCGTACACCGTGTGGCGCGTATTGAGGTTATTGCTCATTTAGTGCGATCGAACATTGCCGGCAGACAGGAGCCGTTGTCTCGGCGACACGGTACAACCTGCTCGTTAACTAATTGGTTACGGCGGCGCAACAGAAGGGTAACCGCAGATTAACCATAGATATTTACGTTGGCGCAGGCGCTGGACTGTGCCGTCAGTTGAATTTGAGTCAAAGCCCATGAAGTTCGGTCGCCGCGCAGGCCCGAGACGTTCCGAAGCCACGGAACCCGCAGCGTCGTGGGAATCTGCCGGCGTGCCGGCCGGCCAATCCTCCACAGCCATCACCAAGGGCGTGCTGAGCGTCCCAGGCGTGATCGCCTTTCTTCGCGAGAACGGCCAGCGCATCCTGATGCTTGCCGCAGTCATCTTCGCGATCGGCGTCATCGTGTTGATGTTGATCCCGGCGCGTTACGCCGCCACCGCTCTGGTCGTGGTCGACCCGCGTGAATTGCGCGTCACGACCGATCAGGATGTGCTGCCGGGCATCGGGCAGGATGCCGCGGCATTGCAGAGCTATGTCGAGATCGCCAAATCCGACGGCTTCCTCGGGCCGCTGATGGATCAGCTCAAGGTCGCCGAGGACAACGACATCTCGGGAGGCGGGACCGATGCCACGCGCCTGCTCGACCGGTTCCGCAAGCGGCTCGATATCTCCCGGCGCGGATTGACCTATGTCATCGCCATCACCTTCACGTCCAACAATCCGCAACGCGCAGCGTACTACGCCAACGCGGTTGCCGAGGCGTTCGTCGCCAGCCAGCGCGGCACCCGCACCGTGGCAACCGACGAAGCCGCCGACTGGCTGAAGAGCCGGCTCAAGGCGTTGAACGACCGGCTGCGCTCATCGGAAGATGCCGTCGCCAGGTTCAAGCTCGAGCACCGGATCGTCAATGCCGGCAAGGATGCAACCACGCAACAATTGCGCGTCACCGATCTGACGCAGCAGGTCGCCGCGGCGCGCGCCCGCAGCGAGGAGGCCAAGGCCCGTTACGAGCAGTCGCAGCGCGACCTCAAGGCGAATGTCGACGGGCCGATCAAGCAGGACCTGCTGAGCACGCTGCGCGCCCAGCGCTCCGCGCTCAATGACCAGATCGCGCAGAAGCGCGGGGTGCTCGGCGACCGTCATCCCGACCTCGTGATGGCGCTCAGCCAGCTCAGCGACCTCAATCGGCAGATCGACATCGAGCGGAAGAAGAACATCGATACCGCGAAGTCGGAATACGAAGCGCAGCGCGATCAGCAGAAGGCTCTCGAAGACCAGTTGAAGGCGGTCGAGCAGCAAATCCTGGTCGACGGTCAGTCGCTCGTCAAGTTGCAGGACTTGCAGCGCGATGCCGACGCCAACAAGAACATCTACGAGCAGTTCCTCTCACGCTACAAGACGACGGACGAGCAGCGCGGCCTGCAAAGCTCGCAGACCAAGATCGCATCGCCCGCGACGCCGCCGTTGCGCTCGACGCTTCCGCCACTTTCGCTGCTGCTCGTCGCGCTTGCGATCGTCTCGCTGCTGTCGTCGACCGCGATTGTCGCCATGCCTGGTCTGACCCAGGTCCCGATCAGGACGATCCCGGTGCCTCGCCGCGCCGAGGCGCCGGTGCCGCCACCCGCGCTGCCGCCGGGGTTGCCGGTGCTGGCGCGCATTCCCAACATGGTGTCGCCGGATGCCGTCAGGAGCGTGTGGCAGACGCCGATTGCCACGGCGGTCGAGCCAGATCTCAGCGCGTATCTTCAATTGCTGATCGAGAACATCGAGCAGCTTCCGGGACCGCACGGCAAGGTGGCGCTGCTGCTGTCGGTCGAGGCCGGCGCGGGCGGCAGCACCGTCGCGCGGTCGCTCAACCGGTCGGCGGTCAAGAGCGGCACGCTCTGCGTCCTGATCGAGATGGAATCCGGACGCATCGATGCGGTGCCGGCGCAAGGCTCCGGAATGATCCGGGCCGATCTGCCGTCGGTCGTCGAGCTGCTGGGGGCCAGCAGCAAGGCACCTCCATATCCGCCTGATGACATTCGCGCCGATTTCGGCCTGATCATCGTTGACGCCTCATCGCTTGCCATGCGGTCTGAGGCGGTGGCGCTGGCGGCCCACGCCGATCTCGTGATCCTGGTGGTTCGTGAAGGCGCCGCCAACTCGGTCGCCATCGCCAAGGCGCGGGCCGATCTGTCCGGGTTCGGCTCGGTGCCGACCGCGCTTGTCGTCAATCGCGCGGCGGCCAACGCCGGTGTTCGCGAAGCCCGGGACGAAGCCCTGGGCCTGGCGAGCTGAGGCCGGTCTGTCCGCGCCGCGAACGCGCGTGCTGGGCGTTTCGAGCGAAGGCCGCGCAGATGCGCGCGGAAAAGGCGCGCCCTAGTAGCTGCCCTGGTCGTTGCCGTCGGCGACGCGGACCGCATAGGGGCGGCCCTTCGATGACGCGAGATGCGACAGCACCAGGACTGACGGGTCGACGCCGGTCCGGCGGCGGCACAGCACATTGAGCGCGATGGTCGCGAGTATCAGCGAAGCGGTGGCAGAGATCGCAGCACCCAGCACGCCGAGCCATGGGATCAGCACGACAAATCCGACCAGTCGCAGCGCCACGTTGGCGGCGACGACCGGAACATAATCGCGCTCGTGGCCGGTCAGTTGCAGAACGGCGGCTGACGGTCCGCCCGCGGCCTGGAACGCGGTTCCGATCGCGAGCACGATCAGCACCCATTGCTGCGCGGCGAAGTGCGGCCCGAACAGGCCGAGCAGGTAGGGGGCGCCGAGCCAGACGATGACGAGCCCGCTGAGCACGCAGAGCGCGGTCACCTCGGCCATCAGCTTCAGCGTATGTTCGAGCTCGATGTGGTTCTTGCTGAAATACAACGAGGGCAGGCGGCGCGCACCGAACGTGTAGAGCGCCGCCGAAAGCATGGCGAAGATGTTGGCCAGGCGCGAGGCCGCGAAATAGACGCCTGCCGTTGCCGGATCCAGCATCCAGTAGACCAGGATGACGTCGAAATACTGGTTTGCCGCTTCGAGGATCGACGCGAGCCAGAACCGGAACGCACTCCTGTTCCAGCGTGACGTCTCGAACCGGGCCGTGACCGCGCGCAGGTTCGGCAGCACGCTTACGATCGACACGATCTGGACGACCAGCCCGAGGGCCATCATGACCGTCATCGCGGTGAATAGTTCGGCAGGGGTGAGCTGGCGGTGAGCGAGCAGTGCGACGATCAGCAACAGGACGACGGCGACCCGCCAGAAGAATTCCCGATTGCCTTCACCCATCAGAATGCTGACCAGGGAGCGGGCGATCTGGCTGCCGAGCATCAGTCCGGCATTGACGGCCGTGAACGCCGACACCGACAGGACCAGCAGCCACCATTCGCCGCGAATGACGGCCACCGCGGCGATCGCCACGATCGAAATCAACATGCCGACCGCCGAGTACTTCAGGCTCGACAGCAGGACGCCCTTGGTGAGGTCGCTCTCGCCGCGCACCTGGTATTCATTGAGGAAGCGAACGAGCAGCAGCTCCTGGCCGACCAGTCCCACGACCGCGGCGATCTGTGCGACGGACAGCCAGGTCGCAAAATCTCCGAACGCGTCGGCCGTCATCGTTCGCGCAGCCAGCGAGAACAGTGCGAAGGCCAGCCCGCCGCTGCCAACCTTGAGCAGGATGGTCCCGGCTACGCCGCGCGTGACATCGCGCTGTAACAATCGGCGAACAGAGGCAATCACCTGAGGCGTCTCAATATCCAATCGGGCAGCTGACCCTAGCAATCCGTGAAGTCGGGAGTGTTAATGTTCTGTTGCTAAAATTCCGTTCCTGCTGGCGGGCTTGCGGGCACCACGCCGCGGTGAATCTTGCCAGCATGTCGCGTTGCTTCATTCTGGAACGTCGCCTGTCTTGCTGTCTCCAAACGGCGCAGCTTGACTGGTGCTCCAGCGTCCAGTCCAACAGCGCCGCTGCACTGCTTCCGGGTGCCAACGGCAAGCGATGACGCCCCGCAGCCGCGCATTGATCCGCCGTCGCGCTGCGCGGCCTCCAAACGATCGGTTTCATGGCCGCTCTCTGTGCAAGCCGTATGCCGCGAGCTGCCGGTCGCCCTCCGGGCGCTGTCGTTAACCTCAATAATGGAACTCATCGCGTTCGTTCGGTCCGGCGGCGGCGCGGCAAGCAAATTGCAGTTGTGGTGCAAACTGCGGTTGTGCGGCCATTGGCCGTCGGAGCGGACATCATGATTGCCGAGGAAACCACGACCATGCCGGCCGCGATTGGGGCGGCGGAGGTCATCGAGACGGACGTCGCCATCGTCGGCGCCGGTCTGGCAGGCTCGCTCGCCAGAGCTGTCCTCGCCCGAGCCGGGTACCGGGTCCTCCTGATCGACAAGCGCCAGATTCCACCGGATGAATTCCGCGTCGAAAAGATTGCCGGACGGCAGATCGATATCCTGCGTCGCCTGGGCTTCATCGACGAGGTCAAGGCGGTCGCATCGTCGTATGACCGGTCGCTCAACATCAGGGGCGGCAGGCTGGTCGATATCAGTGTCGGCCGGTCCTATGGAATTTCCTATGCCAACCTCGTCGACCTGGCGCGCGGCCTGACGCCTGATGCGTCGAGCTTCCTGCTCGACCAGGTGACCGATGTCCATTGCAGCGAGGATCGTCAGCAGCTGACGCTGGCTTCCGGGACGCGCGTCGTCTCGCGTCTGGTCGTCCTGGCGACCGGCATGGCCAGCGCACTTGGCCACAATCTCGGCATGCGCCGGCAGATGATTGCCGCGCGACATTCGGTAACGTTCGGCTTCACGATCGCGCGGCCCGACAACGCGCCGTTCGGTTTCGACTCGCTGACCTGCTACGGCAAGGAGGCGGCCGACGGGGTGGATTACCTCAGCCTGTTTCCGATGTCGGGCGGCATGCGAGCAAACCTGTTCATGTTCCGCGATCCGACCGATCCGATCATGCGCGAGCTGCGCCGCGACACCAGACAAACGCTGCTCCGCCTGATGCCGGGCCTCGAGCCCTATCTCGGTGATTTCCAGATCGTCGGCCAGGTCAAGAACTGGGTCATGGATCTGTCCGTGACCGAGGGGCATCTGCAGCCGGGCGTCGTGTTGATCGGCGATGCGTTTCAGACCAACTGTCCGGCGGCGGGAACCGGCGTGAGCCGCCTGCTGGTCGATGTCGAGCGTCTTTGCACGGAGTATCTGCCGCGCTGGCTCGAGACCGAAGGCATGGGCATCGAGAAGATCGCGCAGTTCTATTCCGATCGGGACAAGCTTGCCGCGGACCGGCACTCGCTGCAACTGGCGCGCTTTCGCCAGGCCCTGACCTCGAACACCGATGCTCGCTGGAGCATGCGGCGCAGACTGCACTTCCTGCGCCGCATGATCACGCATCGGGTGGACCGGATTCATCCGGGATGGGTCATGCGCGTTCGCGGCGCGCTCCGGTAGCAGCTACTTGCCTTCGCGGCTGCCAGCGCAACACGATCGGGTCAAACAGTCTCCGCGCGTCAGTGCGCGCCGGTCGAGGTGCGGATCGGCCCGAAGTCGGTCACGCGCTTGGCGGCCTGCTTGATCCAGGGCGCCTGCTTCAGCGCAAACAGGGCTATGGCGCCGGCCGCGCTGCCGGCCTGTGTCACGCTCGACATCGGCGTGGGCTGCCCCCCGAAATGCTTCTTGTAGGGTTCATCGCCGATGGTGAAATCCAGAATCCGATCACCGCGCTCGATGCAATCCTGCGCGACCCGTTCGAACATCAGCGCGCCGATCGACTGGCTCTTGTATCCCTCGATGTCGAACGCCGTCATGACGACGAGAAGGCTGTCCCGGTGGACCAGTCCAAGGGCGGTGGCGATGACATTGCCGTCCATCTTCATGGCATAGAGCCGGACAAAGGAGCCGACGCCGCGAAGCGCCACGTCCGAATAGAAATCGAAGTACTCCTGGCGCTGCAACAGGTCGCCGTCGCCCTGCGCCTGAAACCGCGGGCCGCGAAACTTCCTCATTACCTCCATGGCCGCGCCGATCGAGACGCTGTCGTCGCAACATGAGAAGGCGAGCTCGCCCTTCTTCTGGATCTGGCGCCACTTCTTTGCCAGCTCCTTCTGGTAGGATCGGCCCAAGGCGCTGATCTGCCATTGCTCGAACGGCGCGACCAGGACCGTGGCATAGGCATTTGTATCCATCAGGCTGCGGTGAGGGGCCCCCAGCAGATTCTCGATCGGCATCCTGGCATCGAGCAGCTTGGGCATGCGCAGCAGATCGAACGGCCGTAGCAGCCGTCGCAGTCGCTCGCAGGCGTGCCGGTCCTGAAGCAGGTCGGCGAACGTCGTGGCGGCGCAGACCGGCGATAGATAGTCGGACACGCGAAGGTCGGCGAACTCGATCGTGCGCATCGGTCCGCGGCGCACGCGCAGCAACGGCAGCACCGCCGCCAGCGCGCCGGTTGCACGGGCGCGAACGACCACGATCAGCGGCTTTGCCGCCGCGGCGGGAGCGAGTTTTCGATACAGGCTGTCCAGCCACAGCGGATGTTGAAAGGCGGTGGCGTCCGATCTCCCGAACAGCTCCGCATAATCTTCGGATAAGAAGTCGAATGCGTCGTCGATGCAGACATCGAACGCGTCATCATTCTTATTCATGTGTGACCAGGCAAAATAACAATTTCAAAGCGCCGGTAAAGCGGCGGTCCTCTTATAGCAAAGGCCGGCCGCCACCGGCATCGTCGGAATACGATTTGGATTAATGTACTAGATCGATCTTTGCGCCTTGTTGCTGGTGGAACGTCCCGCCCTGGCAGGAATTCGCTGCTTCTGTCGTCTCACGCAGCGGCAGTCGGCATCTTTAACAATTCCTTTACAGATCTTTAACAATTCCTTTACAGCATGGGCAAATCGCGCCTGCAAGGTCCGGCGGGCGGCGTGGACCGGATATTGCAGTCAAGGGCCTGTTAGCCCTGGAGCCGCTACTGAGATGCCGAGTCACGACCAAAACGCCCGCGTTTCCGACGCAATCTTGCCTTCGCAGGCCGATCGCGCATGGCCCCGGCGTCTCAATTCGGGCACAGCTGCTCCGCCTGTCCGGATTTGCGACAGTCAGCGTGGCGGGCAACCGGCGGTCTCGGCGTACGTGCCAGCTGGATCGTTGATGCCGAACGGCCTGCCGGAACGGCGCATCAACCCTGCCGGCAGGGCGGCGACCGCCGATGTCCCCCGGGCAACCGTCGGAGGGCTGCGGCTCGCCGTGCTCGATCGCCAACAGACCGCGGACTTCATGGTCGGGGTGGTGTACCCGAACCGGCGTGTCAGCCGGCCTCTGTATTTGACCTCCGCCAATGGCGAGGTGCTGTCGCGCTGCTCGACCGAGCCGATGACCGATCGGTTGTTTCGCACCGCGGATCTGATCAATGCCGACGGGCAGCCGCTTGTCATGGTGTCAAAGCTGCGGTCGTCGAAGCCGCTTCCCGAGCGGGTGGCGACCACCGACTTGTTCCATGACGTCGCGCGCAAGGCGGAAGCGCTCGGGCTGACCTTCTATCTGTTCGGCGCCAACGAGGCCGAGAACAAGGCGGCAATCGCCAATGTCCGCCGGGCGTATCCGGCGTTGAAGATCGTCGGCCATTCGCACGGTTATCTGCGCGGCGACGCGCTGCGGGCCAAGGTGGACGAGATCAATGCCCTGGCGCCGGATTTCCTCTGGGTCGCGCTCGGTGTGCCCTACGAGCAGGCCTTCGTCGACGAATTCATGCCGCTGCTGTCCAATGTCGGCGTCATCAAGACCTCGGGCGGACTGTTCAACTTCCTGTCCGGCTCGCGGCCGCGCGCGCCGAGATGGATGCAGATCGTTGGGCTCGAATGGGCCTGGCGTCTCTGGCTCGAGCCGCGCCGGCTGTTCTGGCGCTACCTGACCACCAATCCGCACGCGCTCTATCTGCTGTTCAACCGGAGCCGGTCGTCCGGCAGGGACTAACCGCGGCGCGGCGGCGAGTTCAGGATGGCCCTGTCGGCCTGTTGACGCGATTGTCCCGCGCCGTCAGCACCCCGCCCTTGTAGACCGAACGCCCGGAAGGCCGCGCAACCACGGCCTCCTGGATATGTGCGGCGTTCAGGGTCACGAAATCGGCCTTGGCTCCCACATGCAGGCCGTAGCCCTCGAGCCGCAGCGCCTTGGCGCCGGCCGTCGTGATCATATCGAAGGCGATCGCGAGCTCTTCATCGGTGTAGAAGCCGGAGCGGTATCCGATCATCATCGCGCGGCCCAGCATGTCGCCGTCGCCATAAGGCCACCAGGAGTCGCGGATGTTGTCGTTGCCGCTGAACACCGTGACGCCGGCCTTCCTGAGCGTGGCGACCGGCGGAAAGGGCCGGCTGCCCGGCGCGTTGGTCATGATCGAGACGCCCGAACGCGCCAGGATGTCGGCGGTCTTCTTCAGCGCATCGGCAGGGATGTCGCCGAGCCCGTAGGCGTGGCTGACGGCGACGCGCCCTTCCATGCCGAACGCGCGCGTTCGCGCCGCGATCTGCTCGACCTCGAAGGCACCGAGCATGCCGCCGTCATGGAGATGGATGTCGACATCGACGCCGTGCTTCTGCGCGACGCCGAACACCACGTCGAGATGGCCCTCGACGTCGCGATCGAAGCTCGCCGGGTCGAGCCCGCCGACCGCATTGGCGCCGAGCCTGATCGCCTCGTCGAGCAATTGCGGCGTGCCGGGGTTGCTGAGAATTCCGCTCTGGGGGAATGCCACGAGCTGGATGTCGATCAGCTGCCGATATTCGTCGCGCACCTTGAGGATGGTCTCGAGCGACTTCAGGCCCACCGAGCCATCGACCATGACGTGACTGCGCATCTGCGTCGTGCCATGTCCGATGCAGAGGTCGAGCTGGTTGCGCGCCCGCACGTCCATCGGCGCGGCCGCTGCCATGTTCTCGGCCTGGAACGCAACCCGCTCATGGACGTCGAAGCCATTGGTGCAGGGACGATGCGGCCGCCAGGTGTCGCCGTAGAAGCTGGTGTCGAGATGGATGTGGCCCTCGACGAATCCAGGCACGACAAGCGCGTCGCCGAGATCGACGGTCTCGGTCCCCGCCGGACGCTCGCCTGCGGCTTCGATCGCGGCGATACGGCCGTCACGAACCAGCATGTCGCGGCGCATGCCGTCGCCAAGCCTGGCATTGATGAAGAGTTTGTCGGCCGGCATCGGATCTGTCCTCGTCGCTTGCTTCACATGCGGTGCGCGCTGGGCGTCATGCCTTGCCTAACATGATCGAAGGAATAATACTCGCACCGAACAACCAGACAAGGAACCGAGAGCGTTGTCGGACATTGCGAGCAGGGGATTCGATGTCAAGCGCGCAGCGTTTGCCGCGACCATCGGCAACATGCTGGAGTTCTACGACTTCATCACCTACAGCTTCTTTGCGACCGAGATCGGGCACACCTTCTTCCCCGCGCAAAGCGAGTACGGCAGCCTGATGCTGTCGCTTGCGACCTTCGGCGCCGGCTTCCTGACCCGGCCGATCGGCGGCGTCGTGCTCGGCATCTTCTCCGACCGCGTCGGTCGGCGACCGGCAATGCTGCTGAGTTTCGCCCTGATGGGAGGCGCGATCCTGACCATCGCGCTGACGCCGTCCTACGCCGCCATCGGCATCGCGGCTCCGATCGTCGTGATCCTGGCGCGGATGGTGCAGGGATTTGCGCTCGGCGGTGAGGTCGGACCGACCACGGCCTATCTCGTCGAGATCGCGGCACCCAGGAATCGCGGCCTGGTGGTGGCATGGCAGCCTGCGAGCCAGGAGGTCGCGGCGACGGTCGGCGCGCTGGTCGGTGTCATCCTGAGCAGCACGATGGCGCCCGACATGCTGCAAGCCTACGGCTGGCGCGTCGCATTCCTGCTCGGCGCCGTCTGCCTGCCGTTCGGCATCTGGATGCGCCGCACGCTGCCGGAAACGGTTCCTCATGATGCGCGTGCGGCTGCCAACATAGAGGGCTCGAACCACATCAAGCTGGCGCGCCGGCATTTCCGCGTGATCGTGCTGGCGTTGATGATTCTGGCGAGCGGCACGATCTCGACCTATGTGACCCAGTACATGACGACCTACGCCAAGAATACGCTGCACGTGCCGTCGTCGCTCGCCTTCACCGTATCGCTGGTGAGCAACGGACTTCAGATCATCGGCGCGGTGCTGGGCGGCTGGCTCGCCGACCGGCTGGGGCGCAAGCCGGTCATGATCTGGCCGCAGCTCGTCGTGCTGGTGCTGACCTATCCGGCCTTCCTGTGGATCGTCCGTGAGCCCGGTGCCTGGTCGCTGCTGTTCGGCTTCGGCATCCTGTCGTTCATCGGATCGCTGCCGTTCACGGCATTCTACGCCGCCTTCACCGAGGCACTGCCGCAGAACATCCGCGGCGGCGTGTTCGCCACGATCTACGCGGTCGCGATCGCGACGTTCGGCGGCACCGCGCAGCTCGTGGTCACGTGGTTGCTGCACGTGACGGGAGATCCGCTGGCGCCGTCCTGGTACCTGCTGCTCGCGGCCGCGGTCGGCATCGTCGCGATGAGCCTGATGCCGGAGACCGCGCCGGTGAAGGTCGGCGAGACCTAGGGCCTTTCGAACCAAGGATCCAGTGCCCGTTCCGATTCAGTCGAAACGGAACTGGCTCCTGGCGTCGACAGCCGCGCTCAATCCATGTCGCGGAAGGCGTGGCCGTTGGCGTCGATCTCCTTCACGAGCTGCGGCGGCAGATTGGCCTGCGCCGAGGTGCCGTCGAACACCCAGTCCTTGGCATCGGCGAGGTCGGGAAGGCCCGCGCCCTTGCGAACATAGAGACCGACCGACGCCTTGTTCGGATTGATGTAGAGATCGTAGTCCTGCATTGCGTGCTCCTCTCCGTCGATGATCAACAGAAGCCTCCGGACTGGCCCGAGGCTTCTGGAAGAGTGAACGCCGATGGGGCTAGGCCGGTTTCTTCTTCGCCTCCGGCGCCAGCACCACCGACGCTTCGCTGGTCAGCATCAGGAAGGTGATGGTCTCCTGGAAATAGAGCTGGACCGCGGTCGCCGAGTGGCTGAGATAGCCGATCGACAGGTCCTGGCCGATCGAGAGCTGGAAATCGCCGCCGCGGGTGGTCAGCAGGACGCCGCCTTCGATCGCGGGCGCCCAGATGATCTTGCCGTCGATCAGGCGCTGGATGTGCTGCAACACCGGATAGCCGTCGTCGGTCGCGCCGCCGATCGCGGTATAGGGCTCGGTGCCGAGCAGCAGCGTGTAGGGTCCGTTGACGCCGGCGAGCCGCAACTGGCTGACCGCCTGCGCCACCACGTTGGGATAGTTCTTGATGCTCGACGGCAGCGTCAGCACCGGATTGCTGCTGCCCTCGCGGATGCCTTGTATGCCGGCGGCGGTGTAGCCGTCGAACACCGCGCGATCCTCGGCGAAGGCGATCTTGCGCGCGGCTTCCTTCAGCGGATCCCAGTCGGAATCATTCGAGCCGCGCTCGACATCGTCGATCGCCTGGCGCGTGAGCTCGAACGGCACCCGCAGCTCGACCAGCGCGCGGACGTCGCGTTGCGTCGCCTCGACCCCGTCGCCGGGGGTTGGAATCTTCGTAAGATGGCCGGTGCCGACCGCAGAGAAGTCCGTTCCTTTGGGGCCGTCGACGTCGACGACACGGCGCGCCGCCAGATGGCGCTTCAACGTGCGGGTGGCTTCCTCTTCGATCTGGGCCCATGCCGCCTCAGAGATGGGAGCCAGTCCCCGATGCAGATTATTCATGTCCAGCCTCTCCTTTCAGTGAGCCGATACCGAGCGAGCCATCGGCCGGCGGCAGTCTTGGTGCGGGTGTGTCGTCGGCCCCGGCGTCATCCAGCGACGGCTCGGCGGGCGGGGCCGCGGGTGCCGCGCTCGCGGCATCCTCGAGGAAGGTCGCCGACGGGATGAAGAACAGCGTGCCGGTCACGGCGCGGCTGAAGTCGAGCAGGCGGTCGTAATTGCCGGGCGGCCTGCCGACGAACATGTTCTCGAGCATCTGCTCGATCCGGTGCGGGGACTTCGCATAGCCGATGAAGTAGGTGCCGAACTCGCCCTCGCTGACATTGCCGAACGGCATGTTGTCGCGGACGATATCGAGCTCTTCGCCATTCTCGACGATTGTCGTCAGCGCGTTGTGCGCATAGCTAGGCTTCACCGCGTCGTCGAGCTCGATGTCGGACAGTTTGGTGCGGCCGATGATCTTCTCCTGCATCTCGACCGGCAGCTCGTTCCACTTGGTCAGGTCGTGCAGGTATTTTTGCACGATCACATAGCTGCCGCCGGCGAAGGCCGCGTCCTCGTCGCCGATGATGGTGGCCTCGAGCGCCGCCTGATCCTCGGGGTTCTCGGTGCCGTCGACGAAGCCGAGCAGGTCGCGCTCGTCGAAATATTTGAAGCCGTGCACCTCGTCGGCGGTGGCGACGGCATCGCCGAGCCGCGACATGATCTGGGTCGCGAGCTCGAAGCAGAGGTCCATCGGCACGGCGCGGATGTGAAACAGCAGGTCGCCCGGGGTCGCGACCGCGTGGTGGACGCCGTGGATCTCGCGGAACGGATGCAGGCCTTGCGGCTTCGGCGCGCCGAACAAGCGGTCCCATGCATCGGAGCCTATTCCCATCACGCAAGACAGCCGGCCCTCGAGATCGCGGAAGCCGACGGCGCGCACCAGCGCGGCCAGATCGGCGCAGAGCGACCGCACCACCGTATCAAATTCCGGATTGGGCTTGATGGTGACCGCAAGGAAGATGGCCGCGCGCGTCAGCTTCGCAGCGACCGGTTGCGGAACGGCTGATGGCACGCAGGTCTCCTTAACTAACGGCACTTCCACGACAAAAAAGGCGGGCCGAACGCCAGATCGGCGTCCGGATACCGAGAGAGGAGCATGCCATCGGAGCCTTTACAAGAGCCCGGATTGCCAAAGCGAGATGAGATGAGGTTGAATCGTCATCTCGCTTTGGCTTCCTGTTTGCGCATGATCTTTCCGGAAAACCGCTTCGCACTTTTCCGGATCAGCTTTAGGCTTCCGCGGACGGACCAACGGGCTTGCCGGACTTCTCCTCCTCGAGGGTCACCGCGATGGCGGCATTGGCCGACAGCCGCACCTTGGAGCCCTCGACGCCGGCAACGAAGCCGAGCTCGATATAGTGGTGATGACCCTTGTGGAAGCCGTCGCTCTCGCTCTTCTTGAGCTTGATGCGGTTGCCTTCGACGCGATCGACGGTGCCGACATGCACGCCATCGGCGCCGATGACCTCCATGTTGTCCTTGATGCCCTGCTGCGTCATGGCGCTCTCCCTGGTTGAGTTCGGCTTGAATGTTCAGCTTGCATATGATGCGCCCGGACGACGCGGCGATGACAGCGCGCGTCGCTGGCGGTGCGCGTCTCGTCTCACACCGGTTCGAATTCGTCGGCCGCCGAGTTCGCAGGCTTCTTGCCGTTGAAGGTGAGGCCGGCCTTGGTCGCGGAGAGTTTCACCTCCGAGCCGTCGCGCACGTCGCCGGCGAGGATCATCTCCGCGAGCGGATCCTGGACGCTGCGCTGGATCACCCGCTTCAGCGGACGGGCGCCGTAAGCCGGATCCCAGCCCTTCTCGGCCAGCCAATCGCGCGCCTTCGGGTCGAGCTCGAGCTCGATCTTGCGATCCTCGAGCAGCCTGCGCAGCCGCGCGAACTGGATCTCGACGATGCGGCCCATGTCGCTCTTCTGCAATCGGTGGAACAGGATGATCTCGTCGATCCGGTTGAGGAATTCGGGGCGGAAGTGCGCCCGCACCATGTTCATCACCTGATCGCGCACCGCGCTGGTGCTCTGGCCTTCCGGCTGGTTGACGAGATATTCGGCGCCGATGTTCGAGGTCATGATGATCAGCGTGTTGCGGAAATCGACGGTGCGGCCCTGGCCGTCGGTCAGGCGCCCGTCGTCGAGCACCTGCAACAGCACGTTGAACACGTCCGGATGCGCCTTCTCGATCTCGTCGAACAGCACGACCTGGTAGGGCCGCCGCCGGATCGCCTCCGTCAGCGCGCCGCCTTCGTCATAACCGACATAGCCGGGAGGCGCGCCGATCAGCCGCGACACCGAGTGCTTCTCCATGTATTCGGACATGTCGAGGCGGATCATCGCGGTCTCGTCGTCGAACAGATATTCGGCGAGTGCTTTTGCGAGCTCGGTCTTGCCGACACCTGTCGGCCCCAAGAACATGAACGAGCCGATCGGCCGGTTCGGGTCCTGCAAACCGGCGCGGGCGCGGCGCACCGCGGTCGACACCGCGCGCACCGCCTCGGCCTGGCCGACGACGCGCTTGCCGAGCATCTCCTCCATGCGCAGCAGCTTGTCCTTCTCGCCTTCCAGCATCTTGTCGACGGGAACGCCGGTCCAGCGCGATACCACGGCCGCGATATTGTCCGCGGTCACGGTCTCGCTGGCGGACGAGGTCTCGCTGGCCTCGACGGCGGCGAGCTTCTTCTCGAGCTCTGGGATGCGGCCATAGGCCAGCTCGCCGGCCTTCTGGAATTCGCCCTTGCGCTGCGCGTTGGCGAGCTCGGTGCGTAGCTGTTCGAGTTCGCCCTTCATCTTCTGCGCGTCGGAGAGCTTGCTCTTCTCCGAGCGCCATTTCGAGGTCATGTCCGCCGATTTCTTCTCGAGATCGACCAGATCCTTCTCGAGCGTTTGCAGGCGGCTCCTGGAGCCCATATCGGTCTCCTTCTTCAGCGCCTCCTGCTCGATCTTGAGCCGGATGATCTCGCGGTCGAGCGAGTCGAGTTCTTCCGGCTTGGAATCGACCTGCATCTTCAGCCGCGCCGCCGCCTCGTCCATCAGGTCGATCGCCTTGTCGGGCAGGAAGCGGTCGGTGATGTAGCGGTTCGACAGCGTGGCGGCGGCGACCAGCGCCGAATCCGCGATCCGCACGCCGTGATGCTGCTCGTATTTGTCCTTCAGGCCGCGCAGGATCGAGATGGTGTCCTCGACCGTCGGCTCGGAGACGAACACCGGCTGGAAACGCCGGGCCAGCGCCGCGTCCTTCTCGACATGCTTGCGGTATTCGTCGAGCGTGGTGGCGCCGATGCAATGCAGCTCGCCGCGCGCTAGCGCGGGCTTCAGCAGGTTCGATGCGTCCATCGCGCCGTCGCCCTTGCCGGCGCCGATCAGCGTGTGCATCTCGTCGATGAACAGGATGATGCCGCCCTCGGCCGAGGTCACCTCTTGCAGCACCGCCTTGAGCCGCTCCTCGAACTCGCCGCGATACTTTGCGCCCGCGATCAGCGCGCCGAGATCGAGCGCGAGCAGCGCCTTGTCGTGCAGGCTCTCCGGCACGTCGCCATTGACGATGCGCAGCGCCAGGCCTTCGACGATCGCGGTCTTGCCGACGCCGGGCTCGCCGATCAGCACGGGATTGTTCTTGGTGCGGCGCGACAGCACCTGGATGGTGCGACGGATCTCCTCGTCGCGGCCGATCACCGGATCGAGCTTGCCGTCGCGCGCCGCCTGGGTCAGGTCGCGGGCGTATTTCTTCAGCGCGTCATAAGCGTTCTCGGCCGAGGCGCTGTCGGCGGTGCGGCCCTGGCGCAGTGCGTTGATGGCCGCATTCAGATTCTGCGGATTGACGCCGCCCTTGGCGAGCAGCTTGCCGGCGTCGCTGTCCTTGTCGGCCGCGAGCGCTTGCAGCAGGCGTTCGACGGAGACGAAACTGTCGCCGGCCTTGTCGGCGGCCTGTTCCGCTGCGGCGAAAGCGCGCGCCGTCTCGGGCGCCAGGTAGATTTGTCCGGAGCCGGCGCCGCTGACCTTCGGAACCTTGGCCAGCGCGTCTTCGGTCGCCTTGAGGATCGCGCGCGAGTTGCCGCCGGCGCGGTCGATCAGGCCGGCCGCGAGGCCTTCGGGGTCGTCGAGCAGCACTTTCAGGATGTGCAGCGTCGAGAATTGCTGGTGCCCCTCGCGCATCGCCAGCGACTGTGCCGACTGAATGAAGCCGCGAACGCGATCGGTATATTTTTCAATGTTCATCGTGGCACCTCGGGCAGCGCAGGCTCGTCGAACTCAGATCATGCCATGCATTGCCGCCGGCGACAGATGGCGGAACGATGACATCCATCATGCGGCAGCCCGGTGCATTTGCGCCGGTGGCAAACCGCGCCCCTGACACTGCCGTTGCGTGCATCGTGTGGTCGTTTCAAGGGTGTGTCAATCGCCGCGCGCTGTCGTTGGCACTCATCCGGCGGCACTGCTACGGCTGCGCTGGTATGGCGGATGCACCAATCACGCCGACGGCGCTGATCGCAGTCATCCGGGCGGTGCGCAATTCGGCGAGTCCGGATCGTTACAATTCTGCGACAGCGAGGACCGGATTCGCGTTTTCGGAAATGATCCCCTCGCTCGCGACGCGGCGCGCTCGTGATGCGCGCGCGACGGCGCGATGTTCCGCTGAATCATGTCGTGTCACGACACGATTCACCCTGAACCGCCGATGAATAGCCACGAAAATGCGTTTCCGTTCGCGTCGATGCATTTCAGGCTGGTGTAAGGTCAAGGCGCTAGCGGTGAAGTGTGTCGGTGCATTGCCGATGCACGGAACTTTTGTTCCGGCTCTCACGTTGAACGTGCTCATCGAAGAGGCTCCCAATGATCACTCGTCTCCTTTCGACCGTGTCGTGCGCAGCGATTGCCACGGCGCTGCTCACTGCGACGGCCGTACCAGCAAGCGCGCAGGACGCGGCATGCGCGCCGGTCTCTGCCGTCGACACGGCGCCGCCGCCATTGCCGACTTACGATCAGCCGCCGGTTCCCGGGCCGGGCTACATGTGGTCGCCGGGCAATTGGTCATGGGACGAGGATCGCGGCGATTACTATTGGGTGCCGGGCACCTGGGTGCAGCCGCCGCGGGTCGGGTTGCTGTGGACCCCGGGTTACTGGGGCGCGTTCGGCGGCGGCTTCATCTACCACCAGGGTTATTGGGGCGAGCGCGTCGGCTTCTACGGCGGCATCAATTACGGCTTCGGCTACGGCGGTTCGGGCTATGAGGGCGGCCGCTGGGATCACGGCAACTTCTTCTACAATCGCACCGTGAACAATCTGCAGGGCGCGCAGATCACCAACGTCTACGAGAAGAACGTCACGATCAATCAGACCACCATCAACAACGTCAGCTACAATGGCGGCCGCGGCGGCATCGAGGTGCGGCCCACGCCTGCCGAGCGCGCGGTCGCCAACGAACAGCATTTCGCGCCGACACCGTTGCAACGCAAGCAGGTCGAGACCGCAAGCCAGGATCCGAACCTGTTCAAGCGCGCCAACAACGGCGTGCCCGCCGTTGCCGCGACGGCGCGTCCCGGCGAGTTGAAGGGACCGGGCGTGGTTCGTGCGCGGCCGGCCGGTGAGGCGGTGCCTGCCACGGCCGCAAGGCCGGCAGCCGGGGAGCCGGGACATCCGGCGGGTGCGCCGGCGCCAGCTGAGTCCCACGCGCTCCCGGTCCCGGGCAAGGAGATTCCGCCCGCTGAGCAGAACAAGCCCGCGGCCGAGGAGAGACGTGCAACCACCACTCCGGAGACGAGGGTTGAACCGCACCCCGGTGCACCGGCGCCTGCCGGGTCCCATGCGCTTCCGGCTCCCGAGAAGGGTGTTGTGGCGCATCCGCCGGCCGAGGCCAACAGACCCGCGGTCGAAGAGAAGCGCGCGGCGCCCGCCGCCGAGCCGCGCCCTGCACCGGAGGTCGCGCGGCCTGCCGTGCAGGAGAAGCGGCCTGAAGAAGTGCGCAGGGAAGAGCCGCGGCCCGAGCCCGCTGCGAAGCCCGTCGCGCGGCCGGAACAGGTAGCGCGGCCGGAACCTCGGCCGGAGACGATGGCGCGCCCTGAGCCGCATCCGCAGCCGGCAGCGCGGCCAGAGCCACGCGTTCAGGCCGCGCCGCACGCCGCGCCCGCGGGCCATCCCGCGGAGGAGAAGCGGCAGGAGCACTAGGCGACGTCCGCGCTCCGCTGGCCTGTTCCGGCGGAGCGCGGTAGTCTTCCTCCGCGCAAGCGATCATCAGAGGAGGTCGGTGGTGGCACAAAGTCTCGGTGGCGACGGACAGCTTGACGATCGAAAGCCCCGCCTGAGCGAGGACGATATGCAGCGGGCCCTGCTCGGACCGCGGGGCGTGCCGGGCAAACCGGATCCTGCCAGGATGACGCCGCAGCAGCAAAAGAACATGCCGAACTATCTGGATCCCGGGCATACGTCCTAGCTCGTCGTTGCGCTGCGCGCATTCAGCGTCGCCGTTTCCCGGCGATGAGCCTGCGCACTTGCAAATCGCCGGCTTTTGCGCCCTCATGATTGCAAGTGCATTCACGGTGTTGCGGAGCAGGTGGTGAGAAATCCGTACGAGGTCCTTGGCGTTGCCCCGACGGCGTCTGCGGCCGACATCCAGAAGGCCTATCGCAAGCTGGCGAAGAAGCTGCATCCGGATCTCAACCCGGGTGACAAGGAGGCCGAGGACAAGTTCAAGGAAGTCGCTGCCGCCAACGATCTGCTCAGCGATGCCGACAAGCGCAAGCGCTTCGATGCCGGCGAGATCGACGCCAGCGGCGCCGAGCGGCCGCAGCATCGCTACTACCGGGATTTCGCCACCGCGGACCAGGGACACCCTTACGCGGACAATTCCGGCTATGCCGACTACATGGATCAGGACGACGCATTCGCCGAGCTGCTCCGTCGCAGCGAGCAGGCGCGCGCGAACCGGCGCGGCCGCGATTTGCACTACAGCCTTGCGATCGATTTCGCGGAATCGATCACGGGTGCGAGCAAGCGCCTGACGCTGCCCGACGGCGGCACGCTCGACGTCACGATCCCGCCGGGACTCATTGACGGACAGATCATCCGTCTGCGCGGCAAGGGCATGCCCGGCAGCGGCAAGGGCGGTCCCGGCGATGCGCTGATCGAGGTCGAGGTCCGCCCCGATCCGCGCTTCACCCGTGAGGGCGACGACATTTCGCTGGAACTGCCGATCTCGTTGGCCGAGGCCGTGCTCGGCGGCAAGGTCAACGTTCCGACGCCGACCGGCGCGGTCACCATGACGGTTCCAAAGGGCTCGAACACCGGCACGACGATGCGGTTGCGCGGCAAGGGCGCGCCCCGGGTCGGCGGCGGCCATGGCGATGAGTTCGTCAAGCTCAAGGTGGTCCTGCCCAAGGGACCCGATCCCGAACTCGAGGCGTTCGTATCGAGCTGGGATCGCAAGGCATTCAATCCACGCGAGGATGGTGCGTCATGAACAAGCAGCAGTTCCTCATTGATGCGGGTCTGGAAGTGCAGACCCTGGAATTCTGGGTCGAGCAGCAATGGCTGGTGCCGGAGCACACCGCCCACGACGTCAGCTTCTCGGACACCGACGTGGCGCGCGCGCACCTGATCCGGGATTTGAAGGGCGACTTCGGCGTCAACGACGAGGGGATCGACGTCATCCTGCATCTGGTCGATCAGCTGCATGGCCTGCGCCGCGCGTTCGAGGAACTGCACAAGGACATCGCGTCGCCGCCGCGCTAGAGCGTTTTCGAGCGAAGTGGATACCGGTTCGCGTGAAGAAAACGCGTCAAGACAAGAACCTAGAGCCCCGTTCCGATTTCATCGGGAACGGGAAAGGCACTAGCGCACGATCGGGAAAAGTGTAAGGCGGGTTTTCCGAAGAGATCATGCTCAGACAACCGCCTCGCCTGAGTCGAACTTCAGCCCTGGGAGACCATCATGACGGACAAGCCGACGCCGCTGGCCCATGGCGAGATCGACGTTCTCATCCTGCAAGCGCTGGTGCGCAAGCTGATCGCGAAGGGCGTGCTGACCCCGGATGACGTCCGCTCGATGCTGTTCGAGGCCGCGAAGAATCTCGATCTGGTCGGCAGCGAGCTGACGACGGAAGCGGCCAACATCATCGTGCAGGAAGATCTGGCGCCGGCGTTTCTCGGCACCTGATTCCTGGCGCCTCGCCCCGTCAGGTTTGGCCGCTGCGCGTCGAGACCAGCCGGATCCGGGCCACCTGGCCGGCATTGCCCGCGAGGTAGGCCTGCGCGTCGCGCTCCAGCCGCTCAACCGCGGCCGCATCATAGTTCGGATGACGCGTGTTCAGATGCAGGTCGGTTTCGATTTGCATGACATTTGTCGTTCCTTCGACGCCGATCTCGATCGAGAACGACACCAGCGAAACGTGCGGGCTCTTGAACGCCATGTCCTGATCTCCATTCATCTCGCGTGAGGCGCGCCTCACCCCGTTTGGCGATTGGTCGCGGTCGCGTTATGCCGCTGAATCTTCCCTGTCGGCCGGCGCGCTTTGCAGCGCGGCAGTCGGATGCATGCGGTCGAGCTCCTCGATCATACCACGGGCGATCTCACGCTCGCCCATGATCACGATGTCGGCGCCGAGACCCTTCAGATGATCGACCTCCGCGTCGGAATGCGCCCGCGCGATGATCTGGATGTCGGCATTGGCGGCGCGCGCCTGCTCGACGATCTGTCCGGCCTCGAACGCTTCCGGGATGGCGATGACCAGCGAGCGTGCGCCGGCCGGATTGGTGGCGCGCAGCACGCTGGCGCGCGCGGCGTTGCCCATCAAGGCCTCGATGCCGCGCTGCTTGAGCTTTGCGACCATGTCGTCGGACGCTTCGACCGCGAGGAACGGTGCGTTGCGCTCGTACAAGGCATCGCCGACGATGCTGCCGACCCGGCCGTAGCCGACCAGGATGGTGTGATCCTGCAACGCCGTGGTCGGGATCGGTTCGGCGGTTGCGGCAGTCGGCGAGGCCGTCTCCGGCTTCTCGAGCCGCGCCGTCAACCAGTCGACCACCGCGAACACCAGCGGGTTGAGCATGATCGAGAAGATCGCGCCCGCCAGGATCAGGTCGCGGCCGGCCTTCGGCAGCAGGTTCAGCGCGACGCCGAGCTCGGCCAGGATGAAGGAGAATTCGCCGATCTGGGCGAGACTCGCCGAGATCATCAGGGCAGTCGCCATCGGATGACGGAACAGCACGACGATCAGGAGCGCGGCGAGCGATTTGCCGACCACGATGACGAACAAGGTCGCGACGAACGGCCAGGGCTCGCGCACCACGCTGAGCGGATCGAACAGCATGCCGACCGAGACGAAGAACAGCACCGCGAAGGCGTCGCGCAGCGGCAGCGTCTCCTGCGCGGCGCGCTGGCTGAGCGGCGATTCCCGCAGCATCATCCCGGCGAAGAAGGCGCCGAGCGCCAGCGAAACCCCGAACAGCTTGGTCGCGCCGAATGCGATGCAGAGTGCGATCGCGAGCACCGTCAGCCGGAACAACTCGCGCGAACCGGTGTGCGCGATGTAGTGCAGCACCCAGGGGATCAGCCGGCGTCCGACCACCAGCATCAGCGCGATGAACACCGCGATCTTGATCAGCGTCAGCACCAGCACGCCGGTCAGGCCGAGGCCGAAGCGGGTGGCCAGCGGATCGGAGGCGAGGGCGGCGCCTTCGCCGCCGCCCTGGAAGCTCGCCACTGCCGGAAACAGCACCAGCGCGAGCACCATGGCGAGGTCTTCGACGATCAGCCAGCCGACCGCGATCTTGCCGCGCTCGGTGTCCATCAGGCGGCGCTCTTGCAGCGCGCGCAGCAGCACGACGGTACTTGCGACCGACAAGGCGAGACCGAACACCAGGCCGGCGCCGACGGTCCAGCCCATCAACAGCGCGAGGCCGAGCCCCATCAATGTCGCGACCGCGATCTGCGCGACCGCGCCCGGCACCGCGATCTTGCGCACGGACAACAGGTCGTTCAGCGAGAAATGCAGGCCAACGCCGAACATCAGCAGGATGATACCGAGCTCGGCGAGCTCGGTGGCCAGCGCCTGGTCGGCGACGAAGCCGGGTGTGAAGGGACCGACGGCGACGCCCGCGAGCAGATATCCGACCAGTGGCGGAACCCGAAAGCGCTGGGCGATGGTCCCGAAGACAAAAGCAAGTCCGAGGCCCGCGACGACGGTCGCGATCAGAGGTGTGTCATGCGGCATTTCGCCTTGTCGCACAGCATCCCCAATGGTGCACCGCGACCATTTGAGGCGCGGCATTCTGCGCCGGAAATGTGATCTATTGCTCACAGACTGAGCATATGATCTCATATCGGGATGGATCCGCGGCTGCCCGAGACCGATCTGGTCATCTTCGACTGCGACGGCGTGCTCGTCGACAGCGAGGAATTGAGCTGCCGCTGTCTCGCCGAGGCGATGACCCGGGTTGGCATCGACATGAGCACCGAGCGGGCGATGACCCTGTTCCTCGGGCGTAGCTCGGCGGCGCTGACCGACTATTGCCAGGCGGCCGGCACGCCGTTGCCGGCGACCTTTCTGCCCGAACTGGCGCGCGAGGTGCGAAAGACCTTCCGCGCCCAGCTCCAGCCGATCGCCGGCGTCGCCGCGGTGCTCGAACAATTGCGTGTGCCGCACTGCGTAGCCTCCTCCAGCGATATCGAGCGGGTGAAGTTCTCACTGGAGCTGACCGGGCTTGCGGCTCATTTCGGGCCGCATCTCTACACCTCGCAGATGGTCAGGCATGGCAAGCCGGCGCCGGATTTGTTTCTGCATGCCGCGGCCGCAATGGGAGCCGAGCCGCACCACGCGCTGGTCATCGAGGACAGCGTCAGCGGGGTGACGGCCGCGAAGGCGGCGGGCATGAAAGTGTGGGGATTTGTCGGTGGCGCCCACTACCGGTCGGCGGACGGCAATGCTCTGCTGCGGCAGGCTGGTGCGGATCGAATCTTCGCCGCGATGACGGATTTCTGGACGGAAGGCTGACACAGGATCATGGTTGCGCCCGACAATGAAAAGTCCCGGCTCGACGACGCGGCGCGCGCCGGCTGGCTGTATTTCATCGCGGGCCACACCCAGGACGAGATTGCCAAGATGCTCCAGGTGTCGCGCGCCTCGGCGCAGCGCCTGGTGTCGCTGTGTCTGGCGGAGCGGCTGATCACCTTCCGGCTCGAACATCCCATTGCCGCCTGCATGGAGCTGGCCTCGCGGCTGAAGGCGCGGTTCGATCTGGTGCATTGCGACGTCGTTCCGTCCGATCCGTCGGCGCCGCTGTCGAATGCCGGAATCGCCGAACGCAGCGCCAATCTGCTGGAGACGACGCTGCGCTCGGAGACGCCGGTCATCGTGGCGCTCGGCACCGGCCGCGCGGTGCGCGCCGCGGTCGAGCGGGTCTCGCCGATCGAACGGCCCGATCACCAGATCGTCTCGCTGGTCGGCAACATCTCCGCCGATGGCTCGGCGAGCTTCTACGACACGGTGGGCCGGCTCGCCGACCGCACCGGTGCGCGTCACTACCCGATGCCGCTGCCATTCCTGATGTCGAGCGAGGACGAGCGCAACCGCATGGTCCGCATCGATCCGATCGCGCGGGTGAGGGCGGTCGCCGCCAGGGCCGATTTGCGCCTGATCGGCATCGGCCAGATGGACCAGAAGGCCCAGGTCCATGTCGATGGGTTCGTGACCCGCGAAGAATTGCTGGAGATGATGCGGCTCGGTGCGATCGGCGAAGTGACGGGTTGGGCCTATGACGCCAAGGGACGCCTGATCAAGGGCGGCACCAACAAGCGACTGACCAGCATTCCGCCGCAGATTCCCGCCGAGCAAACCACGATCGCCGCCGCAGTCGGCGCCGCCAAGGTATCAGCGATCAAGGCGGCACTGGCGGGCCGGGTGATCAACGGCCTCATCACCGACGAGGCAACCGCGCGCGCGGTGCTGGATCGCTAGGCGGCGCTCTCCCCCTTCAGGAACCACCCTTCCAGCGTGCAATGGAACCCGCAATCGCGCGGGACGGTGCAGCCGCGCGCTTGACAAATTCCAACGACAGGATGAACATACGCTCAACACGTGGGCATATGCTCAACGTGACATAGGGAGGTCACCTTGAAAAACGTCCTTTGCGCCGTTGCGGGCGCGGCTACGCTTTTGATCTCTGCCCCCTCGATCGCCCAGACCACGCTGACGGTGGCGACCGTCAACAATGGCGACATGATCCGCATGCAGGGGCTGACCAGCGAATTCACCGCGAAGAATCCCGACATCACCGTGAAATGGGTGACGCTCGAGGAGAACGTGCTGCGCCAGCGCGTCACCACCGACATCGCCACCAAGGGCGGCCAGTTCGACGTGCTGACCATCGGCACCTATGAGGTGCCGATCTGGGCCAAGAAGAACTGGCTGGTGCCGCTCGACAAGCTCGGCGCCGACTATGACGTCAACGACCTGCTGCCCAAGATCCGCGACGCGGTCTCGGTCGACGGCAAGCTCTACGCCGCGCCGTTCTATGGCGAGAGCTCGATGGTGATGTACCGCACCGACCTGTTCGACAAGGCCGGCCTGAAAATGCCGGACAGTCCGACCTGGGACTTCGTGGTCGACGCGGCGAAGAAGCTCACCGACAAATCGGCCGGCGTCTACGGCATCTGCCTGCGCGGCAAGGCCGGCTGGGGCGAGAACATGGCGTTCCTGACCGCGATGGCCAATTCGTTCGGCGCGCGCTGGTTCGACGAAAAGTGGGAGCCGCAGTTCAACTCGCCGGAATGGAAGAAGACGCTGACGACCTATGTCGACCTGATGAAGCAGGCCGGCCCTCCCGGCGCCTCCTCGAACGGCTTCAACGAGAACCTCGCTTTGTTCAACGCCGGCAAATGCGCGATGTGGATCGACGCCACCGTGGCGGCCTCCTTCGTGACCAACCCGGCGCAGTCCACGGTCGCTGGTCGTGTCGGCTTTGCGCTGGCGCCGAACACCGGCCTCGGCAAGAACGCCAACTGGCTGTGGGCGTGGAGTCTCGCGATCCCCGCCGGCTCGAAGAAGGTCGATGCGGCCGAGAAGTTCATCGCCTGGGCGACCAGCAAGGACTACACCAAGCTGGTCGCTTCCAAGGACGGCTGGTCCAACGTGCCTCCGGGAACGCGGACCTCGCTGTACCAGAACCCCGAATATCTGAAGGCGGCGCCGTTCGCCAAGATGACGCTGGCCTCGATCGATGCGGCTGATCCGAGCCACCCGACCGTGAAGCCGGTGCCGTATGTCGGCGTGCAATACGCGGCGATTCCTGAATTCCAGGGCATCGGCACCGCGGTCGGCCAGCAATTCTCGGCCGCGCTGTCGGGCTCGAGCACCGTCGACGCAGCGCTCGCCGCGGCCCAATCCTCGACCGAACGCGAAATGAAGCGGGCGGGCTACATCAAGTAGCGCAAACAGCTAGCCACGACGCGATCTGATCGGCGTCGCGGCCCTCCGACCAGCTCAAGACCTCCCGAGCTGGGTTACTTGCGGCCATCCTGTCCCGCAACGGGATGGCCGCTCCTTTCAGGCATGGAGACGGGGATGGCGACCCAGCAGACCCAACTGCTTGCACGCACACTGCTCACGCCTGCGGTGGCGCTGCTGTTCATCTGGATGATCGTGCCGCTGGCGCTCACGATCTACTTCGCGACCCTGCACTACAATCTGCTCGATCCCGGCTCCGAATCCTTCGTCGGCCTGGAGAACTTCCGCTACTTCCTCACCGATCCGGCGTTCCTCGCCTCGTTGCAGAACACGCTGGTGCTGGTCGGCTCGGTGCTCGCGATCACGATCATCCTCGGCGTGCCGCTGGCGCTGTTGCTCGACCAGCAGGTGGTCGGGCTGTCGATCGTCCGGTTGATGGTGATCGCGCCGTTCTTCGTGATGCCGACGGTGAGCGCGCTGGTCTGGAAGAACCTGCTGATGCATCCGGTGTCGGGCCTGTTCGCCTGGATCGCGCATCTGTTCGGGCTGCCGGCGATCGACTGGTTCAACGATGCGCCGCTGTTCTCGGTGATCCTGATCATCTCCTGGCAATGGCTGCCATTCGCGACCCTGATCCTCTTGACCGCGCTGCAATCGCTCGACGAGGAGCAGAAGGAGGCGGCCGAGATGGACGGCGCGAGCGCGATCTCGACCTTCATCTACATCACGCTGCCGCATCTGGCGCGCCCGATCACGGTGGTGATCCTGATCGAGACCATCTTCCTGCTCACGGTGTTCGCCGAAATCTTCGTCACCACCGGCGGCGGCCCAGGCCTGCAAACCACCAACATCGCCTTCCTGATCTATTCGCAGGCGCTGATCCAGTACGACGTCGGCAGCGCCTCGGCGGGCGGCCTGGTCGCGGTGGTGCTCGCCAACATCGTCGCGTTCTTCCTCGTCCGCATCGTCGGCCGCAATCTGGAGGCGTAACGTCATGGCGCGCATGGTCACGACACGGCGCAAGGTGATCTCGACGGTGGCGGCCTGGCTGGTCGGCTTCCTGATCTTCTTCCCGATCCTCTGGATGGTGCTGGCGAGCTTCAAGACCGAGCTCGAGGCGTTCGCGATCCCGCCCTCGTTCCTGTTCTTCCACTGGACCACCGAGAACTACGTCACGGTGCAGGAGCGCAGCGACTATTTCCACCACGCGCTCAACTCGATCATCATCGCAGGCGGATCGACCCTGATCGCGATGCTGATCGCGATCCCGGCGGCGTGGTCGATGGCGTTCTCGCCGACCAAGCGGACCAAGGACATCCTGCTCTGGATGCTCTCCACCAAGATGATGCCGCCGGTCGGCGTGCTGGTGCCGATCTATCTGATCTTCCGGACCGTCGGCCTGCTCGATACGAGAACCGGACTGGTCTTCATCCTGTGCCTCGGCAACCTGCCGATCGTGGTCTGGATGCTGTTCACCTATTTCAAGGAGATCCCGAAGGACATCCTTGAAGCCGCGCGGATGGACGGCGCCACGATCGGCCGCGAGCTGATCTATGTGCTGACGCCGATGGCGGTGCCGGGGCTCGCCTCGACCTTGCTGCTCAACCTGATCCTGGCGTGGAACGAGGCGTTCTGGACGCTCAATCTGTCGACGCTGGAGGCAGCGCCGCTCACCGTGTTCATCGCATCCTATTCCAGCCCGGAAGGCTTGTTCTGGGCGAAATTGTCGGCGGCGTCGACGCTCGCGATCGCGCCCATTCTCGTGCTCGGCTGGTTCAGTCAGCGGCAGCTCGTCCGCGGCCTGACCTTCGGCGCGGTCAAGTAGGAGGCTTTTGCCATGGGTCAGATTACGCTGCAGGGTGTGCAAAAATCGTTCGGGCCGGTCCACATCATCAAGGGTGCCGACCTCGACATCGCCGACGGCTCCTTCGTCGTGTTCGTCGGTCCGTCCGGCTGCGGCAAGACCACGCTGCTGCGGCTGATCGCGGGGCTGGAGGACGTCACCGGCGGCGCCATCCTGATCGACGGCCGCAACGTGGTCGACGTGCCGCCGGCGAAGCGCGGGCTGTCGATGGTGTTCCAGTCCTATGCGCTCTATCCGCATATGAGCGTGCGCGGCAACATCGCCTTCGGCCTGAAGATGGCCGGCATCGCCAAGGACGAGATCAACCGCAAGGTCGAGGCCGCCGCGGCCACGCTCAACCTCACGCCCTATCTCGACCGCAAGCCGCGCGAGCTGTCGGGCGGCCAGCGCCAGCGGGTCGCGATCGGGCGCGCCATCGTGCGCGAGCCGAAGGCGTTCCTGTTCGATGAGCCGCTGTCGAATCTCGATGCCGCGCTGCGGGTGCAGATGCGGCTCGAAGTAACGCGTTTGCAGAAGCAGCTCGGCACCACGGCGATCTACGTCACCCACGACCAGGTCGAGGCGATGACGATGGCCGACAAGATCGTGGTGCTGAACGGCGGCAAGATCGAGCAATATGGTTCGCCGCTCGAACTGTACGAGAAGCCGAACAATCTGTTCGTCGCCGGCTTCATCGGCTCGCCGAAGATGAATTTCGTCACTGGCGAACTGGCCAGGCAGCAGGGCGCGACGACCATCGGCGTGCGGCCCGAACATCTGAAGGTCGAGCGCGACGGGCAGGGCGGCTGGCACGGCACGGTCGCGGTTGCCGAACATCTCGGCAGCGACACCTTCCTTTACGTCGATGCGGGGCAACTCGGGACGCTGACCGCGCGCTATATCGGCGAGCTCGACCTGCATCCCGGCGACAAGGTGTCCCTGATCCCGGATCCGGCGCGCATCCACCGTTTCGATGACAGCGGCAAATCGATCCACGCGTAAGGAAGAAGAAAATGTATCTGGAGAAGTTCAAGCTCGGCGGCAAGACCGCCATCATCACCGGCGCAGGTCAGGGCATCGGGCTCGCCTGCGCCGAAGCGCTGGCCGAGGCCGGCGCCAAGGTCATCATCGGTGACCGCGATGCCAAGGCGGCCCACGACGCGCAAGCGGAGCTGAAGGCCAAGGGCTTCGACGCCGATATCGCGCTGATGGACGTCACCGATTCCGGCCGCGTCTCCGCGGTCGCCGACGAGCTGGTGCGCAAGTACGGCAAGGTCGACATCCTGGTCAACAATGCCGGCATCGCGCGCAGCGAGACTCCGGCGGAGACGGTGACCGACGAGCATTGGCTCAATGTCATCGACGTCAATCTGAACGGTACCTTCTGGTGCTGCCGCGCGTTCGGCAATCACATGCTGAAGGCGAAGTCGGGCACCATCGTCAATGTCGGCTCGATGTCCGGCTTCATCGTCAACAAGCCGCAGGAGCAGTGCTTCTACAACGCCTCCAAGGCGGCGGTGCACCATCTGACCAAATCGCTGGCGGCCGAATGGGGCGCGCGCGGCGTTCGCGTCAACGCGGTGGCGCCGACCTATATCGAGACCCCGCTGAATGCTTTCGTCAAGAACAGCCCACGGATGTATGACGCCTGGATCGGCGGAACTCCGATGGCCCGGATGGGGCAGGTCGACGAGATCGCCTCCGTCGTGCTGTTCCTCGCCTCCGAGGCGGCGAGCCTGATGACCGGAAGCATCGTTTTGGTCGATGGCGGCTACACTTGCTGGTAGTGTCGCGGGACAACATGCTCAAGCAAAGATAGAGCGGCGATGCGGCAGGCCTATATCGGGGTGGACGTCGGGAGCACCAGCGCCCGCGCGGGCGTATTCGACGAGGCAGGAAAGCTGTTGGGCTCGGCCCGGCATCCGATCCGGGTCTGGCACGAGCCCGGCGATATCGTCGAGCAATCGTCCGACGACATCTGGGCGGCCTGCGTCGCCTCGGTGCGCGCTGCGATGCGCGAGGCGGCGGTCGCCGCGGAGCAGGTCAAGGGCATCGGCTTCGATGCGACCTGCTCGCTGGTCGTGCTCGACAGCGCCGGCCGGCCGCTCACCGTCAGCCCGTCGGGCGATCCCGCGCGCAATGTCGTGGTCTGGATGGACCACCGCGCGATGGATGAAACCGAATTCGTCAACGCGACCGGCGATCGGGTGCTGCGCTATGTCGGCGGCGCGATCTCGCCGGAGATGGAAATCCCCAAGATCCTCTGGCTGAAGCGGCATCTGCCGGCCACCTATGAGGCCGCCGGGCACTTCTTCGATCTCGCCGACTATCTCTCGTTCCGCGCCACCGGCTCGCTGGCGCGCTCGACCTGCACGGTGACCTGCAAATGGACTTATGTCGCGGGCGAGGGCGGCTGGAGCGAATCCTTCCTCAAGCGGGTCGGGCTCGAGGCGCTCGCGTCCGACCGCTTTGCCCGGATCGGCAGCGAGATCGTGCCGCCCGGCTCGCCGCTCGGCCGTGGACTGTCAGCGGATGCCGCGCGCGACCTCGGCCTGATGCCGGGAGCGGCCGTCGGTGCGTCGCTGATCGATGCCCATGCCGGTGGCGTTGGCGCGATCGGCGGCCGCGACGGGTCTGGCGCCGAGGTCGATGTCTGCAAGCGGCTCGCCTACATCATGGGAACGTCGGCCTGCATCATGGCGACGACGGTCGATCCCTGCTTCGTGCCCGGTGTCTGGGGCCCGTATTTCGAGGGCATGGTGCCGGGCTTCTGGCTCAACGAGGGCGGCCAGTCCGCCGCGGGGGCCGCGATCGATCATCTGCTGAAGTCGCATCCGGCGCATGCCGAGGTTTCGGCCGCGGCGAAGGGCGCCGGCATCGACGTCATCGAATACCTCGAAAAGCGCATCCTGGCGCGCAACGGCGATGCCGGCGCTGCCGCGCTGCTGGCGCGCAATGTTCATGTGCTGCCTGAATTCCTCGGCAACCGGTCGCCCTATGCCGATCCCGGCTCGCGTGCGGTGATCGCGGGGCTCGATCTCGATACCGACGTGTCGGCGCTGGAGCGGTTGTTCGTCGCCGGCCTGTGCGGGCTGGCCTATGGCCTCGCCGACGTGATCGACGCATTGCAGGCCCACGGCGCCAGTGGCCAGACCATCGTGATCGGCGGCGGCGCCAGCCGCAGTCCTCTGGTGCGCCAGATCATGGCCGACACGACGGGCTACACGGTGGCGTTGCCGCAGACGCAAGAGCCCGTGTTGCTGGGCGCGGCGATGCTGGGCGCGGTCGCCAGCGGCGCCCACAATTCGATCAATGCCGCGATGGCCGGCATGTCGGCGCTCGGGCGGTTGAGCGCACCAACCAGACCCCAGCTTGCCGATTTCCACCGCCAGAAGCGGAGCGTGCACAGGATGCTGCGCCAGCTCGATCGCGACAGCCGCGAGGCGATGAAGCAGGCGCCCGCCGCGGCTCCGGCGAGTTGAGGTGTATGCCCGATGCTGCTGAGCTGCGGAGATGCGCTGATCGATTTCCTGCCGTCACGGACGGCGGACGGGCGCGAGGCCATGACTCCGGCGGTCGGCGGCTCCTGCCTCAACATCGCGATCGGCGCTGCGCGGCTTGATCTGCCCACCGGCTTTGTCGGGGGCATTTCGACTGACACCTTTGGCCGGATGATCGCCGATCATGCCGCGGCGTCGGGCGTCGATCTCGGCCGCGCGACGCGCAGCGACCATCAGGCGACGCTGGCCTTTGCGCGCGTCACCGGCACCGAAACGCAGTACGCGTTCTATGACGCCGACACCGCGTCGCGGAACTGGACCTACCGCCGCGAGGCGATCGCGCGCGACGGCATCAGTTGCCTTCACACCGGCTCGACCACGCTGGTCCACGACCAGGGCGCCGCCGAGACGCTGGCCTTCATCGAGGATATCAGGTCGCAGGTGACGATTGCGCTCGATCCGAATTGCCGCCCGAACCTGGTCAAGGACAGGGACGCCTATCGCGCTCGCATGCTGGGGTTCTGCGGCAAGGCTGACATCGTGAAGATGTCCGACGTCGACTTCGCCTATCTGTTCGGCGAGGAGGCCTATGCGGAAAGGGCGGACGCGTTGCTGGCGGCTGGTACATCGCTCGTCGTCATCACGCGCGGCGACAACGGTGCCTGCGCCTGGCATCGCCAGACCGGCCTGATCGAGGTCGAATCACCTGTCGTGAAGGTGGTGGATACGATCGGCGCCGGCGACAGCTTTCAGGCCGCGCTGCTTGCAGCATTGCATCGGCTGAACCGGATCGAGCGGCGCGGGCTGGGGAGCATCTCCACGGCCGAGCTCACGCGCGCGCTGGCCTTTGCCTGCAAATGCGCCGCCTTCACCTGCACCCGCGCCGGTGCCGATCCGCCGCGCAGCCGGGAGTTGCCCGCCGGCTGCTGGTAACCGATCGGCGCACGTCGCGGCGCCGATGCGGTCAGAATGCTAGCCGGTCTGCCCGGTGCTCACAGTCGCGACGGCGCGCGCGACATTGGCGATCACCTCGTTGCACTTGTCCATCGGTGCACTTGCCCCGGTCAGGTAGACCGTCACGATGATCGGCTTGCGGCCGGGCGGCCAGAACACGCCGATATCGTTATAGGTGCCGCGCTCGCCGGTGCCGGTCTTGTCGCCGACCCGCCAGTCGCGGGGCACGCCGGCGCGCAGCCTTGCGTCGCCGGTCTTGTTGGCGACCATCCAGTCGACCAGCCGCTGGCGCGACGCAGGTTGCAGCATGTCGCCGAACGCCACGCGTTGCAGGTTCTTCAGCATCGCGACCGGGCTGGTGGTGTCGCGCGGATCGCCGGGGACGGCCTCGTTCAGCTCGACCTCCCAGCGGTCGAGCCGGCTGACATTGTCGCCGATGGTGCGGAAGAAGGCGGTGAGGCCGGCGGGTCCGCCGATCTCGCGCAGCAGCAGGTTGGCGGCGGTGTTGTCGCTGAGCGTGCCGACGGCCACGCAGAGTTCAGACACCGTCATGCTGGTTCCGACATGCTGCTTGGTGACCGGTGCGTAGGCCAAGATATCTTTGGCCTCGATCTGCACCCGTTGATCCAGGCTGGACTCGCCGCGATCGACCCGATGGAGCACGGCAGCTGACAGCATCGCCTTGAAGGTGCTGCACATCGGGAACCGCTCGTCGCCACGGTGGTTGGCGCGCAATCCCGTCTCCATGTCGAACGCGGCGACGCCGAGCCGGCCGGTGGTCGCCAGCTCGATGCGGGCAAGTTCCTGCTGCAATCGCTGCGCCGGCTCGCCTGGTCCCGCCGCCGCGCTCTGTCCCGCCGCAGCGCTTTGCCGCGCCAGCGTGCAGGACGCCGCAAGGCCTAGCGCGCGCAATCCAAAACTCCGTCTCGTCAACATCTCGATTCTCCAGTTGGCGGCGCGAACCTGCCGAACGGCGTGACGATCGACAAACAATCATTTATACAGTGAGGCATGAGAAAAACTTGGTCATGACGCGATGCGCCGGCACCTCCCGCTGAATGCCTTGCGTGCCTTCGAGGCCTCTGCGCGGCTGTTGAGCTTCACCCGCGCGGGGCTGGAGCTGCGCGTGACGCAGACCGCGATCAGCCACCAGGTCAAGCAGCTCGAGGAGATGCTCGGCGCGAGCCTGTTCCGCCGGCTGCCGCGCGGGCTCGTGCTCACCGACGAAGGGCTTGCGCTGCTGCCGGTGCTGTCGGACGCGCTCGACCGGATCGGTGCCGCGATCGACCGCATCGAGGCCAAGGGCACGCGCGAGGTCGTCACCGTCGGCTGCGTCACGACATTTGCGACCGGGTGGCTGCTGCAACGGGTCGACGGCTTCAAGCGCGCGCATCCCTATCTCGACCTGCGCCTGCTCACCAACAACAACCGCGTCGACATCGCGGGCGACGGGCTCGACCTTGCGCTGCGCTTCGGCGACGGCTCGTGGCACGGCACCGAGGCGATCCATCTGCTGTCGGCGCCGCTGTCGCCGGTGTGCTGCGCTGACGCGGCGGAGCGGCTGCGCAAGCCGTCCGATCTGGCGCAGGAATTCCTGCTGCGCTCGTACCGCGCCGAGGAATGGCCGCTGTGGTTCGCGGTGGCCGGTGCGCCGTGTCCGAAGATCCAGGGACCGATCTTCGACAGTTCGGTCGGCATGGCCGAGGCCGCGGCGCGCGGCGTCGGCGTCGGGTTGGTGCCGATTGCGATGTTCGCGAACGAGCTGGCGTCCGGCCGGCTCAGGCGGCCGTTCGCGGCCGAGGTTCCGGCGGGCTCCTATTGGCTGACCTGGCTGAAGTCGCGCGAGGTGACGCCGGGCATGCGCGCATTTCGCGACTGGCTGCTCGACACGCTGCGAGCGGAAGTGAACGAGAGCGAGAACGGCGCATCGGCTCCGCGGCCAATGGCCAAGGCGAGGCGCAAGATCATCAAGAAGCGCCGGCACTGATGCACGTGTCGATGTCAATCGAACTGACCCGGTAATCCCGGTACAGTGAGTTGCTGCGTGAGCGGTTCGGTCCCTTCGCATGGCGGACGTCAAACGCTGACGCGTGATGACTGCCATTGTCCGCTGCTCGAGGCTCTTCACTTGCGTCAAAGCGTCGCAAGATTGCGCGATGAATTATCGACGCACCGTTGCAAGCCGAACTAGGAGGTCTTTGCGCACAGGCGCAGAGTGATTCTAAGTTGGTTCGGTTGTTTCCGTATCTCCAATTTCTTAGTCAAAGCCCGACTTGGTGAATTGGGGACTTCGTGAGCAACTTTAAAAGCCATAAGAACCGTTTTCGTTTTTGGGTCACGACAAGCGCCGTGTCGTTGGGACTGGCCGGCATGGGAGCCCTCCAAAGCAACGCGCAGCAGGCGTTACCTCCAGTGTCGGTCGATGCGCCGCAACAGCGATCGCAGGCGAAGCCAATCGTGCGGCCCCGTGCCGTGCCTCAGCGTTCCGTCCGCGTCGCGCCGCGGCGGCCGACCGAACCGCCAGCGCCCGTCGTCACGATGGGATCGACCCGGACGATCGGAGCTCCGGCGCCGGCCTATGCCGGCGGTCAAGTGGCCCAGGGTGGAACGCTCGGCCTGCTTGGGAGCACGAACGGCATGAATGTGCCGTTCAGCACCGTCAATTATACCTCTCAACTGATCGAGGATCAGCAGGCGCGGACGGCGGCAGATACGCTGATCAACGATGCGTCGGTCCGGCTCACCACGGGCAGCAACGGGTTCGACGACACGTTCCAGATCCGCGGCTTCACCGTCCCTGCCGGCGACGTCGGTTTCAACGGCCTGTACGGGCTGGTGTCCTCCAGTCACGTGCCGGCGCAGATCATCGAGCGGATCGAACTGCTGAAAGGCCCTGGTGCGCTGATCAACGGCATGGCCCCCGGCGGCAGCGTCGGCGGCGGCATCAACATCGTCAGCAAGCGCGCGCCGGAGATACCTTTCGCGCGCCTGACACCGATCTTCATGAGCGCCGGCAACTACGGTCTCTACGCGGAGACCAGCCGCCGCTTTGGTGAGAACAAGGAGTGGGGCGTCCGGTTCAACGGGGTCGGGCGCAACGGTGAAGCCTCGATCGATGGCGGAAACTGGCAGAGCGGTCTCGGTGCGTTGTCGCTCGACTATCGCGGGGAGCGGTTGCGTTGGACGCTCGATGCCATTTCACAGAATGACGACACCAGGAACTTCCGTCCGCAGATGACCATCGCGTCCAACGTGCCGGCGATTCCCGCGCCGCCCGATGCGCGCAGCAACTGGTACCCGGGCACGATGCTTCGGCAGCGGGACAACACGATTGCTTCGGGGATCGAATACGATCTGACCGAAGCGCTCACGGCCTACGCGGGCCTCGGCTATCGCGAGGGCGAGAACGCACAATCGTTTCCCGATTCCCGCGTTGCCGGCTTCACCAGCGGTATCGACGCTCTCGGCAATTTCAGGCTCATCAATGCCTATTACGATTCCTATACCAAGACGGTCAGCGGCAATGTGGGCCTGCGGTCGCGGTTCGAAACGGGATTCATCGGCCATGCGGTCAATGTCGCCTTTACCGGCTACAATCAGGAGGCCGGCAACGCCTATGTGACGTCAGGCTATTCGGTCCCGTCCAATATCTACAATCCGTCGCCACTTCCCGTGATCACGGCTGCGCGGAACGCGCCGCGGCGCGCGTCCGATACGACGCTCACAAGCGTCGCGGTCGCCGACACCATGTCATTCCTGAATGATGCAGTCCTGGTCACCGTGGGTGGTCGTCACCAGATGGTCAAGCAGGATGCTTTCAGCACTCTCACCGGTGCGATGACGAGCAGCTACGACGCCGCGGCGACGACGCCCCTTGCCGGCGTGGTCTTCAAGCCCTGGCAGAACGTTTCGCTCTACGCCAACTACGCCGAAGGGCTCTCCCAGGGTACCATCGTCGGACCCGGCTACAGCAATACCGGAGCTGTGCTTGCTCCGTTCAAGTCGACGCAGCAAGAAGCCGGCGTGAAGGTCGACTGGGGCAACATCACAACGACTGCGGCGGTGTTCCAGATTGCGCGACCAAGCCAGATCCGAACGGCGTCCAACGCGTTGGCCTATGACGGCGAGCAGCGCAACCGGGGCGTGGAACTGTCCGCCTACGGCCTGTTGCTGCCCGGCCTGCGCGGCATGGCCAGTGCGACCTTTTTGCGGCCGGAGCTCACGAGCCCGACCAATCCGCTGGAGCGCGGCAACGACGCCCCCGGCGTGCCGGACAAGACATTCTCTGCCGGCCTCGACTGGGACACGCCCTGGGTCAGGGGCCTCGCGCTCAATGGACGCGTGATCTACACGTCCGGCTCATATCTCACGAGCGCCAATCTCTTGCGGTTCCCGGACTGGACTCGGGTCGACGTCGGCGCGCGTTACGCGACATCGTTGAACGGTCGACCCGTCACGATACGCGCCAACATCGAAAATCTGTTCGACAAGCGTTACTGGCTCACGACCGGCACATTTGTGACCGCTGCGTCGCCTCGAACCTACATCGTATCTGCGGCATTTGATTTCTAAGGTGCTGTCATGACCAAGCTCTTCATTGCCGCAATTGTCCTGCTCGGCGTGGTGACGCCCGCGCAGGCACACCAGATCTGGATCGAGCAGCCCGAAGGGCAGAATGCCGTGGTTCGCTTTGGCGAATTCGGCGAGAACCTTCGTGAGGTGTCACCGGGGTTACTCGACAAGTTCGCCAGGGTGACCGGCACGCTCGTCTCCACGACTGGCGAGCAGACGTCGGACGCCGCGAAGACCGCAAATGGCTTCGCGCTGCCATTTTCCGCGGCTTCCGGCGACAGCATTGTCGCGGAGGATGCAAGCTACCCGCTCTATGCCTGGAAGCAGCAGGGCAAGGACGTCACCAACTGGTTCTATCCCGCCGCACGCTTCATCACCAGCTTTGCCGCGCAGCGGCCCAAGCTCGTCCTGGACCTCGTGCCGACCGGTCGTGAGGGTCAATTCAAGCTCATCTTCAAAGACCAACCCAAAGCCAAGACCAAGGTGACGCTGGTAACGGAATCGGGGTGGTCCAAGGAAGGTCACACTGACGATCAGGGTTTTGTGCAGTTCGACATGCCTTGGAAGGGCGTCTACGTGGCTGAGGTCAGCTTCAACGATCGCAGTGCGGGCGAACGTGCGGCGGCGAACGGCGCCGAGAAGTATGATGCTGTGAGCTATGTCACCACGGTGACCTATGTGAATGCCAACGGCTTGACGCCAATTCCCGCAGGCCCGCCGGCAACTCCCGGCAAATGAATCTCCTGATCCATCAGGTTCGCTCCGTGGGTCCGCTCGTTTCGCGGATCGTTGCCGCTCTGTTTGGCGGCTATGCGCTGGCCGCGCTCAGCAGCGTCGCAGTGCTTGCTTTGCCGATAAGTAAACCTCAGGCCGTGCTCACGGGCATGCTGGCGAGCTTCGCAATATACGCCGGTGCCGTCATCTGGGTCTTTGCAGCGCGAAGCGCGCTGAAGGCCTGGACGGGACTGATCGTCGTGGCCGTGCCGCTGTCGCTGGCGGTGTGGTCCGTCTCCTGACGAAGGATCGACGCGTGATGACGGGCAACGATGATCGGACTGCTGGCCACGGCATCCGGCAGAGCATGTCCAGCTTGCATACATGGGCTGGCCTTTTGCTCGGCTGGATTCTCTATGCCATGTTTCTCACCGGCACGGTGTCCTATTTCAAGGACGAACTGTCGCAATGGATGCGGCCGGAGCTGCCGCGTCTGGCCCAGATACCCGATCAGGCCATGGTCGCGCAGCGCATTGCCGACGAGCTTGGCAAGATCGCGGTGGGAACATCGCAGTGGAGCATGCGGCTGCCCGACAGTCGCAACAACAGCGTCTATGCGTTCTGGCGAACGTCCACGTCCAGCCCGGGCCAGCGCGGCTTCGCTGAGGGGCATTTCGATCCCGCGACCGGCCAAAGGGTGACCTCGCGCGGGACGCTGGGCGGTGACTTCTTCTATCGCTTTCATTTTCAGTTTCACTACATGCCGGCGATTTGGGGCAGGTGGCTTGCGGGCGCGGCTGCGATGTTCATGCTGGTGGCCATTGTCAGCGGCGTCATCACCCACAAGAAGATCTTCGTCGACTTCTTCACGTTCCGGTGGCGCAAGGGACAGCGCTCGTGGCTGGACGCGCACAACGCCCTGTCGGTGTTCGGCCTGCCGTTTCATCTCATGATCACCTACACCGGGCTGGTGACGCTCATGGCGCTGTACATGCCGTGGAGCGAGCAGGTCGGGCTCAAGACTCCGGCGGAACGCCAGCAGCTCAACGCCGAACTCAGTGCCTTCATCCAGCCCGGCAAGCCCAGCGGCCAGAGGGTGCCATTGGCGTCGGTCGAGGAGATGGTGCGGCAGGCCCAAGAACGCTGGGGCCGGGATAATGTCGGGCGCGTCAATGCCGTTCATCCCGGAGATGCGGCGGCGCGTGTGGCCGTGACGCGGGGAGAAGCAGGCCGCGTTTCCATGAGCCCGCAGTACATGGAGTTCGACGGGACCACCGGCAGGCTGTTGGCGGTTCATGAGAATGTGGGAGCTGCGGCCGAGACCCGAGGCGTGCTTTATGCGCTCCATCTGGGGCGCTTCAGCGACACCGAAATGCGATGGCTGTACTTTCTAGTCAGTTTCATGGGGACAGCCATGGTGGGCACGGGCCTTGTCATGTGGACCGTCAAGCGGCGACAGAAGCTGCCTGACCCCGATCGCCCCGATTTTGGTTTCCGTCTCGTGGAACGATTGAACATAGCGAGCATCGCCGGCTTGTCGATCGCAATGACCGCGTTTCTGTGGGTCAACCGCCTGCTGCCATACCCGTTGGAAGGCCGCGCTGACTGGGAGATTCACGCGTTCTTCATCGTCTGGGGCTTGACGCTGCTGCATGCCCTGCTGCGTCCGGCAAAGTCGGCCTGGGTCGAGCAGTTATCGGCGGCGTCAGCGCTGCTGTTTCTGTTGCCGGTCCTCAACGCACTGACGACTCGGCGTCCGCTGTGGCACAGCCTGTCCGAAGGCGACTGGGTGTTCGTCGGCATGGATATCATGTGCTGGACGCTCGGTTTGCTCCATGCCGTTCTGGCGCTACGCACGGCCCGGCAGGGCGGCAGTCTTCAGTCCAGGCGTAACGCAAATCGGCGGGCCCCGATCGTCGCTCCGGGCGAGGCGTAAGATGAGTCACGTGCTCGCATCCGTGCTTTGTCTGGCGGGTTTTGCCGCGTTGGCGTTTGCCATGCGTCGCCCGCAGCGGGAAATCATCGGCAGGTCGTTGCGGTCGACCACCATACGCGCTCTTCGCGTTGCCGGCGGCTCCGCTCTGATGGCTGCGCTCGGTGTTCTCGTCTCTCGTCAGGGCTTGAGCGTTGGTTTGGTGAGCTTCAGCGGTCATACCAGCATAGCCGCTGGCGTCGTGTATTGCCTGCTCGTCGGATATGCCTGGAGCCATGACCGTACACCCTAGCTTGCGGGCGTGGCGCAAGCTGCTTCGGTGCTTACAGAACTTCGGAATATTAGAAATATACCCCTGAGTTGCCCGACGTGTCAAGCCGCCAGGTCGGACGCCGGCCGCCGCCAGCTGCTTTGCATGGGGTTGTTTTCGATATTTCGGCGCCAGCGAGCAGCCTACGCCAGATGGCACGCCACGAAGTGCCCGTTGCTGCCCTCCCGGAGCTCCGGCGCGGCCTGCCGGCAGCGCTCCTCTGCGATCGGGCATCTGGTGTGGAAGTGGCAGCCCGTGGGCGGGTTCATCGGGCTCGGCACGTCGCCCTTGAGGCGGATGCGGTCGCGCTTGGCCTTGGGGTCGGCGACCGGCACCGCCGACAGCAGCGCCTTGGTGTAGGGATGTTGCGGGTTGCGATAGAGGTCGCTCGCCTTGGCGAGCTCGACGATGCGGCCGAGATACATCACCGCGACGCGATCGGAGATGTGCTCCACGACGGAGAGATCGTGGGCGACGAACAGATAGGTCAGGTTCAACTCGGCCTGGAGGTCCTCGAGCAGGTTGATCACCTGGGCCTGGATCGAGACGTCGAGCGCCGAGACTGGCTCGTCGCACACGATCAGCTTCGGCTCCAGGGTGAGCGCGCGGGCGATCGCGATGCGCTGGCGCTGGCCGCCGGAGAATTCATGCGGATAGCGCCGCATATGCTCGGCCTTCAGCCCGACCTTCACGAGAAGATTGGCGACGCGGTCCTCGCGCTCGCTGGCCGAGGTCACGAGGTTATGGATGATGAAGGGCTCGCCGAGGATCGCGCCCACCGTCATGCGCGGATTGAGCGAGGCGAACGGGTCCTGGAACACGAGCTGCATGTTGCGCCGCATGGCGCGCAGGTCGCCGCCGCCGAGGCCCGTCACGCTCTGGCCGTCGAACACGACCTCGCCCGAGGTCGGCTCGATCAGCCGCAGCACGCAGCGGCCGGTGGTCGACTTGCCGCAGCCGGACTCGCCGACCAGCCCCAGCGTCTCGCCGCGATCGACCGCAAACGACACGCCGTCGACCGCATAGACCTGGCCGACCTCGCGCGACAGCAGGCCGCCCAGCACCGGAAAGTGCTTCTTCAGATTGGACACGCGCAGCAGCGGTTCGCTCATGACGCGTCTCCGAGGTGGCAGGCGATGCGATGGCCGGGCGCGATCTCGCGCAGCCGCGGCTCCTGTTCGGTGCAGATGCTCATGGCGTGCTTGCAGCGGGCGGCAAAGCGGCAGCCGGGCGGCGGATTGATCAGGATCGGCACCGAGCCGCCGATCGCCTCCAGCCGGGTCTTGTGCGCGGCATCGAGATCGATGCGCGGGATCGAGCGGATCAGACCCTGGGTGTAGGGATGGCGCGGGTTGCCGAACAATTCGTCGACCGGCGCCTCCTCGACCACCTTGCCGGCATACATCACCACGACGCGCTGCGCGGTCTCCGCGACCACGCCCATCGCGTGCGTGATCAGCATCACCGCCATGCCGAAGCGCTCCTTCATGTCCTGCAACAGGTCGAGGATCTGCGCCTGGATGGTGACGTCGAGCGCGGTGGTCGGTTCGTCCGCGATCACGAGCTTGGGCCGGCAGGCCAGCGCCATCGCGATCATCACGCGCTGCCGCATGCCGCCGGAGAACTGGTGCGGATAGTGGTGCACGCGACCCTCGGCGTTCGGGATCTGCACCAGCTTCAGCATCTCGATGGTGCGCTCCAGCGCCTGCTTCCTGGTCACCGCCTCGTGGCGGCGCAGGCTCTCGGCGATCTGCTCGCCGATCGTCAGCACCGGGTTGAGCGAGGTCATCGGCTCCTGGAAGATGAAGCCGATCTCCTTGGCCCTGATGTCGTCGAGCTCGCGGCTCGACAACGGCACCAGATCGCGGCCCTCGAACATGATCTCGCCTTCGACGATCTTGCCCGGCGGCATCGCGATCAGCTTGAGGATCGACATCGCGGTGACGGTCTTGCCGCAACCGGATTCGCCGACCACGCACAGCGTTTCACCGCGGTTGATCGAAATGTCGACACCGTCGACCGCCTGCAACACGCCGGCGTCGGTCGTGAAATGGGTTTTCAGGCCCTTGATGTCGAGCAGCGCCATCAAATCACCTTGCGGGCATCGAGCGCGTCGCGCAGCCCGTCGCCAATGAAATTGATCGCGACGACAGCGATGAAGATCGCGCCGCCGGGAAACAGCGCCCAATGCGGGCCGATGTCGAGAAAGTCCTTGGCGTCATAGAGGATGCGGCCCCAGGTCGGGGTATCCGGCGGGAAGCCGAGGCCGAGGAACGACAGCGTCGATTCCGCGATGATCGCCGCGGCGACGTCGATCGTGCCGGCGATGATGACGGGGCCGAGCGCGTTGGGCAGGATATGGCGTACCACCTGCCGCACCGGGCTGGCGCCGAGCGCGCGCGCGGCCTCGACGAACTCCTTCTCGCGCAGCGACAGGAACTGGGCGCGCACCAGACGCGCGACCGGCATCCAGCGCAGGCCGCCGATCACCAGCACGATCAGGATGAAGATGCCGCCTTCCGGGCCGAACATCGCCTTGAGCCCGTCGCGGAACAGATAGATCAGCATCAACAGCAGCGGCAGTTGCGGCAGCGACAGGAACAGGTCGGTCAGCCACATCAGCGCGTAGCCGAGCGGACCCCGCGACATCCCGGCGAGCGCGCCGATCAGCGTGCCGACGAACACCGAGACCAGCATCGCGGCGAGGCCGACCGCGAGCGAGATGCGCCCGCCATAGATCATGCGCGCGAGCAGATCCTGGCCGAGATCGTCGGTGCCGAACGGATGCGCCAGCGAGGGACCCTGCAGTCCCGCCACCACGTCGATATCGCTGATCGAGACGCGCCAGACGAACGGACCGATCACGACAGCCGCGATCAGCAGCAGCAGCAGCACGGCGCTGACCACGGCTGGCCTGTGCCGGCGGTAGCGCCGCCAGGTTTCGCGCCAGGGCGAATAGCCGCGCCGTTCAGCGGAAGGAGATGCGAGGGTCAAGCCAGCCATAGAGGACATCTGCGATCAGGTTGAACAGCACCACGAGACACGCGAAGACGAAGGTCACGGCCATCACGACCGGCGTATCGTTGGCGAGGATGGATGAAATCAGCAGCGAGCCGATGCCCGGAATCCGGAAGATCTGCTCGGTGACGATGGCACCGCCGAACACGGCGGGCATTTGCAGCGCGATCAGAGTGACGACCGGGATCATCGCATTGCGCATCACATGCTTGACGATCACTTTGGTTTGCCCGAGACCCTTGGCGCGCGCGGTGGTGACATAGTCGAGCCGGATCACGTCGAGCATCGCCGAGCGCACGAAGCGGGTCATCGACGCCGCCTGGAACAGGCCGAGCACCATCACCGGCATGATGGCCTGCCGGATCATCTCCAGCGCCCATTTGATCCCGCTGCCCGGCACGCTGGTGTAGACGAAGGGCAGCCAGTCCAGCTTCACCGAGAACACCAGGATGAACAGGATCCCGGTAAAGAAGGTCGGCAGCGAGAAGCCGATGAAGGCGAAGGTGTTGGCGAGCTGGTCGAACAGCGAATAGGGCCGGGTCGCGGCATAGACGCCGACCGGAATCGCGATCAAGAGCGCCAGCAGCTGCGACGAGCCGACCACGTAAAGCGTGGTCGGCAGCCGCTGCATGATCAGCGTGTCGACATTGATCCGGCTGACAAAGGAGAAGCCCCAGTCGCCCTGCACCATCGCCGCGAGCCAGTGCAGGTAGCGGAGATAGATCGGGTCGTCGAGGCCGAACTTGGCGCGCAGTGCGGCCTGCACCTCGGGCGGCACGTTCGGATTGGTCGCGAGCTCGCTGAACGGATCGCCCGGCGCGAGCGCCAGCACGACGAATAGCACGACCGAAATCCCGAGCAGGCTCGGGATCGCGATCATCAGGCGGCGCAGGATATATTGACTCATGAACGGATCATCTGACTAACGCTCGCAACTGGATCAGGAGATTTGTGTCGAACTGAAATGCGACCTCGGACTCGCCCCGCCCCGCCCCGCGTGCGGGGAGAGGTCGGAACGCATCGCCAGATGCGCTCCGGGTGAGGGGACACTCCGCGAACTTACCTCTCGACGCACTCGCGGATAGAGCCCTCACCCCAACCCTCTCCCCGCAACAACGGGCAGAGGGAGGAGCACACATCGAGCCTTCACGGCTCAGCTTTCACGATACCAGTCTTGCAGATTGTCGGTTTGGTTGGCCCAGCCCGAGAGCGCTGGCCGCAGCGTGTTGGAGGAGGCCTCGACCGCCAGGCGGTGCATCACGGGGATCATCACATTGTCCTGCCACATCAGGTCATTACCCTTGATGTAGAGGTCGGCCCGCTTGATCGGATCGGTCTCGGTATCGGCCGCGTCGATCGCGGCATCGAATTCCTTGTTGGCCCAGCGCGGGAAGTTCGGCCCCTGCCACTTGTTATCCTTGGTGGCGATGTTGCGCGAGTGGTAGCGGCGCATGTGCAGGGCGGGATCGGGCTGGACCATCGGGATCTGGAACATCTCGATGTCGGCGTAGAAATGGGCGTAGGTGTCGGGGTTGGCGACGTCGGAGGAGAAGAACACCGAGGCCACCACCGATTTCAGCTCGACGTCGATGCCGGCCTTCTGGCAGGCCTGCTTGACGATGGCCTGGGTCTTCTGCCGCGGCCCGTTGATCGAGGTCTGGTAGAGCAGCTTGAACTTCTTGCCGTCCTTCTCGCGGATGCCGTCGGAACCGACCTTCCAGCCGGCCTCATCGAGCAGCGCGGCTGCCTTCTCGATCGAGAACTCCCATTTGGTGTTCTTGGAGACGAACTCCTCGGGGCCGTTGAGATAGTTGGCGGTGGTGCGGCCGGCACGGCCATAGATCGCCTTCTTGACGGAGTCGCGGTCGACCAACAGCGCCAGCGCCTGACGTACCTTCGGATCCGACAGGATCGGATGCTTCGTCTTGATCGACGAGCGCTCGCCGTCGATTTCGGTGTTGGGGTCCGTGAAGTTGATCGCAATGAACTCGATGTCGCCTCCGACCGCGAACAGCGCCTTGCCCTTGCCGCCCTTTTCCAGGCGCTGAAGCACTTCGTCTTCGACCTGGATGTTCCAGGCGAAATCATACTCGCCGGTCTGGATCACCGCGCGCGCCGCCGAGACGGCATCGCCGCCGCCCTTCATCTCGATCGTGTCGAAGAACGGACGGTTGGCCATATGATAGTCGGGATTGAGTTCGCCGCGGATCAGATCGCCCGGCTTGAACTCGACGAATTTGTAGGGGCCGGTGCCAACGGGCTTCAGATTGTTGGGCGCCTCGCGGGACTTGCCGCCCTTGTAGTCCGCGAACAGATGCTTCGGAATGATGCTGCCATAGCCCCCGACAAAGGCGTTGGCCCAGAACGGTGTCGGCTTCTTGAAGTTGATGCGGATCGTGAGGTCGTCGATCTTCTCGACGGTCAGGCCGCTGTAGGTTTCGATCGATACGGCCGCGGTCGCGGGGTCGCTGGCATATTCCCAGGTGAAGACGACGTCGTCGGCGCTGAGCGGCTTGCCGTCATGCCATTTGACCCCGGGTTTGAGTTTCCAGGTCACCGATTTGGCGTCGGCGGACAGGCCGCCGTTCTGGATCGAGGGAATCTCGGCGGCGAGGATCGGATTGAGATGGCCGTCGACGTCCCAACTCGCCAGCGGCTCGTAGAAGATGCGCGAGCCGTCCTGGTCCTTGGTGCCGGTGGCGAAGTGCGGGTTGAGCAGGGTCGGGCCCTGCCACCACAACAGCTTGAGCGGACCGCCGCCGCCGCGCTTGGTCGGCTTGTAGGGGTTGGGGCTTTGGGCCATCGCGACGCCGCCGAGGCTGAGGATCTGGTTCGCCATCGGCGCGGTGAGGCCGACCGCAATCATTCGCTTGACGAAGGCGCGGCGATCCAGCCGCCCGTCCTTCACGTCGTCGATCATGCCTCGCAGATTATTGTCGAACATTGTCCCCTCGGTCCGGCTCAAATGGTAGCGCGGCGGGCCGTGGAAGGCGGCCGCCGCGTTGGCGGCAGATGGCACACCGAATGAACGCCGAGGTCAACGGCCGCCGCGCCGCAGGGCATAGGTCTTTTGGCTATCGCTTGTGCAAAATCGTTCGCGACCGCACATCGGTTCGGCATTTCGCTGCAAAACGACGCTTCTGCGTACCTCAAAACTGCGAAATATTTGTTCGTTATCCTTTGTTCCGAGATGGTTTTTCCCGCGTGCCGGACTTTGCCCATCGGGAGCAGGTCCGGCACGCAATTTCGATCCTCAGGCAATCGACATATCCAACGGCGGTGCAACATTCGCCGGCAGCGGACTGACATAGGGCGTTCTTGTGGTCCGCTTCTTGAGGTCGGCCTTGGCGGCGGCGATCAGCTCCGGCTCCAGCAGCGCCTTGACACCGAGGCCAGCCATCGCCTTGGCGGCCTGCACCATCGCCTTGTGCGCGGCCGGCGTCTTGCCCTGCGCCACAACCTGCCAGGTGTGGAACGGGGTGCCGATTGCAACCGTCGGTGCATGGACCTGCACGGTCGGCACCACCCAGCTGACGTCGCCGACATCGGTCGAGCCGACCAGCGGATTGCGCTTGGCGTCGATCGGCACCAGGAAATCCGCCAGCGGCCGGTCGGTCGGCTCCATGCCGATCGCGTAATACACCGAGGCGATGTCCTTGTCGGTCAGGGTGGCGCGGATCCTGCCGGCGAAATCCTTGTCGGCATCGTCGAAGTGCGGCGGGCCGAGATCCTCCATGATTCGGTGCAGCGTCTGTTCCAGCGGCGTGTTGGGCAGGATGTTGGAGACCGCGGAGATGATCTTCATCTCGACCTTGGTCTCGGTCATCAGCGCTGCGCCCTGCGCGATCTTGTGCACGCGCTCGACCAGTTCGTTCATCCCGGGCAGGTCGCGGGCGCGGATCGAATAGCGCACCCGGGCGTGGGCCTGCACCACGTTGGGCGCGATGCCGCCGGTGTCGAGCAGGGCGTAATGCACCCGGGCATCGCTCGGCATGTGCTCGCGCATGTAGTTGACGCCGACATTCATCAATTCCACCGCATCGAGCGCGCTGCGGCCGAGATGCGGCGAGGCCGCCGCGTGCGAGGTCCGCCCGGTGAAGATGAAATCGGCGCGGGTGTTGGCGAGCGACGGCGTCACAGCGACTTCCCAGAAGCTGTGCGGATGCCAGGTGATGGCGATGTCGGCGTCCTCGAAGGCGCCACAGCGCACCATGAAGGCTTTGGCCGCGCCGCCTTCCTCGGCGGGGCAGCCGTAATAGCGCACCCGGCCCGGCACCTTGTTGGCGGCCAGCCAGTCCTTCACGGCGGTCGCGGCAAGCAGCGCCGAGGAGCCGAGCAGATTGTGGCCGCAGCCATGGCCATGGCCGCCGGTTTCGACCGGGCGATGCTCGGCAATGCCGGCTTCCTGGCTGAGGCCGGGCAGGGCGTCATACTCGCCGAGGAAGGCGATCACGGGGCCGCCTTCGCCCCATTCGCCCATCACCGCGGTCGGAATGTCGGCGATGTTCTCGGTGATGCGGAACCCCTGATGGCGCAGCTCGGCCAGATGTTCGGCGGAGGAGCGCGCCTCGGTGTAGCAGACCTCGGGCATCGCCCAGACCCGGTCGCTCAATTCGATGAAGCGCGGCTTGATGGTGTCGACGCCACGCCAGACATCACTACGGTTGTCCATTTGCTCCGGTCCCTCAACTAAGGCAATCTGAAGCGCGAAAGGCTAGCAGCTTGGCATGATGTCGCCTAGCGCAGGCCGGCAGATCAGCTGTTCCGCAACGTCACGTCTCGGTGTGGTCTTCTCCCGATCATGGCATGGTCATCGCATGACGCGCCGCCTCGCGATACAATCAACCGATGAGTGATCCAATTCGATCTCTGCTGCCGAGAAGCTCGGGCCATCAGTTCGTGATCTATGCCGATGCCTGCTCGGGCGTTCCCGGTGCGCTGCATGAACGCACCTTCGCTTCGGTGAACGACGTGGTCCGCAGGCTGCATCCTGCGCCCGAATTCATTCTCTTCCCCGGCGACGAGATCATCGGCCTCACGGCGGATGCCGATGCGTTGCGCGCGCAATGGCGGCATTGGTTCGGGGTCGAAATGGCCTGGCTCGACCGGCGCGTGGTGCCGCTGTGGCACACGACCGGCAACCACACCACCTATGACGCGATGAGCGAGGCAGTGTTTCGCGAGGTGCTGAAGCTGCCGCGCAACGGGCCACCTGGTCAGGAGGGGCTGTCCTACTGGGTCCGCCGCGACGATCTCGTGATGGTGTTCGTGCACACGCTGTGGAGCGGGCTGGGCGGCGAGGGGCATGTCGAGACCGACTGGCTGGCAGCGGTCCTCGAACAGCACGCGGATGCCAGGTACAAGCTCGTGCTGGGGCATCATCCGGTCTACCCGATCAACGGCTACAGCGGCGCCTATCAGCGCGAGATCGGCCACGAATACGGCGAACGCTTCTGGGACATCCTGGTGCGCCATGACGTGACCGCCTATCTGTGCAGCCACATCCTCGCCTTCGACGTTCAGGTCCATCGCGGCGTCTTGCAGATCTGCACGGCGGGCGCGGGCACCGCGCACCGGATGCCCGAAGGCGTCGAGTATCTGCATTGCGTGCAGGCGGCGCTCGATCAGCACGGCTTGCGCTATCAGGTGCTCGATACCGAAGGCGTCGTGCGCGAGCAGCTCGCATGGCCGCTGCCGTCTCTCGACCAGGCTGCGCGGTCGCCGCTGCCGCGAGGACCCGGTCCCGCCCTTCTGTCGGGCACGCCGGCGCCCGCGACCGTCATTGCGTTGAAGCTGTCGGGCCGCACGGCCGCTGACATCGCCGCGCCGCAAACGCTGCTGTGCACGCCCGCGCCGGGGATGATCGCGCCGCTCTGGCTCGGATTGCGCGGACCGAACCAGACGCTCACCCTGATCCTCGGGCGTGAGCACGGGCGCAGTCCGCATTACTGGATCGGTCCGGATCTCGGCGCCGACAGCGACTTCGCGCTCGACATCGCCTTCTACCCGGACATGGGACCGGGCGGCGTGCTGTGGCGACGCAGCGGTGACACGCGCTGGACGTCCTGCACCGCCATTTCGGCGACCGGGCTCGAGCGCCTGTCGTGGCCCGCGGTCTGGAGTGTCGGGTGCGGAGAGAATGGACAGGACGACAGGCGATATGCCGGCGCCCGGCTCGACGTCGCCGCTGCGGTCGTCGCGCTGTCCTGAGGCATCCCCGCAACAAACGTGGAGCGCGCTTGCTGAGCGTTCAAGCGCCAATAGCGAACCTAAGCGGGATGATGTTTCAATCCAGTCGGATCGCGCGTCAGTCGGGTTCTTCCGGCCTGTCCCGCCCGGCGCCCTTCAGTTCCCGGTCGATGAGCATGCACACCCGGCGCTGCGCCAGCAGATCGAGCCGCGCGCGCGTGGTGCCTCGCTTGGTCTTGCCGTTGATGTCGAACGACCAACTCCAAAGGTCGGGTTCGATGTTGGTGAGCGTGTATTCGATGTCTCGATGACGAAAGATCAGCTGCTTCATGCCGTTTCTTTTTGTGAGCTGATGACTGCATAGCCAGATGGCGGAGCCATCTGTATCCGGTCGACTACTTACGCATTTGGTCTAAGCCGTCCGTCCGCGAAACGGAATTTTCGCAATCAATGATTTGGATTCAGACGATTCATGTCGCGAGAATGCGAAGCCGGTCAGGCCGGGCGATGACACCGCGTGCCTGGTGTCTTGAATACCGATGTTCGACATCTTGAATCGAGAACCATCCTCATCGTCGTCCTGGCTAAAGCCGGGACCCCATTACCCCGACTGCGCATGGTGGCGCGATGTTGGGGCCGCGATCGCTTTGACAATGCAATGCGGTGGTTATGGTTCCTGGCTTTCGCCAGGACGACGAGTGGTGGGCCCCGCCTGCAACCCGCCAAGATCTCTGCATTCGCGGGGATGATATCGCGAGGGACCTTCAATCTTCCCACCTGTGGAGAGACCTTCACCCACCTTCACAAATTGATCACCCCACGCCGCGCCGCATGGGCGACGGCGTCGGTGCGGCCGGTGGCGTCGAGCTTGTCGAGCAGCGAGCCGACATGAAATTTGGCGGTGTGGACCGAGATCCCGAGCCGCTGCGCGATCACCTTGTTGGAAGCGCCTTCGGCGAGCAGCGCCAGCACGTCGAGTTCGCGCGGCGTCAGCTCGAAATCGCTGCCGCCTGCGGCCTCGCGGTTGCGGGCGACGATCGCAGCCGCGGGCTGCTCGCCCGGCGCGGCAAGTCGTAGGCCGGCGACGCTGCCGAGCAGGGTCGCCAGCCGGTCGGCCAGTACGGGATCGTCGATCTCGATCGCGATCACGATGTCGGAGGCAGGCTCATCACTCACGTCTCGGGCCTTTCACCGACCGTCACCTTGAAGTTCATCGGCTCACCGCCGCGATGCACGGTGAGCTCGACAATGCTGCCGACGCTCTGCGGCCCGAGGCCGCGCGACAGCGCCCGCACTCCCGACAGTTTCTCCCCGTTGACGGCGATGATGACATCGCCCTGGTGGATGCCGGCGGCGGCCGAGGGGCCGGCCTTGTCGACATTCATCACCATCGCGCCGAGGCCGTCATCGAGCCGGACCGGTTGCAACCCGACGCCGAGATATCCGCGCGCGATGCGGCCGCTCGTCTCGAGCTGGGCCGCGACCCGCTCGATGGTCGCGGCCGGGATCGTCAGCACGCGGCGCGGCCCGAGCACGGCCATGCCGAACGCCTCGCCGGCGGCATTCAGCGCCAGCCCACCCTGCTGGCTGTGCCGCAGTCGGATGTCGAGCTCGATCCGTGCGTCGATCTCGCCGCCGCGCAGGCTGCGCCAGGCCGGGCCCGACCGCGAGACCATGCCAAGCCGCGCGGTCGGCGCGCCACGGTCGGCGGCGACGACCACCGCGAGCGATCCCAACGCCGGGACGCCGGTCGACAGCTTGATTGGGGCGGCGTTGCCGTCGACGCGCAGCAGCGCGATGTCGGTGGTGTGGTCGCGTCCGGCAACGGTCGCTGCCTTGCGATTGCCGTCGGCGAACTGGATCTCAACCTCGCCCTCGTCGGCCAGCGCCTCGTCGGCAGTGACGATCAGGCCCGCCTTCCAGACAAAGCCGGAGGCGCGCGCGCGATGCGAATGCACCGAGACGACCGCGGGCGCGGCCCGCGCAATGGTCTCTGAAAGGGCTGTTGACAGCGAGGCGAAGCTGGTTGGTTCGGTCATGGGAAACTCCGTTGGCTTCCCTCAATCTGGGATGTCGCGGCTGGCGGCGAAACTGGCCGGTTGGGCAGGGCCGGGACCGGGAAAGGTCGCGAACGCCGAACCGCTCAGCCCCGACCACCGGTCTTCCAGCCAACTAAAGCAAAGGTTGCCACGAGCGCGACCACGATCAGCATCCAGTACTGACCTTCGACCCCGAAAATGTGAAACGGTTGAATCAGGAACTGCACTGCCTGCCCCTTTGGCGGGCAAGCTAAGGCGTTCTGCGCCGGAAATATATTATTATTCTATATATTCCGAGCGGTGAACGTCAGAACGCTCAACCGGCGACGCTGGTTTCCAGCCGGTTCTCCAGCCGATAGCCCACCCCGGATTCGGTCACCAGCAGGCGAGGCTGATTGGGGTCGGCCTCGATCTTCTGGCGGAGCTTGCGCACCAGGATGCGCAGATACTGGATGTTGTCGCGCTGGTTGCCGGTCCAGATCTCCTTCAGCAGCTGATCGTGGGTCACCACCAGGCCGACATGGATTGCCAGCACGTGCAGCAGGCGATACTCCTTGCGTGTCAGCTTGATCCTGGCCTGGTTGAGCGAGACGGCCCGGCTGACCAGATCGACGGACAGCGGGCCAACCACGACGACGGGATTCTCGGTGGCGCTCTTGAAGTAGCGGCGCAAGGCGGCATCGCTGCGCGCCAGCAGCTCGGCCATCCCGAACGGCTTGACGACATAGTCGTCTGCGCCCGCCTGCAGCAGGCGAACCTTCTCGTCCTCGTTGCTCTCGACCGAGAGCACGATCACCGGAACATTGGACCAGGAGCGCAGCCGTTCCAGCGTTTCGCTGCCGTGCAGGTCGGGGAGGCCGAGATCGAGGATGACGAGGTCGGGGGCGTTGAAAGTCGCGATCTTCAAGCCGTCGGCGGCGTTCTCGGCCTCGACGACCGAAAAGCCGTGCAGCTCGAAACCGGCGCGCAGGAAGCGCCGGATCTTCGGCTCGTCATCGATCAGCAGGACAAGATTGCGCGGCTTACTCATCGTCTGACGTCACCAGTTCCGGATCCATGGCTCGTGGTGCCGGTAGCAAGATCGATGCCGTCGTCCCGAGGCCCTGGCCGCGGCTTGCGATTTCCACGGTGCCGTCATGCGCGTTGATGAAGGTCGATGCGATCCAGAAGCCCAGCCCCGAGCCGGGAACGCTGGTCCGGTGGCGTGGGCTGCGGAACGACTTGCGGCCGAGCTCGCGCTGTTCATCAGGAGTGACGCCGACGCCCTGGTCGATGATCGATATCACGACGCGTCCGGGCTCACGCCTGGTCTGCACAGAAATCGTCGAGCCGGATGGCGAGTATTTGGCGGCATTTTCCAGCAGCTGGCCGCAGGCCTCCTCGATCAGACCGGAATCGACATTGAGCAACGGGAGATCATCGTCGAATCCGACCTCGATACGGTGTGCCAAAAGGCGGCGTGCCCGGGTCTTGAGTGCGGCGTCGACGATGTCGCGCGGATCGGACCATTGGAGGCGCGGTGTCAGTCCGCCGGCCGTCACGCGCGTGGCGTTCAGGAGATTGCGGATGTGGCCGTCGAGCCGGACCACCTCATCCGAAACGGCCTCGATCAGCGAGCGCAGCCTGGCGTCGGCCGCGGTCGCCGGCATATCCCTGATGACGCTCACCGATCCTTGGATGGCGGCGAGTGGCGAGCATAGCTCGTGCGAGAGCGTGCCGTGGAAGGCGTCGCGCAGCAGTTCGGCCTGCAAGTGCAGCCTGGCGTCGTCCATCGCCTTGCCGATATCGAGCCGTTGCAGCGTCCACGAGACCTCCTCGAGCACCGCCTCGATCCGGCGTGCGCGCAGGTTGATCGCATCGCGCGTGCCGCGCCCGGCATTGATCGCGATGACGCCATGCACCGCGGTCTTCGATCCGATGGCGCGGAGCAGCCATACGTCCTGGGTCGCCTCATCGACGATGCTGCGATCCATCGCACTGAGCTTCGTCGTCATCGCCGCCACGCACTGCTGGATAGATGGCGGCGCCGCTGCCGATCCCGGCGAGGACTCGAAATGGCCGTCGGCGGATGCCACGTACAGCGCGGCGCGATGGCCAAGCGTGCGCGCCAGATAGTGCCTGACGGCGTCGATCAGATCGGAGATGGTGAAGCAGGCGGCGAGGCGCTTGGAGAACTCATAGAGATGTTGCATCTCCCGCTCACGACGCCGCAACCGTTCGGTTTCCTGCCGCAGGCGCGACGCCAGGTTGCTGCTCGCCAGCGCGACGACAAGGAATACCAGCAGGTCGATCGCCTCCTGCGGATTGTCGACCCGAAGGCTGTAAAGCGGCGTGAAAAAGAAGAAGTCGGCGGCGGCGATCGCTGTCAGCGATGCCAGCGTGCCCGACCAGATGCCCCATTTTGTGGCCGCAAAGATCACCGGGATCAGATAGGCGATCGGCACCAGGTTTGCGGCGATCGGCTCGTCGAGCACGAACAGGATCGCGGTGATGATGGCGATCGATCCGACCGACCACAGCAGGGGCAGGACGTCGGTCCATGCGAGTGATCGCGGCTCCCGGTCGAAGCCGGGCGTGAACATCTCCGCTTCGGTGCGGCGCACGCGGATGTCGGCGAGCCGTTGAAACAGGGGCAGCGAATAGATCAAGGATTTTGCCTTCGTAGAGAAAGACACCGGAAGATCCCCGTCGCAGCCCTTCCGGCCCGCACGAAATCCGCCCCGGCAACATCCGATGGGAGCGCTGAAAATGCGGGCCCAGGGCCGTCAGAACGGCGCATGTCCGCGCGAAATCCTCAACGATCGGCCGTCGGTTGCTGCTCCGATGTCACCAACTACCCAGCGATCCGAGCATTCCCCAGGAACGGATAGAAAATCCATGTTGTTGCAGCGAGCGAGAAATATAAAAGTAATAGCCGACGCGCGGCAGCCCTAGCGCTGGCCGGGCAGGGTGGCATCGTCCGATTTCTGCAACATCTCGCCGACATAGTTGAGCGCGAGCCGTTCTCCCGCGAGCTCCGGCCTGGACGTACGGTAGAGGCCCAACTCACCGGTCTGGCTCGCCCGCGGCGTCAGCTTGGCGATCGCGGCAGCGCTGAAATATTTCGGCGGGTAGAGATAGAAGTCCATCAGCGGCGTTTGCGACCCGCCGGGCTGCCGCTTCAGCACGGCAAGCGCGCGTGCGCCGGCCTCCGGATACAGCGCGGTCCAGCCGGCAAAGCTGCTCGCCAATATCTCAAGCGACAGGATCGCCGTCGCGATCTCGGCGAAGCCCTGGTTGGACTTCTTGGCGCTCCGGGTCGTCGAGGCCTTGCGCAGCCGCTGCCTGAACTCGTGGTGGCGTTCGATGAACGGCCCGAGCCGCGCTCGCCACAGCATGTCGGGCAGGCAGGCATAGCCGTGGATGTCGTGATAGCTCTCGATCAGGTTGCGGCTCTGCGCCGTGAGATCGGCCGGCAGGAAACTCAGATCGATGTCGTCGATCTCTTCGTTGAGACCGACATCGTTTGCACAGTTCGTAACGTTTGCCACGATGCGCAGCGCTCCGTCTCGCTTGAAGCGAATGATTTCGCTTGGTGCGGCGAGACTAACGAAGGGCCGCATATATCTTCGATGGAGGTGCGCGGCGATTTCCATAGCAATAAAATAGCGTGCGCATCGGCTCGGAACGGCGTCGGTCCCGTTATTGCGGAAATGACACAGCTGGCCGCAAATCTCTCGCAGCGCAGCGCGAGAGTTTTGCAGAACGTCACGGTTTTCGCCGGGTTCTTGAGCAAGCACGTAAGCAAATGACGCTTCCGCACGCACGCGACGCGAAGATGATCGTTCCGGCTATTTTATCTTAATGAAAGCGCGCGGAGACCCGTATCGCCTTTTTCTCAACGCCCCACGAAAGATTACACAGACGTTACACGCGAGAGCGCTCGAAGCGTCGGTAGCAATAGCTTGGGGCATCATCATGAAGAGACTGTTTTTGGCGGGCGTATCGTTGGCGGCGGTGAGCCTGCTCAACGCGGCACACGCGGCCGACGCCAATCCACCTTTGTTGAAGGCGCCGTCGTCGTCGACGTGCGATCCCTACAAGAATTACTCCTGCCTCGACGGTTATCTCGGCAGCGATTTCTTCACCCGGTTCGTGAACTACTACCGGCTGGAGTGGGGACACGACGCTGCTCCTTCGGATCCCAAGGCGCCGCCCGGCCGCCGCGACTATTGGCCTGCGACGCCGCAGAGCACGCCGCCGATGCCGTTCACCGAATGGCCCTATGGCGGTTCGACCAGCATCGGCGTGACGCGGCCGAGCTCGATCGACAGCCCGCTGATGGCGGCGCTCGGCACCACGCCTGCGGGACAGTGGATGAACGACGCGCACATCCAGGTCTACGGCTGGATCAATGCCGGCGGCAATCTGAGCTCGAACAGCGTACGCGGCGGCAACGCGCCCGCGGCCTATGACTACAATCCGAACACCGTCCAGCTCGACCAGGCGGTGCTCTATATCGAGCGGCTGCCCGATACGGTGCAGAAGGATCACGTCGACTGGGGCTTCCGCATCGCGCCGATCTACGGCGAGAACTACCGCTACACGACGGCATACGGCCTGTGGAGCAACCAGCTCCTGAACCAGAACAAGAACTACGGCTACGACCTGCCGATGGCCTATGGCGAGGTGTTCATTCCGCAGATCGCGGAAGGCCTGCTGCTGCGGTTCGGCCGCTTCATCTCGATTCCCGACATCGAAGCGCAGCTCGCGCCGAACAACTACATGTATACGCATTCGATGACGTATACGTTCGACAACTACACCAATACCGGCCTACAGAGCACGCTGGCAGTCACCAAGAACTGGATGCTGCAATTGGGCGTGTCGGTCGGCAGCGACACCATGCCGTGGAACGCCGGCGCCAGGATCGCAAACCCGTTCCCCAATCCGCTGTTCCCCGGCACCACCATGCTGAAGGATCCCGGCGCGGTGCCGAGCATCACCGGCGGCGTGCGCTGGACCAGCGATTCCGGCAACGACAGCGTCTACGTGGTCGCCGACGCGATCAACAGCGGCACCTGGGGCTACAACAATCTGCAATGGTACGGCCTGACCGCGTACCACAAGTTCAACGACCAGTGGCACATCTCGTTCGAGACCTACAATCTGCACCAGAACAACGTGCTGAACGCCAACAATCCGGCGGCGATGGCCGCCTACAATGCGGGTGGCACGCCGTTCTCGCCGCAATACCTGCCGTTCAACGCGCCGGGTCTCGCCCAGTGCAGCAGCGCTGCGGTGTTCGCCTGCACGGCGTCGGTGCAGACCTATCTCGCCTACCTGAACTACAAGGCCTCGCCGCTCGACAACATCTCGTATCGTATCGAGTTCTATGACGACAAGCAGGGCCAGCGCACCGGCGTCAAGACGCGCTATGTCGAGACCGGCATCGGCTGGCAGCACTGGTTCTCGCCGCAGATCGAGATCCGGCCCGAGGTCTCCTACTACAAGTCACTCGATGCCAATGCGTTCAACGGCAATTCCAATCTCGGCATCGCCCCGACCAAGAATTTCGCTCTGATCGGCTCGGCGGACATCATCATTCACTTCTGACGCACGAGCGTACCCGGCCGACAGAGGCCAGCCGGGTGCGGCGTCAACCAGGGACAGGGGAACACCATGAAACGAATTCTTCTCGCATCCGCGGCGCTCGCGACGATGCTGGCGGCCGGCTCGCCGGCACACGGCGCCGACCTTCCGCTCTATACCAAAGTGCCTGCGGTCGCGGCGCCGGCATATGATTGGTCGGGCTTCTATGTCGGCGTGTTCGGCGGCGGCGGGTTCGGCAACCACAATCTCAACAACGCGCTCGGCCCGGCCGGCGCCGCCAACTACACGATCAACTATTCGTCGACCGGCGGAATCGCCGGCGGCGAGATTGGCTACAATGTGCAGAGCGGCAGCATCGTGGTCGGTGTCGAGGCCGACGGCTTCTGGTCCGGCATCAAGGGCAGTGATGTCGATCAGTTCAATGCCGGGACGTTGCCGATCGCATCTGTCGATGCGACCAACCTGCGCGACGGCTTCACGGTCCGTGCCCGCGGCGGCATTGCCGTCGACCGCTTGCTGCTGTTCTTCACCGGCGGCTGGGCCTATGGCGAATTCCAGCACACCAACACCGACCCGGTGTTCGGCATCGATCAGTTCTCGGCCAATCGCAGCGGCCTGACCGCGGGCGGCGGCCTCGCTTATGCGATCACCAACAACCTGATCGGCAAGTTCGAGTATCGCTACTACGACTTCGGCCGATACGAGCGAGCGGCGCCGCTGAATGCGCAGATTCCCTACACCGTCGACAACACCTACTCGGTCGTGACGCTCGGCCTCGACTACAAGTTCGGCGGGCCGGTGGTCGCGAAGTACTGAGTGGGGAGGAGGACGGTATGACAGTCGCGAGGTTCAAGCGGGCGTTATTGCGCAGCATCGTGGTTGCAGGTCTTTGCGCCGCGGTTGCCGGCTGCGCCAGTGAGGTGACAGTCCCGGCGACCGATGGCCCCGCCGGCAATCACATGCGCTACTATGGCGGGCCGAAATCCCCGATGTGGTCGGGCCAATAGGTGTCCGAATTGTTCTTGATCGGATTCTGTCGGGTGCCGCTTCCTTGATCGACGCAACAGGCTGTCCAAAAAATCGGCAGCTGATGATTATTGTTGCGGTTCGGCGGATTTGGGAACAGCATCGCTCCTCATTAACGAGACGCCGGGCAGAGGCGTCGTTCGGAAACGCCTATTGCTATTCGGTGTCTCAGCCTCTTGGAGGGTGCGATGCTGAAGTCTGTTGTCACTCTGATCGGCATTCTTGCGATGACCGGGTTGCTGGCGCCGGTCGCCCACGCCGGCGCCTCCGCCAGCGCGCCATCGAAATACGCACAGCGTTCGCAGCAGGTGACGAGCGTGCAGATGGTCCGGCAGGCCAAGCGGACCGACCCGCCGATCACGGAGTTTTCGGCACAGGCAAAGACGGCGCCGTTTCACCGCTAGCCACCGATCGTCACGCGGATCGGCTCAGCTCAGCCGCTGCAAGGTCGCCTTCGGGCTCTCGCCGAACTTGGCGCGATAGGCGCTGGCCATCCGGCTCAGATGGGTGAAGCCGAGGTCGAAGGCAATGTCGACGATGCGTTCGCCGGGCCGCGCCGTCGTGAGGCGCGCGTTGAGATGCGCGAGCCGGATATCGAGCAGCATCTCGGAGACGGTGGTGCCAAAATGGCGGCGGAAGCCGAGTTGCAGCGCGCGGATGCCGGTGCCGGCGATCTCCGCGAGCTCGGCGAGATCCAGCGGCTCGGTCGCGCGGGTTTCCAGATAGGCCCGCACCCGCTTCAGCGCCGCCGGCTGGGCTTCGGTGCGGCCGTTGAAGACATCGATCGCCGAACTAAGGCTATGGCGCTGGCCATCGAGCAGGACGTTGAGAAACGACTCGCGCCAATCGGCCGACGCTACCGCGGACAAAGTCTTGCGGGTCCCGAGTTGCTCGGCCGTCGTCACGAGTTGCTCGATCCGGGCCGAGAGCGCCTGGCCGAGCGGCCCGTTCAGCTCGACGGCCGGATCGAACTCGATCGGCCGGACCGCCACGCCGCCGAGCGCGGCGGCGCGGTGCTCCACCAGCTTACGGTCGAGCAGCAGGATGAGCTGGGCGCAGTCGTCGCGCCACGTCATTTCGGTCGGAATGGTCGGCGACAGCAGCGAGGCAATGTGTCGAGGCCCGGTGGTGAGCTCGCGCGCGGCGGTCCGCACCGAGGCAGATCCGCACAGTGGAATCTGCAAAAGAAAGAACCGATCGAGGCAACCGGGATTGATCGCGACCGATCCGCCATACGCGACATAGTTAACCGAGAAGCCATCGAAGCCGGCGCAATTGTGGTGCGCGGAGAAATCGCGTTCGGAATGATCGACCGGCGTCAGATCGTGCGGACAGAAGATGCGGCCGATCGCTTCGGCCGCGTCGTCGACGCGCGCCGTCGCAACGCGCGCAAAATCCTTGAGCCTTGCCGAAACCTCGTTGCCAACAGCAGTCACGCCGGCCGTCCGGAGTTGTTTGAGGTCTAAAATATTGGCGAGCCTAGAGCATTCGCCGGCAAAGGGGAACGCTGTTTCGTCGCGCAAACTGCCCGATCTGAGCGCAGGCGGCTGCGGTGGCATTGGGCAGCAATCAGCCGGCTCGGTGCTCCCGCATTGCAGCATGATCGCGCCGGCCGCGGATTCGTTTATCGGCTAGACAGCCCTGCCGGCCGGCGACAGGCTCCGTGTCCGCACTGCACATCAACACTGGAGAGGCTGACATGGGCACGCTCGAGAAAGGCATTACCCGCACCGGCACCGGCTACGGCGGCAAGAGCTGGAATATCCTGGGCCAGGTCTACTATCCGAAGGCGGTCACCGACTCGACCTTCGCGTTCGAGACCAACAGCGATCCCGGCCAGTTCGTGCCGGTGCACATCCATCCGACCCAGGAGGAGTTCATCCTGGTGCAGGAAGGCGTGCTCGACCTCAAGCTCGACGGCGTCTGGGTGCAGGCCAAGGCCGGCGACCTCGTGCGTCTGCCGCGCGGCATTCCGCATGGCTATTTCAACAAGTCCGACAAGCCGGCACGCGCGCTGTTCTGGGTGTCGCCGATGCAGAAGCTCGAGGCGCTGTTCGAGAAGCTCGACAATCTGCAGGACCCCGCCGAGGTGGTGCGGATCTCCGCCGAGCACGAGGTGGATTTCCTGCCGCCGGAAGCCAACGACTAGCGCAGCAAACGACATCATCGCGCGCGAGGTGAATCGCCGGAGCTGGCTCCGGCGATGACGGGGACGCGTGCGCCGACGAAATTGGATCTGTTCATTCAACGCGGAGCGGTTTCATGGTCAAGCAGAAGCATGTGTGCGTGATCGGCGCCGGCATTTCCGGGCTCGCCGCCGGCAAGGCCTTTGTCGGGCGCGGCCACAAGGTGACCATCATCGAGCGCAGCGGCGACCTCGGCGGGGTTTGGGAGCCGGCGCGCTCCTATCCAGATGTGCAAACCCAGAGCCCGAAGGAACTCTATCGTTACACCGACAAGGCGATGCCGGAGGCCTATCCGGAATGGCCGAAGGGCCCCCAGGTCCATGCTTACTTGCGTGACTATGCGCGCAGCCACGGGCTCGACGGCGCGATGCGGTTCGACACCAAGGTCGAGGGCATGGCTCGCCGCGCCGATGGCAGGCCGGGCTGGACGCTGACGCTGCGCTCGACCGACGGCGCCACCGGCCACGAGGATTTCGACTTCGTCGCTGTCTGCACCGGGCAATTCAATGAGCCGCAGACCCTGCCGCTGGCGGGCGAGGACGGCTTCAAGGCGCAGGGCGGCATGGTCCTGCACTCTTCGCAATACAGCGATCCGGCGTTGGCCAAGGGACGCAGGGTCGTTGTGCTCGGCGGCTCCAAATCGGCGACCGACATCGCGGTGAACGCGGTCAATTCGGGCGCCAGCGAAGTCACCATCGTGTTTCGCGAGCCGGTCTGGCGGATTCCCTATTTTGTCGGCGGCCTCGTCAACTTCAAGCGCATCCTCTACATCCGCGCGCAGGAGCAGATGTTCGCGAGCTGGGGCATCGGTCCGTTGGCGCGCCTCGCGCATGTCGTCGCAAAGCCGTTCGTCTGGGCGAACTGGCGCGGGCTCGAGAGCATGCTGAAGATGCAGCTCAAGCTGAAGCAGTGCGGCATGGTGCCGAAGGAGCGGATCGAGGACGGCGTCAACTGCTCGGTGCCGATCGCAACCCCCGGCTTCTATCCGATGGTGGCCGACGGCCGCATCAAGGCGGTGCAGGGCACCTTCGACCATTACGAGGGCAACACCATCGTGACGAGCGGCGGCCAGCAGGTCGCGGCCGACGTGGCGGTGCTCGCGATCGGCTACAAGCTCGGTGTGCCGTTCCTGCCCGAGGAGTACCAGAAGAAGCTGGTGGAAGCCGATGGGCAGTACCGGCTCTACCGGCTGATCGCCAACCCCGATCTGCCCGACATGGGCTTCGTCGGTTTCAATTCGAGCTTCTGCACCGTACTGTGCGCTGATCTCGCCGCGAACTGGCTGGTGCGATATGCCGACGGGCAGCTCGCGCGGCAGCCGAGCGCGGCCGAGATGCACGACAACATCGCGATGATGCTGAACTTCAAGCGCGTCGAGCGGCCGGCAGCGGGCGTCTATGGCGGGCTGTGCGTCGCGCCCTACCACTTCAAGCATTTCGACGAGCTGCTCGCGGACATCGGCACCAGGGCTTCGCGCCGCAACCCGCTCGTCGAGAAGTTCACGCCACCGGACGCGGATGCCTATGCGCGCTTCCTCGCCACCGCGCCGGAGTACAAGGCGGTGGCGTAGCCACTGCCACGGAAGACCTAGTCGCGGCCGGCATCCAGGAAGGCCTGCGCCAGTCGCTGCGGATTGGAGAAGCACAGCTCGTGGCTGCCCGGCACCTGGACCAGGCGGAACAGCCCGAGCTTCTGCGACAGCCGCGGATGCCAGGGCAGGCCGTGCGGCATCGCGGTGTCCTCCGTGCAGTTGACGTAGGATTTCGCGATCGGCATGTCGGCCGGATTGGTCCGTAGCGTGATCTTGTCCTGGAAGGTCTTGAGCGGGTGCGGATTCAGCTTGTCGTAGGCGCGCTGCGCGAGCTCGAGATCGGCGTCGTTGATGAAGGCCTCGCGCCAGACCGGGAACGGCAGCACCACCGAGCCGTCGCCGCGCTCGGCATGGATGGCGTCGAACAGGCCGACATAGTGCGGCGGCACCATGTCGTTGAGGCACTCGCCATTGTTCGGCACGAACGCGTTCCAATAGACCAACCGGCGGATGCGATCCCCCGCTGCGTCGGCAACGCCGGTGATGACCATGCCGCCATAGCTGTGACCGACCAGCACGATGTCCTTGAGGTCATGCTCGGCAAGATAATCCACGATCGACTGGATCGCCTCGGCAAGCCCGGAGTCCTTGCTGTCGCCGGGGCGGTTACCCCTGATGGTCGGCGTGTGAACGACGTGACCGGACCTGCGGATGATCGCGGCAACCGGCTCGAACTCGGCGCCGGTGTGCCAGGCGCCATGGACGAGAACATAGGTCGACATGTTGTACCTCCCTGCGTGGTTTGGTTAGATCGGTCGCGGCGTCCCGGATTGCCCCGGGATGCGCGCGGGTTTCCCTGCGGTTCCTGATGGATATTGACCCGGACCCCGGGAACGCGCTTGGCTGTGACCGAACCGGATTGGGCTCGGAGTGAACTGATGCAGCAAATCGCCGCCGCGGATCGCTCGCGCGGGCTGAGCTGGGATACCGCGGACACCAGGCCGGGTGAGCAATTCGCCTATTATCGCGAGGCGATCTGCCAGGCCTTCATGAACCTGACGCCGGAGCCGCCGGCGACGCCCGGATTCCTGGCCCGGGTCGAGACCGTTGGGCTCGGCAATGGCGCGGTCAACCGGGTCAGCTTTCCCGAGCATGTGGTGCGGCGCTCGACCGCCGACATCGCCTCATCCAGCCGGCGCTGCTACTACCTCAATCTCAAGCTCGCCGGCCGCTGCCGCATCCAGCAGGCGGGGCGCGAGATCGGCCTGTCGCCGGGCCAGGTCGGAATCTTCGACAGCGGGCAGCGCTTCGCGCTGCTGCACGATCGCGGCCCCGCGCTCCAGGTCGCCTCGTTCTGGGTGCCGGCCGAGGCGCTGGATGAACGGCTGCCGTCAACGCCGGATGTCGCGCCGGCGCGGGTGTCGGATGATCCGTTCGTCGGTCACCTCATCGCCGAGACCGCGCAGGTGCTGAATGCGTCGGCGCTCCGCGCTTCGGACGCGGACAATGCACGGCTGTTCGGCGTGCTGCTCGACCTCGTCGCACTCAGCCTGTCGCGCAGCAGCCGCGCCGGCGTTGCCGAAAGCGCGGGTCTTGCCGATGCGACCTGGCTCGCGTTGCGCCGTGCCGTGGATCGCAGGCTGCGCGAGCCTGGTCTGGGCGTCGCCGCCATCGCGGCCGCGATCGGCATCAGCGAGCGCTATGTCCACAAGCTGTTCGAGCGGGCCGGCACCACATTCGCCAGCTATCTGATGGATCGTCGCCTCGACGGCGCGGCGCGCGACCTGAAGGACCCGGCGGTCGCCGGGCGCGCGATCGGCGACATCGCATTCGGCTGGGGCTTCTCCGACCTGTCGCACTTCACCCGGCGCTTCAGGCATCGCTTCGGCTGCACGCCGCGCGACTGGCGTCGCGGTTGAGCAACGTTCGGAAACAGCCATGGTCCAATCATTCACCTATCAAGTCAGCCCGATGCGCGTCGTATTCGGGACCGGCACGGTTACGCGGCTGGCCGACGAACTCGATCGGCTCGGCATCAGGCGCGCGCTGGTGCTGGCGAGCCGGCGGCAGCAGGCCGAGCTCGGCGATCTCGCTGCCCTGACCGGCGGCCGGATGTCCGGGGTGTTCGACGGTGCGGTGGTGCACACGCCGGTCGACGTTACCGAACGCGCGATGGAGACGGTCCGCAAGCTCAAGCCCGATGGCGTGGTTGCAATCGGCGCGGGCGCTGCGACCGGCCTGAGCAAGGCGATCGCGTTGCGCACCGATCTGCCGCAACTGATCGTGCCGACCAGCTATGCCGGATCCGAGATGACGCCGGTGCTCGGCCAGACCGTGGACGGCGTCAAGACCACGCAGTCGTCGCCGAAGATCCTGCCCGAGGCGGTGATCTACGACGTCAACCTGACGCTCTCGATGCCGGCGAAGTTCTCCGCGATATCCGGCCTCAACGCGATCGCCCATGCGGCCGAGGCGCTCTATGCGCGCGACGGCAATCCGATCACCTCGCTGATGGCGGAGGAGGCGATCGCGAAGCTCGCCTCGTCGCTGCCGGAGGTGATCGACCGGCCACGCGATCTCGATGCGCGCTCGGACGCGCTCTACGGCGCGTGGCTGTGCGCGGTGTGTCTCGGCACCGTCGGCATGGCGTTGCACCACAAGCTCTGCCACACGGTGGGGGCGCTGTTCGACCTGCCGCATGCCGAGACCCACGCCGTGCTGCTGCCGCACACCATCGCCTACAACACGCCGGCCGCGCGGGATGCGATCGGCCGTGCCGCGAAGGCGCTGGGAGTGCCTGACGCGGCCGATGGCCTGTTCGATCTGTCGGCAAGGCTCGGCGCGCCGCACTCGCTCGCCGAGATCGGCATGCCCGAGGACGGCATCGCCAAGGCCGCCGTGCTCGCCACCAAAAACCCCTACTGGAATCCGCGGCCGATCGAGGTGGCCGGCATCGCCGATCTGCTCAGACGGGCATGGGCCGGTGCGCGGCCGCAAGCCGGGTGATCAGGCGCCGATCGCGTTGCGCGCGATGACGTCGCGGTAGAACGCCGCGCTCAGTTTCGGCGCGCGGGCCTGGCTCTCGAAATCCACCCGATAGAGGCCGAAGCGCTTCTTGTAGCCGAAGATCCATTCGAAATTGTCCATCAGGCTCCACAGGAAATAGCCATGGACCGGGATGCCGTCGGCGGTCGCGCGCTGCAACTGGGCGAGGTAGTTGCGCAGGAACATGATGCGGTCGAGGTCGTAGATCTGCCCATCGGGCTCCACCTTGTCCTCGCCGGAGGTGCCGTTCTCGCTGATATAGATGCTCTTGATGTTCCAGAGCTTGGCTGCGATCCGCGGCGCCCAATAGATCGCCTCCGGCGCGATCCGCAGCCAATCCGAATTCATATGCGGAAACGAGGCCGGCATCGGCAGCGGCTTCCACCCGGGCGCACTGTCGGTGGCGAGGACGTAGCAGTGCGGGGCGTAGATGTTCAGCCCGACGAAATCGTTGGGCTGCGCGATGATCTTCAATTCCTCGGCCGTGAATTTGGGGGCGTCAGCGCCGGCATATTGCAGGAAAGCCTCGGTGTACTTGCCTTCGAGGAGGACGCCGAGGAAGCCGGCATTGAGCTCGCGCGTCGCGATCTCGGTGGCGCGGATGTTCTCCGGCGTGTTGATCGCGGGCACGCAGGCTGTGATGTTCTCGGCCGGCCCGACCCGCGTGCCGGGCCGCCCTTTGGCACGGATCGCCTGCACCGCGAGGCCATGCGCCAGCGCGACATGGTGGCGGGCCTGGTTCACCTCGGCCGGCGGCAGCGTCAGCCCCGGCGCGTCGACGCCGAGCGCATAGCCGAACGGCAGGAAACGCCCGACCTCGTTGAGGGTGAAGATGTTCTTGACCCGGTCGGTCAAACGCTGCGCCACATAGCCCGCGTAATCGCCGAACGCCTTCGCGGTGTCGCGCGAGCGCCAGCCGCCGACGCGATCCTGCAATGCCTGCGGCAGGTCCCAGTGATAAAGCGTGGCGTAAGGCTCGATGCCGTTCGCGAGCAGCTCGTCGACCAGGCGATTGTAGAAGTCGAGGCCCTTCGGATTCGGTGTGCCGGTCCCATCGGGAAACACCCGCGGCCAGGCGATCGAGAACCGATACGCCTTGGCGCCGAGGTCCTTGATCAGGCGGACGTCGTCCTTGTAGCGGTGATAGTGGTCGGTGGCGCGATCGCCGGTCGAGCCATCCTCGATCTTGCCGGATGTGTGGGTGAATGTGTCCCAGATCGACGGGCCGCGGCCGTCCTCGTTGACGGCGCCCTCGACCTGATAGGACGAGGTCGCGGTGCCCCAAACGAAGCCCGCGGGAAAGTTCGCGCCGTCGGGCCGCGCAGTGCGGTTCGCCGCATGCGCCGGAGCCGGCAGGCCCAGCGCCGAAAGGCCTGCAAGGCCCGCAAACTGCCGGCGCGAGAATTTTTCAAACATGGTTGTCTCCGGTCGCCGGCCGTCGCGGCTGGAATGCCAGTTGCAGGTTAACCTTCCACCCGGCCGTAGAGCAACACGGGCCGAGAGGCCGAGGCGGCGCGACGAGTGCGCGTCAATGGCTACGAGCCGCTACATTGTCAATGTCGCGGAGTTGTCAGTTTTGCGGCGACATTTTCTCTACTAGATTGCCTGCTAGGTCCTTCCGCAATGAGATCTGAAAATCCCGAGATCCCGGTGAGCCGCGCGCGATGAACAAGCTTGCAACCCACGTCCGAACCGAGCTGCTGCGTCGTCTTGCCACGGCGATCGGCCTGCTGCTGGTCGCGGTGGCTGGCGCACAGGCCGAGCAGACATTCTCGTTCGATCGCACGCCCGGAAAACTGCCCAAGACGGTCGTCCCGCTGAACTACGCGATCGAGCTGACGCCGGATTTCACCAGCCTGGCGTTGCCTGGTATCGAGACCGTCGACATCGAGGTACGTGAGGCCACTGCGCAGCTGACGCTGAACGCGATCAGCACCACGTTTGCCGAGGTCACAATCGACGATGGCGCGCAGCGCGCGGAGGTCGCGACCGACGCCGCAACGCAGACCGCGACGCTGACCTTCGCCCAGCCGCTTGCGGTCGGGCGCCACAAGCTTCGTATCGCCTTCACGGCGCAGATCAACAAGTTCGGCACTGGCCTGTTCTCGGTCGATTACCCGACCCGGACCGGGATCAAGCGGCTGATCTCCAGCAAGCTGGAGCCGGCCGATGCAAGGCGGATCTTCCCGTGTTGGGACGAGCCGTCGTTCAAGGCGAGCTTTGCGCTGACGGTGCTGATCCCGCGCAATCTTCTCGCGGTCGGCAACATGCCCGTGACGAGCGAGCAGCCGGCCACCGGCGATCTCAAGAAGGTCGTCTTCGCACCGACGCCGAAAATGTCGACCTACCTGTTCGAGCTTACGGTCGGTGATCTCGAACGGATCACGGCGGATGCCGGTGGCGTCACGATCGGCGTGGTGACAACGGCGGGCAAGAGCGGGCAGGGCCGGTTTGCGCTCGACAGCGCGGTGCAGCTGCTCGCCTACTACAACGACTATTTCGGCGTGAAATATCCGCTGCCGAAGCTCGATTTGATCGCCGTTCCCGGCGGGTTCGGCGGCGCGATGGAGAATTGGGGCGCCATCACCTTCTTCGAAAGCCGGCTGCTGTTCGACCCTGCCACTAATGCGGAGACCGCGCGACGCGGCATCTTCGGCATCATCGCGCACGAGATGGCGCATATGTGGTTCGGCGATCTCGTCACCATGGCCTGGTGGGACAATCTCTGGCTCAACGAAGGTTTCGCCAGCTGGATGGCGACCAAGGCCTCGGCGCAGTTCTATCCGCAATGGCAGAGCTGGCTGAACGGCTATGGCGCCAAGCAGTTCGCCATGGCGCTTGATGCGCGCCGCACCTCGCATCCGGTGCAGCAGCCGATCGCCGATCACAGCGAGGCGGTCACGGCCTTCGACGCCATCACCTACAACAAGGGAGAGGCGCTGATCCGGATGCTGGAGAATTATCTCGGCGAACAGCCGTTCCGCGACGGCATCCGCAAATACATGGCAGCGCACGCCTACAGCAATTCGACCACGGCCGATCTCTGGCAGGCGCTCGAGACGTCCGGCGGCAAGACCATCACCGGCATCGCGGCCTCGTTCACCGAGCAGGACGGCGTGCCGCTGGTCGTGGCCGAGACGGCCTGCGATGGCGACGCGCAGCGCCTGACCTTGCGGCAGGACCGCTTCGTGATCGCACCGGCCAACGATCCGCCGCTGCCGGCCCATAGCTGGCAAGTTCCGATTGCGGTGGGACCGGCGCATGGCAAGGCCTTCGGCGAGATCCTGCTGAAGGGCAGCGCCGATATTCCAGCCGGCGCCTGCGGGGACGCGATCAAGGTCAATCTCGGCGATGTCGGTTACTACAGGGTGGAATATGGCCTGAAGAACCGCGGGGCATTGCTCAACGCATTCCCGCAAATGCAGGTGGAGGACCGGCTCAACGTCGTCTCCGATAGCTGGGCCTTGGTGCAGGCCGGCCGCGCCGAGCCGCCGTCCTACCTTGCGCTGCTCGACGCACTCGATGCCGCCGACCACCGCGCGGTGTGGGACCAGGTGATCTCGACACTTCTCACGGTCAACCGCCTGTCGCGCGATCGCGCCGAGCGGCCGGTGATCCAGGCCTATGCCTGCGCCAAGCTGCGCCCGGTGTTCGACCGGATCGGATGGGACGGACACGGAGCGGGCGACGACGACACCGCCTTGCTGCGTGCCAGCCTGATCTCGGCGCTTGGCGATCTCGGCGATGCCGCCGTGGTGGCGGAGGCGAAGCGGCGCTTCGCGGCGTTCCTCGATGATCCCAACGCGTTGCCGACCACGCTGCGCGATGCCGTCACCCATGTCGTCGGTATCACCGCCGATCGGACGACCTACGACAGATTGCTGACGCTGGCACGCACCAGCACGGTCACCAATGAGCGGCTGCGCTACTACTTTGCCGCAGCCAGCGCCCGCGACACCGAACTGGCGCGCGCGACGCTGGCGTTGACGCTGACCAACGAATTGCCCGACACCATCGTCACCGGGATGATCAACGCGGTTGCGTCGGCGGGTGAGCAGCCGCAACTCGCCTGGGACTTCGTCCAGGCCAATTTCGACGCGCTGCTGGCCAAGCAGGGGCCGAGCTTCCGTGACCAGTTCGTGCCGAGCTTCATGACCAATTTCACCGACGAGGCCCATGCTGCGGAGCTTGCCGCCTTCGCCCCGTCGCAATCGACCAGCGGTGGCCGGGTGATGGTCGCGCGCGCCGTGCAGGCGATCGCGATCTCGGCCGATCTCTCCCAGCGGGTGCTCCCTGCCGCCGACGCCTGGATCAAGGCCCACAAGCCATGAGGTCGCGAGGGAGTTTCCGGCGGCGCGCGATGCGGCTATGCTCGGTGCGCGGCATGCAATCAACGATGCGAGGTTGAGATGGTCAAAGGTTCCGATCTGCTGGTCGCTGCGCTCGAGAATGAGGGTGTGGAACGGGTGTTCGGCGTTCCCGGCGAGGAGAATCTCGACGTCGTCGAGAGCCTGCGCAAATCCTCGATCAAGCTGATCGTGACCCGCCACGAGCAGGCCGCGGCCTTCATGGCGGCGACCTATGGCCGGTTGACCGGAAAGCCCGGCGTCTGCATCACGACGCTCGGCCCGGGCGCGCTCAACCTCACGACCGGCGCGGCCTACGCGCTGCTCGGCGCGATGCCGATGGTGATGCTGACCGGGCAGAAAGGCATTCTGAGCAGCCGGCAGGCCAAGTTCCAGATCGTCGACATCGTCAACACGTTCCGGCCGCTGACCAAGCTGTCGCTACAGATCGTCAGCGGTGCGACGATTCCGACGCTGGTCCGCGATGCCTTCCGGATCGCGACGCAGGAGCGGCCGGGGCCGGTGCTGCTCGAATTGCCGGAGGACATCGCAGGCGAGGAGACCACGCCGGTCGACATGATCCCGCCGCATCCGATCGAGATTCCGATCGCGCATGCCGCAGCGCTCGATCGCGCCGCCGAGATGATCCTGAAGGCGCAGCGTCCGCTGATCATGCTTGGCGCCGCCGCCTCGCGCCCACGCTCGACCGCGGGCATCGGCGACTTCGTGCGGCGCACCAAAATCCCGTTCTTCACCACCCAGATGGGCAAGGGCACGGTGTCCGGCGGCACCAACCAATATATGGGGACCGCAGCGCTAAGCGAGCGCGACTATGTGCATGAGGCGATCGACCGCGCCGATCTGATCATCGCGATCGGCCATGACACGATCGAGAAGCCGCCTTTCATCATGGGGCCAAAGGGCCCGCAGGTCGTGCATGTCAGCTACATGCCGGCCAATGTCGAGCAGGTCTATTTCCCGCAATGCGAGGTGATCGGCGATGTCGGGCCGAGCCTTGAATTGCTGGCCGACCGGCTCGAGGGCAAGCTGCCGCATGCCAGCGCGCTGCTCAGCCTGCGCGAGGGTATCCTGGCCAAGATCACCGATCGCGCCACCGAGGGCCGCTGGCCGCCGACGCCGCAGCGCATCGTGCACGATGTGCGGCAGGTCATTCCCGAGGACGGCATCGTCGCGCTCGACAACGGCATGTACAAGATCTGGTTCGCGCGCAACTACCGCACGCTGTTGGCGAACTCGCTGCTGCTCGACAACGCGCTCGCCACCATGGGCGCCGGCCTGCCGTCGGCGATGATGGCGGCGATGCTGTATCCGAAGACCCGCGTGCTCGCGGTCTGCGGCGATGGCGGCTTCATGATGAACTCGCAGGAGATGGAGACCGCGGTACGCCTCAAGCTCAACGTCGTGATCCTGATCCTGGAGGACTCCGCCTATGGCATGATCCGCTGGAAGCAGGCGGTCGACAATTTCCCGGATTTCGGCCTCACCTTCGGCAATCCGGATTTCGTCAAATACGCCGAAAGCTACGGCGCCAAGGGCTCGCGGATCGAGAGCACGGATGCGATCGTGCCGACCCTTGAGCGGGCGTTCTCCGGCGGCGGCGTCCACCTCGTCGTGGTGCCGGTCGACTATTCCGAGAACAAGCGGGTGCTGGTCGATGAGTTGCGCGAGAAGGTGCAGCAGATCGACGTCTCTTGACGCAATGCTGCAACTGCTACGGAACGAAAAGCCCTCGGCTTGATTGAAGGTAAGCCACCATGGTAGCACGCCGAGCGATCAAGCCATGGCATCACTCGTTGTGCTGATGGTCGGCGATACCAGATCTGAGAGGTCACGTGACTGCACCAAATCCCGCCGCCGGCAAACCCATCGATCCCTCAGCGCTTGTCAATGTGCCGCGGCTGGTCACGGCCTATTTTGCGGGCAAGCCGGACCCCAGCGATCCGACCCAGCGGGTTGCTTTCGGCACCTCGGGTCATCGCGGCTCGTCGCTGAAGAACTCCTTTAATGAAGACCATATCCTCGCGACCACGCAGGCGATCTGCGATTACCGGCGTGAGAAGGGGCTCACGGGCCCGCTGTTCATCGGCATCGATACCCACGCGCTGGCCGAGCCGGCGCTGGCAAGCGCGGTGGAAGTGTTCGCGGCGAACGGCGTCGAGATCATGATCGATGCGCATGGCGGCTACACCCCGACGCCGGTGATCTCGCATGCGATCCTGAGCTACAACAAGGGACGCAGCACGGGCCTGGCGGATGGCGTCGTCATCACGCCGTCACACAATCCGCCGGAGGACGGCGGCTACAAATACAATCCGCCGCATGGCGGCCCGGCCGACACCGACGTCACCGGCGTGGTCGAGAAGAACGCCAACCGCTACATCGAGGCCGGGCTGAAGGGCGTCGCGCGGATGCCGTATGACCGCGCGCGCAAGGCGGCGACCACGCATCTGCACGACTTCGTCACGCCTTACGTCGCCGACCTCGGCAACACCGTCGACCTCGCGCTGATCAAATCCGCGGGCGTCAAGATCGGCATCGATCCGCTCGGCGGCGCGGCGGTGCATTACTGGCAGCCGATCATCGCGCGCTACGGGATCAATGCCACGGTCGTCAACAACGTGGTCGATCCGACCTTCCGCTTCATGACCGCGGACTGGGACGGCAAGATCCGGATGGACTGCTCCTCGCCTTTCGCGATGGCGAGCCTGATCGGGATGCGCGACCGTTTCGACGTCGCCTTCGCCAACGACACCGATGCCGACCGCCACGGTATCGTGACCCGCTCCAACGGGCTGATGAATCCGAACCATTTCCTCGCCACCGCGATTGCCTATCTGTTCGCGCACCGGCCGCAATGGAGTGGGAGCGCTGCGATCGGCAAGACCATCGTGTCGAGCTCGATCATCGATCGCGTCGCGAGGAAGCTCGGTCGCAAGCTGGTCGAGACGCCGGTCGGCTTCAAATGGTTCGTCGAAGGGCTCGGCAGTGGCGGCTTCGGTTTTGCCGGCGAGGAGAGCGCCGGCGCCTCGTTCCTGAAGCGCGACGGCTCGGCCTGGACCACCGACAAGGACGGCATCATCCTCGGCCTGCTGGCGGCGGAGATCATCGCCAGGACTGGCCGCGATCCCAGCGAATTGTTCAATGAGCTGACCGCCGAGCTCGGTGTGCCCTACTACGAGCGCATCGACGTCGCGGCGACACCAAAGCAGAAGAACGCGCTGAAGGCGCTCGGGCCGGAGCAGCTCAACATGACCGAGCTCGCAGGCGATGCGGTGCGCGCGGTCAGGACCAAGGCGCCGGGCAACGACCAGCCGTTCGGCGGCATCAAGGTCGAGAGCGACGCCGGTTGGTTCGCCGCGCGTCCCTCCGGCACCGAGGATGTCTACAAGATCTATGCCGAAAGCTTCCGCGGGCCGGATCATCTGAAGAAGATCCAGGGCGACGCGCAGGCCGCGATCGCCAAGGTGTTCTAAGGCACGGGGCCGGGCGGACGTCATGCGTGTATTGTTGACCGGCTCCTCCGGCTGGCTCGGCCGTTTCCTTGCGCCGCGGCTGCGACAGGCCGGCCACGATGTGACGGGCCTCGACGTGGTCTCGGGTGAGATGACCGATGTGATCGGCTCGGTGGCCGAACGATCGGTGGTCGATCGGGTTTTCGCCGATCACGGCATCGAGGCGGTGATCCACGGCGGCGCGCTGCACAAGCCCGACATCGCGCGGTTCTCGCCGCAGGTCTTCGTCGATGTCAACGTGTCAGGCACGCTCAATCTGCTGCAGGCCGCCGTAGCTGCCGGCCACAAGCAGTTCGTCTTCACCTCGACCACGTCGCTGATGATCTCGCAGGCGATCCGCGACGAGGAAGGACACGCCGCGGTGTGGCTCGACGAGACCACGGCACCGCTCGAGCCGCGCAACATCTATGGTATCACGAAACTCACGGCCGAGGGGCTGTGCCGGCTGTACAGCCGCGAGCATGGGCTGAACTGCGCGGTGCTGCGCACCAGCCGTTTCTTCCCCGAGGACGACGACACCATCCGCGGCATCCATGGCGAGAACCTGAAGGCGACCGAGCTGCTGTACCGCCGCCTCACGGTCGAGGACGCTGCCGACGCCCATGTCGTGGCGCTGGAGAAAATCCGTGGCTTCGAGGTGCTCGTGATCAGCGCGCCGACCCCGTTTGCGCGCAGCGATGTCGCTGATCTGAAGACCGACGCGGCCGGCGTGATCGCGCGCCACTTTCCCGACGCGCCGGCGCTGTTCGCGCGGCAGGGCTGGCAGCTGCCCATATCGATCGGCCGGATCTACGATGCTGGCAAGGCTGAGCGGCTGCTCGGTTTCCGCGCGGTAACCGACTTTGCCGCCGTGCTCGGCGCCCTGCGCAGCGGCGAGCCGCTTCCCTTTGCGCACGATCCCGATTATGTCTCGCCGTCGACGAGGCTCGCAAATGGCTGATTTCCACGGCGTCTTTCCCTATCTGGTGTCCCCGGTCGATCCCGCCGGCCATGTCCGCACCGAGGTGCTGGGCCGGCTCTGCGACGACCTGATCAAGGCCGGCGTCCACGGGCTGACGACGCTCGGCTCGACCGGCGAGTTCGCCTATCTCAACAATGCGCAGCGCATGCAGGTGGTGGGGACCACGATCGAGGCCGCGCAGGGCCGCGTGCCGGTCGTGGCCGGCGTCGCCTCGACCTCGACGGCCGATGCGGTGGCGCAGGCCAAGGCCTATCAAAAGCGGGGGGCTGCCGGCATCCTTGCGATCCTGGAGGCGTATTTTCCGCTCAGCGACGCGCAGGTGGAAGCCTATTTCCGCGCCATCGCCGACGCGGTCGACATTCCCGTCGTGATCTACACCAATCCGAACTTCCAGCGCTCCGACCTCACGCTCGACGTCATCGCGCGGCTCGCCGGGCACCCGCGGATCGGCTACATCAAGGACGCCTCGACCAATACCGGCCGCCTGCTGTCGATCATGAACCGCTGCGGCGATAGCCTGAAAGTGTTCTCGGCCTCCGCCCACATTCCGGCCGCCGTGATGCTGATCGGCGGCCATGGCTGGATGGCGGGCCCGGCCTGCATCATCCCGCGGCAGAGCGTCGAGCTCTACGACCAGTGTCGCCGCGCCCGCTGGGACGAGGCGATGGCCCTCCAGCGCAAGCTCTGGCGCATCAACGAGGCATTCGCCCGTTTCAACCTCGCTGCCTGCATCAAGGCCGGGCTCGCGATCCAGGGCTACGACGTCGGCGACCCCGTGCCGCCGCAGGCGCCGCTCACCGCCGAGCAGCGCAAGGTGGTCGAGGCCGCGCTGCGGGATCTCGGCTGAAACCGGCTTGCGCGTTGCATTGGTTCTCACCACTTCGTCATTCCGGGGCGAGGCGAAGCCTCGAGCCCGGAATCCATAACCACCATCGGGAGTATGGATTCCGGGCTCGCGCCAAAGGGGCGCGCCCCGGAATGACGCCGGTGGTGGTTGTCTAAAGCCAACAATCCGCTAAAACCCGCCGAAATTTCTGAACTCAAGGACCATTCGATGAACATTCTTCCCGGCAATATGCGTTTTGGTGCGGGCCAGCCAGTCAAGCGTCTGGAAGACCAGCGGCTGGTCACCGGGAAGGGACATTTCATCGACGACAAGCCGGAGGACGGCGCGCTCTGGCTGCACGTGCTGCGCTCGCCGCATGCCCACGCCAACATCAAGTCGATCGACGCCAAGGCGGCGTTGGCGATGCCGGGCGTCGAGGCGGTCTATACCGGCGCCGACCTCGTCAAGGACGATATCGGCACCTTGCCGACGCTCGCGATCTTCAAGCGGCCCGACGGCTCGCCGATGACGGTGCCGCCGCGGCGCCTGCTGGCGCATGAGGTCGTGCGCTATGCCGGCGAGGGGGTTGCGGCCGTGGTCGCGACCTCGCGCGTGCTGGCGCAGACCGCGGCCGAGGCGATCGAGGTCGACTACGAGGTGCTGCCATCGGTGGTCGATCCGGTCGAGGCGATCAAGCCGGGTGCGCCCGCGGTCTGGCCGGAGGCGCCCGACAACATCGTGGCCGCGATGAGCTATGGCGATGCCGCCAAGGTCGAAGCGGCCTTTGCCAGCGCCGCGCACAAGGTGTCGCTCGATCTGGTCAGCCAGCGCCTGGTGCCGTCGGCGATGGAGCCGCGCTCGACCATCGCCGAGATCGAAAAGAAGACCGGACGGCTCATCCTTCATGTGCAGTCGCAGACTCCAGGCTCGACCCGTGACCTGCTGGCGGAATCGATCCTGAGGCGGCCGAAGGAGAGCGTGCGGGTGCTGGTCGGCGACATCGGCGGCGGCTTCGGCCAGAAGACCAGCCTCTATCCGGAAGACGGCGTCGTCGCCTATGCCGCGACCAAGCTGAACAAGAAGATCCGCTGGCGCGGCGACCGTACCGACGAATTCGTCGGCGGCACCCATGGCCGCGACCTCACCTCGACCGGCGAGTTCGCGCTCGACGCCAAAGGCCGCGTGCTGGCCTATCGCGTGCGCTCGATCGGCGGCACCGGCGCCTATTCGTCGGGCACCGCCAACATCATTCCGCTGGTGCTCGGCCCGTTCGTGCAGACCGGCGTCTATGACCTGCCGCTGGTGCATTTCGAGGTCAAGTCGGTGATGACCCACACCGCGCCGGTCGGCGCCTATCGCGGCGCCGGCAGGCCCGAGGCCGTGTTCATCGTCGAGCGGCTGTTCGATGCCGCCGCGCGCCAGATCGGCATGGACCCGCGCACCATCCGCAAGGTCAACTACATCAAGCCGGCGCAGCTGCCCTACACCAACGCGGTCGGGCAGGTGTACGACTCCGGTGCCTTCGCGCACATGCTGGAGCGCGCCTCCGATCTGGCCGACTGGAACGGCTTTGCCGCGCGCAAGAAGGCGGCGAAGAAGAAGGGCCTGCTCTACGGCCGCGGCCTGACCAGCTACATCGAATGGACCGGCGGCCGTGCCCATACCGAGAAGGTCTCGCTGCACGCCACCGCCGAGGGCCGCGTCATCCTGCATTCCGGCACCATGGCGATGGGACAGGGTCTCGCCACCACCTACACCCAGATGGTCGCCGACTCGCTCGGCGTGCCGATGGACAAGATCGATGTCATCCAGGGCGACACGGATCTGGCTACCGGTTTCGGCAGCGTCGGCTCGCGCTCGCTGTTCGTCGGCGGCACCGCGGTTGCGGTCTCGACCAACGACATGATCAACAAGGCGCGCGACAAGGCTTCCAATTTGCTGGAAGCGTCCGTCGGCGACATCGAGTATCGCGACGGCTTCCTCACCGTGGTCGGCACCGACCGGCGCATCAGCCTGTTCGAGATCGCAGCCAAGGAGAACGGCGCCAAGCTGTCGGTGGACAGCGAGGGCGAGGTCGACGGGCCGAGCTGGCCGAACGGCACGCATATCTGCGAGGTCGAGATCGATCCCGAGACCGGCGTCACGCGGGTGGTGCGCTACACCACGGTCGACGATGTCGGCATCGCGGTCAACCCGATGCTGGTGACCGGCCAGATCCATGGCGGCGTCGCGCAGGGCATCGGCCAGGCGCTCTATGAGGGCGTCGCCTACAGCGAAGAGGGCCAGCTACTCACCGCGAGCTATCAGGATTACTGCGTGCCGCGCGCGGACGACATTCCGCCGCTGTCGGTGACGCTCGACCCCTCCGCGCCGTGCAAGACCAACCCGCTGGGCTCGAAGGGCTGCGGCGAGTCCGGTGCGATCGGCGGGCCGCCCTGCATCACCAACGGCGTGATGGACGCGTTGAGCGAGGTCGGGATCAAGCAGCTCAACACGCCGCTGACGCCATCGAAGATTTGGCAGGCGATCAGGGACGCGAAGGTAGGGGCGGCGTAAGCCCGTCCTCTCTCCACCCGTCATTCCGGGGCGCGCGTAAGCGCGAGCCCGGAATCCATCGGGCCTCATGACTTGCGGCTTGATGGATTCCGGGCTCATCGCTTCGCGATGCCCCGGAATGACGGGAAGAGGGGACCTACAACCCCAGCACCATCTTCGCGATGATGTCGCGCTGGATCTCCGACGAGCCGCCGAAGATCGTGTAGGCGCGGCTGTTGAGATATTCCGGCACCACCGGCAACAAATCCTCCGGGATGACAGGCTCATGGTTGAGCCGGTAGAGCGGCCGCGCCGGCTCGACGGCAAGGCCGTCCTGGCCGATCACGTCGACGCCGAGCCGCGTCACCGCTTGGCGGATCTCGCTGACGCGGAGCTTGATCAGCGACGACACCGCGCCGGGATTCTGCCCGGTCTGTAGCGCCGACAGCACGCGCAGCTCGGTCATCTCGAGCGCATCGATATCGACCTCGAGCTCCGACATCCGGATCGAGATGTCGGGGTCCTCGATGGCGCGGCCGGTGGCCTCGGAGCTGGCGAGATCGGAGATCGTCTTCAGCGCCTCGCGCAGCTTGGCGGACGCGATGCCGGAGCCGCGCTCGAATTCGAGCAGATACTTGCCGTAGGTCCAGCCCTTGCCTTCCTCGCCGACGCGGTTGGCCACGGGGACGCGAACGTCGTCGAAGAACACCTGGTTGACTTCGTGGTCGCCGCCGATGGTCAGGATCGGGCGGGTGGTGATGCCCGGCGTCTTCATGTCGATCAGGATGAAGCTGATGCCATCCTGCTGCCGCTCGCCCTCGTTGGTGCGCACCAGCGCGAACATGCGGTTGGCGTGATGCGCATGCGTGGTCCAGATCTTGGTGCCGTTGATGACATAGTCGTCGCCGTCGCGTACCGCGCGGGTCTTCAGCGAGGCGAGGTCGGAGCCGGACCCCGGCTCGGAATAGCCCTGGCACCAATAGTCCTCGCCGGAGAGAATCCGCGGCAGATAGAAATTCTTCTGCTCCGGAGAGCCGAAACCGATGATGACCGGGCCGACCATCTTGACGCCCATCACGTTGACATTGGGCACACCGGCGCGGGCGCATTCGGCCTCGAAGATCCAGCGCTGCGCCGGTGTCCAGTCCGGCCCGCCATGGTCCGCCGGCCAGCCCGGCGCGCCCCAGCCCTTCTTGTGCAGCGCGCGCTGCCAGGCCATGCCGATATCGGGGTCGGAGAACACAGATGGCGTCAGCGCGGTGGCGCGCTTCATTTCCGGCGTCAGGCTGCTGGCGATGTAGTCGCGCACTTCCTGTTCGAAGGCGCGCTCTTCGGCGCTGAAGGTGAGATCCATGATGCGCTCTCCGTTACGCGTCGGCGCGGCCGCTCAGGGCGGCATGGCGGCGATAATGATGGGCACTGCCGCCGAACAGCGTGTCGAAGGCGAGCAGCCGCTTGAAATAGGCGCCGATGTCGAGCTCCTCGGTGACGCCCATGGCGCCGTGCAGCTGCACCGCCTGCTCGGCGACGAAGCGCGCGCATTTGCCGATCTTCGCCTTGGCGCCGGACGCCGCACGGCCGCGCGCCACCGGCTCGGCATTGGCCATGAGCGCTGCGCGTAGCGCCATCGAGCGGGCTTCATCGACCTGCATTGCCACGTCGGCGAGGCGATGGCGGATCACCTGATTGGCCGACAGCGGCCGGCCGAACTGCTTGCGGATTTTTGTGTATTCGAGCGTGGTGTCGAGCAGCGTCTGCATGATGCCGACCGCTTCCGCACCCAGCGCGGCGATCGCGCGGTCGACCACGGTTTCGATTGCCGGCAGCGCGTCCTGGCCGTTGCCAAGCCGGGCGTCGCCGGGCAACTGCACATCGCTGAGATCGAGATTGCAGCCGCGCCCACCGCCGAGCCGCGCATAGTCGCGCACGGTGAGGCCGGGCGTTCCCGCCGGCATCAGGAACAGGGCAAGCTTGCCCGATGCGCCATTGGCGTTGGCGATGCGGGCGGAGACGATAATCTGGTTGGCTGCTGCGCCGTCGAGCACGGCGATCTTGCTGCCGTTCAGCCGCCAGCCGTCGGCGGTCTTGGCGGCGGTGGTGTCGACATGGGCGAGGTCGAAGCGCGCGGCGCGTTCCGAATGCGCGAAGGCGAGTGTGAGCGCGCCCTCGGCCACCTTGGGCAGGATTACCTGCTTCTGCGCCTCGGTGCCGAATTCGGTGACCAGGGCTGCGCCGATCACGACGGTGGAGAGGAATGGCTCGGACACCAGCCCGCGCCCGAACGCTTCCATCAACAGTCCGATCTCGATCGCGCCGCCGCCGAGCCCGCCATGGGCTTCGGCGATCGGCAGCGCCAGCCAGCCGAGCTCGGCGAACTGCTTCCAGATCGCAGGCGAATAGCCCAGCGGATCGTTCGCCGCTTGCTTTCGATGCTCGGGGTGAAAGGTCTCCGCCACGAAGCGGTCGGCACTTTCGCGCAGCAGGCGCTGCTCGTCGCTTAGGGTCAGGTCCATCTGGTCACTACACGTTGGCGGTTTTCTTGACGACGGAGGGATGCAGACCCGCGGGGTCCACCACCATTCCGAATTCCTGAAGATTGTGGGCGTGGCAGAGCTGATGCAGCGCAAAGGCCTGATCGATCGCGGCGGGCTGCCCCATGATGTCGATCGAGCGGTTCACAGCTTCCTTCGAGAGTTTCAGTGCAAAGGCCGGCTTGGCCGCGATCCGGCGCGCCAGTGCCAGCGTGAACGTCGAGAGATCGCCGCGCGGCGCCACGTGATTGACCATGCCGAGGCGATGCGCCTCGTCGGCGCTCCAGACATCGGCGGTGAACAGCATCTCCTTGGCCTTGCGCGCGCCGAGTTCCCAGGGATGCACGAACCATTCGACGCCACAGACCCCCATCGTCACCACGGGGTCACAGAACTCGGCGTCATGGCTGGCGACGATCAGGTCGCAGGCCCAGGCCAGCATCAGCCCACCGGCGATGCACTTGCCGTGCACCTCCGCGATCGTCGGCTTGGCGAGATTGCGCCAGCGCCGCGTGATCTGCAGATAGATCTCCTGCTCGCGCGCGAAGCGGCCGTGGGCATTGGGCTCGGCGAAGCCACCCCAATTTCCGACTGGCGGGAAATCGACGCCCGCCTCGTTCTTGCCGGCCGGCCGCAGATCGTGACCGGCCGAGAAATGCGGCCCATTGCCGGCGAGGATGATGACCTTGACCGCATCATCCTGCACCGCGCGGTCGAAGGCGGTGTTGAGGTCGTAGGTCATCTGCAGGTTCTGAGCGTTGCGCGCCTCAGGACGGTTCATCACGATCCGCGCGATCGCCGGATCGGGGCGCTCGACGACAATCGTCTCGAATTGTTCAGACACCAATGGATCCTCCCAGGATCGATTTTTTCGCCATGATGAACGGCGCGGGGAGGGATAGGCAAGGGCCATCATCCGTAAAACCGGCCGCGAATCCCGCCACGCGGGATTGTCGGGCGAAAATCTGTTACCGTGACGAGAGAATCCACCGGGAGGACCACCTACATGCGCAAGCTTTGGACCGTGCTGGCAGCGCTGGCGACATTGAGCCTGACCAACTGCGGCTACAACGCGATCCAGACCAATGACGAGCAGGTCAAGTCGAGCTGGTCGGAGGTGGTGAACCAGTACCAGCGTCGTGCCGACCTGGTGCCGAACCTGGTCAACTCGGTGAAGGGCTTTGCGCAGCAGGAAAAGGACGTGCTGCTCGGCGTCACCAACGCGCGTGCCAAGGTCGGCAGTATCCAGGCCACGCCCGAGGTGCTGAACGATCCGGCCGCGTTCCAGAAGTTCACGCAGGCACAGGGCGAACTCACCAGCGCGCTGTCGCGGCTGCTGGTCGTCACCGAGAACTACCCGCAGCTGAAATCGGATGCGCTGTTCCGTGACCTGATGGCGCAACTCGAGGGCACCGAGAACCGCATCACCGTGGCGCGCAATCGCTACATCAAGGCGGTGCAGGACTACAATGTCGGCATCCGCACCTTCCCGAACAACCTGACCGCGATGGTGTTCGGTTACAAGGAGAAGCCGAACTTCACGGTCGACAATGAGAAGGAGATTTCGACCGCGCCGAAGGTCGATTTCAATCCGGCTCCGGCGCCCGCGCCGTCGAAGTAACGCCGGCTGGACACCCATCGCGATGACCGCTGCACGCGTCATCCTGCTCGCTTTCCTGCTGGGCTTCATCTGCCCGGCATGGGCCGAGGTCGCGGTGCCGCCGCTCACCGGGCGCGTCGTCGACCAGACCGGAACGCTGTCGGCAACCGACGTCGCCTCGCTGAATGATCGGCTGAAGGATCTGGAAGCGCGCAAGGGCAGCCAGATCGCGGTCCTGATCGTGCCGACCACGGGCGAGGAAACCATCGAGCAGTTCTCGATCCGCGTTGCCGAGGCCTGGAAGATCGGGCGCAAGAAGGTCGACGATGGCGCGCTGTTCGTCGTCGCCAAGAATGACCGGCATTTGCGCATCGAGGTCGGCTACGGGCTCGAGGGCGTGCTGAGCGATGTCGTTACCCACCGCATCATCGATGAGGACGTCACGCCGAAATTCAAGACCGGCGATTTCGCCGGTGGCATCTCGGCCGGCGTCGACCGGATGATCCGCCTGATCAATGGAGAGCAATTGCCGGCGCCGGAACCCGAGCATTGGCAGGGACCCAATCTGGTCGATCTCGCCAATCCGGTGACGATCTTCATCGTCATCATCGTGGCCAGCGTGCTGCGCGCGATGCTGGGGCGGTTGTTGGGTTCGGCCGCGACCGGCGGCATCGTCGGCGTGTTCGCCTGGATGGTGGCCGGTTCGCTCGCCACCGCCATCGTCGTCGGGCTGTTCGCCGCCGTCGCGGCGCTGATCTTCGGCGGTTTGAATTTCGGCGGTCCAACGGCCGGCTCGGGACCCTACCGGCGCGGTGGCGGTTACTCTGGGGGCTGGTCCGGCAGCGGCGGGGGCTGGAGCGGCGGCTCGAGTTCGGGTGGCGGCTTCAGCGGCGGAGGCGGCAGCTTCGGCGGCGGCGGCGCCTCGGGGAGCTGGTAGGCACATGGGCATCAAGCGTATCGGCAAGCATCTGCTGGAACATCGTTGGCGTGTGCGGCGCGAGTTTCCGCCGCGCGTGCTCGATGCCATCGAGCAGGCGATCAAGGCCGGCGAGGCGACCCATGCCGGCCAGATCCGCTTCGTCGTCGAGGGCGCGCTTGACGGTGTGCCGCTGTTCCGCGACCAGCCGGCGCGGGAACGCGCGATCGACGTGTTCTCGCATCTTCGGATCTGGGACACGCATCACAATAATGGCGTCCTGATCTATCTGCTGCTGGCCGATCGCGATGTCGAGATCGTCGCCGACCGCGGCATCGACGCGAAGGTCGGTCAAGCCAATTGGGAAGCAATCTGCCGCGTGATGGAAACGGATTTCCGCGCCGGCCGCTTCGAGCAGGGCGTGATCAACGGCATCGCAGCGGTGTCGCGGGAGCTCGCGAAATATTACCCGCACGCAGCCGGCGGCCCGAACGAACTGCCGGACAAGCCGGTGGTGATCTAGCCCGATACGTGCCTGGTTCGCGCTATGTCGCGCGCCGGTCGCCGGCCAATGGGAGCGACGACAGGTCGGGTCCGATGGTGGCTTTCGGCCGGTAGATCGAGAGCCCGGCGAGGCCCACCGCGGCGGCGAACAGGATGTAGTAAACCGGCGCGGCCTTGTCGCCGGTGGTCTGCACCAGCCAGGTGTTGATGAACGGCGCCAGACCGCCGAACAGCATGACCGCCAGATTGTACATCAGCGATGCGCCCGTCGAGCGCACGCCGACGGGGAATATCTCGGTCATGAAGGCCGGCATCGGGCCGGCCAGGAAGCCGAGCAGGATGGCCGTGATCTGCAACAGCCACAGCTTCGCGGTCGTCGGCTCCGCGGCGAGGCGTTGCAGCAGGATGTAGAACAGCACCGAGTAGAGGATCAGCGCCGGCACCAGCACGGCGCGGCGCCCGATCCGGTCGGAGAGCGTCCCCGCCACGACCGCGATCACGGCATTGGCGAGACTGACGCAAAGCAGTCCCAGCTGCGCGTTCAGGAGCGGCAGTTTCAGCTCGCTGACCGCATAGGCCGGCAGGAAGATCGCATTGACGTAGTTGATCGCGGTGCCGGCGGCGATCAGGCAGAAAGAGGCGATCAATTCACGCGGATGCTCCGTGAAGAGCTGGCCGAGGGTGGTCTGCCGCTTCGGTTGTGCGGTCGCGGCCCGTTCGGCCAGATAGGCCTGAAACTCCGGAGACTCGTCGCAGCGCTGGCGCAGATACCATCCGGTCGGCCCGATCAGGATGCCGAGGATGAACGGCACGCGCCATCCCCAGCTCGCGAATGCGTCCGCCGACAGGCCGAGGTTGAGCCCGATCGCCATCGCCGCGCCGAGGCCGAAGGCGAGCGACTGCGACACCATCTGGAACGAGCCGTAGAGCCCACGGCGACCAGGCGGCGCGAACTCGATCAGCATCGCGCTGGCGCTGCCGAATTCGCCGCCGGCGGAAAAGCCCTGGATCAGGCGCGCCAGCAGCAGCAGCAATGGCGCCGCGATGCCGATCGCGCCGAAGGTCGGCAGGAAGCCGAGCATGCCGGTGCCAACAGCCATCAGCGTGATCATCACGATCAGCGCCTTCTTGCGCCCGTGCCTGTCGGAATAAAGCCCGAACACCAGCCCGCCCAGTGGCCGCGCCGCGAACGCGATGCCGAACGTGGCGAAAGTCAGCAGCAGCGACGAGTTCGGATTGTCGGCCGGGAAGAACAGCTTGCCGAGGATGCCGGCGAACAGCCCGAACACCGTGAAGTCAAACCACTCCAGCGCATTGCCGATCGTCGAGGAGATCACGACACGGCGGCGCATTTCCGCCAGAGCTTCAGCGTTCGCGGCGTCGGCTTGCATCACTCTGTCCTTCCCTGTCGGCGGCAATTGGTCGTTCCGCGGTTCGTCCTCCGCGGGGCCGGTCTCTGCGCTCGGATGCCTATGCCTTCACGGAGGGTCGCTCGCCGACGCGATTGAACCAGGCCACGATGTTGCCGTTCGACTGATCCAGCGGCTGGCCGACCTGGTTGCCGAAATCGATCCAGCAGTAGAGCAGCATGTCGGCCAGCGTGAAGCGTTCGCCGCAGATGTATTTGCGCCCGTCCGCCATCTGGTCATCGAGCCATTTGATGCGGTTGGCGGCGATCATCTTCAGTCCCGGCGAGGCTTCGGGCGCGACCGGAATGCGTTTCTCGAAGAACTTCAGCGCCTCGCCGAAGCGGTAGCCATTGGCGAGCGGCTCGGCGATGTTGAGGTCGACACGGCGGGTCCACATCCGGCATTCCGCGCGCTCCTCCGGCGTGCTGCCGATCATCGCGGGCGCGGGATGCTTCTCCTCGAGATATTCGCAGATCGCGGTGATCTCCGAGAGGTAGTTGCCGCAGTCCAGCTCGAGCGCGGGCATCTGGCCATGCGGATTGCGCTTCAGATGGGCGTCCTCGCGGTTCTCGCCCTTGCGCAGATCGACGGTCTGTTTGGGGATCTCGATGCCCTTCTCGGCCATGAACATGCGCACGATGCGCGGGTTCGGTCCGATCGAGTCGTAGAGTTTCATGGTCCTCGCTCCCTGTCTTCTTGCTTTGTTGTTGCTCTGTTGAACAGGCCGCGAATGAATTTGTCAAATTCCGTGATGTGGCTGGCGGCACGCGATGGCGGGACCTGAATTGTTGCGCGATGTGACACGCGCAGACGGATGTCAATCGTCGAGCTTGTTGAGGTCGCGCACCGACTGCATGATCGGCTCGAAATTCGAGCGCGCATCCAGCGCGTCGAATAGCTGAGCGGTGTCCTCGAGCAGCCCGTGCGAGCGTTGCAGCGCGATCCGCACGTCGTCCTGCGGCGTGTCGGACAGCCGGCCGTGACCCGACAGCAGGATCTTCGAATCGAGGCCCCTCAACCGTTCCAGCGACTGGATGTAGTCGGCGATCGAGCCGGAACCGAACACGCCGCCCATCACCCCGCCGGGCATCAGCGTATCGGCGGCGAACAACAGGCCCTTGTCCTGGTCGAACAGCGTGATGCAGGCCGATGTGTGGCCCGGCGTGTACATCACGTTGAGGCGGAAATTGCCGAGGTCGATCAAATTGCCTTCCTCGAGCCAGATGTCGATGTCGATCGGCACGTTCGGCTCGTTGAACATCTTGCGCAGCATCGAGAAGTCGTCGCGCAGCATGATCTTGTTGGCGGCGAGCCGGTGCGCGGCGATGTAGGCGCGGCCGTGGAAATGCCAGGCGGCGCCGATGTGATCGAGATGCTCGTGGCTCAGCACCACCATGTCGATCATCTCGGGCGTCACGCCGAGATGGTCGAGACAGGCGACCAGCGACGGGTAGTTGGTCGACAGCCCGACGTCGATCAGGATGGTTCGCTTGTTGCCGCGTACCAGATAGGCGTTCGCCGCGCGATTCTTGAACCGGATCTGGTAGACGTCGTCGGCGGCCTGGATCAGCGTCGCGACGTCGGTGTCGAACAGCGTCTTGAATGGGCTTGGCCTGCGCTCGCTCATGATGCGGCCGCCGCACGGTAGGTGACGGCGTTGGAGGCGCGCAGGCGTTTCGAGAGCGCGTCCATCACCATCAGCGCGAACGCCGGCTGCTGGCTGACCAGATAGACGAAACGGGCGTGGTTGATCCGCATCACCCGCGTGCCCGGCGCGGAGGCAATGGCGGTCGCCGAGCGCGCCGAACCGTCGATCACCGCCATCTCGCCGAAGAACTCGCCCTTGCCGAGGCTGACGATGATCGTCTTGTGCCCGCCATCGACCTTGGCGATGTCGACCTTGCCGTCGAGCACGACAAACAGCTCGCGGCCGGTCGAGCCTTCCTCAAAAATGACGTCATCGACATCAAATTCATTGATGCATTTCTCGATCGTCATGGCACTCCCCTGCCTTCTGGCTGGAAGATGGCGGTATGTTAATCGGGAAAGTGCCGCGCGCAAACGGAAGCGGTGCAGATTGCCGCAGGGCAACATCGCCCAAATCCGGCCCGGAAAACTCCCTAAAATTTAGGTAATGGCGGGCGAGGGTAACCATTTCGCAAGCAATAAAAGTTACCGAATTGTCAACCCAGTCTGGAGACTTTGAACGTGAGTGAGCAGCAGAGCGAGCCGGTGAGCGGTCAAACCGGTGCCGAAATGGCGGCGAAAAGCGAGCCCGTGATGGCCGCGGCCGGTGTCGAGGCTCCGCGGCTCGCGCCCGAGCAGGAAGAGACCTCGCCGAAGGCGGATGCGCCGAAGGTCGAGGCGCCAAGGGTAGAGCCGCCAAGGGTTGAGCCGTCCCGGCTTGATCCGATGATCGAGGCCAAGATCGACGCCAAGATCGAGCCGACTAATATGGAAGTGCCCAAGGTCGAGACCGGCAAGCGAGAAGAGCCGCGTTTCCCGGGCAAGCTGATGATCATGGCGCCCGGCGACCGTACCTGGGACCATGAAGCCACCGCGTCCAAGCCGGGTGCCGAGCAGGCCGCCAAGGCCGCTGGCAAGCCGGCCGGCAGCCGCCGCCTCGGGGCGATGGCCGCGGTGATCGCGCTGGCAACCGTGGCAGGGGCCATCGGTGGCGCGCTGGCGACCGCGGGCCTCGGCCATCTCGCCGCCCCGGCCGCTGCTGCCGCCAAGGACACCGCGGCCAACGACGCCGCCGCGAAGGAAGCGGCCGATGTCTCGCTTGCCCGGATGGAATCCGAAATCGCCGCGCTGAAGGCCAGCGTCGAGCAGACCGCCAAGGCCGGCCAGGCCCAGTTCAGCAAGGCCAGCGACCGGATCGAGAAGGTCGAGAAGGCCCAGGCCGAGCCGATCGCCAAGCTCAACAAGCTCAGCGAGACCGTCGACAAGCTCCGTGCCCCGCCGCAGACGACCGTTGCTGCGGCGATGCCCGCCCGCGAGGTCACGGGCTCCGTCACCCCGGCGGCCGCGCCGGCCGCTCCCAGGCCCGAGGTCGGTCGCCTGCCGGTGGTGGACGGCTGGGCGCTGCGTGACGTCGGCAATGGCGGCGCGCTGATCGAGGGCCGCGGCGGCATCTACGAGGTTTATGCCGGCGATCCCGTCCCCGGCCTCGGCCGCGTCGACGCCATCCGCAAGCAGGATGGCCGCTGGGTGGTCGTTACCAGCAAGGGTCTGATCGTTTCGCGTTGATCGTCGAATCGCGACAACAGCAAGGCGCTTCACCGCGATGTGAAGCGCCTTTTTTCTTGAATACGGTTTGCCGTGCGGTGTTAGTGGCAGCATGAGCCGCGCGCTGAAATGCTTGCTGTTGATGTCCGCTCTGTTCTGCGGCGCCGTGCCGGCGCGTGCCGCTGAGGATCGTGCACTCGAGCGCGGCGCTGCGGTGATCGATCCGGCACTCCTGCGCGAACTCGATCATGGCCGTTTCAGTCTCAGCCGGATGCTGGCGCCGAACCGTGCCGCAGACACGCCGCTGTCCAACCGTGAACTGTTCGGCTTGCCCGCGATGGTGCGGGTGCGCGAGGCGCTCGATCGCGAATTCGATCGCTATGTCACGAAGCACAAGGCCAGCCTGCCGAACGAGAGCATCGGCGTGGGCGACGGCTTCGCGTTCCAGCTGTTCGACCGCGCGCTGTTCGAATCCCCGGATGTTCGCTTCGTGCTGGCGGGCATCGTCAACCGGATGGACCGTGCCTATGTCGCGCCGAACGGCTGCGGCGAGGTCCGCCTGATCTATCGCTTGACCCGCACCGATGTGCCGCTGATCGGCGAGAACGCGGTCTCGCAGCGGCTGCCAATGACGCTGAACCTGGTGCTGAAGGCGAAGGGCGACGGTAATGATGCGTCGCTCAGCTGCCGCGAGATCGCACGGCGCTGGCTTGCGACCGGCAGCGCTCCGCCTACGCTGGAGAAACTGTTCGGCAACGATGGTCCGCTCGGCCTGATCGATGCGCGGAACGTCGCACGCATCGAGACCAATCTTCAGATCGCGCATGCGCCGAAATCCGCGCTGCGCGATTTCCGCACCGACTACCTGCTGAAGGTGTTCGACTATGACGGGACGGCGCGACGTTTTGCCGAAGCACCGCTGGAGAACCAGATCGATCGCGATCGGATTCTCACCGACGAAGGCTTGAAGCGCGACTTCAAGGCCTGGCTGCTCGATCCCAAACATTTTGCCGAACTCGATCGCGGCACCTTGCTGATCCCCGATCGCTTCCTCGCGAACTCGGCGGTGGCACCGACACCGACCGGCTTCGATGTCAGCGATCTCGCGCCCGAGTTCGGCCTGGTGCAGGGCGAGGGGACGGCAGGCAGTGCGGTGTTCTCGGACAGCGATGTCGTCGGCGCCTTGCAGAAGGCCGCGTCGGACGGAACGAAGCTTCAGAACATCCAGTCGCTGGCCGGTTTCGAGCGGCGCCTCAACGACGTCACCTGCGCCGGCTGTCACCAGACCCGCGGCATCGGCGGCTTCCATTTCCCCGGCGTCGACTGGATGGCGGCCAAGCCGTCGAATTCCACCGTGGTGCCGGCCTCGCCGCATTTCTTCGGCGACCAACCTCGCCGCCGCGATATCCTCACGAGCTTCCGCGACGGCAGGACGCCGGATTTTTCACGCGGCTTTTCCAACCGGCCGCAACTGCGCGGCGGCGCCGAGCTTGCTGGCACCGAATACAGCGACGGCTGGGGCGCGCATTGCTATCTGCCGGGCGCAAAGCCGGCCGAGAGCGACCGTAGCTTCCGGGCCTGGACCTGCGCCGAGGGGCTCGTGTGCCAGGTCGCGGGGAAAACCTCGCGCATGGGTATGTGCTTCGTGAAGGGGCGGTAATCTCCGCCGGAACCGAAGCGTCTCCGCGTCATTAATTGGTGCTACACTGCCGCTTGCCCAGCACCCGACAGCTCTTGACCGGAGACCGGCCCGATGAGTGCTCCCGAGGACAACAAGCAGCGCAACCGCGAGATCGCGGCCAACGAGGCCGAGCGTCAGGCGGTCAGCGCCGTCCGGGTCAGCAGCTGGGCGATCGGGCTCGCGGTCATCATCGGCATCATCGTGGTGGCCATCGTCTGGTCCTGGATAAAGAGATAGTCTCTCAAACGTAGTGCTTCAGGCGCGGGCCGGGCAGCAGCTCATAGGCTGGTTTCCAGCCGGGCAGGGAAGCGATGCGGCCGAGCCAGGCGCTGATATTGGGATGGCTGCTGGCAAAGTCGTAGCCGGTCTCGTCGCTCGGATAGTGCAGATAGGCCATCATCGAGAAATCCGACACGGTCGGTCGCGCCCCGATCATGAAGGCGTTGTTGCCGACATGGCGGTCGAGGATGCCGAGGAAGTCGTCGAGCCGCACCCGATAGTGCTTGAGAATCTTTGGATCGACCGACGGCGAGAAGGTCCGCATGAAGCGATAGGTCGCCATGTAGCCGGAGAGTTTCTGGTTGTCCCAGAACAGCCAGCGCAGCAGCTCGAACGTCTCCGCCGGCGTTTCGCCGCCGAACTTTCCGTATTGTTCGGCAAGCTGTAGCAGGATCGGCGCGGTCTGGGTGCGACGCTCGCCGTCGACTTCGAGCACCGGGATCTCGCCCATCTCGTTCACGGTGGCGCGCCACTCCGCGGTCCGCGTCACGCCGCCGCCGAAATCGGTCCACACCGGCTCGAAGGTCTCGCCGCACAGCGTGAGCATCAGCGCGAGCTTGTAGCTGTTGCCGGATTCGGGGAAGTAGTGCAGGCGATAGCGGGGCATCGTGAGGCCTCTTCGCGATGAATTCTTGCCTCTCCCCGCAACAGCGGGGCGAGGGAGAGGAGACAGCGTGAAGTCGAGCTACGCCACCGCGCCGGACGCGCGCAGCTTCTGGATCGTGGCCTCGTCGTAACCGGCCTGGCGCAGGATCTCGTCGGAATGCTCGCCGACTTCCGGCGGCTTGCGCGGCTGCACCTTCTTCGCGCCGTCGATGAAGATCGGGCTGTTGACGGTCAGCATGGTGTCGTTCTCGAAGTGCACCAGCACCTCGTTCTCGATCATCTGCTTGTCGTTCGGGATGTCGTCGAGGATGCCGACCACGCCGAACACCAGGCCGTTGCCGTCGAGGATCTTGCGCCATTCGGCGAGCTCCTTGCTGGCGAACACCTCGTCGAAGATCTTGATCAGCTCGACCGAACGCGCGTGGCGGTCGGCCTTGGTGGCGAAGCGGGCATCGGCGACCAGGTCCTCGCGGCCCATGCAGCGTGCCAGCGTCGGCCATTGCCGGTCTTCGTTGAGCAGCGACAGGATCAGCCAGCGGCCGTCCTTGCATTTGTAGTGGTTGGTGACGGCGTTCAGCGCCTCTTCGCGCGGCTTGCGCTTCTTGAACTTGGCGCCGACCAGCTTGGCCTGTGCCAGCACGCCGTTGGCCCAGATGCCGTTGGCCATCAGATTGGTCGAGACATGCGAGCCCTTGCCGGTCTTCTCGCGCTGGAACAGCGCGGTGACGATCGCGCCGTAGAAGGCCATCGCACAAGGATGGTCGCCCATGCCGGCGACCGAACGGGCCGGCGTGGTGTCCTCGTCGGCGCGCACCAGGTCCATCAGGCCGGAGCGGGCCCAATAGGCGTTGGAGTCGAAGCCGGGCTTGTTGGCCTCCTCGCCCTTTTCGCCATAGCCGGTGAAGGAGGCGTAGATCAGCCGGTCGTTGAGATGGCCGAGATGGTCATGGGTGATGCCGAGTTTTTCGCGCACCTGCGGCGGCATGTTGGTGATGAAGACGTCGGCCTCCGCGACCAGCTTGTAGAGCACCTCGCGCGCCTCTGGTTTGGTGAGGTCGAGCGCCAGGCTCTTCTTGTTGCGGGATTCCAGCATCCACGCGAAATTGTGCTCGCTGGCGGGATAGCCGGGCAGATTGGGCAGGTTCCGGTAGGGATCGCCGGCGCCGGGTGGCTCGATCTTGATGACGTCGGCGCCGAAGTCGGACAGCACGGTGGCGGCCGCGGGCGCCGCGATGAAGCTCGCGCAATCCAGGACCTTGAGCCCGTCAAAAATGCCTTTTTCCATCGTGCCGTCGCTCCCGTGGCGCTTGTTGGTGTTTTTCCGGTAGCTGGAATTATCGCGCGCGGATCATTCCGATCGGACCGCCATTTGACCCATCTCGGGGTGATGATGCAACGGCTTGTTGGGCGTCATTGCGAGGAGCGGAGCGACGAAGCAATCCACGTCTCCGCAAGCGGGGGTATGGATTGCTTCGCGGAGCCTGTCATCAGGCGCGCATTCGCGCGACCCGTTGGCTCGCAATGACGGAGCCGGCTACTCCACCCCCGCCATCAGCGCCGCATTGCCGCCGGCGGCGGCGGTGTTGATCGTGATCGTCTGTTCGGTGGCGAAGCGCGTCAGATAGTGCGGGCCGCCGGCCTTGGGGCCGGTGCCGGAAAGGCCGCTGCCGCCGAATGGCTGCACGCCGACGACCGCGCCGATCATGTTGCGGTTGACATAGATGTTGCCGACCTGAAGACGGTCGATGACCTGCTCGATGGTGTCGTCGATACGCGAATGGATGCCGAGCGTCAGTCCGAAGCCGGTGGCCTCGATTGCGGCCAGCACGTCGCCGAGCCGCTCGGCGCGATAGCGTACGACATGAAGGATCGGACCGAACACCTCTTCACGCAGCTCGCTCGCCGCCGACAGTTCGAAGATGTGCGGCGCGACGAAAGTGCCGGCCGGCGCCTCGCCGGCGAGATGCACCCGCGCTTGCTGCTTCATCCTCGCGATATGCGCGTCCAGCCGCTGCTTGGCCTCGGCATCGATCACGGGACCGATATGCGTCGACACATCGGCGGGATCGCCGATCTTCAGTTCGCGCGCGGCGCCGGCGATCATCTCGATCATGCGGTCGGCGACGTCGTCCTGCACGAACAGCAGCCGCAGCGCCGAGCAGCGCTGGCCGGCCGAGCGGAACGCCGAGGTCACGACGTCGTCGGCGACCTGCTCGGGCAGCGCGGTGGCGTCGACGATCATGGCGTTGATGCCGCCGGTCTCGGCGATCAACGGCACGATCGGGCCATCCTTGGCGGCGAGCGTTCGGTTGATCGACCGCGCCACCTCGGTCGAGCCGGTGAAGACGACGCCGGCGATGCCGGGATGCTTGACCAGCGCGGCGCCGATCGCGCCGTCGCCCTGGACCAGATGCAGCGCCGTCTGGGGCACGCCGGCCTGATGCAGCAAGGCAACCGCCTCGGCCGCGATCCGCGGCGTCTGCTCGGCCGGCTTTGCGATCACCGCATTGCCGGCCATCAGCGCCGCAGTGACCTGGCCGAGGAAGATCGCAAGCGGGAAATTCCACGGCGAGATCGCGACGAACGCGCCGCGGCCGTGCAGCTCCAGCACATTGCTCTCGCCGGTCGGCCCCGGCATCGTCTCGCCCTTGCCGAACAGCTTTTGGCCGAGTGCCGCATAATAGCGGCAGAAGTCGATTGCCTCGCGCACCTCCGAGAGCGCGTCGTCGAGCGTCTTGCCGCCTTCGCCTTGCAGCAAAGCGAGGAAGTGGGCACGGCGCTGTTCGAGCAGGTCGGCTGCCTTGTCCAGGATGGCCGCACGTTGTGCGGCCGGCGTGCTGTTCCAGGCCCTGAAGCCTTGTCGTGCAGCGGTGACGGCGGCGTCGGCCTGCTCGGTCGTCGACGTTGCGGCTGTGCCGGGGGCGGTCTTGCGCGCTGTCGCAATCGCCGATGTCAGCGCGCGGAGGCCCGCGCGTTCGCCGAGTTCGATGCCGTGCGAATTGGCGCGCTGCGGTCGATAGAGATCGACCGGCAGCGGAATTCCGGCGTGAGAGGCATTGCCGTCATGGCCGATGATCTCGGCCGGACGGCGCAACAGGTCGGTGATGGACACGCGGTTGTCGGCTGCCAGCGCCACGAACGACGAGTTGGCGCCGTTCTCGAGCAGGCGCCGCACCAGATAGGCGAGCAGGTCGCGGTGGCTGCCGACCGGCGCATAGGTGCGGTGGGCGATCTCAGGACGATCCTGGCCGAGCTGTGCGTAGAGCGCTTCGCCCATGCCGTGCAACCGCTGGAATTCGAAGCTCGCGGGATCGCCTGACAGTTCGAGGATGGTCGCGACCGTCAGCGCATTGTGGGTGGCGAATTGCGGAAACAGCCGCGGCCGCAGCGCCAGCAGCTTGTGCGCGCAGGCGACGTAGTTCAGGTCGGTCATTGCCTTGCGGGTGAACACCGGATAGCCATCGAGCCCGCGTTCCTGCGCGCGCTTGATCTCGGTGTCCCAATAGGCGCCCTTCACGAGGCGCACCATCATCCTGCGGTCGAGCGCGCGTGTCAGTGCATCGACATAGTCGATCACCTCGGTGGCGCGCTTCTGGTAGGCCTGGATCGCAAGCCCGAAGCCGTTCCAGCCGGCCAGCGACGGATCGGCGAACGCAGCGGCGATGACGTCGAGCGAGAGCTCCAGCCGGTCCGCCTCCTCGGCATCGACGGTGAAGTTGAGGTCATACGCCTTGGCGCGGCGCGCCAGATCGATCAGTTGCGGCACCAGCTCGTTCATCACCCGCGCGTGGCTGACCGCCTCGAAGCGCGGGTGCAGCGCGGAGAGCTTGACCGAGATGCCAGGCCGGTCGGGCAGGGGATGATTGCCGGCGGCCTTGCCGATCGCCTCGATCGCGCGGGCATAGGACTCGAAATAGCGGCTGGCGTCATCGGCGGTGCGCGCGCCCTCGCCGAGCATGTCGAACGAATAGCGCGAGCCGCGCGATGCGTGGGACTGCGCGCGCGCCAGCGCCGCCTCGATGGTCTCGCCGAGCACGAAATGACTGCCCATCAGCCGCATCGCCTGTCGCGTCGCCGCGCGCACCGCGGGGGCACCGAGCCGCTTGGTCAGCCGGCCGATCGTGCCCTGCGGTGTCTCGCCGGGCTGGATCACGCGCGCCGATACGCCGAGCGCCCAGGCCGAGGCGTTGACCAGGAACGCGCTGGATTTGGTCTCGTGGTTGACGAAGTCGCCCTGGCCGAGCTTGTCCTCGATGAATTGGTCGGCGGTGCGCGCGTCGGGCACCCGGAGCAGCGCCTCCGCCAGCACCATCAGCGCCAGGCCCTCCTTGGTCGACAGCGCGAACTCCCGCAGCATGTCCTCGACGCCGCCGAGCGGATCGTCATTGGCCCTGATCGCCTCGATCAGGCGGGTCGCGGTGCGGTCGACCCTGGCCTCCGCCTCCGCGCCCAGTCCGGCGTCCTGGCGCAGGCGGCCGGCGATCGCGGCATCATCGGGTGCGTAGGGCGGGCTGAACGGGGGCGGGAGCAGGTCTGGCATGGCGGTTCCTTGGCCGGAGGTTGCAGGGAACTCCTACGCGCCCATGCACCGTAGTTCGATAGACAAAATAGCATATTTGCCTTAGTAAATCCGGAAAATTCATAGTGTGACCGTAGATATGACAGAGATAGATAAGACAGACCGCAAAATCCTCTCGATCCTGCAAGGGGATGGCCGGATTGCCAATGTGGAACTGGCGGAAAGGATCGGCCTGTCGCCGACTTCGGTCGGCGAGCGGCTGAAGCGGCTACAGCGCGACGGCTTCGTCGAGGGCTACGGCGCCCGACTGAACCCGCACCGGCTCGGGCTCGGGCTCTTGGTCTTCGTTGAGGTGCTGCTCGACAAGACAACGCCCGACGTCTTCGAGAAGTTCGCGAAAGCGGTCCAGACCGCGCCGGAAGTGCTGGAGTGCCACATGGTGGCCGGCGGCTTCGACTATCTGGTCAAGGCGCGCGTCGCCAACATGACCGCCTATCGCCGGTTTCTCGGCGAAACCCTGCTGGCGCTGCCGGGCGTGCGCGAGACGCGAACCTACGCGGTGATGGAGGAAGTCAAGCGCGACGCGCCGCTGCCGGTCGGCTGACGTTCCCTCGAACTGATCCACAGCCATGCGCCTGATGTATTGGCATCGCGACGCACCCGCGATAATCCTGTCCACAACTTGGGGCAGTGGTCATGCAGGACGCCGATCAGCCGATACGAATGCGACGCGCCGGATTTGCCGGCGTGGTCACGGCGCTCATGTTGTCGCTGTCGGCTTCAGCTCCGGCCGGCGCCGCTGAACTCAGCGCAGGCGTCATGCAGCTCTACACGTCGGTCTCGATCTATCCGCCGTCGGCGTCGACGATGACGGTCTGTTATGGCTTCGTCTGTCGGCGCCGCGAGATGCTGGATTTCAATGCCGCCGACAAGGCGGCGCTGACCAGGATCATGGCTGCGGGCCGCGCCAATGCCGCCGCCGAACGTGCGGCCACGCAGAAGGCCGTGATCTGGCTCGACCGCCGCATGGGGCCGATCCTCGGCACCGACAAGCGCGTGGCCAAGGCCGACTTCCGCGCCAATGACGACAAGCACAATTACGATTGCTGGGACACCACCCGTAACACCACCAGCCTGATGCTGGTGATGCAGGCGTGGAACCTGTTCAAGTTTCACACTGTCGGCGATCCGCACTACCGCGGTTTCTCGCTGGGGCAGACGCCGCACAACACCGCCGTGCTGGTCGAGCGCGCAACCAAGGTCGAATGGGCCGTCGATCTCTGGCCGCGCGGTTATCTGCAGCCGCCTGACGTCATGACCGTTGCCCAATGGGTGACGGAAGATTGAACGACCAGGGCGGCACCTGCCTGTAGCATGCCTCACGGACGGCGGGCACGGACATGCAGGAACAGCGGCAGTCGTTGCCAGCGGCGGCTGTTGTCCGACTCGATCGCGTGCTCGGGAACGGCAGGTTCACGCAGCGCCTCGACCAGCAAGCCCGCGTCCTGAAGCGCCGCGAAGTAGTCTTCCAGGGGGCGATGCCGGCTGTGAAACGTCATCGTCAGGCCGGCCCGCTCGACCGTATCCGAGAAGGTGAACGGGCGCAGGTAGTCACCCTTGATGACGAACGGCGCGTCGGCCACCGGGCGCTCGAACTGGCCGGCCGAGTTGATCGGATGGACGATCGCGAAACACAATCGTCCGCCGGGCATGAGCACGCGCGCGATCTCGGCGACGGCGTGCGGCATAGCATCGATGTCGTGAAGGGTCATGAAGGCGACCGCGAGATCGGCGCTCGCGTCTTGCAGCGGCAATGCGGCGGCATCGGCGATCCTCAGATCCATCGACGGGTCCGAGGCGCGGGCGGCCGCGACCATCGAGGGCGACGCATCGATGCCGACGATGCGATGCCCGAGCTCTTTCAGGTGCCGCGTCAATCGTCCTTCGCCGCAGCCGATGTCGATCGTCCGCAGGCCGGGCGGAGGCAGCAAGGCGAGGAACTGGTCGCGGTGAAATCGCCAGTAGCTGTCATGTCCGGGATGCCGCGCCCATGCGATCCATCGGCCGGACTCCGCTTCCCAATTGTCGGCAAGATTCATGCGGAACTCCCGTGTTCCTGGCGCGATTGCGATACCGCGATCCGGCAATTCGTTCGCGCTCTCGCGATACGGGATCGGTTCGGCACGAAGAGGGCGCCGCGGGATGTCGTGGAGCAAATGAAGATCATCGACGCGCGACCGGCGCTCGTCGGAAAAATCATCGTCGTGGCGCGGGCGCCGTGCCCGCCCCGCCGAACGTCACGTGATCTGCTGTGTGGATCGGCCCCCACTCCCGGATGGCGTCCGAGAGTGCGCCGCCGGATCTGGCGTTGTTACGCTAGACCTTGAGGTTCTCGGCCGACGTCTTGCCGCGATTTGCGATCTCTTCGTATTCAACCGATTGGCCTTCGTTCAGGGACTGTAGGCCAGCCTTCTGAACCGCTGAAATATGCACGAAAATGTCCTTGCCGCCTGTTGCGGGCTGGATAAATCCATAACCCTTGGTCGGGTTGAACCACTTCACTGTACCTTTGGGCATTCCAGTCGTCTCCGCGGAATCAATCGAAAACAGACCAGCCGGCCCCCGCACCAACCGACTTGTCCGTACCGCACAGGATAGCAGTTTGAAAAAAGCTGGGTAGATCAAACGACGGTGTGTTTTTGACCGGAAACAACCCGCTTTGCAGGGATTTGGTGCCGGATTGCCTGTTTCATGGTCAATTGATGCACTGCAAAACAGACTGGTTCCACTGAACCGAATGGCTTCGTTGCCCTCGTCTCGCGCGCTGGCTTTTCCACCGGCGCGCGAGAATCGAGTAGCCCGCCTCAATAGGTCGCGCTGAGATAATCGACGATCTTGCCGATGTCGGCCTGGTCGATCGGTGCGCCGTAGACCTTGATCATCTTGGTCACTTCGGCCTGCCAGAAATCCTTCTTGAACTTCTCGCCCTGCGGCTGGGTCTTGATGTAGTCCGCCGAGTGGCAGCCGGTACAGTTGCTCTGCACCACGTCGAGGTTGGGACCCGGCTTGAAGGCCGCAGTCTCCTCGGGGAGCGTGTAGTTCACGGGCGCGGCCAATGCGGTGCCAAACGACAGTGTGGCGACCGCGACGAGCGTGGCGAGCGGCTTGCTGATCATGATGCTGCTCCTCACGCCGCGGTGACGCGCACGGTTTCGACGACATTGCGCAGATAGCCGGCCGGATTCCACAATGGATCCATCGGCTGGGTGTCGCCGGCATTATTGGTGGCGCGTACTTTCAAATCCGAGGCGCCGGCCGGCAGCGCGACCTTCAGCTTCCATTCGCGGAACGCGTATTTGCCGAGATCCTTGCCGAGCTTGGCCGGCGTCCAGCTCTTGCCGCCGTCGATCGAGACCGCAACCTCCTTGATGCCCTTGCCGCCGTCGAAGGCGATGCCGCGCAGCATGGTGCGGCCGGCCTTCAGCTTGGCGCCGTCGGCAACGCTGGTGATGAACGAGCGCACCGTGAAGCGGTTGATCGGGATCGTCGCTTTCGGCGCGGTGCCGGGCTCGACCGCGTTATTCGGTGTATCCGGAATCCGATAGGCGGACTTCATCCAGAAGCCGTCGAACACGCTGTCGATCACGGTAATCTCGTTGAGGTGCTTTACCCAATAGGTGCCGTAATAGCCCGGCACCACGAGCCGCAGCGGGAAGCCGTTGAGGAACGGCAGCTCCTCGCCGTTCATGCCCCAGGCCAGCATCACCTCGCCGTCGCGGGCGTGGTCGATGTCGAGCGCCTTGACGAAATCGGGTGTCGTCTCCATCACCGGGCCGTCCATGCCGTTGAAGGTGACCTGCCTGGCGCCAGCCTGCACGCCGGCCATGTCGAGCACGGTCTTCAGCGGCACGCCGTGCCAGCGCGCGCAACCCATCGCGCCATTGCCAAGCTGGCCGCCTGCGACGCGCGGATTGAAGAAGCCGCGGCTGTTGCCGGAGCACTGGTTGACGGCGACGAGCTCAGTTGCCTTTAGATTCCGGATGTCCTTCAGCGACAGTTTCAGCGGCTTGTCGACCTTGCCCTTGATCTCGAGCGTGAACTTGTCCGGGTCGAGGTCGTAGGGGAAACCGGCAAGGTGATAGCGGACGAAGAAGGCGTTGTTCGGCGTCAGCGGGCCGTCGTTGAAGACCGCGAATGGCGTTTCGAGCTGCGGGGGCCGGCTGGTGAGCCCGATCATCGGGCGCTTCTGCGGATAGCGCACCAGCGGCCGTTCGCCATTGCCGAAGGGCAGCGTCACGGTGTCGAGGGCGAGTGAGCCCCTTGATCCCAGCCCCGTCACCAAAGCGGCCAACCCGGCGCGCTTCATCAAGTCTCGTCGATCGAGCATTCCGCTTCCTCCGAAGCTGTTCTGTCGTGAGCTGGTCATCACCAGGCTCAGATTGCCTTGCGCGCCTTCGCATCATGGACTGCGCGCGGCGACGAATGTCGCATCGGGGAACAGCAAGTCAATTGAGCTTTCGCAGCGGTCACCGGCATTGCATCGCAACAACGAGAAGCCCCGGTCGCGCGGACGACCGGGGCATTTCGATTCCAGGTCGAAGTGTCGATCAGTAGCAGACGTTCACGGTGCGATAGCGATAACCGTAGGGCGTCATCACCAGGCGGGTGACGTAGCAGCCGGAATCGACGAAGCCGACGGCGATGCCTGGGCCGCCCCAGAAGTGATGATGCGGGTGCCAGAAGAACGGCTTGGCGGAAGCAGAGGTCGGCGCCAGAGCGGCGGCACCGACGATCGCAACAGTGGCGAAAGCGAGCGTGATCTTGCGAAGCATGGTCTTCTCCTCCAGATGCGCCTTGAACTCGGTCGCGGCGCGGTTGCGGTGTTGCCCATCGCCAGTCTGTCGCATCCGGCTTGGGACGCGTTCGAGCATCGCTGATGGGTGCACGCTCAGCTGTGCGGAAGATCACACTCGGGGAAAGGCAGAGGAGAGGTGGTCAGGCCGCGACCGCATGCTGGTCGTCGACCAGCGTGGACAGGATGCGCGTCGCCTCGACGGTGCGCACGATCATCGGCTCGTTGCGGCCGCGGATCGCGACCTCCTGTGCCGGCAGGGCATCGTCGGCGAGGCCCGCGGTGACGCGCACCTCGTCGGAGATGACGGCCTCGCAGGCCAGCGCTTTCGTCATGTCCTGCAGCCTTGCCGCGACGTTGACGGCATCGCCGAGCGCGGTGAACACCATATGGTCGCGATAACCGATATCGCCGACGATCACCTCGCCGCCATGGACGCCGATGCCGAAGCGGATCGGCTCGCGCAGATCATGGCTGAGGAATTGGTTCAGCTCTTTGATATTGGCCGCGATCAGCGCCGCCGCGCGCAAGGCCTGGCGGCAGGCTTCGTGGCGGTCGGTGCTGAGCCCGAACAGCGCCAGCATGCCGTCGCCGATGAACTGGTTGGGCCGCCCGCCGGCCTCCAGCACCGCCTGCGACACCGCGCCGAGGAAGCGGTTGACGATGAACACGGTGTCGAACGGCAGCCGCTTCTCGGCAAGCTGCGTCGAGCCGCGCATGTCGACGAACATGCTGACGAGATAACGCTCCTGGCCGACCCGCGTCGGATTGCCGGCATGGGCGTTGGCCGACATCGTGTGGGGCAGGAACAGCTGGAAGAAAGTCAGGTCGCCGGTCGGCCGGAGCTGGCAGGCGAGCCGGATCGACGGATCGTCATTGCCGACCCGGTGCAGCACGAAGGCCTCGCGCGGCGAAGGCTCGGGCAGGGTGACGTGATCGCCGATGATGCGGATGCGGCAGGTCGAGCAGCGCGCACGGCCGCCGCAGACGCTCGCATGCGGTACGTTGTAGCGCAGGCTCGCTTCCAGCACGCTCAATCCCTTCGGCACCCGCAATGTGCGGCCGTTGCCATAGGACAGCGCGATCATGCCGCCGCGGCGTTCGAGCAGGGCACGCGCGCCGCGCGCGAGCAGGACCAGGCCGAGCAGGCCGAGATAGCCGATCGTCAGGCCATTCGTGATGTTCTCGAGAGTGGTCGCCTGGGCCGCGGTGCCGAGCTTCTGCACCGACAGCTCCTCGCGCCGCCAGTCGGGGTCCTGATAATCCGCGATCGTGGCGCGGCCGGCCTGATAGATGCCGAGCATCGCCAGCGTCGGGATCAGCACGGCCGCGGCGAGCAGGAACGGCGCTGTGCGCTGGAACGATGGACGCATCCGCAGCCAGAAATACAGGCCGATGCAGCCATGCACCCAGGCGATCACCAGCACCGCCAGCATCTGCCACAGCCGGAGTGGAGAGGCGATGAAGAAGTTGTACAGCTCTTGCGGATAGAGCTTTTCGTGCCCGTACAGGGTCTGGCCGAGCCGGACGCCGACGACGTGCACGATGATCAGCATCGGGATGCTGAGGCCGAGCGCGAGTTGCAGCGGCTCGACCGCCTTCCAGTGGAATTCGCGGCGCTGAAACAGCGCCCAGATGCCAAGCGCGGTGTGCACCAGGCAGGCGGTGTAGAACACGATGGCGACCGGCAGGAATTGCCAGAACTCGGTGTGGTAGTGCACCCCGATCGCCAACGCCTCCGTCGAGATATTGCCGAGCGCGTGGTTGAGGAAATGGCTGATCAGGTAGGCGAACATGATCGCCCCCGTGACGAGGCGGACCTGCCGCAGGCCGACGCCGCGGGCCATGTCCTGCAGGTGCTCGCGCGAGGGGGAGGCCATGTGATTCATGATCGACAACTCTAGTGTTTAATTCCCGCGCTGAACACCACCACGGGCCCGGTCTGGCGGTGGGTAGCCGGCGCCGCGGAACGTTGACACTCCGTTAAGAGTCGAACAAAAAGCCCGCGTGACGATAGCCCAAGCCGAACCCGAGCCCGGAGCCGGTAACATCAGCGTTAAGCCGGCCCGTTCGCGGGCGCCGGATTGGCGTGGCGTGATCGCCGTGATCGTTGCCATGACCGCGATGCGGCTGGTCTATGCCCATGCGCTCGATCTGCGCACCGACGAGGCTTACTACTGGACCTGGTCGAAGGAAAGCGTGCTGTCCTTCCTCGACCATCCGCCGATGGTCGCCTGGTTCATCCGCTGCGGCACCGCCGTTCTCGGCGACACCAATCTCGGCGTCCGCCTCGGTGGCATCGTGGCGATGCTGGCGACCCAGCTCCTGCTTGCCGACATCGTCCGTCGCGTGACATCGAACAATGTCCGCGCGGTGATGCTCGCGCTGCTGCTGCCGGAGGCTGCGCTTTATTACGGGTTGTTAATGGCCAAGGTGGCGCCCGACACGGCGCTGATCCCGTTCTCGGTCGCCATGCTGTGGTCGCTGGTGCGGCTCGCGCAGAGCCATGACGGACGCTGGTGGCTGGCCGCAGGGTTGTTCGCGGGGCTTGCGCTGCTCTCGAAATTCACCGCCATCATGTTCGTGCCGGCGGTGTTCGCCTTCGCGCTGGTGCCGGATTGGCGCTGGCGCTGGCTGCGCAGCCCGTACCCGTACCTCGCCGCGCTGATCGCGATCGCCGTGTTCTCGCCGGTGCTGATCTGGAATGCGGAGCATGACTGGGCCTCGTTCCGCTTCCAGGCGGTGCGCGCCACGGTCGAGCGCGACCTGACGTTCCGTACCCTCGGCGAGTTCATCGGCATGCAGTTCGGCCTGGTCGGCTTCGTGCTGTTGCCGGTGACGCTGTTCGGCACCGCACTGACGGCATGGCGCGGCTATCGCAAGCGCGAGCCGGTGGCGATCCTGCTGGCGACCGCGGTGCTGGTGCCGTTCCTCTACTTCCTCTGGAAGTCGCTGACCTTGCGGGTCGGCGATACCTGGCCGATGTTCCTGTGGCCGGCAGGCTTCGCGGCCGTCGCCATCAATGTCACGCGGATGCCGTTCGAGGGCTGGTCGGCCGGACTCGTCAAGTCGACGATCTATTGGGCCCGGACCGCGATCTCGACAGGCATCGCCTTCGTGGTCTGCGTGTTCCTCTACTACATGTTCGCGCCGTGGAATCTGATCGGCCGCACCGATCCGATCGGCACCGAAGCGGGCTACGATGTGGTGGCTGCGCATACCCTGGCGCAGGTTGAGGCCACCGGCGCAACCTGGGTCGCGACCACGGATTACCGAACCTATGCGATGCTGCGCTGGATGCTGCGCGGCCGGGTGCCTGTGATCGAGATCAACGAGCGCGGCCGCTTCCAGGGCTTTGCCGATCCCGGCATGGACAAGATCCGCGATCATGCCGGCATCTATGTCGGGCGCGAGCCCGAGAACAATCTGCCGCTGTGGAGCGAAACATCGGCGGTGCGCCAGCCGCTGGAGCGCGTGACACGGAGCTGGCGCGGCATGGTGATGGACACCTATGCGCTGGAGAAGATCTCGGGCTGGACGCCCGACCTGTCGCCGCGGCCGGATACGACGTTCTTCCGCTGGCGCGTGCTGGCGATGCTCTCGGATTCTTGCGAGATCACCTTCTCCCCTTGTGGGAGAAGGTGGCAGCCGAAGGCTGCCGGATGAGGGGTCTCTCTCCGCAGGCGCGGTGCGCGCGGATGGATACCCCTCACCCAAGCGAACCCGCGACGGCTGTCTGAGCTGCCCTCTCCCACAAGGGGAGAGGGCGCAACAACTGCCACTGTGCCGCAACTGGCACGATGCCGCTCTGAAGGAGCAGGTGGCTATTCCGCTTCCTCACGCTTGCGGATCAAATCCTTCGCCAGATCGGTCAGCGCGGGGCGGGGCAGGGCGTTGAAGGGAAGCGGGCGGGTGACGTCGATCGCGGCGAGGCCGAGGCGGGCGGTCAACAGGCCGTTGAGCATGCCTTCGCCAAGCCGCTGTGACAGTTTTGCCGCGATGCCGTGGCCCAGCATCTGCTGGATCAGACTATCGCTCGCGGCCATGCCGCCGGTGATGGCGAGATGCGCGATCACGTGGCGGAGCAGGCGGATCATGCCGAGCGCGCCTGGCCGGCCGCCATAGAGCCGCGCCAGCTGGCGGATCATCCGCAAGCTCGCCACGAACACGAAAAGCACGTCGAACAGCGCGCGCGGGCTGACCGCGGTGACGACCGAGACGCGCTGCGCGGCCGAAGACACCAGGCGCCGCGCTTCCTCGTCGAGTGGCGTCATCAATTCGCGCTCGGCGAGCCGGATCATGTCGGCGCCATCGATGATATCATCGGTGTGGCTCTGCAACGCGCCGCGGGCCCGGGCGAGCTGCGGGGTCCGGTGCGCGAGCTTGAGCAGGTCGGCGACGACAGTGCGGCTTGCGGCGCGGTCGTCGCTGATCAGCACCTCGGCGGCGCGCAGATGCAGCTTCTCGATGGTCGCAAGCCGCGCCAGACCGACCAGCTCGCGCATGGTGACGACCGCGAGCGCCACGACGGCGATGCCGGCGAGCGCCAGACCTAGGAAGCCGAGGCCTTCATTGCGGGCAAACAGATCCTCGACCAGGTTGAGGACGCCGAGCCCGCTGCCGAGCAGCACGAGGCCCCCGACAGCGCTCCAGAATAACGTGCCCCAGCGGAAGCCGCGGCGCTCGGGCAGCAGCGGCGTATCGACCGGCACCGGCAGTTGCGCGGGCTCCGCTTCAGGCACGATCTGGATCGAGCCGCGGTTGAGGCGACCGCTGTCGTCCGGGTCCATCACGACCACGCCGGGATCGTCGAGCTTGAACGTCGCCGGCCGCCGCGGGGGCGTCTTCTCGTTCATTGCAGTTTGTCTCCGATCAGGAACTGGAGGGCGCGGTCAAGGCGGATGTGAGGCAGCGCAGGCTCCGCATCGCCGCCTCGTTCCAGTTTCGGCGGGCGGAAGCGCAGGAAACGATAATCGGCGCTGTCTGCACCAGCACTGGACAGGCCGCGGAAGCCGCCGTTGAACAGCTCCTCGGGATTGTCCGGCAGGTCGCCGGGAAAGGTCGCGACTTCGGTCTCGCCATCCAGCGTCTCGCCATTGGCGACCTCGCCGGGCGCCGGCGTGCCGAGGATCGAGGGCAGGCGGTCGCGGCCGCGCGCGACCTGCGCCTCACGGGTGGCGCGCACCGCGGCGAGCGCCACCACGTCGATCTCGGCGCCGGCATATTCGGCGCGCTCGGCCGCCCTGGCCACGATCCGCCGCAGCACGGCTTCCAGCCGGTCGTGGCTCTGGTGATGCAGGTGGTCGGCCTTGGTCGCCGCGAACAGGATGCGGTCGATGCGCGGCCGGAACAGCGTGCTCAGGATCGTGCTGCGGCCGATCCGGAAGCAGTCGAGGATACCGGCGAGTGCCGCCTCGAGGTCGTGCAATGCCTCGGGGCCGGCATTGAATGCGGCGAGTGCATCCGCCAGCACGATCTGGCGATCGAGCCGCGCGAAATGATCGCGGAAGAACGGCCGTACCACGACGTCCTTGTAGGCCTCATAGCGCCGCCGCATCATCGCCCACAGCGAGTTGTCGGGTGCGCTGCCGTCGACGGGCACGTCGAGCGGCGCAAAGGTCAGCGCCGGCGTGTCGGCGAGGTTGCCGGGCATCAGGAAGCGGCCGGGCGGCAACAGGCTCATCGCGAAGCGCTCGTCGCGGCAGGCACGCAGATAGTCGGTGAACAGCCGCGCCTCGGTGAGCGCGGCCTGCTCGTCCTCCCTGGCCTCGCTCTTCAGCGTCGCCAGATGCGCGTGCCAGGGCGCGGCGAGTTTTGCGCGCAGCGGTTCGCGCGACAGCGCGAGGCTTTCCGCCGACCATTGCTCGTAGCTCTTGTTCAACAGCGGCAGGTCGAGCAGCCACTCACCGGGGTAGTCGACGATGTCGAGGGTCAGCTTGCGGTCCGCGCCGTTTTGCCGCTGATATTCGATCACGAGCCGCAGCTCGGAGATGTCGGTGGTCGAGCTCGGCCAGCGCCGTTCCTCGACCAATGTACGGACATGGTTCTCATAGGCGAAGCGCGGCACCGCGTCGTCGGGCTGCGGGGCGAGATAGGCCCGCGCGATCCGTCCCGAGGCATAGGCCTCGAATACCGGGAAGCGTCCGCCACGCGTCAGCCCGTGCACCAGCGCGGTGATGAACACGGTCTTGCCGGCGCGCGACAGGCCGGTGACGCCGAGCCGGACCGTCGGGTTGAACAAGCCCTCACCATAGTCGAGCAGCGCCCGCGCCGAGAGACGCGCTTCCTCGACGATATCAGAGAGACTGGGGGGCATGGAGGGTGAACGGAGGACCCGGCAAGAGGAGCCAAAAAGGGCAGGCGATTACCGCAAGGTGGCGATTATCGGGCTAAAATCAAGCTTCACATTTCCGGCGCCTTTGCGGGTGAGGGATTGAACGCGCCACCACGCCGGCGATACCCATAGTCAATCGGCCCACAGGAAAGCCTGCATGACGGTCTTCCGCCTGAAGCAACTTGCCTCGACCTCGATCCACGCGGCCGGCGCCGCGCTGTGGAACTACGACCGCGCCGAACTGATCGCCGACGGCGTCGTTCATGTTGTCGGTGTCTGTTTCGGACTGGTTGCCGCCACCGCGCTGATCGTATTGACCGCGGTCTATGCCGGTCCGTTCGACGTCGCCGTGGTATCGGTCTATGTCGCGGGCCTGCTCGCGATGCTGACGCTGTCGGCGACCTATAATCTCTGGCCAGTGTCGCGCGCCAAATGGATCCTGCGGCGCTTCGATCACTCCGCGATCTACCTGTTGATCGCCGCGACCTACACGCCGTTCATCGTGGAACTGAAGGACAGCTATGTCGCGATCGCGCTGCTCGTTGGCGTGTGGTGCGTGGCGATCGTCGGGATCTGGCTGAAGTTGCGCTATCCCGGCCGCTTCGACCGATTGTCGATCGGTCTGTATCTGGCGATGGGCTGGAGTGGCATCATGCTCTACGATGCCGTGGTCAAGGCATTGCCGGCGATGGCGCTCGGCTTCGTGCTGGCGGGCGGCATTCTCTACAGCTTCGGCGTGATCTTCCATTCCTGGCGCCGGCTGCGCTTCCAGAACGCGATCTGGCATTGCTTCGTGCTGCTCGGGGCCGCCTGCCACTACACGGCCGTGTTCGACGTCGTGCTGGCGAGCTAGCGCGGGCTTCACAAGGCCGGCCCGGCCCCCTCGAAAAGATCATGCATCGGCAAAAGATGCGCTATCATGAGCGCTCTTCGTTGGAGCATGAGTCCGTCTTCTGGATCATGCGCTGAAATCAAGATACCGGGAGGATGGCCATGCAGGTGGCGGGTAAGGTTGTGGTGGTCACCGGCGGTGGCAATGGCATCGGCAAGGCGCTGTGCGAGGCGTTCCATGCCGCCGGTGCCTCCAAGGTCGTGGTGGTCGACCTCGACCATGCGGCGGCCGAAAAGGTCGCGGCCACGGTCGGCGGCGCTGCCTTCAAATGCGATGTCGGGCAGGAGAAGAACATCCTGCATGTGATCGACGAGACCGAGCGCATGTTCGGCCCGATCGCGCTGTTCTGCTCCAATGCCGGCATCGGCGGCGGCTTCGATCCGCTGTCGCACAATGCCGGCGGCACCTCGGACGAGCCGTGGTCGCGCAGCTGGGCGATCCATGTGATGGCGCATGTCTATGCCGCGCGGCATCTGGTGCCGCGCATGAAGGCGCGCGGCGAGGGCTATTTCCTCAACACGATCTCGGCGGCGGGCCTGTTGTCGCAGGTCGGCAGCCCGGCCTATTCCACCACCAAGCACGCCGCGGTCGGCTTCGCCGAAAATCTCGCGATCTCGCACCGCGCCGACAACATCAAGGTCTCGATCCTCTGCCCGCAGGGCGTCGACACCAACATGCTGCGCTCGATCCCGAAGGGCCCGCAATCCGGCGACGGCGATCTGTCGGCAGAGCAGGTCGCGCAGGATGCGCTCAAGGGCATCGAGCAGGAGACCTTCCTGATCCTGCCGCACCCGCAGGTGCTCGGCTACATGCGCAAGAAGACCGAGAACTACGACCGCTGGATTGGCGGCATGGCCAAGATCCAGGCCAAGATGCGCGAGAGCTACGGGAAGTGATGGCCAGGGAATTCGCGTCGCTCGTGTGAGGTGAGCACCCTGGTCAGGCTCCCTCTCCCCTTGCGGGAGAGGGAGGGGAGAGGGGTGGCCCCGGGCGAGATGATTGATTGAAGCGTCGCCGTCGCAATTTCGGGCGCGTGTGGTTGGGACACAAATCGAGAGAGCACCAGTGTGGTACCCCTCTCCCCAACCCTCCCCCGCAAGGGGGGAGGGAGCCCATCCGCCGGTGGCCTCCTTACAGCCGCTATCTCGGCCTCACTCCTTGGCTAGTTGCGCGATCCTTTCGCGCAGATAGGCGTCCATCAGATCGGGCGCCGAGGCGCCGAACATTCGGATGCGGCCGGTGTGCAGCAACAGCAACAGGCCGGTGGCATGCGCGAAGCAGTCGACCATCACCGTGTTGGCCTTCTGCCTCGACGCACCCAGCACTTCGGCGGCCTCCGCGATCGGATGCAGCGCGGCCTCCAAGGCGGCGTTCAGCGCGTGGTCGCGGTCATGGCCGAGCCCGGCCGGCTTCATGCCGCCGCGGAACAGATAGAAGCCGAGATCGAGGTCGCGCGGGTTGTCGGCATAGTAGCGGAAGAAGCCCATCCCGGCGGCGTGCAGCCGCTGCTTGGCGCCGCGCGTCGTGGCGACCGCCGCGCTGACGGCTTCGCCGAGCGCGGCCAGCGACTGCCGCAGCACCTCGGCATAGATCGCCTCCTTGGAATCGAAATGGAAATACAGCGCCGCCGGGGTGTAGCCGGCCCGGGTGGCGATCGCCCGCAGGCTCGCGCCCTCGAGGCCTTCCTCGGCGAACACGCTGCGCGCTGCATCGAGGATCAGCTCCCGCTTGTGGCGGCTGACCGCCTCTCTCCTGCTCTCGCGCATCTGCATCCGGCGATTCCGTCCTTGACTCGATTCTAACGGTGTTCAATAATTTAACAATGTTATAATAAATGAGCAAGGGAGAAGCGCCATGCTGATGACGGCCGCGGACTACCGGGAATCCCTGCGCCGCTACAAGCCGCGGGTGTTCGTCAACGGCGAGGCGGTGGCGAGCGTCGCGGATGAGCCGTTGCTGGCGCCGGGCGTGGCGGGTGTCGGCGTCACCTATGATTTCGCGCATCGCGCCGAGCACGTGCCGATCATGACGGCGCGGCAAACGACCTCGGGCAAGACCGTCAATCGCATGCTCCACATCAACGAGAGCTCGCAGGACCTGCTCTACAAGCTCGAGGCGGTGCGGCTGGTGTGCCGGACATCGGGCTGCGCACAGCGCTACCTCACCCATGATGCGCTGAACGGGCTCTACCAGGCGACCAGGCTCACCGACGATCGCCACGGCACCGACTACAGCCAGCGCTTCCTCAATTATCTGCACGAGGTGCAGGACCAGGACCTGACGCTCGGCGTCGCCATGACCGATGCCAAGGGCGATCGCTCCAAGCGTCCGGGCCTGCAAGCCAATCCGGACGTCTATGTCCACATCAAGGAGCGCCGCCCCGACGGCATCGTGATCCGCGGCACCAAGGCGATCGTCACCGGCGCGCCTTACATGCACGAATTCCTGGTCATGCCGTGCCGCACCCATGTGCCCGCCGACAAGGATTTCGCGGTGTGTTGCGCGGTGCCGATCGATGCGCCCGGCGTTACCATCGTCGCGCGCCCGGCCGGTCGTCCCGGCGATGCCTCGGCAAAGTTCTCGGCGAAGTACGGCCAGTCGGTCGGCGTCGTGATCTTCGACGACGTGTTCGTGCCGCATGAGCGCGTCTTCCTCGCCGGCGAGACCGAGGAGGGCGGCTTCCTCACCACCTCCTATGCCACCCATCACCGCCACTCCTGCATCGGCGCGCGCGCCGGCTTCGGCGACCTCCTGATCGGCGCCGGCGCGCTGATGATCGAGGCCAACGGGCTCGATGCCGAGAAGCACGCCCATATCCGCGAGGCGATGGTCGAGCTCATCACCATCACCGAAAGCTTCTATGCCTGCGGCGTGGCGTCCTCGGTCTATTGCACGAAAGATCCGGCTGGATCGGTGATGCCGGATGCCGTGTTCTCCAACATCGGCAAGTTGCTATTGGCGACCAAGATCTACGACATGCATCGCGTCGCGCATTACGTTTCCGGCGGCCTGATCGTCGCGCTGCCTGGACCCGACGAGGATCATAATCCGGAAACCCGTGCCTCGCTCGCCGCCGTGATGGGCGGACGGCCCGACATTCCAACCGAGCAGCGCGCCGAGGTGGCGCGGCTGATCGAGGACCTCACGGTGTCGCACGAAGCCGGCTGGTACTCGGTGATCTCGCTGCATGGCGGCGGCTCGCCGGAAGCGATGAAGCGCGAGATCTGGCGCAACTATCCCGTGATGGAGAAGGCCGAGCTGGTCGAGAATCTGCTCGGGCGCGGTTTGGTCGACGAGGGCCAGCGCGTATCGAAGCAGCCCGGCCGCTGCTGCGCCACCGGCTGCGAGGTGCCGGCGCCGTCAGCACAAGCGGTGGAGCAGGAGCGTGAAAATGCCCTCGTGAGGTGAGGACGCTGATCGGGCTCCCTCCCCCCTTGCGGGGGAGGGCTGGGGAGAGGGGTAAGCCCCGGGCGAGATATTGACGTGAGTCTCGCTTTCGCAATCCCGATCGCGTTTCGTTGAGACTCGTAATCGAGAGAGCACGCCGTGTGGCCACCCCTCTCCCTAACCCTCCCCCGCAAGGGGGGAGGGAACCCAGCCGCCGGTGCCTTCCTTACGAGTGCGCAGGAACTGCGTTCTCGCCGCTCAGCTCTTCTGCGTGTAGAGCAGCGGCACCGCGGAATCGACCATCACTTCGATCAGGCTGGTGCCCTGGTGCGACAGGCCGCGCTGATAGGCGCTTGCGAGCTCGGCTGATTTTGTCACCCGCATTGCGTCGCAGCCCATGCCTTCGGCGAGCTTGACGAAGTCGATGCCGGGCAAATCCAGCCCCGGCACGTTGCGCACCTGCATCACCTGGCTGAACGAGCGCATCGCGCCGTAGCCGGAATTGTTCAGCACCACGACCGTCAGCGGCAGCTTGCGCTGCGCTGCCGTCCATAGCGCCTGGATCGAATACATCGCCGAGCCGTCGCCGATCAGGCAGACCGTGCGGCCTTGGCTTCGGCCGAGCGCCATACCGACCGCGGCCGGCAGGCTGTAGCCGAGGCCACCGCTCGCCATGGTGTAGAAACTGTCCTGGCCGCGCATCGGCATCGCCTTCTGCATCAGCGGACGATGCGACGGCACTTCCTCGACCAGCGCGTCATGCGGACCCATCGCGGCCGACAGCGCGTGCAGGGCGTATTCGGCTGGAATCGGATCGCCGGCCGCGGGCGGCGGCGGCAGCACGCGGCCCGGCGATGCGGCACGCCTGGTCTCGGGCAGCAGCGCGAGCAGCGCCGACAGCGCCGGCTTCATGGTCGCAATGATGCTGTGGCCGGTCGGCGTCATCGCGGCGGCATCGGAATCGTCGGTGATCTGGAAGATCGTGGTCGCGCCGTCGAAGATCGCGGCGTGGCCCTCGACATGGAAGGTGAACACCGGTGCGCCGACCACGACGACGAGGTCGTGATCGCGGAGCGCATCGGAGAGCTGGCCCGGCGCGGCATGCAGGAAGCCGGCAAACTGCGGATGCCGCTCGGGGAACGAGCAGCGCGCCGAGAACGGGCTGGCCCAGACCGCGGCCTTGGTCTTCTCGGCGACCTTCACCATCAAGTCGACCGCTTCGGCGCGGTCGACCGCTGGGCCGACGACGAGGGCGGGGCGACTGGCCTCGCCAAATGCGGCCACCAGCGCCTGCATTGCGGCCGGATCAGCGCCGACCTCGCGGCTGACCTGGCGCGCGTCGAGCGGCTGGGTCGCATGCGCCCAGTCGTCGATCGGCACCGAGACGAAGGTCGGCCCGCAGGGCGGCTGCATCGCGACATAATAGGCGCGCGCGATCGCGGCCGGCACGTCCTCGGCGCGCGCCGGCTCGACCGCGAATTTCACGTAAGGCCGCGGGAATTCCGAGGCGCGCTCGGCATAGAGGAAGGCTTGCAGCGGCATGATGGAGCGCGCCTGCTGGCCCGCGGTGATCACCAGCGGGGTCTGGTTGCGGTAGGCGTTGTAGATGTTGCCGAGCGCGTTGCCGACGCCGGCCGCCGAATGCAGATTGACGAAACCGGCATTGCGGGTCGCCAGCGCATAGCCATCGGCCATGCCGACCACGGACGCCTCTTGCAGGCCGAGCACGTAATCGATGTCGTCGGGCCAGTCGCTCAGGAACGGCAGCTCGGTCGAGCCCGGATTGCCGAACACGCGTCTGATGCCCCACGCGCGCAGCAGGCCGAACGTGGCGTCCTTGACGGTGACGGTCTTGCCTTTGCTGGCGGCGGGTTTGCGCGTCGACATCGGGCGGCTCCCATTGCTGTGTTGTTATGTTCCCTCATTGCGCACGGCAAAGCGGAAAGGCAATCCACCTGTCGATGGATTGCCCGAGGAAGTCAAGCCGCCGTGGCCTGGTTGCCCAAGCAACGACTCGAATGATTACGCAGTCAAGTGGCCTTTTGCAGCGCGGCGGTCAGCTTGCCGGACAGGTCGATGCCCGTCCGGCGCAGGTCTGGTCCGCTGGTCAGGTCGCGTATTGGGCGATGCCGTTGCCGAACGACCAGTTCTCCTTGGCGACTTCGACCAGATTGATGAAGATGTCGTCCGGGCGCCCGTGCAGCTGGCTCTGGTAGTCGTCCACGATGCGCTTGTAGAACGCCTTCTTCATCTCGACCGTGCGCCCCGCATTCATGGTGATCTGGATAAAGATGAGATCGTCGCTGTAGCTGTTGCCGAGATAATTGTCGGCATAGTTCAAGTCATCGCGGTCATGCTCGGTGATGACCTGAAACTTGTCGTTCTCCGGCACATTGATGATCTCACGCATCGCCTTGTAGACGATCTCGCCCAGGGTCTTGCGATATTCGGCGGTCTTGCCGCGCTTCAGGTCGATACGAACGAAAGGCATGGTGGTCTCCTGTGTTGCGCGAGTCCCGTGAGGCTCGCATGATCGGAATTCAGCGTCTGGCCTTGAAGGCCTCCCATCGCGCGTCGCGCTCCTTTTGATATTTCGGCGTTCGCGCGGCGGACATGTCGGCCCAATGCAACGGCTCGCCGCAGGACTGGCAGAGGGGACCGAGCCCGGCCGGTTGGCCGCAGGCGAGGTGCGTGTAGTTCATGGAAAGGCCGTCCCTGGGCGACTTGCACCAGGTTTCGCCCCAGGCGCGCAGCGCGAACATCACGGGGAAGAATGCCGTGCCTTTCTCGGTCAAATGGTATTCGTGGCGCAGCGGGCGCTCGCTGTAGGCACGCCGCGTCACCAGTCCGTCGGCCTCGAGCTTCTTCAACCGCGCCGCGATCATCTGCGGAGTTGCGCCCGTATAGGCCTGAATCTCCTCGAAGCGATGGTTGCGCGCGAACAGCTCGCGCAGCACCAGAACCGACCAGCGATCGCCTACCACGTTCTCGGCCCGCGCCACCGGACAGAGCGTCTGATCCTCAGCGCTGCCTTTTGGCTTTCTCATCACGTTTTCTTCATCTGGTATTGTAACTATGAATTTCATAGTAATGTAGGCTGTCATCACGGTGGGGGCAACGGGCATCTCGACCCGGCCCATCACATTTCGAGGAGCAAGCCAAAGGAGCAAGCCATGAGTACCGAAGGCAAGGGTCCGGAACCGGGTGTCGAGATGAAGCTCGAAGTCGTCGTGATTCCCGTTTCCGATGTCGATCGCGCCAAACGCTTCTACGAAAATCTGGGCTGGCGGCTGGACGCCGATTTCATCAGGGCCGACGGCTCGCGCGCCCTGCAGCTGACGCCGCCGGGCTCGCCGACGTCAGTTCATCTCGACAAGGGCTCGGCGCTGCCGCGCTTCCTGATCGTGAACGACATCGAGGCGGCGCGCGCCGAGTTGATCGGGCATGGCGTCGAGGTGAGCGAGGTGTTTCATCGTGGCCCGCAAGGCCGTATCAAGGGAGCCGATCCGGAGCGCCCGAGCTATGGCTCGCTTGCCACGTTCAGCGATCCGGACGGCAACACCTGGCTGTTGCAGCAGGTGACGCAGCGCCTGCCCGGGCGCGTCGATGGCAGCAGCACGACGTTCACGTCAGCGACAGATCTCGCCGCCGCGCTACGGCGCGCCGCAACGGCCCATGGTGAGCATGAGAAGCGCACCGGCGGGCACGATGCGAACTGGCCCGACTGGTACGCCGACTACATCGTTCGCGAGCAGGCCGGCAAGCCGCTGCCGGAGTGATCAGTCAAACAGGAGCATCCGTCATGACCAAACTTGCCCTCATCGCCACCGTAGAGGTTGCCCCGGAGACACGGGATCAGGTGTTGTCGCTGCTCGCAGCGCACGGCGCCCGTTCGCTCAGGGACGAGCCGGGCACGCTGCGCTTCGAAATCCTGGTGCCGCGCGAGGACGCCGCGAAGCTGATGATCTACGAGGTCTACCAGGATGACGCCGCGTTCGAGGCGCATCGCAATGCGCGGTCGATCGCGCAGTTTCGCGAGGAGAGCGCAGCGTTCGGCATCAAGATCACCGCAACGCGGTGCACGCCCGCCGCGTAGGTGCGATGATCCCGCCGCCACGCTGCCGTCCCGTTGAGCCCGGCGTCGTGGTCAGACCATCTGGCGCAGCAGGCCGATCAGGCGGCCGCACTCTTCGTCGGTGCCGATCGTGATACGCAGGAAATCCTCGATCCGCGGCTTCTGGAAATGCCGGACCAGGACGCCACGCCCGCGCAACCGCGCTGCGAGATCGACGCCGCGATGGCTGCGATGCCGGGCGAACACGAAATTCGCCTGCGATGGCAGCACCTCGAAGCCCAGCTCGGTGAGGCCACCGGTGAGCGTCTCGCGGCTCTGGATGATGCGCTGCCGCGTCTCCTGAAACCAGGCGTCGTCTTCAATGGCAGCGACTGCGCCGGCGATCGCGAAGCAATCCAGCGGATAGGAGTTGAAGCTGTCCTTGACCCGCTCCAGCGCCTCGATCAGCGGGCGCTGGCCGATCGCGAAGCCGACCCGCAAGCCCGCCAGGGCGCGCGACTTGGACAGGGTCTGAATGACCAGCAGATTGTCGTGGCGCGCGACCAGAGGCACCGCGCTCTCGGCGCCGAAGTCGACATAGGCCTCATCGACCACCACCAGCCGGTCGGGATGTTCGGTGAGCAGGGCCTCGATCGCCGCCCGCGGCAGCGCGATGCCGGTCGGCGCGTTCGGATTGCACAGCAGGACGGCGCTGCCGGGCCGCCGATAGTCGGCAAGATCGATCCGCATCGCGCCGTCGAGCGGCACGACCTCGTGGTTGACGCCATAGAGTCGGCAATAGACCGGGTAGAAGCTGTAGGTGATGTCGGGGAACAGCAGCGGCGCATCGTGCCTGAGCAGCGCCTGGAAGGTGTGGGCCAGCACCTCGTCCGAGCCGTTGCCGACGAACACCTGGTTGGCAGCGACGTCGAAGCGGGCGGCGATCGTCTCGCGCAGGCTGGTCGCGGCGGGATCGGGATAGAGCCGCAGCCGCTCGGCGGCGGCCGCAATCGCGGTCAGCGCCCGTGGCGAGGGATCGTAGGGGCTCTCGTTGGTGTTGAGCTTGACGAGGCCGTCGATCTTCGGCTGCTCGCCGGGCACGTAAGGCGACAGGGTATGGACGACCGAACTCCAGAAGCGACTCATGATCCCTGATCCATGGCTAGATCGCACCACAGTAGGAGGTGCGGCGCGGCAGTGAAAGCGGTTCTTCGCCGGTCGCGCGATCGATATATCGGCGGGCGCGGTGCAACTTCCGGGAACGCCTGACGTTGCTCCTCCAGGCCCATGCAACCGATGCCGGGCAATGAAAGGATGAACGAATGAGGAGACTGGCGCTGCTCGCGGTGTTTCTCGCCGCGCCTGCTTTGGCCGCTCCCGCTCTGGCCGACACGCCGGGTGCCGACTGGCTGACCAAGCAGCAGGTGATCGAGAAACTCCACGATATGGGCTACTCGGCGATCACCAACCTGGAGGCCGACGACGGCCATTGGGAAGGTGATGCAGTCAAGGGCGGCACGACCTATGAATTGCATATCGATCCGCATACCGGGAAACTGACCAAGAACGAACCAAAGCACTGATTGATTGACCGTCGTCGGCAGCGTCGCGCCCTCGCGGGGGCTAGCGCCAGAGCCCGAGCGATGGCCATTTCGCAGCCGGGATGGCCTCGCCGATCTTGTACTGTAGGCTGGCGACATGCAGATGGTCGGGCGTTCCCTTGCAGGTGAACGCCAGCGCGAACCATTGTCCCTTGCTGCGGAAGGCGCCGCCCTTGACGGTGAGCGTGTTGCCTGAATGAGCGGGGCGGGACGTCACGTCGGATTTCGCCCGATCGGCCGGCCGTCCGGTGTCGCGGCTGATGCTGGACATCGCGGCATAATCGCAGACCTGCTCGAGCCGCGTTTCCGGCTCGAGTTTCCGCAGGCTGTCGAGAAAGCGCTGGTCTTGCGCATGGGCAGGGACCGACAGCGTCAGCAGCGTGGCAAGCAGGAATGATCTCAACGGGCGCCTCATCGAAGGTGTGGAATCGACAGGTCCGCGATTTGCAGAAAACCGTGCCGCCATCAATCCACAAATCCGTGCTCGCCGCGGTCAGGTTCCACGACGAATGGCTGATGACGGGCGTCCGCTGCTACCAGCTCGCGGTGCCCTTCATGGTCGGCTGGCCCTCGGCATTGGCGGTCCACAGCTCCATGCCGCCATCCTTGTCGTTGGCATTGATCGAGAACTCGCTGCCCTCGAACAGCGGCTGCACGCCGCGATAGGAAAGCTTCTTCGGCGGCTTGCCGCCGCGTAGCCTGGCGGCGAGCTCGACGATGAAGGAGGCTTGCAGCGGGCCGTGAAAGATCAGGCCCGGATAACCTTCGACCTTGGTGACATAGTCGCGGTCGTAATGGATGCGGTGGCCATTGAAGGTCAGCGCCGAGTAGCGGAACAAGAGCACCGGATCGGAGACATGGCTCTCGCGGTGCTGCGCGACCGGGGGAGGCGGCGGCGCCTTGGCGGGCGCGGGGGATGGCGTGCTCGTCATCTCGCGGTAGACGATGTCCTGCCGCTCGCGGACCGCAAGCCCGCGCGAGGTCGTCACCTCGTGATTGACCGAGACGAAGCACAGCGTGCCGGTCGAGCCGGATTTCACGGTGACGTCCGCAATTTTGGACGTGCGCTTGGCCTCGTCGCCGATCCGCACTGCATCGAAGAATTCGAGCTCGCCGCCGGCCCACATCCGGCGCGGCAGCGGCACCGGCGGCAGGAAGCCGCCGCGGGTCGGGTGACCGTCCGGGCCGAGCTGCGACATCGGAAACACCGGCTGCGCCAGGCACCAATGCGTGGTCCACGGCGCGGCATCGCCCGCCATCGGCTCGCCGATCTCCTGGAACAGTGTCGCGCGCAGCCCCATCACGAGATATTTGGTGACGACGTCGGAGGCTTCCGTCGTCTTGCCGATCCACTGGCGGAGATGATCGAGGTCGAGTTTATCGGTCATGATTGTCTTGCTCGGGCAGGAGAGATTTCAGGAACGTTTGGTGCGCTCGCCGATCGCGGGCACCTTGCCGTAGTGCCTGTCCTCGCCGACCACGATCGCGGCCGGCGCCGGATAGCTGACCTTGCCGTTCGGCGTGTCGACCTCGATGCGGCGCAGATGCGGATGCTCCGCGAGGTCGTTCATGCTGTTGACCTCGGCGAAGGCGATGTCGGCTTCCGCAAGCTTCGACAGCAATTCTTCGCGCGTGAGCTTGCCGAAGCTGTCGCTGACGATCTGGTCCGTCAGCGTTCGATTCTGCACCCGTGCGACCATGTTGGCAAAGCGCGGGTCGTCGGGCAGCCCCGGTTGGCCCAGCACCTTGGCGCACAGCACCTTCCACTCGCGCTCGCTCTGGATCGAGATCAGGATCTCCTTGCCATCCTTCGAGCGGAACACGCCGTAGGGCGCGATCGAGGGATGGGCGAGGCCGATGCGTTTCGGCGACTTGCCGTCCTCGGCATTGAGCAGCGGCACGGTGAGCCAGTCGGCCATCACGTCGAACATCGAGATCCGGATGTCGGCGCCTTGGCCAGAGCGTCCGCGGCCGATCAAGGCTTCGAGGATCGCGGCGTGTGCGGTGGCGCCGGTTGCGACGTCGACGATCGACATGCCGACGCGCGAGGCGCCTTCCGGGCCACCGGTGATCGAGGCGAGACCGCTTTCGGCCTGGATCAAGAGGTCATAGGCCTTGCGGTCGGCATAGGGGCCGCTGTCGCCATAGCCTGATATCGTGCACATGATCAGCTTCGGATAATCCTTGCGCAGCCGCTCGCGCGAGAAGCCGAGCTTGTCCATCGAGCCCGGTTTCAGGTTCTGCAACAGCACGTCGGCGCTCGCGATCAGCCGCTCCAGTTCTGTGCGGCCTTCCTTGGTGGCGAGGTCGACCACTGCGGAATCCTTGCCGCGGTTGAGCCAGACGAAGTAGCTGCTCTGGCCCTTCGCCGCGGCGTCGTAGCCGCGGGCGAAATCACCCTCCGGCCGCTCGATCTTGATGACATGGGCGCCGGCATCGGCCAGGCGTGACGAGCAGAATGGCGCGGCGACCGCCTGTTCGACGGCGATGACGGTCAATCCCTCAAGCGGCAGCATGATCAGACAACTCAGTAGGAGCGGGGCATGCCGAGCACGTGCTCGGCGACGAAGGACAGGATCAGATTGGTCGAGATCGGCGCCACCTGGTAGAGCCGGGTCTCGCGAAACTTGCGCTCGACATCGTATTCCTCGGCGAAGCCAAAGCCGCCATGGGTCTGCACGCAGGCGTTGGCCGCCTCCCAGGAGGCATCGGCCGCCAGCATCTTGGCCATGTTGGCCTCGGCGCCGCAATCGAGCCCGGCCTCGTATTTGCGGGTGGCTTCCTTGACCATCAATTCGGCCGCGCGCATCGAGGCGTAGGCTTTTGCAATCGGAAACTGAATACCCTGGTTCTGGCCGATCGGTCGGCCGAACACGCTGCGCTCCTTGGCATAGTTGGTCGCCTTGGCGATGAACCATTTGGCATCGCCGATGCATTCGGCGGCGATCAGGATGCGCTCGGCATTCATGCCGGACAGGATGTAGCGAAAGCCTTTGCCTTCCTCGCCGATCAGATTCTCCGCCGGCACCTTCATGTCGGTGAAGAACACCTCGGTCGTGGCGTGGTTCATCATGGTGCGGATCGGCCGGATCTCCAGACCGTTGCCCTTCACCTCGCGCATGTCGACGATGAACACCGAGAGGCCGTCGGTGCGCTTCTTGGCTTCGTCCTTTGGCGTGGTGCGCGCCAGCAGCACCATCAGGTCGGAATATTCGGCGCGGCTGGTCCAGATCTTCTGGCCGTTGACGACGTAATGATCACCCTCGCGGCGCGCGAAGGTCTTCAGCGAGGAGGTGTCGGTGCCGCTGGTCGGCTCGGTGACGCCGAACGCCTGCAACCGCAACTCGCCGGTCGCGACCTTCGGCAGATACTTCGCCTTCTGCGCGTCGTTGCCGTGCCGCAGCACGGTGCCCATCGTGTACATCTGGGCGTGGCAGCCGCCGCCATTGCAGCCGGCGCGCTGGATCTCTTCCAGGATCGCCGCCGCGGCGGACAGCTTCAGGCCGGCGCCGCCATATTCCTCGGGGATCAGCACCGAGAGATAACCCGCCTCGGTCAGCGCATCGACGAATTCCTTCGGATAGGCCATCTGGCGGTCGAGCTTGCGCCAGTATTCGCCGGGAAACTGCGCGCAGAGTTTTGCGACGGCGTCGCGGATGTCTGTGTGGTCGTCGACTTGAGCTTCGTGTGCGGTCATTGTTTCGTCTTGCCGAGAGGTTGCGCCAAGGCGTTTTCGAGCGAACCGGAAACCGGTCCGTGTGAAGAAAACGCCCGCTGTTGTGGGGCCCCGGTAAACTCCCTATGCTGTTTTGTTATAGCGTATGAACCTGCCTTCCAGGATTGGCAAGTATGGATTTCCGCCAGCTTAGGACCTTTGCGTGCGTCGCGGAACTCGGGAGTCTGAGCAAGGCATCCGATACCTTGCGGGTCGCGCAGCCGGCGCTGAGCCGGCAGATCAAGCTCTTGGAGCACGAGCTGCGCACCGAATTGTTCACCCGCAACGGCCGCGGCATGGTGCTGACCGATGCCGGCCGTCTGCTGCTGGCGCGCACCAGCGGTATCGTGCGGCAGATCGACCAGATCCGCGACGACATCCAGTCCGCGGGCGGAGCGCCGTCCGGGCGGGTAGTGCTGGGCTTGATCCCGACGGTGAGCTGCGTGCTGTCGGCGCGGCTGGCGCGGCGCACGGTGGAGCGCTATCCCGGCATTTCGCTCTGCATCGTCGAAAGCTACAGCGGCCATCTGATCGAATGGCTGCATCGCGGCGGGATGGATCTTGCGGTGATCTACGGCCCTTCGGTCGATTTGCATCTGGCGGTGCAGAGCCTCGGCCGCGACAGCGTCGTCGCGGTCGGCCCGCGCGGCAGCGGGCTGAAGCAGAAGAAGCAGGTCGATATCGGCTGGCTGCTGCGCCAGCGTCTGGTGCTGCCCAGTCATTCGCACGGGCTCCGTGCGCTGATCGAGCATGCTGCGGCGAAGCGCAAGGTCAATATCGACGTCAAGCTCGAGGCGGATTCGTTCCGGGTGCTGACCAGCCTGGTCGAGGAGGGGCTCGGGTATACGCTGCTGCCGCCGTCTTCGGTCCGCAGCGAGATCGCGGAAGGCCGGCTCGAGACCGCGCCGATCGCGCGACCGGCGCCGCGGCGCGAGCTCGCGCTGGCGTCGCCGGTCGAGCATCCCGGCTCGAATGCGATCACGCTGATAGCAAGGCTGCTGCGCGACGAGGTCGCCGCGTGCCGCGCCGAAGGGCTCTGGGATATCCAGCTCGCCTGAGCGCGGCTTCGCATCAGCTCACCGCAAGGCCGAGCTGGCCGCGGAAGCGGTTCTTGAGATAGGTGCCATCGCGCGGCGGCAGCGCGCGCTCGACCTCGCCGGCCGCGATCCGGATTCGCGCCAGCCGCGGGCCGCTGAGGTCGCGCAAGCCCGCGCGAAAGCGCTCGATGCCGGCCATGTCGGCGATATCGGAGACACTGCGGATGCCGGCGCCATCAGCGATGACCTCGAGCTTCGCGCCCAGGCCGGAGTGGCTGGGCTGCATGCCGGTCTCGCCGAAATGGCCGTTGTCGAGCACCGCGATCGAGAGATTGCCGGGTTGCTTGGTCGCAATGGTCAGCAGGCTGCCGATTCCCATCAGCTGCTCGCCGTCACCGGTGACGACCAGCACCGGGCGCTTCGGCTGCGCCAGCGCGAGCCCGAGCCCGACCATCGCGGCGCCGCCCATCGCGCCCCAGAGATAGAAATTGCTCGCGTGGTCGCCGGCATCGAACACGTCGTAGGACGACGAGCCGAGCCCGGAGATCACCAGCAGATCGCCGCGATCGGCGAGCAGCGCCTTCACGGCGGCGCGGCGGTCGAGTGTGCCTGTTGCTGCCGACATCAGTGTGTCTCCCTGGTCCACTTCTTGCGGCCGATCATCCGCTGCGAGATCAAGACCGCGACCTGCTGGTCGCCGTCATAGGCGAGCGAGGCGGCGGCCGAGACCACCTCCTCGGCGTCGTCGGGATTGTCCAGCCGCAACACTGTGGTGCCCATGATCTCGAACGCTTGCGGCGTCGCGCGGCCCATCGGGATCTGCCAGGGGTTGAACTCGGCCCATTCGCCGCGCATCGTCACCAGGGTCAATAGCGGGAAGCGGCAGCTCGCCATCAGCGACAGCATGTTGACGCAATTGCCGACGCCGCTCGATTGCATCAGCAGCACCGCGCGGTCGCCGCCGAGCCATGCGCCGGCGGACAGCGCCACGCCTTCCTCCTCTGTCGTCAGCACCGTGGTCTTGATGCCGGCATCGGCGTGCGACAGCTTGATCAGCTTGGAATGTCCAGCGTCGGGGACATAAGACACCTGCGCCACGCCGAAGCTCTTCAGCGTGCGGTAGATCGCAACCGGCCAGTCCCGGCTGGTCGCGCTGTCCTGGTGAACGGCAATCTGGTCCATCATGGCCTCGGTAAGGGGCGCGCAATGGCACGTCCTCATACCGGGAGGTTTAGGGCAGGCGAGAGCTCTATTCTCTTCGCATCTGGCTCGCCCAGCTATGCCGGAATTTTATAGGGGGCCATGCGAGCTTTCCGGCCGCACGGAGGAAGGCGTCAGTCCGTGCTCTTTCTCACCGTGAACACGTACATGTCCCAGAATGTCTCGGGATGTTCGATCTCGAAGCGGTGCCATTGGTCGAGGTTGGTCTCGTCGGCCGTGCCCGGAGCCTGCTTGCGGAATTTTTCCAGCACCGCCGGATCGTCGAACGGCTCGAAGCCCTCGAAGGTCAGGCCGTGCGCGTTCAGGAAGGCTGCGATCTCGGGAATCGTAAGGCGGTGTTCCATGACGTTGAACAGCAGGTCGCGGCAGCCGCTGGCGCTGTAGAAATCCTTGGCGCCGATCAGCGGCTTCCATTGTTCAGCCTCGCGGAAGATCTCCTGGCGGCACCGCCTGATGTCGTCGGCGGTGGCGCGATAATTGCGCGCGGCGATACGGGAACGCGCTTCGACGATGACGCGGCGCGCCAGCTCGCTGTACAGGCCGATGCGCATGGTGCCGCCCGGGCGCAGCAGCGAGACCAGCACCTTCCATCCGGCGAGCGGCTCGGCAAGATGGTGCAGCACACCGACCGATTCGATGCTGTCGAAGTTGCGATCGATCGCGCCCAGCTCCAGGATATCCGCCTGTGCGTATTCGATATTGCGCAAGCCGAGCTCGCGGGTCTTGCGGCGCGCATAGGCGAGGCTGGTCATGCTGATGTCGACTGCGAGCAGGCGGGCGTTCGGATAGACCTGCGCGATCTGGATCGCGTGCGAGCCGGTGCCGCAGCCGGCGATCAGGATGTCGCGTTCGGCCTGCTGTTCCGCGGTCGCGACCGTCCGTCCCCGCGCCAGATCCGCCGCGAAAGCCGTCAGCGGGTTGACCGTCCAGCGCGGGTAGGGGTTTTCCTCGTACTGGCGCATCACCTCGACCGATGTGTCGTTCCTGATCGGGGTGAGCGCTGCAATGGCGCTGCGTTCTTCGAGTTCCTCGCGCGGCTCGCGAAGCTGCACCCGCAACAGCCCGGTGACGGCCGCGGGCCAATCACGGCGCAACAGCGCGTCCGCACCGGGAACGGCATGCAGCGGGACATAGGCTGCAACCACTGCCAGCGCGAGTGGCGCGACCGTAGCGCCTGACGCGAGGTTTTGCAGCAGGCGATCGCGCAATCCGTCCGCGAGCACGCTTTCCGCATCCGCCTGCGCATAGACATATTCGTTGATGAAGCATTGCCGGGCGAGCGCGCAGGCAAAGGCAACGACATCATCGTCGGCGTCGCTTTCATCCGGGTCTTGCTGGCTGGCAAGCCGCAGCAGTTCGGTCCGCGCGTATCCCAGCAGCACTTCGAGCTGCATGCTTGCCAGCGTCGTCGCTTCCATCGCCGCGCGCAGGAACAGGTCGCTCGCAAGCCGGGTGATGCCGTCGGTGCCGAACAATTCGGCGTTCGTGACCGGCAGCGGCCATCTGTTGGCAATCCGCCCGACATAACCGGTGACCGTGGGGCTTTGCAGGATGAAGGAGACTGCCTTGTCTTCCATGCCGAGCGCAAGCGCCCTGCCGAAATGCGCAACCGCCTTGGCGCGACTGCCCAGCGCCTGGTACGAATTGCCGGCGTTGTAATGGCAGGCGGCGTTCACCTCGTCGGCGGCAATTGCCTTCGTGAACAGCTTCGCGGCCGCCCGGTGTTCGCCGGCGGCCTGGGCCATCAGGCCGAGTAGATTCAGGCTCTGCACATGGTCGGGCTCGCGCGTGAGAATGTGCCGGCAAACCTCTTGCGCTTCGTTGAAGCGGCGCATCCCGTAGAGACTGCTTGCCTCGGCGGCGAGGCTGGCAATGCTCACGCTCGCGGAGCCGAAAGCACTCGCGTCCTTGCCGGACTCGTCACGTCGCTTGTTGGCCGCACGCCGCTCTTTTCGGTTCATGTCCCGTCAACTGGTCCAAACTGCAAAACGCCACCGAACGGCACACCGCGCGAGGCGGTGATCTGGGACGGCGCATCAACCAACCGTGGCCGGCAGACATAGGGCCGAACGCGCGCACAGCCAAGGATATTCTAGGGATATTCCGCCTGCCGCGGTCTTGGATATCTGCCAAATCGGCAATCGGGTCAAAGTGGTCCCCGGTAGGAACGATGCTGCACCGGACCGGTTGTCGGTTGTTGTCAACTGCTCGAAGTATTGCGGATGCCCGCTTCCCTTGGTCGATCGCTTGCCGTTTGCACCGTCCCGTTGCTGTTTCTGCTCGCGGGTTGCGGGGACAAGCTCGACTGCGATTCGATCGAAACGCGCAATGCCGTGCTGCGGACCGTCGCCGACGACCACCGCAATCCCCTGGTCAATTATGCCGCAAAGAATTCCACGGCACCGGCCGATGCGGACAACGCCAAGCCGCTCTATCTGCTCGGCGAAAGGATCGTGACGACGTCGGCGAGCGCCGACAAGCGAACGCTGCAATGCAGCGGCGCGATCTCGGTCACTGTCGGTGATGCGAAGGCCTCGAAGGAGATCGACTTCACGGTCCAGCAAGGGGCCGACGGCGCAATCTCCGTCTCGGTCGTCCCCTTCCAGTTTTGAAATCCCGCCTCAGCCCGGGATCCGCACCGGCAGGTTCTCGATGCCGCGGACGAAGCTGGAATAGACCCGCTTCGGCTCGCCGACCACCTCGATGCGGTCGAAGCGCTTCAGCATCTCCTGCCAGACGATCTTGAGCTGGAGCTCCGCGAGCCGCATGCCGACGCAGCGGTGGATGCCGAAGCCGAACGACAGATGGATGCGCGGCCGGGCGCGGTCGATGATGAACTCGTCGGGCCGATCGATCACCTCGTCGTCGCGGTTGCCGGAGACGTACCACATCACGACGCGGTCGCCCTTCCGGATGGTCTTGCCGCCGATCTCGGTATCCTGGAGCGCAGTACGCCGCATGTGGGCGAGCGGCGTCTGCCAGCGGATCACCTCCGGCACCATGGTGTCGATCAGGGCCGGGTTCGCTTTCAGCTTCTGGAACTGGTCGGGATGCTCGTGCAGCGCCAGCACCGAGCCGCTCATGGTGTTGCGCGTGGTGTCGTTGCCGCCAACGATGAGCAGGATGATGTTGCCCATCAGATTGTCCGGGTCCATGTGCCGCGTGGCGTCGCTATGCGCCATCATCGACAGCAGGTCGTTGCGAGGCGCCGAATTGACGCGCTCATTCCAGAGCTTCGAGAAATACGCGTAGCACTCGTCCATCTCCTGCCGGCGCTCCTCCGGCGAGTTGACGATGCCGCCCTTCGGCAGCGCGGTGGAGACGTCGGACCAGCGCGTCAGCTTGCGCCGCTCCTCCCACGGGAAATCGAACAGCGTCGCCAGCATCTGGGTCGTCAGCTCGATCGAGACGCGCTCGACGAAATTGAAGGTCTCGTTGCGCGGCAGATTGTCGAGCACGCTGGCCGAGCGCTGGCGGATCAGCTTGGCCAGCTCGTCGAGATGATCGGGCGTGAACATCGGCGACACGGTCTTGCGCTGATGGGCGTGCTTCGGCTGGTCCATCGCGATGAAGCTCGGATAGTCATAGCCGGGCGGCACGTCGCGGATCGAGATGCCGCCGAGCGTGGAGTCCGAGGAGAAGATGCCGTGGCTGGTGTCGACATGCATGATGTCGTTGTACTTCACGACCGACCAATAGGGCTCGATCGGCGCATTGGTGCAGTAATGCACCGGCTCTTCCTTGCGCAGCCGCTCGAACCAGGGCCACAGCGTGTCGTTCTGGAACAGCCGTGGTGCGCCGGGATGGAAATCCTTGAGCGGCGTCGCATAGGCTTCCTCGCGTGCCTGGCGTAGCAGCTCGGACCGATCGGCACGAATGGCAGTCTGGACGTTCATGGCTCTTTGATCCCGGTTGACTGGCGAGGCGTCAGGCGGCGATGCGCACTGGCAGCGTCTCGTAGCCCTTGATGAAGCTGGAATACACCCGCTGCGGCTCCTCCACCACCTCGATCGTGTCGAAGCGCTTGAGGATTTCCTCCCAGATGATCTTCAATTGCAACTCGGCGAGCCGCAGTCCCACGCAGCGGTGGATGCCGAAGCCGAACGAGATGTGGGTACGTGGCCGGGCGCGTTCGATGTCGAACTCATAGGGCCGCTCGATCGCCTCTTCGTCGCGATTGCCCGAGACGTACCACATCACGACCTTGTCGCCCTTCTTGATTTGCCGTCCGCGGAATTCGTAGTCGGCGAGCGCGGTGCGCCGCATGTGGGCGAGCGGCGTCTGCCAGCGGATCACCTCGGGCACGAAACTGTCGATCAGCGCCGGGTTCTCGCGCAGCTTGCGGTATTGTTCCGGATGCTTGCTCAGCGCATAGATGCTGCCGGACAGCGTATTGCGCGTGGTGTCGTTGCCGCCGACGATCAACAGGATCAGGTTGCCGAGGAAATTCTTCGGGTCCATGTTCCGCGTGGCGTCGCTGTGCGCCATCATCGAGAGCAGGTCGCTCTTCGGCGGCTGGCCGGAGCGCTCCTTCCAGAGCCTCGCGAAATAGCTCGCGCATTCCATCAGCTCGGCCTGCCGCTCGTCCTCGGTGGCGACGAGGCCACCGACGCCGGGCAGGGTGGTCGCGACGTCGGACCAGCGCGTCAGCTTGCGGCGGTCTTCCCAGGGGAAGTCGAACAGCACCGCGAGCATCTGCGTGGTCAGCTCGATCGAGACCTTGTCGACCCAGTCGAATACCTCGCCGCGCGGCAAGTTGTCGAGGCATTCGGTCGAGCGCTTGCGGATGTTGATGGCAAGCTCGTCGAGATGCGTCGGCGTGAACATCGGCGCCACGGTCTTGCGCTGCGCCGAATGGCGCGGCTGATCCATCGCGATGAAGCTCTCGCGGCGCAGGTCCGTCGGCACGTCGCGGATGGTGATGCCGCCGAGCGAGGCGGCTGACGAGAACACCGAATGGTTGGTCTCGATGTCCATGATGTCGTTGTAGCGGGTGATCGACCAATACGGCCCGAACATCGAGTCCTTGCAATAGTGCACAGGATCCTCGCGGCGCAGCCGGTCGAAATACGGCCAGAACGTATCGGTCTTGAACAGTTCGGGATCGCCGGGATCGTAGTCCGGCAGCGCAATCGTGTTGGCGCGCTCGCGCGCGGCGTCCAGATTCGTGTCTTTGCCGAGATCGATGGTCCCGTGCATGGGCGGCTCCTCAACCGTTGCGCGGCCGGGGCATCGCCGGCGCGGCATGTTTTACCGAATTACATTCCCATTCCAGCGTTTGCGCAAGGCCCCTCGGCGTGCATTCGGCCGCATTGATATCAGGCCAAAGCGGCCGAATCCGGGCTTTTCACGCCGAGCGGGGCAGGCGGCCTGACATGGCCTGTTTGAAACGGTGTTTGATTTGGTCCGACGGCGTGCCGATGGCGCGGTTATTGGCTGGCCGGTTTTTCGCAGGGGAAGGTATCCTGCATGCCCCACAGCAGCAGGGATGCGACCAGCATGTCACCCTTGGCGCCCCGCTTGTCGGCCGATTTGAGCATGATCTCTTCGGTCTGCTCGGTGGTCAGCGCGAGGTTGCCCGGCATGCAGAAGGACGGCTGGCCGCCATGGTGTGTGAGCCACGCATTGTAGGCCATCATGCCGCCCCGAACGCCGTCCAGGTACATATGGTTAAAGATGCGAAAGTTCTCGTTCTTTGGATTACGATAGGAATCCAGGCGCACGTCAGCGGCAGCAGCGGGAGCTATCGCAAGCGCCAGATAGCATGCCGGCACGATCCACTTGGTTATCATGGTGTTCCTCGCGCGGTCAGCGGGTGTCGGTTACGGTTCCATCGCTTCACCCGTGAGTATGTCACTCCCGCTTCCCGGTTCGAAGCCCGGGCAAGGACCGCGCTGTTTCCGGCAATGCCGTTAAGGCACGGCCAACCGCACCCCGCCAAAAATCATCCCGCGATCTCGACCTTCTGCGAAACCTGGATCACACTCACTGCGACAAACCTGTGCTTTTTGTAGCGCAGAGATTGTCCCCGTCCTGGAGTTGATCCGTGAACGATATGAGCTGGACCCCGCTGGGGCCGCCGCAGCCACCACCGGTTCCGCCGCCGATGCCGGCGGCTTTTACAGGGAACCGGAAGGACTTCTTTCGCCTGGTCGCGCGCGGCGCCGGGCTCGAGCTCGTCACCGTCGGCTTCTACCGGTTCTGGCTCACCACCGACATCCGCCGTCACCTCTGGTCGAACACCCAGATCGACGGCGACGCCCCGGAATATACCGGCCGCGGCAAGGAGCTTTTGATCGGCTTCCTGGTCGCATTGGCGATCCTGGTGCCGATCTATCTCGGCTATTTCCTGATCGGCATCGAGGCCGAGCATCTCAAGGCGTTCGCCTCGCTGCCGCTGGTCGCTTTCTTCTATATGTTCGGCCAGTTCGCGATCTACCGCGCACGGCGCTACCGCCTGACACGCACGGTGTGGCGCGGCGTCCGCTTCTGGATGAGCGGCTCGGGCTGGATCTATGCCCTCAAGGCCTCGCTATGGGGCCTCCTGGTCGTGATCACGCTCGGCCTGGCGCTGCCGTGGCGTGAGGCGGCGCTCGAACGCTACAAGATGCGGCATTCCTATTACGGCGACCTGCAAGGCTCGTTCGAGGGCCGCGGCTGGGATTTCTTCAAGCAGGGCTGGTGGCTCTGGCTGCTGATGCCGTTCGCGCTGTCTTCCTATGTGTTCGCTCCGTTCGCCTATGCGGCGTTCAAGGCGATCGAGTGGCGCTGGTGGCTGTCCGGCATCCGCTTCGGCGAGGTGCGGCTGGAATCGACGCTCGGCCGCAGCGCGCTGGTGGGCCTGTACTGGAAGGTGATCGGCTGGATCGTGCTGCTGTTCGCGGTGTTCGCGGCCTATCTCATGCTCTGCATCTTCCTGGTCGCGAGCATGGATGGCACCTCGATCGAGACCTTCTTCAAGACCGAGGCGTTCGCCAGGAGCATTCCGCTGATCGTCCTGCTCGGCATCGGCTATCTCGCCTATGCGCTGGCGATGAACGTGGTGATCCGGGTGTACCTGATGCGCGATCTCTGGGTCCGGGTGCTGTCTTCGACCATCGTGCACAACATCGAGGCGGCGGCCAACGTCACCGCGCGCGGCGATCTCGCCAATGCGCTCGGCGAAGGCTTCGCCGATGGCCTCGACGTCGGTGGGTTCTAGCAACATGGAATCCGAGTCGAGCCAGCGGAATTCCGCGGCGCCGCCCGCGCCCGGCGCGGTGTTCTTCGACGGTGCATCGAACCGGCGGCGCAACGTCGCGCTGACGCTGTCCGATGCGCTGGAGATCCGGGACGACGGCGAAGAGCTGGCGCGCTGGGCGTTTCACGATATCCGCCGTGCCGACAGTCCGTCCGGCCTGTTGCGGCTGAGCTGTCTGACCGCGCCGTCGCTGGCGCGGCTCGAAATCCGCGATGCGCAATTGACCGCCGGGCTCGTGGCGCGCTGCGACGCGCTCGAGGATGGCTTGCCGAGCCGCAAGGGCGTCGCCGCGATCGTCGGCTGGTCGCTGGCGGCGGCGGTGTCGATCGTGCTGGTGGTGCTGTTCGGTGTGCCGCTCGCCGCCGAGCGGTTGACGCCGCTGGTGCCGGACTCCTTCGAACGCCGCCTCGGCGACGTCGCGGAGGCGCAGGTCAAGGTGATATTCGACGGCAAGCCGTGCAGCAACGCCGATGGCCAGGCCGCATTCACAAAGCTGGTTGGCAAGTTGCGGGAGTCGGCCGGGCTCGACAATTCGGTGCAGTCGGGCGTGCTGGCGACGTCGGTTCCGAACGCCTTCGCGTTACCCGGCGGCAAGGTCTATCTGTTCGACGGGCTGCTGGCGAAGGCCGACAACCCCGACGAGGTCGCCGGCGTCCTGGCCCATGAACTCGGCCATCTCCGCCACCGCGACAGCATGCGCGAACTGATCCACAATGGCGGCACCTCGTTCCTGATCGGGCTGTTGTTCGGCGATGTCACCGGCTCCGGTGCGCTGATCTTCGCCTCGCGCTCGCTGGTGACATCGTCCTATTCGCGCGACGCGGAAACCAATGCCGATACGTTCGCGATCGAGACCATGCACAAGCTCGGCCGTCCGGCGAAGCCGATGGGCGAATTGATGTTCCGCGTCACTGGCAAGGAAGGAAAGGGGCTGTCGCTCGTTTCCAGCCATCCGCTGACCGAGGATCGTCTCGAACGCATGGCGAAGGCCGACGCCGGCGTCGCGTTGAACGGTGCGCCGCTGCTGTCGCCGGCCGAATGGCAGGCGCTGAAGGACATCTGCGGATCGGGGAAGGTGTAAGCGGGGGATTTCAGGACTGGAGCAATCCCATGCCGCATGACGACAGATACTGGTTTCCCGCCAAGCGCTACGGCTGGGGCTGGGGACCGCCGAACGGCTGGCAGGGCTGGGCGGTTCTCGCGGGCTTTGTGGCCCTGATCGCAATCGGCGGTGCGATGAACCTGCCGCAATCTCCGGTGCGCTTCATCGCCTGTGTGGTCATGCTGAGCGTTTTGCTCATCGCCGTGTGCTGGTGGAAGGGCGAGCCGCCGCGTTGGCGATGGGGCGGCGACTAGAGCTCATTCCGTACTGGCTCCGGATTTTTGCACTGACGTGCTTTCTTCCGGCAAACCGGTGTTCCAACGCTCGGGCTATTTGCCGTCGTGAATCTGGTGGTTCGTATCACCGTTGATCATGACCAAGCCGTCGAAGCGAGAGAACATCGCGGATTTTTCCGGCGGTAGCTTGGCTTCGGCCGTTGCCAAATCGCTAGCAAGCCTCTCCGCATCGGCGAGAGGCACGCCAGCTTTCAACAATGCATCCCTCGACTTGATACTATCCCCGGCGCAGAGGACGATTGCCCAGATCCCACGCTGGCTGCGCAACAATGCGCGGCCCCCCATCTCACCTTGAACCCAATCGGCAATCGCATGATTGCCGGACACCATGATCGGTTCCACCGAAAGCGGCTCATGTGGCTTGTCGAACATACTATGGAGAAGCTGACTGATGGATGCGTCGTCCGAGCCTGCCGGCGCGGCAAAGCAAACGCTCAAACCGATCGCGAGCGCAAATAGTGCAGCCAAAGTCGTTCTGAACATCTCCGTCCCCTCGGTTTGCCGTATCGCCTTCATGCCGGCGTGCGCGGCATGGCCGTTCGAATTGCTTCGTGTCAGCCGTCGCGATATCTGGAATAAGCCTCGCGCCCGATCCTTTCGGCATCCTTGTTGAAGTCCACGAACATGTCGCGCGTCATCTTCGTGACGTCGGGCGGAGCCGTCTCGGGCGTTCCTGCATGATAAGGCGGCTCCGGTGCGTATTGGGCCATGAGCTGGACGCATTCTGCATATTGCCGGTCGCGCAACTGCCCGACGAGCGACAGGCCGAAATCGATCCCGGCCGTGACGCCGCCGGCGGTGATCCTGTTGCGGTCGCGGACGATCCGGGCTTCGCTCGCGGTTGCCCCGAAAAGCGGCAACAGTGGTACCGTCGCCCAATGCGAGGTTGCCCTGTAGCCGGTCAGAAGTCCCGCAGCGCCCAGAAGCAAGGACCCGGTGCAGACCGAGGTGACGAACCTGGCGCGGGACCCGCGATCCCTGAGAAATCGAAGCGTGCCGTCGTCTTGCATGGCCGCAAGCGTACCAGCCGCGCCGCCGGGCACGGAGATGATATCGAGGTCGCGCGGGCATTCGTCGAAGGTCGCGCTGGGCTGGAACTGCAGCCCGTTGTCGCTCTTCACGATGTCCCTGGTCTTTGCAACGATGTGGGTGGTCGCCCCGAAAAGGCTGGCCAGCATGGCCTGCGCGCCAACCATGTCGAGCGCGGTGAACTCCGGGTAGATCAGGAACGCAATCTGTTCCTTGCCCATCCAACCGGCCGGCATCTGCGAGGTGCCGTGGCCAGCCGCCGGCTCCTGCGCCACCTCAGCGGCGGAAGCAGCCCCGAGACTGGCCGCGGCGAGGCCCGCGGCGGCGGACACGAGGAGCAGCTCTCGTTTCGATATCATTTCGTTCACTCCGTTGACTGCGACGTGCGTGGTCCAGGCGCGCGCGACGATTGATCTCAGTATCGATAGGAGACCGTGGCATAGAGAGCCCGACCGTCGCCGGGCGCTACCTGGCCGCCGAGCCAGGCGTAAGGCACGAAGTATTTCTCTCCCGTCAGATTCTTGATGTTGAGGGACGCCCTGATGTGCTCATTCTCGTAGGCGACCTTGGCATCGACGGTGAAATATCCCGGCGTCTTGTACAGATTCAGGGTGTCGACATATTGCGAGGACGCAGCATAAACGCCCGCACCGACGCTCCAGCCCCTGAGCGCGGCCGTATCAAATGCGTAGTTCACCCAGACACGGCCGGAATCCTCCGGTACGCCGGCGGGATGGTTGCCTGCCGGAATGCCGCTGAAGGAATCCGAGAACACGACGTTCGTGTGGCCATAGCTCGCCAGAACCTTCCAGTTCTTGTCAGGCTGCCAGATCAGGTCGGCTTCGTAGCCTTTCGATTCCTGCGCTGATTCAGCGCCGATGCCGACGCCGATCTGAACCGGCACGTTCTGGCGTTGGATGTCGAAGACGGCGACCGTGCCGGTCAACTGGTTATTGATATTCAGCTTGAAGCCGCCTTCGAGCTGCTTTGACGTTTCGGGTTCGATGTTGGTATTCAACGCCTGCGTGAATGGCGTAGCCATCATGCCCTCGCTGTAGCTGCCGTAAACTGACAGGCCAGGAATGAGATCGAGGACAGCTCCGATCCGGGGCAGGGTTTTGGTCTTATTGCTGCCGAACGGAGTCGGCGAGTATACACCCGCACCGAACGGATAGTCTTCGTCATAGTCAATATTGATACTTGCGAGGCGCACGCCGGCCAGGATGTGAAGGCGGTCGAAGATCGTCGATTGCAGCTGCGTATATGCGCCCTTCGTGACGTAAACGCTGTTGAACTGGAAGAACGAAAAATACGTCGGCGACGCGGGGTCCGGATCCGCATACGGCGTCGGAAAGACAGGGCTATTCAGCAGGTCGACCGGCGCGACGCCCAGGTCTCCGTGCATGAAGCCGCTGTCCGTCACGCGGCTGTAGTCGGCGCCGGTGAGCCAGACGTTCTGCGTCGGTCCAAAGCGAAACTTGGCCTGCACATTGGGGTTGATCGTGAACTCCTCCTGTTTCTGCGCGAGGTCGATATTGGCGAGACTCCACGTGGTCGGCCCGACGTCGGGTGCGGCCGACAGGGTGGTTTGCGATTTCTGATCCTCGTTCGACTTCGACCAGCGCGTCTTGACATTGAACGACCAATACTGGTCGAACTGGCGATCGAAGGTGACTGTGACGCCTTGAACCTCCGTCACGCTCTTTGGGATGTTGGTCGGGCCAATGAACAGGTCGGGATTGAGGCGGAAATTCCCCGCGACCGTTCCGACCGCCGGCAAACCCTCGTAGCCCTGCTGTTCGAAACGCGAGATCCGTCCCTGGATGGTCAGCGTCGTGTCGCTCTTGTCGGTGAAGGTCAGCGTCGGGTTGAACGAATAGCGGTCCTGATGGACCACATCGACGAAGCTGTCGGACGCCGTGTACTCGCCGGTGACGCGGAACAGTACGGTCTTGTCGTCCGTGAGCGGCTGATTGACGTCGAAGTACGGTCGCAGGTAATTGTTGGTGCCGAACGTGAGGCCCGTTTCGATGCTTGCCTTGTCGGTCGGGAGCTTGGATATGACGTTGACTGCGCCGCTCGTGGGAGCGCCTGTTCCACCCCCGTAGAGGATCGCGTTCGGTCCCTTGAGGACCTCGATCCGCTCCACGTTCGCAAACGAGTCGCGATCGCCGGTATCGTAGTTGACCGGGAGACCATCGAGCCATTGCTGGGCGCCAAAGCCTCGAATGGTCAGCGGGTTCGCCAAGCCCGTCGTGCCGATGCCGAGGTAGTTGGGCCCCTGCGCGTTCGACGCGTTCTGGATGGCTTCGGTCACCGAGAGATTGTTCTGGTCGACCATCACGCTTCTGGGAATGACCTGGATCGATTGCGGGATCTGCTCGATCGGCGTCGCCGTCTTGGTCGACGAGAAGGCCGACAGCGCGCGATAGCCATCGACTGGGCCCGCCGTCGTCAGGGTGGCCCCGAGCGGGAGTTTGAGGTCCGGCAGATCAAGTGCAGGATTATAGGTTCCGAGGGCATTTGCAGCGTTCTTGACCGGCGGTGGAGGCTCGGCCGGTTTCGCGCCTGCGCGTTTGACGCGGCCGGCGTCAGACCTCTTGCTTTTGCGCGTTGCGGCGGGACGGGTTTGGTTCGGAGCCTGGACCGTCACGCTCGGCAATTGTGTGGATTGGGCATGAGCGAGATCGAGGACGGCAAGAAGCGCGACGACACTCGCGCCGCCCAAGGCACGAAAACGAAACATCTGAAACTCTCCAACTCGGGCACAATCGCCCGCCAATAGTCGACAACGTCATCGATCGCGGCCAAGCGACCGCATCGATGCAGCGATTTTGGAAAAGTCAGGAGTTGGAGGGGGGAGCACGGGCCTGAGCGTGCCTGCTGCCGGCGGAGTTCCGCAATTCCTGCGCAACGTTGTGCCAGACCACCGGAAGCGAAAACCGATAGGCTACGGCGATCGGGATATTGGGCGTGTCCAGAGCTGCGGCGGCATGAACCAGACAACAGAGCGTGCAGGCACCATCGTGGGTGTGACGGTTTTGGTCGGGCTGGTTGTCGGCCTCCGCACCGGCATTGTGGCAGATCGCAGCACCGCCGAAAGCGGCAAACGGATCAGACAGGCTGGACGCCATCGCCCAAGAAGCGCCGATTGGCGCGATGATCTGCATCATCAGCGCCATCAAGAAAACCGGGAGATGGATTTGCAGCCGTCGCCGCACTGGTACGCGCCCCGTTACGAAATCCAACCTAGTCGCGGGTTCACCGAGAGTCGACGCCAACTCGTCTCTTGGGACGGCGCGAAGCAAAGCCAGGAAAGATTGCTCGCCAATTGTATCCCAAATGTCACGTCAGTCGGCAGAAATCGTTCAGAGAACGCCTCCGTCAATTGATGGCAGCGGGTGGACGCAAGGACAGGCTTGTCGCCAACTGCCAGTGCAAGATGTGACGCGGCCCTGTGGAAGGATTATGCGCATACATGAAGCCAAAGCGCGAGGACCGCTCAACCTGATTTCCCCGCGGCTTCGCCGATCTCCTGCCGCTACTTCACCAGCCTGAACTTGCCGCCCTCGACCTTGATCAGAAACGCCGAGCGCTCGTCATAGCCGTTGTGGTCGGTCGGGCTCATGGTCGAGAGGCCGTTGTTCAGGTAGACGTCCTTGCCGCGCTCCAACTCGTCGCGCAGCGCGGCGCGGAATTCCGCGGTGCCGGGCTTGGCGGTCTTCAGCGCGTTCGCGGCCGCCCGCTTGAACAGCGTCACGGCATCCCACAGATGCGCGCCGAAGATGTTCGGCTTTTGCCCGTTGACCTTCTCGTAGGACGACACGAACTCGTCGCGCACCTGGCGGAACGGATCGTTGGCCGGCAGGTCGTCGGCGATGGTGAACGCCTCGCCGGTGAAGATCGCGCCCTCGACATTGGCGCCGCCGAGCTTGATGAACTCCTCCGAGGCAACGCCGTGGGTCTGGAAAATCTTGCCGGCATAGCCCCGGCTGCGCAGCGCCTCCTGCGGCAGCACCGCCGGCGTACCCGCGGAGGCGATGAACACCGCATCGGGGTTGGTCGCGATCACCTTCAGCGCCTGGCCGGTGGCGCTGGTGTCGGCGCGGGCATAGACCTCATGCGTCGTCACGGTGAGGCCGAGCCCGGGGGCGAGCCGCGACACCTCCTTGTAATAGCCTTCGCCATAGCCGTCCGACACGCCGATATAGCCGAGCGTCTTGATGCCGGACTTCGCGATGTATTTCAGGATCGCCGCCGCCATCAGGTCGTCATTGGGCACCACCTTGAAGGCCCAGCGGCGGCGGTCGTCCATCGGCTGCACGATCGCGGTCGCCGCCGCGAGCGAGATGATCGGGGTCTTGGATTCCACGGCGACGTCGAGCATCGGCATGGTCACCGGGGTCAGCGAGGAGCCGATCAGGATGTCGACGCCATCCTGGATGACGAGGCGGCGGGCATTCTGCGTGCCCTTGGTGGGATCTGACTCGTCGTCGAGCGCGATATAGGTGACTTTCTCGCCGGCGATCTCCTTCGGCAGCGCGGCGATGGTCCGCATCTGCGGCTGGCCCAGCGCCGAGCCCGGCCCGGATGCCGACACCACGACGCCGACCTTGATGTCGGCACGTGCCTGCGGCGCAACCAGGATTGCGCCCACGAGTACCCAGAGTCCGGCCATGGCCAGCTTCATTGCAAATCCTCCCCAGCAGGTTCTTTTATGTGCGGCCGATGATAGCCGACCGGCATCCGGTTTCGCATCATATTGATTCCGCGGGAGGCGTCTGTCCCCCTTGCGAGGGACACGGCGCGGATCGCGCAATCTGGACAGATTCCAGGATTGCGATCGTAATGCAGCCTTGCATCAAAGCTATTGCACCGGCCGGGCGATCGCAGCACGATCCAGCCGAACATCGTCCCAGCGTGTCGGCTCCACGGGCCGTTCGCAACCCGATCAGAAGAGCATCCGGCCCCATGACACTCCTGACCGCTCGCGCCGTGCTGACGGCATCATGCTCGCTCGTCCTCGCGGCGGCGCTGGCCACCGCATCAACCCGCGCCCAACAAAATCCGGCGCTGAACGACGGAACGCGCATCGGCCGCAGCGCGGTGCCGAAGGCGCCCGAGTTCCAGGAACTGTACGATTTCGATGCCGCGGCCAAGACGCTCGGCGATGCGACCTTTCCGTATGAGGTGCGGGTGCACCGCGCCCATGTCGTGATGCTCGCGGAAAAGGGCATCGTGACACGCTCCGACGCTGCCACCATCCTGCGCGGGCTGGATACCGTCGATGCCCGTGCGGCGGATGACGCCTCGCTGCGGACCTATCTCCCCTACGAAGCGGCGCTGATCAAGACCATCGGGCCGGTGGCCGGCAGGATGCATACCGGCCGCAGCCGCAACGATCTCGCCAACACCGTCAACCGGATGTTCTATCGCGACCAGCTGAACCGCACCGTCGAGGCGCTGATCGCGCTGCGCTCGGCCGTGGTTGCCAAGGCGGCGGACAATCTCGACACGGTGATGGTGGTCTATACCCATCGCAAGGAGGCGCAGCCGATCACGCTCGGGCATTACCTGATGGCGATCTCGGAGAGCCTCGGCAAGAGCATCGATCGCTACGAGCAGCTCTATGCCCGCGTCAATCAGAGCCCGTTGGGCGCGGCCGCGTCGGCCGGAACCAGCTGGCCGCTCGATCGCGAGCGGACCGCCGCGTTGCTCGGCTTCGACGGGCTCGTCATCGACACCATCGAGGGCACCGCGGGATGGGACCATATCGCGGAGTTTGCTTCCGACAACGCGATCTATCTCAGCGGCCTCAGCCGGCTGGCGTCGGAGATCCAGCTCTGGAGCACGGATGAATATCGCTCCGCAGAGCTCGATCCCGCCTTTGCGGGAACCAGCAGCATCATGCCGCAGAAGAAGAACCCGGACTCGCTGGAGCGCACCCGCCAGATCGCCGCCAACTCCGTCGGTGCGGTGACCTCGGTCCTGACCTCGCTCAATGCCGCCGAATATCAGCACAGCGTGACGCGGGTGCCGCTGGAGCCGCGCTCGCTGGATGCGATGATCGCGGCCACCCATGCGATGACCGGGGTGGTGCGCACGTTGCAGCCCAACAAGGAGCAGATGCTGCGCTATGCCGCGCAGAACTTCTCGACCATGACCGACCTCGCCGATACGATCGTGCGCGAGAGTGGAATCGATTTTCGCGAAGCCCATGAAATCATCGCCCGTGTCGTCGAGGCCGCGATCAACGGTGGAAAGACTGCCGATCAGATCGACGTCGCGATGATCGAGACTGCCGCGCAGGCGCAGCTCGGCCGCACCATCCAGATTTCCGCCGCCGCCGTGCGCGATGCGCTCGACCCCGTGCGCAGCGTCAAGCTGCGCAACGGCATCGGCGGCCCGGCCGCGTCATCGGTTGCGGCGATGATCAAGGTGAGCCAGGCCGAGATATCAGACGAGCAGTCGCGGCTTGCCGCGCGTCGCCAGAAGATCGCGGCGGCGTCGGCCGCGCTGGCGCAGGCGGTGGCTGCCGCGGAGCACTGAGCGGGCGAACAGCGACCAATCGACGCAAGCCGGCGCGATTCCGGAAATGTCGTAAATGTTTTGCCGCGGCACCCGATAACGAAACGCCGCGATTGAATATGCGGCCCGGAAAGCCTCGCCTGAGATGAGGCTCGGCATACAGAGGACGCATTATGAAAAATATTAGGACCACCGCCGCGGTGGCCGCGATTGCTTGCCTGGCTGCACTGAGTGCTGTTCCCGCATCGGCCGCGGTGATCAGCAACCCGACGAACACCGACAGCTTCGTGTATCTCTCCGGCGCCGGCACCGGTGGCGGTCAGCAGACCCAGTTCGTCGGCGAGACGTTCACGGCTCCGATCAGCGGCGCGGTGACCAATTTTCAGTTCACGCTGAACAGCTCGGCGCTGCCTTCGCTGTATGGTGCGATCTATGCGTGGGACGGCTCGCAGCCGACCACGCTGCTTTGGCAAAGCCCGGTGGTCTCCGCCAGTGCCGGCCTGCTGGATTTCTCGCCGGTTGGCGCCAACGTCACGCAAGGCCAGACCTACGTGGCGTTCCTGAGCACTTACGGGATCGATCAGAACGGCCACTCCAATGCCGGCTCGGCGACCGTCGCCGATTGCCTGCCGTTTGCCGGCTGCAACTCGAACTCGATCCCCAATCTCGGCAATCTGGTGTTTGCCAACGTCCTGGCCGACGGGCCGGTCTGGCGCCAGGCCGTCAACAATTCCCGCGATGCCACCTTCTCTGTAACGATCACCAGCGCCGTCCCCGAGCCGACCACCTGGGCGATGCTGATCCTCGGTTTCGCGGGCGTCGGACTAATGGCGGTTCGGCGCCGCAGCGTGCCGCAGGCGGCCTGAACGGTTTACCCATGGGTGTTGGAAAGGCCGCCATGGAGGCGGCTTTTCCTGCTTCACGGTTGAATTGCCGCTGCCGCGCTGTATAACGGCGGCCGGGTGCTCGCTGCATTGGGTGGCGACAGGTCAAGCGATGGTCGGGCCGCCACGCAGGGAGCGTTGCGCCCTATGAACGATCATCTACCTTCGGACCACATGCCGCGCGTGCAGCGGCTTGCTGAACAAGCCTTCCGTACCCTGCAGCGCTTCCTCCATGTCGAGGCCGTCAGCGGCGTCACGCTGCTTGTCGCCGCCGCCGGCGCGCTGATCCTGGCCAATTCTCCGCTCGCGCACGGCTATCACGACTTCTGGAACCTGCAGCTCTCCTTCGGAATCGGCGATTACGTCTTCTCGCGGTCGCTGCATTTTTGGGTCAACGACGCGTTGATGACGGCGTTCTTCCTCGTCGTCGGCATGGAGATCCGGCGCGAGATCCATGAGGGCGCGCTGAGCAGATTCGACCAGGCGATCCTGCCGCTGGTGGCGGCGAGTGGCGGCGTCATCGTGCCCGCGCTGATCTATCTGGCGCTCAACCGCGATCCCGCCGGTGCCCAGGGCTGGGCCGTGCCGACCGCGACCGACATCGCGTTCGCCGTCGGCGTGCTGGCGCTGCTCGGACGATCGATCCCGGTCAACGTGCGGGTGTTCCTGCTCGCGCTGGCGATCATCGACGACATCATCGCGGTGCTGATCATCGCCGTGTTCTACACCGCGAGCCTTCAGTTCAGTGGATTCGCGGTGGCGCTGCTCGGCATGCTGGCTGTGGTCGGATTTCAGCGGATCGGCATCGGCTCCGCACCGCTCTATTTGCTGCCCGGCTCGCTGGTCTGGGCCGGTTTCCTGATGGCCGGCGTCCATCCGACGCTCGCGGGTGTCGTGCTCGGCCTGATGACGCCGGCATCTCCGCTACCGATGCGGGAGCAGCCGCTGGAGATGGTGTCGCGCGTACTCAAGCAGTTGCGCGGCAGCGATGCGGTGGAGGCGGGGGATGCGCACCGGCTGGAGCAGCCGCTGCGTGATCTTCGTCTCGCTCATCGCGAGATATTGCCGCCGGTGTCGAGGGTGCAGATGGCGATGCATCCGTGGGTGGCCTATGGCGTGATGCCGATCTTCGCGCTGGCGAATGCCGGCGTCAGCCTCGCGGGCGCCGATCTCTCCGCCGCGGGCCGCTTCGTGATGCTGGGCACCGCGCTTGCCCTGATCGCCGGCAAGCCGCTCGGTATCGTCGGCGCGACCTGGGTCGCGGTCAAGCTTGGCTGGTGCCGCCTGGCACCCGGCGTTTCCTGGGGTGGCGTTTGTCTGGTCGGCCTGCTGGCCGGCATCGGCTTCACGATGTCGATCTTCATCGCCATGCTTGCCTTCACGGACGAGGCGGCGTTGACGGCCGCCAAACTCGGCGTACTGATCGGCTCGCTCGGTGCCGCCACGCTCGGCATCGGCTGGGGCATCGTCTACGTTCGACGTCAGTGAATACGAGGGGCTGCAATCGATGTGGGGCGCTCCGCTCGTCGGAGGTAACCACGCCATGAGGCGATGACGTCGACGCCTACACGTTCTTCGCGACCTTGCGCGTCCGCGTCGGTCCGGCGCCGGTGATTGCCGGCTTGATGTTCCACACCGCGCGGATGCTTGCGAAGGCGTGCGCGATCACCGGCTCCTGGCGCCGGCTGGCGAGGCAGGCGAAACTGAGATCGCAGGTCAGCTTCACCTTGTCGGCGACGACGAACTGATGCGGGCGCGCCATCCGCGGCGCCAGCATGTTGTCGCGCGCGAGGCTAAGGCAGAGGCCGGACTCGACGAAGTCGATCATCGCCTCTTCCTGATCGGTGTAGCCGACGCGCTTCGGTGATGCGCCGAGCGGGCGGAAGATATCGTCGAGCAGCCGCCGATGGCCGGAATGCGCTGGCGTGGCAAGCCAGGGCAGCTCGGCGAGTTCGGCCCAGCCCTTGCCCATCACCCGGTCCCGCCAGCCGATCGGCGCGATGACGCGATAGTCGTAGCTCAGCAACGGCGCCAGCTGGTAGCGGCCGTCGGCGATGGTGCGCTCGCCGAAGCTGTGACGGACGAGCTGGTCCGATGGCGTGGCGTCGACGTAGTAGCCGACGTCGAACTCGCCCCTGCCGATCTGCGCCAGCACGTCGTCGCTCACGCCGTGGCGCAGGAACACCTCGGTGCGTTGCGAGGACATCGCAAGGCTGCGCACGAACGGACCGAGCCGGGTAAATTCGGGATCGAGGATGGTGCCGACGCGCAACGTGCCGCGCTGTGCTTCGTTCAGCGAGTCCGCCGTCGCCTTGAAATCGGATGCCGCCGCCACCGCCCTGTGCGCCAGCGGCAGCAGCGCCGCGCCGGCCTCGGTCAGCGTGAATCCGGCAGGCGTGCGGTTGAACAGCTGCAGCCCGGTGCTCTCCTCGAGCGCTTTCAGTTGCAGGCTGACCGCAGGCTGGGTCAGTTTCAGCATCGATGCCGCGCGCGATACGGTGCCCTCACGGGCAACCGTGATGAAGCAACGCAAGGCCTGGGTACGCGGAAGCTCGATCATGTACCGTGCTTATAGCATACTTTTTCGCCATGCATCCGATCTGTGCCGGATATTGTTATATCATTATAATACAACTCATGCGAGAGTCAGGCCGGCCGCCACGCGATCATGCCTTCGGTCCGCGCGCGCACCTCGGGCGAGGCGAGGCAGGTCGCGACCGCTTCATAGCCGGGGGCGCCGGGTACGGGCGTCACGCTGATCGGCAGGCTGTGATTGGCCGGGCACAGGATGATCGCCTCGTCGTCGCCGACTGCGTCGAGATCCAGGATCGCACTGGAGCGGGTGAGAAAGAACAGCGGCCGCGCCTCTGGTCCGCGACGGCGCAGATGCGCGATCACGGCTTCCTGGCTGGCCGCATCGAGCCCGTGTTCGAGCATGTCGATCACCAGGATGGTGTCGTCGTCTGCCTCGAGTGGCGCGAGCAGCGCGGTCAATGCCGGCGAGTCCACGGCACCGCCGGCCAGCAGCGCGGCACGGCTCGCCGCGACCCTCGCTTTGTGGAGTGGATCGGCATCGAGGCGGCCACGAACCGCCGCGCCGCCATCGGCCGTGCGGTCCAGTCCCACGAAGGCGGCATCGGGCAGTGTTTCGGCGAGACGCTGCGCGAGCCGTGTCTTGCCGCTGCCGAGCGGGCCGACAATGTGGTTGAGCAGTTTGACGTCGCGCAGTTCGAAGCGCTCGCCGCCCCACGGCCAGGGCAGATCGAACGCGACGGAAATGGTCGGCCGCGTCCTGACTGCGCCGATGATGTCGCGCGTCGCGGGCATCTTGCCGTCGTCGAGCTCGGTGCGCAGCCGCCGCACCCTGGCGATGCTGTCGCCGCATTGGCGGATCCGCGCCTCGAGCGCGGTCTCGTGCGCTGCCAGCACACGGCCGAGGCTGGCGGCATCGCCGCCGAGGATCCGTGCGACTTCGCTGATGCCGAGGCCGAGCGCGCGCAATTCGACGATCTCGGCGCAGCGCGCCATTTCAGCCGGACCATAGGCGCGCCATCCCGCCGGCGACCGGTGAGGCACGATCAGGCCGCGCTCTTCGTACAGGCGCAGCGCTTTCGCCGAGATGCCGAGCCGCCGTGCAGCTTCGGACGGGCTGAGGAAACGGGCGGCAGCATTCATCGAATCACCTCGCGTCGTCTGACCGCACCTCCTATGGAGGCGGCCGCAGGGGCAAGGTCAAGCGGAGAGAGCGGTCGTGTCGCGTCTTTGGTGTCTTCGCAGAAATGTGGGATGGGTCGCCGATCACGGGTCTGGCTTCGCTCGATTCATCCTCCATCATTCTCGATTGTCGGAATTTGGCTTGAGGGCCAACCCGTGCGCGGGGATACCGATGGTCATCGTTGTGCGAGGCTCGACCGACGAGTCTCTTCAACCATACCCGCCGCGGAGTATGGGTCCCTGCCTTCGCAGGGACGACGGCAGTGTGTGCCGCGAGAGCGTGCGCCAATCGCGCCGCCACTCATTCCAGATGGTTCACCTTCGCCACCCAGGCGCGGACCGTGGCGAGGACCTCGGGCAGCACGGCCTTGACCTCCTGCACGTTCATGCCTGGCTTGATGCGGGGGTCGTAGAGCAGATTGAGCAGATATTGGTCGTAGACGTCGAAAAAGCCCATCGAGACGCTGTCGTTGAACATGGTCCACGGCACGGTCGCGGTGTCGTTGATCGGGCCGAGTGATTGCAGCAGCTCTTCATAGGCGCAATCGAAGAAGACGAAATCGCTGTTGTCGACGGTGAGGATCACGTCGGAATGCTCGATCTCGTAATTGTCGTTCTTGCGGAACCCGGACAGGCATTGCGGGTCGAGCGAGGAGCGGATTTCCTTGGCGCGCTCCTGGCCGTAGAACGTCGCGATGGTGCGGTAGAGATCGTGGTCGCGCACCAGCTTGACCACGACATTGGCCGCATCCTTGTCCTCGGTCATCGCGATGTCGAGATGTTGCACCTTGGCGCGAATGTCAGCGACGACCTTCGCGAGCTGCGCCTTGCGGTCGGCGCGGCTGCCGTCGGCGAACACGCGCACCGGGCTGTCGTATTTGCGGATCCGGTCGACCCGTCCGGCGAGATGAAACTCGGCGCCGAACGCCGTCTTCAGAAAACCTTCGACGATCTCGGCGTCGGTGAAGGTCTTCTTCTCGTGGCGCTGGCGCGAGACGATGGCCGGAATCTCGGCGGCCGTCGCGGGCACGACGGCATCGGTGAGGCAAACGGCGAACGCCGCGGCGAGAACGGGCAGGATCGAAAATCGGTGCTGGGGCATTCCGACCACGCTGCCGCAAGGTGTGCGGCAGCGCAAGACAGGATCAGGTCGGGATCAGCGATCCTGCCGGATGGCAGCGTCCCGCTGCGATCAATTCTTCACCACCACCGTGGTGCCGACCGAGACCCGGTCATAGAGGTCCTTGACGTCGTCATTGGTCATGCGGAAACAGCCCGACGACACGGCCTGGCCGATCGTCTCGGGCTCGTTCGAGCCGTGGATCCGGTACAGCGTCGAGCCGAGATACATCGCGCGCGCGCCGAGCGGATTTTCGATGCCGCCGGCCATGTGGCGCGGCAGATCGGGGCGGCGGCGCAGCATCTGCGAGGGCGGCGTCCACGCCGGCCATTCCTTCTTCGCGGTGATACGATGCGTTCCGCTCCAGCGGAAGCCGTCACGGCCGACGCCGATGCCGTAGCGCAGGGCCTGGCCGTTTGCCTGCACCAGATAGAGCCGGCGTTCGGCGGTGTTCACCACGATGGTGCCGGGAGCATAATCGGTCGGATAGTTGACGGTGGCGCGCGGGATCGGGCTCGCGCCATTGCCGAAGAAGCTCGGGGCTTCGGACTGATAGCCGCGCGAGTCGAAGAATTGAGCCTGGGCCTGGCCGGCACCTGCCAGGACCGTGAGCGCGGCAAACATCAGGGCAATCGGGCGCATGGTCATCGTCCTCGCGAACAATCAAATATGCGCTCAGAAAGGCCACAATTACCGGCGCTTCGCAAGCGACGAAGCCGTGACTTTGTGCACTTTCGAACAACACGGTTTAAAAAGGCAACAGATCGGGCGCGATACCTGCATTGTCCGGTCAAACCTTTGACGAAGCCGACGAAGAATGGTTGATCTGGAACGACCTCAAGAACATCTCGAAACGGGAGCGTGAGCATGAACGGTGCGGAAAGTCTGGTGCGGACATTGGTCGCAGGCGGCGTGGATGTCTGTTTTACCAACCCAGGCACCTCGGAGATGCATTTCGTCGCGGCGCTGGACAAGGTGCCGGGCATGCGCTGCGTGCTCGGCCTGTTCGAGGGCATCGTTACCGGCGCGGCCGACGGCTATTTCCGCATGAAGGGAACACCGGCCTCGACGCTGCTGCATCTCGGGCCCGGCCTCGCCAACGGCCTTGCCAATCTGCATAACGCCAAGAAGGCGAATTCCGGCATCGTCAACATCGTCGGCCAGCACGCCACCTACCACATCGAATACAACGCGCCGCTGACCTCGGATATCGAGGGCCTGGCGCGGCCGATGTCGTCCTGGGTGCGCACCTCGCCGGACGCCAAGTCGGTCGCGGCTGACGGCGCGGCTGCGATCGCTGCCGCCGCCGGCGCGCCGCCGCAGATCGCGACCTTGATCCTGCCCGCCGACACCGCCTGGAACCAGGCCGATGGCGTCGCCCAGGTGCCGGCCGGATCGCAGCGCGAAAGCTATTCGGCCGCGGCCGTTGAGAACACTGCCCGGCTGCTGCGCAGCGGTGAACCGACATTGCTGCTGATGACCGGCAGCGCGGTGACGGAGAAGGGACTGGCGTTGGCGGCGCAGATCGCCGGCAAGACCGGCTGCAAGGTGATGGGTCCGCTGGCGAGCCCGAGGATGGCGCGTGGCCGCGGCCGCTTCTCGATCGAGCGGGTGCCCTATGTGGTCGAGCAGGCGCTGGCCGCGCTGAAGGGCTTCCGGCACATCGTTCTGCTCGAAGCCAACGAGCCGGTCGCCTTCTTTGCCTATCCGAACAAGCCGAGCCTGCTCAAGCCGGAAGGGTGCGACGTTCATCGCATGACCGCGAGCGGGGAAAATTCGGTCGCGGCGCTGGAGGCGTTGGCCTCGGCGGTCGGCGCCAAGCCCGCCGATGCGAAGCCGCAGGTCGCGGTCGATCTCGTCAAGCCGACCGGCGCGTTGAATCATGCGTCGATCGCGCAGGCGATCGCGGCAGCGGTCCCTGACAACGCCATCCTGGTCGACGAGTCCATCACCACCGGGCGCGGCTTCTTTCCGCTGACGGCGGGAGCCGCTCCGCACGACTGGATCCAGAATCTCGGCGGTTCGATCGGCTACTCGACCCCGGTCGCAACCGGTGCGGCGGTGGCCTGTCCGGACCGCAAGGTGATCTGCATGGTCGGCGACGGCAGCGCGATGTACACCATCCAGTCGCTGTGGACGCAGGCCCGCGAGGGGCTCAACGTCGTGACCATCGTGTTCGCCAACCGCGTTTATCAGATCCTGCGCGGCGAGTTCGACGGCGTTGGCGCCGGCGAGCCGGGCAAGCGGGCGCAGGACATGCTGCGGATCGACAGTCCGACCCTTGATTTCGTCGCACTCGCGAAGGGCATGGGTGTGCCGGGCAGGGCGGTGACGACGGCCGATGAGTTCAACAAGGCGTTGGCCGAAGCGATTGCGGAGCCGGGACCGCGGTTGATCGAAGTGCAGGTGTAGCAGCGCCGGTTCAACGGCCGCGGCGGCGGTCCAGTCCAGTCGGAGGCGTCAATGCAGACCGAGCTGAACAAGGTGATCGCCGCCGTAGAGGAATTCTATGCGCAGGAAACGCTCCTGCTGGAGCGCGATCTCGGCGAGCGCACGCTGACGCACCGGCTCGCGGTCTATGTCGAGCGGCAGTTCGCCGGCTGGCAGGTCGACTGCAACTACGATCGGCTCGGCGAGCGCACGCTGCGGCTGCCGCGCGGCTCGGGCAGCTCGACCGATGACCATCTCGGCAAGTCGATCTATCCCGATATCGTCGTGCATCAGCGCGACATCCCGAACAATCTGCTGGCGATCGAGCTGCGCAAGGACAGCAACCACCAGCCGCTCGAGCACGATCAGCGCAAGTTGCAGGCGCTGACCGATCCGAACGTCTGGTTCGCCTACGCGATCGGCGTGCTGGTGATCGTGGGGCGGAGCGGAGTGAGCGCTTCCGAGGTCTATGCCGGCGGCGCTATCGACAGCGCCGCGTCGCGCTGGCTTGCGCAGCGGCTGCGAGAGAGCGGGCTGGCTGGCGAGCGCGACAACGGCGTTCAGCACGATGCCGATCGATGAATCTTTCTCCGCGCTGTGGTGATAGCCCGTTTGGATCATGCGCCATCTGCGAACTCGCGGCAGAACTGAGGCGCGGCAGGTGGAGCAATTTCTGAGGCTGGTGGTCTATTTCAGAACGATCCGATGGCGGTGCCGATTGCCGGTTTCGCAACTATTTCGCTCCCCCTCCGCACTCGAATTCACCGGCCTCGATGATCGGCGCAGCGGATTGCGACGGGACGGGGCGGGGACAGCATCCCACCGCAGACAGCAAAAAAGGCCGCCCGCGGGCGGCCTTTTCCGTGATCGCTTGCTGCGACTGTTTCTGTCTATTGCTTGGCCGCATCGTCCCCGGTCGTCGCGGCGCCGGATTTGGCGCTCGATTTCTTCGCGGACTTCTTGGCCTTCTTCTTCGGCGCCATCTTGGTCGCCTCGCCCTTGGTTGCCGTGTCGCCGCTCTGCGCTGCGGGGGCCGGGCTGCCGCCGGCCTTGTCCTGCGCGAGTGCTGCGGTTGATACGAAGGCGAGCGCGGTGGCGGCGAGGATCAGGGTTCGCATCGGATTGTTCTCCCAAGTTGGTTTCAAACGCCCCTCAACGGGACAGAATGTCGCAGGTTCCGCGGCAGGGATCAGCAGTCCGTGAATGGCTCGTGATCGGCGCCAGCGTCGAAGCGACGGAACCGGGAACCGGGAGCCGCGTTATGTCGCTGGGCAGGAGTTCCGAGGAGGCGCGGCATGCGCTGGCGATCAATGACGGAAACCACCGGCACGATACTCGACACGGCCCCCGACGACACCTTCTACGCGGTGGGCTGGACCATCAGCGGCCTGGCGACATTGGCCACCATCGTCGCGGTCTGGATGTTCGGGATCTGAGGCGGGCCATCGGTGCAAGCAACCGCCGTCGCAGGCGAGCAGGAACGGCCTGCGCCGCGCGCCTACTTGCGCAGGATCACCAGCGCTTCGCGGTAGAGCTGCGAGAAGCTGACCAGCAGCGCGCTCGACAGCAGGAACATCGCGATGCTGTCGTAATCGTCGGCTGTCGGCCAGGCGAATTCGAAATAAGGCGGCATGAACACCCACCAGACGATCGGCACCGTGATGATCGTCGCAAACGCGCCGGCCGGAGCGCCGCCCATCAGGCCGGCGATCAGGATCGCCGGCACGAAGCCCGCGAAATAGAACTGCATGCCGAAACTCGCGAACATCTCCTGCGTCGCGGTGGCGAGCACCACGGCAAGCAGGGCGACGACGAACGTCGACAACGACCAAGGCCGCAGCTTCAGAATGTAGTCATTGCTCTTGCGCATCGAGACGTTCCCGGCCTCCGCGAGTTCCGGGAAGGTAGCCGAGGAAGCCTGCAAACAAAACCCCGTAGGACTCCGTGGAGGAACCGGCTGGCCGGAACCTCGCGGTCATATTGCTGCGCTGCGGCAGAGCGGTACGCAGACGGCGTTGAGCTGGCTCTGGCGGCTATGGTCGGGTTGGCGGTCGGGAAGGGGAATGGTGGACGCACAAGGGATCGAACCTTGGACCTCTCCCGTGTGAAGGGAACGCTCTCCCGCTGAGCTATGCGTCCGGGACGTCTGACGTGCCAAAGGCCGCTGGTTGGCGGCCGGTCGATAGCGGCGCTTCGTCAGAGCGTGCGATTTACGAAGTGCCGGGTAGGGGTGTCAAGCCACGACCTTCAGGAATCAGGAATCGAACCCCTCGGAAGATCAAGCGCCCTGCTGACGGGCGCGGGAGGCATGCGATTGCAGCGCCCGGATGCGTTCGGCCAGCGTCCCGCCGGATTCCGGCATCCCGCTGCCCGGCGAGGCGGCGCCGTTTGCGGTGCTGCCCGCGGGCTTGGCGGCGGCCTTCGGTGGCACGGCCGGCTCGGCCGCCAGCATGGCCTCGATCGCCGAATTCGGGCCCTCGAGCTGGATCGCGAGCTTGGCCACCTCGGCGGCGATGTCATTGATGCGCTCGCGCAGCAGCGCGTTCTCCATGCGCTCGGTCGCCCAGGAGCTCTCGGCCTGCTGCTGGATCGCGTTGATGTCGCGTTGCAGCTTGCCGCGTTCGTCGCGGGCGACGTGCAGTTGCTCCTCGACGGCCGCCTTCTCCTGGCGCAGCTTCTCGAGCACGGACGATTTGCCGCCACCCGCCGCGGCGATCTCCTCGCGCAGCTCCTGCACCGTGCGCTCGGCGGCGGCGTTGGCCTGCTTGAGCTCGCCGTTCTCGAACTCGCGCTCGGCCAGCAGCTTGCCCTGGGTCGCAAGCCGCGTCTCGAGGTCGGTGACGCGGTTGCCGAGCATCTCGGCTTCCTTGACCTGGGCGATTAGCTGGCGGTCGAGATCGGTGACGCGCTGGCTCAGATTCTCGACCCGGCCGCGCGCGTCGGTGAGATCGCGCGTCGCGGTTTCCGACTGGTTGCGCTCGTGGGTGAGGCGGGCTTCGGTCGCTGCGAACTCCTTGGCGGCGTCGCCGACCCGGGTCTTCAACTCCTCGACCTGGGTCCGCACCGCCACCAGTTCGATCTGGCGGCTGTCGGCGGTCATCGAGCGGTCGTTGAGTGCGGCGTTGATCTTGCCGAGCTCGCTCTGCTTGTCGGTCAGCGCCTGCTCGGCGTTGCGCAGCAGCTCGGTCTTGGCAGTGAACTCCTCCTCGGTGGCGTGAAGCTGCTCCTTCATCGCCTTCTCGCGTGCCTCCAGCGCGAAGATCGCGGCGTTCTTCTCGCCGAGCTCGATCTTCATGCGGTTGATCGCATCGGTCTTCTTGCCGAGCTCGGCGAGCTGGCTCGTGGTCTTGCTCTTGAGCTGGTCGACGCTCATTTCGAGCCGGCGGGCCGACATCGCGAACTCGGCGCGGAGCTGGTCCTTGTCGGCCTGGATCTCGGCCATCGACAACGGCGTGGCCGCTTCCATCCGCCGCGTGGTCAGCCGTACCGCGCGGTTGTGCACCAGCGGCAGGATCATCAGGCCGCACAGCATCGAGATCAGGAAACCGATCGCCGCGTACATGATCGGCTCGATCATGAAGGGTCACTCCAGGGAAGAAGGAATTTGTTAATCACAATGCCATGGCCGGCCGGCCGAAGGCCAGCCCGTTTGCCGCGTTAAGGTAAATCGCTGGCCGTGGCGGCGCGCGCTGCCACAGGCGATCAGGGCGATGGCCTAGAATGGGTTCCAGGTCGCGCGCGGCGTGAATTTGAGATAGCCGACGCTGGCGCCGAGCCGCAGGCCGATGCCGGAGCGAATCGGGACCAGCACGATGTTGTTGGCGGTGAGCGCCGTCATGCCGAAGCCGCCGACGATATAGGCCGAGCCGTCGATCCCGACGAAGCGCTGATAGATCGCCTGCGTCGAGGGCAGGTTGTAGACCAGCGTCATGGTCCGGGCGCCGTCGCCGCCCCAGTCGAAGCCGACCGAGGGTCCCTGCCAGTAGACCCGGAGGTCGCCGGCGTTCTTGGTGTAGAGCGTGCCTTCGCCATAGCGCAGCCCGGCCACGAACGCGCCGGAGCCTTCCTCGCCGAGCACATAACCGTTGGGCAGACCCCATTGGCTGACCGCGCGCTCGATGACCGAGGCCAATCCCCGCGAGACGTTGCCGAAGAACTTGTGTCCGGCGCCGACCAGCTCGTCGGGCCCGTAAGTATACGGTGTCGGCTCACGCTGCGGCGGCGGATATTGCGGCGGAGGCTGCTGCGCGGACGCCCCTGCGCTCCAGCACATCAGCGCGGCAAACGCGACCGCGGCAAGGCGTGATGCGAAAGTCATAAAGAACCCCTGCTATCGAAATCCGGGCGCTGCCCCTTAACCTGATGCCAACAGGCACGGCCCTAGGTTGCGCCCAGTGTCCCCTCGACTCGGATGTTATCGGTATCAACTATGACGGCACAACGGCAGGAAAGATATGGATCGTGCCGTGGAATGGCGTTTTTCGGCCTGTTGGCGGGCATTTTGACGGCCGTTTGGCCCGCTTTGCCCGTTGCGGCCACCACGACCGAGCGCGTGGTGACGAACCGCTACTCCGGACTGGCGATCGAAGGATTCGATCCTGTCGCCTATTTCACCGACGCCGCTGCCACCCAGGGGCGGCCCGAATTCGAAGCCACCGGCAGCGGTGCTGTCTGGCGTTTCCGCAACGAGGGCAACCGTGCCTCGTTCGTGGCGCATCCGGAAATCTATGGTCCGCAGTTCGGTGGCTACGATCCGACCGATCTGGTGCGGGGCGTGACCTGCGCGGGCAATCCGCGGTTCTGGGCCGTCGTCGGCAACAGGCTTTATCTGTTCAACCGGGAACACAGCCGCGACGCCTTCGCGGCTGATCCCGCGCGCTTCCTGAAGGAAGCCGCGGCGCGCTGGCCAGAGCTGGAAGAGAATCTCGCGCAGTGATCATCCTGCCGCGGCAGGATCGCCCCATGCGATGAACTCCGGGACCAGAAAATCCTCGCGGCCCAATCCGAAATGCAACGGGTGGCCGTTCGAATCGGTCACCTTGCCGCCGGCCGCGACCACGACCGCGTGGCCTGCCGCGACATCCCATTCGGACGTCGGCGAGAGCCGGGGATAGATATCGACCTCACCCTCGGCGACGCGGCCGAACTTGACGGCCGATCCCAGCACGGCGCGGACCGCGCCGCCCCGTTCGTCGATGAAGGATTCGGTTCGCGCATCGCCGTGCGAGCGGCTGACCGCAACGGTCCATGACGCGCCGCGCGGCGGGCAGGGACGGGTCCGGATCGGCACCGCCTGCGAGACCGCGCCGTTGCGCAGGGTCAGCCGTTCCGCGCCCTTGCCGACGACGCCGCGCCAGATCAGCCCGAGCGCGGGCGCTCCGACGATGCCGAGCAGCGGCACGCCGTGCGTGACCAGCGCCACATTGACGGTGAATTCATCGCGGCCGGCGACGAACTCCTTGGTGCCGTCGAGCGGATCGATCAGGAAGAAGCTGTCCTTGTAGGGGGGCGTCGCCAGATGGACGCGCTCCTCCGACAGCAGCGACACGTGCGGCGCCAGCCGCGTCAGGCCTTCGACGATGACGTGGTCGGCGGCGAGATCGGCTTCCGTGACCGGCGACCCGTCACCCTTGCCGGCAACCCGCATCGCGGAACGGTCGACCGCGAGAATCGCCTCGCCGGCCCGGATCACGAGCTCGGTCAGCGATTCGAGCAGCGTGGCGGCCTTGTCGCAGTCGACGGCGGCCGATTGTGCCTTATTCATGGGCGGGTCTCATGTCCTGTTCGTCTTCCCCTGAGATCATGATGCCAGTCCCGCCGCAAGCTGGCAGCATCCGTCTGCGCGGTGTATCAAGCCGACAGGCATGCGTGATTCGCACTCCTCGGTCGGCGTGCGGCTTTCCAGGAAACAATTGATGTCTACCACTTCGTCTCCCGGTCCCGCTCCCGACGCACTCGAACTCGCGGCGTTGTTGTGCTCGCGGGTCTGTCACGACCTCATCAGTCCGGTCGGCGCGATCGTCAATGGGCTTGAGGTCCTCGACGACAACCCCAAGCCCGAAGACCGCGAATTCGCGCTCGATCTGATCCGAAAGAGCGCCAAGACCGCGTCGGCACGGCTGCAGTTCTGCCGGCTGGCGTTCGGCGCGGCTGGTTCCTCCGGTGCGCAGATCGATCTCGGCGATGCCCAGAACATGGCGAAGGGGCATATCGAGGACGGCAAGGTGACGCTGACCTGGAATCTGCCGCGGCTGCTGCTGCCGAAGAACCGGGTCAAGCTGTTGCTCAACATGCTGGTGATCGCGCAGCAGACCATCCCGCGCGGCGGTACTCTCATCATCGATCCGGTCGGCGAGGGTGAGACCATGAGCTTCCGCATCACCGCGTCCGGTCTCAACGCGCGGGTGCCGCAGAACATCGTCGATCTGCTCAATGCGAGCTCGGCGAACACGGTCGATGCGCATGCGGTGCAGCCGCACTACACGCGCCTGCTGGCGGATGCTTGCGGACTGAAAGTGACGCTCACGCTCGACGGCGACAAGGTCCTGATCGCCGCGTCCTGACCGCGTCCGCGGCAACATTCTTAATCAAAGGTTACGGAAGGCCGCGCGCTTCAATCGTGCGGCCTTATCTCTTTGTTGATCCCGTTCTTTTCCATTTACTCAACCAAACTTAAACGCTTTGCGGAGAAGCTGACCGCAGTTCCGTCTGGCGCGTCGATGCCGCGCGCCGCGCGTTTTCGGCGTTTTTCGAAGGTTGGTTTTCATGGACGATCTGTTGCGCGAGTTCCTGACGGAGAGCAGCGAGAGCCTGGATACGGTCGACAACCAGCTGGTGCAGTTCGAGCAGGATCCGAACAACGCGAAGATCCTGGATAACATTTTCCGCC
>Ga0268288_10020_pt1 | contig 222139 bp, 259 predicted proteins | sample BraspS3V5C_FD_191349 | JGI IMG/M metagenome (GOLD analysis project Ga0268288, IMG submission 191349) | Soil microbial communities from Anza Borrego Desert, Southern California, United States - Bradyrhizobium sp. S3-V5C | ecosystem: Environmental > Terrestrial > Soil > Desert | place: USA... | reverse complement strand
AGGGACAGGGTGAGGGATCAGGTCTGTCCGGACGTGGCTCGACGCGGACGCGCGGTGATGGTCCGCCCGATCCGGAAACGTCTTGTCCCTCACCCCAGCCCTCTCCCGCACGGGAGAGGGGGCACGGCGCGGGTGTCCCGACCGGCGACGTCGGAGCGGGATCCTGGCCCATCGGCGCGGGGATCCCCGGGATGACGGGCACGCCGTCGCGTCTGCTATGTCGGGCTGCCGAATCCCCATCGAGCGCGACGCCCGTGGCCATCGACCATATCGATCTCAGCCGGATCGACCTGAACCTGCTGGTCGCCCTCGACGCGCTGCTCGACGAGCGGAGCGTCACGCGGGCCGCCGCGCGCGTCGGGATCGGCCAGTCGGCGATGAGTTCGAGCCTCGCCCGCCTGCGCCGCCTGTTCGACGACGAGCTCCTGACCCGGGCGCCGGACGGGATGCGGCCGACGCCCCGCGCCCGCAGGATCGCCGAGCCGCTGCGCAGCACCCTCCGGCAGGTGCAGGCGCTGGTGCACCGGGAGGAGCAGTTCGATCCGGCCACGGTCGCGCGCACCTTCACGGTGAGCCTTCCGGACAGCGTCGAGGCGCTGCTCGGGCCGCGGTTGATCGCGCAGCTCCGCCGGGACGCGCCCGGCATCCGGCTGCTGCTGCGCTCGGTCGACCGGACCCGGATCCTGGACGAGCTCGACGCCGACCGGGTCGACCTCGCCATCGGCCTGTTCTCGGAGGGGCAGCTCCACCACAAGCAGCGCCTCCTCTACCGGGACAGCTACGTGGTGCTGTTCAACGCCGCGCTGATCGGCCTGGAGCCGCCGATCGGGCTCGACGATTACCTGCGCTTCCCCCACGTGCTGACGTCCCTGCGCGAGACCGCCCACGGGGTCGTCGACGACGCCCTCGCGCTGATCGGGCGCTCGCGCACCCTGGCGGTCACGACCCCGCGCTTCCTCGTCGTCCCGTTCATGGTGCGGGCGGCGCCGGTGATCGCCACGATGCACGCGCGGCTCGCCACCTCCTTCGCCAGCGCGCTGGCGCTCAGCGTCAGCCCCGTGCCGGTCCCCCTCGACGACGTGTCCGTGTCGATGCTCTGGCACGCCTCGTACGACCACGACCCGGCCCATCGCTGGCTCCGGGAACTCCTGGTCCGGCTGGCCCACGAGCCGCCGGCCCCCGGCATCATCTGAGCTCGGGGCTCAGAGGCAGGGATCGTCCGCGGCCTCCAGGCGGCCGCTCGCGATCGCCGCGCGGAACAGGGCGAAGTCGGCCGCATTGCGCTCCGCGTAGGAAGCCGCCCAGTCGGCGATCGCCCCGCTCAGGTCGTGGTGCTTGCCGCTGCCGCAGTATCCGGCGATCGCCGCCGCGTCGCCGGTCCGCGCGTGGGCGCGCGCCAGCAGCGTCCCGTAGGCGTACGAGAAGGTCAGGAGCGGCGCGCCGGACATCCGCGCCAGCGGGATCGCGCCCTTCAGGTTCTTCATCTGGCGCACGTAGAACGGCCGGCCCGCGATGCTGGTCCAGCCGAGCAGCGGGTCGCCCACCGCCTGGAGCAGGCGCTGGCCGTAGATCACCCGCTCGCCCCCGTGCCCGGAGAACGGCGCCGGCACGCCCGGCAGGTAGGGCGCGTGTGCCGGCCGGACCGCCTCCTTGACCTGGAGGAAGAGCGCGTCGGCGTCGGAATTGCCGAACAGCAGCGCGAGGTAGGCCCGGGTCCCGACACTGCCGACGCCGACGACGCGGTGGGCGACATCGACCACGTGGTAGCGGTCGAGCATGAAGCGGCGCTCCCGCGGCAGGGTCTCGGCGTAGCGCTCCAGGCCGGTGACGACGCCCTCGCGGGTCTCCGCGTCCACGGGCGTCAGGATCGGCGGATCGGTCTGCAGGCGCCAGCTGCCGTCGGTGCGCCGCTCGGCCACCTGGTCCAGCAGGCTGCGGTTGTTCCGCCGCCGCGCCTTGTCGACCGCCCGCCGCACCACGGCCCGGGCCTCCGCGTCCATCTGCAGCCCGGCGATGTGCGGGGCGTCGGCGCGGGTGGTCTGGTACCAGACGTCGAGGGAGCCCTGCGGCGCGAGGCGCCGCATCGTGTGCTGGTAGCCGGAGACCGCCTCCGTGACGGCCGCGCGCCGCTCGCTCGCCGGCGCGCCGGCGTCGGCGGTGGCGACCGCCAGCCCGGCCGCGAGGCGCTTGAGGTCCCATTCCCACGGGCCGATCGTGACCTCGTCGAAGTCGTTGAGGTCGAGGACGATGTCGCGCTGCGGCGTGCCGAACAGGCCGAAATTGTCGGTGTGCGCGTCGCCGTTCATCACGACGTCGATGCCGCTGCGCGGCCCGCGCGACAGGTCCCAGGCCATGACGTGCGCGGCCCCGCGCAGGAACGCGAAGGGCGAACTCGCCATCCGGGCGACCCGCAGCGGGATCAGGTGCGGCTGGCGGCCCGCGTGGGCGGCCTCGATCAGGGCGACCGGGTCGGGCCGGTCCGGATCGGGATTCAGCGCGGCCTGGCGCGCGTGGGGCACCTCGGCGCGCAGCCGCTTGCCGGCCTTGCGGCGCTTGTCCCAGGCCTCGACGCCCGCGCGGAGGTCGATCCGCGGGAACTCGGCGACCGGCGCCAGCACCGCGTCCAGGCCCGGGGCGTCCGCCTCCCGGTCCTCGGGCGGCGCCGTCTTGTCGCTCTCGATGCGATCCATCGCTGTCCCATCGCGGAATGCGGGGCGGCCCCGTCCGTGCCGTCGCCCACCCCGGAGCCGGGGCGGACGACCGCACGGTAGCATCCGGCCGGCTCTGTGACGTCACGGGCCCGGACGGCCCTTGACCACCCTACAGGCCGGCCCTCTAACGAACCGAGTATTCGGGGGGTGTTCCTCCGTCTCGTGTCGTTCACGGCCTCGCGATCGAAGTGCCGGGATCGGCGTGGACGTCCCGGGAATACCGTTGCATCAGCGAGACTTCGCATGCCCAAGGGTTCAGATCTCCTCGTCGCGGCCCTCGAGAACGAGGGCGTCGACCGCATCTTCGGGATTCCCGGAGAGGAGAACCTCGACGTCGTCGAATCCCTGCGGAACTCCAAGATCGAGCTGGTCCTGACCCGCCACGAGCAGGCGGCGAGCTTCATGGCCGCCACCCACGGCCGCCTCACCGGCCGGCCGGGCGTCTGCCTCTCGACGCTCGGCCCGGGCGCCCTGAACTTCTCCACCGGCGCGGCCTACGCGCATCTCGGCGCCATGCCGATGATCATCATCACCGGCCAGAAGGGCATCCTGTCCTCGCGCCAGGCCAAGTTCCAGATCGTCGACGTGATTTCGTCGATGAAGCCGATCACCAAGATGGCCCGGCAGATCGTCTCGGCCTCCTCGATCCCCACCATCGTGCGCGACGCCTTCCGGGTCGCCACCGAGGAGCGGCCCGGCCCGGTGCTGCTGGAGCTGCCCGAGGACATCGCCTCCGAGGAGGCCGAGGCCGACCTCGTCCCCTCGCACCCGATCGACATCCCGGTCGCGCACCCGACCGCGATCGCGCGCGCCGCGGAGATGATCCTGAAGGCCGAGCGCCCGCTGATCATGCTGGGCGCCGCCGCGAGCCGCCCCCGCGCCACCGGCGAGCTCGGCGGCTTCGTGCAGCGCACCGGCATCCCGTTCTTCACCACCCAGATGGGCAAGGGCACCGTCGCGGGCGGGACCGACCTCTACATGGGCACCGCCGCCCTCTCCGAGCGCGACTACGTCCACGAGGCGATCGACAGGGCCGACCTGATCATCGCGATCGGGCACGACACGATCGAGAAGCCGCCGTTCTTCATGGGCCAGGCCGACCAGAAGGTCGTCCACATCAGCTACATGCCGGCCAACGTCGAGCAGGTCTACTACCCCGACGCCGAGGTGGTCGGCGACCTCGGCCCGACGCTGAAGCTTCTGGCCGACAAGCTCGACGGCAAGCTCCCGAACGCGGGCGCGCTGCTGCACCTGCGCGAGCACATCCTCAGCCATATCGGCGACCGGGCCGGCGAGGACCGCTTCCCGGTGACGCCGCAGCGCCTCGTGCGCGACGTGCGCCGGGTGATCCCCGAGGACGGGATCGTCTGCCTCGACAACGGGATGTACAAGATCTGGTTCGCCCGGAACTACCGCACCTACGTCGCCAACACGCTGCTCCTCGACAACGCGCTGGCCACGATGGGCGCCGGCCTGCCCTCGGCCATGATGGCGGCGATGCTCTACCCGAAGCGGCGCGTGATGGCGGTGTGCGGCGACGGCGGCTTCATGATGAACAGCCAGGAGATGGAGACCGCCGTCCGGCTGAAGCTCAACCTCGTGGTGCTGGTGCTCGACGACTCGGCCTACGGGATGATCCGCTGGAAGCAGGCGGTCGACAAGTTCGCCGATTACGGCATGACCTTCAACAACCCGGACTTCGTCCTCTACGCCAAGTCGTACGGGGCCACCGGCCACCGGGTCGAGTCGGTCAACGACCTCGTGCCGACGCTGGACCGGGCCTTCGCGGCGGGCGGCGTCCACCTCGTGGCGGTGCCGATCGACTACTCGGAGAACACCCGCGTGCTGGTCGACGAGCTGCGCGCCAAGGTGAAGGATTTCGAGCCGGCCGAGTGACCTCGGCCTTGCAGACGGATCGGCACGACAACAGGGCAGCGCGATGAACCCGTTCACCTTCCAGACCACGCCGAACGTGCTGTTCGAGGCCGGCGCCTCCCGGAAGCTGCCCGAGATCGTCGGCAGCTTCGGGGCGAAGCGCGTCCTGCTCGTCACCGACAAGGGCGTGCGCGGCGCCGGCCTCACAAAGGCCGCCGAGGCGGCGCTGGCGGAGGCCGGCGTCGCCCTCGACATCTACGAGGACGTGGTCGCCGACCCGCCCTCCACGGTGATCGAGGCGGCGGCCAAGCGCGCCCGGGACCTCGGGACCGACCTCGTCCTGTCGATCGGCGGCGGCTCGGCCCTCGATACCGCCAAGCTCGTGGCCTACCTCGCCAAGTCGGACGAGCCGCTGGATTCGATCTACGGCGTCGGCCTCGCCAAGGGCGACCGGCTGCCGCTGATCCTCGTGCCGACCACGGCCGGCACCGGCTCGGAGGTGACGCCGATCTCGATCGTCACGACGCCGACCACCGAGAAGAAGGGCGTCGTCGCCCCGAAGCTCCTGCCGGACTGGGCGGTGCTCGACCCGGAGCTGACGCTCGGCCTGCCGCCGCACGTCACGGCGGCGACCGGCATCGACGCCATGGTCCACGCCATCGAGGCCTTCACCAGCAAGAACAAGAAGAACCCGATCTCCGACCAGCTCGCCAAGCAGGCGCTGGCGCTGCTCTCGGCCAACATCCGCACCGCCTGCACGGACGGGAAGAACCTCGAGGCGCGCTCCGGCATGCTGCTCGGCTCGATGCTGGCCGGCATGGCCTTCGCCAACGCGCCGGTCGCGGCGGTGCACGCCCTCGCCTACCCGGTCGGCGCGATCTTCCACGTGCCGCACGGGCTCTCGAACGCCCTGGTGCTGATGGGGGTGATGCGCTTCAACCTCTCCCACGCGGAGGCGCTCTACGCCGAGCTCGCGCCGATCCTCGACCCGGCGGCCGCGGACCTGCCGCAGCCCGAGGCCGCCCGGCGCTTCGTGGAGAGCCTCGACGCGATCTGCCGCGACTGCAAGGTGCCGGCGTCCCTCGCCGAGGTCGGCGTCGCCCGGCAGGACCTGGAGCGCATGGCCACCGACGCGATGAAGCAGACGCGGCTCCTCGTGAACAACCCGCGCGAGGTCACCTACGACGACGCCTTCGCGATCTACGCCGAGGCGCTGGGAGAGGCGCGGCCGGCGGCGTGAGCGCGACGGCGGCGGCGGTGCTGGGGCTGTCGCCCGATCGGTCCAGCCTCCACCGTCATCGCGAGCGCGGCGAGGCGACCCAGGGCGGCGCGCCCGCGCCGAGCGTGGCGCTGCTGGATCGCTTCGCTTGGCTCGCGGAGACGGCGGGTCCGATGTCTTCAGCCCTGAGGCTGTGAGGAGAGACGCCAGCATGGACCAGTTCGACGCGTTCCGGGCGATGAGCGAGTTCTGGACCCGGGCCGGCGCGGGCTTCTTCACGCAGGGCGCGGGGCAACCCGCCCCCGGCTTCGGCTGGCCGACCTTTCCGACGCCTGACGTCGCCGGCCTCGCCACCGCGCAGGCCAAGCTGACCGAGGCCTGGACCGCCGCGACCGCCCTCTCGCAGACCCTCGCCAGATCCCTTCAGGGCGGTCCCGGCGCGCCGGACCCGACCGCCGGGGCTGTTCTCGCCCGGATCTTCGATCCGCAGGCCTGGCTCGGCGGCTCGGCCGAGTTCGACGCCGCCCTGACCCGCATGGCCGAGGGCCCGCAGCTCGCCGACCTGTGGCAGACCGAGCGGCGCTACGCGGCCCTGTTCACCGCCTGGGCGACGCTCCGGCGGGCGCAGAGCGAGCACCAGGCCGTGATGCTGGAGGCCTGGACGCGCGCGGCCGGGACCTTCGCCCAGGAAGCCAATGCCCGCGCCGAGCGCGGCGAGAGCTTCGCCTCCGCCCGCGAGATGATGGGCCGGTGGATCGAGACCGCCAACGCGGTCCTGCTCGAGGTCCAGCGTTCGGACAAGTTCCTGGCGTCTCAGCGGGCGGTGCTCCGGGCCTCGACCGACCTGCGCCTCGCCCAGCAGGACGTCGCGGCGTTCCTGTCCGAGTTCTACGGCCAGCCGACCCGCGCCGAGCTCGACGACGTGCACAAGAGCCTGACCGAGCTGCGCCGCGAGGTCCGGGCGCTCCGCCGCGAGCGCCGGCAGGCCGGCAAGGCCGCGAAGGCGGGCGGTTCACAGGTCGGGGAGGACGCCCATGGCTGATCAGGAAAGCCCGAAGGGACCGGCCGCGCCGCTGAATCTCACCCCCGCCGCGCTGCTGGCCGAGGTCGGTACCCTCGGCCGGCGGATCAGCGAGGGCGCCAAGCTGTTCGCCGATGTCAGCGACGCGGATGTCGAGATCGCCACCACGCCGAAGGATCTGGTCTGGAGCCAGGACAAGGTCAGCCTCTACCGCTACCGGCCGCTCGCCGAGAGCAAGGGCCTGCCGCCGGTCCTGATCGTCTACGGCCTGATCGGCCGCTACACGATGGCCGACCTGCAGGAGGACCGCTCGCTGGTCCGCAACCTGCTGAATCTCGGCCTCGACCTCTACGTGGTCGACTGGGGCAATCCGGGCCGGGCCGACCGCTACGTCACCATCGACGACTACGTGGACGGCTACCTCGCCGAATGCGTCGCCTTCATCCAGGAGGCGGCCGGGCGGGAGAGAATCAGCCTGCTCGGCATCTGCGAGGGCGGCGTCTTCACCACCTGCTACGCGGCGCTCTACCCCGAGACCGTCAACGCGATGGTGCTGACCATCACGCCGATCGACTTCCACGCCGACACGCGGGAGAACCGGGCCGGCCACGGCTTCATCAACGTCTGGACCCGCTCGCTCACGCCCGAGGATGTCGACCGGCTGATCGAGGCGCAGGGCTCCCTGCCCGGCGCCTTCATGGGCTCGGTGTTCTCGATGATGACGCCGATGCGGACCATGACGAAGTACAACCTCGACCTGCTCGACGCCCTCGACGACAGGAAGAAGTTCCTGAACTTCCTCCGCATGGAGAAGTGGATCGCCGACCGTCCGGACCATCCCGGCGAGGCCGCCAAGCAGTGGCTGAAGGACCTCTACCAGGACAACAAGCTGGTCGAGAGCGCCTTCGAGCTCGGCGGCCGGCGGGTGGAGCTGAAGGCCATCACCTGCCCGGTGCTGAACGTCTTCGCCCAGGACGACCACATCATCCCGCCCGCCACCTCGCAGGCGCTGAGGGATAAGATCGGCACCACCGACTACACCGAGATGGGTCTGCCCGGCGGCCATGTCGGCGTGTTCGTGGGCGGGAAGGCACAGAAGCTGCTGGGCTCCGGCATCGCCGACTGGCTCGGCGAGCGGGGGTAGCGTGCAGTCTCGGGGGAGCACCGCATGGGCAGCCTGAAGAACAAGATCGTCAGCGCCGACGAGGCCGCCGCCATCCTGCAGGACGGCGACATGGTCGCGGTGTCGGGCTTCGTCGGGATCGGCACGCCCGACGAGCTGATCCTGGCGCTCGCCCGCCGCTTCGAATCCGGCGCCGGCCCGCACGGGCTCGGCCTGATGTTCGCCGCCGCCCCCGGCGACGGCAAGGAGCGCGGCCTCAACCGCCTGGCGATACCGGGCCTCGTCCGCCGCGTCGTCGGCGGCCACTGGGCGCTCGTGCCGAAGCTCGGCGCCATGGCGGTGGCGGGCGAGATCGAGGCCTACAACCTGCCGCTCGGCGTGGTCTCGCACCTCTACCGGGAGATCGCCGCCCACACCCCCGGCCACATCACCAAGGTGGGCTTGCGCACCTTCGTCGACCCGCGGCTGGAGGGCGGCAAGCTCAACGCCGTGACCCGGGAGGACCTCGTCAGCGTCGTCGAGCTCGGCGGCGAGACCTGGCTCCACTACAAGGCCTTCCCGGTCAACGTCGCGCTGATCCGCGGGACCACGGCCGACCCCGCCGGCAACATCACCATGGAGCGCGAGGCGCTCACCCTCGACAACCTCGCCGCCGCCATGGCGGCGAAGAATTCCGGCGGCTTCGTCATCGCCCAGGTGGAGCGGCTCGCGGAGGCCGGCTCGCTCAACCCGCGGGAGGTGCAGGTGCCCGGCGTGCTGGTCGACTGCGTGGTGCTCAGCACGCCCGAGAACCACCGCCAGACCTACGGCACGCCGTACAACCACGCCTTCACGGGCCGACAGCGCGTGCCGCTCGACCGGATCGCCCCGATGGCGCTCGATACCCGCAAGGTCATCGCCCGGCGCTGCGCCTTCGAGCTGCCGCCGGGCGGCGTGGTCAATCTCGGCATCGGCATGCCTGAGGGCGTCGCGGCGGTCGCCGCCGAGGAGCGGGTGCTGAAATACCTGACGCTGACCGCCGAGCCCGGCGTGATCGGCGGCCTGCCGCAGGGCGGGCTGGATTTCGGCGCCGCCCTGAACCCGGCCGCCGTGCTGCACCAGAACCAGCAGTTCGACTTCTACGACGGCGGCGGCCTCGATCTCGCCTGCCTGGGCCTCGCCCAGTGCGACGCCGAGGGCAACGTCAACGTCAGCCGGTTCGGCACGCGGCTCGCGGGCGCGGGCGGGTTCATCAACATCTCGCAGAACGCCAAGAGCCTCGTCTTCGCCGGCACCTTCACGGCCGACGGCCTCAAGGTGGCGGTCGAGGACGGCGGCATCCGGATCCTCAGCGAGGGGCGCTCGCGGAAATTCATCGCCGCGGTGGAGCAGGTGACCTTCTCGGGGGCCTACGCGGCCGAGCGCGGCCAGCCGGTGCTCTACGTGACCGAGCGCTGCGTGTTCCGGCGGACGCGGGCCGGCATGGAGCTGGTCGAGGTGGCGCCGGGGATCGACATCGCGCGGGACATCCTCGGGCAGATGGGCTTCACCCCGATCGTGCAGGATCCGCGGCCGATGGATCCGCGCCTGTTCCGCGAGTCCGTGATGGCGCTGGAGCCGTGGCTGCTCGGACTCTCGCTGTCGGAGCGGATCAGCTACGACCCGGAGCGCAACATCCTGTTCTCGAACCTCGAGGGTTTCCAGGTCCGGACCATCGACGACGTCGAGCTGGTGCGCCGCGAATACGAGCGCGCCTGCCAGGAGATCGGCCGGAAGGTCCACCTCATCGCGAATTACGACGGCTTCGAGATCGACCCGACGGTGAGCGACGCGTACTTCTCGGCGATCGCCTATCTCGAAAACCGCTATTACGAGACCGCGTCCCGGTATACCACGAGCGCGTTCTTGCGACTGAAACTCGGCGCCTCGTTGGCGAGCCGCGACCTGGCTCCCCATGTCTTCGAGACAAGAGCCGAGGCGCAGGCGAGGAATACGGCCCAGAGCGTGCCTCTCAAGCCCCGGCCCGGCATGTCCCAGACCGACATGCCGCGGCCGCCGAAGGAACCGTTGGATGCCTGAGTTCGAGACCCCCTCCCTGAAGGACCGCGCCCTGCTGGTCGATGCCTGCCTGATCGGCGGCGCATGGTCGAAGGCCGGCTCCGGCAGCATCGACGTCACCAACCCGGCGACCGGCGCGCTGATCGCCAAGGTGCCGAATGCCGGCGCCGACGAGACCCGCCAGGCGATCAAGGCGGCGCACGAGGCCTACCCGGCGTGGCGCGCCAAGACCGCCAACGAGCGCGCCGTGCTGCTGCGCAAGCTCGCGGCGCTCGTCACCGAGCATCAGGAGGATCTGGCGCAGATCCTCACCGCCGAGCAGGGCAAGTCGCTGACCGAGTCCCGCGGCGAGGTCGCCATGTCGGCCGCCTACGTGCTGTGGTTCGCCGAAGAGGCGCGCCGCGTCTACGGCGACGTGGTCCCCTCCCCCTGGGGCGACCGCAAGATCCTCGTCACCAAGGAGCCGGTCGGCGTGGTGGCGGCGATCACGCCGTGGAACTTCCCGTCCTCGATGATCGCCCGCAAGATCGCCCCGGCGCTCGCCGCCGGCTGCCCGATCGTGATCAAGCCCGCCTCGCAGACCCCGCTCTCGGGCCTCGCCTGGGGCGTGCTGTGCGAGCGCGCCGGCTTCCCGGCCGGGGTTGTGAGCATCCTGACGGGCTCGGCCCGCGCCATCGGCGGCGAGATGACCGGCAACCCGCTCGTCAAGAAGATCACGTTCACCGGCTCCACCGAGGTCGGCAAGGTGCTGCTGGAGCAGGCAGCAGGCACGGTGAAGAAGGTCTCGATGGAGCTGGGCGGCAACGCGCCGTTCATCGTGTTCGACGACGCCGATCTCGACCGGGCGGTCGCCGGCGCGATGCTCGCCAAGTACCGCAATTCCGGCCAGACCTGCATCTGCACCAACCGGTTCCTGGTGCAGGACGGAATCTACGACGCCTTCGCGGAGAAGATGGCCGAGGCGGCCAACCGCCTGAAGGTCGGCAACGGCGTCGAGGACGGCGTCGCCCAGGGGCCGCTGATCGACATGGCCGCGGTGGAGAAGACCGAGGCCCATATCCGCGACGCCGTCGAGAAGGGCGCCCGCGTGGTGGCGGGCGGCCACCGCCACGCGCTCGGCGGCCAGTTCTTCGAGCCGACGGTGATCACCGGCGCCACGCCCGCCATGGCGGTGGCCCGGGAGGAGACCTTCGGGCCGCTGGCGCCGCTGTTCCGCTTCCGCGACGAGGCGGAGGCGATCCGCATGGCCAACGACACCGAGTACGGGCTCGCCTGCTACTTCTACACCCGCGACCTCGGCCGGACCTTCCGGGTCGCGGAGGCGCTGGAATACGGCATGGTGGGGATCAACGAGGGGATCATCACCACCGAGGTGGCGCCCTTCGGCGGCGTGAAGGAATCCGGCCTCGGCCGCGAGGGCTCGTACCAGGGCATCGAGGATTACCTCAACACCAAGTACCTGTGCGTGGGCGGGCTGGGCGGCTGACGCCCGCCCCGGCGCTCTCGACCCGTTCGCGCAGCGTCCTCCCGGTGCGCCGCAGGCGAGCCCGGACCCGGAGGGGCGCGCCGGGAGCCGGGCAAGCCCGACGCACCGACGCGCCCGGACAGGACGCGTCGGCGGAGCTACCGCCCGCTGGGCGCCGCTCCGCTGCCCGTGGCGGCGTTGCCCGAGCTGCTGCCGGCGGGCGCGCCCGGCGTGCTGACGCGCGGCCCGCCGCTGGTGCCGGGCGCCGTGCCGGCGCCGGTGGAGCCGGTGCTCTCCATGGACCCGGCCCCCGTCCCGGTGCCGCCCACCGCGCCGGACTTGTTGACGTTGCCCTGGTTGGCGCCGCCGGTCTGCGGCGCCTGGGCGAGCGCCGCCCCGGACGTGGCGAGAACGACGGACGTGGCGAGGGCGAGGATCGTCTTCGACATGGGACCTCCTGACATGACGGTGCGCTGCTGACGTCGCGCTGTCGTGTCAGGCCAACTCGGGGGCGCCAGGATGGTTCGGGCGCGCCGTCAGCGGGCGAGCGCCTCGCGCCACGCCGTCCAGGGCCAGCGCAGCGCCGCCCCGCCGGCCGCCGGCGCGATCGAGACCGTCGCGGTCCGGCCGCTCACCAGCCGCGGATCCGCCGTGCCGCCGTCGAGGGCGATCCGCACCGGGATGCGCTGGGCGAGGCGCACCCACGAGAAGGTCGGGTTCACGTTCGCGAGCAGGTTGGCGGCGTCGCTGCGGCCCGACTCGCCGATGCCGCCGGCGATGCTGGCGACGCGGCCGCTGAGCACCCCGTCCTCGCCCATGAGCTGGACCGTCACCGGCGCGCCGACGCGGATCCGCGGCAGCTTGGTCTCCTCGAAGTAGCCCTCGATCCGCAGGGTATCGCTGTCGATCAGCGCCATGACCCCGCGGCCCGTGGTGACGTAGGCGCCCGGCCGCAGCTCCATGTTGGTGATCCGGCCGTTGACCGAGGCGCGCACCGCCGAGCGCTCCAGGTTGAGCTTGGCGAGGTCGCGATCCGCCAGGGCCTGCTCGTAGGCGGCCTCCGCGGAGAGGTCGGCGGCCTTGGCGGCCTCGACCTTCTGCTGCGACACCGCCGCGTCGGAGAGCCTGCTGTAGCGGGCGTAGTCGGCCGCGTTCTGCTCGGCGGTGGCCTTGCGGTTCTGCACCATCGCCTCCGCCTGCCGCAGCCCGAGGCGGAACCGGTCCGGATCGATCCGGAACAGGACGTCGCCCTTCCGGACGACCTGATTGTCCTCGACCAGCACCTCGGTGACGAGGCCGGAGACGTCGGGGGCCACCGCCACCACGTCGGCGCGCACGCGCCCGTCCCGGGTCCAGGGAGCGTCCATGTAGTAGTCCCACAGGCCGAGGCCGACGATCAGCGCCGCGGCGACCATGCCGAGGGTGACCAGGAGGCGGCCGAGGGTGGAGAACAGGGCGGTCATTGCAGGATCCGGTGGGCGAGGGTCACGACGCCGCCGAGCAGGACGACGTAGAGGGCGAGGTCGAAGAGCGGCCTGTGCCAGACGAGGCGGTAGAAGCCGGTCGCCGCCAGCAGGCGGCGCAGCGGCAGGCTGAGCGCGAAGGCGACGGCCATCCAGAGCGCGAGGCCCGGCACGAACACGCCGTAGAGGTCGATCTCGCCCATCATGCCGCCATCTCCCGGTCGGGCAGCGCGGGCGCCGCCCGGTAGGCCGGCGCGTCGGGGAAGAGCCCGCGGCGCAGGCCGGTGAGGCCGATCAGGGCGGCGCGCCGCTCCGGCGACGGGGCCGCGCCCGCGACGGCGTCCAGTCCGTCGTCCAGGGCCGCCAGGAGCGCCGAATCCGGCCGGCCGATCCGGCCGCGCAGCTGGCGCGCCGCCAGCGCCAGCACCCGGTCGACGGCGCTCCGGGCCGGTCCCGTCAGCCGCCGGCGCACCCGGCGGACCTCCACGAGGTTGATGCCGACCCGGACATCGGCCAGCAGGTCGCCCACGGAGGCCGACATGTCGGCGGGCAGGCTCGCCAGCCGCGGCGCGATCAGCCCGACGCGGTCGAGCATCAGGGCCGCGAGCTCGAGCCCGTGGCCGGCGCCGCGCCCGGCCGCGGCGGCCGCGAGGCTCTGCCGGTTGATCTGCACCAGCCGCCGGGCGCTCCGGCCGGCGCCGACCGAGCGGATCAGCCGGGTGACCACCGCGCCGACCCACATGCCGACCACCGAGGCGATCACCCCGTTGGCGAAGGGCGCGAAGTCGCCGCTGTAGCCGTTCTGGAGCGCCAGCAGCGTCGCGCCGTTCAGCGCCGCGCCCATGCCCATCGGGGTGGTGCGCGGCTGCGTCATCATCAGGCCGCACAGGATCAGGGCGGGCGCCAGCGCCAGGGCCAGCATCTCGAAGGAGGTGGCGAGCGGCAGCACGGCGAACAGGTAGAGGGCCGCGCCGAGGGCGCCGACGATCGCCGAGTTGGTGAAGCTCAGGATCTGCGGCGCGGGATCGTCCTGCGCGGCGAACAGGCAGCAGGCGACCGCGCCCATCATCGGTGCCGCGGAGCCGTCCGGCCAGCCGGTGGCGATCCAGATCGCGCAGCAGACCAGCAGGCCCACGAACACCCCGAAGGCCGAGAACGCCGCCAGCCCGTGGTCCCGGTGGCGGATGGAGCGGACCCGGGCCGTGTAGGCGAAGGCGAGCGGCGCCCGGGGGGCGGTGCCGGCGGCGAGGTGGCCGCGGAGCGCCCGCAGGTCCTGGCGCAGGTCGATGACGTCGCGCAGGCGCACCGCGAGGCTCGCGAGCAGGAGCGTGTTCCAGTCCGGAGCCCGGCCGAGGGCCGGCTCGAACCCGTCGATCCGGCCGCGCAGCCGCGCGGCGCGGTCCGGATCCCCGGCCCCATCGCCGGCCCCATCCCCGGTCTCGTCGTTGAGCCAGACGGCGAGGTCCGACAGGAAGGCCCGGACCCGCGCCGGCAGCGCGCCCGCCTGCTCGAGGGCGGCGACGCGGTCCGCGACGGCCGCCACGATCGGCAGGACCATCAGCATGTGCTGCCGGAGCGGCGCGAAGGCCTCCGCGGCGCGTTCCGCGCCCGACGCCTCGTTGCGCAGGGCGAGGCCGAGGGCGTCGAGGCCGAGCGCGTCCGAGGCGAGGCGCAGGCGCCGGCCCTGGCTCGGCCCGGCGGCCTCCGGGGCGCGGGCGGCCGCGAGGGCGCTCCGGATCCAGGCCCGGGCCTCCGCCGACCAGTGGTCCAGCCGCGCGACGATCAGCGGGGCCGCCGATTGCGGCAGGATCAGCGTGGCGGCGAGGCTGGCGCAGACGATCCCCAGGGAGATCTCCTCGGCCCGCGCCACCGCCGTGTCGAAGATCGCCCCGGGATCGTCGACGGCGGGGAAGCCGATCAGCGCCGCCGTGTAGCCGGCGAGCATCGGCAGGTAGCTCGCGGGCGTGCGGTCGAGGAGCGAGACGTAGAGGCAGAGCGCGACCCAGAGCGCCACCGCGAGGCTCAGCAGGATCGGCTCGTTCACGAGGTTCGGCACCAGCACGACGCTCACCGCCGCGCCGAGCGCGGTGCCGCAGACCCGGTAGACCGCCTTCGCGCGCGTCGCGCCGGAGAGGACCTGGCTGGTGATGTAGACGGTGCCGAGGGCCCAGTAGGGCCGCGGCAGGTCGATCCAGAGCGCGAGGAACAGGGCGAGCATCGCCGCCGCGTAGGTCTTCAGCGCGAAGGCCCAGTCGCGCCATCCGGGGAGGATCACGGCACCGCCTCCGGTTCGCGCGCGGCCGCGGCGGCCTCCCGCCCGTGGCGCTGGAGCGCCGCGAAGACCCGGAGGCTCGCCTCGAGATCCGCGCCGTCGACCTCGGCGAACACCCGGGCGCGCAGGGTCGAGAGCTCGGCCTCGATCCGCTCGAAGACCTGTCGGCCGCGCGCGGTCAGGCCCAGCACCTTGGCGCGGCGGTCGGACGGGTCCTCGCGGCGGACCACCAGCCCGGCCGCGGCGAGCTGGTCGATGAGGCGGACGAGCGAGGGGCCCTCGATGCCGACGGCCTCCGCCAGGACGTTCTGGCGCGGCTCCTCCTCCATCCGGCCGATGATGATCAGCGGGTGCGCGGTGGCGTCGGACAGGCCGTGCGCCTCCGCGACATTGTTGGCGGCACGGCGCCAGTGGCGGCCGGTGGTCAGGAGGGCGTGGGTGAAGGCCTGCTGCAGCCGCTCGCGCGTCCTCGGATCGTCGTTGCCGGTCACTACCTGATCCATCCACGCGAGGACCCGGTGGAGAGACCGGATCAATCAGCTCGCATGCTGATAGATAGCATCATACCGATTCGGACCGGGAGACGTTTCGCGCCATCAGAGTTGCGCCGGACGAATAGGTTCGCACCTTTTCCGTGCCGATCCGGCGTCGGCGGAATGCGTGGCGAGACCGAGGCGGACCGGACGTTCCGACGCCTCCCCGCGTCCGGAGATGTCCGCGTCGGCGGGCCTCGACGGAAAGCTTCGAGGAGCGCGGCCGGCTGGAGCTCTCCTGCGGGGCCTCCGCGGCGCTCCGGCACCTCGGGATGAGGTGGAGCGTGGGGCCGCCGGTCAGGAGCTCTCCGGTCCCGCAGCCGCGCCGTCAGGCCGAGTGGCTGTTGTGGATCTGATCGAAATCGAGGGACGCCGTGTCGATCACGATCTGCGTGCGGCTGATGACCTCGAGCTTGCGCAGGATCTCGGAGACGTGCGCCTTCACGGTCGAATCGCCGACCTGGAGCTCGTGGGCGATCTGCTTGTTGAGCTTGCCCTGCCGGATCATCATCAGGACCCGCAACTGCTGCGGCGTCAGCCGGGCGAGGCGCTCCGGCAGCGGCGCCTTCTTGCTCCGGGGCGCGGGCGCGCCGGCCTCGGCGAGCCCCGGCGGCAGGAACAGGGCGCCGCTCATCACCTCGGTGATCGCCCGGGTCAGCGTCGCCTTGTCCATGGCCTTGGGGACGAAGCCCGCCGCCCCGTGCTGCAGGGCCTCGCGGACGATGCGCGGGTCCTCGTGGCCGGAGACGATCAGGATCGGGATGCGCGGGAAGCTGGCCCGGATGGTGATCAGCCCGTCGAAGCCGGTCACGCCCCGCATCGAGAGGTCGAGGAGCGTCAGGTCGATGCCGCGGTTGGCGGCCAGAACGGCGCAGGCCGCCTCGATCCCGTCGGCCTCGTGCAGAACCGCGTCCGGGTGCGCGAGGCGGATCGTGGCCGCCAGGGCGTCGCGGAACAGCGGGTGGTCGTCGACGATCAGGAGATGCACGGAGACCTCGGTCCTTCGCTCGAGATCCTCACAGGATCCGCCGAAATCGCGGGCGGGAGGGCCGAAGGTGATCGATGCGGCCCCGGGGCGCAAGCGGGTGTTGAGACGACCGCCCTGCCCCGGAGCCTGGGCGTGCCGGCCCGCGGGGGCCGGCACGCTTTCGGTTGAGGGCCTTCAGCGCGACGCCACCGTCTTCGGCAGCTTGAACGCCCAGAAGCTGCCGCCCTGGTTGATGCCGGCGGTGGACTTGGCGACCTCGCCGCCCCAGAGCGGCACCGCGCCGCCCCAGCCCGCCGCGACGCCGACCCACTGCTCGCCGTCCTGCTCCCAGGTGATCGGCGAGGAGACCACGCCGGTGCCGACCTGGAACTTCCAGACCTCCTCGCCGGTCTTGGCGTCGAAGGCCTTCAGGAAGCCCTCCGGGGTGCCGGTGAAGACGAGGTTGCCCGCGGTGGTCAGCACGCCGGCCCAGAGCGGGGCCTTGTTCTTGTACTCCCACACGACCTTGCCGGAGGTCGGGTCGATCGCCTTGAGCGAGCCGATATGGTCGTCGAAGACCGGCTTGATGGTGAAGCCGGCGCCGAGATAGGCGGCGCCCTTCTTGTAGTTCACCGGCTCGTTCCAGATATCCATGCCCCACTCGTTGGAGGGCACGTAGAACAGCTTGGTGTCGGGGCTGTAGCCGATCGGCATCCAGTTCTTGCCGCCGAGGAAGCTCGGCACCGCGAAGACCGACTTGCCCTTCTTGTCGTCGCCGGTCGCCTTGCTCGGGTCGCCGGGCCGGTTCTCCTCGTTGTAGATCGGGCGGCCGTTCTCGTCGATGCCCTTGGCCCAGTTGATCTTCTCGACGAACGGCGTCGCCGAGATGAACTTCCCGTTGGTCCGGTCTAGGACGTAGAAGAAGCCGTTGCGGTCGGCGGTGGCGCCGGCCTTGATGGTCTTGCCGCCCTTGTTCAGGTCGAACGGCACGAACTCGTTGACGCCGTCGAAGTCCCAGCCGTCGTGCGGGGTGGTCTGGAAGCCCCAGACGATCTCGCCGTTGTCGGGGTTGAGGGCGAGGCGCGAGGACGTCCACTTGTTGTCGCCCGGCCGCAGCCAGGAGTTCCACGGGCCCGGGTTGCCGGTGCCGAAATAGACGAGGTTGGTCTCGGGGTCGTAGGTGCCGCCGAGCCAGGTGGCGCCGCCGCCGAACTTCCACATGTCGCCCGGCCAGGTCTCGTTGACCTTGCCGGTCATGGTCGAGGGCTTGCCGTTGAGCTCGCCCATGTGGCCCTCGATCACGGGCCGCTTCCACACCACCTCGCCGGTCTCGGCGTCGCGGGCCTCGATGCGCCCGATCACGCCGAACTCGCCGCCCGACACGCCGGTGATGATCTTGCCCTTCACGATGATCGGGGCGGCCGTGTAGCTGTAGCCGGCCTTGAAGTCGTCGATCTCCTTCCGCCAGACCACCTTGCCGGTCTTGGTGTTCAGCGCGACCAGCTTGGCGTCGAGCGTGCCGAAGTAGACGTTGTCCTTGTAGAGCGCGGCGCCGCGGTTCACCACGTCGCAGCAGGGCAGGATCCCCTCCGGCAGGCGGGCATCGTACTCCCACTTCTTCTCGCCGGTGCGGGAATCGATCGCGTACATGCGCGAGTACGAGCCCGTGACGTAGATGATGCCGTCCTTGACCAGCGCCTGGCTCTCCTGGCCGCGCTGCTTCTCGCCGCCGAACGAGAACGACCACGCCGGGACGAGGCCCTTGATGTTGTCGCGGTTGAGGGTCTTCAGCGGGCTGAAGCGCTGGGCCTGCGGCCCGAGCCCGTAGGTGACGACGTCGCCGGGGGTCTTGGCGTCGTTGATGATGTCCTGCTCGGTCACCCCCTGGGCCATGGCCGGCAGGGCGCCGCCCGCCACGAGGGCGGCGACGCCCACCGCGGCGAGGAACCGGGTCCGCATTCTCATGACGTGTCCTCCGTGGTCGGCCCCGGTCCGTGTGGCCGGGGCATCCGGGTTTCGACGCGGGCCGCACGAGTCGCGGGGCGCCCCCTTGGAGATCGAGGCTATCGCTGTTCTCAGAAAAGTCTTATTGGCCATTGGTCCAATGAGGCCGTTCTGCGGACTGGCGGATGCAATGTATTCGGCGAGATCGACGCCCGAATTGGCGCGGATCTGCCGGACATCCCGTTCGGGAAATCTGATGTTCGCCCTTGCCGTCATCGCGCGCGCAGCGAGGCGACCCAGGGCGGCGCACCATCCCGAGACGGCGCGCTGTCTGGATCGCTTCGCTCCGCTCGCCGAGACGGAGGCGTTCAGTACCCTTTCGGCGGCGTGTAGGTGACGCCGTAGGTCTCGCAGATCGCCTTGAGGCGACCGTCCGCGTTCAGCGCCGTGATCGCGTCCCCGACCGCGTAGGCGAGGTCGCGGGAATCGGTCCGCACCGCGCCGCCGATCTCCCAGCGGGTCTTCACCAGCCCCGTCGAGGGGACCGTGGCGACGGGGTTGTCGTCCTTGGGGGCCTTCGCGGCGGACAGGGCCGCCTCGATCGCCGCGCGGGTTCCGGCCAGGATCGGCGCCTCGCCGGCGAGGTAGGCCTTCGCGGCCTCCTCGAAGCTCTTGTAGTGCTTCAGGTTCGGGCGGAAGCGGCCGCCCTGGGCGGTCAGCAGCATCAGGTCGGCGGCGCCCGTCCCCTCCAGCGCGACGCTCCTGTCGCCGATGTCGTCGAGGCTGTCGAAGCCTTCCAGCGCGCCCTTCCGGTAGGCGAAGGCAATCTCCTGCTCGAAATACGGCGCCGTGAAGAACACTTGCTCGTTGCGCAGGGCGAGCTGGCGGTCGGTGGGCACGTGCAGCATCAGGTCGGCGAGCGGCGTGCCGGCGAGGTCGCCGCGCCACAGGTTCAGCCGCAGGTCGCCGTCGACGTTCTCGCCGGCATCGACCACGCGCAGGTCGAGCTTCACCTTGAGCGTCTCGGCGATCGCGCGGGCGAGATCGACGTCGATCCCGCGGGGCTTGCCCGCCGCTTCCTCGGAGAACGGCGCGTTGTCGCCGTAGACCGCCACCCGCAGCGTCCCGTCGGTCGTGACCTGGTCGAGGGGGCGCGCCGCGGCCGCCGGCGGGAGCGGCGCCGCCAGGAGCAGGCCGCAGAGCCCGAGCAGGAGGGGGCGCCGGCCCATCGCGGGGGGCCTATTCCTCATGCTTCGACTCGATGTAGCTCCGGATCGCCCACAGGCCCTCCTGCGAGATCACACCCTCGAAGGCCGGCATCTTGGTCACGCCGTTGATGACCGCGCCGTGCTTCATGCGCTCGACGAAGTACTCGTCGCCCTCCTTGCCCTGCGGCAGGTAGCGCAGGTCCGGGGCGAGGCCGCCGGAGATCATCTCCAGGCCGTGGCAGCGGGCGCAGTTCTGGTTGAAGCCCGAGGCGCCGATCGCGATGGCGTGCTTGTCGCCCTTGTAGGGGTTCTCGGCGACCCACTCGGTGCCCAGCGGCTTCAGGCCGTCGGTGTTGACCGGCTGGGGCTGGACATCGCCGTGCCCGAGGGCGCCGCCGGCGGCCAGGGCCAATCCAAGCGCCGCGAGCACGCCGCCCGCCGCCGTCTTCATCGTGCGCATCCGCCCCTCCCGTCGTCGTTGCACGACGGTTAGCAAGTACCGGGCGGCGGACCCATTATGCTTTGGTACGGATCCGCGAGAATAGCGCCGCCCACGACTTGTGTTGCGCCGCATCAAAATCCGTGTGTGCACCTTGGTCCAATATCCGAGGGCGCAACTCGGCTCCTAGACTCCCGGCCAACGACGAGAACCGCGGGTCTGGAGGAGACGGGCGGGATGGTGTCCTCCGGTGCGCGGCGGCCCGGGATGCGCGGCGGGCCATGGGCCGGCCTGCGGCTCGCCGTCGTGCTGGCGGCCCTGGCGCCGGTCGCCCAGGCGCGGGCCGCGCCCGCGCCGGCGGGGCCGCCCCTGACGATTCACTACCTGGAGCGGCGGGTCGAGCGGCCGGCGCCGCTGAACAACGAGGACCCGGTCCCCGACGACGAGGGCGCGAAGGGCGCGGAACTCGGCCTGAGGGATTCCAACGCCACCGGCCGCTTCCTCGGCCTCGGCTTCGCCCTCGGCACCGCGGTCGTCGAACCGGGCGACGACATCCGCCAGGCCTTCCGGGACCTCGCCGACCGCCGCTTCGTGGTGCTCAACGCGCCCGCCGCCGACGTCCTCGCCCTCGCCGACCTGCCGGAGGCGAAGGGCAGCGTGATCCTCAACATCGGCGCCCCGGACACGCGCCTGCGCGACGCCGATTGCCGCCGGAACCTGCTCCACGTCCTGCCGTCCCGGGCCATGCTGGCCGACGCGCTGGTGCAGTTCCTGGCGTTCAAGCGCTGGTCCCGGATCCTGCTGGTGACCGGTCCCGCGCCGGAGGACGCGCTCTTCGCCGAGGCGCTGCGGCGCAGCGCCAGGAAGTTCGGCGCGCGGATCGTCGCCGAGTCGCGCTACGACCCGCAGGGCGGCGACGTCCGCGACACGGCCCTGCGCGAGTTCGCCCTGCCGACCCGCGGGCCCGAGCACGACGTGGTCGCGGTGGCCGACGAGGCCGGCGCGTTCGGCGCGAGCCTCAACTACAACACCGCCTCGCCCCGGCCCCTGGTCGGCACGCAGGGCCTCGCGCCGGCCGCCTGGGGGCGGGCCGTGGAGGCCTGGGCCGCCGTCCAGCTCCAGGGCCGGTTCCGCAAGCTCGCCGGCCGCGCCATGCGGCCCGTCGACTGGGCCGGCTGGATGGCGGTGCACGCCGTCGGCGAGGCGGCCGTGAAGGCGCGCAGCACCGACCCCGCGACGGTCCGCGCCGCGCTGACGGCGCCCGGCTTCGAGATCGGCGGCTTCAAGGGGCGCCCCCTGAGCTTCCGCGCCTGGGACGGGCAGCTGCGCCAGCCGGTCTTCCTGCTCTGGCCGGGGGCCGTCACCGCGACGGCGCCGATCGAGGGCTTCCTCCACCACCGCACGGAACTCGACACGCTCGGCCTCGACGAGCCCGAGAGTGCCTGCCGCGCCTTCTCAGGGACATCGGGATGAGCCGGCTCGCCGCCCTCGCGCTGCTCCTCTGCCTCGCGGGCCCCGCGCGGGCCGAGGAGATCTACGTCTCGAACGAGCGCGACAACACCGTCTCGGTGATCGACGGCGACAGCCTGGAGGTGCTGCGCACCTTCCCGGTTGGCCGTCGGCCCCGCGGCCTGACCTTCTCGCAGGACGGGCGGTCCCTCTACGTCTGCGCCAGCGATTCCGACGCCGTGCAGGTGATCGACCCGGAGACCGGGCAGGTCCGGCACAACCTGCCCTCGGGCGAGGACCCGGAGCAGTTCGCCCTGGCGCCCGACGGGCGCACCCTGTTCATCGCCAACGAGGAGAACGCCACCACCACGGTGGTCGACGCGCAGACCCGCAAGGTGCTGGCGCAGATCGACGTCGGCATCGAGCCGGAGGGTGTCGCGGTGAGCCCGGACGGGCGCACGGCCGTCACGACCTCCGAGACCACCAACATGGTCCACTGGATCGACACGCGGACGCTCGCGGCCGTGGACGCGACGCCGGTCGGGCAGCGGCCGCGCTTCGCCGCCTTCACGGCCGACGGGTCCCGGCTCTGGGCGTCCTCGGAGATCGGCGGCACCGTGTCGGTGATCGACGTCGCCACCCGCAAGGTGATCGAGACGATCGCGTTCGCCGTGAAGGGGATCGCGGCCGACCGGATCCAGCCGGTGGGCATCCAGATGTCGAAGGACGGGCGCCACGCCTTCGTGGCGCTGGGGCCGTCCGACCGGGTCGCCGTGGTGGATACCGCGACCTACCGGGTCGAGAGCTACATCCTGGTCGGCCGCCGGGTGTGGCAGCTCGCGCTCAACGCGGCGGGCACGCGGCTCTTCACCACCAACGGCGTCTCCGGCGACGTAACGGTGATCGACGCCGCGACGTTCCGGCCGATCAAGACCGTGAAGGTCGGCCGCTTCCCCTGGGGTGCGGCGGCGCGGCCGATGCCTTCGGCGCAGGCGACGGACGGACGCGCCGCCGGTGCGGTGCCGTGACAGTCTGGCCGACGCGGACCCAGGCATCCGCCTCCCTCGCTGGAGGCTTCCGGATTCACACTGGGGGCTGGGCCACAGCGGCGCCGAAGGACACTCGGGTCCCCTCTCCCGTGCGGGAGAGGGACAGGGTGAGGGATCAGGGCCGTCCGGACGAGGCGCGAGGCGACCGCGGGTCGAGACCGTGCTCCATCCTGAAACTCCTCGTCCCTCACCCCGACCCTCTCCGGCACGGGAGAGGGGGCCCGTCGCGCACTGCCGCCGGCGTCGGTGCGCGACCCCTATGGGTGACCGACGCGGCCAGGGGCGGAGACAGGGAGAAGGCCCAGTCGTTGCGGAGCGTGGCGTCTCCGCGCCCGCTCGCGTCCCGAACCGCAGTGGCTCGAGGCGCGGATATGCTCCTTCGAGCCGCGCTCCTCCTTCTCGCCCTGCTCCTGCCGACCCTTCCGGCCCGGGCCGGCCAGCTCGATCGCGCGGGCGTCGAACGCCACTTCCCGCCCCCGCTGGTGGTCGGCGAGAAGGACGACAGGCTCCCGGTCTGGCCGATCCTGAAGCAGCAGGCGGGCTCCTACGAGGTCTTCGCCTACGCGTTCGAATCCGTCGACCTCGCGCCGATCCCCGGCTTCGGCGGCACGCCGCCCGACCTGCTGATCGCGCTCGCCCCGGACGGCACCTTCCGGGACGTGACGGTGCTCTCGCACCACGAGCCGGTCTTCCTGGAGGGCCTCGGCCCGGAGCCGCTCTTCGCCTTCGTCGAGCAGTATGCCGGCCTCTCGGCCCGGCAGGCGATCCGGGTCGGGCGCCCGAACGCGCGGGCCGCCGGCGCAGCGCCCCAGACCACCGTCGACGGCATCTCCATGGCCACCGCCTCGACCCGGGTGATCAACCAGTCGATCCTGGCCTCGGCGCTGGCGGTCGCCCGCGCGAAGCTCGGCTTCGGGGCGGCCAATGTCGGCCTCAAGGTCGAGGCCCGGCCGGACCGCTACGAGCCCCTGTCCCTGGCCGACCTTCTCGCGCGCGGCTGGGTCCGGCGGCTGACGGTGACGAACGCGGACGCCGCCGCGGCCTTCCGGGGCACCGGCGTGGCGGACCCGTCCGAGGGGCCGCCCGATGCCGCCTTGACCGACCTGTACGTCGCCGTCCTGGACCCGCCCTCGATCGGCCGCAACCTTCTGGGTCCGTCGCGCTACGACGCGCTGATGCGCGAGCTCGGCCCCGGCAACCACGCCGTGATGGTGGTCAGCGCCGGGCCGGAGGACGCGCCCGAGAACCCGGTCGGCGACCGGTTCGTGCTGGGCGCCGTCCCCGACCGGCTGGCGATCGGCCAGGGCGGCCTGATCGTGAACGCGCGCGACATGGCGGTGGAGCGCCGCGAGGCCGGCCTCGCCGAGGGGCTGCCGTCCGGCCCCTGGACGGTCCTGCGGATCGACCAGGCCGCCGGCTTCGACCCGTCCGCGCCCTGGGCGCTGACCGAGACGATCGTCCGCGAGCGCGGCCAGATCCTGTCCGAGAAGATCGCCCGGACCTTCACGGTCGAGACCGCCCTGCCCGCCGACCTGTTCACGCGGGTCCGGCCCGATGAAGGGCCGAGCTGGACCGACCCCTGGCGGGCCCGGGCGCCCGAACTCGCGCTGATCGGCCTGATGCTCGCCGTGCTGGTGCCGGTCCTGAGCCGCCAGCGCGGGCTGGTGGCGGACCAGCGCCGCTTCACCCTCTTCCGCCTCGGCTTCCTGGCGCTGACCCTCGGCTTCGTCGGCTGGTACGCGCAGGCGCAGCTGTCGATCGTGACCCTCGTCGGGCTCGTGCGGGCCGCCACCGCGACCCACGACCTCGCCTTCCTGCTCTACGACCCGCCCTCGCTGGTGCTCTGGGCCTTCGCGCTGGCCGCCCTGGTCGCCTGGGGGCGCGGCACGTTCTGCGGCTGGCTCTGCCCCTTCGGCGCGCTGCAGGAACTCGTGGCGCTGCTCGCCCGGCCGCTGCGCATCCGCCCGGTCGCGGTGCCGCCCGGCCTCGACCGGGCGCTGCGGTCGCTGAAATACGTCGTGCTGGCCGGCATCCTCGGCGCGGCCGCGGCGGGGTCGCCCCTCGCCGACACGTTCTCAGAGGTCGAGCCGTTCAAGACCGCCGTCACCCTGTACTTCGTCCGGGCGTGGCCGTTCGTCGCCTACGCGGCGGGGCTGCTGGTGCTCAACCTCTTCGTCTACAAGGGCTTCTGCCGCTACCTGTGCCCGCTCGGCGCCGCCCTCGCCCTCCTCGGGCGGGTCCGCGTCCTCGACTGGATCCCGCGCCGGGCGGAGTGCGGCTCGCCCTGCCAGCTCTGCAAGGTCCGCTGCCGCTACGGCGCCATCGCGCCCTCCGGCCGGGTCGACTACGCCGAGTGCTTCCAGTGCATGGAGTGCGTGACGATCATCCACGATCCCGGGCAGTGCGTGCCGCAGGTGGTGGCGCGCAAGCGGGGCCGCCGCGCCGCGCCCCGGCCGGTGACCGTCGGATGAGCGCGCCGGTCCGCTTCGCGCCGGCCCGCTTCGCGCCGGCCCGGCGCCGGCTCCTCGTCGGTGCCGCGGGGCTGGCCGCGCTCGGCGGCGTCGCGGCGCTCCGCGCCGCCGCGGCGTCGCGGGGGCTGGCGCTGCGCACCCGCGCCGGCCTCGCCTTCGGCACCACCGTGGCGCTCACCGCCGCGGGACCCGACCCGTCGGCGATCGAGGCGGCCCTCGGCGACGGGTTCGCGGCGATGCGCGCCGTGGAGGCGGCCGCCAGCCTGTTCCGGGCCGACAGCGCCCTGGCCCGTCTCAACCGGGACGGGTCCCTGGAAGCGCCCGACCCGCACCTCGTCGCCCTGCTGCGCTTCGCGCTCGCCCTCGCGGCCGAGACCGGCGGCGCCTTCGACCCGACCGTCCAGCCGCTCTGGCCGGTCTGGGCCGGCGCGGCCGCCCGCGGCGAGCGCCCCGGGGCGGAGGCCCTGCGGGCGGCCTTGGCGCGGGTCGGCTGGCGGCGCGTGCGGGTCGCGACGGACCGGATCGTCCTGGAGCCCGGGACGGCCCTGACGCTGAACGCCCTGATCCAGGGCTACGCCGCCGACCAGGTCATGGCGGCGCTCCGGGCGCGCGGCATCGCCGACGCCTTCGTGGATACCGGCGAGTTCGGTGCCGCCGGCGCGCATCCGGACGGCACGCCCTGGCGCCTCGGTCTGGCCGATCCCCGCCACCCCGGCGAGGTCGCCGCCGTCCTCGCGCCGTTCACGGGCTTCGCCGCGACCTCGGGCGACTACAACATGAGCTTCTCGGACGACCGCGCGGACCATCACATCTTCGATCCGGCGACCGGCCGGTCGCCGCGCGCCCTGTCGTCGGTGACGGTGACCGCGCCGACGGGGCTCGTCGCCGACGGGCTCTCGACCGCCTGCATGGTCCTCGGCCCCGCGCGCGGCGCGGATCTCGTCGCGGCCCGTCCGGGCTGCGCCGTGCGCTTCACCGGGAAGGGCTGACCCAGCCGTCTCGGGCGCGCGGGGCGGGGGGAACCGCGCCGCGCGCCCTGCCCCCGCGGCGGCGATGGCTCTACGGAGGGTCCGATCCGCGGCGCGGGCCCTGCATGCGTCCGCACCGGAGAGGACCGTCAGGAGACGCGCGTGACCGAAGTGACCGGGCCGTACTGGCCGACGGATGACTGGGCGGGACAGGACCCGGAAGCGGCGGGGCTCGATGCCGGGCGGCTCGCGGAGGCGGTCGGCTTCGCGGAGGCCCACGAGAGCGCGTGGCCGCGCGGCCTGTACTATCCCGACGGGCGCTACGTCGGGATCGTCGAGTGGAACGAGACCGGGCCCTGGAGCGCCATCGACGGGCCGGTGCGTCCGCGGGGCGGCCCGGCGGGCGTGATCCTGAAGCGCGGCCGGCGCGTCGCCACCTGGGGCGACACGGCCCGCCCGGACATGACCTTCTCGATCGCCAAGAGCTATCTCGCGGTCCTGGCCGGCCTCGCCCACGACGACGGCCTGATCCCCGACGTCGACGCGCCGGTGCGGGACAGCGTCCCCGACCCGCTGCTCGACGGCCCGCACAACGGCGCGATCACGTGGCGCCACCTCCTGCAGCAATCGAGCGAGTGGCAGGGCACGCTGTTCGGCAAGTCCGATCAGGTCGACCATTTCCGGCAGATCGGCCCCGGCGCCGACAACAGCCGCAAGGGCGAGGCCCGCGCGCTGCGGCGCCCGGGCACCTACTACGAGTACAACGACGTCCGGGTGAACCTGCTGTCGTACTGCCTGATGCGCCGCTTCGGCCGGGCCCTCCCGGAGGTGCTCCGCGAGCGGATCATGGACCCGATCGGCGCCTCCCGCGACTGGGCGTGGCACGGCTACGGGACGGCCTGGGTCGCGGTCGCCGGCGCGCGGGTCCAGTCGGTCCCCGGCGGCGGCCACTGGGGCGGCGGCCTGTTCATCGGGGCCGACGACCACGCCCGCTTCGGCCTCCTCATCGCCCGCGGAGGCGCCTGGAACGGGCGGCAGCTCCTCTCGGAGCGCTGGATCCGCGCCATGCTGACGCCGTCCCCGACCCTCGACAGCTACGGCTACCTCTGGTGGCTGAACCGCGGCGCGGCCGCCAAGCCGCACCTGCCGGCCTCGGCCTTCAGCGCCCTCGGGGCGGGCAACAACGTGATCTGGTGCGATCCCGAGCACGACCTCGTCGCGGTCCTGCGCTGGATCGACAAGACGGCCGTCGACGGCTTCCTGCTGCGCCTCGTCGCGGCCCTGCGCCCGTAGGCGGGCCGGCGGCGCTAGCGGCCCCGGACGTGATCGACGAAGCTCCTGAGCACCGGCCGCATCTGGCGGCCGGCCGCGATATCCCGGCCGCCGCCTGCGCCTCGAACGGACAGGCGCGTCCGGCGCCGCGGCGTCCGCCCGGAGACGGCGACCGCTACGGCGCGGCCGGGCCGGCGATGGTCGGTCTCTGCGCCGTCAGAGCGCCGCGATGGTCTCGGCCATCGCGCGCGCCCGCGGCACGAGGCTTCCCACCTCCAGGTACTCCTCGGGCGAGTGGGCCTTGCCGCCGACCGGGCCCACGGCGCAGAGCGTGGGGCAGCCGACGCTGGCGGTGAAGCCCGAATCGGCGCAGCCGCCGGCGAACTCGCCGGTGACGGGATGGCCGCCGTCCGCGCTCACCCGGGCGTAGGTCTCGAACAGCGCCCGCGAGGCCTCGTCCTGCACGAGCGGCAGGAACTCGCCCTTGATGGTGAGATGCGCGGTGGTGTCGGGCACCGTCGATCCCGCCACGATCTCCGCGATCCGGCTCATGGCGGCCTCGCGGTCGGGCGGGGTCACGTAGCGCAGGTCGATCTCGCAGGTGACCCGCGGCGCCACGGTGTTCACCGACTGGCCGCCGGAGATCAGGCCGACATTCACCGTGGTGCCGCGGTCGAGGTCGGTGAGCGCGTGGAGCGCGACGGTCTTGTGGGCGAGCTCCAGGATGGCGCTGCGCCCGTCGGCGTAGTTGCCGCCGGAATGGGCAGCCCTGCCGAGCACCTCGAGGTGCATGAACACCCCGCCCTTGCGGCCGGTGACGACGTTGCCGGTCGGCCGCCCCGGCTCGGAATTCAGCACCGCGCGGGCGCCCCGGGCGGTCTCCTCGATGATCGGGCGGCAGGCCGGCGAGCCGATCTCCTCGTCGCTGGTGAACAGGCCGACGAGGGGCACCGGCGCGCCGCCGGCCCGGTGGTAGGCCGCCAGCACGAAGGCGTTCATCACGAGGCCCGCCTTCATGTCGGCGACGCCCGGCCCGTAGGCGCGGCCGTCGGCGACCCGGAACGGCCGCCGCGTCGGCTCCCCCTTCGGGAAGACGGTGTCGCGGTGGCCCATGAGCACGACCGGCCGGTTGCCGCCGCCGGACCCGGCCACGCTCGCCTTCAGCGCGTCGCCGTAGCCGTCGACCGGGATCGTCGTGACCGGGATGCCGTGGCCGGCGAGGAACTCGGCGATGCGGATGCCGACCGCGTCGACGCCCGGCTTGTCGTAGGAGCCGGAATCGATGTTCACCAGCGCCTCGAGGAGCGCCAGCATCGCGCCCTCCTGCCCGTCGAGCCAGCGGAGAACGTCGGTGTCAGGTGTGGTCATCGGGGTCCTCATACCGGGCTGCCGGGACCGTGCGGTCCGGACGTCCGTGCGAGCGGAGTGAAGCGATCCGGTCGGCGCCAGACTGCGAGAGCTGCGCCGCCCTGGGTTGCTCCGCTCGCAAGGACGGCGCCGCGCCCGCACGATCCGCCGATCTGGTCGGCCGCGCCTACTCGACCGTGACCGATTTGGCGAGGTTGCGCGGCTGGTCGACGTCTTTCCCCATGAACACCGCCGTGTGGTAGGCGAGCAGCTGGATCGGCACCGCGTACACGATCGGCGCCACCGTCGGATCGAGCGCCGGCATGGTGAAGGTCGCGAGCGTGTCCAGCCCGTGCTCGGCCGCGCCCTTGGCGTCGCCGATCAGCACGATGCGCCCGCCGCGGGCGGCCACCTCCTGCATGTTCGAGACGGTCTTCTCGAACACCGCGTCGTGCGGCGCGATGACGATCACCGGCACGCTCTCGTCGATCAGGGCGATCGGCCCGTGCTTCAGCTCGCCCGCCGCGTAGCCCTCGGCGTGGATGTAGCTGATCTCCTTGAGCTTCAGCGCGCCTTCCAGCGCCATCGGGTAGCTGGTGCCGCGGCCGAGATAGAGCACGTCCCGCGCCTTCGCGACCTCCCGCGCCAGACCCTCGATCGCCGCCTCGTGGGTCAGCGCCTCCGCCATCAGGCCCGGCGCCTTGATCAGGCCGTCGACCAGGCGCCGCTCGCCCGCCGCGTCGAGCGTGCCGCGGGCGCGCCCCGCCGCGATGGCGAGGCAGAGCAGCACGGTGAGCTGGCACGAGAACGCCTTGGTGGAGGCGACGCCGATCTCCGGCCCGGCCAGCGTCGGCATCACCACGGAGGATTCCCGCGCGATGGTCGAGGTCGGCACGTTGACGACGCTCAGCGTGTGCTGGCCCTGGGTCTTCGCGTAGCGCAGGGAGGCCAGCGTGTCGGCGGTCTCGCCCGATTGCGAGATCACCAGCGTCAGCCCGTCCTTCTCCAGCGGCGCCTCGCGGTAGCGGGCCTCGGAGGCGACGTCGATCTCCACCGGCAGGCGCGCCACCTGCTCGAACCAGTAGCGGGCCACGAGGCCCGCATAGTAGGCCGTGCCGCAGGCGGTGATGTAGACGCGGCTGAGCTTGGCGAAGTCGAAGGGCAGCGCCTCGGGCAGCATGACCCGCCCGTTCGCCATGTCGACGTAGTGGGCGAGCGTGCGGCCCACCACCTCGGGCTGCTCGTGGATCTCCTTGGCCATGAAGTGGCGGTACTCGCCCTTGTCGATCCGGTAGGCCTGCGTGGCGATCTTCTGCCGGGCGCGCTCGACCGTGGCGCCCGACGCGTCGCGGATCTCCGCGCCGCCCCGGGACAGGATCGCCCAGTCGCCCTCGTCGAGATACGTGATCGCGTCGGTGAACGGGGCGAGCGCCAGGGCGTCGGAGCCCAGGTAGGTCTCGCCCTCGCCGAAGCCGATCGCCAGCGGCGCCCCGTGGCGGGCCCCGATCAGCAGGTTCTCCTCGCCGGAGAAGAGGAAGCCCAGCGCGAAGGCGCCGCGCAGCCGCGGCAGGGCGGCGGCGACCGCCTCGACCGGCCCCATCTGCCGGTCCATGTTGCGGCTGACGAGCTGGGCGACGACCTCGGTGTCGGTCTCGGTCTCGAAGACGACGCCGTCGGCCTCCAGCTCCTGCTTGAGCTCGCGGAAATTCTCGATGATGCCGTTGTGCACGACCGCCAGGCGCGCTGTGGCGTGCGGGTGGGCGTTGGTCTCGTTGGGCCGGCCGTGGGTCGCCCAGCGGGTATGGCCGATGCCGATCGTGCCGGTGAGCGGCTCCTGGGCGAGCTTGGCCTCCAGGTTGACCAGCTTGCCCGAGGCCCGGCGCCGCGCCAGCCGGCCGTGCTCCAGGGTGGCGATGCCGGCGGAATCGTAGCCGCGGTACTCGAGCCGCCGCAGGGCCTCGATCACCTGCCCCGCCACCGCGTCGCGCCCGACGATGCCGACGATGCCGCACATAGGAGTGTCTCTCGCTGTCGCGCCCGGATGGCTACGCGCAGCGCTGCGCAAGGTCCGGGCCGCCCCGCGCCGTGCGGGGCCGAGCGGGACTTCTACCGGATCGGGACGGCGCAGGGCCAGCCCCGGTCACGCGGCCCTTCGCGCTCACGCCTTCCCGCGCCGCGCCTTCTCGGCCTGCAGCGCCGCCCGCTTCTCCCTGGCCCAGCCCGGCTTCACCGCCTGCCGGCCCCGGGCCACCGCCATCGCGTCCGCCGGCACGTCGTCGGTGATCACAGAGCCCGAGGCGACGTAGGCGCCCTCCCCCACCGAGACGGGGGCGACCAGGGCCGAGTTCGAGCCGATGAACGCGCCCGCGCCGATCGTCGTCCGGTGCTTGAGCACGCCGTCGTAATTGCAGGTGATCGTGCCGGCGCCAATATTGGCCTTGGCGCCGATCTCCGCGTCGCCGAGATAGGTGAGGTGCGCGGCCTTGGCGCCGGCCCCCATCCGGGCGTTCTTCAGCTCGACGAAATTGCCGAGCTCCGCGCCGGCCTCCAGCACGGCGTGGCCGCGCAGCCGCACGAACGGCCCGACCTTCACGCCCGCCTCCAGGCTGCTCTCGGTGAGATGCGCGAAGGCGCGCACGGTGCAGCCCTCCGCGACCCGCACGCCGGGGCCGAACACCACGTGGGGCTCCACGATCACGTCGCGCCCCAGCACCGTGTCGTGGCTGAGGAACACCGTCTCGGGCGCGATCAGCGTCGCGCCGCCCAGCATGGCGCTGCGGCGCAGCTGCGCCTGGATCGCGGCCTCCGCCACGCTGAGCTGCACCCGGTCGTTGACGCCTTGCGCCTCGGCCTCGTCCACCGGCACGACCGTGACGGGAAGCCCGTCGGCGACCGCCAGCGCCACCGCGTCGGGCAGGTAGTACTCGCCGGCGGCGTTGTCGTTGCCGATGCGGGCGAGCAGCGCCAGGGCGTGCCGTCCGGCGAGCGCCATCAGCCCGGCATTGCACAGGGTCACGGCCCGCTCGGCCGCGCTCGCGTCCTTCTCCTCGCGGATGGCGAGCACGCGGTCGCCCTCGGTCAGCACCCGTCCGTAGCCGGCGGGCGTCGCCGTCTCGAAGGCCAGCACGGCCACCGCGGCGCCGTCGGCCAGGGGCGCGCGGAGGCGCAGGAAGGTGTCGGCCGAGACGAGCGGCGTGTCGCCGAAGGCGATCACCACGTCGTCGTCCGGGTCGGCCAGGATCTCCCGGGCGGCCAGGACCGCGTGGGCGGTGCCGAGGCGCTCGGCCTGCGGGAAGACCCGGGCGCCGGGGGCCGCCCGGGCGATCTCGGCGGCGACGTCGTCGCGGCCGGGCTCGGCCACCACGGCGATCCGGCCCGCGCCCGCCGCCTGCACGGCGGCCAGGACGTGGCCGAGCATGCTGCGGCCGGCGATCCGGTGCAGCACCTTCGGCAGGTCGGAGCGCATCCGCGTGCCCTTCCCGGCCGCGAGCACGATGGCGGTGAGGCTGCGCGAGGGCGTTCCGGTCGGGGTCATCGCAGGTCCAGGCGTCGATCGAAGGCCACGACGGATGGGCCGGACGGGCGCCCGGCGCAACCCCGTCCGGAGCGATCAGCGCAGCGCCAGGGCGACGTGCTGGCTGGAGCCGTGGGCGAAACGCTCCCGGCGGCGCTCGATCGAGCTCGGGATCCGCAGGGACTCGCGGTACTTCGCCACCGTGCGCCGGGCGATGTCGACGCCCTCCCCGCGCAGCTTCTGCACCAGCGCGTCGTCGGACAGCACGTCGTCCGGCGTCTCGCCGTCGACGAGCTGCTTGATGCGGTGGCGCACCGCCTCCGAGGAGTGGGCGGCGGCGCCGGCCGCCCCGGGGATCGCCGCGGTGAAGAAGTACTTCATCTCCAGGGTCCCGCGGCTCGTGCCGATGGCCTTGTTGGAGGTGACCCGCGAGACGGTCGATTCGTGCATGCCGATCGCCTCGGCCACGGTCTTGAGGTTCAGCGGCCGCAGGTGGGTGACGCCGTGGACGAAGAAACCGTCCTGCTGGCGGACGATCTCGGTGGCGACCTTCAGGATGGTGCGGGCACGCTGCTCCAGCGAGCGGGTCAGCCAGTTGGCGTTCTGCAGCGCCTCCGACAGAAACGCCTTGTCGCCCTCCGCGGCGGCGTTGCGCGAGACGCGGGCGTAGTAGCTCTGGTTCACCAGGACCCGGGGCAGCGCCTCGCTGTTCAGCTCGACCAGCCAGGAGCCGTCCGGCGCGGCGCGCACGAACACGTCCGGAACCAGGACCTCGACGGCGCTCGACCCGAAGGCCCGGCCCGGCTTCGGGTCCAGGCGCCGGATCTCGCCCAGCATGTCGACGAGGTCCTCGTCGTCGACGCCGCAGAGGCGGCGCAGCGCGGCGAAGTCCCGCTTGGCCACGAGGTCCAGCCGCGAGACCAGCGCCTGCATCGCCGGGTCGAACCGGTCGCGCTCGCGCAGCTGGATCGCGAGGCACTCGGCGAGGTCGCGGGCCGCGATCCCGGGCGGGTCGAAGGTCTGGACCAGCGCCAGCATCCGGCCGACGAGGGCCGGGTCGGCGCCGAGGCGCTCGGCCACGCCCTCCACCGTCTCGCGCAGGTAGCCGGCCTCGTCGACGGCGTCGATCAGGAACCCGCCGATCAGCCGCTCGGCCGGATCCCGGGTCGCGAGGTCGAGCTGGCCCGCGAGGTGCTCGCGCAGCGAGGTCTCGGCCGTCAGGGTCGCCTCGAAGTCGGGGGCCTCGGCGTCGAAGCTGCCGCCGGTGCTGCCGTAGGGCGGCGGCGTCAGCGAGAGCATGTCGCCCCCGCCCGCCTCGCGCGCCTGGACGGGGCTCTCGTCGGGGAAGACGTTGTCGAGGCGCGTGTCGAAGTCGCTCTCGATCTCGCCGCGGCTCGGGTTGAGGTCGACCGAGAGCCACGATTCGGGCTCAGCCGCCTCGAACCCGTCCGACCCCGCCTCGTCGGCGTGGCCGCCCGATTCGGCGGCATCGCCCGCGGCCGGCAGGTCCGGCTCGGCGCGCTCCAGCAGCGGGTTGCGCTCCAGCTCGGCCTCGACGTAGGCCGAGAGATCGAGGTGCGACAATTGCAGAAGCTTGATCGCCTGCAGGAGCTGCGGCGTCATCACCAGGGCCTGGCCCTGACGCACTTCCAGCCGTTGCACCAAACTCATGCGAGGCCCCGATGCCCTTCCGGCGCGGTTCGCCAGCCGGAGCCACGCTGCTCACGGCATGGTTCTTGCTTGTTCCGTTGCGCTTTCTCTAGCCCGATCCGGCCCGCGCGTCAAAGCGCGACCGCGCACGCGGATGTTGGCAAGTGCACAGCGCTGCCGCGCCCGTGGCGCGTCGGCCACATCCCGGTCTTCCACCCCGCAGTCTGAAGGCAGATCTTAAAGGAAGGTTTGCGCATTCGTCCGCGCGCGTTTGCCAAGACATCCGAAAATCGCCGGCATTGGTTTGTCTGGTTGCAGACGCTTCGTCCGCTAGATGCAATATCCGCTCGCTATTGCGTGTTGATCCGAGCATGGCTCGGGGGTGCGCCCCGGTTCCCGCACCCGAGCCGGAGCGCGGATGTCGATCTCTGCGTACGCGTCTGCCGAATGCCGCATCAGAACCGCCTTCTGGCTGCCCTATCCGAGGCGGATGGCGCGCTGCTCCGGCCTCATCTCGAGGCGATCGACCTTCCTCTCGGCAAGGTGCTCGTCGAGCCGGCCGCCACGATACCGCACGCGGTCTTCATCGACACCGGCCTGTGCTCCGTGGTGTCGACCATGGCCGAGGGCGGCCGCATCGAGATCGGACTGTTCGGACGCGACGGCATGGCTGCGCCGGCGCTGCTGCTCGGAACCGACACGATCCCGTACCAGATCTTCATGCAGGTTGCCGGTCGCGGGCGCCGGATCTCCGTGTCGGCCCTGCGCGAAGCCCTGCGATCCAGCCCGTCGCTGCGCAACCTGCTGCTGCGCTACGTCCAGACCTTCCTGATCCAGGTTGCCCAGACCGCGATCGCCAACGCGGGCGCGCCCGCCGAGGAACGGCTCGCGCGGTGGCTCCTCATGTACCACGACCGGCAGGACGGCGACGATCTGTCGGTGACGCACGAGTTCCTGTCGATCATGCTCGGCGTACGCCGGCCGACGGTCACGGTCGCGATCCACACCCTCGAGGGCGCCGGCCTGATCCGGGCCCGGCGCGGCCGGATCCGGGTCCTGAGCCGCATGCGCCTGGAGGAGGCTGCCGGCCAGACCTACGGCCCGGCCGAGGCCGAGTACGAGCGCCTGATCGGCCCGCTGCGGCGCCCTCAGAGCACGCTGGCCTAGGGCGCTTCGGCCACCACGGCGCCGGCCGCGCGGCGTGCCGTCGACGTGCGGCCGGCGCATCGCGCTCAGGACGTCGTGGGCGAGGCGCTCGGCCGCGGCCCGGTCGGGCAGCTCGTCGCCCTCCCGATCGGCGATCGGCGTGCCCCGCCGTCGGGATCGGAGCGCCATTCCCCTGTCGGAGCGGAGTCGGGGCCTGAGCAGGGTGTCGGACCGGCGCGGACCACGCCGGGCGGGGGGCCGGCCGCCGCGCACCCGCCGGGAGGAGCAGCGTGCGCGCGGGCGGCCGCGGCATCGTGCGCGCCGACGCCTGCGGGTCGGACCATGCCGGCCCGATCGGACGTTCGCGCAGAGGATCCGGCGCTCCGAACGGCGTCCGCCGCACCGGGGCCTATGTCCACACTCATACATTTTTTTCGAGGGCGGCCGGATCGCGGCCCGGAGAGCCGCGTTTCCTGCCCGGTCGCCGCGACGCGAGGGTCGGGCGTCCGGTCGCGCGAGGCCATGCCGGTGCCCACACACAGGTTAACGACATCGCTCAGGTCGCGGCGCACGCTCGTCATCTGGCCGTGAGGTTCTGCGCCGTGCGCTACTTCACCGATTTCACCGACGACCGCGGGCTGTCCCGCGACGAGGAGGGGCTGCCCTTCGCCGATTGCCACGCGGCGTGCCTGTCGGCGACCGAGGCCCTGGTCGAGGCCGCGCAGGACCGGCTCCGCGTCCGGGCGGACCGGCCGGCTCCCGGCGATGCCGGCTTGGTGCTGGAGACGCGGGTCCGGGACGCGACCGGCAGCACGGTCTTCCGCGCCCGCCTCACCCTCGACCTGGACTGGCAGGCCGCCGACGGCTGAGCGCGGGCCCTACCAGCCGCAGTTCGGGATCGGCGGCTGCGCCTTGGCCATCGCCGACTTCTCGATCTGCACCATCGCGCCCCAGGCGTATTTCTGGGCGTGGGGCGTGACGTTGGCGAAGAGGCAGCCGAGCTGGAAGTGGGTCGCGCCCATCTCGCCCGCGAAGCCCATGCAGTCCAGGAAGGTCCAGGTCTTGGGTACCGGGGTCATGGACCGCCAGCGCGGCATCGCGACCGGCGAGCAGACCTTGATCGCACCGGTGCCGTCATCGGCGTTCAGCGCGTCGCCCGGGCTCTGCGCCGCGCCGGGCTGCACGGAGAGGCCGAGCAGGAGGGTCGCCGCGAGGGGGGCTCGGCAGGAGATCAAGGCGTGTCGGCTCATCGGTTCAGCGCATCGTCCACCACAGGGCCGCGAGGATCGCGAAGCCGACGACGTTGTAGAGGATCGCCCAGATCCACACACCCAGGACGGCGCGGCTCGGCTGCCGTGGCCGCGACCGACCGAGCCGCAGGCGGTTCCGGTCCTCCGGGGTCGGCCAGATCGCCGCCCGGGGAGCCTTGAGGAGCCGCGTCAGCGCCTCCGGGAGGTGCGGGCCGGGCGGTGTCTCGCCGGTCATGGCGGTCTCCGATGCGACGATGGGCCGTTCCGAGGCGGGCGGGAGCCGGACCTGTTCGGGCGACCGGCGGCCGGGCGCCGCCGCCCGCCGCTCACAGCACCGTGCCGGGTGCCTGCGGGTAGTACTGGTAGGCCCAGGTCTCGGAGAGCAGCCGGTCGCCCGATCTCAGCTGCAGACGCATCTCCACCGGATCCGGTCCCTCGGCGTAGACCTTGAGGAAGACCCGCCAGGGGCTCGGCTTGCCGTAGGGCGCCCAGGTGGCGCCGACCTCCTCGACGCTGCCGCGCGACAGGGTGAGCGCGACCGTCGCCTTCTCGGGATCGAGGCCCGACAGGGCCGCGCCCTCGAATTCCAGGACGAATTGCCGCACGAGGTTGGCGCGACCCGGCCGCCGGTCCGCATCCGCGAGCCACGCGGCCTTGGTGGCCCGGGTCGCGACGCACCGGGCGAGATCGGTGGCGACCGGCTCCGCGACGGTCCAGCGCAGCCGGTAGGCGAAGCTGCGGTCGGACCCGGCCTTCGGCGCGTCGTCCGGCACCCAGAGGGCGACGATGTTGTCGTCGGTCTCCTGGTGGGTCGGGATCTCGACGAGCTGGACGCTGCCGCGGCCCCAGTCGCCCTGCGGCTCGACCCAGATGTCGGGCCGGTTCTCCTCGAAGCCGTCGTCGATGTAGGTCTCGTACGCGCGGTCGCGCTGGAGCAGGCCGAACCCCTTCGGCGACCGGTCCGCGAAGGCGCTGACGCTGAGGCGGGGCGGGTTGTTGAGCGGCCGCCAGATCAGCTCGCCGGACCCGGTCTGCATCAGCAGGCCGTCGGAATCGTGCACCTCGGGACGCCAGTCGCTCGCGAGGAAGCGGCTCATGCCCTCCGAGTACCAGAGCATCGAGGTCAGGGGCGCCATGCCGAACCGCTCCACCGCCTCACGCATGTAGACCGTGCAGGCGACGTCGATGACGACGTGCGGCTCCTTCCGGGCGACGAACCGGTAGGCGCCGGTCAGGCTCTGGCCCTCGAGGAGCGCCAGCACGGTCACGGCGCCGTCCGAGGCCGGGCTGACGTAGAAGCGGGTGAAGACCGGGAACTCCTCGGTCTTCCCGGGCCCGGGCGCCGTGTCGATCGCGATGCCCCGGGCCGAGGCGCCGTACTGGGCACCGTCCCCGGCGGCGCGGAAGTAGGACGCGCCCAGGAAGGCCAGCCAGTCGCCGTCGTCGCCCGGCTGGCCCGCGGGCGCCTTCTGGAACCGGAATCCCGCGAAGCCCGCCCCGTCCGGGACGTCCTTGGCCGGATTGCCGGGCGGGTAGGTGAAGAGGTCGTGGGCGTACAGCACCTCGCGGGCCTGCCCGCCCTCCAGGGCGTAGACCTTCACGGGGTGACGGAAGAAGTTGCCGAGGTGGAAGAAGGTCACCGGGTAGGGGCTGTCGGCGAACAGGGCGTGGCCCGGCGGGTAGCGGATCTCCTGGAGCGGCCCGTAGGTCAGGGCGTCGAGGGCCGCCGAGGCGGGGGCCTCCGGCGGCGGCGCGTAGGGGCGGTCCCGCAGCGTCCGGGCGAGGTCCTTCAGCCGGTCGAGATCCATGGGCTCCGGCGGCGCCAGGCGCGGCCTGCCGGCGGCCCGGGCGAGGCCGGGATACGGCGCGAGGGCGAGGAGCCCGATGGCGGTCAGGACGCGGCGCGTGATCAAGCTGGAACCCCCCGATGCGGCCGGGCCTCGCGACCCGCGCCGCCCTCTAGCCACGCCGGCGCGGCGGCGCAATTTCCCGGCCCGCGGCTCAGCTCCGCGGACCGCAGCTGCCGGTGCTGCCGTCGGTCGTCCAGAGGTTGGCACCGCCTCCCGGCGGGCACTGCCCCGGCAGCGCCAGGGTGATCAGCTTCGCGAAGGTGCTGGCCTCGTCCTCGCCGTAGCCGATCTCCCCGACCATGCGCCCGGTCCTGTCGAACAGCGCCACAGTGGCGGAATGCTCCATCGTGTAGTCGCCGTCCTTGGTCGGCACGCGCTTGTAGGCGACGTGGTAGGCGTCGGCCATGCGGGCGACCTGCTGCGGCGTGCCGACGAGGCCGCGGATCCGCGGATCGAACGAGGCCAGGTACTCCCGCAGGGCGTCGGGCGTGTCGCGCTCCGGGTCGAGGGTGACGAAGACGACGTTGAGGCGGTCCGCGTCGCGACCCATCCGGCCGAGGGCGGCCGACAGGGTCGCGAGCGTCGTCGGGCAGACATCCGGGCAGTGGGTGAAGCCGAAGAACAGGACGGACGGCTTGCCGCGGAGATCGGCCTCGGTCACCGGGCGGCCGTCGACATCCGCCATCGTGAACGGCCCGCCGACCTTCCGGGGATGGCTGAACCGCGAGCCCTGCTGGAGGACGATCGCCCCGGTGCCGGTGGCGACCACGGCGATGAGGGCGGCGGAGGCGATGAGGGCGAGAGGGCTCGGTGCCATGCTGTGACCTGCGACGGCGCGTCGAAGCGGACGGTATCGATGCGGCCAATATGGGGTCCGTGTCGACCGGCGTGAGGCCCGGCGCGCCGTGCGGGACCGGGCACCGAGCCGGGAACGGCGCCGGGAACAGCGCCAGGAACACGCCCGGGCGAGGCCGGTTGGCCAGGATACGGGCGGTCGCGCCATCCGGTGCCGGGACGCCCGTGGCCGCGCCGGGATCGGTCGATCCCGTCGGGCCCCGGCCGGGCCGCGCGCCCGACCGTCCCTTCCGCGACCGTGTACGGGAGCCGCCCCAGATGGCCCAGCAGATCCCCGTCGACCCGCAGGCCCGGGCCGACGATCCCCGCCGCGACGCCGAGCGGGACGACGCGACCCACGCCATCGCCGACGACGTCGCCTACCAGCGCCACGTCCTGGTCAACGTCGTGTTCGTGGGGGCCCCCGGCGCGGGCGACCGGGGCTGGGTCCTGATCGATGCCGGCGTGATGGGCGCCAAGCGCGGGATCCAGGCCGCCGCCCGGGCCCGCTTCGGCGCGGGGGCCCGGCCGGCCGCGATCGTCCTGACCCACGGCCATTTCGACCATGTCGGCGTCCTGGAAGACCTCGCGGAGGAATGGGATGTCCCGGTCTACGCGCACGTCCTGGAGCGGCCCTATCTCGACGGCAGCGCCGCCTACCCGACGCCGGATCCGAGCGTCGGCGGCGGCCTCCTGGGTCGCCTGTCGCCGCTGTTCCCCACCCACCCCGTCGACGTGTCCGGGCGGCTGCACCACCTGCCGGAGGACGGTTCGGTGCCGCCCCTGCCCGGCTGGCGCTGGATCCACACGCCGGGCCACGCGCCCGGCCACGTCTCGCTCTGGCGCGAGTCCGACCGGACGCTGATCGCGGGCGACGCCTTCATCACCACGGCGCAGGAATCCGCCTACGCGGTCGCCACGCAGGCGCCGGAACTGCACGGGCCGCCGATGTACCTGACGATCGACTGGCCGGCGGCGCGCGCGTCGGTGCGGGCGCTCGCAGCGCTCGCCCCGGAGCGGGTCATCACCGGGCACGGCCGGCCGCTGCAGGGGCCCGAGATGCGCCGCGCCCTCGACGCCCTGGCGGAGGATTTTGACCGGGTCGCGGTCCCGGAGACGGGCCGGTTCGTGGAGCACCCGCTCGGGGCCGCCGACGGCTCCGCCTACCGGGCGCCGCGCTGACCCGCGCGACGCCGCGCGGGCGGCGTCCCACGCCTCACGAGGCCCGCGCCAGATCCGGGAACGGGGCCGGGGATCGCGCGGCGGCGAGCACGTCGTCCATCTCGGCCTTCGGCATGGCGTGGCCGAACAGGTAGCCCTGGCCGAAATGGCAGCCCTGGTCGGACAGCCAGTCGAGGCTGGCGTCGGTCTCGATCCCCTCGGCGGTGGTGGAGAGGCCGAGGCTCGCCCCGAGCTTGATGATGGCGTCGACCAGCTTCGCCCGCTCGTCGCTCATCGTGATGGCGTCCACGTAGCTGCGGTCGATCTTCAGCTTGTCGAACTTGAGTTCGCGCAGGTGGTACAGGCTGGAATAGCCGGTTCCGAAATCGTCCAGCGCGATGCGCACGCCGAGTTCGCGCAGGGACAGCAGGGTCGTCCGGGTCGCCTCCAGGTCCTGGATCAGGGCACTCTCGGTGATCTCGACCTCCAGGCGCTGCGGCGGGAAGCCGGTCTCGGTCAGGATCCCCAGGATGCGCTGGGCGAGCCACGCGTCCTGGAACTGCTGCGGGGCGATGTTCACCGCCAGGATCAGGTGGGGCGGCCAGGCGCGGGCATCCAGGCACGCGCGGCGGATCAGCGTGTAGCTGAGATCCGCGATCATCCCGGTCTCCTCGGCCACCGGGATGAACTCGCTCGGTCCGACCAGCCCGCGCGACGGGTGGCGCCAGCGCGCCAGCACCTCGACGCCGACGATCTCCCGCTCGGGGAGCGACACCACCGGCTGGTAGAAGGGCTCGATCGCGCCCGTCTCGATGGCGCCGCGGAGTTCCGTCTCCATGCGGGCGCGGGCGCGCAGCTCCGCGTCCATGGCGCTGCGGAAGAACCGGAAATTGCCGCGCCCGTCCTTCTTGCCCTGGTACATGGCGAGGTCGGCCGCGTGCAGGATCGCGTCGGCGTCCCCGTGCTCGGCCGACACCGCGGCGACGCCGACCGTCGCGCCGACCTTGAGGTCGTTCTGGCTCCACGTCACCGGCTCGGCGATGCGCCCGATGACCGCCTGGGCGAGACGCCTCAGCGCCTCGCTCTCGTAGCGGAGCGGGACCAGCATGGCGAACTCGTCGCCGCCCAGCCGGGCCGCCAGGCCGCCCGACGGCACGAGCTGCTGGAGGCGCTCGGCCACGGCGCACAGGACCGCGTTCCCGGCCGCGTGGCCGTAGAGGTCGTTGACCGGCTTGAACCGGTCGAGGTCGATGAGCAGCACCGCCGCGTCCCCGGCGCCCGACGCGTGCGCCCGCTCCACGGCGTCGATGAAGCGGCGGCGGTTCGCCAGACCGGTCAGCCCGTCGTGCCGGGCGATCGCCTCGGCCTGCGCCGCCGCGGCGGCGCGCTCGAGCATGAGCCGCCGGAGGATGATCGACTTGCGGATGCTGGCGCCCCACTGCGCCACGCCCATGCAGGCGGCGAGCAGGAGGAGATCCGTGAGGTTGTAGGTGGCGACCAGGGTGTTGAGATACGCGAAGGTCCCCAGCGTGACGCCGACGAACCAGATCCCGACGCCGATCACGAGCAGGCACAGGGTCTCGTACAGCTCGCCGCGGCCCCAAGCTTTCGACGTCTCGATCGGCATGGTCAGGACCCGGTTTCCAGCGTCAGCGCGAAACATGCTGTCCGCTCATGCGCTGTAAAACAGCCTCCGGACGCGGGCGCCTATCTACATCGTTACGTGACTTTGTCTTGGTTTAATTTGAATTAAAGCCTGCACCACTCTCCGGCGCGTGCGGCTCGATCACGCGCAGGTGTCCCACCGCGCGGGAATTTGCCGCACAAGCCCTGGTCACACCCTCGGCGGTCCGGCACCGGACCGGCGCCGTCACGCCTCGCCGACGGCGTTCGGACGTTGCGCGCCTGCGCGGCTCTCCTGGAGGGCTGCGGCCGCCTTGACGATCGACAGGATCCCGCCGCGGGTCGTCTCGTCGGTGATGCTGGTGAAGGCCAGAACGAGTTCCATGACCTTCGGATCCTCGAACAGGGCTGCGGGCCCGACGCGTCCGCCGCCGGTGTCCCGCGGATCGGCGAAGAAGGTGTCCACCGGCACCTTCAGCAGGTCGGCGATGGCCTGAAGCCGCCCGGCGCCGATGCGGTTGCGCCCCTTCTCGTACTTCTGAACCTGCTGGAAGCTGACGCCGATGGCCTGACCGAGGTCGGTCTGGCTCAGGCCCTGTGCCACGCGCAGCGCCGCGATACGGCCGCCGATCGTGCGATCGGTCTCGGTGGCGGACTTGGGCTTCGGGGAGGACGACATCGGACGGAAACCTTCGGCATGCGGGACGGGGGCGACTTACCGGGTGTCGCGGTAAAAAACACAACCAAAAACTGCTTAGTGCACCAATAAGTTGCGCAAGTCCTAGTTGCACCGGGCGCATGGCTTGGCTGTTGGTTGTACGCCCACGGTCATCGAAACCGCAATGGCGGGCGGTGTCTGTCACGCGGCGCACAATTCATCGCGACCGTTCCACCGGTTTTCGCCCAGGCGCGAGGCCAGTCAGCCGCTCTACAGGACGACTCGGCGGAGATCGGGCGTCGCGATGTAAAGTACCGACATCGTGGATGATCGTCGCGCGCAGCCACGGATGTGTGAAGCCGCGCACCGCGTCGAGGAATTCCGCCCGCCGCTTCTTCGCAAGACAGCGGCGCCGCGCGCCGTGAGCGGGAATGTCGACGCCGGCAAGGCGCGGTCGCTATTGTCGCCAGGATACTGCGGTTATCGTAGGTCCAAACACTTTGTGTTCCGATCGTGAAAATCTATGAAATGATGTATTCAACGGCCAAGCCCTGCGGTACGGTCGGCTTCCCATCACAGCGCCGGCGTCGATGACCGATCTTCTCGCGACCTTCCAGGAGCCGACCGCCTCTGCCGGGCAGGCCGAGCCGGTGACTGAGAGGTCAGCCCTGCGGGCGCATATCGCGCGGATCCTGCGCAAGCTCCCTTCCGCCAAGGCGGCAGGCGCGGCGCGCTGATGGCCTCCGGGCCGTCATTCGGTCCCCGGCCCGTTTGAACTGCGACTTGCTCCGTGTGGTTGAGCCAGTGTCACTCCTGACAACGACACGGCGGGAAGACCACGTATGATGTCTGAATCCGGTTTCCGGCTCGGGGCCGCACGTCCGGCTTGGCGCATGGCGGCGGCCGTCGCGGCCGGGTTGGGCGTCGGCTCGCTGACCGGCTCTCTCGCCGATGGCGCCCGTGCGGCCGAGGCGATGCCCTCCGTCGACCTGACGATGACCGCGGAGAACGGAGCCGCGACATGCGCGCCCGCCGAGCTGCGTCTGCCCGCCGAGTCGGATGTCAGCATCCGGGTGCAGAACAAGTCCACGAGTCAGATCGTCCTGACCGCGCCCCAGATCTTCGAGAACAAGAACGTGCTCCACCACGACGGCGACGTCGTGCACGTGGCCAGCAACGACGGCTATACGGTCAAGCAGAACGGCCAGGGCGAGATCCGCGTGCGGACGATCGCGGCCGGCCAGTATCCCTACGGCTGCACGAGCGTGAACGACAGGTCCCAGCCATTCCGCGGAACCCTGACCCTCAGCCCGGCGGCGCGCTAGCGGCCCGCCGCGTCGGTGTGGAGGCGCTCGGCGACCGGAGAAGGACCGGGCCCCGGCTGGCCCACGAATCCGAGACGGGCCGGACCGACCCGATCTCGCCGGACGCGACGGCCTCCACGGTCGCGCGCCTCGCCGAGCATGCTCGCGGCTGCGCCGCTCGGCGAGAGGCCCCTCGCCTCGGCGCGTTCTGCCGGCGCACCGGTCCGGGCGTACTCCATGGCGAGCGGCTCCTCGGAGTAGACGTGCTCGCCGGCCTCCAGGGCGGCCTCGGTCACCACGCAGCGGCAGGGTTCCGTTCCCGACCCTCATCGACTGGGCGTCGGATCCGCTTTCGGATCGGTCACTGGCCGGTTCGGGTGCCCGAATGCGGCGCGCCCGGATGGATTGTACACGGCGCGGTCGCCGAAAACGGTGGCGCACTTCGGTCGAACAGGCGTTTAACGCTCCGTTTACCGTGCTGTCCGAGAGTTCCAGCCTCAACCGGAGCCCCTGAACAGTCATGCTTGATGTCGCGTTCTGGTGGTGCGTGGCCGTGGCGCTGACCGGATCGGTCGGCCTCGTCGGCCTGGCCCTCTTCACTGGACGGGGCGCCCGCTCGCGGCCGCGCGGCGTCAGGCTGGCCCGGACCGAGCCCCTCGTGCTCCGTCACTTCGGGCGCGCGTAGATCGGCGGCCACCGGCCCGACGACGGACGTCCGAGATCTGTCGGTTCGCGGCCGGTTCGATCTCGGGTCGGCACGGTCCGGCCGGCCCGGACGACGCGAAGATCCGGATGGCGCGAAGATCCGGATGGCGCTCGGCCGGGCCCGTGCGGCCGATCGCTTGTCGCGGACGAGGAATGGTCGGCGCGGCGGCATCCGAACTCCGGACTCCCAGGGTCACGATTTCGAAGGGGGGGAACGGCGCCTGTCGCTGGGCCTCACTCGGCGCGGCCGCAGCACATGCGGAGCATCAAGTCTCTGTAGATGGCCTGCGCCTCCTCGATCCGTTCCACGAGGCAGTACTCATCCGTCTTGTGGCACTGCGCCGCTTCGCCGGGGCCGACGATCAGCGTGGCGACACCGTCAAAAGCCGGCACGAGAGCCGACGCATCGGTGAAGTAGGGTGCCCCGGCCGGTTCCGCCGCTGCCCCCGTCCGCTCTCGCAGCAGCGCCAGGAGCGGGGCAGCGGACGGATCGTCCGGCTCGGTCGCGAAGCCCGGGAAGCTCGTGACGATCCGGATCTCGGCCTCGGGTCCGAAGAGGCGGCCGAGTTCGACGACGAGCGCCGCGTGTCTCTGATCCGGGAGGGTCCGGATATCCACGGTGAACTCGGCGCAGTCAGGGACGGAGTTGATATTCTCTCCACCGCGGACGGTGGTGACGCAGGCCGTGGCGCTGCCCAGCAGTGGATGACGGGCGCCGAGATCGTAGCCTTCGAGCCTCCGGATCCACTCCGCGACCTTGCTGATCGCGTTCTCGCCCTCGTGCGGCATCGAGGAATGCGCCGTCCGCCCGCGCGCGGTCACGACGACGCGGAGAGAGCCCTTATGGGCGAAGAGGGCGGCATTCGACGTCGGCTCTGCCACGATCAGGAGTTCGGCTGGCCCGAGACCCTTCTCGCGGGCGACATGGAATGCGCCCTCGCATCCGGTCTCCTCTCCGGCGGTGATCACGAGCGTGATACCGCGGTGAAAGCTGCGCCCGTCCTCGATCAAGTTGCACGCAGCCGCCACGAACGCGGCCACGCCCGCCTTCATGTCGCTGGCGCCGCGGCCGTACAGCCGGCCATCCTGCACGATCCCGTCGAAGGGAGGGAATTGCCACTCGTTCGACCCGAGTGGCACGACGTCTATGTGCCCAGTGAAGCAGAGCGGCTTGCCGTTGGCCGTCCCAGGCATGCGCGCGACCAGCGTTGGCCGATCCCTGGCGAATTCGTAGCTGACGACATCGAACCCGTATCCGGTCAGCAGGCGAGCGATGAACTCGGAACATTCCTTCTCCTCACCCGGAGGATTGATCGACCGGAACCGGATGAGCTGCTTCGCGAGGTCGACAGCGTTGAGGGGCATCGGTGCTTCCACGTGAAATTTCGCGCCGTTGCCGACGGCGGTCTCCAGGGCACGCGTGTCGAGACGACGACCCTGCAGCTTCATCGGCGATGGACCGCGCTCGGGAGGGCCCGAGCGGTTCGGGCGACCGGGCTGGGTCGCCTGCGGAATGACCGCTCGTTGTGGGGAGCGGTCTGCCCGCTGCGAGTGGAGCATGCATCGGAGCGGCCGTCGCGATCCGATCCGCCTGCGACACTCATCGGGCGCGGGAGAATGAAGTCTCTTCCGCGCACCGGCGAACGAGGAACGCGTGCATTCGCCGCGCGGGCCGCCGAAATCTCGCCGGAAACGTTGAGCCAGAGAGCGATTTCGCGCGAACCACGCGATATTGGGCGACGGTGAAAACGGACGAAATCCGGCGTGGTTCCGAGGACAATGGGAATATATATTCTCACACAAATTGATGTACGTCATGAAATCCTGTTATAGCATGTTTAAGATGATGGGCATCGTCGGCTGACTCGCGACAGGTGTCGGCGACTGGGAGAGCCGTGCGCTTCCACCTGCAAGGCGAAGGTGGAGCGACATGCCGTCAGCCCCCGATAGGCAAGTGACATCAGCTCTCATTCGCAAGTTGGAAAGCATCACCGCCCTCTCCGAGGTCGAGCGTGAGGCCATCCAGAGCTTGCCCGTGAGGACGCAGGTCTTCGGCGCGCACCAGGACATCGTGCGCGACGGCGACACGTCCTCGCAATGCTGCCTGATCCTCGACGGCTGGGCCTGCCGCTACAAGCTGCTCAACCAGGGCAAGCGGCAGATCCTGTCGTTCCACGTTCCGGGCGATATCCCGGATCTGCAGAGCTTGCACCTGCCGACCATGGATCACAGCCTCGCCACGATGAAGCACACGACCGTCGCTTTCATCTCGCATGAGAGCCTGCGCGCTCTGACCGCACGCTTGCCCGATCTCGCCGCGCTCCTGTGGCGCGATACCTTGATCGACGCGGCGATCTTCCGCGCCTGGATGACCGGCTTGGGCCGCCGTTCGGCCGACGAGCGGATCGCACACCTGTTCTGCGAGATGTACCTGAAGCTCCAGGCTGTGGGGCTCGCCGGCGATTACCGCTGCCCGATGCCGATCACGCAGATGGACCTGGCGGATGCGCTGGGTCTCACGCCCGTCCACATCAACCGCGTGCTCATGGGTTTGCGCAGCCGAGCCCTGATCACGCTCCGCAGCCGCACGCTGGTGATCGAGGCGTGGGAGGAATTGATGGAGGTTGCTGAGTTCGACCCCCGGTACCTGCATCTGGACAGGCGCGCTGCGTGAGGCTTCGCCTCCACCGACCGTCCGCCTTCGGGGCGGGGCGATGCCGCTCCGAATACCCGGGTGGGTCGTTGGCAGCCGCGGGGAGCGTTCTCAGCGGGGTGCGCGCCAGCGTCCAGTCTCAGTGGGTCTCGCCACTCGCCAAGCCGTTGGCCTCCGGCCGTGCCAGCGCGCGGCTCGCTCCCTGAGCGGCGCCGGTCTCCTGGTCGGAGGCCTCGGGGCCGCGCGAGGCTCGGAGACGGTCGGATGCGTGGCCACGGGCTTCGGCTACCCGCCGCGCCCAGCAGTGCACAGACCGCGAGGAGAGCGTGAGTCGCCCCATGGGCGGTTCTGGCGCCCCGTGGTTCCCCGTGCGCCGTCCGTTCCGCCTCGGCCTGCGGGCGGACTGGCGGCCGTTGATGGAGAAGCCTTGTTGCCCGAAGGCTCTAATGGTCGGAGTGGCGGGATTCGAACCCACGACCCCTAGTCCCCCAGAACAAGATCCTTCGAAAATATTGTGTTTGGCGTCAGTGCTTTACGCTACTTCCGCGCGCGGCGTGGGTGGGAAACGTGGTTGTTCTTTGCGATCTGGGCCTCTTCCATCGCTTCGACGCCGGTCCGGATATCCTCGACCAAAACGTGGGCGTAGCGCATCGTCGTCTCGATGCGGGAGTGGCCGAGCTGCTTCTGGGTGAGCTTGAGGTTCCCGGTAGCCCGGACCAGCCGCGTGCCCATGGTGTGGCGGGTGTCGTGGCGGCGGAAGCCCTCCGCGATTCCAGCGTCGCGGACGTGCCGCCGCCAGTGCGACTTGAAACCGTTGTCGGTGATCGGGTGGCGCTTCGGTTCGAGCGGCTTGCCGTCCGGTCCCTTGCCGGGGCGAGCCTCGGCGTAGGTGAACACGTGGGTCGGGTGATGACCGACGGCCTCGTCGATGATCGCGAGCTGCCGCGGCGTGAGCGGCATCGTGTAGAACCGGGCCTGTCCGTCCTTGCCCTTGTTCTTGATGCGGACGAGCATGCTGAGCCGGTCGACCTGGGCCCAGGTCAGCAGCGCGCCCTGTGCCCGGCAGCCGGTGGCTATCATGAACCGGAAGAGCCGGCCGTAATCGGGGCCGAGCGCCTTGATGATACGCTTCTCCTCGTCAACGCTGGCCTCGCGGACGCGCTCCTCCGGCTCGCGAAGGCGAAAGTCGCCCCACTTCGGAGACATCACCGGGTAGCCCCAGACATCTCGGGCGCGCAGGAACAGCTTGCGGAGCGGGTCGACCGCGTAGCGGTTCACCGTCGCGTTCTGGACCGTGTCGGACGGGATCTCGCGCAGCCGACGCGAGTCCTTGTCTCGCACGACGCGGATGCCGCGGCGCCGCGCCACCATCTGAGCGATCTTCTGGCCGGTGATCTCGGTGAGCAGCGTATCCTCGCCGAAGTGGTCCATAATCCACTCCAGTGATCGCCACGTCGTCGCCGGTACCGCGTGATGCTTGCCGACCTCTTCCCAGTAGAGCGCAACCAACACCGCCATCGTCGGCGGCTCCTTCCCGCCCCACTCCTGGCGCTGCTTCTTGACCGCCGCCCTGTTCGCCTTGGCTTCGGCCTTCAGCTGCTTTTCGGTGAGCTGCGCGGCACGCCGCTCAGTCTGGCCCGTAGAGAGGCGATATCGGTCACCTTCGATCCAAAACTCGCACCAGTAGGCCGACGCGTCGGGACGCTTATAGACGGACATTCCGATCGCCTCTGATCGTGAAGGTAATCGAGCAGGTCGCTGAGCAGGAATCGGCGGAGCTTCCGCTTCTCCCCAGTCCCCCGCAACACGTATTTGATCCGGCCCCGGTCGACCTCGCGGCGGAGCGTCTTCTGGTCCATCTCTAGGGCGGAGGCGGTCTCCTGGAGGGTGAGAGTCGTGCGCCCGTCGAAGGCCGCGGCGAGGCGGCTCGGCACCGGCAGACGTTCGGTCATTCCCCTCCTCCGAGGTAAGGCAACAGCGGTGTCAGCTCGCGCTTCTCGTGCGCGAGTCTCATGTCCTCGCGGACAGCCTCGCCGAAGGTGACGCTCGCGCCGGGTGGCACCGTGTTGGCGAGGAACTCGTCCTCGAACACCACGATGCCGACTTCCACGGCCTCCAGCTTGGCCTTGATGACCAGGGCGAGCGCCCGCCAACGCGATCGGCAGGCCTGTTCCCATGCGGCCTCGGCGACGCTGGCAGAGCGCACCTTGCCGGTCTCGGTCAGCACGAACTCGCCGGCCTTCGGGTCCGGCATCGCGAGCCGGAAGAGGATCCGCCGGCCGCGCATCGTGAAGTGGATCGCGGCCTGCGTGTCGCTCTCCATGTGGGCGAACTCGCTGGCGCCGTAGCGCCGGACGGTCGTCCGGATCTCGGAGATGCTGCGGTCCATCGGGACCGAGGTGTCGGCGGCGTAGCGGCGGTTCACGCTGCCCTCCCGCTCGTGTCCTCGGTCGGCCGAATTATGCCGTCGACCGGCTTCCCGGCCTTGGCTCGGATCGCCTCGATGTCCGCGACCATCTTGCTTCGCCCGCGCTGCTGCGCGTCGAAGTAGGAGGCCCCGTAGCGGTCGGTTTCCAGCGCGCCGGCCTGGATCGCCAAGGCGCGTTTGCCCTTCGCGATGTCGAAGTGGATCCACGAGGCGTTGCGGTGCTTCCCGAACGAGAGATCCGGGTGGCCCTGGATCCACTTCCGGTCGACGCCAATGAGGTCCACCATCGCCAGCAGCTCGTCCAAGCTGTCGGCCCAGAGGTGGCACATCATCATGCGCCCGAACGGAAAGATGGGCTGGTCGACGTAGCAGCTCATTCCGCGGCCTCGGCGATCGGCGCGAGCTGGTCGATGTTGCGCGCGTGGACGGAGAAGGTGACGGCCACGACCCACGGGTTTTCCTCCCACGCGTCGGCGCCGTTGATGCTGCGCCAGAGCGCCTCGAAGGCATGGGTCGCCGTCTCGAAGTAGCCGCCGAACCGGCACGCGGCGCGGCTGTCGGCATGTGAGAGGGTCGGATCGTAGAAGCCGCGGCCAGACCGAAGGCGCTCGATCCCTTCCGCGATCGCGTCCGCCTCGCTGATGCCCTGCAGCCGCTCGACCCGGACGTCGGTCACCAGGAGCGTGAGGCGCGAGGCCCAGCGTGGCATGAACAGCGACGGCCGGCGCTTGCCGAATACCCAGAGCGGGTTCCGGTTCTCGGGGTCGGCCTCGTAGGTCACTTTCGACCGGTCGTCGGCGAGATCCCGCGGCTTCAGGCAGTCGACCTTCTGGAGCGTCCGCCACGACTCTCTCACCCATAGCCGATCGCCGACCTGCCAGGGCAGCCGCATCCAGTAGTGCTCGCCCTCGGCATCTACCGGCCACGCGCGCAGGGCCCGCCGCGGGGTCTGCTCCGGCTCGCTCCAGCGCCAAAGCCTGGACGGGACCCAGCGGTGCTCGACGTTGAGCATGTCGGGCTGCTGGCAGAACGTCGCCCAATCCGGCGGCTGCGGCTTCAGGATCCGCCGCGTCTGCGTCTTGCCGGTACCAGGCTGGTGCGCCTCGCGGAGCAGGGCCTGGACCATCGGCGCGCTGAAAAGGATGGGACGGTCAGCCACGGGCCACCTCCGGGAATCCGTTGTGCTCGACACCGTCGAGGAGACGGCCGGCGGCCTTCTTGCCGAGTTGCTTCAGCGTCAGCGGGGGGCCGAGCACGTCATCCATGCGCGTCGGGATCGCGATCTTGATGGTGCGCGTGCCTGGGCCGACGAGGGTCTGGATCTCGCCGAGGTAGGCACTGCGGGCTGAAGGGGCGGCGTCAAAGGCCGCGCCCGGCCCCCACGAACCCCATTGCTTGAACAGGTACGCCACTCCCGCGGCCGCGCAGGCGTCGCGGATCTGGCGCGCCCAGTCCGGGTGCATCGGCCGGGCGCCGGGGCCGCTCTCGCCGCCCACGATGATCCAATCGAGACCGCTCGTCTTCGGCAGCGGGTTCGGTGATGAGGCGATCATGTGTGGCGAGTAGCGAGCCCCATGAAAGCCCGTCAGCGCATCCACGAAGAAGGTTGTCTGCGGGGCATCACAGGGGATCGCGATGTGGCGGAAGTCGATCGGTCCCAGCAGCGGCTCTGCCGACACGAACCGCACCGCGGCCGGCGTCGCCAGCAGGTCCGGCACGCGCTCGTCGGCGCGACGTTGGTCCTCGGCCGAGACGCCCAGCCAGACATTCGGGAGCGGCCATGTCCCGCAAGCGCCGATCGCGCGGCTGCGCCACTTCCCGTCGACCGGCTCCATCGTCCAAGCTGGCGCGACCAGACGGAGGACGTCACCGACGACGTTCCAGGCGATGTGATTGCGGACGTCCTGCTTGCCGCCGCCCGGGCCGCGGGTAAGGTAGGCCCGCATCCGGTCCGCCCGCTTCGTCAGCACCTGGAAGGTGTGCTGCGGGCAGAGGGCCATCACGGCGAACACGCGGTCGATCCACTCGTCCGGCACGTCCTCGTGGAAGAGGTCGGACATGCTGTTGACGAAGATGCGCCGCGGCCGCTGCCAACGGAGCGGCAGCGTCAGCGCGGCCTCGACCAAGCGCATGTCGCCGGTCCAGACCGCCTTCCCGTTCACGACCCGGGTGAGGCCCGCGTAGGGGCTGACCCGGCCGAGAGCGGCCATCATTAGCTCCTGCCGGCGAGCAGTCGGCATAGCATAGCAGTGCGTGCAGCCGGGCGATTTCAGCGAGCAGCCCGCGATCGGGTTCCAGGTCGCGTCGGTCCACTCGATGGATGAGGTCTCAGCCATCAGTTGAACCCTCCCGGCATCATGTCCTCGTCGAAGTCGCGATCCGCCGCTGCCCGCTGGCAGGAGCCGCAGAGCGTGGTCGGGTCGTCCTTCTGGTGAGCGCAGGGCGCGAATGCCGACCGGCAGCCATCCGCGAGCGCGACCGGCCGGGCTGGGCCGCTCTTCGCGAGAGCGTCGAGCACGTCCTTCCGCCCCTGCTCACGGGCCGCGGCCATGAGCGCCAGCAGACCCTCCTCATTCGAGGCGTAGGCCGGAAGCGCGAGATACGGCAGCTGCTCCTCGCTGGTCTCCTCGAAGCCGTGCTGGCGCGCGGCCTCAAGCCAAAAGTCGCGCTCCTCGGTGCCGGGCGCGGGCACGGTGACGCTCACGAGCGGCGCTATGCCATGCCCCGCGCTGATCTCGGCCTCGGACGCCGGCAGGAAGTCGATCAGCCACTGCCGGAGCGCGAGCACCTCGGACGCCTCGATGCGCGCCACGTAGAGGTCGCGGCCCTCCTCGTTGATGAGGTCCAGCTCCTCGTCCTTGAAGACCAGCTCCAGCGAGCCGTCGCGGAGGTGCAGGGTCGCGGACATGCCCTCCACGCCGGCGCAGGCGTGGGTGTAGTATGGCCGGCGCTTGTCCCCGTAGGCGGCCGGTGCAAGCTTCCGGGCGACCACCTTCAACGCGGCGCTCCGGGCCATCGCGTCCTTGAGCCCGGCGGCGATGCCCGGCGCGCCTGCCTCCAGGCTCTCGCGGATCAGCAGGAACACCGCGGGATAGGCGCCATCCGAGAACGGCTCGACCGGGAAGGGCTGGTGGCCGGAGAGCAGACCGATGCTCTCGGCCGCCCGCTTCAGCGCGTAGTTCTTCGCGACCTGGTCGTCGGTCGCTGCCGCCCGCTTGAGGGCCTGCTGGACCGCCGGATAATCGTCGGGCGGGATCGCGGCGACGTCGCGCGCCGAGATCTCCGGCTCGCGCGTGATGGTGCTGGACTCGGCCATGCTGCTACTCCGCGGCTTCGGGGATGGGGGTGAGAGCGGCGGCGGCGACGTCGCGCGGCCACGCCCAGATCTTCATGCGGCGCCCAAGACGGCCGGTCCGGCTATCGGGCCCGCCGCCACCGCCGCGACCGAGCAGCAGCCAGCCGTCGAAGCGGTAGAGGTCACCCGAGTGCAGGGCCTCGTCCTGGTAGGAGATCGCCAGCGCGCGGCCGTGCGCGGCGGCGATCGCCGGGAACAGCATCTCGCGCCACAGGCGGAGCATGGGCCGGCAGAGACCGGGCCGGGCCGCGCAGAGACGGATGAGCTCGACGCACGCCGCTCGGCGGATCCCGGTCTGCCCGACCACCTCACGGACCGTCTCGCCCGCAGCTGCGACCGCGACCGGCTCGCCGCGCTCGAACATCGCGTGGTGCGCCTCGAACGCGTAAGCCGGGCGCTGGTACGGCCCCATGCGGTGGCCCCAGCGGACGAGGAGCCGGTTCAGCTCTGCGCGGTCTATCGCTTCGATGTGCTGGACGGGGGCGACGAGCATCATGCCGCCCTCCCGATGAGATCAGGCTGGCGGGCCGCTAGATCGAGCGCCGGCAAGGTCGTCGCGAAGCGGGTCGCGCTCGTGCCGTCGATGCTGTGCGCCATCGCGGCGTGAGCCATGCGAATGCGGCGGATGGTGTTCACCCGGGCCACGTGGAAGTGGCAGCCGTGCTCGCGGCAGAACGCACCCCAGTCCGCCATGCGGGCGAGCTTCCACTCGGTCGAGCCGCCCAGGAAGATGCCGACGCTCGGGCCCACCAGCGGCGCGAGGTCGGCGTGCTCCATGCCGTCCTGCACCGCGATCAGGACCAGCGGCACGACTGCCAAGCACCGGTTGAGGTAGCGGACGGACAGGTCGAGCGAGCGCAGGCCGCCGGCGACGATGTCCGGCAGCACCAGCCACTCCGCGGGCCGGTCGAGCCGGAATAGCCAGTCGAGGAAGCGCTCGAACTCCTCCTCGTCGAACTCGCGTCCGATCTGGAAATCGCTCCATGCGCCGTTGTCGGCGACGATGCGGAAACGGATCGGCTCGCCCGTCTCCGGACAGGTCCACGCCTCCACGCGCCAGACGCCGGCGCGCGAGACCAGCAGGCCCCAGCCGTGCCGGCCGAGGGCGTCGAGGTTCCGGCGCGTGCCGGTGCGAGAGGCCCAGCACATCATGCCGCCGCTCCTGGGTCTGCGAAGAGGGGACCGTGGTCGGCGGGCTTGTGGCCGTGGCGGATGCGGTCGCGCTCGACGGGGCCAGCCCGGTCCGCCGCGATCCGGCGCTCGGCCATGGCCGCATATTCGGGGTTGAGCTCGATCAGCAGCGCGTCGCGGCCGAGCCGCTGGGCGACGAGGCCGGTAGTGCCGGCGCCGCCGAACGGATCGAGGACGATGCCGCCGGCTGGGCAGCCGGCTTTGATGCAGTCGACGATCAGCCCAGGCGGGAATGTCGCGAAGTGCGCCTCGGCGAAAGGCGCCGTGGTGACCGTCCAGACGGATCGCTTGTTGCGGGTCAGCCCCTCCCAAGGGACCGAGCCGCAGACGTTCGAGCCGGTACCTTCCGGGCAGCCCCGGGCTGTCCCGGGTTTGCGCTCGATGTTGCCCGACCGCTTGATGCGGTCGCGGCCGCGCGGCGTGATGGCCGGGCGCAGCTGGTCGAGGCGCCCCCAGCCTACGCCCGTCTTCGTCTCTGGGCCGGAGACGGGCTCAGCGATTGCCACGGCGTCGAAGTGGTACCGCTCGCTCCTCGAGAGCAGGAACAGGTACTCGTGCGCCTTCGTGCACCGATCCTCGATGCTCTCCGGCATCGGATTGGGCTTCGACCAGATGATGTCCTGGCGCAGCCACCAGCCGTCCGCCTGAAGCGCGAAGGCGACGCGCCACGGGATGCCGATCAGGTCCTTCGGCTTGAGGCCCAACTCCCGGATCGTGCCGGCACCCTGCGACCGCTTGGCGTGGTTGCGGATGCGCGAGCCCTTCCATGAGTGATCGGCCGCGCTGCTCTCCCGCTGTCCTTGTGCTCCCCAAGATCCAGCGTAGCTGTCGCCGAGGTTCAGCCAGAGCGTGCCGTCCTTTCGGAGCACACGTCGCACCTCGCGGAAAACCGCCACCAGCTCGGACACGAAGGCGGTCGGCGTAGCCTCGAGGCCGATCTGGCCGTTCACGCCGTAGTCCCGCAGACCGAAGTACGGCGGGCTGGTTACGACGCAATGCACGCTCTCGTCCGGCAGGGTGCGCAGGACCTCGCGGCAGTCGCCCTGAAGGATGCGGACCGTCATGCCGCCACCCCTTCGCCGCTCGCCGGGGCGCGCCGCTTCCGGCCCTTGAGCTTCGGCCGGTCACCGCGCTTCGCCCATTCGCGCACCTCGGGGTACGCGACGCCGGTCAGCGCGGCCCAAGCCTCGCGGCACTGCTCCAGCGTGAACATCGCCGTGTGGCAGGTCTCGCGGGTGAGCCCCATGCGGGCGGCGAGGAAGCCGTAGACGCGCGCTCGGGCGGCCCGCTGCGTAGCCTTGATGCCGTCGGCGTCGAGACGGCCGTATCCGCCAGTCCGCGGGGCATCCTTCCAGAGCGGGTCGATCCTGCGGAGGTGCAGGAGGATCCGTGCCTCGCGCAGCGCGGCGTCGGCCGGGAAGCCCAGCGGATCCTCGGTGCCGGGGTGGCAGCCGACATAGGTGTCCTCGCAGACGGTACAGGCCCAGATCGGCTTGTCCGCGAGGTCCGGGCGGTGCGGGTAGATCTCGCGGCCGTCGGTGAGGCGCGCCGCGGTCTCGCAGGTCGGGCAGATGGGGGCGGCCATCAGCGGTCGCCCTCCCCGCGCGCGGCATCCTCGGCCCGCAGGTCGCGGGCGGCAGAGGCGAACATCCAGGCGAAGGCCGCCAGGGTGCTCGCCGCGCCGAAGCCGATGAAGAAGCTCGGCCAGCACATCAAGCGGCCTCGTCCGAACCGCTGATCGGCCGGACCTGGAAGCACGTCGCCGTGCTCGCCTCGGCCTCGCAGATCAGGGAGCCGTAGCCGATGAGGGGCTCGACCTTCTCGCCGCGGCGGACCGGGCGGACGGACAGCTCGAGCAGGGTGCCGTCCGTGAACCGGACCGCGAACAGGCGGCCGCGGCCCTCGTACCGGGCGCGGCGGCGTTCGTTGATCGTCTCGCGGTGGACGACGCGGCGCTGGGACGACGAGTAGCCGGACCATTCGCCTTCGAGGACGTAGCGGGCCATCAGGCGATGCCCTCCCGCTCGCGCTCGGCCTTCGCCTCGGCCGCCCACGCATCGCGGCGGCGCTGCATCTCGTGGCGGACCGTGAAGAGCACGTCCTCGTCGAAGTCGCGGTCGGCGACCCACTGGAGGAAGCTGAAGTCCACCTCCGACCAGAGCAGGCCGCGGTTCTTGCCGATGTGGCATCGGACCTGGAGCGCCGGCTCGCTCGACCAGCGGATCAGATCCTCCATCGGCGCGAGGGCGAGGAGGTCCCGCAGGTGGTGCGCGGTGACATAGGCGTCTGGGTAGGCCCGGTGAGCAAGCGCGGCCTGGGCGCGGTCCAGTCCCTCCGGCCGGCGCCAGTAGCGCAGGCCCATGTTCGAGTGCAGCGGAGCGTCGGGCCAGAGCCGCAGGGCACACTTGTACGTGCAGATCCAGGGCAGGCCGCCGGTCACCTCGTCGGTGAACCACTGGCGCTCGAACTTCGCCGAGTGCGCGGCCAGCGCGACGATCGGCGCGGCCGTCGTCAGAACGCCCGGAAGCACCCGGTCCCACGCGCGAGCGTCCGCCACATCCTCGTCGACGATGTGGTGCACGGCCGACGTCGCGGGCGTGATCGGGTGGCCCGGGTTCACGAAGGACCACAGGCCGCCCTCAACGCGCCAGTCCGTCAGCGCACCGGCCTCGTCCCGGCCGGCCGCGGCGAGGTCGCACCAGCCCACCTCACAGACACCGGCCTCCGGCGGCTCGAAGCCGGTGGTCTCGAGATCAACGACCCGGATCAGCATCACGCGGCCTCCGCCGTTCCGATGGCCAGGAGGGACGCGACGCGGGCCTCGACCTCGCCGAGGAAGGCGCGCACGGCCGCCTCGTCCTTCGCGATCTGCTCGTCGTCGCGGTGGAGGCGCTTCACCCAGAGGCGGAGGGCCGGCGGCACGCTCGGGTGCCAGGAGGCGAAGTCGCACCACTTCCGGCCCGTGCAGGCCATCTGCCAGCGCATCTGCGGCAGGTACTGCTCGGGGATCGCGCCGGAGAGCAGCGTGTCGAGGTGTGTCCGCAGGGTCGGGCACTTGATCTCGACGAGGCCGAGATCTCCGACGAGCCGGTCCGGGCTGGCGCCGGCCATGGCGATGCTCGGGTGCTCGACGAAGCCGATCTGGTCGACGTCGACGCCGTGCAGGAAGGCGTAGGCGTCGGCCGCCTGCGGCTCACGCTCGGAGCCCTCCAGCATCGGGCCGGTCAGGTAATGCGAGGTGGCGAGTCCGGTCAGCCGTTCGCCGACCAGCTCCATCAGGTAGCGCTCGCGCTCTGCCTTCGGCGTCTTCCCGTCGGCCTTGACCGCGAGAACGTCTGCGACGCGGGACGCGGTGACCTTGCCGACCCTGGCATCGAGCCACTCCGGCGAGCCCTGGACCATATCGGCCATGTCAGCGGCCCTCCTGCTGGCGGGCGCGGTTGGCCACGGTGGTCTTGATGGAGGCGAGGACCTCGTCGAACCGGTTGGCCGGCAGGTCCGGCACGCTCTCGACGCCGAAGAAGCGCAGCAGCCGGTCCGGCGGGATCTTGTGCTCGGTGAGCTGCTTGCGGATCTGCTCCGCCTGCTCGTCGCTGATGACGTCGTCGTTGCCGCCGGCCGGCGCCCCGTCCGTGTCGTACGGGTCGTTCGTCAGCGCGATGTTGAACACCTGCAGGACGAGGTAGCGCCGCGCATAGGTGATCGTGGAGCCGATCCCCTGGATCGGCGTCTTGTTCGCCTTGCCCTGGGCGCCGGCGGTGTCGGGCGGGAGGTCGAGGTGATAGGCGCGCTCGTGCCCCGCCTCGTGCGCGCAGGTGCAGGTGACCCGGAGGTTGCTCTGGATCGGCGACGGCTCGGTATCGAACGACAGCGAGAAGCCGTGCCGGGCGATGATCGGCGCTGTCGCCTTGGCGATGCTCTCCAGGCGGGCGTAGGCGGCGCCAGAGTGCGTGTTGCGGGCGTCTCGCAGGACGCGCGGCAGCTCGGCCTGACAGGCGGACATCGCGGCGTTGAAGGCGATCCGTGCCCGCTCGGCCCGATCCTCGCGCGCCATGACGAGGAACCGCTCTACGCGGTCCGGGTCGATGTTCGGGTCCCGCGCCATCCGCTCGATGATGGAGAGGACGGCAGCGCCCTCGGCCGGCTGGGCGGCGACCGGTGCTGGCGGGTGGTCTTCGACGGTGGCGAGCTGCTGCTTGGCTTGGTTCACGGCGGATCTCCTGAGGGGCTACGGGGCGGGTGACAGGCTCAGTCCCCTGCCCGCTTGGCCTGGCGCTCCAGCCAGCCGCGGACCTTTGCGTCGTCGGTCTGGACGAGGACGGATTCCCCGCTGTCGCGGACGAAAGAGAGGCCAAAGCCGGCGGAGCGGGCGGCGAGCGTGAGGCGCCGGTCGCGGCCGGCCCGGAGCGCCGCGATGAGGTCCCCGCGCTCCCAGCGGGCGCGGACGTGTCCGACCTGGACGTGGACCATGCCGACACGCGGGAGCAGCTCGGCCGCCTCGGCGGGCGTGAGGCGCATATCCTCGGGTGCCGGCGCGGCCGGGCGCGGCTCCGGGGCGGCGAGCGCCAGGGCCGCCGGCAGCGCTAGGGCGAGGTCGAGATAGCTGACGATGCTCACGGGCGAACGAGCTCCAGCAGGGCCCTGCGGTCGGCCGCGGGCAGGTGGCGGAAGGCGGTGAGGAGGGTTCGCTCGTCGGCGGTCACCGCGACGCCATCGACGTCGAGGCCCGCGATGAGGCTGAGATCAAAGCCGTAGAGGCCGGCGAACTGGGCACGGCGGGCGAAGGGGATTGCGTCCTCGCCGCGCTCCCAGCGGCTGAGCACCGTCTGGGACGTCCCGATCAGGTGAGCGACGTCCTGCTGAGGCATGCCGGCACGCAGGCGGGCTTCCCGGACGATGCCCGCGACGGTCTCGCGCTCGGACAGCTCGGCGCCGCTCGGCACACCGCGCGGGCGCGGCCCCGTGGCGGCGAAGCGCGGACGGGACTGCGGCCGGTACTCCGGGCGCAGGAAGGCCGCATCGGAAGTGCGGGCGGGCCTCATCGCGCACCCGCCAGCTTCGCGGTGATGCGCCCGGCGGAGATCTCCACCTTCTGGTGAACCTCGGCGATGCGGCCCTTGATGCGCTCCAGCTTGTCGAGGTCGTAGGCCTGCCCGGCGCCGCGCTCGACAGCGCGCTCGACGTGCCAAGCCATCATGGCGAGGGACTCGATCAATCCGTCCAGGCCGGAGATGCCAGCACCGAGCTCGCCGATGGAGTGGCCCCGATCGAAGTTCGAGAGTCGCGCCTCGATTGCCTCGACGGTGACGCCCGGCGCGAGCCGGACGAGCGGTTGATCCTCGGCGACACTCTCGACGAGGTGCGGCGCGACCTTCGGCAGATGGCCGAAAGCGGCCCGGATGGGATGCTGGGCGTTCATGCTGCCTCGCGGAGTTGATCGGCCTCGAAGTCCGCGATGGCGGCCAGCTCGTCGGCGGCCTCCAGCGCGAGAGAGTCGGCGTGGTCCTGGGCGGCGAAACAGGCTTCGGCCCAGCAGTCGCAGTCGTCGCGGATCAGGCCGTAGGGGCTGTGCGCGGCGTAGCCGGCGGGAGAGCCGCTGATCCGGTAGCCGGCGGGGATGTCGAGGCGCGCCATGGTCAGGCCGCCTCAGGGACGAGGGCGAGCGAGCGCGGGCCGTACATGTCCCCGGCCACCAGTCGCGCCTCGACGTAGAGGTCGGCGGCTCGGAGAAGGTGCTCGCGAGCCTTGTCGACGGTCTGCGGGGCCGTCAGCGGCGCGGGCGTCTCCGGCACGTCGAAGAAGGACGCGATCGGCGCACCGGTGAGCTTGGCGACGATGCTCAGCGCGACGCCGCTGATGCGGCTCGTGCCCTTCTCGTACTTCTGGAGCTGGGCGGCAGAGACGCCGATCGCGGCGGCAACCGTGCGCTGGGTGAGGCGAGCCCGGATCCTGGCGGCGCTGATGCGTTCGCCGATGCGGACGTCGACGTCGGTAGCGGGCTGGCCGGCCATCAGCGGGAGCCCCGGACGGCGGCCACGTGCTGGATGATGAAGCCCGGCACGAACGGGGCGATGCCGATGGTGAACGAGGCCAGCAGGCAGTGCGCGACCGCCGTCGTGGCCGAGGCGTGCTGGAGGTGGTCGAGGTAGGCGGTGAGCATCTGGGGCTCCATCGGCTCGGTGAGCGGCGATGGAGGGAGCATATACACAGTTTGGGGATACGCAAGCGCGAACTTCACAAACTGTGTATTTTGATCGCTGGGATATCCCCAGGTCCTCGGATCAACCCTTGCGCGATCGTTCCTGCAATGTTCTCATTGGGAGACCGGGAGAGCAAGCGTGCCAGCAGAAGATCCGCCCACCGTGGACCTAAGCGAACGAGACCTCCGCTCGCTGGCGATGGAGCTGGCAATGCAGCTCCCCCGCAATGAGCGAGATGCCCATTACGTCATGGAGCTGATGCGAGTCGGGTATGACTTCTTCCTGTGCAACGCAGGTAAGGCCGAGAAGAAAATCCAACCTTTCCGGCCGAAGGTCGCCCGCTAGGCGCGCTTCTTGTTCTTACGGTACTCGGGAGGATCAGCCTTATCGAGTCTCTCGACGAGATCGACAGGCATGCCCGCGAGACTGCCGTCCATGAACCAATCCCGCGTGACGCCGTGCAGGCGCTTTAACTTCGCGCAAACTGGCTGGCTCGGCGGGCTGCGTCCCGACTCGTAGTGATTCCACGACGTCGTGGAGATGCCGATCCGATCGCATAGCTCCCTTTGCGAGGAAGCTACGACCGAACGGAAAAGCCGCACCCTGGCGGCAACTTCATCCAGATACCCGGGCGGATACGAGACCTGCGGCATGCCCGCATTCTCGCACTTCACAATCTGTGTATCCATCAACACGTTCTGCATCTTGTCGTATCCCCAATCTGTGTATATGACGGGGGTATGGAGCCGCTTCGCACCACCTCCGCAGTCATCGACGCTCTGGGCGGAACGGCCGCGGTCGCGCGGCTCACCGGCCGAACGATGCAGGCGGTCTCGAATTGGCGGGACCGCGGGCTGTTCACGGCGGCGGCTTACGAGCCGATCAGCCGTGCCCTTGAAGAGATCGGTCGCGCTGCTGATCCGCGCGTCTGGAAATCACTGCCTCCGTCAGCCCTCGACCAATCCGGGAGGGCCGCGTGATGGGCGCCGATCTGACGGACGTCCTCGGCACCGATCGCGCCGTCAACACGCACGACGATGCCCGCCGCGTGATTGAGGCGGCGCTGGAACGGTACGACGGTCCCTGCTCGCAGGCCTACGCCGACGTTCTGAGCGCCTACGTCGCGGCCACCGACTGGGGCCGCGCCAACCTCTTTCTGGAGATGGCGTACCGGGCGCTTGGCGTCACACGGCCCAGCCGGACCCAGCACGCTCCTGGCCCTCGCGCCACTTTCGCTCCCGCTCGCTTTCGCCCAGATCTGACGGAGTGGATGGGTCGGGCGTTTGCGCCGCCCCCGCGGCCAGTTGGGAGCTGATCCGATGCAGATCAGCCTTCGCCTGCGCCACAATGGCGGCCAAATCCTCCGTCGTGTCGTTGTACCAAGCCGAGAACTCGTACTGCGGGCCGGCGTCTTCAGTAATGCGCAGCGTAGCGCGCCAGCCGGACTGCCGAGTGTTCGGGTTCGTCTCACGGACGACGCCCTGCACCGTGATCGTCGGGTCAGCCATTTTTCAAGCTCCATCGGTCTTCGCACTTCCGATGGTAGGCCGCGCGGGTCGGGTGTCCACTGGACGCTCCGGCCCGCGCCGGTGGCCCCGCACATCGAGGGCCGCTGATGGGTACGGCATGCCTCTGCCTCGGCTTCTGGATCGGTCTGAGCTGCACCGCTGGGCGCGCCCTGATCTCGGGTGGTCCGTCTGACGCGCTGGTCCGCCGCGCGAGCCACGTCGGCCTCGTGGTCGGCGCTGGGCTGATCGTCTGCGGCGGAGCGCTCCGGTGAGCAAGAACGTCGGCTTCATCCCCTTCATCAGCCGTGCTGCGCGTAACGCGGCGATGGCCTCGGCTTATGTCGAGGAGGGTCTATCCCTCTCGCAGGTCGGCGCTCGGTTTGGGGTCGGCAAGCATACTGTTCACGGCATCATCCGCTCGATGCCGGACGTAGCTATGCGGCCTCCGGGGTTCGGTGAGCAGGCCAGCAGGCGCAGCGCGCCGCGGGCGGTCGTTGCCCTGCCGTGCGGCGCTTTCCGTGTCGAACTCACCCGCGGATACTCGACGGTGATCGACGCCTGCGACTTGGAATTGGCGGAAGCCTTCGCGTGGCGCGTTCAAGGCGACGCCGGGAGCCGACGTCTCTACGCCATCCGCAACACCCGAATTGGTCGGCGTTTCGTAGTCGAGTTCTTTCACCGAAGCATCCTCTTGGCTGGTCCTGGCGATTTCGTTGACCATCGCAACGGCGATACGCTCGATAATCGTCGGCACAATCTTCGTCTTTGTAGCGCGTCGGAGAACGCTCGTAATCGCCGCATCGGCCGCAACAATACCAGCGGCTACAAGGGCGTTTATCGGTCGCGCGGCAAGTTTCGAGCACAGATCCGCGCCAACGGTCGACAGCACTATATCGGCATGTTCGCCGATAAGGTCTCGGCTGCGCGCGCGTACAATGCCAAAGCTCTGGAGATGCACGGCGACTATGCTCGACTGAATGACCTCGGGGAAAGCGCATGACGCCCCCTGCCCCGATTCCTCATCTGCGTTCCACCCTGATCTGCCACGCGCGTAGGCCATTCGGCCCGGTGGCGGTCTCCCTCCGGACGACTGCCATGCCGCAAGCTCTCACCGCCGCCGACCGCCTGATGCAGCTCGCGCGGATCCTCCGCTTCGGCGCTTCGGGGCTATTCCTTGAGGTCGAGCAGATCCAGCGCCGCCGTCCCGCGGAAGCGGCGACGGGCCGGAGCGCAGACATCGCCCTGCTGGCGCTCGGGATGCACGAGGCGGCGCAGGAGCTGGACCGCCAGGCTGCGGACGCGGACCTGCAGGCCTACCTCGCGCACCGGGCGGCCGGCGGCGATGTCCTGCTGCTCCCCCTTGCGGTTGTCGTTCGCCAGCCGGAGCAGCCTCGGCCCGCGGCGAACGATGTTGGTCTGCTGGACCGCGTAGCTCGTGCGGTCGGCCGCCTCTTCCGGAGGGCGGCCTAGTATGTCGCTGCCCGTGCACATCGTCGGCTCTGCCGTTCTCGTCCGCGACGATAGTAACTCGCGGATCGTGACAGCGTCTCTACTTGCTGTTGCGCGCCTGTGCACAGCGTCCCCCTATCGCGCCGGGCTTCACCGGCCGATCGCCTGCCCGCACCTTCCCCTCCGTTTCGCCAACGGCGGGCAGGCGTCCCTCATCCCCCATCGCAGCGGTCGCAGGCTCACGCCTCCCGCCAGCGAGCGACCCGGCCGAGACCATCGCAAACTCGGACCCTCGGCCGGGTCGTCCCTTCTCCTGCGCGCCCGTCCCTGCCGCCAAGCCGGCGGTCGCGCTGTGTGTCGTGCGTACCCTCAAGAACTCCCTCTGCATGTCGGCCCTCTCCGTCCGTGGCTTCAAGTAACCACGGACGGATTTGCTGATGTGCAAAAGGTTTTTGCGGAAAGCTCAAATGCCAGACGCTGACGTGATCCGGGCGCGTAGCGCCTTCGACGAGCTGTTGCGCCTCGAGATCCGCGGACCGGGCGACACGGCCAACGCCATGCGCCGGATCGCGACGCGCGCCGCCATCCCCTTCGGGAAGCTGTGGGCGCTCCGCTACCGGCCCCCCAAGGAAATCGCCTCGCACATCCTGGCGCGGATCGAGGCCGCCCACGCCGCCGAATGCGAGCGGCAACTCAGGAGGCTCGCCCATGACGTCCAGGTCACCGCCGCCATCGCTGGCCCTGCGCACCCTGCTGTGCGCGCGGGTGAAGCTCTTCTTCGCGCGGCAGACCGCCCGGCTGAAGGCGCAGCTGCGCGCGTGGCGCGTCCGCTTCGCCAGCCGGTTCAAGCGCTTCCGGTGGAACTGAACGACCTGCCGCTGTGGCGGGCCGCGAACGAGGAGGAGTGAGCGATGAACTGGGGCAACGACGTGGCTGATGGCTACAGGGACTCCGCTCGGATGGCCGAGAAGATGGCCGCGAGCGGCCAGTCCTTGAACGCTGCCACCAACACATCGAATGCGATCGGCGCTCGGAACCCTTCGATCGCGACGGTGATCGACGCCGCCAACGTGGCCGATGAAGCCGTCGGCCAGCGCGTGAAGTCGCTGTTCGCGCTGGTGGAGCGTGCCGAGACCATCGCGACAACGCTTGCCGGTCCGTACCCTTCGCGCGGCCAGTCCGAGGGACGTGGCGATACCTCGAAAGAAGCTAGCCCCTCCTCCGCCTTCGCCGCCATGCAGGTGTCGGTGGATCGCGTCACGTCGCGTGCGGTGTCTGCCGACCCTGCCCTCGCTCGCCTGTCCGCCGCTCTCGAGCAGATCGAGCGCGTGATCGGCTGATCGCCACCTCCGGGCGGCGATCGGCGCCGCTCGGCCACCTTCAGGAGCTGAGCATGGGTTGCGGACCGAAAGACGAGAGCGACGTGGTGCCGTCGGAACAGGGCGTTGTCGTCGGCAGCTCGCTGCCGCCGTTCTCGCCGACGCACATCTCGCACAAGCGGGTCCAGGCCTATCCGCTCGTCCGCCTCAGGCTGGACGAGCAGGATGAGCGCGGCCTCATCGCGATCGTCGACGTCGGCGGCTCGCATCGCGAGATCCCGGTGCCGGCGAGCATCACGGCGCGCGGCACTCCCGAGCCCGGCTCCATGCTGGTCCGCTACGAGCCGAACGAGCGCGAGCCGGACGGCTACTTCGCGTTCTCACCGCGGGCGCCGTTCGATGCCGGCTACACGGCGATCGTGCCGGCCGAGCATCGGAAATCCTACGAGGGCGGCGGCCGCGGGCTGACGTTCGGCCAAGCGCTGGAGCAACTCAAGGCTGGCGACCGGATCGCCCGCGAAGGCTGGAACGGCAAGGGCATGTGGCTCGCCCTGTCCGGCCCGCTGGCAGGCCGCGAGATCGCCTTCGAGAACTTCTGGTCGAAGCCCTGCAGCGAGTTCGCTCGCCTCAACGGCGGCTCCGCGACCGTGCTGCCCTGCATCAACATGAAGACCGCCACCGGTGAGATCCTCATGGGCTGGCTGGCCTCCCAGTCTGACATGCTCGCTGACGACTGGATGGTCGTCTCCGCCTGACCCTTTCCCCGGGCGGCGCGGCCGCTCGGCTCACCCTGAGGAGCCGTCATGCCCCAGTACACGAAGAAGCCGGTCACGATCGAAGCGGTGCAGTTCCTGGCAGGCGAGCAGCCGTCCGAGCTGGGCGCCGACGTGGCGTCCGGCCGGGTGCGCTACGTCGAGGACGGCACCGCGCTCATCGACACGCTCGAAGGCTCCATGATCGCCCGCCCCGGCGACTGGATCATCCGCGGCGTGAAGGGCGAGCTGTACCCCTGCAAGCCGGACATCTTCGCGGCGTCCTACATGCCGGCCTCCCGCGAGGCTGACGCCACCGGCAAGCCGGCGATCACCCGCGCGGAGGCCGATGCCAGCCTGTCGGCGGCCCCGGCGCCGCGCGTCACTCTGGAGAGCCTGGAGGCGAAAGTCGCGAGCGCGGAGTACTTCCGCTCGAAGACGCTCACGATCTGCATCCTGACCCTGGCGAACGGCTTCACGATCGTCGGGAAGTCGGCCTGCGCCTCGCCCGAGAACTACAGCCAGGCGCTCGGCGAGCGGTACGCCTACGACGACGCGTTCCGGCAGATCTGGGCGTTCGAAGGGTACCTACTTCGGCAGTCCCTGGCGGATGCCGGTCGATGAAGGCCCGTCGCGACTTCCGGCAGATGGCCGGTCTGCGCTTCGGCGGCCTCGTGGCAATCGAGGCGGTCCGCACCTTCCGCGGAAGCGCCGCGTGGCGGTGTCGCTGCGACTGCGGCGCCGAGTGCGTGAGGCGCGGCGGCAATCTCCGGAGGACACCGGCGCCGGTCGGATGTGATGCGTGTGCTGCCGCGTCGCGGATTGCCGCTCGCCGTACGCACGGGGCGGTCGGCACGCCCGAGTATGGGATCTTCATGACAATGAAGGCCCGCTGTACGAACAAGGCGGCGAAGAAGTACGCCAATTATGGCGGTGCTGGCATCCGGTGCCTGTTCACGAGCTTCGAGCAGTTCTTGGCCGAGATCGGTCCTCGTCCGACGCCGAAGCACACTGTGGATCGTAGGGACACGTTCGGAGACTATGCGCCGGGCAATGTCCGCTGGGCCACTCAGGCCGAGCAGCAGAAGAACAAGCGGCCGCGCCGCCGTGTGTTCGGCCTGACCCGCGAGGACTTCCTGGGCTTGGCCCGCGCGCCCCTGTCGTTCGGAGCCTGACCATGTCCGACGGCGCCTTCGTCACCACCCTGCCGACGCACTTCGCGACCCTGCGCGAGGGCGTCGAGACGCACGTGCCCGAGACGGCCGTGAACGCGATCGTCCGCAAGGGCCTGATCGCCCTGCTCGGCTGGGCGGAGGCGATGGCCCACGCGCTTGTGTCGATCACGCCGGCGCCCGCCCAGCAGCAGTTCCACGCGCCGCTCGGCGACCGCTCGCCCGTCGTCGAGGAGCCGCGCGTGCCCCGTCACGCCGGCCACGACCCGCGCCTGCCGGGCAACCGCCCGCATCCCTGAAACGAGAACCGCCCGGCCTGCTGTGGGAGCGGGTGCCGGGCGGTCTGAACAGAATGGGCGTGGTGCCCATCCATGGAGAGACCAATGGAAGCCACAACAGACGCGGTCGCGCAAGCCGAAGCCGCTGTAGAGCTCGGCATCGAGACGTTGCGCGGCGACATCCGCGACCGGATCCTCGACAACATCTGCCGGCAGATGCCGTGCTGGACCAAGATGTCCGAGCACGAGCAGCGGTTGATGATCGGCCGCTGTGACGAGGTCGCTGGGAAGACCGTGCGCGAGGCCATCAAGGTCGTGGCGCACCAGGGCTTCGACCACCTGGTCGTCTCGACCGGCAAGTGGACCGTGAAGGACGGCCTCAAGCTCGAGGTCGGCGCGTCCGGCTCGGTCGACGACATCACCAAGCTGGCCGAGCACGGCGCGAAGCCGGCCGTCCTCGTCCTGGCGGAGCCGAGCGTCTTCTTCGGGCAGCGCGCCGATGCGGTTGCCGACAAGGATCAGCCCGACCTCCCCATCGACGAGGACTCGGGGGCCGAGGACGGCGACGAGGAGGGTGATGAGGTCGACGCCGATCGCTCGCCCCTGCCGGAGCCGCCCGCCCGCGAGACCCGGTCGCGCCGCTCGCGCGAACCCGCGGACGCTTGAGCCTGGAGGCGCGCGGTGTCCGAGACCGTCATCATCCGCTTGCCCGGCGCCCCTCGCGGGAAGGGCCGGCACCGCGCGCAACTCGTCCATCGGGGAGGCGTGGCGCGCATCCACTCCCATCCCGACCAGAAGACCGAGGCCTACGAGAGCGCCCTGCGCCTCGCGGCCGGTGCCGTAATGCGCGGGCGCGCCCCCCTCACCGGACCACTGGAGGTCCGGATCTTCGCCACCATGCCGATCCCGGCGAGCTGGTCGAAGCGGAAGCGGCTGGACGCGATCGAGCGCCGCCTGCGGCCCACGACCAAGCCCGACTGGGACAACATCGCCAAAGTCATCGACGCGCTGAACCACGTCGTCTGGGCCGACGACGCTTCCGTGGTCGATGGCCTTGTCCGCAAATTCTACGGCGAGACGCCCGATCTGGTGATCCAGGTCACGGCGCTGGAGCCGCAAGCCGTGAGGGCGGCGGCATGACGTGGCTCCTGATGAGCGCCAGCCGCGTCCTTTACCGCGGCTCCTACGGGCAGGCGCTCGACGCCGCCGAGTCCTTCTCGCTCTGCGCGCGGTCGTTCCACCTGGACGGCACCGAGATGGCGCCCCGCCTCGCGCCCGGCGTGCGCCTGGTCCCGGAAGACATGATGCCGGTCCGCCGCCGGAGGGCCGCATGAGCGATTTCGCGACCCTGCCCCGCCGGCACTACCGCTGCATCGTGATGGACTCGCCGACCCGCTTCGTTGGCGGGACGAAGGGGCGTCCGCAGCACTATCCGCGGATGACAGATCACCAGATCGCTGCCCTTCCGATTGGCGAGTTCGCGCATCCGGACGGCTGCTTCCTCTTCTACTGGCACACGTCGCCGAAGTTCTACCGGGCACCGCGCGCCACCACGCGGCTGACTGCCCAGGAGATCGTCGAGGGCTACGGCTTCCGCTATTCGGCCCGCGCCTTCCTCTGGGTGAAGACCGAGCGCGGCGATCAGGACTCGCTCTTCGCCTACCGGGACGGCCTCTTCATGGGCCAGGGCTACACCACCCGGAAGAATGCCGAGGACTGCCTCCTCTTCCGGCGAGGGCGGCCGCAGCGCCTCTCCGCGTCCGTGCACGAGGTGATCCTCGCTCCGGTGCGTGAGCACAGCCGGAAGCCGGACGAGTTCTACCGCCGCATCGAGCGCTTCTGCCCCGGTCCGTACCTTGAGATCTTCGCCCGCCAATCGCGCCCGGGCTGGGATGCCTGGGGTAATGAATCGACGAAGTTCGACCCGGCTGCGGAGGCGCTGCCCCTCCCTGTGGCGGCGGAGTAGCCGCCATGGCCGTCACCGCAGAGATGATCGACGCCATGGTCGCTGCCGGCATCAGCCCGGAGCAGATCCTCGTCGTCGTTCGCTCCGAGCTGGCCCGTCAGCATGTCACGGCGGCCGAGGCGGAGCGCGCGCGCATCGAGGCGAACCGCGAGGGCAACCGGCTCCGGCAGGCCGCCTTCCGGGCCCGGCGTAACGCGCGTAACGGCGAACGTAACGGAAGTAACGCCGATAACGCGAGTAACGGCGTTACGCCCCCTAAAAGGTCCCCCGCACCCCCTAAAACTACACCCCCAGGGGATTCCCCCTCGGACCCTAAAGGGTCCTCTGCCCCCAAGGGGGCGGACCGGCATCGGGGCACCCGCATCCCGGTCGATTTCGGTCTCCGGCCGGAAGCCCGGCAAGCCTGCCTCGATGCCGGCCTCACCGGTCGGGACGTCGAGGAGGCACTGGCCGAGTTCCAGGATTTCTGGGTCGGCGTTCCCGGCGTCCGCGGCATGAAGCTCGACTGGCTCGCCACGCTTCGGAACCGCCTCCGCGAATCCACCCGCCGCCAGGGCCGCCCCCGAGACGCCCCTGCCCGCCGCGGCACCGGCAACGGCTTCCTCGACGCTCTCCTCGACGACCACGGGGGTTCCCATGACCCAGGTTCCAGCCACCAGCACTCAGAACACGGAAACGTCCATCGCCTCGCGGCCGGCGGCCGCAACTCGGGCCGGTGACGTGGTGGTCGCGATCTACCGCAACCGCCTGGACCGCAGCGGCGGCTATGGCGTGCCGCCTGCGATCCGGTCGGACCAAGCCCCGACCGCGGCAGACCGCGGCGTGATGGTGAACCGTCTCGCGTTGCTCCGTGCCGGCCTCTCTGATGGCGAGGATCCGAGGCCAGGGCAGGTGGCGAAGCGCGACGTCGTCCTGGCGCTGCTGGCTGCGTTCCCGACCTTCGGCGTGGCAGCCGACGGCGCGCGAGCCACGGCGAACCTCTACGTCCGGGCCTTGGCCGAGCTGCCAACGTGGGCCGTTCGTGAGGCCGCCGCTCGCTTCCTCGCCGGCAAGACGTTGCTCCCGTGGGCGGGGGAGCGCTGCCCGACGCCGCCGCAGCTCGCCGCGGAGACGAGGCGGTCGCTCGACGAGATCCACGCGGAGATCGCCGGGCTGGTGGAGGTCCTCGACGCGGTGCCGTACCGGCCGATCTCCGATGCCGAGCGCCAGAAGGTGCTCGACGACATCGCGGCTGCGCCGAACAGCCTGCTCATCGCCGGCAGGGCAGAGCGCGGCTCCTCACCGGCGATCCCTCGTCCCTCTGATGCCGAGATGGTGGCGCCGCTCCGCACTCTGGACGTCTCGCACCTCATGGCGAGCCTCGACCGCAAGCGGGTGCCGGCATGAGCAAGCGCCCCGACATCTGGAAGGCGGAGCTGCGGCGTCGCGAGGCGGATCGGCTGGCCGCAGAAGAAGCCGCAGAGCAGGCGGCGAAGGGAGGGATCGAGCGAACCTGCGCGTCCTGCGGCGTGTTCGGCGCCTCGTTCGGCTTCGGCGTCTTCCGGAATCGCTCCGACGGAATGTGGTCGTGCGCCGATCCGGATTGCCGCGCGATCGTCGAGGCGCGCGTGGCGGTGCCTCAGATGCCGGCCGCGCCCGCCCGCGCTGACCCGCCGGCGGCTGACCTCTTCGGCCGATCGGCTGCGTGAGGAGTATCCGCGTCCGGTGCTGATGGCGAACCCGCTGAGGATCGAAGGCCCAGACCCGCCGGCCATGACGTGCGCGGACGAATGAGGAGCAGCCCATGAATCGTATCGCCGTCAGCCCCGGAGACCGCTTCGGCTTGTTCACCGCCATCGCTCCTCGACCTCGGGACCCGAAATCCAGCCTTCAGCGGTTCCTGTTCCGATGCGCCTGCGGCGTCGAGAAAGACCTGCGCGTGCGCGATGTTGTGCGGGGCATGACGAAGAGTTGCGGCTGTTCTCGCCGCGGAACCGGCAACGGCAATTTCCGCCACGGGCTCTCAAGAACATCCGAGTACGGCATCTGGCGACATATGATCCAGCGCTGCACCGATCCTGAGGATGCTGCGTACTGTAACTATGGCGCCCGCGGCATTCGCGTCTGCGAGCGCTGGGTCGCATCGGTGGACAACTTCATTGCTGATATGGGGCTGCGACCGACTTCTGATCATAGTCTGGAGCGCGTGAACAACGACGGGAACTATGAGCCGGGCAATTGCCGGTGGGCCACGTGGTCAGAGCAGATGCGCAACACGCGCGCTAACAGGTTCGTCGACCACAACGGCGAGCACATGCTTCTTCTGGACGCCTGCGAACAGGCGCCCGTTTCGACCGCCACCGTCCGCCAGCGTCTGGTCGCCGGGTGGGATCCTCATCGGGCGCTCACGACTCCACGAGATGAATCGAAGGTCAGAGAGCGTTCCGTTCGCGCCGGCTGATGTGGAGCGGTGGCTGGTAGCGGCGTTCATGGCCTTCACCAGCTCGGGCATCTTCAGCGTCCGGCCGAACCGGCTCCAGCCGAACGACCCTCAGGAGATGCGGGCGACGTTCGACTGGATCGTCTTCTCCGCCGAGGTCCTCGGCCTCGACAGCCCGGAGCGGATCGCGCTCCTCACCTGGGCCCGGGCGAAGGCACGGCGGCGGATCCGGCGCCACCGCCGGCTCCGCCTCCTGCGCGAGGTCCCCGGGGGCACCGTCACGGACTACTGCGCCGAGGTCGGCGTCCAGCGGCGCACCTTCGACCGGCGCCGGAAGCGGGCGTGCCATCGCCTCGCCGATGCCTGGAACGCAAAGGTCACAGGCACGCCGGAGTGACGCAGGCATAGATCACGCTTGCGTGTGTCCAAAAACGGGACGCAGATCAGGTGTCACGGATCGACGGAAGGTCGACCGCCTCAAGGGGTACCACCGTGGCAGCGTCCAGGACCAAGGCCATCACCCTCGCCGGCTCGCCGGCGTTTCACCCGCCGGGCGCTGTCGCCCGTCATGCCGCCGCGTTGGAGCGGCGCCAGGCTCGCCTCGCGCGAGACCGCGATGCCGGCGCCTCCGAGGAGGTCCTGGCTGCGCACGAGACCGAGGTCGTTCGCCTGACGAAGACGATCCGCCGGTCTCAGCGCCGTGTCGACCGCCTTGCCGTGCTTCGCGCCGAGCAGGCGGATCTGGCCGAGAAGCGCGCCGACAACGACGAGCTGAAGGCGCGGCTCGCCGCGAAGGATGCGGCCGAGAACGAGCGGGCGAAGGACCTCTGCAAGGTCGTGATCGGGCGCATCCAGCAGCGGGAAGCCGATGCTCGGGCGCGCCGGAAGCTGGAGACGCCGCAGGAACGGCACCGTGCGAACCAGCAGCGGCGCCGGCTCAAGCTCAACCCGCACGTCGAGCGGGACACCGCGATCAAGCCCGGCCGCCGCATCGTCACCGATCCGACGAAGCTCGGCGGCTTCGTCGAGGTTCAGGTCAACAAGCAGCTCGACGTGCTGACCATGGAGCACTCGGCCAATCGGATCAGCGATCAGGAGTTCGCCGTCGGCCGCCTCCTCCAGGCCGCGTGGGTCGGCGATCGATCCGAGGTCGACGGCCGCTTGGACCGGCTGGCACAATACGGGATCCTCCCCGGTGGCCAGTCTGGCGAGGACCTCGCCCCTCGCGAGATGGGGATGTTGCGGCACCTGTTCCGGGTTCGCGCCGTCACGCAGCTCGACGAGAAACTCGCTGGCGTCATCGGCTGGATCGGAGTTCGATTCCTCAAGGCCATCCTGGTCGAGGGCCACACCCTCAAGACCTACGCCTCGTGCACGGTCGGGGGTGGTGACCGCGGCGTCGGCCGGGTCGGGGATCGCTTCCGGTGGCTGCTGGAATCGGTGACGGATCACTTCCACACCGCGGAGGGCGCCCGGCGCTATGCACCGGATGACATCTACTCCGCCGACGCCGACACGGTGCCGGGCAGGGTCGCCGCGCTGAAGGCTCGGGCCGCGGACGAGGAGGTCTCCGAAACCGCCCCGGCTTGACACCCGACGGGCGAAACGGCAGGGATCTATATGAAGCGAGACGCGCGCCCGGGGCTGAGAAGCCGCCGGGCGTCTGTGTGTCTGGGCCCAACTTCACCGAACCCGCTCAACAGCTTAGGCGTTGCTCCGGCAGACGCGGCAGCGGTTCCGCGATATGGTCGTTTCACCATGATCCAGCCGGGCGCACCCGCGTGAGCGCGCATGCGACAGTGACCGCGATCGAGCAGGAGGCCGCGGCCTTCTGCCGGCGGCGCTTCCGCGATCAGGCGGACTACCTCGAAGCCAAGGACTCGCACTGCAAGCGCATCGCCGCGCTCGTGCGCCAGCTCCGCCCTCAGCTCGGGACCGTAGAGAAGCGCACGTTCGGCCAGTCCGGCGTGAGCGAGAAGGGCAAGCCGTTCACCGTCGCGAGGCGGCGCCGGGCGGCCTGATTTGTAGGTCGATGCGGAATTACCAAGACATTTCCGCAAGAACCGCTCCGACAGCGTAAATAGCGCAGTAAAATGAGTGACTTACCCGCGATTTCAGGGTCGCGGCGAACCGCTCGCGCCCGGGGCAGAATAAAAACCCAAGAGGCCGCGAAGGCGGTTCTGGCCACCCGGGCGGTGGCCTACCTCCGGGTCTCCACCGATGAGCAGGCCGCTCACGGTTTCGGGCTTGAGACGCAGGAGCGAGCCCTTCGCGCCTTCGCCGAGAGCCAGGCCTACGAGCTCGTCGCCGTCATCACCGACGCGGGCGTTTCTGGGGCGACCCGGCCCGCCGACCGTGCCGGCTTCGGCGAGGTCCTGCAACTCGCGGCCGACGGGAAGTTCTCGGTGCTGCTGGTCTACCGGTTCGACCGGCTCGCCCGCGAGATCCGGTACGCGGTGACCACGGTGGCGGATCTCGCCGAGACGCACGAGGTCGGCATCCGGTCCGTCACCGAGCCGATCGACACGGCGACGCCGATGGGGCGCACCGTGTTCGCGATCCTCGCCGGCATGGCGGAATCGGAGCGGTTCACGATCAGGGACCGGACCGCGGGCGGGAAGCTGGCGAAGGCGGGCCGCGGCGGCTTCGCTGGGGGCCGGGTCCCCTACGGCTACGCCACCGACCGGGCCGGCGGCCTTGTCATTGTTCCGGAGCAGGCGGCGATCGTCCGGCGCATCTTCCGGGAGCGGGGCCGCGGCAAGCGCCCGCGGGCAACCCTCCAGGCGATCGCCGAGGGGCTGAACCGCGACGGCATCCCTTCCCCGACCGGCCGCCGGTGGCGGCACGACACGGTCGGCTACGTCCTCGACAACCCGAAGTACCGCGGGGCGGTCGAGTACCTGTTCACCTGGACCGGCGCCGAGCAGCACGTGCTCCAGCCCGGGACCCACGAAGCCATCATCGGCTGAAGGCCTCCATGCGCATCGAACTCGTCCACGAGCCCTCCGCCGGGCCTCGTCCCTTCCTGCTGCGCGCTCGCCTCGCCGGCGGCCTCGTCCAGGAGGGTTTCGCCACGCGCGAGGACGCCGAGGCTGCCCGGCCCGCGTTCGCGTCGGCGCTTCGCCAGGCCTTCGCGTGACCGCACGCCCCGACTTCACCTCGGCCGACGCGGACCGGGCGCTTCGTCATGCGCAGCGCCTCCAGCGCGACCCGGCGGCCCAAGCCTACGGCGACCACCTCCGCCGCCAGGGCCTGATCCCGGCGCCGGTCCAGCTCCCAGCCGAGACCCCGTACGACGAGGCTCGGGCCGGCGAGTTCGAGGTCCGCCGCTCCATGGCGATGCTGCGAGCCCGGCCATGCTGAAGCGCCTCGTCCTCCGCTGGCTGCTCCGCGGTCAGTCGGCTGCCGCTGCCCCGATCGTCCACCGCGGCGAGCGCGAGCTGACGTCCGGCCCCGACCTCGGCGCACCGGCCGGCCCCATCGCGAAGCTGTCCTACGACGAGGCGCTTCGGTGCTTCGGCGTCCACCAGGGGAGATGAGCATGTCCGTCGTTGCCGGTGTCATCGGCGGCATCGCCGCCCTCGTCGCGCTCACGGCTGCCGCCGGTGTGGCGATCCTGATCCTGTCCGTGATCGCGAAGGGCTACGAGCACTGATGCCCCGCCTCTGCGCCGCCGTCCTGCTCGCCGGCATCGCCGCGGCAGCCCTACGCCCGCGCCGGCCGGCCTCCTTCGTGCTGGTCCGGCCTGCCGTCCCCGACGACGTGCGCGTCTCGGCCGAGCGCCTGACGCTCCTCTTCGGCGACATGCCGTCCAAGGCGAAGCACTGATGCGCGGCATCGTCGGCCTCCGGCACGCTGCCGGCATCCTGCTGGTGCTCGTTGCTGGCTGGGCCTGGGTGTGGGTGTTCGATCGCCCCGCGCATGCCGCACAGCCCGGCTTCCTGGCCGGCGCCCTCGCCTGCCCGGCCGGCGTCGAGGGACCGGACTGCACCCGCGAGACCGCGCTCGACGTGCTCACCCAGCCGGTAGCACTGGTCACCGAGTGCCCGATGGTCGGCACGCTGCTGGCCACGCATCTGAGCCTGCCGGCCGGCGGCACGCACAAGACGTTCTGCGAGCGGCGGAAGGGCTGAGCGATGGCGAGCACCCGGGATGCCTACTTCGCCGAGCTGCTGCGGCAGCAAGCACAGGCACAGGCTTACGCGCAGTGGGACGCGATCAACGGCGCCCAGGCCCGGACCGCCTCACGGGCCGGTGACACCTTCGACTTCCGCACGATGCGCCCCGCCGAGCCGCGCAAGCCCTCCCGCTTCGACGGCCCGGAGGTGATCGACCTCGTGCAGGGCGCCGACGGCGCGTGGCACGTCCCGGCCGCGCTCGAAGCTCGGGTCCGCGCGCTCTGATGCTGGCCCGCCCTCGCCCGCCGGAGCGGCTGCTCGGCCAGGAAGGCGCCCTCACGGCGCTGCCCTTCGAGCCGGCGCCCGAGCTGGAAGCCTGGGCCCGCGCCGCCTTCATCAGCGAGGATGCGGTGCTGCTGAACGAGGAGCACGCGCACCTCCGCGAGGCCACGCTCGGCTTCATGTGGACGTCCGTGCCGAACGCGCGCGGCGGGAACGGTGTCGTCGGGCAGGCCGAGATCCCGTCCATCCAGGGCGGGAAGTGGGCCCGGGCCCGGTTCTTCCAGCAGGTCGAGGCGTGGTTCGGCCTCGTCCCGGACTTCATGATTACGCTCGACGCGGGCTTCGCGGACCAGGCCGACGACGCCACGTTCTGCTCCCTCGTCGAGCACGAGCTCTACCACTGCGCGCAGGCGAAGGACGCCTGGGGCGCCCCGCGGTTCTCGAAGGCGACGGGCCGGCCGATCTTCACGATGCGCGGCCACGATGTCGAGGAGTTCGTCGGCGTCGTCGCGCGCTACGGCGTCGGTGCCGCGGCGGGCCAGACCGCGGCGCTGGTCGAGGCGGCCAACCGGCCCCCGATCGTGTGCGAGGCGGACATCGTCGGCGCATGCGGCACCTGCGGGCGCCGAGTTTGATCCTGGATTGACGGATTCGCAGCCGTGAACGTGCTCTCGGATGAGGTGAAAACCTTCATCGTCCAGCAGCTTGCGTGCTTCGACCCGCCCTCGGTGGTGGTGAAGGCGGTCAAGGCCGAGTTCAACGAGACCGTCTCCCCGCAGCAGGTCGAGTCCTACAATCCGGAGCGCCGGGCGGGCCAGAACCTCGGCGAGCACCTCCGGGAGCTGTTCCGCGTCACGCGCGAGGCCTTCCTCGAGGACACGGCGTCGATCGGCATCTCGCACCGCGTGACCCGCCTCCGAACGCTCCAACGCCTCGCCGATCGCGCCGAGACGCAGGGCAACATCGCCTTGGCCGCCCAGCTCGTCGTCCAGGCGGCGAAGGAGGTCGGCGACGTCTTCACCAACCGCCAGCGGATCGATGCCAATCACACCGTCCGCAGCCACGAGGACGCTCTCGGCGACCTTGAGTGAGCGCGAGCGCGAGATACGCCAGCGCCTCAAGGACGATTTCGAGCACTACGCGCCCCGCTGCCTGCGCATCCGGACGAAGTCGGGCAAGATCGTCCCGTTCACGCTGAACCGGGCGCAGCAGTACATCCACGAGCGCCTCCAGGAGCAGCTCCGCACGTCGGGGAGCGTCCGGGCGTTGATCCTGAAGGGACGGCAGCAGGGCGCCTCGACCTACATCGGCGGCCGGTTCTTCTGGCGCACGACGCACAAGCGCGGCGTCCGGACCTTCATCCTGACGCACCAGGACGATTCCACGGCCGCGCTGTTCGAGATGGTGTCACGCTATCACGAGCACTGCCCGTCGCTGGTGCGCCCGTCTGCCGGCGCGGCGAACGCGAAGGAGCTGCTCTTCGATCGCCTGGACAGCGGCTACAAGGTCGGCACGGCCGGCTCGAAGGCGGTCGGTCGCGGTAACACGCTCCAACTCTTCCACGGCTCGGAGGTCGGGTTCTGGCCGCACGCGCAGAGCCACGCGTCGGGCATCCTGCAGGCCATCGCTGATGAGCCGGGCACCGAGGTGATCCTGGAGAGCACGGCCAACGGCGTCGGGAACTACTTCCACCAGCAGTGGCGCAAGGCTGAGCGTGGGGAGAGCGAGTTTCAGGCGATCTTCGTGCCGTGGTTCTGGCAGGACGAGTATCGGAAGGCCCCGCCGCCCGACTTCACGCTGTCGCCCGACCCGGATGAGCAGGGCGAGTCCGAGGTCGATTACGCGGAGGCCTACGGGCTCGACGCGGAGCAGATGTTCTGGCGGCGCCGGAAGATCGCGGACCTGGGCGAGACCCTGTTCCGGCAGGAATACCCCGCCAACGCGGCCGAGGCTTTCCAGATGGCGAACACGAACGGCCTCATCAGCTCGAAGCTGGTCGTGGCCGCCCGCAAGCGCACCGTGCAGCCCTCGGGCCCCCTCGTCTTCGGGTACGATCCGGCGCACCAGGGAGGCGACCGCCACGCACTGGCCAAGCGCCGCGGCCGCAAGGTGCTCTGGGCCGGCGGCAAGCCCGGTCTGTCGATCCCGGAGAGCGCGAACTACGTCGCGGGCCACATCGACCGGGACGGCCCGATCAAGTGCTTCATTGACGTGACCGGCGGCTACGGCGCCGGCGTCTACGACATCCTGGTGGAGCGTGGGTACGGCCCCGAGGGCCGCAACATCGTCGTGCCGGTGAACTTCGGCGGCGCGCCCCTCCAGCCCGCGCGGGTCTCACCGACCACGGACGAGGAGCTGCCCGGCCCGCTGAACCGCCGCGCCGAGATCTGGCTGAACTCGCTCGACTGGCTGATGGACCCGGCCGGCGTCGATGTGCCGGATGACGACGAGCTGCAGGCAGATGCCTGCTCGACCGGCTACAGCCACAACAGCCGCGGGTACATCCAGCTCTGGTCGAAGGAGAAGATGCGCTCGATGGGCATCCCCTCGCCGGACCTCTGGGACGCGGTCGCTCTGACCTTCGCCGAGCCGGTGATCGAGACCAAGCCTCAGGACTGGGGCACGCCGAGCACCGCCTGGATCTCCTGATCCGCAGCACTGGACCTCTCCATGAAGCTCCGATTCCTCGCACTGGCTGGGATGCTCGCGCTCGCCTGCGCCGCCCCGGCCGAGGCACAGCAGGCGCGCGTCTTCTCCGGCTGCGCCGGCCCGGTGCTGACGTCCGGCGACGGCACCGGGTTCGTCGTCGACGCGATCGGCAAGCTCTGCATCACCACTGGCGGCTCAGCTTCGTTCTCGGTCGCCCGGACGACGGGCATCGGCACGACCGGCGTGCAGGTCTCGGCCGCCGATCCGGCCAACCGCCGCACGGTGTCGAACATCGGTGCCGTGGCCTGCGAGATCATGCCGGCCGCGACCGCTTACGGCACCGGCTACCCGCTGGCGGCCGGGCAAGCCTTCACCTTCGACGACGCCGGCCGGACCAAGGCCGCGATCTTCGTGGCGTGCTCGGCGGCCGGCGGCTCCGTCGCGGTCATGAGCTACTGAGACTGTCGTGCGTGCGCTCGTTGCTCTGTTGCTCGCGTGCGGCCCTGCCCTGGCGGCGGGACCGTCCGGCACGCCGACCGACTTGTCGGCCTACGCCACCCGCGCCCAGATGCCGGCGCCCTGCGGCGCGATCCCGATGGCCGACACGCTGAACGGCTCGGCGGGCTCGGCCAACTGCTACGTCCCGAAGGACGCGTCGCGGCCGACATCGGTCCAGGCGGCGAACGTCCAGACCGACGGGAACGGCGCATGGTCCGTAACCTGGGCGCGCGGCTTCACCTCGTCGGCTCCGGTGGTGAACCCGCTGCCGGTGAACACCGGGTCGCTCCCGATCCTGTGCAACGTGGCAGCGCGTTCCGCCACGGCCGCCTCGGGGAAGTGCTGGCAGTCCACCTCGACGACGCTGCCCGGCGCCCTGGCGTCGCTCGCCGGGCTGTTGGTGAGCCCCTTCGCCACCCCGGCCGCGAATGCCGCCGTGATGGTGATCACGCGCGAGCCGACGCAGTAGAACCGCTTGACCCGACGGGCGAACACCGTCAGAGAGCTATCGCCGCGAGACGTGCGGGCGCTGCCCCGTCTCGTTGTCACCCTCTACAATCTGCAGGATCCTCGATGGCGCGCACCGATGCGGTCAGCGACAGCGATCTGCTGCGCCTGATCGACGAGGAAATCGCCGGCGGCGTGTCGTTCGACAACGACCTGACCGCGAACGGCGAGCGTCGCACCGGCTCGGCCAAGGGCGACCGCGAGACCGCGCTGGAGTACTTCGACGGCGTCGTGCGGGATCTGCCGGCCGAGAAGGGCCGATCCCAGGTCGTGTCCCGCGACGTGTCCGACATCATCGGGACCATGCTGCCCGGCCTGATGCGGGTCTTCGACGGCTCGGACCGCGTCGCGGTCTACAGCCCGGCCCGCCCCGGCGATGAGAAGAGCGCCGACCAGGCCACGGACTACGTGAACCATGTCTGGGCGAATGACTGCGACGGGTACCTGATCCTGCTGACCTGGATCATGGATGCCCTCCAGGTCCGCAACGGCATCGTTAAGGCCTACTGGGATCCGACGCCGGAGACCGAGACCGAGGAGTTCACGGGGCTCTCCGACGAGCAGCTCGTGATCCTGTTCGATGATCCGGACGTCGAGGTGGTCGGCTACGCCGAGCGTCCGCAGATGGTCCAGGATCCGGCCACGGGCCAGTCGGTGCCGCTGCCGCTGCACGATGTGAAGATCCGCCGCCGCACCTCGTCCGGCCGGCTGGTGATCGAGAACGTGCCCCCGGAGGACTTCGGCATCTCGCGCCGGGGGAAGTCGGTCGACACGGCCCGGTGCGTCTGGCACCGCACGAAGCTCACCCGGTCCGACCTGCTCAAGCAGGGCTACAAGCGCGACCTGGTGTGGTCGCTGCCGGCCTCCGATGGTGCGCCGTCCGAGACGGTCGACCGCGAGCAGGATGCCGGTGTCGGCGCCGAGGGCTCGGGCGCGAACACCGAGATCGACATCGTCGAGGCCTACGTCTTCGCGGACTGCGATGGCGACGGCATCGCGGAATCCAGGAAGGTCGTCACGGCCGGCGGGGCGGGCGGGCGCAAGCTCCTCAAGAACGAGGAGTGGAGCGACGATCGCCCGTTCGCGGACCTGACCCCGCAGGTGGTCCCGCATCGCTGGATGGGCCGCTCCATCGCCGACGACGTGATGGACCTGATGCGGGTGAAGACCTCGCTCTGGCGCGGCGTCCTCGACAACACGTACGCGCAGAACCGGCCGCAGCGCGAGGCCGTCCAGGACGACATCATCAACCCGGACGAGGTGCTGAACCCGACCTTCGGCGGCGTTATCCGGGTGAAGAAGGCCGGCGCGGTCCGGGACGTCGTCACCCCGCAGATCGCCGACAAGATCCTCGTCGCGATCCAGGCGGTGGACGGCATCGCCCAGCGCCGCACCGGCGTGTCGGGCGCCACCGCCTCGCTCGACGCGACCGCCCTGGAGCCGCAGACGGCCACGGCCGAGCAACTGGAGCACGATGCCAGCTATGCCCGCGTCGAGCTGATCGCCCGGAACATGGCGAAGCTCGGCGTGAAGAAGCTGTTCTCGAAGATCCTGCGCATCATCGTGCGCAATCAGGACCGGCCGCGGACGATCCGGCTCCGGGACCAGTGGGTGGAGTTCGACCCGCGCGCCTGGAATGCGTCGATGGACGTCGAGGTCAACATCGGCATGGGCACCGGCTCGCGCGAGCGGGACCTGACGATGCTGGCCGGTGTCGCGGCCCGGCAGGAGAAGATCATCGAGCAGCTCGGCCCGGACAACCCGGTCGTGACGCCGTCGATGTACGTGAAGACCCTGCACAAGATGGTCGAGGCGTCCGGGCTGAAGGCGCCCGAGACCTACTTCGCCGACGTGTCGGACGAGGACTTCGCGAAGTGGATGGCGAGCCGTCCGCAACAGCAGGATCCCCGCGCGCAGGCCGAGGTCGCGAAGATCCAGGCCCAGGTCCAGGGTGACCAGCAGAAGATCGCCGCGCAGGTACAGGGCGACCGCACCCGAGCCGAGGCGCACATCCAGATCGAGCGCGAGCGCATGGTCTCGGAAGAGGCGCTGGAGCGTGACCGGCTGGAGCGCGACTTCGCCCTGCGCCGCGAGGAGATGGGCCTCGAGGCGCAACTCAAGGGCACAGAGATCCTGGCCGGGATGCACTCGCCGGCCCAGACCGACATTCCGAGGCAGGGATGAGCGACCGCGATCCCGCCTCCCGCGCGCTGCGTGCGCAGGCCCTCCTCGCCGACGAGACCTTCGTCGAGGCGCTGGGTGAGATCGAGGCCGGTGCCGTCGACGCCCTCGCCCGCGCCAACGTGGCCGACCCGGCCGCGCTGATCGAACACACGGCCCTCCTTCAGGCCGTCAGAGCCGTCCGCCGGCACGTCGAGTCCATCGTGACCAACGCCGCGCTGAGCGACCGCCCCGGGCCCTCCTTCGCCTGAGGGCGGGGCCATCCACCTCTGAAAGTTGACCGATGAGCGATGCCAACACCTCGGCCCCGGCCGAGACTGGTGAACTCGACATGTCCGCAGCCGCGGACCTTGTTCCCGACGACGCGTTCGAGCTGCTCGAGGACTCCGCCGAGGAGCACCCCGAGGGTGGCGAAGAGCCCGCCGCAGAAGAGGCCCCCACCGAGGAAGAGCCGGAGGGCGATCTGCCCCCCGAGCCGACCGAGGAGGAGCCGACGGTCGAACCCGAGCAGCCCGAGCCCACCGCCGAGGGACCGCAGACCGTCGTCATCGACGGGAAGGCGATACCCCTCCAGGAAGTGCAGAACGGCTACCTCCGCCAGGCCGATTACACGCGCAAGACCCAGGAGGTGGCGGCCGAGCGCCAAGCCCTCCAGGCCGAGCGCACCACCGTCACGAACGACCGCCAGCAGCTCGCGTCGATCCTCGACCTCGCCACCGACATCGTGAAGGCCCACCTCCCCCCGGAGCCGGACCCCGCGCTGATCGACACGGACGTGGTCGGCTACATGCAGCAGGATCGCGCCTACAAGGCCGCGATGGCCGAGCTCCAGAAGCTCGCCGACGCACGCAAGACCGCCAACGCCGGCTCCGACCAGGAGCGGCAGGCCGCGGACGAGCAGGCCCAGACGGCGCAACGCGAGGCGCTCGCCACCGAGTATCGGACGCTCCAGTCCAAGGTTCCGGAACTCCGGACGCCCGAGGGGCACAAGGCCTTCTTCGCGAAGGCCGAGGCCGCAGGCGCGCACTACGGGCTCAGCCCGGAGGACGTGCGGGGCATCCAGGATCACCGGGCCCTCCTGGTGCTGTCCGACGCTGCGAAGTGGCGAGAGCTGCAGGCGAAGAAGCCCGCCGCCGTCCAGCGCGCGCAGGCCGCTCCTCCGATCCGGGCCGCCGCGAGGCAGGCCCCGGGCACCCGGAGCGCGGATGCGGTCGCATCGGCCCGGGCTCGGCTCGAGCGCGACGGGTCCATCGAGGCAGCCGCCGAACTCCTCGACGACAGCCTCTTCTCCTGACCCGAGCCGTCCGTTCGCCTGAGGGGCGCCGGCGGATCATCTCTCCGAGGACATCATGACCCAGGTTGCGGGCACCCTCGATACCTACGTCCAGAAGGGCCAGCGCGAGGACCTCCAGGACGCGATCTACAACATCTCCAAGGCCGACACGCCGTTCATCTCGAACATCGGGCGCGGCAAGGCCAAGGCGGTGAAGCACGAGTGGCAGACCGACGCCCTGGCGCCGGCCGACACGACCAACGCGCAGCTGGAAGGCGACGAGTTCTCCTACACCCAGCGCGCTGGCACCATCCGCGTCGGCAACGTCTGCCAGATCAGCCGCAAGCCGATCATCGTCTCGGGCACCGCGGAGGCCGTCGACAAGGCGGGCCGCAAGTCCGAGGTGAAGTACCAGAGCCTGAAGGCCGGTAAGGAGCTGAAGAAGGACGAGGAGGCCATCCTCCTGTCCGCGCAGGCCTCCAACGCCGGCGGCTCGACCTCGAACGGGGGCACCAACACCCCGCGCAAGCTCGGCGGCTTCCCGTCCTGGCTCGTGACGAACGTCTCCCGCGGTGCCGGTGGCGCCAACGGCGGCTTCAATCAGGGCACCGGGCAGGTGGTCGCTCCGACCGCCGGAACGGCGCGGGCCTTCGCCGAGAGCCAGGTGAAGGACATCCAGCAGTCCTGCTACACGGCCGGCGGCAATCCCTCGATGCTGATGATGCCGGTCGCCTACAAGCGCCAGTTCTCGGCCTTCCCGGGCATCGCCCAGCAGCGCCGCGACACGGGCAACAAGGCGGCGACCATCGTGGCCGCCGCGGACGTCTACGTCGGCGACTTCGGTCCGCTGTCCGCGGTGCCGAACCGCCAGTTCGTGGCCAACCGCGTGCTGATGATCGACCCCTCCATGGTGAAGCTCGCGTGGCTGCGCCCGATGCAGGTCGTGAAGCCGGCCCAGACCGGCGACGCCACCAAGCGGATGCTCCTCACGGAGTACACCCTGGAGGTCTCGAACGAGGCCGCCCACGGCACGATCGAGGACCTGACCTGATCCTCGGCTGACAGCCTGAGACGACCCTGAGCGGGGCGCCCTCACCGGCGCCCCGTTCGCTTTTCCGCACCCCTCGAACCCGGAGGCCAGCGTGGCCGATACCTCGAACCCGACCGCGGCCAAGCCGGCCGACAAGCCCGCCGCCGCCCCGGCGCCCACCGTCATCGTCCTGATGGAGCGCGATTACTGGCCGAAGGGCCCGCGCCCGGCCGACCTGCCGGAGGATCAGGAGTACCGCGTTCGCGCCGGCGAGAGCGCCGAGCTGGGCGTGGACGAGGCCATGGACGTCGTCGAGGCCGGCATCGGCCGCCGCGACCGCGCGAAGGTCGCCTGATGCAGTCCGCCGCGACCTCCGCCGTCGTGGCGGAATCCGACCTCGTGTTCGACGGCGACTGGTGCCTGATCGACCACGATCCGCTGACCGGTAAGCAGGTCTGGGCCCTCGACGAGGGCGGCAAGCTGCGCATCCGTGAGGTGATGCCGGTCGACGAGATCCTAGCTGAGAACGCCACGCTCCAGGTCGAGAACCTGAACCGGCCGTTCGGCGACATGGCGCTCGTCGCCCGCGTGCCGATGCACATCTGGTCGAACCGGCTGGCGCCGGCGATCGTGCAGCAGGATCGCGCTTACCTGTCGCGCTGGCTCAACGACAGCAACCACGCCCGCTTCCGCACCCGCGCGGGCCGGATCTGATCCGATGGCCGGCTTCGACAATCTCGACGACCTCACCGGCACGCTCGAAGACTACCTGGAGCGTGCCGATCTGCGGTCCCGGATCCCGACGTTCATCCGTCTGGCCGAGGTCCGTCTCGATCGGCGGCTGAACCTCGCGGACAACGAGACGGCCCTGTCGCTGGCGCTCGTAGATGGCGCCGCGCCCCTCCCGGACGATTACCGGGCGTGGCGTTCGCTCACCGGCCCCTGTGGCGAGCGGCTGGACTACATGCCGCCCCACGCCTCCGCGTCGCTCTTCCGTGACCCGCTACTGCCCTACGGCGGGACCGGCTTCGCGGCGGGCGTGTTCACGATCCTCGGGTCGATCCCGCTGGACGATGTGCCGGACTCCACCGACGCGTGGCAGTTCGGGCTCGACAACGCCTTCCTCCGCGTGCGGCCGGCCTCGTTCGGCTCGGTGAACCTCGTCTACCGGCAGGGCATCCCGCCGCTCAGCGACCGCCGGCCGTCGAACTGGCTGCTGGCCAAGAACCCCGACCTCTACCTCTACGCCGCCCTGCTGGAGGCCGAGCCGTTCCTGCGCAACGACACGCGCATGGTGACGTGGCGGGCCATGCTGGAGGCCGGCATTTCGGACCTGAAGGACCTCGACCGCGACGCGCGCTGGGGCCGGTCCCGGATGCGCAGCACCGAGCCGACCCCCTGAGGCGCTGATGGCCGCACCGATCACCGATCTGGCGAGCCTCCAGGCCGCCGTGCTGGACTACATCGCCCGCCCCGACCTCGTGGACGCGGTGCCGGGCTTCATCGCGTTGGCCGAGAGCCACTTCAACGCGATCCTGCGCGCGCGCGAGATGGAGGCGGAGGTGAGCGGCGGCACCGCCGCGACGCCTGTCGCCGCGATGGACCTTCCCACCGACTTCATCGAGTGGCTGGCCGTGTCGTGGGTCGGCTCCGGACGCACGGCGCGCCCGACCTTCGCCGAGGCCGACAGCCCCGAGGCGCGCTTCCGGCACCGTCCCGGCGGCGACCCGCAGTACTTCACGATCCGCGCCGGCAAGGTGCGCATGGTGCCGGAGAAGCCCGGCGTGGTGACGCTGGCCTATTACGCCGCGATCCCGCCGCTGACCTCCGACGCGCCGAAGAACTGGCTGCTGGCCAAGGCGCCGGACGCCTACCTCTACGCCGTCCTGGCGGAGGCCTACCTGTTCCAGAAGGATCCGGCCGCGGTCCAGGCGCACACCGGCCTGATGCTCCAGGTCCTGGCCGCGCTCGGCATCAAGGCCGACACGGCGAAGGTGGCCAAGCGCACCGGCCGCCCGGCCGAGCTCCAGGCCTCGACGCAGGCCGTGGCGCGGCCCGAGTAGCATGGACCCGATCAAGCTGGCGCCGTTCGCGCCCGACACGGCCTCCGTCGACGCATCGGTCTCGGCGGTCGCCACCAACGTGGTGCCGCGCTCCGACGGGTACGGCCCGGTTCTGGCGCCGGTGCCGCTGTCGCTCGCCCTGCCGGCGGAGTGCCGCGGCGCGATCGCGGTGTTCTCCCCGACCTACAACTTCCCGATCTACGTCGCGGGTACCTCGAAGGGACTGTTCGTCTACCGGACGACGGATCAGGCGTGGCACGAGGTGACGAACCCGAACACGCCCTACAGCGTGCCGCCCGGGGACTACTGGTCCTTCGCGGTCTACGGCACCCTGCTGCTCGCCTGCTCGGCCGGCACCCCGGTGCAGAAGGCGACCATCGACGTCGTCCAGGCCGGCACACAGCCGTTCACGGATCTCCTCGGCAACCCGCCCCGGGCCCGGCATATGGGCGTCGTCGGCGACTTCCTCGTGCTCGCCGGCCTGCCGGACAAGCCGCAGTCGGTCCGCTGGTCGGACAGCGGTGACATCGAGCAGTGGGGCCTCGGCCTCGACGGTCACGAGGCCGACGAGCAGCAGCTCCCCGACGGCGGCGCCGTGACCGGCTTCGCGGGCGGCGAGTACGGCGTGATCTTCCAGGAGCGGGCGATCCGGCGCATGACGCTGAGCCCGGATTCCGGCAACATCTTCGACTGCTCCGTCCTCGAGGAGAACCGCGGCGCGGTGGCGCCCTGGTGCATCGCCAAGGTCGGGCCGCGCATCTTCTTCCTCGACCGGGACGGCTTCTATGCCCTCGTGATCGGCGGCGGCCCCTCGCAGCCGATCGGCGCCGAGCGCGTGAACCGGTTCTTCCAGGGGCGGGTCGATCCGGAGCGGGTCGGCATGACGGTGGCGTTCCGCGACCCGACCGGTGAGCGGATCCTGTTCGCCTACCGGCTCGCCGGCACCGACGCCGCGGACCCGTCGCTCCTGGGCGAGGCGCTGCTGTACGACTGGCTGCTCGACCGCTGGTCGTTCCTCAACACCCCGATCCGCTTCGGTATGTCGGCGGCCACGCCGGACACCTCGGTCGACAGCATCGAAGGGTCGATCGACGATCCGGTCCAGCCCTCGCTCGACGACCCGATGTACCAGGGCGGCGCGACGCTGCTCGCGGTGATGACGACCGACAACCGGCTGGCGGTGCTCGATGGCGCCCCGCTGGAGGCGGTGGTGCAGACCCCCGACGCCATGCTGGCGCGGCCGAACCGGGCCTTCCTGCGTGGGGCCCGGCTGGACACGGATGCCGATGACTGGCGCGTGGCCATCGGCGTCCGGGAGAGCCTCGCCGCCTCCGCGCCGGTGCGCTGGCTGCCGGAGACCGCCCCGACCGTGGAGCGGATCGCGCCGACCCGCGCGTCGGGCCGCTATCACCGCGCCCGGGTGCGGATCCCGGCCGGCACGACCTGGTCCTACGTCTCGGCGATCGAGCCGGACGCGACGGCGGAGGGCTCGCGATGAACGTCCCCGGCCGGAACGAGAAGGACCTGTCGCTCTTCAGCCGCGCGATTGACGACCTCGCGCGCGGCGCCACCAACGCGATCGCGTCGAGCACCTTCACCCTGGCCAACGGCGTCTCGCGCACCGTCGTGCCCTGCGAGAACTGTGGCCCGGGCGCCCTGCCGCGCTGGGTGCCGATCACGGAATCCGCGTCGAAGGCGCAGCTCTGGCTCGTCTCGGCCGACCGCCGCAGCTTCACCGTGGGGCACGATCTGAACTCGGCCACGGACCGCACCTTCCGCTTCGAGATGCGCCGGGCCTGATGCGCCTCCAGCCCCTGTTGATGCCGCTCGCGCCTGACCTCGCCGAGCACGTCGAGGCATGCCTGGGCGCCGCCTGCGCCCTGCCCCGCTGCGACCTGACCGTGCCTAGCCTGCTCGCGGCCTGCGCGGCCGGGCAGGCGCAGCTCGTCGGGATCTTCGAGGGCGATCGGTTCGTAGCGGCGGGCGTGACGCAGGTCCGCCAGCACCGCGGCGGCCGGCTGTCCTGTTGGGTGCTGTCGCTCGGTGGCCGCGCGGCCGGCCCGTGGGGCACCGTCATCGCGGCCGTCGAGCGCGGCGCGGCCCGGCTCGGCTGCACCACCGTCGAGTTCGTCGGCCGCCGCGGCTGGGCCCGCGTGCTGCCGGACTACACCGCCGCGCCCTGTGAGCTCGGCCACCACTTCACCAAGCGCATCGGGGCCTGACATGGGCGGCGGTACCAAGACCCAGACCACGGTCCAGCAGCAGAACAACGACCCGTGGGCGCCGGCACAGCCCGCGCTCCAGGGCGTGCTCTCCGGTGCGACCGCGGCGTACAACTCGGGCGTCGGCTCGCAGGTCTACGGCGGCCAGCGCTATGCCGGCCTCGGGGATGTCTCGCTCGATGCGCTGAACAGCATCGCCGGCAGCGCCAGCGCGGGCCAGGGCGCGGCCAAGGCCGGCGACAGCTACCTGACTGGCCTACTCCAGAACGGCGGCACGACCTCCGGCATCCAGTCCGCGCTCTCCGGCCTCGACAGCATCGGGAAGATCGACACGTCCCGGGTTTCGTCGCTCGCCGACCAGATGGCCGACCCGAACAACCTCGCCTACTCGACGGCGCGGGCGCTCACCCGGGGCGACTATAACCTCTCGACCGACGGCTACACCGGCCTGCTCAACAGCCTGTCCGGCCAGACGCAGACGGAGAAGTCGCTGCAGGATGCCGCCGACGGCAAGTTCCTGGGCGGGGCGAACCCGTACCTCGACGCGGTGATCGGCCGGAGCCAGGGCGAGGCGGCATCGCAGATCGCGCAGCGTATGGGCGCGGCGGGCCGCAGCGGCTCGGGCCGCTACGCGGCGACGATCGCCGACACCCTCGGCGGGATCGCCACGCAGGCGCGGTACACGGACTACGATAACGAGCGCACCCGACAGGCGCAGGCGGCCACGGCGATCGACAGCTCGCGCAACGCCCGGACCAGCCTCCAGCAGGGGCTCTACGGGTCGATCAATAACGCCGAGCAGGTCAACGCCGGCCTCGCGCTATCCGGGGCCGGGCTCTACAACGACACGAACACGACGGCGCTCGGCGGCGCGACCGCACTGGCCGGTCTGGATAACCAGAACATCCAGAACGAGATGTCGAAGTCGAGCCTGAAGCTGTCCGCAGCGCAGGCGGACAGGGCCGCGGCGCTCCAGGGCCTCGGCATGGTCGGGACGAACATCGACAACCTCCAGCGCCCGGGACTGACCCTGGCCGGTGTCGGTGCCGCCCTCGATGCCGACCGCCAGCAGCAGCTCGACACTGCCCAGCAGGTCTTCGACGAGCAGCAGGCGTCGCCCTGGAAGCAGCTCGGCCTCTACTCGGGCCTGGTCAACCCGATCGCGGGTCTCGGCTCGCAGACCAGCGGCACGACCGTCCAGAAGATCCCGCAGCCGGGCGTGCTGCAGTCGCTGTTCGGCGCCGGCCTCGCCAGCGCGAACGTCGCGTCGAAGTTCATGGGCAAGTAGGAGCGAGCCGTGGCCGCAGGCATTATCCCGTTCGGCGCCCTACCGCAGTTCGCCGGCCTTTCGCCGGACGATCTCGCCCGCGTCGCTCGTTCGCAGCAGCCGACCGTCCCCTCTCCAGTAGATGGGCTGTTGTTCGACCGGTCCGGCCTGGGCGGCCAGGGTGGCTTCTCCGGGACGTCGGGAACCATCGTGCCGCCGGCTGCCACCGCCCAGCCGGAGCCCGAGACCGGCGCGCCCGCCGCGCGCGCCATGCCGACGCCCCCGGTTCGCCCGCTGACTTTTGGCAGGCTGCCGACTGCGGCTCCCGCGGCGCCGGATACCCCTGTGGCCCCGGTGGCCCCTGCGTCCCCGGCGACGACTGGAACCGCTCCGGCCGCTTCGTCCAGCACAGCATCAGCCGCAGCACCGTCCGCCGCGGATCCCTCGTTCCTCGACAGGATCGGCGACGGCCTGCGCAACCTCAACTCCAATGGCGGCGGCGATCTGCTGATGTCGATCGGCATGGGGCTGATGTCGACGCCGGGCTGGGGGCGTGGCGTCGCTGCCGGGCTGAAGAACTACCAGGATAACGAGGGGAAGCGCGCCGCTTCCGACCTCGCCAGAGCCGAGTTCGGCCTGAAGGTCCGGAAGGATGCGCAGGAGCAGCGCCAACTCTCCGGGAACGCCCAGTACGTTGCGAGCAAGATCCCCGGCATCAGCCCGGAGCAGGCGCTCACCCTAGGCGGCAACAGCGCCTTCATGAACGAGCTGTTCAAGGGCGTGCTGCCGCCGACGGAGCTGTACAAGCAGTACACCGACGCTGACGGCAACCGGTGGAACCGGAACGAGCGGACTGGCCAGGAAACCATCGCGCTCAAGAAGGACGACGACAAGACCGTGACCCCGGTCCCCGAGGCCGACCGGGTGGCGCTTGGCCTGCCTGCGGGCTCCTACCAGAAGGACGCCAACGGCAAGATCAGCCCCATCAACGCGACCGGCACCACGATCAACATGGGCGCCGAGAAGGCGCAGGACGCGACCGTGGGCAAGGCGTACGGCGACTATCAGGTCGACCTAGCCACCAAGGGCCGGAACGCCGGCAACACCCTCAACAGCCTCGCGCTGATGGAGCAGGCGGCCCGCAACCCGAACTTCTACTCCGGCACGGGCGCGGAGACGGTGAAGCGGGCCAATCAGTTCCTCGTCGCCATGGGCGTGAAGGACGCGAACTACACCAAGCCCACCGAGGTATTCGACGCCCTCTCCAACAAGGTCGTGCTCGACGGTCTCGGCGGCTCGCTCGGCCCGGGCATCTCGAACACCGACCGCGACTATATCGGCCGCACCGCGCCGACGCTGGCCCAGAGCCAGGCCGGCAACCTCGAACTCATCGCGATCGCCCGCTCTCTCGCGCAGCGGCAGCAGGCGGTGTCGAAGCTGGCCCGGGACTATGCCGCGAACAACGGCGGTCGCCTGGATTCCGGCTTCGATCAGAAGCTTGAGGAGTATGCCGGCGCCAACCCGCTGTTCCCGGCGGCGCAGGCCGCGGCGACGCAGCGGTCCGACGGCGCCACCGGCGCGAGTGGGCCCGGCGGCATCGCGGCCCCGCGCTCCCAGGCCGATTTCGATGCCCTGCCGAAGGGGGCGATGTACGTCGACCCCTCCGATGGCCGCCGCTACCGGAAGAACTGATCCATGGCCGGACCCCGCTTCAGCGGCACCCTCGTCGAGGACGATGCGGCACCGGCTCCGGCCGGCCCGCGGTTCTCGGGCACGCTCGTCGAGGACGATGCGCCCGCGTCGGCAGAGGGCGGCCGCGCGCACGGTGCCCTCAACGCCTTCGCCCGCGGCGTCGTGAACGGTCTGCCCATCGTCGGCCCGTACGCACTGGCCGGGATCGATCGCGCCGACGCGGCGGTGCGCGCTGTCCAGAACGACTCCCGCTACTCCGACGAGGTCGACGGGGCGAAGCGCTACGGCGCCGAGGTCGCGGCCGAGCACCCGATCGCCGAGACGGCGGGCGGGATCGGCGGCGGCATCGTCGGCACCGCGCCCCTCGTCCTGGCCGCGCCGGCCGCGTTCGGGGCGGGGGCCGGTGGCCTCATGGCCCGTTCGGCGGCCTCGGCCTTTTCTGGTGGCATCCTCGGCACGGCGGATGCCGCCGTTCGTAGTGGCGGTGATGCCAAGGAGACGCTGAAGGGCGGTGTCGCGGGCGCAACCCTTGGTGCTGCCGCCCCCGGTCTCGGGCAAGCAGTTGGCGCCGGCGCCCGCAAGATCGCCGAGGCTGTGGGCATGCGTGCGGTCCCGTCCGCTGGCATGGGCGCACCGGCCATGGAGAAGCTGGCGGCCGACACCTCCAACGCCGGCGGGACCGGCGCGGTGCGGGTGCGCTTGGGCGAGCTCGGCCCCGAGGCGATGTTGCTCGACGCCTCGCCTTCGTTCGAGGGCCGTGCGCAGGGCCTCGCCGTGTTGCCCGACACCCGGGAAGCCATCGTCGACCCGCTGCGCCAGCGTGCGGCGGGTGCAAATGCCCGGCTCGCTGCCGATGTTGATCAGCATCTCGGCCCGACAATGGACCCGGCCGCTTTTGCTGCCGAGTGGCAGAACGCCTATCGCGAGGCCGTGCCGCCTCTTTATCAGCAGGCGCTCGGTCAGCCCGTCCAGGTCGACACGTCCCCCGTGCTGGAGACGATTGGGCGCATGGGCGCGCAAGAGAAGGGCGGTGCCGAGCTGGCGCTTCGCCGCGCTTGGGGGCTGCTCCACGCCGAGCAGGAGGTGCCGGGTCTCGGCCGTGCGGTTGTGCCGGACCGGCGCCCCGAGGCGCTGCACAACGCAAAGGAAGCGCTGGACTCGATGATCGCGCACGTCCAGGCGCAGCAGGGCTCGGCCGCCGCGAGCGAGTTGCGCGCTCTGTCAGCCGTGCGCTCGGGCGTGAACGATGCCCTCGAAGCGCAGGTGCCAGGTTACGCCGAGGCGAACCGGACGGCGCAGCATTTCTTCCAGCAGCGCGACGCTTTCGACGCCGGGCAGCGCCTGCTCAACGGGGGTCGCGAGGCGGCCCGCCCCGCCCAGGTCGCCGCCGACACCGCGGCCATGACGCCGGAGGTGCAGCAGGCCCAGCGTCTCGGCCTACGCACGGAGGTCGACCGCCTCGTCGGCACGCAGCTCAACGACCGGCTGGCACTCCGGAAGGCGCTGATGGGCGAGGGAGACTACAACCGCGCCCGGATGGGGACCGTATTCGGTGAGGAGCCGACCGCGGGCATGGCGGCGGCCGTCGACCGTGAGGCTGCGTTCGACGCGACACACCAGAACATCGTGCGGAATTCGCAGACAGCGCAGCGGACGGCAGCCGCGGCTGACCTCGCGCCCCGCGACGTGCGCCCGTCGGCGTCCGATGCCGTGCCGGCTGTTGCCGCCGCGGTTGGCGGCGTCCAGGCGGGCCTCGCCGCGCAGGCTGCGAAGCTCGGCATCAAGGGCGCACAGGCTGGCCTCAACGCCGCTGGCCGGGCCCGCGACATCGCCCGCAACAAGGAACTTGCTGAGGCGCTGACTCGCCGCCAGGGCGAGCAGCTCGACGCCCTGCTGGAGGCAATCGGGGCCCGGCAGGCCGCGGAGCGGATGGCGAGTGGCGTTGGGCGCGCGGCGCAGATCGGGACGACGGCCGCGACGGTCTCGCAGGCTGATCGGGCGCGGGCTTACGTGCCGTTCGGGTTCTTGCCCGCCGTACGGTGACCACGCCACGCGTAGAGGCCGCACCCAGCCATTAGCACCAGGAAGATCGCCCAGGACGCGAACCCGCCGAAGCGATCCCAGGCCCAGTCCACCGCACCCGGCACGGTCGCGTTAACGACCCACGAGACCCCCGCCATGGCGGCGGCGAACAGGACGAGGGTCAGCAGGATCTCGGGCCAGCGGCGCATCAGCGGATCGCCTCGCAGCGGCCGCTGATAACGGTTGTTAGACCAACGCGGAAAAACGTCACATTAGTCTCCGATTTCCAGGCGCGAACGCGAATGAAGTCGGTGATCATCCTGCTGGGTGACAATCCCGGACTAGCGACAAAATCACTACTGTCGCCTCCCTGCTGGACAATGTGCCATTGAGCAACGCCGAGAGGTCCACGGATGGTGCCGGCATCGGTATCAACGATGAGCGTACCTAGGGCGTCGCGGGCTGGGCGATCATCTGGGTAGCTGCCGAGCCTTCCATCCTCACCCAACCGCCGGACATCCTCCGCCACGCACCTATAGAGAGCTCCCGCTTCCGCCGCATGGACCCACATGGAGCACCATGTCGCTGCTGCCTGCGCGATCATCCATAGCGTGAAGGAAAGCCAACGGGGCATACAGCTACCTATTCGCTCGTAAAACCTGCGCAAACCCAGCCAATTGCCCAGCAGAGGCCATATAGCGCAAGCGCCAGCATCGAAGACATAAACAATCCCGAGCCGAACAATCTGGCAAATATATTAGGAAAGCTTGGTCTGTCTGTGCCGAAGCTGCCATATAGATCTTGATTTGATATATAGTATGCCTTACCGGGGCATCCAACGTCAGTTGTGTAAAAACCGTTATTGCCCTGGGATGTTGTCAGTCCTTTATTGATCTTTTCTAGCAGGCAAGATGTCTGATCGTACTTACTGGTTGCGAAATCGCCCTCATTATAACCCCAAAATGTAGAAGCTATGACGCCGGCCGCAAACACCGGCACTGATATAAGGAGGCCAATCCGCTTGGCGCCCCTGATCAGACGCTGACCCAAATTCAACGGCGCGCTCATCGTCTCTGTTGCCTGCTATGCGCCATTGTCCCCTCGTCGCGGCCATCAACCTACGCGCGTGTCCGGCGCGCTGAATATGACGTGCCAGCCACACACTTGACCCGACGGGCGAACCGCGGGAATAAGCCACCGTCCGCAGCGCTGCGCGCCGGACCCTGAAAGCCGCTCCGCAAGGGCGGCTTTTCGCGTTTCAGGACCTCCCGACATGCCGACTGCCGCAGACCGCGACGCGCTGATCGCCAGCGCGCAGCGCATCGGCGCGGATCCGCTCGACCTTGCGACCGTGATGTCGTTCGAGAGCGGGTTCAGCCCTTCGATCCGGGGCGGCTCGGGCAACCGGCACATCGGCCTGATCCAGTTCGGGCCGACCGAGCAGCAGCAGTACGGCGCGAGCCAGGACCAGAGCTTCGCCGACCAGCTTCCCGCCGTCGAGCGCTACCTGACCGACCGTGGCTTCAAGCCCGGCATGGGGATGCTCGACCTCTACTCGACGGTGAACGCTGGCCGACCCGGGCTCTATGACCGGAGCGACACGGCGAACGGCGGCACGCCCGGCACCGTCGCCGACAAGGTCAACGGCCAGATGGCCGGCCACCGAGCGAAGGCCGCCGCCTTCCTCGGCGGGGCGTTCTCGCCCGGCTCGGCTGCGCCCCGCGGCGCGTTCGGTCTGTCCGGACCGGTCGCGGCCGGCACCGACGGTTCGGTGACCCCCGCGGGCGGCGCCGCGATGCAGTCGCCTGAGGCGGACCGCACCCTCCAGGTCGCCTCGCTCCTCCGGACGCTCACCGCCGCCGATGCGCCGGCCGCCTCGCCGGTGGCCCAGGCCGCCGCGGCACCCGCGCAGGCTCCGGTCCAGATGCAGCCGGCTCGCCGGCAGGCCCCCGCCTTCGACGCGCAGCGCTTCTTCGCGCTGCTGCCCGGCACCAAGACCCGCTAACCCGAGGACGGCTCTATGCCCGGCGCCATCAACTGGGACGTCGCGCCCTCGGGCAACGACGTCTCGGATCCCCCGATCATCTTCAACGAGGGGCAGCCGGCCAAGACCATCAACGACGCCATGCGCGCGCTGATGGCCTCCATGAAGCTCTGGATGCTCGACAACGCGGGCGTGAACCAGGCCTACGGCTCGGACGCCTACACGGTCATCACCCAGCAGGGCGTCTCGGCGAAAGCTGCGGCCACGGCGCACACGCTCAAGTTCCGGACCACGACCACCAACCTCAACCCCTGCACCCTGGCTGCGGACGGGAACGCACCGAAGCCGTGGCTGCGTTGGGACGGGACGCAGTTCGGGCCCGGCGACATCGGACAGAACGTCGTCTGGTCGGTGGTCTACGACCCCGACGCGAAGGTCTACCGGACCCTTTCGCCCACCACCGAGCAGGCCGGGGCGATCAAGGCCTTCGGCGGCCCCAACGTCCCCTCCGGCTGGGAGATCTGCGACGGCCGGCCGGTCTCGCGCACCAGCTATGCCGCCCTGCTCGCCGCGATCAGCACGTTCTGGGGCAACGGCGACGGCTTCACGACCTTCAACCTGCCGGACCTGCGCGGGCGGTCGCTGTTCGGCGCGAACCGCGGGCTGAACCTGCTCTCGGGTGCGGGCGGGCTCGTCGGCTCGCTCGGCTACCTCGGCGGCGGCGAGGTGGTGGCGATGCTGCCGAACCAGATGCCGCGGCACATGCACACCTCGACCATGTCGCCGGCCGGTGCCTTCTCGCCGAACATCCAGTCCGCCGGTGCGCACAACCACGGCGGCACGAACATCGACGGCGCCCACGACCACACCGGGTCGACGAACGTCACCGGCAACCACGCCCACGTCGGGACGACCGACATCAGCGGCGACCACGCCCACGTGGTCCAGTACGGCTACGGGCTGGTGAGCACCGCCACGCCGAACAACGCGCAGGTCGTCACCGGCATCAACTTGGGCTCGCAGGGCAACGGCCAGACCACCCAGAGCGGCCCGCACGTACACACGTTCACAACCGTCGCGACCGGCAACCACGCGCACAGCTTCGGCACCGATCCGGGCGGCACGCACAGCCACGGCATCCAGCTCGACGGCAGCCACACCCACACGATCGATCCGACCCCGGCCCACACCCACACGCTGGTGATCGACACGGCCGGCTCGGGCGACCCGCACCCGAACGTCCCGCCGGGCGCGGTGGTGACGTGGGCGATCAAGACCTGAGGACCGGATGAGCGCCTTCGACTGGAAGACCGACCCGACCCAGAACGGTCAGGCCGATCCCGCCGTGCCGGCCGTGGCCGGGACCACGGCGCGCCTGTTCCCCGATGCGGCGCGCGGGATCATGGCTGGCGTGGCCATGCTGGTCGCGGATCAGGGTGGCGCGCTCGTCTCGACAGGGGCCGGTGACGTCTTCGAGGTGCAGACCACCTCCGGGCTGAAGCCGGCTCCCGGCGTGATGATCGGCTTCTTCGCGGACCGCGACTGCATCGCCGAACCGGCCCTCGCGGTCGACGGCTACGGACCCGCCCCGTGGCGGGATTCCTCCGGCGTCGAACTGGCGCCGGGCGCGGTGCGGAAGGGCGAGTTCCAGCTCGTGGTCTGGGACGAGGCGATCATGCCCGCATCGCCCGGATGGCGGAAGGTCAATCCAGGCCCGACCGATCTCGCCGTGCTGAACGTGAACGTGCTCCTGCAGGCGCTCACCGCGATCCTGCCGAACACGCCCCCGCCCGGGAAGGGCAAGCCCTGGTTCAACGGCGTCTCGATCGCCTTCACGACGGCGGACTGACATGGGTGCTTTCGACTGGTCGACGCAGGCCGTGCAGAACGCCACGGCCGACGCCGACGTGCCTGCGCGCGACGGGACATCGGCCCGCGACCTCCCCGCCCTCGTCCGGGACCTCATGGCGGCGCAGGCCGCGGTGCTGGCTGACCAGGGCGGCGCCATCGTCACCGGCGGCCTGGCCAACGCGTACCTCGCGCGCACCGCCTCGGGCGTGCCCCGGATCCGCCCAGGCATCGCGATCCTCATCCAGGCCGATCGGGACAACACCGGCTCGCCGACGCTGAACGTCGACAGCATGGGCGCCCGCCCTTGGCGGCACTTCGACGGCTCCGCCCCGCCGCCCGGCCGTATCCAGGCCGGCGCCTTCTACCTCGTCGTGGCCTCTGGGAACGCCTGGGTCAGCGACTTCGGCGGCATCGACGAGGGCCAGGCCGAGGACATCGCCATCACCGCAGCCCTCATCTTCGGCGGGATCTGACATGAAGCTGCCCCCCATCCTCACGGGCATCGTCCTCGATCCCGTCGCCGGTACGCTGGACTTCTCCGCGCTCGGTGCCGGCTTCGATCCGCGCACCGTGCTCGCCGTCCTGCACGAGCCGACCAACCGGTTCATCTTCGCGAAGGGCCGCTCCGGGCTCGGCTACGCGTCGATCGCCGGCTCGGTGATGACGCTGGCGGCCAACACCACCGGCCTCGCGACGGGCCCCCTCACCGGGTTTCGCGACGACGGTGCGCTGATCGCGACCGACGCGCGCCTCGAGGCGTGCCGCGCGCTGCTGGCCACCGCCAACGCTACGCTCTCGAACATCGCGACCGGCCTGGGCACGCCGTCGGACGTCGCGCCCGGATCCGACGCAGCGACCGGCTCGCTCATCGCCAAGGTGACGCGCCTTCTCGGGACGCAGACCGGCATCGCGACCGTCCTCGCCGCGATCCGCGATCGCCTTCCGGCCGCGCTGGTCGGCGGTCGGCTCTCGGTCGACGGGTCCGGCGTCGTGCAGCCGGTCACGGTCGGCAATTTCCCTGCGACGCAGCCCGTCTCCGGCACCGTCAGCCTCGGGGCCGGCGCGGCGCAGATCGGCACCATCGGGAACGCCTTCGCGCTCGACGCGACGTTGCAGGGGGTGGCGACCTCGAACGCGGCCATCAGCACGGCGACGGGCGCGCCGACCGATGTCGCGACGGCCGGCGGTACCAGCACCAGCATCATCGGTGCCCTGCGTGCCATCCGTGACAAGCTGCTCGGCACCTTGACCGTCAGCGGCACGGTGACCTCGAACCAGGGTGCGGCAGGCGCCGCCGCCTGGAAGGTGGACGGATCCGGCGTGACTCAGCCGATCTCGGCGGCCGCCCTGCCGCTGCCGGCGGGTGCCGCAACGGATGCGCTTCTGGGTACGGTCAACACCTCCATCACCGGCCTCTCCACCGCGACCGGAACGACGGCGGACGCCGCCACGGCGTCGGGTGCGAACACGAGCGTGATCGGCGCGCTTCGGGCGATCCGCGACCGGCTTCTGGGCACCCTGACCTCCGCCCCGGCCGATGCGCCGGCGGCCACCGCCTTCAGCTTCACCGCGGTTGGCAGCACCGCATGGATCGACACCACCGGGTACGCGTACCTCGACGTCGACCTGTCGTCGTTCGGCTCGGGCAACTCCGTGGTCGTGCAGTACCAGGGCTCCGGCGGCGCGGCGAACACGGCGGTCACCCTCTTCCCGGGCAATCTGCCGACCGGCGGACTGCTCGCCTTCCAGGCCGTGCCGTCCAGCGGACTGACGCGCGTTCCGGTCCAGGGGAAGCTGATGCGGCTTTCAGTGGCGATCTACGGCTCCGGGACCGTGGCCGGCACGCTGACGCTGCGCGCGAACGGATGGTCACCGAACGCCGCCTACGTCACGGGCGGCCAGGTCAATGCGACCCTGGGCTCGGTGTCATCCCCCTACGCGGTCGCGACCACGACGCTCTCCACGAGCGCTCAGCAGATCGTCGCCGCGGGCAGCCTGACCAACCAGCGCACGATCAAGAACACCGACGCCTCGATCACGATCTACCTCGGGCCGAGCGGCGTGACCGCCAGCAACGGGTACCCGCTCAAGCCCGGCGAGACGATCACCTTCGACGCCCGGAACACCTCCGCAGCGCTCTTCGCGGTCGCCGCCAGCGGCACGCCGGTGGTCTCGGCCATCGGGTTCTGACGCGTCTCGCGCTCCCTACTCTTCGCCGCTGGTCGAGCTCTTCCCGAGGTTCAATATGTTCGACCCCACCCAGGCGCGTCGGTACGGCTCGCCGCTGATGTTCCGGCCGGAGATGGACCGGATCGTCCTCCACGGTCCCGGCTCCGAGGGCCCGGTCGAGGGGATGAGCGTGGCGGCCTCCTCCGCCAATCAGGCCCCCGCTCCCCTGCCGATGCCGCGGCTGCTCAAGGGCATCCCGCGCGACAAGCCGCTGTCGCCGTTCTGGTGGATCGACCCTGCGCGCGAATGGGGCATCCGCAACGGTGTCGATGTCGCCGACACCCGCCCCATGCTGCAGTCGGCTCTCGATGCCGGCGAGGACCTGGATCTCGGCTCCGGCGGCAGGTTCTGGCTCTCCGACAAGCTGACGTACAAGCGGCAGTGCCAGCAGATCCTCGGCTCGCGCCCGTTCTCGTACGAGTTCCAGTATCGTTACGGCGCGTCCCTGTGCGTGGCGAGCGGCCGGGCGGGCTATCCGAGCTTCAATCTGGGAGCATCGTCGGTCGTTGAGCAGACCCACGAGTGCTCGCTCTCCAGCGTCGGCATCTCCTTCTGGCATCCCGGCTCCGCGCAGCTCGGCAGGGCGCCGACCCGGGATGATCTGATCCGGTACCCGTGGGCAATCGATCTCACGACCTCGAGCCGCAGCCGTCTGACTGACGTGCAGGTGCAGCGGGCGTGGAATGGCATCAACGGCAACAGCAACGCCACCGGCAAGAACGGCGGCGCCTGGAACTGGCGCGATCTCGAACTCGGGTGCTTCAACGAGATTTACCACATCGGCTGCACCGGCACCGACTTCGTCACGATCGACAACGTCCGGGGATGGGTTTTCGGCATCGGCGGAACCGAGTTCGAGACGATCTACAACACGTACAGCCCGTTCGCGACGATCGAAGGCGTTGATGGCGGCGCCATCACGCGCTCAACTTTCTGGCGTTCGCGGCTGATCTACAACAATATCAGCAACCTCGGCCTGCATCTCGGCGACATGTTCTTCGATGGTGGCGCCAATGGTGGCCCCAACATCGACTTCGTCGGCGGCCAAGCGACGCTCTCCTCTCTGCGCATCAACACGGATGCCCAGTCGATCGGCATGCATGTCGGCGGCGGCAAGCCGACGATCGGCGTGCTCTCGATTACGGGCGTGGGCCAGAAGACGCCGGCGAACCCGCTGATCTTGGTCGATGGCGCCGCCGGCGTGCTGCAGGCGGCAGTCACGCGGATGGAAGCCTTCAACGACAACTCCCACGTGCCCGACAACCGCTGCCAGACCATCTTCGCGCTGTGCAGCGCTGGGGAGATGAACCTGGGCGAAACCCGGATTGGCGGCATCAGCAACGTCACCCGGACGCAGCCGGTGATCTGGCAGAAGGGATCCGGCGGGCGGCTCAGCGTCACAAACCTGCGCCCGGATGATGCGGGGACGGGCTCGGGCACGCTTCTGCAAATCGATGCTGACACTCAGCACAACATCCTCGGCGTACAAAAGACTGGCTGGAACGTCGCTCTGCCGGCCATTCAGAACGTCGGTAATTATATCGGCATCAAGTAATCATTCTGCTTGCTTTAACTGCCAGTAAGTAGCTCGCCGCCCTCCTCAATCTCTGGATTGCTTGATGACCCTGCGCTTCCTGGCGCGGGCCGCCCTCGCGTGCCTCGTGTTCTCGGGATCGGCTCCGTGCGCCCTGGCCGAGACCGCCTCTTGGTACGGCCCGGGCTTCCACGGGCGCCGAGCCGCCGACGGCTCGCGCTTCGACCAGGATGCGCTCACCGCCGCGCATAAGACCCTGCGGTTCGGGACCCGGGTGCGGGTGACCTGCGCCGCCACCGGCCGCTCGGTCGTCGTGCGCATCACGGACCGCGGCCCGTTCGTCGCCGGCCGAGCGATCGACCTCTCGCGCGGCGCGGCCCGGGCCATCGGCCTGTCGGGCGTCGGCCGCGTCCACCTCGCCATCCTCGGCTGACCCGGAGACCACTATGGACGTCTCGCCCATCGGACGCGCCGCCCTCGAGGGGCGGGAAGGCACCCGGCTGACCGCCTACAAGGATTCCGTCGGCGTCTGGACGATCGGCACCGGGATCACGACCGCCTCCGGGCTGATCAAGGTCGTGCCGGGCCTCACGATCACGCCGCTCCAGTCCGACGCGCTCTTCGCCGCCGCGCTGGAGAAGTACGCCGCCCCGGTCCGCGCCGCCCTGGCCAAGCCGGTCCCGCAGCCGTTCTTCGACGCCTGCGTGAGCCTCGCCTACAACATCGGGCCGGTCGGCTTCGCGCACTCGACCGTGGTCCGCCGCGCCAATGCCGGCGACCTCGCGGGTGCCGTCGAGGCGTTCCTGATGTGGAACAAGCCGGCCGCGATCATCTCGCGCCGGCAGGGCGAGCACGACCAGGCCGCCCTCGCCTCCTACGATGGCGTCAAGGTCTACGCGCGCCGCGGCGACCGCTCGCCTGTGAAGGCGATGGCCGGCACGCTGCCGGCTCCGGCAACCGCACCCGACCCGCTTGCGCCGATGACAGCGGCCAAGCCGACGGTCGCCGCGCCGGTCCCGGCCGCCCAGCCCGGCTTCTGGGCGCGTCTCCACGCTCTGCTCTCCCGGAAGGACAAGGTGGCCTGACATGCATCGCGCCCGCTTCCGCCGGGTCCGCCTCGGCATCCTGCGTTGGTACGCTGCCGCGCGCGGGTACCGGATCTACGCGCTCGCCCTGGTGCTCGCCGTGCCCGACATCCTCGACGCGCTGGCCGGCGTCGACTTCACCGTGCTGCTGCCGCCGGGCTGGGGCGCGAAGTCCGCCTCCATCCTCGCCATCGCGCGCGTCGTGCTGGGCATCGTGATCCGGCGCCTCGCAATGGTCGGCCCGCCCCCGGCCGCCGGAGGGCCGCGCTGATGCCAGCTCTCCTCGCCATGGCCGGCAGCCTCCTCGTGAAGCTGTTCGGCTCGGGCATCGTTCAGGCGGTGCTCGCCTATCTGAACAAGCGCTCCGACAACGGGGTGCTGACGAACGCGCAGAACGTGACCGGGGACGTCACGTTCGCCCAGGCGCAGCTCACCGCTTACGTCGAGGAACGGAAGGTGGTCGCGCAGGAGCGCGCCGAGCAGCACCTCTCGCCCTGGACGGCCTGGATGATCCCGACAGCGTTCGGGCTCTGCATGATCCACTTCGGCGCGATCGTCCTCGACAGCACCTTCCGGTTCAACTGGCAGGTCGCGAAGCTGCCGGCGCCGTACGACGCGATGGAGAACGCCATCGTGCTCTCGGTGATCGGCGTCGCCGGCATCGCCCCGACCGTCCGCCGGATCTTCGGCAAGTAGCCGCTCCCTCCTGAGACCCGCGCCATGTCCGACGAGAAGCCCCGCCGCGCCCGCCGGCCGGCCGTGCCGCGCAAGGGACTGGACCTAATTGGCGAGGGCCTCGACCGTCGCGTTCCACCCCCGATTCCCCCTGGTCTCGGCGAGGGCCTCCTCGAGCGAGCGAGCCGAGAAGACGACCCCATGCACAATCCGCAGATCGAAGGCCTGCTCGGCAGGCTGCTGGAGCGCTCAGACGCCAACGGGCGCCAGCTCGACGACGTGCAGAAGAAGATGAGCCGCATCGACGAGCGGCTAGAGGGTGTCGCCTACCGCCGGGACATCGAGACCTTCATGCACCGCGACGAGATCGAGCGCCGGATCGACAAGGCCGTCGAGGGCGCGAAGGCTGAGGCGAAGGAAGGGCTCGGCGAGGTTCGGAAGGACGTCGGGAAGCTCCAGAGCCTCGTGGTCTGGGGCAGCGGTGGCATCATCACCGCGTTCGGCGGCCTGCTGCTTAAGCTGATCTATTCGAGCGCGCACATCCCGATCTGAACGCCACTCCACATCCTACCTCACACCCTCCGGCGCCCTGGCTTCGGCCGGGGCGCCTTTTGTCGTTTCCGATATTCATAGTTGTAACTAGGCAGAGCTGGAAAATTGCTTTTGATTAATCCTCATATCGCGATAAGTCCGGCCTCTTTTTTGGATAAATTATCTCTTTTACAGTATCAAAATTCTTATCGACAACGTCGTAAAATCCCCGTGGGCCCTTGCGAGTAAGAACACCAGCATCGACCATCCGCTTCAGATGCGATCTAAATGTTGCCGGCTTAAGGCCTGGATCGACATCAATCAGTGCCTTAAATATTTCGGCAGATTTGAGTGGCGATCCGGATTTTTCAATCGTCTGCCTAACTATGCTCTGGAAGGATAATCTTGCGACGCTGTTTTTCCTGAGCCCTCGAATGGGTTGGGACGGCCCCTTTTCCAAGCCGATAAGAAGCCGTTCCACGAGCTCGATCTCAGCAGATACTGCTACTGCCTTCTGCCGCAACCTTTTCAAGCGCGTGGCGAGCTGCTTCCGAACCGCGGCGTCCGCTTGCATGTTGCGTTCCTAGTTTTTTGCAACGTTGGAAAAGACCATGCAAACTCAATCATGTCAAAGGCTTAGCCCCCTTGCAAAAGAGTTGCGAATGTGATACTTGCATCAAGCGCTATCGCGCTTGATGCAAACTTCTCGTGTGCGTTAGCGTGCAAGTTTTGCAACTTTCGTGGCAAGCTCCGGCTTTCTCAGGTTCCATAGGAGGGCCGCATGACGCACGCGTATCGCGACGACCCTCAGGGGTCGATTGAGGATTTTATCAGAGGTCGATTTGGTGCTGTTGAAATCAGGTCCATTCAGGTGGACGAAGATTTTGACCGCGACGGGCTGCCGGTTTTCAATATAACCATCATGGTTGAAGGCACCCCTTCCGAAATCGCCCGTAAAGAGCCCCCTGGTTTCTTGTCAAAACTTAGGGCGCACGTCGAAGACGTTTACCACGCGTTTCCTGTGGTTCGCTTTCGTTCGGCCGGCTTCCAGGGAGCCTAGCTTTGCCCAATGCGACACTTCAGACCGCTCAGTATCTTACTGATCGGCCTGGAGGAAGTACGCGCGAAGATCTGTGCGCCGCAATAAGCACAACCTATTACGCGGTCTTCGAGGCCCTCGCGAAGCTTACAGCTGATCTAATAGTTGGGCAGCCCGGACCCGACAGAGCTGAGCGCGCTTGGCGTCACGTTTATCGTGCCAACGATCACACGCGCATAGCCACAAAGTGCGCGCAGAAACATCTACAGCGGTTCCCACAAACGATAGTAGATTTCTGCGAGTTCTTTCTACAAATACAATATAAACGTCATCAGAGCGACTACGAATTTGGCTATTGCCCCGAGCGAACAGAAGTTCTTATCGACATACAGCGTGCAGAAAATCAGATTGACCGGTTGGTTGCTTTCGAGGAAAAGCATCTGAGGGCGTTTTGCGTATTTATCCTCTTCGAAAAGCATCGGCACGAGGAGCAGCCAAAACAAATTAATCGCAATCCATAGCAGCTCTGCGATTATCCTAATATTTTATCTCGCGTATATTTTAATTGGGTGGCGTACTTTCACGTACGCTCTACATAGATCATTAACTTGGCCCCACTATGGGCGCGGTTCATGTCAGAACTCCCGAACGCCGTCGCCTCCTGGCGCGACCAGATCGAGCGCCTGTCCGAGCACGTCTCGCCGTGCCGGTATCTGACGCCGACTCGCTGGGCGGCGATGCGGGCGAACGCGCTGGCCTTCATCGACCAGCACGGCGCCGAGGCACACCGGCTCGGCTGGACAGCGGAGCAGTTGTTCGGCGTCCATCCGGAGCACGGCTTCCTGCGCGTCGAGTATGCCGGTGCCCTGATGGTCAACGACAGCAAGGTCGTCGGCGTGGAGCCGCACCGGATCGTGTTCGACCGGTTCAGCGGCTACCGGACGAAGCCTGGGCAAACCTGGGGACCGCCGGTCTGGGAGATCGCGGCCAAGGGGCGCGGCTGATCGCGCCTGTGATCTGCGAGGATGTCGGGGGCAAGCCCGTTGTGAGCCGGCGCAGGATGTTGCGCCGGGCAAGCCATTAACACGTCGCGCCTTTTCCGAGAGCAAAGTGCCGGTATGTCCATTTACGTACCGAGCCGACCATGCATTTCGAGATCCGCTCCACCGGCCGCCACCTCTGGACTTGGGTGCTGCTCGACGCGACCCACCTGACGGTGATGGAATCAGATCGGACATTCCCGTCAGAGGCGCAGGCGTCGGCCGCGGCGCTGGCCTTCTCGAAGCTGGTGACCCGGGCCGGCAAGACCCTGACCGGCGGCCCGGTGGGCGGCCTGCTCTAGCCCAGGGGCACCGGGCCGCCGCGTCGCCGCTCATCCTCATCCTGGGCTGCGTGCAGCTTCTTCGTGGCGATGAGCATGTCGAGCCACGCGATGGCCTTCTCGTGGGCTTCCATGGCGCGAACATCGCCGAGGCACTGCGCCAGCTCCCATCGATGCCAGGAGCGCACGTCGGATAGCGCCTGCAGGTAGCCCTTCTGCTCGTCGGTCATGATCCGCCCGCGATCGCGTCCGTCAGCGCCCGGGCGATCACCTTCGCGGCTTCGATGCCCTCCGCCGGTGAGACCCGATGCGTCTGGATCCGCCGCTCTCGGTCCTCGGACACGTAGATGTAGGCCGCGACCCGGTCGCCCGAATCCATCACCTTCACGGCCTCATCGAGCTGCACGATGCGCAGCGGCAGGGAGAGGCCGAATGGGTTGGTCGGTTGCTCAGCCATGCCGCTATGCCGACGCCGAGGCCAGCAGGCACCTGCGGGCGCTCTCCAGCCGATCCTCGTCGGATCGCTCCGGCATGTCAGCGGCGATCCTCATAACGATCTGCCGCGTGGCCGCCTCGTCGAGGCCGAGCCCGCGCGCAAATCCATCCAGCCGCCGCATCATGTACTGGATGGCGGCGCGTTCATGCGCGGATGCGGAATCGTCGCTCACCGCTTCCTCGATCGGTTCGTCGCCGGCTCGGCCACCAGAAGCGCGGGTTCACGAGGACCATCAGCGCCAGGACGTACAGGCCTACGCCTGCCCATGCGCCAAGCCTGAAGGCCTCGAAGCCGATGGCCACCCCACCCGCGAGGATCGCGAGCATCCATCCGAGAGCTGTCGGGTTCATCCTCGCTCATCCCTTCACCGGGTGCGCCAGCAGGATCGCGGTCCGGACCATGTTGCGCTTCCAGGCTGGCTTGTCGGTGGTGAGCGCCTCGGCCGCGCGGGTGTTCGTCCGCAGCGTCTCGACGAGGTCGAGGGTCCAGCCTTTCGAGAGCGGGTATGATTCGGTCGCCAGATCCGCGAGCACCGCGTCGACCGCGGCGTCGATCTCCTGGTCGGTGACCTCGGCGGCCTTGCGCAGCTCGGAGACGGTCGGCGGTTCCTTGGCCATCGGCTCCGGCTACCCTCCATCACGAGCGGCGCACCAACCGAGAACACACCGTGGGGGATTCCGTGGGTGGTTTTGGCGCCCCATGGTCCCCACGTGCACCGTCCGTTCCGCTTCGGCTTACCGGCGGCCGGTCGGTTGTTCGTGGAAAAAGCCTTTCAGCCCAAAGGCTTTAATGGTCGGAGTGGCGGGATTCGAACCCACGACCCCTAGTCCCCCAGACTAGTGCGCTAACCGGGCTGCGCTACACTCCGACGCCGCTAGGGCTCGCGGCTCTTAGCCTCCGCGCCGCGCCCGCGCAAGCCCTCCGGCGCGCGCGGGCCGCGCGGAGATGCTGGCTCTCGCGGGTCAGGCCCGCTACGGGGAGGCCTCACCCCGACACTTGCCCGAGGATCATGACGGACCGACCGATCGCCTTCGATCTCACGCGCCTCGTCACGCGGCTGCGCCACGCGAGCCCGTCGGGCATCGACCGCGTCGACCTCGCCTACGCGCGCGCCTATCTCGGCCGGGCGGAGACGGGCGTCGGCGTCGTCGCCACGGCCTTCGGACCGCGCATCCTCGATCGCGCGCAGGCGCTGGAGATCGTCGAGGCGGTGGCGGCCGGCTGGGTCGAGGACCGGGACGCCGGGTCGGACCCGGTCTACCGGCGGCTCGCGTCCCGGTGCGGCGATCCCGCCGCCCCGCCGTCGCCGCTCGCCGCGCCGCGGACCGGGTCCGCCGAGAGGCGCCGGATCCAGGCGCGCAAGACCGTCGACATCGCGCTGCGTGGCCGGTCGGTCGCCGTCCTGCCCCAGGACGCGCTCTACCTGCACACCTCGCACCTGCGCCTCGACGACCCGCGGCGGTTCGACTGGCTCTATACCCGCCGGGACGTCCGGGCGGCGTTCTTCGTCCACGACCTCATCCCGATCACCCATCCGGAATACGGCCGGTCCGGCGAGGCCGACCGCCACCGGGCGCGCCTGCGCACGATCGGGCGGCACGCCTCCGCCATCCTGGTGAATTCGGAGGATACCGGCCGGCGCACCCTCGCGCACCTCGCCGCCGAGGGGTTCGGAAGGCCGCCGGTGGCCGTGGGCCATCTCGGCGTCGAGCCTGCCTTCGGGCGCGACGGACCCCGGTTCACGCCCGACCGGCCGACCTTCCTGGTCTGCGGCACCATCGAGTCGCGCAAGAACCATCTGCTGCTGTTCCAGATCTGGCGGCTCCTCGCCGAGCGCCACGGGAATGCCGCGCCCCGGCTCGTCGTGGTCGGTCGCCGGGGCTGGGAGGCGGAGAGCGCCATCGACATGCTGGAGCGCTGCCCCGGCGTGCGCGCCCACGTCATCGAGGCCTCGGGATTGTCCACGCACGGTCTGGCGGCGCTCATGCGCAGCTGCACCGCCCTGCTGATGCCGTCTTTCACCGAAGGGTACGGCATTCCCGTCGTCGAGGCCGCGGCCTCCGGGCTGCCGGTCGTCGCCTCCGACATCGCGGTCCATCGCGAGATCGCCGACAGCTTCGCGCTGTTCCGCGATCCCCTGGACGGTCCGGGCTGGATCGAGGCGATCGAGGCGCTCGCGCGGCCCGGCGCGCCCCTCCGGTCCGAGCTGGCCGGTCGTCTCGACGGGTATCGGCCGCCGGACTGGCCCGCGCATTTCGCCGCCGTGGCGCCGACCCTCGCGGCGCTCTGAGAGGGGGCCGGCCCGCGCCGGGCCGGCAACGGTCGGCCCGCCTGCCGGCCGGTCGCGCGCCGACGACGCACGTTGCGCCGCCGAGGTCTGACGAATAAGGAAAAGCGTCAGTCAACCAGCCTGGCCGAGAGCGGGCGGAACGGAGATCCTGCCGATGCGGGTGGTCGACCTCGATCGCGAGACGGTCAAGCGCGGGCTCGATGACGGCTCGATGCTGATCATCGATGTCCGTGAACCGCATGAATACGCGGCCGGGCACATCCCGGGCGCCGTCTCGCACCCGCTCTCGAGCTTCGATCCGCGGGCGGTCGCGGCCCTCGTGGCGGAGGACGGCCGGCGGGCGGTCTTCTCGTGCGCCGCGGGCGTCCGCTCCGTCCACGCGCTGATGGCCGCGCAGAACGCCGGGCTCGACCTCGCCGAACATTACAAGGGCGGCTTCAAGGACTGGTACAGCGCTGGCGAAACCGTCGACTGATCAACCGTTTCAATCCGGCTCGCGAGGCCGTGATGTGCGGTCGCGCACAAGCAACACCGTCGACCGCGGGTTACGGCGCACCCGCGGCGGAACAATCGTCAAGCTCGGCGCGACCGGACGGTCGGCCAACGGACAGCAGGACCCGATGCGCAGCCGGCTTCCCAGCCTTCTCACCGTCTTGTCAGGCCTGATCGCGGGTCTCGCGGCAGGGCCCCTCGCGACCCCCGCCCGCGCGCAGGCGCCGGGCGGCCCGCCGCCCAAGGTCACCGTGGCCAAGCCCGTGGTGCGCCAGATCGTCGAGCAGGATCAGTATACCGGTCGCTTCGACGCGATCGAGTACGTGGAGGTCCGCGCCCGGGTTACCGGCTACCTCGAGAAGATCAACTTCGTCGACGGCCAGACGGTGAAGAAGGGCGACGTCCTGTTCGTGATCGACCGGCGCCCCTACAAGGCGGCGCTGGAGCAGGCCCAGGCGGCCCTGGCCTCCGCCAAGGCGCGCCAGTCCTTCTCGCAGACGGACCTGGAGCGCGCGCAGACCCTGTCCCGGAGCGGTAACATCTCCGAGCAGGTCACCGACCAGCGGCGGCAGGCCTCGCAGACCGCCCAGGCCGACGTCGACAGCGCCCAGGCCGCCCTCAACAACGCCCAGCTGAACTACGACTTCAGCGAGGTGAAGGCGCCGATCAACGGCCGCATCAGCCGCCGCCTGGTGACCGAGGGCAACATCGTCAGTGCCGACCAGACCATGCTGACGACGATCGTGTCCCTCGACCCGATCTATTTCAGCTACACGGTCGATGAGAAGTCGTTCCTCAAGTACCAGAACAGCCTCGGCATCGGCATGGGCCAGACCCAGCAGGGCAAGGGCGTGCCGATCCTGATCGCGCTGTCCGGGGAGGCGAAGCCGACCCGCAAGGGCACCCTCGACTTCGTCGACAACCGCGTCGACAACGCCACCGGCACGATCCTGCTGCGCGCGACCGTCCCGAACCCCGACATGTTCATCAAGCCCGGCCTGTTCGGCATCGTCTCGATGCCGGCGACCAAGCCGTTCCAGGGCATCCTGCTGCCCGACGAGGCGGTGTCCGCCAACCAGGACAAGCGCATCGTCTACATCGTCGGACCCGAGAACGTGATCCAGCAGAAGGACGTCGTGCTCGGGCCGAAGGTCGACGGCTACCGGGTGATCCAGTCGGGGCTGAAGGGCGACGAGACCGTGGTGGTCAACGGCCTGTCCCGCGTCCGTCCGGGCGCGAAGGTCACCCCCGAGACGATCGAGCTGCCGCCGAGCAAGACCTGAGCCCGCGCGGCTCGACACGAACGCCTTCGTGCGCGCCGCGCGGCGCGCCCCGCACCGACGACGCAGGGCCCCGTCCGGGAGACCGGCGGGCCTCAGAGGTTTGACCGATGCGTTTCGCCCACTTCTTCGTCGACAGACCGATCTTCGCGTCCGTCACGTCGATCGTCTTCCTGATCCTCGGCTTCGTGGCCTACGAGAGCCTGCCGGTCTCGCAGTACCCCGAGATCGTGCCGCCGACCGTGACGGTGCGCGCCTCCTATCCGGGCGCCAACGCCGAGACCGTGGCCGCCACGATCGCGACGCCGATCGAGCAGGAGGTCAACGGCGTCGACAACATGCTCTACATGACGTCGTTGTCGACCAACGACGGCAACATGCTGCTGACCGTGACCTTCAAGGTCGGCACCAACCTCGATATCGCGAACGTGCTGGTGCAGAACCGGCTGTCGGTGGCGCAGCCGCGCCTGCCGCCGGACGTGCGCAACCTCGGCGTCACGGTCCGCAAGGCCTCGCCCGACCTGATGCTGGTCGTGCACCTGCTCTCCCCGAACAAGACCTACGACCAGAACTACCTCGCCAACTACATCTACCTGAACATCCGCGACGAGCTGCTGCGCCTCGACGGCGTCGGCGACATCACGATCTTCGGCGGTAACGAGTACGCCGAGCGCGTCTGGGTCGACCCCAACAAGCTCGCCGCCTACGGCCTCTCGGTCACCGACGTCACGACCGCCCTGCAGGAGCAGAACGTCCAGGTGGCCGCCGGCCAGCTGAACGGTCCGCCGGCCGCCAAGGGCGAGGCGTTCCAGCTCGTCGTGCAGTCGCAGGCGCGGTTCAAGACGCCGGAGCAGTTCGCCGAGGTGATCATCAAGGCGCAGGACGGGCGCCTCGTCCGGGTCAAGGACATCGCCCGCGTCGAGATGGGCCAGAAGGACTACACGACCAACTCGTTCCTCAACGACACGCCCGCGGTGGGCATCGGCGCCTTCCAGCGGCCGGGCACCAACGCCCTCGACACGGCGGCGTCGGTCAAGAAGGTGATGGAGGAGGTCAAGAAGAACTTCCCGCCGGACGTCGAGTACCGCATCGCCTACAACCCGACGGAGTTCATCGAGGAATCGATCCACGAGGTCTACAAGACGCTGTTCGAGGCGGTCGGCCTCGTCGTCATCGTGGTGCTGGTCTTCCTCCAGAGCTGGCGGACGGCCCTGATCCCGGTCATCGCGATCCCGGTCTCGCTGATCGGCACCTTCGCGGCGATGGCGGCCTTCGGCTTCTCGCTGAACAACCTGACCCTGTTCGGGCTGGTGCTCGCCATCGGCATCGTGGTCGACGACGCGATCGTGGTGGTGGAGAACGTCGAGCGCAACATGGCCGAGGGCCTGTCGCCGGGCGATGCCGCGCACAAGACCATGGACGAGGTCGGCGGCGCGGTCATCGCCATCGCGCTGGTGCTCGCCGCGGTGTTCGTGCCGACGGCGTTCATCCCGGGCATCTCGGGCCAGTTCTACAAGCAGTTCGCGCTGACCATCGCGGCCTCGACCCTGATCTCGGCCTTCAACTCGCTGACCCTGTCGCCGGCGCTCTGCAAGCTGCTGCTGGTGCCCCACCACGCCCGCAAGGAGCCGAAGTTCTTCCTGACCCGGTTCGTGAACTGGCTGGCGAACGGCTTCAACCGCGCCTTCGACGCCACGTCGAACGCCTATGGACGGTTGATCCGGGTCCTGACCGGCGGCATCGTCGGCCTCGGCGTGATGCTGCTGGTCTACGCGGCGGTGATCGCCGGGACGCTGCATCTGGCGCAGACGACGCCCACGGGCTTCATCCCCGACCAGGATCAGGGCTACCTGATCGGCGTCGTCCAGCTCCCCTCCGGCTCCTCCCTCGACCGCACCACGGAGGTGTGCCTGCGCGCCGCCAAGCAGGCCCGGACGGTCGACGGCGTGGCCAACGCGGTGATCATCGCGGGCTTCGACGGCGCCACCTTCACGAACACGACCAATGCCGGCGTGATGTTCCTGACCCTCAAGGGGGCGAAGGAGCGCGCCGAGCAGGGGCGGAGCGCCGCCGTGATCACCGGTGAGGTGCTCAAGGCCACGTCCGACATCCAGGAGGCGCGGGTCATCGTCATCCCGCCGCCGCCGGTCCGCGGTCTCGGCAACGGCGGCGGTTTCAAGATGCAGATCGAGAGCCGCCAATCGTCGGACATCGGTCCGCTCATGGCCGCCGCCGGCGAGGTCATCGCCCAGGCGAACCAGAGCGCGGACGTCCAGCGCGTCTTCACGACCTTCGACAACTCGACGCCGCAGCTCTTCCTCGACATCGACCGCACCATCGCGCGGATGCTGAACGTGCCGCTGGCCAACGTGTTCTCGTCGGTCCAGGCGGATCTCGGCGGCACCTACGTCAACGACTTCAACACCCTCGGCCGCATCTACCAGGTGCGCCTGCAGGGCGACGCGGCCTTCCGCACGTCGGTGCAGGACATCTCGCAGATCAAGGTGCGCTCCTCCACCGGCGCGCTGGTGCCGATGGGCACGCTCGCCTCGGTGCGGGACGTCACCGGGCCGCAGATCGTGCAGCGGTTCAACCTGTACTACTCGGTCCCGGTGCAGGGCGTGGCCAAGCCCGGCGTCTCGACCGGCCAGGCGCTCAACGCCATGGAGGAGATCGCCAAGAAGGCGCTGCCCGACGGCTACTCCTACGACTGGACCGAGATCGCCTACCAGCAGAAGGCGGCGAGCGGCACGGCCGGCGCGGTCTTCGCCCTCGGCGTGCTGCTGGTCTTCCTCGTGCTCGCCGCGCAGTACGAATCCTGGGCGCTGCCCCTCGCGATCCTGCTGGTGGTGCCGACCGGCGTGCTCGCCGCCCTGGCGGGCGTGCAGTTCCGGGGGCAGGACAACAACATCCTGACCCAGATCGGCCTGATCGTGCTCATCGGCCTCGCGGCGAAGAACGCGATCCTGATCGTCGAGTTCGCGCACGACATCGAGCAGCGGGAGCACCGCGGCCCGGTCGAGGCGGCGGTGGAGGCCTGCCGTCTCCGCCTGCGCCCGATCCTGATGACCGCCTTCGCGTTCATCCTCGGCACCCTGCCGCTGGTCGTGGCCACCGGCCCCGGCGCCGAGATGCGCCAGGCGCTCGGCACCGCGGTGTTCTTCGGGATGATCGGCGCGACCTTCTTCGGCCTGTTCCTGACGCCGGTCTTCTACGTGGTCATCCGCCACTTCTCGATCTGGCTGGGCCGATTCCGGAAGAAGCACACGCACGGCGATCCCGGCGGCGCCGCCCCGGCCCACGGCTGACGGCCAGCGCGGCCGCCAAGCCCGGGCCGCCAGAACCCGGAGGCCGCGCCGGATCCGCGAGGGTCGGGCGCGGCTTCCGCGCGACGGGCGGGGGGCGCCCGGTGTAGAGGCTCGCGGCATGCACGCCCTCGGTCGCCTGATTCTCGGGGCCTTCGCCCTCCTGCTCGCCGTCCCCGCGGGCCTCGCGGTCCTCGTCCTGGCGCTCCTCGTCGACCCGGACGCGCAGGCCTGGCTGACCGGCGGGGCGCTCGCCGGCCTCGACATGGCCCTGTCGGACCTCTCGGCCGGGCTGCCGCCGGAGGGGCTCGCCCTGTTCCTCGCCGGCCTCGCCAAGGCGCTGTTCGCGCTGCTGTTCGTGCCCCCGGCCCTGATCGGTCTCGGCGGTGAGATCCTCGGGCGCCGCGGCGTCCTGTGGTACGGCGCCGGCTGCGGGCTGCTCACCGCCGCCCTCCCCTGGCTGACGCGCGGCGCGCTCCGGTCCGGCGGAGGCGCCCGCGACGCCGCCCTCCTCGCCGGCGAGGCGCGCCTGACGCTGATCCTGTTCGCTGTCGGCGCCAGCGCCGGGCTGGTCTACTGGCTGGTGGCCGGGCGCGGCGCCGGCCTTCTCCGGGACCGGCATCGCCCGGAGGGGACCTGACGCTTCCCGCGACGCCGCCCTTGGCCCCGGACGCGCGGGCGCGCTACAGGGGAGCCGCCACGACACGGTTTCCGATGCTCGCCCTGCGCTCTCTCGCCTTCAACGTCTGCTTCTACGCCGTCACGACGGTCCTGGCCTTCGCCGGCCTGCCCATGCTGGTCTCCGGCCGGTCGGTGCTGCGGCTCGCCCGCGCCTGGGGGCGGATCACCCTGTGGCTCCTGCGGGTCGTCGCGGGGACGCGGGTCGAGTTCCGCGGGCTGGAGAACATCCCGCCCGGCCCCCTGCTGGTGGCGGCCAAGCACCAGTCGGCCCTGGAGACCCTGGCCCTCTGCACGGTGCTGCCGAACTTCGCTTACATCTTGAAGAAGGAGCTGCTGCTCATCCCGCTGATCGGCTGGTACCTGTCGCGCAGCGGCATGGTGGCGATCGACCGGTCGAAGGGCACCCGGGCCATGAGCCTGATGAACGCCGCCGCCGGCGCGGCGATCCGGGACGGGCGCCAGCTCATCATCTTCCCCGAGGGGACCCGCCGTCCGGTCGGGGCGCCGCCCGCCTACAAGCAGGGGCTCTCGCACCTCTACACCGCCCTGAACGTCCCCTGCCTGCCCGTCGCGCTGAACACCGGGCTGTTCTGGTCGCGCAACAGCCTCGTGCGCCGGCCGGGCCGGGCCGTGATCGAGTTCCTGCCGCCCATCCCCCCGGGCCTGCCCCGCCAGGCGTTCCAGGCGCTGGCCCAGGAGCGTCTCGAGACGGCCTCGAACGCCCTCGTCGAGGGCGGACTCCAGGGCCTCGCGGCCGAGGGGCACGCCGTGCCGGCCGACGAGGCGCCGGCCGCCGCCGACGCCCGTCGCTGAGCCGCTCGCGGGCGCGGTTTTCCGCGTCGGGCCGGTGCCCGGCGGCTTGTGGATAACGGGCATCGTCGCCACATCTCCCTCTAGGAACGTCGCCCTTGACGCCTGTGGATATCGCGCGTTAGGTTGGAACAAATGGCGAACAGAAGAGCCCTGTCCTGGTCGGCCGCGCTCCGCGACCTGAAGGACGATCGCACCCGGAGGCAGGACGTGCGTGAAGAACGCCTCAAGACGACCGCGGGTCTGCGCGGCTCCCCCGCGCTCCCGCTCTCGGCCTGGCGTGGCCGTTCCGGCCGGCGCTACGTGGTCGGTGTCCATCCGGCCGGGGGCTTCGACCTCGACGAGATGGCGCAGGCCGTGGTGATCGCCGTCCGCCGGGACAATGCCGGCATCGCCGAGATGGTCTCGGTGGCGAGCTCCAGCGAGAGCCCGCGCGACCATCTGCGCCGGACCTGGCTCGACCGTGTTCGTCGCCGGGGTGCCACCGAGATGCACGTGCACCGCCTCGCCGAGAACGAGGCCGAGCGGACGGCGATCGTCGAGGATCTGCAGGTCGACACCGTCGAGCCGGCGCAGGTCTGAGCGGAAACGCGCCGCGCAGGAACGGATCGCGTCCGTGGCGGTCGACCCCGGGCGGCGCTGCCCCAGTTTCGCCCCGTGCATGGCCTCAAGGCGGGGCCACGATGTCCCCGAGGGGACGGGGTCGGGGAGCGGAGCGCATGGTGCAGGATCGGACGCGGCCGGAGAGCGCCGCTGGGACAGCCCCGGTTCGGGGCGCGCGGCGATCCCGGCTCGGGCTGTTCCTGCCCTACATCCTGCTCGCCCTCGTGGTGGCGGGCTGGTCGGCCGGCTGGCTGTGGATGCGTGAGCGCGCGGCCAGCGAGATCGACGGCTGGATCGCCCGCGAGGCGGCGGCCGGGCGCACCTGGACCTGTGCGGACCGGTCCCTCGGGGGCTACCCGTTCCGCCTCGAGCTGCGCTGCAGCGCCGTGACCCTCGAGCGCGCCGACGGCCGCTTCCGGCTCGGGCCGAGCACCGCCGTGGCGCAGATCTATCAGCCCCGCCTCGTCGTGTTCGAGAGCGTCGGGCCGTTCCATGTCGAGCAGGGCCCGCTGACGGGCGACGCGTCCTGGACCGCGCTCCAGGGCAGCTTCCACGGCGCGGCGGGAGGGTTCACCCGCGCCTCGCTGGTCGTCGACAATCCCGACATCTCCGTGACGGGCGCCGAGCCCGACCCGATCGCGGTCTCGGGCCGGCACCTGGAGCTGCATGCCCGGCCGAGCCCCGGCCGGTTCGAGTCCGACGGCGCCGTGGATATCAGCCTGCGCCTGAACCAAGCGGCGGTGCCGCAGCTCGACGCCCTCACCGGGACGCAGGATCCGGCCGATCTGGCCGTGGACGCGACCTTGACCCAGGCCACCGTGCTGCGCACCGGGACGGTGGCGCGCGAGCTGGAGCGCTGGCGTCAGGCCGGGGGCGCCCTGGACCTGACGGCCCTGTCGCTGGCCAAGGGCCCGCAGCGCGTCCAGGCGAAGGGCACGCTCGCCCTCGACGCCGCCCACCGCCCCGCGGGTCAGGTCGATCTGCGGGCGGCCGGCGTCGACGCGCTGGTCGGCAGCATCGTCGGCCAGCGCTTCGGCTCGGACAAGGGTGCCCTCGTGGGCCAGCTGGTCGGCGGACTCCTGGGCCTGGCCCAGCGCCCCAACCCGGGCGCGCCGGCCGACGCGACGCCGCTCAAGGCGCTCCCGCCGCTGCGGCTCGTCGACGGGAAGGTCGTCTTCAGCGGCTTCCCGATCCCCAACGTCTACGTGCCGGCGCTGTACTAGGCGACCCGCTGACCCGGGTCGCGGACCTGCTCGGCGTCGCGAGATCGGCTATAGAGGGCCCATGGCCTCATCCGCGTCCCCGACTCGCGTCAAGATCTGCGGGCTCAGCACCGAAGCGACCCTGACCGCCGCGCTGGAGGCCGGGGCGGACTGGATCGGCCTCGTGCACTTCCCGCGCAGTCCCCGGCACGTCTCGCTCGCGCAGGCCGCCGCCCTGGCGGCCCGCGCCCGCGGGCGGGCCGAGCGGGTCATCCTGCTCGTCGATCCTGACGACGCGCTGCTCGCCGCGGCGGTCGAGGCGGCGGATCCGGACCTCATCCAGCTCCACGGGAGCGAGAGCCCGGAGCGCGTGGCGGCGATCCGCGCCCGGACCGGGCGGCCGGTGATGAAGGCGATAGGCGTCGCGACGTCGACGGATCTCGCGGCGATGCCCGCCTACGCGGCGGTGGCCGACCGGATCCTGCTGGACGCCAAGGCCCCGCCGAATGCTGCCCTGCCGGGTGGCAACGGCCGGCGCTTCGACTGGGAGATCCTGCGCGGTGCCGCGCTCCCGGCCGGCACCATGCTGTCGGGCGGTCTCGATGCCGGTAACGTCGCCGACGCCCTCGCCCGCACGGGGATCGGCGCGGTCGACGTGTCGTCCGGCGTCGAGACGGCGCCCGGTGTGAAGGATCCGGCGCGGATCGCGGCCTTCGTGGCCGCCGCGCGCGGCGGCCGCTGAGGCCCCCGGCTCAGCGCGGGGCCGGAAGGGCCGTCCGGCCCGTATTGGGCACCGTGTAGGCGCCCGAGGTCTCGGTCTCCGGCGCGTAGGCCCGCAGTCGGGTCGCCTCGCGCTCGTGCCGGACGGCCTCGCGGCGGTGGTAGCGCGCCCGCGCCCGGGTCTTGCCCTGACCCAGCCACGTGAAGATGCCGCCCACGACGATGCCGAGGGCCACCGCGCCGAACAGGATCGCGTAGAGCGGGAGATCGACGCTGAAGACCGGCGCGTCCACGTTGAACGGATCGAAGGAGAGCCGCACCGGCGCGCGGTTGGCCACCGCCAGGAGGATCACCAGGGCGGCGATCGGCAGCAGCACGAGGCTCTTCAGGAAACGGATCATCGCGCTCACAGGTCCTTCCTACTCGGCGGCCGAGGCATTCTCGCCGATCCCGGCGGCGTTGAGGCGCTGGCGCATCTCCTTGCCGGTCTTGAACACGGGGATCGCCTTCTCGGACACGGCAACGGCGGCACCCGTGCGCGGGTTGCGTCCCCGGCGCGCCTCGCGGCGCTTGACCGAGAAGGCGCCGAAGCCGCGCAGCTCGACCCGGTCGCCGCGGGCCAGCGCGTCGGAAATGGTGTCGAGGATCGCGTTGACCAGGATCTCCACGTCGCGCTGGTAGAGATGCGGGTTCTGCTCGGCGATCTTGAGGACGAGCTCCGACTTGATCATGGCGTGGGATCTTCTCGCGGGATCGGGGCGGGCTGCGCGGCGGCGGTCGTTCAGGGTTCCGGGCGCCAGAGGGCGAGCATCCCGCCCCGGGCGGCCTCGGCCTCGGCGCCGACGGCCCGCAGCCGCGCCGCGAGGCCTTCCAGGCCGAGGAGGTCGGCGCCGATCCCGGCGGCGGACCAGAGGGAGAACCGGCTCTCCGAGGCGGGCTTCCAGTCCTTGATCGGCAGGTTCGCCTGGACGCCGCGGGCGCTCTCCAGCCACGCCACCGCCTGCCGCTCGCCCCCGAGTTCGTCGACCAGCTTCAGCGGCACGCTCTGGCGCCCGCTGAACACCCGGCCGTCCGAGACGGTGCTGAGCTGCGCCGGATCCATGCCGCGGCGCTCCGCGACGAGGCCCTTGAACCACGCGTAGGTGTCGCCGACCACGGAGGCGAGCGCGGCGCGCGCCTCCGGCGAGGTCGGGGTGAAGCCCGAGGGCTCGGCCTTGAGCGGCGACGACTTCACCGACTCGACCTTGACGCCGACCTTGTCCAGGAGACCCGAGAAGTCCGGGTACTGGAACAGCACGCCGATCGAGCCGACCAGACTGGTCTCGCGCGCGACGATGTGATCGGCCGCGATGGCGGTGATGTAGGCGCCCGAGGCGGCGGTGCCGTCCACGAAGGCCACGATCGGCTTCTTGGCGGCGAGCGCCCGGAGGTTGCGGAAGATCTCCTCCGAGCCCGTCGTGGTGCCGCCCGGCGAGTTGATCGAGACGATCACGCCCTTCACGGCGTCCGAATCGCCGACCCGCTTCATCAGCTTCGCGGTGGCCTCGCTCCCGGCGATGAAGCCCGAGACGGAGATGCGCGCGATCTGCGGCTGGACCGCGAAGGCGCCGTCCGCGCCCGTCCGCACCCGGTACCCGAGAGCCCCGACCGCCACGATGAGGCCGCCGACGCCGAGCACGCGCCAGAGGGACAACCTGCGGCGCAGGCGCCGCCGGTCAATCAGCAGTTCGGCATCGGCTGCCATGCTGTCGCTTCCCCTAAAGCACCCCGACCGGCCCCTCGACGGGGTGCGGGAGGCGTACCCCCGCGCCGGGCAAGTCCTTGGTTTCCTTCGGCTCGCTCGGTCCGAGCCGTGCGAGGCCGGTGTTCTAGAGCATTTTCCGCGGGCGTGGATACGGGGCGCGCGAAGAAAATGACGGGGCGGCGGGCCGCTGTCGCGTCGGACGGCGCGACCGGGCTCGCGGCCCGCGTTCGGCAACCTTGAATTGTCGGTGCCAAAAGAAAAACCCGCCCGGGACCGGGGTCCCGCGCGGGTCACGACGCGGCGGATCCGCCGCCCGGACAGGCCGGGCGGCGGAGGCCGTCGCTCACTCGTCGTCGGAGCGCTTCTTGTTGAAGGCGGCGCCGAGGATGTCGCCGAGCGAGGCGCCCGAATCGGCGGAGCCGAACTGGGCCATGGCCTCCTTCTCCTCGGCGACCTCGAGGGCCTTGATCGAGACCTGCACGCGGCGGGCCTTCCGGTCGAACTGGACGACGCGGGCGTCGAATTTCTCGCCGGCGGCGAAACGCTCGGGACGCTGGTCGCCGCGGTCGCGGGCGAGCTCGGCGCGACGGATGAAGGTCTGCATGTCGGTGTCGACGATCTTCACCTCGACGCCGGCATCCTTCACCTCGATCACCTCGCAGGTGACGATCTGGCCCTTCTTGATCTCGCCGGCCTCGGCGAAGGGGTCACCGCCGAGCTGCTTCACGCCCAGCGAGATCCGCTCCTTCTCGACGTCGACGTCGAGAACCTGGGCGCGGACCATGTCGCCCTTCTTGAACTCCTCGATGACCTGCTCGCCGGGACGGTTCCAGTCGAGATCCGACAGGTGGACCATGCCGTCGACGTCGCCCTCGAGGCCGATGAACAGGCCGAACTCGGTCTTGTTCTTGACCTCGCCCTCGACCTCGGAGCCGACCGGGTGCTTCTCGGCGAAGGCCTCCCAGGGGTTCTGCAGGGTCTGCTTGAGGCCCAGCGAGATGCGGCGCTTGACCGGATCGACCTCCAGGATCTGAACCTCGACCTCCTGGGAGGTGGAGACGATCTTGCCCGGATGGACGTTCTTCTTGGTCCAGCTCATCTCGGAGACGTGGATCAGGCCCTCGATCCCCGGCTCCAGCTCCACGAAGGCGCCGTAGTCGGTGATGTTGGTCACGCGGCCCTTGAGCTTGGCGCCCTCGGGGTAGCGGGCGGCGATGCCCTCCCACGGATCGGCCAGCAGCTGCTTGATGCCGAGCGAGATGCGGTGCGTCTCGTGGTTGATCTTGATGATCTTGACCTTCACGGTCTGGCCGATCGTGACCACTTCGGACGGGTGGTTCACGCGGCGCCACGCCATGTCGGTGACGTGCAGCAGGCCGTCGATGCCGCCGAGGTCGACGAACGCGCCGTACTCGGTGATGTTCTTGACGACGCCGTCGATGACCTGACCTTCCTCAAGGTTGGCCACCAGCTCCGAGCGCTGCTCGGCGCGGCTCTCCTCGAGGACCGTGCGGCGCGACACGACGATGTTGCCGCGGCGCCGATCCATCTTGAGGATCTGGAACGGCTGCGGGGTGCCCAGCAGCGGGGTGACGTCGCGGACCGGACGGATATCGACCTGCGAGCGCGGCAGGAACGCCACGGCGCCGTCGAGGTCGACGGTGTAGCCGCCCTTGACCTGGTTGAAGATCGTGCCGGTGACGCGGTCGTTGTTCTCGAACGACTTCTCGAGCTTGACCCAGCTCTCCTCGCGGCGCGCCTTGTCGCGCGAGATGACGGCCTCGCCGAGCGCGTTCTCGATCCGGTCGACGTAGACCTCGACCTCGTCGCCGACCTTCAGCTCGCCCTCGCGGCCGGGACCGGTGAATTCCTTGAGCGCGACACGGCCTTCCGTCTTGGCGCCGATGTCGATGACGGCCACGTCCTTCTCGATCGCGACGACGCGACCCTTGACGACGGAGCCTTCGGTGATCTCGTGTTCGAGGAAGCTCTCCTCGAGGAGGGCTGCGAAATCCTCGCGGCTCGGGCCACGCCCCAGAGCGGTACCTGCGGTCATTCTGTCTCCTGAACGGCCCCCGGCGGAGGCCCGTTGCGTCGGCGGCTCGCGTTGCAGGCGCCCCCGTTCGCCGCGGCCTTCCCGGAGTCTTTCGGGAGAGGCGACCGGTCCCGTGGGACCCGGTTTGCCGACGCGTCGATACGGATGACGAGGGCGGTCCGTCCGGCGGCCCGGCGGGCGCGCCAGAAGACGAGCGCGCGAGGGCGGATCCGGGAGGACGCGCGTCCCTTACAACATCGCCCTTGCGACTTCAACCGATTAGGGTTTTAGGCTCGGCGGGAGGCGGACGGTCCGCGGAGACCGGGCGGTCTTGCCGCCGGCGGCGGTTTTGGCGAACGTGTCCGCCATCGAACACTCGCGGTCGCGCTTCCGCGAATCGAGGGGGGCATCGCCGGACCGGCCGGGATCCGGGCCGGTCCGGCGATGCGGGGCGTGTTAGGGGGTGAAGCGTGCGGCGTCCTGATCACGACTTACGGGTTGACCACCGTCGGCGCGGCGGGACCGCGCGATCCGGGGGCTGAGCCTCCGATGCCGAACGGGTACAGCACCCCGATGGAGATGCTGGCGCGCAAGCTCGACAGCATCTCGCGCCTGGCCGATTCCGACCGCGCGGCGCTCCTCGACCTGCCGCACACGGTCCGGAACCTGCCGGCCCGCCACGACATCGTCCGGTTCGGCGACCGGCCGACCCACAGCTGCCTCGTCCTGCAGGGCTGGGTCTACCGCTACGCCGCCCTCGCCGAGGGCGGGCGGCAGATCCTGTCGTTCTACATCGCGGGCGACCTGCCGGACCTGCAGAGCCTTCACCTGCACCGGATGGATCACAACCTCGGCACCCTCACGCCCTGCGTCGTGGCGCTGATCGCGCATGACGACCTGCGCGCGGTCCTCCTGAGCAATCCGGGGCTCGCCGGCACCCTCTGGCGCGACAGCCTCATCGACGCCGCCCATTACCGGGAGCGCATCACCAGCCTCGGGCGGCGGCAGGCGCTCGGCCGCGTGGCCCACCTGTTCTGCGAACTGTACCTGCGGCAGAAGGCGGTCGGGCTCGCGCGCGGCCTGAGCTGCCCGCTGGTGCCCAAGCAGTCCGAACTCGCCGACGCGCTCGGTCTGACCAGCGTGCACCTGAACCGGGTCCTGCGCACCCTTCGCGGACGCGGGCTCGTCACGCTCAGCGGCGGCCTCCTGACGATCGAGGACTGGGACGCGCTGGCGGAGGTCGCGGAGTTCGACCAGACCTTCCTGCACCTCGCGAACAATTCGATCCCGGCCCGCGAGGCCGCCGAGGCGGTCTAGGGGGCGGGCCGGCGGACTGTCCGGCGGACTGTCCGGCGGGCGCGCGCCTCAGGCGGCCCGGGCCAGCGTATCGGGGGCCTCGGTCACCTCGTCGGTGTGGACGTCGAACCGGACCAAGTGGGCGGCGCCGAAGCTCGTCGTCAGGGCGCAGTCGGTGGCGTCGCGCCCGCGGGCCATGACGATGCGGCCGATGCGGGGCCGGTTGTGGCGGGCGTCGAACGTGTACCAGCGCGGTCCCTCGGGCCCCTCGAGGAAGACCTCGAACCACGCCGAGAAGTCCATCGGCGCCGGATCCTTCGGGACGCCGATATCGCCGAGGTAGCCGGTGGCGTAGCGCGCCGGGATGTTCATGCACCGGCACAGGGTGATCGCCAGATGCGCGAAGTCCCGGCACACGCCGACGCGCTGCGTGTAGCCGTCGAAGGCGGTGCGGGTCGCGTCGGCCTGCTGGTAGTCGAAGCGCAGGCGGGTATGGGCGAAATCGACGATCGCCTGGACCCGGCTCCAGCCCTCCGGGGTGCCGCCGAACAGGGACCACGCGGTCTGCGAGAGCTTGTCGGTGTCGCAGTAGCGCGAGCCGAGCAGGTACGGCATGACGTCGTCGGGCAGATCCTGCACCGCCATCTGGCGGGCGCCCGGGGCCTGATCGTCCGGCAGGCCGCTGTCGGCGATCGTGAAATCGGCCGCCACGGTGATCCGGCCGCCCGGCGCGACGATGCGCGTGCAGACGTTGCCGAAGGCGTCGATGTGCTGCGCCGCCGCGACCGGCGGATCGAAGGTGATCACCTCCGGCGTCAGGAGGTCACCCCGGCGCTCCGGGCGCACGTTCAGGAGCAGGTTCATCGGCGTGGGGCCGAACGTGTCGAAGGCGATCGAGAAGCCGGTGCGGATGTGCATCGTCGGAGACCGTGAAAATGGTCGCTGTCCGGCCGGGCCGGCAGACGGATCGTTACAGTACAGGGCCCTACAAACCGCGAGCCGAGGTCAGGTTCCGTCAGCGAGGTCAGTTCAAGACAGTTTGAGCTGCCTGAATATTTGGCAAGGGCCGCGCGGCGGTCGCCTCGGGGCCTCGGGGGCAGCCATGCGGCAGGCCGAGGGCGGGGCTGCGGTCAAGCGGGGCCGTCCGTCACTGCGCCATGTTGCAACGCACACGGCGCCCTCTTATCCCAGGCCGCTCGATTCCAGGGTCGGCCGGCTCCGCCGGGCACGGCCTGCTGCCAGACGATCGACGCCCATGACGCCCGACAAGCTTTCCCTGCCGAAGGACAAGATCCGAGTCCTGCTGCTCGAGGGCATCAACGACAGCGCCGTCGCGCTGATGCGGGCGGCCGGCTACACCAACCTGACGCGGCTGCCGAAGGCGCTGGACCGGGAGGCCCTGCACGAGGCGCTCCAGGGCGTTCACATGGTGGGCATCCGCTCGCGCACGCAGCTCGACGCGGCCGCCTTCGAGGCGGCGGACCGGCTCCTGGCCGTGGGCTGCTTCTCGGTCGGCACCAACCAGGTCGATCTGGAAGCGGCGCGTCACCGGGGCATCCCGGTCTTCAACGCCCCCTTCTCGAACACCCGGTCGGTGGCGGAGCTGACGATCGGCGAGATCGTGATGCTGCTGCGCCGGATCGTTCCGCGCTCGGTGGGGGCCCACGCGGGCCGCTGGGACAAGTCGGCGGCGGGCTCGCTGGAGGTGCGCGGCAAGACGCTGGGCATCGTCGGCTACGGCAATATCGGCACGCAGCTCTCGACCCTGGCCGAGGCCATGGGCATGCGGGTGCTGTTCTACGACCACACCGACAAGCTGCGCCACGGCAACACCGAGCCGGTCGAGACGCTGCACGATCTGCTGGCCCAGAGCGACGTCGTCTCGCTGCACGTGCCGGAGACTGACGCCACCGCCAACATGATCGGCGCGGCCGAGATCCGGGCGATGAAGGCCGGCGCCTTCCTGATCAACAACGCCCGGGGCACCGTGGTCGATCTCGAGGCGCTGGCCGCGGCCCTGCGCGACGGCCATCTCAAGGGCGCGGCCGTCGACGTCTTCCCGGTGGAGCCCGGCTCGAACGCCGAAACCTTCGTGAGCCCGCTCCAGGGGCTCGAGAACGTGATCCTCACCCCGCATATCGGCGGGTCCACCGAGGAGGCGCAGGAGCGGATCGGCTCCGAGGTGGCGCGTAAGCTCGTGGACTACTCCGATATCGGCTCGACCGTCGGCGCCGTGAACTTCCCGCAGGTGCAGCTCCCGGCCCGCCCGACCGGGACGCGGTTCATCCACGTCCAGCGCAACCTGCCCGGCATGCTCGGGCGGCTCAACGACGTGTTCTCCCGCGGCCACGTCAACATCGCCGCGCAGTTCTACCAGACCGACGGCGAGGTCGGTTACGTGGTGCTCGAGACCGACGCCACCGACGCGGATGCCGAGGCGCTGCTCACCGAGATCCGCGCCATCCCGGGCACGATCCGCGCCCGCCTCCTGTACGAGCGCCGCTGACCGCGAGGCGCGCGCGGGAATTTCCGCGACGCGCGTGAACGCGGCGGGTCTTGCCGCGTTCGTCTTGCGCGGCCAAGCTGGCCGCTGTTCAAGTCATGCACGGCACATCGACGGCCTCGACCGATCGAGCGCCCGGCCGGCGGAGGAATTGCGGTGACGAAGCGTGTAGCGTGCGCATGGGCCGGCCTCTTGCTCGGCATCGCCGGGTCGGTCTCGGCCGTCTCCGGCGCGTCGGCGGATTGCCTGCGCCGGGTCTATAACCGGTCGAACCTCGTCCTCGTCGCCCGTCAGGACGGCGGGCCGCCCGCTACCCTGCTGCCCGGCCAGTCGCTCCCGGTGCGGCTCGCGCGGCCGGGACAGATCGACATCGCGGCCTATTGCGGTGTGCCGGCCGCGGGCGGGACCCCGGTCACCCAGCGGACCTTCGATTACGAGGCGGTGCTCGACCGCTGCTTCGTCCGGTTCGGGGGCGACCTGTTCGTGCCGCAGCTCGGGCGCGGCTTCATCGGCCTCCAGGAGACGGCGCCCTTCACGGTGAACAACCCGCGCCAGGGCGACATCATCCTCGGGCCCGCGGCCGGAGCGTCGTGCCCGCTGCCGGCCGCGGCTCCCGTGCTGAGCCGCCGGGGTTGAGTCTCAGAGATAGTGCCGGAAGACGACGCCGCCGTCGTCGGAGGCGCCCGGTTGCGGGGGCGAGACCGGCCCGATGAACGGGCTCGCGAGGCGCAGGGCGACGAGGCCGAGGGCCGCGAGCGCCGGGGCGATCAGGCGGAACGGGCGAGCGAGCATGGACGCCTCCGTCGCGCCGCCGATCCCGCCTGCGTCGTGCAGAGAGACAGGGTGCGCATGTGAAGCATCGCACCTTACGGCCGAGCTGAACGTGCCGAAGCGCACACGGGTAACGTTAAGGGCCCTCCCGGCCGGCCGGCTCGCGGGCCCGGCCGGGGACGACGTGACGGTCGGGCGCTTGCGTCCACCGCCTCGCTGGCAAGTCCGCCGATGCCCTCCTATGCTGCCCTTGTCGGGGGCTGCCTGGGGTCGCGCTGCACGGGCCGCGATGGCGCTTCCCGGGTAGGACCGACTGCGTGAACGAGGACGCGCGTATGCTGACCCAGACAGGCAACTCGATTCTCCGAGGCGATCTCGGCGTCGAGGAGACCACCGAGTCCGACAACATCGTCCGCTGGGACGGCGAGCGGCTCTACGTGGAGCAGGACGTCTACCACAACGGGCAACTGGTTCACCGCAAGTACCGTCGAACCGTCACCGAGCCTGTCGCCCGCGCGCTCTGGGCGATCATCAACCGCGCCAAGCAGTGAGGCGCCGGGCGGGCGCGTCGCGCACGCGCCTGCCCGATCCGACGTTCCGCCCTACCGGGCCGCGCCGGCGAGGAGCGTCGTGGACCTGTCCGGCCGGGTGACGCGACTCGGAGACGTGAGCTGCGCGGCGGCGGGCGCCGCCTGTATCGGGCGCGTGGTAGCGCGTTCAGTCCTGGAAACCGGACCTCGCGTCCCGAATGCCGTCCGTCCTCGACGAAGCCGGAGCGGCGCGGTCTTGCTGAGCTTGACCGGGATCGGTGAGCCCGCGTCGCGCCCGAGTTCTGCGTCCATGCGCGTTCAGACTGCGCTCCGGTCCATGCTGGCAAAACTACTCCTCGATCGCTGGTCGATCGTCGTGTTCAACGCGCTGATCGCGCTGCCGCTGACGCTGGCGCTCGTCGAGGTCGCGTCGCTGCTCTGGGGCACGGGCTTCCGGACCCACGCGACGATCCACGAAGCCGGCCACCTGATCGAGGGGATGGGGGTCATCCTGATCGGCTGGGGCGTGGTGCTGGAGGAGCGCCACGGCGTGAGCCATCTCCTCGGCGGCCTGCCGAGCGAGGATCCGGAGCACGAGGCGGCGATCGACGCCCTCTGCCACCACGGCGGCCTCGCCCTGCTGGTCCTGGGGCTGGTCGCCGAGATCCTCGTGCAATGCGTCGAGGTGCCGGACCACATCATCAACACCGACCGGATCGAGCGGGTGGTCCTGACCGGCGGGGCCGTCTTCCTCGCCTTCGGCCTCGCGACGCTGGTGCGGCTCTCGGCCGGTCTCGCGACGTTCCGCGGGCCCGCGCCCGCGAGCGCCGGCGCGTCCCTGCCCGAGGCGCACCCGCGCTGAGGCCCGGTCCGCGCCGCGCGTTCCCGGCAGAGGCCGACCCGTGCGCGCCTAGGCGGCGACGGCCGCGGTCGGCGCGACGAGGGTGAGGTGGGCCGGCCGAAGCACCTCGAGACGGTCATGGGCGTTGTCGAACGCGGCCCGGATCGTCGTGCCCGCGTCTTCGACGGCGACCAGCACCGCCAGCTTCTGGGCGGTGGCCCGATCGGCGAGGCCGCGCGCGGCCGAGACGAGCGACTGCTCCAGATTCAGGAATTCCGTCTCCGCATCCTTGCCCGCCTCCCGCGCGACGGACGCGAGGCGGTCCAGCACGGCTTCCAGGGCGTGGCGCAGCACAAGTGTCCGCACGCGCTCCTGCAGGAGCGCCCTCTCGTCGATCTTCATCGGAATCGGTCCGGGTTCGGGAACACGGCCAAGCTCTCATACTTCGCGGCCGTGTGCAGCCACCTTTTTGCAACAGCGCAATACTGTCTCGCGACCGGGGCGCTCTGCCCGTTCACCGTCTCGCCGCCGCGATCCGGCTCAGTTGTTCTACAATCACGTGCCGAGTATTTGGGCGTTTCGAGAATCGAATGCGCTATCTCGACAGATTCAGGGCACAGAAAACCCCCGCGTGGAGGCCAGCATCGCCGCCCGAATACCTCCGATTCGCCGGGGACGATGCTGGCGGCCGCACGGCCTCGCGGTCACCGCCCGGCACGAGTCGGCGCCAGCCGGGAGGCGCTCCGCGGGTCAGTACGGCGTGCCGCGCCGGCGCCGGTTCCGCAGGGCCTCGGCGTGCCATTCCAGCTCGTCGAGGAAGCGGCCGGCCGCCGCCGCGAGCCAGGGCTCGGCGGGGACGCCCTGCGCGTCGACGACCTTCTGGAGCCGGGGAATCGGCAGGAGCGAGGGGATACTCGACATGCCCATCTCGGCGAGCATGGCCCGCAGCGGCATCGCGGCCCGGACGCCGCCGAACTGGCCGGCCGAGTAGCAGCAGATGGCCGAGGGCCGCCAGAAATACTCCTCGAGGAAGTGATCGAGGGTGTTGGACAGCGCCGGCGGCACACCGTGGTTGTACTCGGCCGTGACGACCAGGAAGGCGTCGGCGCGGCGGAAGAGGTCGGCGCAGCGCTGCAGGGGTTCCGGGGCCGTCCCGGCCGGGTATTCCTTGAACATCCGGTCGAGGAGCGGGAGCGCCAGTTCGGCCGGATCGACCAGCGGGGCGGCGTGGCCGCGCGCCGCGAGCTGCGCGATCAGGAAGCGCGCGGCGCGGATGCCGATGCGGTCGGCCCGGACGCTGCCGAGGATCACGGGGATGGTCAGGGCCATGGCGCTCTCCGGTTGTCCCGATCATGCCAGAGCCGGCCGCGCCGCTCCAGACGCGGGTCGAACCCGGGGGCGTCAGGCCTTGGTGCTGCTGGTGAGCGCGGCCGCGATGCCGAGCGGTCCGCCGGCCGCGTAGGCGGTGACCGCCTTCGTCAGCTGCTGCAGGAAGGATTGCAGGTCGCTGCCGCTGTCCGTCGCCGTGGCCGTCGCGGGATCGGCGGACGCGGTCGTGGACGTGCTCGCGGAGGTGCTCGCGGAGGTGCTCGCGAAGGTGCTTGCGGACGAGGCCGCGGACGCGTCCGCGGCGCCGCCGCTCTGGGCGGCCGCCCCGCCCTGCTCGGCATCCGACACCGAGCGATGGCCGTGGTGGCCGCGATGGTGCTGGACGGGGCGCGCGCCGGCCGCGGCCTGGCCGGCCTCGGTGCCGGTGGTCGACGCGTCGTCGGCGTTGGCCGCGGCTTCCGCGGGCGCGGTGACGCCGTTCTGCAGCCCCATCTGGCTGAAGTCGGATTGCAGCTGGAGGAGCGACGCCATCAGGTCGTTCGACAGGGTCGGCGTCGATGCCGTCCCGGTCGACGGGGCGGCGCTGTCCGCGGTCGCCGCCTGCGCGCCGGTCCCCTGGCCCGCCGTCGCGGCGGTCCCGGCGTCGAGGCGGGCCGCGTTCGCCGCGCGCGCCTGCCTCAGGGCGCCGACGAGATCCCGCTGGAGTGAACTGCCCGAAACCGTATTCACCGACATGGTACGTCTCCGCGACCGCCCTCGCTGCGGGCAGGCACGGGCCGTTCCAGGATTTCCCCAATGTTTTCAGCGGCGCGTCCGGGCCCCTGGCCGGCAGGATCGGCCGGGCGGCAGAATCTGCCGCTCCTAGCCGGCCGACACGGACCGCATCAGCACGAGCCCGGTCGCGTGCCCGTTGCCGAAGGCCGCGAGGAGCGCGACCACGGCCAGCAACGCGCTCAGGAGGAACAGGGCTCCCAGCCCCTCCGCCACGGCCTCGGTGCGGGTCCCGGCCTTCTGGATGACGATCCAGCCGAGGGTGAACAGGGACGCCATCGCGAGCGGAAAGCCGAGACCGGACGGCATCACCGATCGCGTCCCGACAGGGGCCGGGCGCCCACCGCGTCGCAGGCGTGAGGGGTCCGCATCGACGGGGCGGGGACGAGGTCGCCCTCGTAGCGCGTCCGCACCGTGTAGGCCGCGTGCCAGACCGGCCCGGTCCGCATGATCCTCCGAGCCGCGGGCTCCCGCCCCGGCCGCCGCGACAGCGCGGCGATCAGGGCGGGGACGGCGTAGTCGGTGACGGCGTGCACGTGGATCGGGATCATGTCCGGCACGGCCTCGGCAGCGGGTCAGGCGGATCTCGGCCCGGTGCTCGCGTCGCCGAGATGGCGCAGGTTCTCGGGCGGCGTCTCGGCCTCCGTCGCCTCCACGGAGTCGACGCTGCCGCCGCTCACCGCGTCGACGCGGTGCTGACCCGACGCGGTGCGGACGACCTCGGCCTGCCAGCCCGGATCGGACTGGCGCTCGTGCATGAGTTCCGCCGGGCGCGCCAGATCCCGGGCCTCGTCCTGACCCAGATCCTGGCCGTTCCGGTCGGCCGTCGCGCTGAAGCTGCGCAGGCTCGCGCGGTCGGACGGGTTCGCATCGGTCGGGTTGCGGGCCATGGCGGTTCTCCTGAGCTGTGACGGGATGGGTCAGAGGATCGGCTTGCCGCCGGTCACCGCCACGGTGGCGCCGGAGACGTAGCTCGACTCCGGTCCGGCCAGCATGACGTAGACGGGGGCGAGCTCGCAGGGCTGGCCGGGGCGCTTCATCGGCACCTGCGACCCGAAGGAGCGGACCTTCTCCTCCGGCATGGTGGAGGGGATGAGCGGCGTCCAGACCGGCCCCGGGGCCACGCAGTTCACCCGGATGTCGCGCTCCGCCAGCATCTGGGCGAGGCCGCCGGTGAAGTTCTGGATCGCGCCCTTGGTGGTGGCGTAGGCGAGCAGTTGCGGGCTGGGCGCGTCGGCGTTCACCGAGGTGGTGTTGATGATCGAGCTGCCGCTCCTCATGTGCGGGAGAGCGGCCTTCACCAGGTAGAACATGGCGTGGATGTTGGTCGCGAAGGTGACCTCCCACTCCTCGTCGGAGATCTCCTCCGGGTTCGCGAAGGTCTTCTGGTGCGCGGCGTTGTTGACGAGCACGTCGACCTGCCCGAACGCGGCCACCGCCTTGTCGACGATGGCGCGGCAATGCTTCGGGTCCTTGATGTCCCCCGGCACCGCCACGGCCGTGCGGCCCGCCGATTCCACGAGGCGGCAGGTCTCCCGGGCGTCGTCGTGCTCGTCGTAGTAGCTGACCAGCACGTCCGCCCCCTCGCGGGCGAAGGCGAGCGCCACCGCCCGGCCGATGCCGCTGTCCGCGCCGGTGATGATCGCCTTGCGGCCGGACAGCCGCCCCGAGCCGCGATAGTGCGACTCGCCGTAATCCGGTCGCGGATCCATGTCGGCGTCGCGGGCCGGCGGGGTGAGCTGGCGCTGCCGGTCGAAGGGCGGCTTCGGGAAGTCGGTCATGTGGCGCTCCTTGGGCGGCGGCTGAGGTGGTCGCGCTGCGGGGATCCCCAGGCGGGGCGTCGAACGGGAGCTGCGCCTCGGCGCCCGGATCGACCGCGGACATGTCTGCGCCCGGCCGCCGGATGCCGCGGAGGTCGAGCGTGGCCGGGACCGGGGTCTCGGCAGGAATCGTCCCCCGTGTCGACAACCCGACCCGGCCGGCATTGTTTCGCGGGATTCGCGAGCCGCCGCGCAGTGTCGAGGTCGTTGCGCGCACGGGCACAGTAATGGCGCCGATCATGGCGCTCGCTCGCCTCCGTGATCGGGGCGGATGAATGTATAGTTTCGCTCGAACGGTGCCGCGTTCGCGGATCAGCTACCAAGCGTGACCGGGAAAGCCTGGTCCGGAACGATGCGGACCTTGTCGGGTTGGCTCCGTATTCGGCCAACACGGGGTTACCATGACGACCAAGCCACCGCCTGTTCCGCCGGCCAACCGGTCCGACAAGGGGCCCGGCAGCGCCACCGAAGCGCCGCTCACGCAGGGCCGTGCCGGATCCCAGACCAAGGATCCGGACAAGGTCGGCCAAGCCGGAAATTCCAAGGTGAACACCACCAACCAGGGCTACCAGCAGGACCGCTGACGGTCCGAGCCGCGCGGGCGCCGCGAGCCGCCGTGCCCGACGAGAGTGTTGATCTGCACCGGAGGATGATCATGGCGAATGCCAGTCGGCACAAGGTCGGCCCAGGCGCCCAGGGCAAGGGAAGCGGAACCGGGGCCATGTCGGAGCTGCCCGAAGGCGTGCTGCCGGAGAACATGGTGCTCAGCAACCGCGACAAGTCCCGGCACAGCGACGAGCGAGGCCTGGACAGCAAGAACGTCCAGACCGAGCAGTACCAGGATCACGCCGGCAATCGGCAGGTGGTCGCCGAGCTGGACGCCGACGCCGACGGCAACACGAGCGGCCTGGCGAACCCGAAGACGGACGAGTCCGGGGCGCAGAGCAGCCTGAAGCGTCAGCAGCACTCGTAGGCGCCCAGTCCACGATCGGGGAGGCGCGGCGCGAGATCCGCGTCTCCCGAGGCCGCACCGCGCGGAACCCCCCGCGCGCCCATACCGGCGCGCCGCGTCCGACGTTCGCGCGGGCAGCATTCGACCTGCGGCGCCGGCCACCCCATCCCGGAGAGGCGCGATGTCGCGTGTGAGAGGTCTGGCCACAGCGCTGCTCGGTTTGGCCGCCGGTCGCGCTCAGGCGCAGGCCGTGAATCCGACGCCGGGAACCGAGGCGGCGCAATCCAACGGGCTGCTCGGGATGCCGGCCCTGCTGCTGATCGGCATCATCATCGCCTTCGCGGTTCTGTACGCGCTGCGCGCCCGCCGGCGCTGAGTGACGGAGCGCCGCCTCGCGGGACTGTGGGACCGTGCGCGCCGCCTCCAGCCCACCCACGGACACCGCACCGGAGCCGAATGCGGTTCACGGGGCTTTGCCGTCGGCCGACCTGAGCGTGCCCGCCGGTACAGCGACGCCGCGCGACGAGGTGACGGTCGCCGAAGTGGCGGCCTCTCTGAACTGTCGCAGGACAAAAGGAAGCGGGATTGGCCGTCTCCTGCGCGACGTTCATTCGGATAGATATGACACAGCCTGAGTAGCGACCATGACCACAACAGTCACAGCGGTGGCATCGGCAATCCTTGCCGGCGCCCTTTTCGGCATGCCGACCGGAGCCAGCGCGCAGGCGGGCAGCTTCGCCAATCACGGATTCGGCAACCACAACTTCGGAGCTGCGGCCGTCGCGGGCGGCGGTGGTTTCAGCAATCACGGCTTCGGCAATCGCGGCTTCGGAGCCGGTCCCGCAGGCGGCGGTTTCGCCAACCGGGGTTTCGGCAATCACGCGCTCGGGTCGGGAGCGGCTGCCGCCGGCTTCGCCAATCACGGTTTCGGCAACCACAATTTCGGTCGGCCCTCTGTCGGCGGCGGGCTGTCCAACCTGGGCTTCGGGCACGGGCTCGGGGCCCATCGCGGCTACGGTCATCATCGCCATGACGGCTACAACCGCGGCTTCTACGGGAGGCCCTACGGCTACGGCTACGGCCGGCGCGGGTATGGCCTCGGCGGTTTGGGCCTGGGGCTCGCTGTGGGCGGTCTGTACGGCGGCTACGGCTATCCGGGATACGGCTACGACGCCGGGTACTACGGCGGCTACGCGCCCGTCACTTACGGCTACGCCGACACCGAGACCGACCGCGTCGTCGACGATGACCGCGGCTGCGCGCGCCGGTTCCGGTCCTACGACCCGCAGAGCGGGACCTATCTCGGCCGGGACGGGCGCCGCCATCGCTGCCGGTAAGGCTCGGCCGTCCTGAGGCGACTGAATCGGCCATGGAACAGTCCCGGCACGCTGCGGCGTCGGCGGGACTGGAGGTGGCCTCGGCGCGATCGGCCTGATCAGACACGCGGCACGACGTAGCGCCGGCGCTACGACATCGTCTCGGCCTCGTCGTCGCCGCCGGTTGCCCCGACCGTGGGCCCCGGCCGATACGCGTCGAGGGTCGCGTAGGCATCCGTGCCGGTGAGCCCCAGCCGTTCCATGTCGGTCAGGAGCGCCAGGATGTCGGCGTCGACCGGCTCGCCGGCTTCCTTGCGCTCGATCAGGGTGTTGACCAACTCCTGGTCGCTGATCGACGTCGCGCTGGGTTCGTTCGGATCGGTGAAGGCCATGACCGGTCTCTCGCAGGGTGGATCCGGGATCTAGGTCGCGCCCGGCGCCCGGCCACACGCGTCTGAGGGTGGGGCTGCGGGGCGGCGGCGCCGCCGATGTCGGTGCGGCCGAACGCGCTGGCAAGGAGATGCCGCACCCGTCACATCGTCGGACGCGACGCCGGGCTTGGCTCACGGTGCAAGACCTCGTGCTGCCAAGTGGGGTGGCGCGCGTCCAATCCGACGTGCTGGCCGACGTACAGGGTCGCCAGCAAGCCGAGCAGCAGAAGCAGGCCGATGGTCACGGCGTCCGGATGCCTGCGCGCGCTGTGGATGCTGAGGCAGCCCAGCGTGAAGACGGCCGCGAGGACCAAGGGTCCGAGCATGTCGCCCGACATCGGGATCACCGTCGTGGCTGTCGTCGTCGCTCAGCGCGCCGCCGCCTCCGAGCGGCAAGGCTGCCCGACAGAGACGTTCGAGCGGGCCCGAAGCATCCCGAACTCCATCGATACCATCGCGCGTCGGATCCGGCGGCGACGGGCGAGGAACGATCCGCGACGCCGCCTCGACGGGCGCCGTCCTGCAGCCGCCGCAATCGGCCCGGCCGCCGGCCTCTCTGCCTCGCGCCGGTCGAGCACAGCGCGCCGCGCGTATTGCCGAATGCCGGAACGGCAACGCTGTTCCCGGCCTCAGAGCCCGCCGCAGGCCGGGATGCCGAAAACTGAGTCAGATCAAGATGTTGGTAAGTGGATGGCTCCCCGAGCAGGACTCGAACCTGCGACAAGGCGATTAACAGTCGCCTGCTCTACCAACTGAGCTATCGGGGATCACGAGGGGGTCTCTACACACCGGGATCGCGGGGCGCAAGGGCCTCGTTGCAGGATCCGCGTTCAAACCGACGCGCGGCGCCCTGCGCCACGGGGCAGGCGCCCTCCCCGGGGCGTTCGCGAGGCCCGGACTGTGACTGATCGGCAACATTCGGGTCGACCCCATGCGCCGCTCCCGCCCGAGTCCGGCTGCGATCGCCTCGTTCGCGGGCGACGGAAGTCATCCGTCTGTCGTGACACGCCCCTACGCGAGCCACCTCGCCGGCGCGCCGGTGTGAAGACCCTGACACCCATGCTGACCCATCGCTGCCTCGACCCGCAGGACCCCTACGCCGAGCGCGAGGTGCGCGTCGCCTTCGAGTGGGCCGCCGATCATCCCTGCCTGATCGCGGCCCTGGACGAGCACGAGGCCGATATCCTGCCCGACCTCGTCGAGGCGCAGCGCGACGATCTCCGTCGCGAGATCGTCGCCGCCTTTCTGCTGCCGGAGCCGCGCATCCCCGGCCGGGCCGAGATCCGGTTGCCCTGATCGCCGAGCGGATGCGTCGCCGACGCTCGGGGCGCGGCGCTCCGGTGCGGTCCGGGCGAATTCAACCTCGCGCCCGTCCCAGAGCCGACTGTTGGCGCGCGCGAGACCGCACTGACAGTCCCGCGCGGCACGAAATCTGGATCGGTGCTGCGTATTGATCCCGTATATCGTCCGAATATTGCGGTATTTTGTCGGCCATCTATGCGCTTTTGCGCAGTGTAAAAGGGTCGAATTTGCCGGCTATATTCATTTTTCCGAAAAGATTGGCTTGGATATAGCTGCGGCAGCGCGATCCTCCGGTCACAGCGGCCCTCCTGCCATGCGTATCTCACTCGGCCTGAAGCTCTCTGCGGTGATCGGGCTGCTCGCCCTTGTGGCGAGCGGCATCGCGGCCTTCGCGATTCGCCAATCGAACTGGGAGCAGGAGCGCGCGGCCGCCACGGACCGGATCTGGAACGCCGGCCTGCAGGCCGGCGCTCTGGGCCAGGCGATCGAGCACGCGGTGGTGCAGGCCACGGCCCTCTACACCGCGGACGACACGACCGAGGCGCGCACCCGCCTGTCGGCGCTCCACGACGCCCTCGCCACGGTGGAGCAGGTGCGGGGGCCTTTCCTGGAGGCCATGAAGGATCAACTTCCCGCCGACCGTCGGCGGCGGTTCGACCTCTTCGTCAAGGAATTCATCGCCTACCAGACCGATACCGCCGAACTCGGCCTCACGGTCTCGCCGAAGGCCGCCCTGATCCAGGCGACCGACGAGGCGACCGTGAAGAACCGCGAGCGCATGGTGGCCGAGATCGGCATTCTCGGGCGGGAGGTGCTGAGCCGCCTGAACGCCCGTCGCGCCGCGGACGCGGCCGACCGCCGCCGGTCGCGGATCACCCTGGTGGTCGTGCCGGCCGTCGCGCTGGCGCTCGGCCTGCTCGCGGCGATCTGGATCATCCTGACTCAGGTGCGGCGGCCGCTGCATCGGCTCAAGGACGGCATGACGGCGCTCGCCGCCAACGATCTCGACCGCGCGATCCCGTTCACGCATCGCCGCGACGAGATCGGCGAGATGGCCGCCGCCATCGCGGCGTTCCGCACGGCGCTGATCGAGAAGCGCGACCTCGACGCGGAGGCGCAGGCGCGCCGCGACCGCGACCGCAGCCGGGCCGAGGCCCTGGCCGCGGCGACGCGCGCCTTCGAGGCCGAGACGCATCGCGCCGTCACCGATCTCGCCGACTCGGCCGAGGCGATGCAGGCGGCGGCCGACACCCTCTCGGGCAATGCGGGCGCGATGACCGCCGAGGCGGCCGTCGTGGCCGGAGCGTCGGAACAGAGCGCGGGCCTCGTCGACAGCATCGCCAGCGCCGCCGAGGAACTCTCGGCCTCGGCGCGGGAGATCGAGGCGCGGGTCCGGCACACGAGCGCGATCGCCACCTCCGCCCTCTCCGACACGCAGGGGCTCAAGGAGACGGTGATGAGCCTCTCGCAGGCGGCCGAGGAGATCGGCGCCGTGGTCACGCTGATCCGCGAGGTCGCCGAGCAGACGAACCTTCTCGCGCTCAACGCGACGATCGAGGCGGCCCGCGCGGGGGCTGCCGGGCGGGGCTTCGCGGTGGTCGCCGCGGAGGTGAAGGCGCTGGCCGGCCAGACGGCGCTCGCCACGGACCGCATCACCGGACAGGTCGGGTCGATCCAGGGGGCCGCCGGGCGCACGGTCGGCGCCATCGGCACGATCGGCGAGACGATCGCCCGGATGAGCCTGATCGCGTCCGAGGTGGCCGACGCCACCGACCAGCAGGGCCGCGCCAGCCAGGAGATCGCCCGGGCGATCTCCGGCGCGGCCGCGGAGGCCCGGCATGTCTCGGAGAGCGTGGCCGGCGTTCAGGCCGCGGCCGCGTCCAACGAGGCGCAGGCCGGCCAGGTGCGCGGCAGTGCCGCCCGGGTCAATGCCGGGACGCACAGCCTGCAGCGGGCGATCGAGACCTTCATGGTGGAGGTCCACGGCGCCTGAGGGGCGCCGCATCGGCGCGGCGCGGCCGGTTCAGTCTGTCGGGGAAGGATGGAGGCCTCGCCCGTTCTTCCACATGGAAGTACCGGCAATGGCTTATTGGTCCCAACCCTGTCTGGCCGGGCAATGAAAGGAAAAGGCTTTTCGGCCAGTTCCCAACCCTAGCCCAAGGTATCCGCTTGCCTAGACGCCCCTCCCCTGCCCGCGGTAGCGTCATCTTATGAGCGACGGCCACGATCCGATTCGCGAAGCCGTTGCGGCGCTTCGGGCCCGCGGCCATACCGTCGAGCCATGGACCGGCGGCCTGCCCTATTGGCTAGTAGACGGTGAGACGCTGACAGACGGCGACTTACTTGCCCTCGCTGTGCGGGTCGGCCTCATGGACTCGACGACGACCAAGCTGCAATAGGCCGGCCGATGGCCAAAGAACCCCCGACCGTCTCCGAGCTGCGCAAGTCGGCCGAGATCACCGACCAGGAGATCGACGCCGCGGTCGACGCGGTGCTCGCGGATCTGTCGACCGAGGCGTATCCGCTTGCAAAGGGCTGGACCCTCGACCTCGTCGAGACGCTCCGCACGAACACCCGCGCGGTCGAGGCGCTCACAACCGACAAGCCGGCCTGGAAACGGAACATGGTCCGGACCGCGATCCTGCTGGCGCACCCGGTGAAGGGATGAGCGAGGATCCCGGGCAACTCCGCGAACGGCTGGTGATCCGTCTCGGCGGCTTCATCCAAGGAATCGGTCTGAGCGTCCCGGAGGCGCGGCAGATCATCGAGCGCGCCATCGCTGATGACTCGTCTGCGTCGGTCGCCGACATCGAGGCGAAGGCGCGGGCCTGGATGCTGATCGCGCTGGCATGATCGACGACACCGACCCGGTCCTTGCAGCCGTCGCAGCGCTACGGGCTGCCGGCATCAAGGCCATCCCCACGGGCCACGACATGGAGCTCTGGCAGATCGGCAACCTGATCTACTCAGATGCCGACGTGTTGCGTTTGGCCGAGAGCCGCGGGCTGGTCGACGGCGGCGACGCGCGGTAGCCCGGCGCCATGCCCAAGGTCCCATCGCCTCGAGGCGCCCGTCCGCGCCAGGACCTCCGGCCGCGCGTTTTGGCCGCCCTCACGCCCGAGCCGTCGACCGCGAGCGAGATCGCCGAGCGGGCCGGCATCCCAGGACGGGAACGCGCTGTGCAGGCTACCCGCGCGCTGGAGCACCTGGAGGCCGAGGGACTGGCGTACAGCGTCATCCGCCGGACCCGGACGCGGTGGTGCTCGGTTGCGGTCGCTCCCGCATCCGAACTATCCGAGCGCGATCCCGCAGGGTGACCTCGTGTGTCGGCCATTCCAGGCATGCCGCCTCGAATGCAGCGATCGCTACGGCCAGCGGGTAGATCGTGGCGAGATGCAGCTCGATGCCGCCGCCGATCTCGCGCCAAACCTCAATCGTGTAGGGGACGCCCGGCGGCACCGGCGGGATCTTCCTGGCGGCCGGCGGCAGCGTGATCGCGGCGAGGCAGAGGTGCTCGTACTTCCGCGCGGGCGGCGCCCCGGGCGCGCGCTGGTAGCGGCACGAGACCGTCAGATGCCGCAGCAGGTCGATCGTCGAGACGTCGGCCCCGTAGCGATCGATGAGGCTGGCAACGGTGTAGCGGCCCGAGCGCTTGCAGGTCGCGCAGTCGACGTACACCCGACCGGGTCCCGCATCCCCCAGGCGCCCCATTCTGGTGGCCCTCCGCTCGCGAACGAATGCGGAACAAGCCTGAGGCGCCCGCGCGCTTCAACCGGCGGCGACTGAGTCGCGCGAAGTCGTGGTGGAGCGGTGTGGATGGCGTTCGGAAAGCTCAGACCAGTCAGGCGCTTCGGTGAACCGGCACGTGCGCCTCAACCCCTCAACTAGCGTCGTCCACCAAATCCCGTGAGCCCTGAGACAGCACCGGCGACTCGATCAGCAGGACCGCCATCTGAAACAAGACGAGCCCGCGGTGATTGGTCACCTCAAGGCGCCAGTCGTTGTCGAGAACGATGTGCGGAGCTTCGTCTCTCAGGATCTCGCCCGCGAGCCGGACAGCCTCAATGCGGGCGGTGGGTATGTCCGGCAGCTCCGTGCCGACCACGTCGAGGCCGCTCTTGCCGTCGTGAACGTTGAAGTAGAAGCGCGGCATTCCGGTATCCGGTTCGTTGCCGGCGGGGGCGCATCGAACCCTCACTCGCGGGTGCCGAGAGATCGTGACCGCGATTGTGTACCTGCTGACACGACGCGGCCGTGTGTTCCCTAGCCAGATGTTAGGTTCGTCCGATCTGCGTCGATCTGACCGAAAGGCTCGTAGTCCGACTTAATTGTCGAGTGTCGCGTCTACGCTCTGATGTTCAGCCACGCCCCTTGGCCGCGAACTCCCAGACCGGCGGGCCCCAGGTCTGCCCGGGCTTCGTCCGGTAGCCGCTGAACCGGTCGAACACGATCCGGTCCGGCTCGACGCCGACCACCCGGCTATCGTTGACCATCAGCGCGCCGGCATACTCTACGCGTAGGAAGCCGTGCTCCGGATGGACGCCGAAGAGCTGCTGCGCGGTCCAGCCGAGTCGATGCGCCTCGGCACCGTGCTCGTCGATGAAGGCCAGCGCGTTCGCCCGCATCGCCGCCCATCGCGACGGGGCCAGGTATCGACACGGCGAGGCGTGCTCGGACAGGCGCTCGATCTGGTCGCGCCAGGAGGCAACGGCGGGCGGTAGGTTTGACATAGCCGGCGTCGTAGGAGAGTGAGATTAACGAGGCGCCAACTCACGGCAGCACGAGGCTCTCGCCCGGCAAGCCAGCAGGGGTCTTGTGCGTGCGGCATAGAGTAAGAGCCCCGAAATCATCGGCAGGTCCTGATCGGCTGGCCGCATCGCGATTCGAGACGGTACTGTGGTGAGAGTGTCCGCCGTCATTGAAGGTAAGGAGTTGGTCTACACCGACACCTTCATAACCGGCCTCGATGAGGTGGTGACCTTAAAGCCTTTCGACGATGATAACGAATATCAAATAAAATTTACGATTCGGGTCGATCTCGATGATCAGACATCAAACAACATCTTTGAGGATGCTGAGGGTGTTCTTTATATAGAACATTTTCGAAGCAAGAATTTGGTCTTGCCTACTGCTACGCGAGTAGAGCCAAGTTTTGCGCATGACGAAAAATTTGATTACTTCGTTTCGTTCTCAGTGATGCCGTGCCGCGCGCCGGTCGGTGTGATCTATCAGGTTGTTTACAACGTTCTCAGAAAGCCGGCTTAATGTCGGAGGCTTCGAAGAAAACTTCTGCGTCGCTGAGGTCTGTCGACAAATTTACGGAGACAGAAACTCAAGATCTTCTTCGAAAGATCAACGGGACATCTTTTACTGGGGGAACTTTGCCCCCTTCGCCCGATGATACTGTTAGGCGCAAACTCGATGCGAAGCGCATCAACGAAAGTCTGAAACACTTCAATGCGTTCTGTAATACGCTAGCCGCGGGCATCCTCGCGGCGGCCGCGATTATCCCGTTTGTCAAAAATGCCGACGCGGCCCTAGACGCGAACTCGGCCCAGTGGTGTCTTATCGCGCTGGGGTTTCATATCCTGCCCTACGTCTTAAATTTTCTCGTCATGCAATCGGAGGAGTAGGCTGTGACACCCACCATGCTCCTATGGAGCGCCCTCGGATTGGCGGTCGTTGGCGGCGGCGGCTTCTTTGCCCTGCTGACCTGGCGTTTCAATCAGAAGCACCCGAGTGCGGAGCGGCCGGCACCAGTCGGCGAGCACCGCGCTACCGGCGGCTGATCTAGCGGCCCTTCGACACAACCATCCCGGCGGCTGCCCTGCCGGGAGGCGCACGATCAAAGCCGCTCGGCCCCGCCCCGATCTGCTCACGGGGCGGGGGAGCGCCTGATCTCACCAGCGTGTGAGCCGAGCCGATACGCAACTTGGCTCGGGGGCAGGATGGCGGGCGTCGGTTACCGGGCCGTGCCGGGCCGGCGGGCAAGCCGTCTCGCGCCGGGATTCCAGGCACGAAAAAGTCCGCGCCGACAGACCGGGCGGGCTCAGATCAGCGAGAGATACCGTCCGGCAGGGCTACGCGGCCAGGCGGATCGAAGGCGCACCGCGTCGGCAGGCAGCTGCCTCAGTCGCTTTAGCCATAGCTGCACGCGCGTCCCATCTCCCGAGACCAGCGGCCCGACCCTCAAGGATCGTCGTCTCGAGGCTAGAGGGTGCCGCCGTCATAGGACGGCGCAAAGTGGGTTGCCGGCTGGGCATAATCGCTCTCGCTGTTGCAGCGCAGCAGTGCGCCCGAATGGTTACCGGCCTGTCTCCGCAGAGCGTGCGCGCGAGGATGTGATGCGACCGTCGGCGCATGAAAAAGCCCGCGCCGGCGGCTGGCCGGGCGGGCGGTGATCGGCTTGGCGCCGGCCTCAGATCAGGTAGACAGTGCCACTGGTCTTGAAGGCCTTCGGGCAGTTGCTCTCATCGACCAGCTTCTGCGCCTCGGCGAGGGTCAGGTGCCGATCGGCGGCCACCTCGGCCAAGGTCATCCACTTGCTCTGCATCGTGCGCTCCTGCTTTCGCGGTCAACGCGAAGGCCGACGGATCGTTCACGAAGACGAAGAGGCCCGCGCCGGCGAACCGGGCGGGCCCTCCCCAGATCCGAGGCGAGTGGGGGCAAGCGCCTAGATCCGGTGCAACCCTAAGGCGACGTAGGTAAAGAAAAGCCCCGCGTGGCGGTGCCGGCGGGGCTGGAGGTGATCTCTGGGAGAGAGACGACAAACGGTACGCCCGCGCTTGCGGGTATGCCACGGCGCCGGATGCAGATCTGACCAGCGCTCGGCACGAAAAAACCGCCGCGGCCGGAGCCGGGCGGTTCGAGGTGGTTGCGTTCACGGGGTGTAGACGGCGGCGCGGGGCAGCTTAATCCTTCGGCGCAGTCCGATTGCCGAGGATGATGCCGGCCAAGAAGGCGAGGAGCGCCCAGACGAGGCTGAGGTCCTGCTCGATAGGAGCGCAGGTCATGGGTGCCGGTGCTGCCGCTCAGCGTTCAGGCGATGCTCGAGGCGCTGATCCTCGGCAATCTCCTGCAGCAGCTCGGTCTGCTTCAGCGCCTGCTCGCGGATGATCCGCACGCATTCCCGAATGTGCGTGCTGTCCTCGGTGCGCCGCCGATCCATGTCCCGCTGCTCGCGGATGATGTCGAGGACCTCACGCGGGCCTTGGGCGAACGGGACTGAGGGGACGTCTGCGATCGTGCCCGGAGCGGGTGCTGGCAGCGCGTCTTTGTCGTTGCGACCTCGGGTCACCATCCACCCGATCAGCCACATGGTGCAGCCACCGACGCAGACCTGGAAGAACTGCTGCGTCGCGACGATGTTGGCCAGGAACGTCAGGAACGCGTCCATCAACCAACCACCCTCTCAAGATTGTCGAGCGCCTTGCCGATTCGGCTCTTGCGGGAGACGCCGTCCAGAGCTGCGATGTAGACCGAGAGCGCCTCGAACCCGGCGAGCGTCCCGAACACCGGGATGACGAAGCTCGGCGCATCGGCCTTGAAGGCATCAAACACGAGCGCGCCGGTGAGCTGCCCCATGATGAAGCAGCCGGCAGCCGCGCCGACGGCCCGGATGTAGGCCCCCTTCGGCCCGACCACGATGTTGTTGATGTGGCCGTTGAGGTAGAGCGCCATGACGCGCAGCACGCCCACGGCACCGAAGAACAGGGCCATGTTCTCCTCGGTGGCACCCATCTCGGCGATCGGCCTGAGCGCCGCCCGCTCCATCGTGTCGCCGGGCATGGCGAGGGTCATGGCGATGAGGATCATCATCGTCGCCATGCACCACTCGAACAGGCGATAGGTGCTGTACGGGCCCGCGGGGTGCGCCGGCATCAGCGGCTTCTTGCTGTGGGGCATGGCTCAGCGCCGCGTTGCTGCTGGCAGGAGCGCGGTGATCTGCGTGTCCTTGACCTGAGACGACCGAGAAGAGCCGAGCCAGAAGGCGATGGCCGTGCCGAGCGCGAGGTTCGCGGCACCGTAGGCCTGGCTCAGGAGCTGGTAGACCCGCTCGGGGATCTCGGCCTGCACGAAGTAGAGCGCGATCGTCAGCGTGATCCACGACGCGATGATGAGCAGCGTCAGGATCGCGGGCATGTTCTGCACCCACGAATGGCTCTGCACGAGCGCGATCTGCATGGCCCGGGCGTTGGCGATGTCGGCGAGCTCGGCCTCCCGTCCCTTGGTCTCAGCCTCGATCTGCGCCAGCTTCACGGCCGCTGCGTTTGGATCGGCCGCGATCGCCTGGGATACCGCCTGCGGGGTCGGCTCGACGCCCAGCGCCGCCGCCACGCCCTTTCCGACGAGGCCGCCGATGGTGCTGCCCAGCGGGCCACCGAACAGGCCGCCCAGCGCGGGGAGCCCGATCTGCGCGAGCTGACCCGCGATGCTCTGCCATTCCATGATCACGCTGCCTTCTTCGAGAACAGGGACTTGAGCCACGCACCGACGCCGCCGGTCTGGACGGTGACGCCGCCGGTGGCGGGCAGGGCCGGGTCGGCGGTCCGGCGTGGGGCAGGCGCCACAAGCGGCGGGACGGGCACGACCTCGACCGGAACGGTGGGCACGGCGACAGCGGCCAGGGCCAGCGCCTCGGCGCGCACGCCCTGCACGCGCGAGTTCCACCCCTTGCCGAAGGTCGGCCACGTCGAGAGGCGCCGCAGGAAGGCGAGCCGATCCGCGCAGATCCGCTCGACGGTCTGGCCGGCATCCTTCGCGCGCGCCGCCGCCAGGGTGATCGGGCCGATCTTGCCGTCATCAGCGACGCCCACGGCACGCTGGAGCGACGGGATCGCCCGCCCCCGGCCCGAGTTCACCGCGAAGTCGAAGACGCAGTAATCCACCCCGGAGGGCAGATCGTCGGCGCGGACCGCGTCCCAGTAGTTCTTCCGGTAGATCGGCGCGACGGTCGCTTTCGTGAGCGCGCGGACCTCGGCCTTGGTCGCCGGCCGGCCCAGCCAGTCCGACAGCGTCCCGATGGTGATGCCGAGGTTCGTCGCGCCGCCCGGATCCGCGGGGTGATCGACGTAGCCCCCCTCATGCACGAGGGCGAGCGCCAGCGCCCGCTCGAAGTTGGCGGCTGCCATGGTAATCCTCACGATGTCAGGGTTGGTGCCCCGGGATCACCCTGCGGCGGGGATCTGCGGTCGCTGGGGCGGGGGTGGTGTTAGGCCGGCACGAGGTGGGGTGAGCGCCCGGCCTAGATGTTCGGGACGGCCTCGAACGTCGCTTCGCCGATCACGGCCGAGAGCCCGTTGGCGACGCCGTTCGGGACGATGCCGCCGACACCCGGGGACCCGGCGAGGTTGGCCCGGAAGATCATGCTCGCGGGGGGCAGACGATTGGTGCGGAAGATGTCCGCGATCGCAGCAGGCCCGAGCGCCACGGTCCACACGGCAAAGTCCGCCGCCGTGTAAAGCGTGGCTTGCGACGGGTTCGTAGGCTCGCCGCGAGCCATGAACGAGAACAGCTTACAGGGCGTTAGAGCGATCGCCGGTGCTGCATCCACGAATTTCACAGTATCGACGTAAGCCTGGATTTTGTTCGTGGCGGCGTTGACGACCAGAACAAGATCCCGCGTCGTCTGGTCGGTAATCGGAGAAAATGCGGACGTTCCGAGAACGGCAGCGCCCCCGTCCCCGACGTCATAGGGGCCCGCAGAATTGCGAAACCGGACAGGCTGCGCCGCCCCGAGGTCTCCTTCCGCATAGGCGCACATGAATGCCGCTGCGCCGCGGGGGTTCGTCGCCGGCGGCTTCACCCGAACACGCATCGTGAGCGAACGGGGGAACTTCAGCAGCCCGGACGCCGCGTTGATGAGGATCCCGTTGCCGGCAGGCGTGTCGGATTTCACGCGCCACGCGGCGCCGCGGTCAGCGTCCGCAAAGCGGCCGGACGAGCCATGGAGGAAGATGCCGATGTCGATCGCGTCGAACAGCACGGCATAGCCGGCGTCGTTCGGGTGTAAGCCGTCCCCGATATGGAATGCCGTGTCGCCGATGAATTTACCCGTGCCGTCGTCCAGCGTGGCGAAGTGATCGATGCGGTGCCGCCCCAGAAGATCGAGCTGGCGGTTCAGGCTGAGCATCGCCTGATACTGGACGGCCGTGTACCCGTTCCAGCAATAGGCGCCACGGAGGATCGGAACGGCGCCGATCTGCTCACACATCCGGCACAACAGCTCGGTGTTACGCAAGATGAGCTGCGTATCGATGTTGTCGTTGAGCGGGTGGGTGCAGAGGACGACGTGGCTCGGCCGGTAGGGCGCTACGTCCGTCCAGAAGCGGGCGACCGACTGCGCCGTGCCCGAACCCGAGATGGAGCGGTTGATGACCTCCCAGGAGTTGTCGATCGCCTTGAGGGCGGTCCGCAGCAGGCCGGCCCAGCTGGTCGGCGGGGACGCATAGCCGTTCGCCGCGCTCGGGTCGCCCGAGTAGCCCGACGCCCCCAGGCCCGCGCCGTTGGACGAGCCGAAGATCACGACGCGCTTGCTGTCTGCCGCCGAGGGGTAGAGCTTCGCTGCGACGTCCTTCACCGACACCTTCAGGCCGCTGGCGGTCGTCGCAGTCGCGTCCGACACGTCCCCGCCGACGGTCACCTTCTTGTCGAGCTCAGCCTGCTGCGCGGTCGAGACCGGGGCATCCGCGGGTGCGGTGACGCCGATGTTCTCCCGCAGCTGGGCCTGCTGATCCGGCGTCAGCTCGAGATCTTCGGCTGGGGAGAGCAGCGGGATACCGCCCGGCGTCACCCCGTCGTGCATGCGCAGGGTGGAGAAGTCGAAGATCGGTTCACCGGGGGCGCCGACGTAGTCCTTCACGGTCTGACGCGTCGGGAGGTCCGAGACCCCCTGGCGCATGAATTGGCGCGGCTGGCGGGACATCAGCTATTGCTCCAGTCGTCTTGAGGAGAGGGATCAGCGTCGAAGCTGAAATCGTAGATGACGGCGCCGGCGAGGGCCGCGTAGTTCGCGGCATCGACCCGTGCGGCCTGGGCCGCGAGAACCGCAGCCTCGGCCCCGGTGCGGGCTACCTGGGCGCGGGCATCGGCATCGATTGCGTCTGCCCTTGCGCTCTCGGAGCCGGCCCGCGCGGTCTCTGCCGCCGTGCGAGCAGCAACCGCCCCCGAGCTAGCGGTCTCCGCGGCCGAGCGGGCGGTCTCCGCGGCCGACTTGGCCTGCTCCGAGCCGGTCCGCGCGATCTCGGAATTGGTCTTGGCGACGAGGGATGCGTCGCGGGCGGCCTCCGATCCGGCGCGGGCAGTCTCAGATCCGGTCTGAGCCGTCCGGGAAGCATCGCGGGCCGTCTGCGCATCCTGCCGGGCCGTTGTGGCGGTGTCTGCCTGACCGCGCGCGTTGTCCCGGGCGGCCTCCGCTGCGGCCTGGGCCGCCCGGGAGTCCGCCGTCCCCTGATCGAGCACCACGCCGATGAGCTGCGCGATGAGCGCGACGTCCTGAAGCGCCGGGACGAAATTCGTGCGGTGGCCGCCGTTCCGCAGGCCGCCGGGGTTGGTGTTCGGGTTGTACGGTTGCGTGGCGTTGTAATACTTGAGCAGCCGCTGCAGCGCCGCCTGTTGTTCGGGCGTGTACGCCATCAGAGCGTCTCCTCGATTTTGAAGGCGGTCGCCGCGCCTCCGAATACGGGCCGCCGCAGCGATGGCAGGGTGCCGAGGGTGCCCACGAACGCCTCACGGGCGTAGCTGTCCGGATCCCCAGGGTTCGGGATCACGACGACCTGCCGGTGCGTCCCCGAGCGGGTCGCGATCCGGTAGACGTCCTGGAAGGTCTGCGCTTCCGGCAGATAGTCGAAGCTGAACGAGAAGCTCCGCCGGGTCGGCCGCGGGTTGAAGAACCGCGCACCGCTGCGGCTCTCCTCACGATCGGTCAGGTCTTCGAGGTCGAGGCTGTGGCCGTCGGGGCCATAGTTGTACCTCGGCTGCCACGCCTTCCCGCAGATCAGGCGGCCGATCTCGATGAAGCCGGCCGGGTTGCCGGCGTCCATGATCTCGACCGTGATGCTCTCACAGGAGAGCGGCAGGTCCGGCAGGTTGATGAGGTAGATGCCCTTGAAGAGGTCGTCGAACTCCCGCGACGTGCCCTCCCAGAAGCCGCTGTCCTCCCATTCGAGGTTGGCGCTGTCGATCGTGCTGCCGGGAAATTGCAGCAGGCCGCTGTCGTAGACGAGCCCGTTCTGGTCATAGGCCCGGTAGCGGCAGAGGGCGTCCGGGCGCACGTTGCAGGGGCCGAAGGCGATTCCGCTGATCAGGTACGGCTGCCCGAACGTGACCGTGAACTGCGTGTCAGCCTCGGCGGTCGTTTTCGAGCGCGCCACCTCGGCGAGGTATGGCGTCTGCAGGTTGGCCAGCTTCAGGGAGCCGGTCTGCCACGAGCCGCCCGACAGCGTGCCGCGATCGGCATAGTTCTCGTAGATCAGGGCGAGATTCGACTGTCCCACGCCTACCCCCACAGATCGAACTGGATGCGGTTGTTCACGCAGTCCTCGACCCGGCCGATCACGACGAGGTCGCGGTACGGGACGAGGAAGCGCGTGGCGGTGAGGCGGACCACGGACCCGAGGCGGATCGCCATCGTGAACGGGTCGCCGTCGGCATCGTCGAATCGGTAGTCCAGCGCGGTCATGTCGACCTTGATCCGCCAGACGTCCCGGCGGGCGCCATAGATCGCCAGCAACCGCTGCGCCTCCGCCTGCGCGTCGGCCGCGTCCGCCAAGCAGGTGTCGATCGTGATCTCGGCGGCGAGGAGGTGCTGCTCCTTGACCGCCGGGGACTCCGCCATGGCCGAGCGCCACTCCAGGGCGAGATCCGCTCGGAGGGACGGCGGAACCGCGCCGGCCAGATCACCGTCGCCCTGGGTCTGCCCGATCTGCCCGTATAGCACCGTCACCCGGTAGGCGGGGATCCCGTTGCTGCTGTCTCCCGGGGCTTGGCGCTCAATGCTGCCCCGGCACTGCCACTCGTCGAAGGCCGCGATCGGCTTGCCCTGCGGAAGGACCAGCCGCCCGACCGTGAACACCCCGAGATTGTCGGAGATGATCCAACCGCCGATGCTCGCCAGCACTTGGCTGATCGCGCTGATCGCCGTGGTGTCCCCGGACACGCTGATGCCGCACGATGCCGGGGCTGCCGCTGCGAGCGCATCGAAGGCCGGGCCGTCGAGGTCGGCAGGCGTCAGGCCGAAGTCGAGCAGCATCTGCCGGGCGATACCGGCTGCGGAGGTCGGCCCGGCCGCCACGACGTCGGCGGTGACCGGAAAGACGGGCGCGCCACCGAGCCGGAACAGGCCGAGCGCGAGACAGGTCGCGTACTGGCCCGGGCTCAGCGCTGCCGCGGTGAGCGCGGCCACCGTGGCGAAGTCGCCGACGTTGGTGAGCTCGACTCCGCCGTCGAACACCTTGATGCTGACGCATGCCCGGGCCGAGACCTGCCGGATCAGGTCGAACGGGTTCACATCCACCGGTGCGACGTTCCGCTTGGTGCCGTAGATGACCGGTTTGCCCGTGTCCTTCTGCGCTTCGACGCCCTCGACGCCGAGGCCGCCCGCGGTCGTGGTGCCCGCGTACTTCACCGTCAGCAGCGGCTTATCCAGCACCGTCATCCGGTCGTAGAGCCGGAGCCGGATTGTGCTGAAGGCGTCGGTGATGTCGATGGCCTCGACCGTGCCGCGGATCAGCACCGGCGCGTTGCGATAGGACCAGAGCGGCTTCCCGTTCTCCGGATCCGTCGGGATCGCCTTCACGATGCAGGGCCGGCCGTCGAAGGCATAATCCGGCCATGCGTCGTATCGGCCATGGGCGTTCACCACCACGATCTCGCCGTAACCGATGCTCGATGCGCCGGAGGTGCTGCCGGTCGAGAACAGGGCCCGCTCGAAGTTGGCCGGCGTCTGGAGCGACGGGTGGAAGTGCTGATTGGCCGGCAGGTCGTCCGGGGCCGTGTTGAAGGGGCCGTCGGCGAGGTAGAAGGTCTGCACCCCGCCGGCGCCCGTGTGAGCCTGGAGCTCGATCGTGTAGATCGCCATGGCTCAGGCGACCTTCTTCGCGAGCGAGCGACGCGACTCGTTGGCGTTGCCGTCCTGGACCGCCGCTGTGGTCTGCTTCACCGCCCCAATCGTCTGAAGGTGGCCCGCCTCAGCGACCTCGGTCAGCACCGCGACACGCTTTTCGAGCCGCTCGTTCGAAGCCCGAAGCGCCCGCACCTCGGCGATCAGCGCGCTGTCGTCCCGGCCGGCCCGAACCGGCACCGGCATCGCAACAGCCGGCATCGAGACGCCAGCGTTGTCGTTGATCGCCTCCAACATCGGGCCGTACAGCCGAGCCGACGCAGCGTTCACGACGAACTCGCCATTCGACAGGCGCGCGGAGATGCTGTCCGAGGTGCCCGTGCCGGGGCCGTTAACCCAGCCGCCGGTCGCGAACACGCCAGCGCCATTCTTCGCGTTCGCGGAACGCAGGTTGTTCAGCATCGAGGTGGTGAGATCGTAGGTTCCGGCGAGCGTGCCATAAGTTCTCACCAGCACATCATTGGTGAAGCCAGTGTTCTGTTGGATGAACGAGTTCTGCCCATTCATGCTGGAATTCAAGTTGACTAGCTGCTGCTGCGTGCCGAGCTGAGCGTTGTTGAGGGCGTTTACGTTGTTGAGGATGGCATTCTGATTGTTCAGGATGCCGGACTGATAATCCATCGTCGATTTTTGCGCGTTTGCGATGTTGTTGTTTGTATCGACGTTGCTGTTGGTCGCCGCGGTGTATTGCTCGACGCGATACGACGAGGCATTCTGAAGCTCGAGCCGGCTGAGCTGGCCATCGCCGTTCGTGTCGATTGCGTTGAAGATCTGCTTCGCCTGCCGCTGCTCATCCGAGGTCGCGAGCGGGCCGAGACCCGCCAGGAACTCGCCCTGGTCGAGCAGCCCGTTCACGCTCGTGTCGAGCATCTGAAAGTTCTGCAGCAGTGCGGTCGCGATCAGCGCCGGGCTGTTAGCCTGGAGGCCCGCCTGCAGCGCGGCGCGCATCGCCTCGGTGGCCGAGACGATGGCCTCCTTGCTGTCGTTGATCGCGTCGACGATGAATTGCTCGGCCGAGACCTGCGTGGGCAGCGCCTGCAGGTCGGTCAGGATCTTCTGGAAGGTCGCCTGATAGGCCGCGCCCGAGGCGTTGTAGGCCTTCGACGCCTCCAGCAGCGCGTCGCTGTACTGCGTGATGCTGTCGAGCGCCGTGCGGTCGCCGCCCTTCGCCAGGGCAAGCTGGGCATCGTACTGGCTCTGCGCCGCAGCGAGGCGATCCTTCGGTGACAGCGGCGTGGAGGCACCAGAGCGCAGGTTGTCGAGGTACGTCTTGATGTTCTTGACGAACGTCTCGAATGCGGTCTGCGCGGCGGCGAGCTGCTGCTTCGCGGCCTCGGTGGCCTGCTTCTGGAAATCGGTGATGATCTTCAGCCGCTCGGCGTACTGGGTCTGCTCCAGTTGGGCGAGCGCCTGCCCGCCGGCCTTCACCTCATCCTGACGCTCCTGCTGAGCCTGCCGGTCGTAGGCCGCGAGCTGACCACCCAGGGTCGAGGTGTCGTTGGTCGCGGCGAACAGCCGGTCGGCGTAGCCCCTCAGGCGGGTGTTCAGCGCCTCGGTGGCTGCCTTCGCGAAGTCGGTGATGATCTTCAGCCGCTCCGCGCCCTGCGCCTGCTCGAGCTCGTTGATCGCCTGATTGCCCTTCGCGCCCTCCTGCCAGCGCTCCCACTCCGCGGCCCGGTCGAACGCCAGGAGCTTGCCCGGCAGGCTCTCGGTCTCGAAGGTGGCGGCGACGTAGCGGTCCTCGTACCCGCGCATCCTGTCCTGGATGGCGGAGAGCGCCTCCTGCGCAGCCTTCGCCGCCTGATCCGCGCTCATGGACGCGGTCTCGGAGTACTCCCGGACCCGACCAGCCAATTGCGGGAACTTGGCAATCAGCTCGTCGAATGCACCGCCCGCGAGCTGGCTGCCGTCCACGATCTTCTGCGCCGCCGCGGTGAAGTAGGTGTCGACCTGTCCGAGGTCGCCGCCGATCGCCGAGGCATCCTCCTGAAGGCTCGCCACCTCCTTCACGAGGTCGGCCGCGTCGTTGAGATAGCCCTTGTTCAGGGCGTCGTTGATCTTGCGGCCGAGGTCGTCAGTGAACTTCGTCCGGAGCTGGTCGAGCGCCTTGTTCGTGCCGTTCCGGATCGCGTCGGCCGCCTCCTCGGCGGAGAGGCCGAGATCCTTCAGCACCTGGTTCAAACCAGTGGCCGTGCCGTTGATGCGGGCGAGCTCCGTCTGGGTCGCTGACAGGTTCGGAGGCGGCTGGAGCGCCGCCAGGGCGCCCGTCACCGCCGCAGCCTGCGCAGCCGCAACAGCGGCAGGACTCAGCCGACCGGCATCCGCGACGAAGCCCTTGATCGTCTCGCCGAGCTGCTGGACCGAGGCGATGGCCTGTGAAAACGGGCCACCGGTGCCGAAGCCGGCCTGCATCTCGGCCGCAACGCCGTTGAAGCCCTCGGAGAAGACCGCCGTTACGCGAGCGACATAGGTCTGGTAGCCCTTCATCAGCCGGTCGGCGAGCGCCTGATCACCACCGTCGCTGGCAGTCTTGATCGCCTGCTTCGCTTGGGTCAGCGCGTCAGAGATCTGCTTCCCGATGTTGCCGATCGAGCCGCCCTCGAACGTCAAGGCGAGCTGCTCGATCTGCGGCCGCGCCTGATCCAGCGCCTCGCGTCGGGCCTGGAGCTCCTGCTGGAGCTGCTTCTTGGCCTGCTTCTTGGCCTGCGACTCGCCGAACAAGCCGCCCAGAAGGCCCGCGCCGCCACCGACGAGCGCACCGATCGGACCGCCCACCATATAGCCGGCCAGCGCCCCACCGGCCGCGCCGACGAGCGGGCTTTGGCTACTGTACCCGATAGAGGCGCCAGCTCCTGCCGACGTCAGCGCGCCGCCCAGCGGTGAGGACAGGATCCCGCCGCCTGACCGCGACGGCTTCAGTGCCGTGCTCAGCGCCTTACCGATGCCGCTCTCCGCGCCGATCCCGAGCGTCTCGGTGATCTTGTCGACGTCGAACAGCTTGTTGAGGTTGAGGCTGCCCCCGAGGAGTCCGCCGAGCTGCCCCTTCTCGGTCGAAGCTGTACCGAGCAGGCCGGCGAGCGGCCCTTCGCCACTGATTACCGCGCGGAGCGAGTTCGCCGAGAGGTTCTTGGCGACCGTGTCGAAGGCCTGCCCGATCTTCTGGCCGCCCGCCAGAATGTCGGTGATGAAGCCGGTGAACTCGCTCGCGAGTTCGCGCTGGCCGTCGCGCATCCGCTGCTGCGCCTCGGCGGCCTTGTCGTAGGACACGCTGAGCCGGGCGTTGGCCTCCGCGCCTGCGATGACGCTCTGCGCGAGCGACCCGTTGAGGCTGATGCCCTGGCGGGTGAGATCCTGCTCGGCGCGTTGGCGCGCCACCGCGACCGCCTGCGCCTCGGCGCCCTGGCCGATGAGATCGATCCGCTTCCGGATGCCGTCGGCCTCCAGCCCCTGGTCGCGCAGCATCTGACGCAACTGGGCGTCCGACTGCTCGCGCACCATCTGCGCGGCGTGCTCGGCATCCGCCTGCGCCTGCTGCACGGTGATGAGCTGCCCGCGCTGGCGCGCCTCGACCTGCATCTGCGCGGCGCGGGCCCGCTCCTCGACCGTGACGGCCCGGGTGCTGGCGATGTCGATCCGGCGCTGCTCCGCCGCCTTGTCGCCAGCGGTGAGCCGCTCGCCCTCGGCGTTCGAGGTCGTCTTCACCACGTGTTCGAGGATGGAGCCGGCCTCGGCCAAGTCCTTCACATTGTCGACGCGCTTCATCAGCTCCGGGTTGCCGGACTTGAGCGCCTCGTCTGCCGCAATCTGGAAGTCCTTGTACTTCCGCCAGGAGTCGGACCCGAGACCGGCCTCCTCGGTGAGCTTCTTCAGCTCGTTGGACTTCCGGTTTAGGCTGGCTTCCAGTTCCTTACGCTCAGCCACCTCCAGCTCTTCGCGCTTCGTGGCGGCGAGCTTCTCCATGTACTTCTGGAGCTCGGACTGCGCGCTCTGAAGTTCGGTCGGCCGCGAGGGCGGGATCGGAACCGCGGTCGTGCTGGCGACGGTCGGCGAGGTCGGCGGCACGTAAGCGCGCCGCGTGCCGCCGGGCTGCACGAGGTTCTCGGCGTCAGCCGCCTTCAACGCCTCGACCCGGTCCTGCAGCTCCTTTAGCCGATCCGCAGGCGACGGGCCCTTGGTGAGCCGGTCGATGAAGCGCCCAACGGCGTTGTCGGCGTCGCTGGCGCCGTTCTTGATCGCCTCCCACGCGCGCGCGACGGCACCCTGGGCGGTCTCCGATTTCGCCAGGGCGGCCGGCAGCCGCTCCACAGCGAGACGGATTGCGTCCTGCTCCTTGCCGGCCTGGAACAGGCTCTGGATCACGCGGAGGGTGCGCGCGTCGAGGAACTGGAGCTGATCGTTCAGCCGCGAGATGCCCTCGACCGTCCCGAACGCCGTCAGCTTGTCCTTGATGCCGTCGAGGTCGGTGCCGAAGGTGGCCGCCAGATCCTTCGAGACGGCGATCAGCTTCCCGATGTTCTCGGGCCCGATCCGACCGGTGGCGGCCAACGTCGCGCCTAGGGCGGAGGCCTGCCGCACGCTGATGTTGCCGGCCGCGGCCGCGGAGGCGGCGAGCTTCTCGAACGCATCCTGGGTCAGCCCGGTCTCACGACCGAGGCCCTGCAGCGTGACGCTGACCTTTCGGCTATCGTCGTCGTACCGGCTCCAAGCCATGTAGCCGAGCACGACCGCGCCGGTCAGGGCGCCGATCGACACCACGGCCGGGGTGAGGAAGCGGGCGATGACCCCGCCGACGCCCCGGATCGTAGCCATGACCCCAGCTTCGCCCAGGACTTGCCCGATCTGGCCGGCCTGCTGGGCAAACACCTGGAAGAGGGGCGCACCGCTCGCGAGCGAAGTCGCCACGTCGTTGAGCTGGTAGCCGAGATTCTGGAGTTGATGGGCCGCGATGCCGGACGAGGCGGCGTGGTTGGTGTTGGCCGCCGACGCGCGGTTCATCGCCACCGCTACACCGCTGTAGCGGTCCTGCGCCAGCTTCAGCAGCTCGCCCTCGCGCGTAGCGCTGATGATGCCCTGCGATCGCGCGCGCTCGATGTCCTTGAGCGCGGCCTCCATCTGCTTCTGAGCGCGGTACTCGGCGTCCAGGCTGCGCTGCAGCCGGTCGGCGGCCGCCGCGGCACTGATGCGGTACTTGGTGGTCCGGTCACCCGCGACCGCCACCTGCGCCTCGGACGCCGCGAGGTTATCGTTGGTGGTCGCCAGCTTATCCAGGCTGGTCCCGAGCCGGTTGGCGGCCGCGATGGTCTCGTTGACGCCCTCCGTGGAGGCGACAATCCGGATCTCCTGGATTGTGTCGAGATCGGCCATCGGATCCCCTACGGTTGTACCTCCCGCCCGTCGCGCTATCTGCGCGCCGTCGACAGGGAGACGTGAATGGTTCGGTGGATTGTGGCGGCCCTAGCGTGCTGCGCGGCGGGCGCGGCTCAAGCTCAGGTGCGGCTGGTAAGGGATTCCGGGGCGGTGGCAGGCTGCACCCGTCTGACCGAGATCACCGGATCTTCGCTGATCGGCGGCGCCCTCGGCCAAGTCGGCTACGAGAACATGCTCTCCGAGATGCGGGAGAAGACGACAGCCGCAGGCGGCAACCACCTGCTGCTGATCGACGTCCAGTCCGGGATGATGGGCAACCGCGGGATCGGCGAGGCCTACCGGTGCGAGCCCGAAGCTGCTCCGGCGGCCCGCAAGAAGCGGTAACGGTCAGGCCGGCCGCTTCGCCGGATCGTTGGCCGCCTTCTTCCCAAAGACCGCTCTCGACCGAGCCTTGAGGGCCCCCATCACGGTGCGCACGCCCGCGATGTCGTCGGCGGCCACCTCGATCTCGGGCTCGCGGTCGTCCTTCTTGGCATTGAGGATCGCGAGGACCGCGGCGTCGATCTCCCGGATCAGCGAGATCTCCCACGGCGTCGGCTCGGCCCGGGACAGGGCGGCCCAGGCCGCGATCTCGCCGTAGCTGATCGGCAGCAACCCGAAGCCGTTGTTGCCCCGGGTCGCCGCCACCGCGCAGAACCAGTTCCAGACGTGCTCAAGCGCGGCGGGGTAGGCGACGGGCCCCTTGGCCCGCCGCGCCATGTGCTCCGCGTAGGCGATCAGCTCGCCGACGGCGTCCGCAAAAAATTGGCCCGGTCCTCCACGAACCGCTCGACCTGCTCGCGCAGCCAGGGCAGCCGCTTGTAGGCCTCGCGGACGTTGTCCGGGGTGCACTCCTTCGGGGAGCCGCCGAACTCGATGCCGCTCCACGAGATCGTGCAGGCGACGAGGCGCGCGATGCTGTCGGCCTCCAGGCCCTCGGAGGTCAGTGCGACACGCCGGCCCGACGCCTGGGTCGCGAGCCGCTTGTTGGTGATGGCGCGGTCCGCCTTGCGGAAGCGCTCGCTGTCCTGCCCGGCGAGGGTGATAGTCAGCGCGGCGCCGCTGGTATCGGTCAGCACCGCGCCTGAGACCGGGTGCTGCACCTCCATCTTGGCGCCCTGCTCGGCGACGGTCGTGGTTTCGAGGGTCGAGAGGTCCATGTCGTTCCTGCTTTCCGGGATAGCCGGGATGCGGTGGTGGGGCGTGGCGCTCCCGGCAGAACACCACGCCCCTCACGCACAAGCCGCCGCGGGGGGCCGCGGCCGCGCGTGATCTGGATCAGACGATGTGGCCGAGTTCCTCGAATATCTCGGAGTTGATGCCGATGGAGAAGTTGCGGCGCAGGACGTTGTCCGAGGTGCCGACGTTCTTCTTCTTCGACATCACCAGGCCGGCGAAGTATTCGATGGTGTTGTCGTCGTCGTCCGTGGGGCCGTCCGGCGTCTCGATGCGGAAGGCGTAGTTCGAGGAGCTGCCCTCGGCGAGGATCATCGCGAGCTGGCCGGGATCGCCCTGGACGAGGCCGACGGCCAGCGCCAGCGTGCCGGCGTCGCGCACGCCCTTCGCCTTCTCCTTGCGGCCGCGGCCGACCTCGGAGAACTCGACCGCGGCGGACTCGTCGCCATAGTCGCCGAAGCTCTCGACCTTCTTGATCTCGGTCCAGGTCGTGATCGCCTTCAGGCTGGTCAGCGTCACGGTGTCGGGATCGACGGCCGTGCCGATCCAGATGCGGGTTCCTGAGGCGGTTTTGATCGCCATGACAGGTGTCCTTTTCGATTGTCACGGCTGCCCATGCCGCAGAAGGGCTCGCACAGGCTCGCGCTGGGCAACGCGGCCATCTCAATACTTCGTCAATCCTCGTCGGGATCGTCGAAGTGATAGAGGTACGGGACGACGACCGAGGCGAGGAAGTAATTGCCGTTATCGTTGTCGTCGTTCATCAGAGGCGAGGTCGGCGTCTGGAACTCGATGCCGTTCTTCTTCAGCGACCGGAACAGCCGCTCGACCTCTTCGGCCCGCCGCGCGAGCCAATCCGTGCCGGATCCGACCTCGGCCAGGATCACGATGCGCGCCGCGCCCTCCTCGACATAGCTGCGGCTGTGCGTGGTGCGGTCGGAGTTCGCGACCGGGAACTGGACGTAGAAGTACGGGTTCGGTGCCTTCGGCGCCTTGCCAGCACCGTTGGGGTAGACGCCGACCAGCGGCGGCCCATCGGCAGGCGTCCACGCGGTGAGCACCTGCTTCACCGTGTCCATCACGAGCTTCTTGGCCATGGCGTCAGCGCATCGTGATGACGATGGCGGGCTGCCGGGTGTCGCGCTCGCGCTTGATGATGTCGTGCGCCGCGGCGCGCCCGAACTTCTGGCGGAGCTCGTACTTCCCGACGTTGTAGACGATCGCGCCTTCCTGGAAGGAGCGGAAGGTGAAGCGGATCCGGGCGAGGTTGCCGAAACGGCGCTGCGCTAGGGCGGCGACCACCTCGTAGACGCCCTCCGGCGCCTGCGGGGACAGCCCGCGCTCGATCTTCCGCGCGTAGGGCACGGTCGAGAGGAACACGAATACCTCGCCGGAGACCGGCGCCGCGGGGTCGGCCTGCTCGCCGTCCGCGAAGAACACGTGGCTCTTGCTGTACTGCGGGCTCTTCGGTGTGCGGCCCACCGGCGAGTGGATGATGAGCTGCTCGTCGATCCACTCGAACAGCTCGGTCGCGAGGCTGAACCGGAAGACGATCTCGCCCCGGTCCGGGTTCACCGATTCCAGGGGCGCCTCGGCGCGCCCGTCCACGAAGGTGTCGTGCGGCGGGGTTCGACCGATCGCCCGGGCGTTCTGCGCCTGGGTCTCGGCCAGCACGCGCCGCGCCGCGCTGGCGATCAGCCGCTGACGCTCCTGCGGGGCGAGCGCGCGCTGCACGGCGAGCGTGAGATCGCGCGAGAGCGGGCGGAGGCGCGTGGCGCGCGCCATCAGTTCCCGCCCCTCACCGTCACGTTGAGCCGCACCAGCACGTCTTTGAGGCGCACCGGATCGGTGAACTGTACGGTGCGCAGCAGGCCATCCACCTTGATACCGTCGCCGCGCTCCAGCGGCTCCTCGACGAACTCGGCCGGCAGGTCGGTCGGGCTGAAGATCAGCAGCGTGTCGCCCTGCTGGAGGCCGCCAACGAGCTCATTGGGCCTGTAGCCCCGGACCCACGCCTTGCAGCCCTTCTCCAAGGCCGGCGCGTTCGCCACGACGCGGCGCAGGCTCACGCTCTGGCCGTGCTCGGCAATCTGCCGGTCGAGGCTGGCGATGGCGTCCGCCGGCGTCACAGCGCCCAGACCTTGTAGGGCGCGAGCAGACTGTCGACGGTGGTCTGGATCAGCTTCTGCGCCACGTCGGACACGGTCCACGTCTTCGTGCCGATGCCCTCGACCTCATCGCTGCGTAGGGCCAGATCCTGGCTGCCGAGCGAGCGCAGATGCGTCGCCGCGAGCACAACGGCCTGCCGCGCCGGCGCGAGCCGCAGGTCGTCGGCATCGTACCCGGCCTCGAAGCGCACGCGCACCGCCTCCGGGCCGCGGGCGGCCGCCGGCCAGGACGCGCTGCCCTTCGGCGCGATCGACCCCGTGGTGGTGCCGAGGCCGAGCACGCGCAGGTCGGCCGCCGCGATCTCCTGCTGCTCGCCGTCGGCGCCCTCGTAGGTGACCGAGATCACCTTCCGGAGCGGCGGGTACGGCAGGAACAGGCACGGGTCGCGGAAGCGGTCGAAGACCACCTCCAGCGTCTGGACGCCGAAGGCCCGGCCGACCCAGCCGAGCGGGGGCTCGATCCCCGCCTGCGCGACGGCGAGCAGCGCCTCGATGCGCGCCTCGGCGTCTTCGGCAAGGACCGGCGCCCATGCCTTCGCGTCCGCGGCCGAGATGATCGGCTGCGGCGGCGTGATGATAGTCGCGGCCACGGTGGCGCCCTCGTGCCTTCAGCGCTCAGTCGGCCTTGGCCGGCTTGACGGGCTTCTCGGCCGGCTTGGGCGGGGTTGCCGGCTTCACCTCCTCGATCAGCCCGGCGGCCGTAAGATCCTTGACCACGGGCGCGCTCAGCATGGTGACGGAAGCGCCACGCCGGAACGTGGTCGAGCCGTGGCGAAAGGTGCGCAGAGCCTTGAGTTGCATGTCACCCTCCTGGTGACGGGGCGACCGGGATTGGTCGCCCCGCTACGTGAGGCGATCAGCCGGCCGCGACGGCCGCGCCGAAGGCGCCGGTGACGAAAGCCTCGGGCCGCTTCACGGCGAGCGCCAGGCGCTCCTCGCAGCGGATCGAGACCATGTTCTTCTCGAAGTCGTCGACGTTCTCGGTCGAGATGACGACGTTCGCGTCCTCGCGGTCGAACAGCTGAGCGCCGGTCTGGAACGCGCCAGCCAGGAACTCGCCCTCGAACTCGGGGGCTTCGGTCGCCACGACCGGTAGGCCCCAGAGGGTCGGGCCAGCGAGACGCAGCGGATTCGCCAGGATGTACTGGCCGCTGTCGTCTTTGGTGAGCTCCATCTTGGCCCAGTCGGTGAAGTGGACCACGAAGCCGTCGACGGGCAGGCGCGCGAGCTGCGCCTGCAGGATCGCGAGGCGCAGATCGTCGATCTCCGTCCGCGCGGTCGGCGCGAATGCCGGGGAGAACGCAGAGGCCTGCGGGACGATACCGTGCAGGTGGCCGGAGGCGCCCGAGCCGAACAGGATCTCCTGCTCCTCGACGTACTTCAGACCGTACCGCATCTCGGCGTCGACCGTGGACTGCAGCTGCGCGAAGTCGTCCAGGATCTGCTTCGACGCCTTGAACATGTGTGCGATCGTGGCGACCGGCGTGATCTTGGTGTCGAACTGGATGTCCGAGTAGGGCTTGGGGGTCCCCTCCGGGACGATCTTGGCCGCGTTCGTGAAGCCCGTCTGCTGCACCCAGAAGATGGCCGGGCTGGTCGTGCGACCCGGCGCGATCAGGTCGCGGATGAAGAGGCGCTGCTTGGGCATCACGTCGATGCCGGGCAGGCGCTGCGGCTCGACGACACCCTCGGGGATATTCGTGCTGAGCGTCGCATTCTTCACCGGAACCGAGACGCGGCGGCCGCCCTGGACGCTCGCGGCGAAGGACTTGACGCCCTCGGCCTCGACCAGCTGGGCGCCGACCGACTTGCGCGGTTCCGCGCCGCCGCCACCACGGCGGGCGTTCTTCTGCTCGACCTCCCCGAGGCGGGCTTTCAGATCGTCGACCATGCCCGTGAGGGTGGTCTGCGCCGTGGCGAGCTGGTCAACGGCCGCCTTGGTCTCGGTGGACAGATTGCCCGCCGCCCTGACTTCACGCATGGCCTCGTCGGCCTTCTTGGTGAACTCGTCGCTCACACGCACGAGCTCGTTGGAGACCTGCTTAAGCAGGTCGCGGGTTTCGTCAGCCATGATGGTGTCTCCTGGGCGCCTCAGGCCCGGGTGAGCTTCAGCCGAGCGAGCGCGAGGCTCACGGCGGTGGTGCCGTCGTCATCGACGGCGTCGGCAGCGCTCGGCGTGCCCTGACCGCCAGCGCTCGGCGTGGCGGTCAATTCCTTGATCAAGGCGCGGCGCTCGGTGCGCGGCACCTCGGCTTTGGCCAGAAGGCGATCAATGCGGGAAAGCGCGGAGGCCCTGCCCCCCTTCTCTTCTTTCACCGCATCGGAAGCCAGAAGGCCGTCGGCGAAGCCCTTGGCGACAGCATCGCTGCCGTTCATCCAGGTCTCCTTGTCCATCATCGCGGCGATCTCGTCGGCCGAGAGACCGGTGCGGGTCGCGTAGATGTCCGACAGAGCGGCATCGAACGGCTCCAGGGTGTCGGCCGCGTCCCGCAGATCGTGCCGGTTGCCGAGCGCCATCACCCAGGCGTTGTGGATCATCAGGAAGCCGCTGCGAGCCACCTGAACGTCGTCTCCGGCCATGGCGATGAATGAGGCCGCCGAGGCGGCGAGGCCCAACACCTTCACCGTCACGCGCCGCTCGTCCTCGGCCAGCAGATTGTAGATCGCCAGCCCCTCGAACACGTCCCCTCCGGGCGAGTTAATCTGGACGGTGATCTCGTCGCCCTTGATTGCCCGCAGCGCGCCCGCGACCCGCTTCGCCGTCACACCTTCGCCGAACCAGTCGGCGCCGATCGGGTCGAAGATCGAGATGGTATTCTCGTCGTTCCCGGCCGCGGCACGGATCCCAGTGTGCCATCGGTCCATGGCGCCCGGCAGGATGTCGGAGCGGACTGCGGCGGGGGTGGCGGCGAGCGGCGCCCGCGGAAGCTGGCGGATGGTCATTCGTCGTCAGCGGCCCGGGTGCCGCTCCCCTGGTTGCTCGGCCGCTGCTGGCCGGCGAGTGCAAGCGGGATGAGCGTGGAGTTCACCAGCAGCTGATCGCCGCCCTCCATCTGCTCCATGTTCTCCTTCGCGCGGGCTTGGTTGGGCGTCATGATCGCGTTCTGAATCGCGCCCTGGTAGAATTTCATCCGGCCGGCGCTGTCTGCACGGAGCAGCCCCTCGACGTTGAACTCGGCGAAGAAGCGTCGCTGCTCCTCCGGGGTCAGCAGCCGCTTCGATATCGCCTGCTCGATCCGCTTGAGGTACGGCCGCAGCCCGAGCGTTAGCCAGGACTGCATGATGTGCTCCACCCCGGAGCCCCACATCGTCTGACCCTCGGCCGAGTGCCCGATCACGATGGGCGGGACCCCGAGCCAGCGGCAGATCTCCTCGACATTGAACTTCCGCGACAGGATCAACTCGGCATCGTGCGGCGAGATGTTCACGGGCTGGAAGGCGACGCCCGCCTCGAGGATGCCCACTCCCGGCGCGTCCGAACCGCTGTAGCGCTCGGCGAAGTTCTTGCGCGCCTGCTCTCTCTGCTCGGAGGTCAGCTGCGACGGGAAGGTGAAGAAGCCCTTGGCCCGCATCCCCTTCGAGAACAGCTGTCCGGCCGCCTTGTCGGTGGCCATCGCGATCCCGAGCGTCTGCCGCGCGTATGCCACGGGCGACATGCCTGAACGCCCGTCGCCAAATGCCCGGACGTGGAACACTTTCTCCTCTGGAAGGGTCACTTCCTTGCCGCGGTCGACGAAGCGGTAGCGCAGCGAGCCGTCCTGCTGCTCGTCGACCGCGGTGTCGGCGGGCATTGCGTTGAGCGCGATCAGAGTCCGGCCCGATGAGACCTTTTCTGCGAACCCATTTCCGGTTGTGCAGAGCCCCAGGACGCGCCCCTCCCAGAACTCGACGGCGGTCTGATCGGCGTTCGGAGTGTCACGCAGGAGCCGATACAGCGGATGGTCCGGGGCCGGCACACGGTCGCCATTCGACTTCCGCTCGTAGACCGTGATCGGCAGCGTCGCGATAGTCTGAGCGGTGATCCGAGCGCAGGCCCAGAACGCCGACAGATTCATCGCGCCTTGGACCGTGACGCGCTCGCCCGACCAGCTGTCGGTGCCGTGGTAGTCCGACCAGAAGTCGCCATCCCGCGCCGTCACGCGCCGGCCAAGCCAGCGGAGCCACCGCATCACACGAAGACCGCGTTACTGAGGAAGTCGTCGAGGTTCACGGGCTCGTCCTTCCGGTCTCGCGACTTCAGGCCCATCAGCATCGCGAGCGCGACCGCGCCGTCGATGCGGAACCGGGCCTTGTCCTTGTCGATCTTGCGGTTGCCGGCTGGGTCCGTGACCGCGACGGCGTTCGCCATGTTCCAGGTGAGCACCGGGTTGGCCGGGTGCTCCAGCTTCCGCTCGATCACGGCTTGCTCCAGCGCGTCGATCGCCGGCGCCATGTCCTTGAAGCCCTGGCCCCACGGGATCAGCCGGAGGCCGTCGCCCTTCTCGCCGTCGAGGTAGGTGGCGAGCCCGATCCGGTCGAACTCGCGCCGCAGCGTGTCGATGCGCCAGCGATCGTAGGCCAGCCCGAGCACCCGGAACCGCTGCACCAGCCCCGCGATGTGCAGGGCGACCGCCGCCGGGTCGATAGAGCGGCCCGGCGAGCGCAGAATGTGCCCCGCCTTCGCCCATTCCTCGTAGCGCAGGTGCCCCGAGCCGAAATCCCGGCGGCTGTGCTCTCGCAGCAGGTCGTCCGGCTTCCAGAACGTGGCCCGGACCCGCGTGCGCTCGCCCGCCGTGCCCATCGCGAGGGCCGTGAGGTCGAGGATCGCCGACATGTCGAGCGCCAGATACACCTCGGCGCCGTCCTCGATCTCGGCCGCGCCCGCGCAGGCCGTCCACTCCACCCGGCTGATCAACGACGACACCGGCGCGACGCGCTGGTTGAGGTAGAGGTTGCGGAATTTCGGCTCCTCGGCCGGCATCCGCTGCGCCTTGGCGGCGAGCGTCCGCAGATCCTCCAGGGACCGGAAGTCGCCGAGCGCCGGGTTCGCCAGCTTCCAGGCCTTCTCGGTGAACAGCTCCTCGACCGGAGTCTCCTCCGGCACCGCGTAGAGGTGGCAGACGATGGTCGGGTCCGCGCCGGCCAGCCCATCGTCGATGAGCTTCGACAGGATGTGCTCCGGGTCGTTGCTCTGCGTGCTGATCGTGATGAACAGCGGCTCGGCCCGGGCCCCCATGGAGGTGTCGAGCACATCGTACAGCTCGCGATTCCGCGCCTGAGCGAGCTCGTCGAAGATCACCAGCGACGGATTGAGGCCGTGCTTCGTGCCGGCCTCGGCCGACACCGCCTTGTAGAAGCTCCCGTTCGAGTAGCAGGAGATGTGCTTCGTGGAGTCCACCACGCGGCACAGCGCGGCGAGCTCCGGGTCGGCCCGCACGATCTGCGCCGCCACCTTGAACACCTGGGCGGCCTGTTCGCGGTCGTTGGCCGCCGAGTAGATCTCGCCGTTCGCGATCGCTTCCGGACCCACGAGGTGCACCAGCACCAGGGCCGCGATCAGGGCCGTCTTCCCGTTCTTCCGGGCGATCGACAGGATGGCGCGCCGGACGCGGCGCCGGTTGTCGAGACCGTGCGGCTCGTAGACGTCCCGGATGAAGCGCTTCTGCCAGGGCCGCAGCTTGAACGGCCCGCCCTGCCCTTCTCCGCTCGGGACGGTCAGTGCCTCGACGAAGCGGATGACCCGGGCTGCGCGATCAGGCCGGAGAACTTGCTTGCCGGCTGCTCCGCGGGGAGCTTGAGCGCGGCGCGCGCCTTGGGGTCGAGCCCGAGCCGGTCGCCCGCTGCCATCATATCGCGCAGCGCGCCGCTCAAGATGTTCAGCCATGGGTTCTTCGCGAGGCTCCCGGCGCCGTTGACCACGGTCCACTGGAACCCGGGGTTGCTGACCTCGTGCGCGGCCCGCTTGTGGACCGCCCAGGCGGTGGCGAAGCCGGACAGGAGGAAACTGTCGAGGGCCGCGTAGACCTTCGGCGGCATCGAGCCCCGGATCACCTCGATGCAGGCCTGCGCGTCCTCGTGCAGGTGCTCGGGCACGAACACATCGCCCAGTGCGCTGACGTTCGGGTCGACGAACGGCCGCTTGCCCGGATTCCCATCGAGACGGGCTAGTTCGGCGAGCTTCTTGCGCGGTCCTCGAGCGCCCATGGTCACGGTCCGGATATTTGCTGAAAACCTGCGGCGTTTCGTTTTGGGGTCCCAGACCGGTTGCCGCCCCCTAGGCCTCAGACTTTCGACCCGCCCCCACCCTTGTCCGGTATCTGACCCTTTGCCCCGTATCGGGCCCGCAGCGGCCTATCGCTCAGCCCCGCATAGGCGCCTACTCGATAGGCCAGCCATCCTCGCCCACGGTCTGCCGGGCTTGGCCGCCTCGCTCGATGCGCTGCTCGTCCACATCGTGGCAGTCAGCACAGGATGAGGCGAAGGGGCCCGACCAGAACAGCCTCTCATCCCCTCGGTGCGGCACGACGTGGTGGCACACGGTGGCGGGGGTCAGGACGCCTCGGCCCTTGCATCTCTCGCACAGGGGCTGGCGGGTCAGCTGGCCGGCCCTGAGTCGGCGCCATCGGGCTGTGTGGTACCAGCGGCGCCAGGGCTGGGTGTCACGGCGACGGGCATCGTGCTGACGGTCTGCTTCTGATCCGAAGCGGGGCTCAGACATGAGCATCGCTCCTCCGCTGGCGCCCTTGCAACACGTCGTCCACCCCGCCTATGAGGCCGATCCGCAGCAGGCGGGGGCTCAACAGGAGCAGCCGATGATCAACCTCAACGATCCGGGTTCGCTGACCGTGGACAGCGTCAAGGATCTGATCGCGTCAAAGGACGACAGCGCGGACCGACAGATCCGCGTCATGGACAACGGCGACGTGGTGCTGTCCGACGATATCGGCAGTCAGAACCTGACGGGCGTTCGCTTCCGCCTCGACACGCTCAATGCCGGGAACGGCTATGTCGGCAAGGCCGCCGCTGGTGACCAGTCCTGGGTCGGCCGCGTTCATCGCGCGATCGAGGAGCACTGGAAGGACGGAACGCGCGGCTACGTCGATCTCTACTGATCTAGCCGCAAAGCTAACGCACGGCTGACGGTTGCAAATCTGCAACACCGTCATCCGTGCGGTACATCTCTAGATATCACGCGGCAGCAGAGAAGTTCAATCCTCTGCGACGCGCCTCCTTGTGGGTCAGCACTCCATCCCGCGGGATCTCTCCACGCTCAAGAAGCCACTGGATCATGGGCGGCAGTTCCCATGCCGGGTTGCTCTGACGCAGCGTGGCGTCGAAGTCGCCGCGCAGGATGCTGAAGCGTAGCTTAAAGGCTTGGGCCTCCGGCATGACGGCCCAGCAGTCGTCCGTCCCACGGGCAATGCGCTCCAGACCGCGGATGGGAATCAGGCGCCCTGTGCGCCCTGTCGGCACGAGGCGCCGATCTTCGCCCTCACCAACCCACTCGTGACCCATCTCGCGATCCATCAAGCTCTGGGTGCTGTGATCGATGCCGAAGATGACGGTCCGAGCCATAAGAGGGCGCTCGGCGACGCTCCGCTGCCGATTCTTCACGCGCCAGAACCTGACCATGGGAATGATCGTGTCGATGCCGCGCTCGGCCATCTGCTCGCGAACTCGAAGCTCACAGCCATAGTTCGTCACCGCAACATGCCATGTGAGCGGATTCGGCTCACCGGCGGCCTGTGCGAAAGCGGCTTGGCGTCTGCTCATCTCGGCGGCCTCTGTGGGTTACGCGACGGTGGTGTCAGGCAGTGCGCTCGACGCCCTCGAAGGGCTCGCCGCCGGACTGGAGGGCGGCATCGATCTCGGCCTGGAGGCGGCGCTTGGTGCGATCATCGCGCTGGCGGAATCGGTCGTTGGCGCGCCGCTGCTCCGACCTCTCCAGGGCGATCTCCTCATCCGTGCGCTCGTGCAGGACGTTGGTGCGGCCCATGCCGGCCTTGATCTGGTCCCAGGCCGCTACCGCCGCGCGCCGCTCGTCCTCGGTGGTGTCGTTGTCGACCAGCTCGGCGTCGAGCACCTGGCCGAGCCGATGCAGCTCGCTCTCCACATCCAGCACCAGCAGCTTCGCCTCGGCGCGGATCTGCGGCGGGGTCGGGGCGCGGTCCGGATTCCAGCGGGTCTTCGTCGAGCCCTTCAAGAAGTGCCCGGCTGCGCGCTGAACAGCCCAGAGCGGGACATCGTCGAGCGCCCGGCAGATCAGGCCCACGGTCGCCTTCGCGTCCTCGCGGTCAGCGCCGTAGGTCGGGAAGGCGCCCAGCAGCGCGGCGATGATCTTCGCCAGCGCGCGGCGGTCGTCCTCGCTGCCGGGCGGGGTCAGGCTGGTGAGCAGATACTGCTTCCGGTTCTCCAGCATGGCCCGCTCGGCGCCTCGCGGCGCAAGCCCCGCGCTGATCAGCTTGTGACCCGGCCGGTCGCCGTCCTCGAGGCGATTCGTGAACCGGCTGACGAGGTCGAGCAGCGGCCTAGTGGCGGCCTCCGGCGGCGATACGGAGGTGCTGACGGTGCGGGTCTGAACGCTGGTCATCGGGGCCTCCGAAATCTTCGCGGAGCAGGTCGTAGAAGCCGTTCGAGGATCGGGATTTCTGGGGGCTGGCTCGGGCGGATGGCCGGCGGCGGCCAATCTCGCGGAGCCGGTTGCGGAGGGTCGCCGGCCAGTCGAGCTTCGTGCCCCGGACACCGGGGACGCCGCGCCAGTAATCGCTGAACTCGGCGAGTGCCTCGTCGACCTCGGGACCGGTCAGGCCCATCTCGGCGCAGACGCCGCGGGCTTCGTCGGTGCTGGCGAAATCGTCCGGGATGCGGGTGCCCCGCTGCCGGTTCGCCCCCTTGGGGGCAGAGGACCCTTTAGGGTCCGAGGGGGAATCTTCTGGGGGTGTAGTTTTAGGGGGTGCGGGGGACCTTTTAGGGGCCTCACGCTCCTCACGCGTTTTAACGCCACTAACGCCGTTAGAACCGTTAGGATTGGTCGGCTCGTCGTCCTCCGTCGGGCGGCGGTGGTGCCGATCGTAGAAGCGGGCCTGACGGATCCGATTGCCCTCACGCTTCCGCTCGGCCCGCTCGTCAGCGATGGCCGCGGCGCGCTCCTGCTCACGCACCAGCATGCCGCGCACGGCCGACAGGACCTGCTCGGCGGGGATGCCGCTCTCCAGCATGGTGTCGATCCAGTCGGCCGTGAGCGTCACTGCACGGCCCTCGGTGCCTCGTGGGCGCTCGCCGCCGTCAGCCCCAGCACGGCGTGCTGCCGCTCGGTCGTCGCGTCGACGATCGACCAAGCCAGCCGGCGGAAGGCGTCGTTCTGCTTCGGCGTGCGGAAGCCGAGCGCCGCGTTGACGGCCTCGTTCACCCGGATCCAGTCGCCGTGGTGCACGTGGTCACCACCGGCGATGATGAGGGCGTAGAGCACCGCGAGAGAGCGGGCGGTGGCCCGACCACTCTCGGCCTCGGCCAGGAACAGGGAGAGGATCGGGTGCTCAGCCATGGCGCTCAGACCATGCCGAGGGCTTGCATGTAGAGCTCGACGATCGCCTCGCGCTCCTGACGGGCGGCGTGCTCCTCCTTGCGGATCTTCAGGATCTCCCGGATGGCCTTCTTGTCGAATCCGCGCCCGGCCAGCTCGGCGAACACCTCCTTGATGTCGCCCATGATGCCGGCCTTCTCCTCCTCAAGACGCTCCAGACGCTCGATGAACTGCTTGAGCTCGTCGGCGGCGACGCCTTCGGCTGACGACACGTCGGGCTGTGCCATGGGTTCGGCCTCGTGGCGGTGATGGCGGGAGCCGCCCGCCGCGGCGAAGGTCAGGAGGCCCAGGGGCGCGCCGCGAGCGCGGCGTCCCGGCGCTGCCGTTCGGCGCGCTCGGCCCAGATCACGTGCAGCACCTGCTGCTCGGTCAGGGACACCGCCTTGGCGATGTCCGCGCTGTTCTCGCCGGCACGCCAGCGGTGCAGGACGATGCGATGAACGACGGTGACCGGCTCAGTCATCGCCGCTTCTCGTCCACCACCGGAGCCACGCGCGCAACCACCAGGGGAGCGGGTGACCGCGCGCCTGAAGAGTTGCCGCTCGTCTCCAGGCGAGCAGATCGAGCTTCCGTTGAAGCCATCGCATCGAGCCTCCCTCCCAGCGCGAAGAACCGCGCGCGTTCTGTGGCGGCCTCTGCCTCAAGGCGCTCGCATTCGCGGGCGTAGGCGGCCTTGATCGCGAGGTACGTGTCGGCGTCGAGCCGGACGGGCTGACGGCCGAGGAATTTGCGGACCCAGGAACCGGTCTCGCCGATGGTGCGGCCCACGTCGTCGTAGGCGCTCATCCGCGAACCAGCGCGACGCGAGGCACGCTCAACGAGCGCACCGAGGATCGGGAGGGTGATGCTGGCTGCGCTATGCATTGTCCGTTTCCGAACAGCGATTGGACGATCCAAGACTGCGCTCCGTGCTCAAAGAGTGGAGCGGGCCGGAGCGCCGGTCTTGGTCGAACAGGAGACGAAACTCAGGAACACAGGCGCCCAGGCCGATTGCTTGGCGGCTTCGCGGCAAGGGCGACGGAGGAACTACGATGCACAGCTCATTTCGAGCCGTTGACGACGACATGACAGCGCGCGCGATACAGTTTCCGGTGGCACGGAGACTGGTCGGCGCGGCCATGACGACGGACGAGATCATCTCAGGCGCCCCCGCGCAGGCGGCGGCGAAGGCCCGCGGCAACGCGATGGCGAAGCGGCGAGCGGTTGGCGGCTTCGTCCTGGCCCACAACGACAACCGACCGGACGGAGGTGGCCGAGGTCGGAACGAAGGTGATCCCGGCCTCCATGGCCGAGATCAGGGCGGGCAGCTCGGGGACAGTCGAGCAGCGCTCCAGGAACACCGCACCGCGATCCAGATCCTCCGCATGGGCGCGGATCGCGTCGGCCATGCCGCGCTGGCAGTCGCCAGCGCTCTCGCCGCACAGGTGCGTCAGGTGATCCGTGCGCGCCGCAAGGGCGAGCGCGTCATCGGCGGCGACCCGGGCCGCGGCGGCCAAGGCGGATAGGTCAGGGGCATCTTGCGTCACGCGGCGCATGCTCCGGTGAGAGAGCGCCGACTGGGCGCAGGTACGCGGTGAAGAGGCGCGGGCTCTCGGCTGAACACGAGCGACCGAAGGACGGCCGAGAGCCCTCCGCGACGGGCCAGCGGGGCAGCTAGCGTCGCGGATCTGCGGAAGAGAAAGGCTCGGCCCGGTGGGCGTTGTGGGCCGAGCGAGTAGCCGCGACAGGTCGGAAGTAGTGGTGAGCCCCTGTCGCGGGGTCTGGAAGGGGAGCGATGCGCGCATCAGCGGCGGCCTCCGACAGCAACCCGCGCGGTCGCGGGCGACCAGAACAGCAGGCTGATCTGCGGAAGGAGTGCGATGCCGAGGCAGACGAGATCGGCGAGCATTTCAGCCCTCCCGCTGCTTGGCGGCGCGGGCCGCGCGCTCGACGCTGTTCATGAGAGCCCAGCGACCGGCCAGGATCTCGGCACTCTCGAGATCGACCGGGGCCGAGCACCAGCACCGCGCGCCCTTCGGCTTGATGCGGAGGTACGTGCGGCCGTGGGCGTGGGTGATCTCGACCTGTGCGCCGTCGCTGAGTTCGCGGGCGATGCGCTCGGGCGTGTTCGCCAGCGTCTTCATGCCAGCACCTGCGCGCCGACGAAGAGGGCCGCGGCGACCGCGAAAAGCGATCCCGCCGCATGCTGCGAGATCGAGCGGCCATCCTCGCCGTCCTCACCGATCGTCGGCAGGGCTGCGAAGGCCGCGAGCATCATGATGGGCAGGGCTGCCCAGATCATGATGCGATCGCCTGAGGCTCGGGCGGCGACTTGGCTGAGCGACGGCCGGCACGCTCTTCGTGAAGGCGGTAGAGCAGCTCGAAGGTCACGCCCGCCGAGCGTCCGGCTTTCGCATCGACCAGGCGCTTGAAGTAGCCAGCCGGGATGCTGTCACGCGCCTTGAGCGTCCGGACGTGGTTCTCCGGAATGCCGAGGATCTCGGAGACCGCTGAAACGCCAAGGGCGTCTATGACATCGGAGAACGTGTCCATGCTCCAATCGCTACATCAGGTAGCGACGCTCGTCAACACAGCACGTAGCGTTCGGGTCGCTACGCTGCGTGGCATGGACGTGAAGAAGATCAGGAAGGACCAGGGGCTTCGCCTGAAGGCGGCTCGTGCCGCTGCCGGCTATCGGTCGGCGCGCGATGCCGCGATCCAGAACGAGTGGCCCGAGAGTTCGTACCGCGCTCATGAAGGCGGAACCCGGACGATTGGCCAGGACGACGCCGAGCGCTACGCTGCACGCTTCCGCTTCGACGGCGTGGACGTCACCGCTCGCGGCATCCTTTTCGGCGACACAGATGCGCCCGTGCGCGTGGTCGAAGGGCAGAACATCGTCGGCGTGAAAGGCTTGGTCAGCGCCGGCGGCCTTATCGAGACTGCATCCGAGCAGCTCCCCGACGGCGCCGACCTCTACGAGATCTCGGTCCCGTTTCCTGTCGAGGAAGGCACCATTGCCTTCCGCGTTAGTGGCACCTCGGGCTATCCGAAGTTTGATCCCGACGACGTCGTGCTCTGCTCCAAGCACGGCGAGAACCCGGAACGGCTCGTGGGCCTCTATGCGGTCGTGATGACCGGAACGGGCGATCGCTACCTGAAGCGGATCCTGCAGGGCTCCAAGAAGGGCCGCTTCCACCTCGAGAGCTTCAACGCGCCGCTGATCTCTGACGCGCGGATCAAATGGGCTTCGGGCATCATCAGCACCGTGCATGCCCGAAGCTGGTCGCAGATCTCGCAAGCTGCGACGCAGGCTGCGACTCAAGCTGCCGAATAGGACGATCAGAACGGAAGATCGTCCGTGAGTTCCGGCGGGCAAGCGCCATAGACGCCAACAGTCTTAGGCCCTTCGGTCTCGCCGATATCCTCGTCGCCTGTGAGGACATATGCGGCAGCACCGTGATCCACTTTCCCGGTGCAGCTCTGCTCTGCCTTCTTGAGCGCTTCCTGTAGCGTCTTGCACGGGATGGATCGTCCCGGGCTGAAATTGCCCGTCGGCATCTTCTTGAACGTCTGGAAAGCGTAGCGCTCGGTACTCGGCATCGGGCTCCTCCGGAACGACGCCGAGATGATCCGCCTCAGGATCGGAACATAGCAAGAACAAACTTTCTGTTACCTGTGGACGAATGTGGATAGCGGGCCGCTACTCCCAGTTCGCCGAACCCCGACGATCGCAATATCGCTACATGGCGTGTTGACCGCGATCGCTACGTCATGTAGCGTTTCTTCATCGCCCGACGCGATGGAGCCGCCCATGTCCAACCGCACGATGAGCTGGGCCGCCGCCCTTCGCGACCTGAAGTCCGACAGGCAGCGGAGGCACGACGTGCGCGAGGAACGCTTGAAGACTACGGCGGGCCTGCGGGGCACGCCGGCTCTCCCGCTCTCTGCCTGGCGTGGTCGGTCCGGCCGTCGCTACGTCGTCGGCGTGCATCCGATCGTTGGCTTCGAGGCTGACGAGGGCGCCGAGGCGGTCTGCATCGCCGTCGGTCGCGACAAGGGCGGCATCGCCGAGCTGATCAGCGCTGTGTCCGGCCTCGACGCCGACACCCTCCAGCGCTGGACCGCCAAGGCCCGCAGCAAGGGTGCCACCGAGGTGCACGTGCACCGGCTGGCCGACAACACCGCCGAGCGCGCCGCCATCGTCTCCGACCTCAAGCCGGCGGCCTGAGCCGTGGTCGAGATCCTGACCCTCATCGCCGTGGCCGCCCTGTTCACGGCCGCCGCCGCGAGCGCCGCCTTCCTCCCAGCCTGAGCCTCCGGAGCCGTCATGCGCGCCTTCCTCGCGGACGTCCTGCCGGACGCGACCGCCCGCGGCCTCGCCGCCGGCCTCACCCTCTACGTCGTGGCCGGCATCGGCATCGGCGCAGCCTGCTTCCTCCGCCTGCATGGAGCGATCTGAGCCATGTGCCTCCTCACCGCCACCGACCAGCCGCACGCCGCCGACGCGCCCACGCTGCGCGAGAAGGCCGATGCGGCCTATGAGGATCTGCTGATCGCCATCGCGGCCCGGCAGAAGCTCCTCCAGGACATCGACGACGGCGCCCGGTCCGCTGCCTTCGGCAAGGGCCTTCCCGACGAGCGCCTGAAGCGGATCAACAAGATCGCGCAGCAGGCCGAGTACGCCTACCAGCAGGCCGCCCATGCGGTGATGCTGGGCGAGCCCCACGCGGGCGCCGTCACCAGCCTCTCGCTTGCCCTGGCGATGCAGATCCGGCTCGGCCGGAACGACAAGGATGCGCGGCTGGCGGCGCCGGCGGAGCGTCTGCCCGCCACGGCCAGCGTCGGTGCTCTCTGATGGGTGCCGCTCGCCGCCGCCCGGACATCGCCCGTGACGCCGTGAAGGAACTGGAGGCCGCCCGCGTCCTGCGGGAGCACCTCTCCGACCTCGCGCAGGGTGACGAGCTCTTCATCCGAGACTCGCTCGAGGGGGAAACCGACCTCGACGGCCTCGTCTCCACGCTGGTGCACGCCATCGGCGAGGACGAGGCGCACGCCGTCGGCCTGAAGGCCTATCAGGACCAGATCGCGCAGCGTGTCGCGCTGTACGGCGAGCGCGCCGAGTTCAAGCGCCGGCTGCTTGTGCAGGCCCTGGAGATCTCGGGCCGGCCCACGATCGAGACGGACGGCGGCACTGTCACCCTGCGTCCGGTCGCTCAGAAGGTCGTCGAGGGTGAAATCGCGGACATCCCCGCTGAGTTTTGGCAGCCGCAGCCGCCGAAGCTCGACCGCCGCGCCCTGCTCGCCGCGCTGAAGGAAGGCCGGGACGTGCCCGGCGCCAGCCTGAGCAACGGCGGCACCACCATCAGCATCCGGAGGGCCTGAGCGTGTCGAACGTCGTCACCATGCCCGCGGCCGTGGCCGCCTACGACGCCAAGGCGGTCGCGCTGATCCGCCGGACGGTCGCCGCCGACACCAACGACGACGAGTTCAACCTCTTCGTCCACACCGCCCGGCATCTGCGCCTGGATCCGCTGCGCCGGCAGATCTTCGCCTTCGTCTACAACAAGGACAAGCCGGACCGTCGGCGGATGTCGATCATCGTGGCGATCGACGGCTTTCGCGCGATCGCGGACCGGACTGGCGCCTACCGGCCGGACGAGGACGAGCCGTCCTTCGAGGTCGATCCCGAGGCGAAGGGCCCGACCAACCCGGCCGGTCTCGTGAAGGCTACCGTGCGCGTCTACAAGCACGCACACGGAGCGTGGCACCGGGTCACGGCCTCGGCCTACTGGGACGAGTACGCCCCGATTAAGGAGGAGTGGGCGCCCGGCGAGGACGGAAAGCGCCGCCCGACCGGTCGGCAGACGCTCGATACGTCCGGCAACTGGGGGAAGATGCCCCGGCTGATGCTGGCGAAGGTCGCCGAGGCGCTGGCGCTGCGCAAGGCGTGGCCGGACGATCTCGCGAACGTCTACGCGGCCGAGGAGATGGATCGGAGCCGGGCCTCCGAGGTCCTGCCGTCCGAGGCAGCAGCCGAGGGCGCCACGCAGGAGCGGCTGGAGCGCATCGGCGCCGGCCGGACGATCCTCTTCCAGTTCGGGCCGAACACGCCGCTAGAGCCCGTTGAGATCGGCCGCATCGCCGACCGCGTGCGGGAGCACCTCAAGGCCCTCGCCGGCGACCCGGCGGCCGTGCGCGCCTGGCAGATGCAGAACCGGCACGGCCTGCGCGAGTGGTGGGGCCGCGACACCTCGCGCGATCCGCTGGAGACGAAGAAGGCGATCGAGGCGGCGCAGCGGGGGGCGAGCTCGTGAGCGCCCTCACCGACGCCCAAGCCCGGCGCGATGCCGGCATGGAGGCCGCAGCCGAGGCTGAACGCCGCGACCAGCCCGAGTACGCCCCGGCGCTGTACGCCGCCATCCTAGCCGTCGCGCGCAGGCAGTCGACCGTTCACGTGGACGACGTGCTGCCGATCCTGACGGTCCGGGCCCAGCATTTCAACGCTGCCGGCAGCGTCTGGGCGCGCGCCATTCGGGACGGCGTGATCGTCCGCACTGGGCGGGTCCGCGCCTGCCGGACGGACCGGACGAAGCACGCCCATCAGTCCCCGGTCTACCGCTCGATGCTGTTCGCGGACGCACCCGCCGCGGCCGCGCCGGCCCGCCGCTCGCCGACGCGGCCCGCCGCGCTCCCGGGCCAGATCGACCTCTTCTCGAACGCTGGAGGCGCGCTGTGACGGACGTCGTTCCGCCAATCCCGCACCGCTACACGGGCGAGGGTTGGGCGCCGCTCACCCCGCACTGGCAGCGGGTCGCCGACAAGCACTACGCCATCGGCGAGATCCGCAACCTCGTCCCGGAGGAGCAGCGCTCCAAGGCGTCGCACGGGCACCAGTTCGCCGAGATCGGCGACGCATGGCGCACGCTGCCCGAGCACCTGGCCGAGCGCTTCCCGACCGCCGAGGCCTTGCGGAAGTTCGCCCTCATCAAGGCCGGCTTCGCCACGGTCACCGAGCACGTCTGCGGCTCGCAGGCCGAGGCTCAGCGCCTCGCGACCGTCATCGCCAGCCTCGACCCGTACAGCGTGACCGAGGTCCGCCGGAACGTCGTCCGGCATCTGCGGGCCATGTCGCAGTCACTGCGGGCCATGGGCCGCGAGGATTTCCAGCGGTCCAAGCAGGGCTGCCTTGAGGTGGTGGCCGACCTGATCGGCGTCCCGGCCTCGGCGCTCAGCGCGAACGTCGGGAGGGCGGCATGAAGGCCGAGCCCCGCCGCGCCGTGCCGCTCGCGAAGCAGCTCGAGGCGTCCAAGCGCCAGATCGCCGAGCTGATGAAGCGCCTGGGCATGGTGGCAGTCAGCGAGCCCGTGGAACTGGAGCTCGACCACGAGCCGGCCCTCGGGCTCCGCGACGTGGATCCCGCCACCGGCGAGCACCGCCCGCACCAGCACGACCCCAGGTATCTCGTCTGGCGGCCGAAGGCGCGGCATGCGGTGAAGACCCGCGGTACCGGCGCCACCACCGCCGGCAGCGATGTTGGCGAGATGCGGAAGACGCGGCAGCTCGTCGAGAAGCGGATCGAACGCGGCGAGATCGCCCCCGACGATCCGAGCATCGCGCGGTGGGCGCCGAAGCCGGACCGCTGGCAGCCGCCGCAGAAGACGATCCAGGGCCGCGGCCTGCCCGGCCGGCCCGCCGACAAGCCTTCGCCCTGCCGGGTCCCGAGCAAGCTCGCCGGCCTTCCCCGCAACACCTTCACGGAGCCGCGCCGATGAGCGTTACCGAGCTCGCATTCCTGCGCCAGCCGGCGCCCCGCGGTCCGTCGCGGCCGCGCTACGAGGCCGGGCCTCGCCCGCAGCGGGTGGACGGCCGCCTCGAGCAGGCCGAGCGCCTGCGCGTTGCCCGCCTCATCCGCGAGCCGCGCCTGCGGAAGGGCATGCTCCAGGTCGAGGCCGCCCGGCAGCTCGGGATCTCGCAAGCCCTTCTCTCGAAGTGGGAGCGCGCCAAGCAGACCGTCCCGCCCGAGATGCGCACCAAGATCGCGGACCTCTACGGCTTCGACATCGCGCTGATCGACGGGCTGGACATGGCCGCCGTTGCGGCGACGGCCGACGAGCGCGTGCTGCTGAACCGATTCCGCGCAGCATCCGAGGACGAGCGCCGCGCCGCGCTCGCCGCGGTGTGCCCATGAACGCCGCCCTTGCGATCCAGGGGCCGAAGCGCGCCCGGCCTATGGACAAGATTGACGGCGGCCGCGGCAGGCCCCCCCGCGTCGCCGCCGGCCTAAGCCAGACGCAGCTTGGCGAAGTGGTCTGTCGGCTTAGAGCCTCAGGACATCACGACTTAAAAATACAGTTGCTGCTGCAGATATTAGTTCATGCGCTCAATGTTCGGCATTCTTGCCATAAGTTCAGCGTTGTATCTAACACCATCAACCGAATAATGCGCCCTGCGATGACAGGTTGGGCAGAGACCGATGACGAACCGTGGGTCATCGGGGCCTCCGTCACTCAGCCGCCGAAGATGGTGAGGCTCCAGGTATGGGCTGCCATCCGGTCGATTGAAGGGTGCATTTTCTCCGCAGCCCTCACAGCTGATGCCAGCCCTCGCGAGTATATAAGCACGGACGTCATTACTACGCTGATAGATGTTCCTGCGCGCAGGTACCGGTCCCTCAGGAGGGCGAACAGAAGCGAATGCTCGTTCTCTCAACTCCTCGAGAGGAACGTCTTCAGGCTCAATCTCAACATTGTCCAAGAGCGCCTGGAGTGGGCGAAGTTCGAAGACGAACGCCAGGCGCATTTCTTCCAGGCTGTCCGGGGCTTGGCGCTCTTGGTAGCCCTGACAAACCCATTCTCCTTGATACTGCAGTCGTCCGTCGCGTTGCTTCTTAAAGAGCAGAAGGCTCTCGCCGGTGGCCGAGTGCAGGAGTACAGCGCGATTTCCGGCATCCATCGTCATTGGGCCGATCTGACCTTCTCCGAAGTACTCGAAGACACCGTCATCACGGAGGCGATCCTCATACCCATGACGGCGCCCCTCCTCGCCGGTGATTATGATGACGAGCGGATGCGCAGCAGGCGTGATGATGCCTCCCTGCTGCTGACCATCAAATCGGCGATGGATGTCGGCGCGCCGATTGTAGGTGCGCCCAATCTCAAATGGCCAAGCAGGCATGGTGCTATTCCAAGTTCTCAACGAACTAAGCTTGACTGCTTGAGGTTGAAAATTCGCTGCAGATACATCGCCGATTCTCACAAATTTGCGCTTTCAGAACTCGTCGCATGATGCTCGTCGCTCCCGTCCAGCACATCGAGGCGGTCGACCGCGCGGAGCTAAACCGGCTCCTCGTGCGCTGGGGTCACCGCATGGGCCCGTATCAGCGCCCGGCCTACGCCTTCGAGGCGCATCACGCGATGTTCGAGCGTGGCGAACCGGTCGCGGTCGCAGCTGCGGGCGAGACAGTTCGAGAGGTGGTCGGGCAGACCGGGATCCGCCGGGCGGCGTGCGTCGAGCTCGTGCGCCTCTGCGCGGCCCGGCCCGGGCTCTGCCGGCCCATGCTCCGCCTGTGGCGCGAGATGCTGTTCCCAGCGATCGCCGCCGCCCACGGTCGCGCGCTCGCGGTCTCCTACCAGGACGAGGCCATGCACTCGGGCGACCTTTACCGCTTCGACGGCTGGCTGCTTGTCGGCCGTGGTGGTGGCGGCGGCACCGACGCGCGCACCGGCCGATCCGGGCGCCGCATGAAGATCTGGGCGTGGCCGCGCGACGTCGCGGCTGCCGCTCTCCCCGCCACCGATGCCCTGGTCACCAAGAAGGCGGGTGAGGACGAGAATGGGAGGGCGGCGTGAGCGAGAACCCGTACCTCATCCAGGGCCCGGCACTCATCAGCTTCAGCGGCGGCCGGACCTCCGGCTACATGCTGAAGCACATCCTCGACGCGCACGGCGGCACGCTTCCGGCGGATGTGCATGTCGCCTTCGCCAACACCGGCCGGGAGATGCCGGAGACCTTGGACTTCGTGCAGGAGTGCTCCGAGCGCTGGGGCGTGCCGATCGTCTGGTTGGAGTTCGATCCGGAGGCACCGCACAAGACGGCCATCGTCAATCACAACAGCGCCGGGCGCGATGGTGAGCCGCTTGCCGCGGTTCTGGCTCAGCGGCAGATGCTTGCCAACCCGGTGATGCGGTTCTGCACGATCGACAGCAAGATCAAGCGGCTGCAGGCCTACGCCCGGCATATCCTCGGGTTCGCGACCTGGGCGAACGTCGTCGGCCTACGGGCGGATGAGCCCGATCGGGTCGCCAAGCAGCACGCCCGGGCAGCCAGCGGGAAGGATGGAAAGAACTTCGGCCGCCCCATGATGCCGCTGGCCGACGCTGGCGTTGCCCGTCGGGATGTGGCGGCGTGGTGGGCCCGGCAGTCCTTCGACCTGCGCCTGGAGAACGTCGGCGGGAAGACGCCGCACGGCAATTGCGATCTGTGCTTCCTCAAGGGCGCCGCGACTATCGTCGGCATCCTGCGGGATCGTCCCGATTTGGCCGACTGGTGGATCGCCCAGGAACGTCGGTTCGCGAGCACCAAGCGGCCGGGCGACTTCGCCTACTTCCGCAAGGACCGCCCGTCCTACGCCGAGCTGCTGCGCCTGTCGCAGGACCAAGGCGACCTCCTCACCTTCGAGCCGCAGGAGGAGTCCCTTGACTGCGCCTGCACAGACTGACGCCCGCGCCGAGGCCAAGGAGCGGTTCTGCAACGCCGCCCTCTGGTGGATGGCTGACCAGTCCTGCTCGGAAGCCCTCGCCGAGCTTGAGGACGCTCACGAGGCCTACTGCGCAGCGCTACGCGACAGCCTCGCCGAGACGCTGCGCGCTGCTCGGGAGGCCGCATGACCTCCCTCGCCCTGGCCGCCGGTCTGCTCGCCTACACCGAAGCGTCCTCTGCCTTCGTTGGCTACCAGCTGGCGCCTGCCGTCCGCGCAGCAGGGGGGCTTCCCGATTTTCGATCTGAGAACACAGGAGCACGAGGTGCCCCGTAGGCCGGCAGACACCACGCAGGACGCTCCGTGCCGGCCGCCGCTGCCGTTCCCGCCGCGCGGCCTTTCTCGGCAGGAGGCGGCCGCTTACGTCGGCGTGTCGGCTCCGCTGTTCGACGAGATGGTGAAGGACGGCAGGATGCCGCCGCCCAAGCTCGTCAACGCCCGCGTGATCTGGGATCGGGTGAAGGTGGACGCCTTCTTCGCGGTGCTGCCCGAGCGCGGCGTCGCGGTAGGCGACACGGACGGCTGGGAAGATTGGCAGTGAGCCGGATCCGTCTGCCGTACATCGACCGGTTTCGCGACCGGCACGGGACGATGCGCTACTACTTCCGCCGCGCGGGCGGGAAGCGGATCCCCCTGCCGGGGCTACCTGGCTCTCAGCCCTTCCTGGACGCCTACGCGGCCGCCATGGATGCCAAGCCGGCCGAGGCCGAGGCGAAGAAGCGCGGCGAGCCGGGGACCTTCGACCGGCTGATCTCCGAGTATTTCGAGAGCACGGGCTTCCTGACGCTCAAGGCGCCGACGAAGCGCGCCTATCGTCTCGCGATCGAGCGGCTGGTGAAGCTGGAGAACATCGGGCACCGGCCCGTGGCTGGCATGCAGCGCCCCATGGTCGAGCGGATCATGGCGAAGCGCGTCGAGACGCCATCCGCCGCAAACGACGCGCTCAAGAAGCTGCGGATCCTGCTCCGGTTCGCCATCGCGCACGGCTACCGGAAGGACGACCCGACGCTTCATATCAAGAAGCTCAAGGAGGGCGCGCACCACACCTGGACGGAGACCGAGATCGATACCTTCGAGGCGCACTGGCCTGTAGGCTCGCAGCAGCGCACGGCGTTCGCTCTGCTGCTCTACACCGGCCAGCGCGTGTCCGACGTGGCTCGCATGTCCTGGGCCGACGTGAGCCTGGACGGCCATCGGATCTCCGTCACACAGGACAAGACCGGCACGAAGCTGGATCTGGGCCTACACGACGAGCTGCTGAGCATCCTGGCAGCGTGGCCGAAGGGGCCGAAGTCGATCCTCTACACGGCGCATGGCAACGCCTTCAGCACCAAGGGGCTCGGCAACAAGATGGCCGATGCGATCGGCGCTGCCGGTCTGCCGGAGGAATGCGTCACCCACGGCCTGCGCAAGGCTGCGGCCCGGCGCCTCGCCGAGGCCGGATGCACGCCGCACGAGATCGCCAGCATCACCGGCCACAAGTCGCTGGCCGAGGTCGAGAGGTACACCCGCGAGGCCGCCCAGCGGCTGCTCAACGACGCCGCAAATTCCAAGCTGCGGCCGAAGCAAGCCCCAACCCAAAGCGGAAATCGCCCCCAAACCGAGGACGAAACGCTTTAGTTACAAGTGCTTTAGAGGTGGGATGGAGGCCTCGCCCGGAATCGAACCGGGGTGCAAGGATTTGCAGTCCTCTGCGTAACCACTCCGCCACGAGGCCTTCCCGAACGGCGCTGCCGTCCCGTCCGGAGCTTGGCGGACACCTCCGGGTGCGCGTCTCTAGCAGAGGTCGGCGGTCGCAGGCAACGGCCCCGAGGCCCCGATTGTGCGGACCGCGTCAGCTCTGCCAGACCCGGGGCATCGGCAGGGCCCGGTAGCCCGCGAGGAAGCGGGCGACGAGCCCGCGCAGGGGTCCGACCGCGTCCCCCAGCGCGCGGACCGCCAGATGGCCGTTCCAGGCGCTCGCCGCCGCCGTCGTTCCGGGCGAGGCGGCCTCGGCCAGACGGGCCCGCGCCTCCTCGAGGCGCGCCTCCGCGCCGGGCGAGACGTCGAGGATCGTCGCGCAGGCGCGGGCGCCGCCGCCGATGGCCGGGCGGGCGAGGTGGTCGCTGATCGGCCCCTCCAGCAGGACGCTGTCGGCGTAGGCGAGCCGCCCGCCTCGGCGGATCCGCCAGGAATCCGCGAACAGACCGTCGACGATCCGCTCGCCCCGGGCGGCGCGGCCGAACGCGACGACCTCCGCGGCGATCAGCGCGGCGCCGTCGGCGAGATCGGCCTCGAAGCGCCGCCGCACCCGGGCCCGATCGAACAGGATCGTCTCCTGCGGCAGCCAGGCGAGGCCGGCCCCCTCCCCGAGGGTCAGGGTGTTGGCGATGCGGCTCACGGGGCCGTCCGAGCGGTAGATCTTCTCGGCCGCCGTGGTGGTCAGCACCAGGTCGGCCCCCGGTTCCAGGGCGAGGTCGATGGCGAAGCTGTCGCCGCAGGCCACGCCGCCCGCCGTGTTGACGAGGACCGCCTCCAGCGCGCCGGTCCCCCGCGGGAAGCGCAGACGCGACGGCCCGGCTTCCGCGAGATCCAGGATGCGCGTCCCGCCGCCCGGACGGGCCGGCCCGACGCGCAGCCGGACGCGCCCGTCGGAGCGCTGGCGCGCGGGCGCGGCCCCGAGCCTCTCGGGCGAGGGTGCGGGAGCGAGGGGGCCGTGCATCAGGCGCGTCCGGCCGGCTCTGCGGCCACGGCCTCGATCGGCCCGGTCGGCCGGTCGAGGATGCGCCGGCCGAACAGGCTCGCCACCAGCTCGACCAAGACCCGGGCGCTGCGGCCGCGCTCGTCCAGGAAGGGGTTGAGTTCCACCACGTCGAGGGAGCGGACCAGCCCGGAATCGTGGAGCATCTCCATGATCAGGTGCGCCTCCCGGAAGGTCGCGCCGCCCGGAACGGTGGTGCCCACGGCCGGGGCGATCGACGGATCGAGGAAGTCGATGTCGAGGCTGACATGGAGATGCGCCCCCTGCGCGGCGACGCGGTCGAGCACCCGCCGCAGGGGCGCCACGACTCCGAACTCGTCGATCGTGCGCATGTCGGTGACGCCGACCCGGCGCGCCGTCACGAGGGCGCGCTCGCCGGCGTCGATCGACCGGAGGCCGAACAGGTGGACATGGGCGGGCGGCAGGGGCGCCGGTGCCGGCTCGGCGAACAGGGACGGGAATCCCGGCTCCCCGCACAGGGCGGCGAGCGGCATGCCGTGGACGTTGCCGGAGGGGGAGGTCGCCGGCGTGTTGAAGTCGGCGTGGGCGTCGAGCCAGAGCACGAAGACGGGCTGGCCGCGCCGCGCGCAGTGCCGCAGCACCCCGTCGACGGAGCCCAGGGACAGGCTGTGATCGCCGCCGGCGGTCAGCGGGAGCGCCCCCGCGTCGAGGGCGTCCCCCACGGCCCTGGACACGGCCCGCGTCCAGGCGGCGACACCCTCGAGCCCGCGCGTCCCGGCGGGCCCGTCCGGGACCACGTCGCCGCGATCCGCGATCGCGTGGCCGAGTTCGGCGAGCGCCCGGACGAGACCGGCCGTGCGCAGGGCCGCCGGTCCCATGAGGGCGCCGGGCTCGCTGGTGCCGACCTCGATCGGCGCTCCGATCAGCGCGATGCTGCGCGCCGCGTCCGGCAGGGCTTCGCCGCTCATCACACCTCCATCGCCGTCCCGGAGCACCGGTGCTCCGCGGCCGCTCTACCATCCGGACTCATAACCGTCCGATGACGGTGACCGCGAGACCGGATCGGCCAGCAAGATCCGTGACGGAGCGCCCGGGCCGGGATCTGGGTCGCGAGACGATGCGCGCTCCAGGGGCGCGCCGGATGCCGGGCCTCCGCGCCACGCGCAAGGTTCCGGCGACGATCCGACCGGCAGAACCTTGCCGGGACGGAGGATTGACCACTCATAACTTGGGTTTGTGGCGCTAGGATTGTCTCGTAAGTTGTATGTTTCGAGTCTGCTGAAGTTTCGGGCGGCGTATTGGTGTTTACGAGATTTTTATAAGGATTGGGCGATTGGTAAGCCTCAAGCAATTTCTCAAAAATTCAGGGGCATCATGATCACGCTATCGCGGCTGAGCACGCGCCTTCCCGCGACAACCGTCGGCCTCGCGCTCCTGAGCGCCACCGCCATGGGCGGTTTCAGCTGGTACTCGGCGCGGGCGGGCCTGATGACCGCGGCCCACGAGCGCCTCGAGCTCGCCGCGGCGGCGCGCCGGGACGCGATCGAGCTGGTGGCGGACCGGGCGCAGGCCGACTTCCTGGCGGTGGCGGCGCACCCGCAGATCGTCTCGAACTTCCCCGACCTGCTCGAGAACCTCGACCCGGCGAAGCCCGACACCGCGAGCGTCATCGAGGCCTTCCGCGCGCCGCAGACCGCCGAGGCGCGGGTCGCCCTCGACGGCAGCGGCATGTCGTCGATGTATGCCCGTCGGCACGTCAAGGTCCAGGAAGTGGCGCGCAAGCTCGTCGCACAGCCGGGCTACGCCGACCTGCTGTTCCTCGACGACAACGGCCGGATCGACTACACCACGACGAAGGGCGCCGATTTCGGCAAGTCGGTCACGGACGACGGCTTGGCGGGGACGGCGCTCGCGCGCCTCGTCGAGCGCCTGAAGTCCGCCGACCCGGGCGCGGTCCTCTACGAGGATTTCGCCGCCTACCCGGTGGACGGGGTCCCGGCCGCGTTCATCGGCCGCGCCATGACCAAGCGGGCCAACGTCGCCATGGGCACGGCGCAGGCCGCCGAGCGGATCGGCTTCATCGTCATGCGGGTCACGCCGACCCTGTTCGACCAGACGCTGTCGAAGCGGACGGGCCTCGGCGACACGGGTCAGATCCTGGCGGTCGGCGCGGACGGCCTCCTGCGCAGCAACCCGCCGCTGAACCCCGCCGTGCACGCCGGCGCGGGCCTCGCCGGGATCGGCCTGGCCGCCGACCGGATCAAGGCCGGCGGTCCCGTCGACTTCGCGGCGGAGAACGGCGCCCACATGGCGGCCGCCTCCGCGGTGACCGTCCTGGGCGCGCCCTGGACGGTGGTGGCGGAGCAGACCCAGGCCGAGGCGATCGACGCGGTCCAGGCCCTGTCGCGCACGCTGATCCTGACCGGCCTGTTCGTCCTGGCCGGAACCGCCCTGCTCGGCCTCCTGCTCGCCCGCTCGATCGTGGCGCCGCTCGGCGCCCTCACCCGCGCGCTCAAGGCCCTCGCCGATCGCCAGGCCCTCACCGACGTGCCCGGCAGCAAGCGGCGGGACGAGATCGGTGACATCGCCCGGGCCGTGGTCACGATCCGCGACATGTCGCTGGAGGAGGCCGCCCAGCAGCTCCAGACCACGGAGGCCGCGCGCCTCCGGGAGGAGCAGAGCCGGCGCGCCATGCTCAAGCAGCTGGCCGACGGCTTCGAGCACTCGGTCGGCGGCATCGTCGAGGGCCTGACCGGCGCCGTCACGGAGCTTCAGGGGGCCTCGGACACCATGCGGGCCGCGGTCTCCAGCACCTCCGAGCGCTCGACCAGCGTCGCCGGGGCGGCGCAGCAGACCTCCGACAACGTCAACACCGTGGCGGCCGCGGCCGAGGAGCTCGGCGCCACCGTCCAGGAGATCGGCCGTCAGGTCGAGCAGGCGGCCGGGATGTCCGCCACCGCGGTCGGCGAGGCCCGCCGGGCCGAGCAGACCATGACCGACCTCGCCGCGGCGGCGACGCGCATCGGCGACGTGGTCGGCATGGTCTCGACGATCGCCGGGCAGACGAACCTGCTGGCACTCAACGCCACGATCGAGGCCGCCCGCGCCGGCGAGGCCGGTCGCGGCTTCGCGGTGGTCGCCGCCGAGGTCAAGGAACTCGCCGCCCAGACCACCCGCGCCACCGAGGAGATCAGCCGTCAGGTCGCCTCGATCCAGAATGTCACGGGCGACGCGGCCGGGGCGATCCAGGGCATCACGGCCCAGATCGAGGCGATGAACCAGGTGTCGACCAGCATCGCCGCCGCGGTGGACCAGCAGGGCGTCACCACGCAGGACATCGTCCGCAGCATGGGGCAGGCCTCGGCCGGCACCGGCACGATGACCCTGGAGATCGCCGAGGTTGCCCGGGTCGCCGGCGATGCCGGCGAGGCCGCGGACTCGGTCGCGCTGGCGTCCGACGCCCTGGCCACGCGCTCGGAGCAGCTCCGCGCCGAGGTGGCGCAGTTCCTCCGCAACGTGCGGGCGGCGTAGGCCGGACGCGACCCCCGGGGCGGCCTCAGGCCGCCTCGGCCGGGAGCGGCGCGGGCTTCTGCGCCGCGCGACCCGCGAAGGCCTGGGCGGCCAGGGGCAGCTCGATCGCCGCGCAGAGCCCGCCCTCGGGGCGGTTCTCCAGCCGCAGGCGCCCGTTATGGGCCTCGACGATGGCCTGCACGATCGAGAGGCCGAGGCCGAAGCCGCTCGCCTCGTTGAGATTGCGCGCCCGGTCGCCGCGCACGAAGGGCTGGAGCATCGCCTCGCGCTCCGCCTCGGGGATCCCCGGGCCGTTATCCAAGATGCAGACCCGGACACCGCGCTCGGAGGCCTCCATCTGCACGTCGGCCCGCCCGCCGTACTTCACGGCGTTGTCCACGAGGTTGGTCACCGCCCGCTGGAGCTCCTCGGGCCGGCCCTGGACCAGGACGTGCCGGCTGCGGCTGACGTTGACCGGGGCGCCGAAATCCGAGAAGTCGTCGCAGACCGTCTGCACCACCGAGGCGAGATCCACGAGGCTGTGGCTGTTCGCGTCCCGGATCTGGCCGTCGCGCACGAAGGAGAGCGCCGCCTCGACGAGGCCGTTCATCTGGTCGAGGTCGCGCAGGGTCGAGGCCCGGGCATTCTCGTCCTCGATGAACTCGGCGCGCAGGCGGAGCCGGGTGATCGGCGTGCGCAGGTCGTGGCTGATCGCTGCCAGCATCTGAGTCCGATCGTCGATCAGGCGGCGGACGCGCGACCGCATCCGGTCCAGCGCCCGGGACACGGCGAGGACCTCGCGCGGGCCCGCCTCCGGCAGCGCCACGTGGTCGTCGCGGGCGCCGAACGCTTCGGCGGCGCCCGCGAGCCGCTTCAGCGGCGCCGTGAGGGCGCGGGTGGCCCAGACGCAGAGCAGCGCCAGCGTCAGCGCCAGGAACACCACGGTGAAGATCAGCGCCCCCTGGCGGGGACCCCGGAGGGGATCGTTCGGCAGCGTCGCCTGGAGCCGCGCCCCCGTCGGCGTGACGACGCCGATATGGAGACGCGCGTCCGACCGGCCGCGCTCGGGATCGGCCGCCGAGAGGTCGGTGATCGTCACGGGCCGACCGGCGCCGTTGCGCAGCTTCCGGATCACCGGCAGGTCGGGCGGCGACGTCGCCCCCGACGGCACCGTCCCGTCCCAGGGCTCCACGTGGATCAGCGGCAGGCTGCGACCGCTCGCCAGGAGGGCCGGTCGCGCCGCCGGGTCAGCGGCGTCCATGAGCCTCACCAGGACCCCGAGGCGGCTCGCGGCCACGCCCGGCAGCGTGTCGGGATTCTGCGACTCGTGCAGGATCAGGAAGGCCGCGGTGGCGACCACGTGGGCGACCGCGATGCCGGCGACCACGAGCAGCGCGATCTGGCCCGCGATGGTCTTCGGGCGCAGCCGCGCGCGGAGCCGCCCCAGGCCGCTCATGACCGCGTGACCTCGGGCGTGAACAGGTAGCCGCCGGACCGGATCGTGCGGATGAACTCGGGGTTGCGGGTGTCGCGCTCGATCTTCTGGCGGATCCGCGAGATCAGCACGTCGATGCTCCGCTCGAACGGGCCCGCGGCCCGGCCCTGGGTGAGGTCGAGGAGCTGGTCCCGCGACAGCACCCGCCCCGGCCGGAGACACAGGGCGTGGAGCAGGTCGAACTCCGCCCCGGTGATCGAGATGCGGGCGCCCTCGGGGGAGAGCACCTGTCGCAGGGAGACGTCGAGGGTCCAGCCGGAGAAGTGCAGCCGCCGCCGCTCGTCCGCGTCCGGCGCCTCGGCGGCGACCCGGCGCAGGATCGCGCGGATCCGGGCGAGCAGTTCCCGCGGGTTGAACGGCTTGGCGAGGTAGTCGTCGGCGCCGAGTTCGAGGCCGAGGATCCGGTCCACGTCCTCGGACTTCGCGGTCAGGATCAGGATCGGGATCTGCGAGGTGCCGCGCAGGCGCTTGCACAGGCTCAGACCGTCCTCGCCGGGAAGCATCAGGTCGAGCACGATGAGGTCGATGCGCGCCTCCGCCAGGACCCGGTCCATGTCGGTGCCGTCCCCGGCCAGCGTGACGCGGCAATCGTTGCCGCGCAGGTAGCGCGCGATCAGCGCCGAGATCTCCCGATCGTCCTCGACGACGAGGATGTGGGGTGTTGCGGGTGCGCTCATCGCAAAGGAGTCGGTCTGCGGGTCGGCCTGCATCATCAGGCTATTATGACGCCATCCGCCGATTATTCGAAGGTGGGCCACGGAACCATTTTGTAAGCGCGTGTTTCCCGCACGGACCTGAACTGAGTTGCCGAACGGCGTCACATCGCAGGGGGGAACGATGACCGGAACCGAGGATCGGAAGGACCTGATCGCGCCGCGGCCGCCGGAACTCGCCTCGCCCTGGCGGACCGAGGCTCGGGCGGCGCTGCAGGCCGAGGCCCGCGCCTTCGCCCGCGACACGGTGCTGCCGCTCGCCGACGAGCTCGACCGCCACAAGGCCGAGATGCCGCGCGCGCTCATCGACGCCATGGCCGAGAAAGGCTGGTTCGGCATCACGATCCCGGCGGAGCACGGCGGCCTCGGCCTCGGCGTGTTCGAGTACTGCCTGGTCTCGGAGGAACTGGCCCGCGCCTGGCTGTCCGTGGGCAGCATCCTGGCCCGCGGCCAGGGCCTCGGCACCCAGACCCTCGACCCGGACCGCCGGGCGGAGCTGCTCCGGCGCTCGGCTCGAGGGCAGTGGATCGGCTCGATCTCCCTGTCGGAACCCGATGCCGGCTCCGACCTCGCCGGCGTGCAGACCCGGGCGGTGCGCGACGGCGACCGGTGGCGATTGACCGGCACCAAGCGCTGGGCGGGCTTCGCCAAGGGGGCCGACTTCATCGAGGTCCTGGCCCGGACCCGCGACCCGGAGCCGGGGGAACCGCGCTCCGCCGGCCTGGAGCCGTTCCTGGTGCTCAAGGAGCGCGACAGCTTCCCGCCCGGGGTGACCGGCCGGGTGATCGACAAGATCGGCTATCACGGCTTCCAGACCTTCGAGCTGAGGCTGGAGGACGTGTGCGTGCCCGAGAGCGACCGGCTCACCGGGCTCTACGGCGACCAGGGGGCGGACGCGGATTCCGGCGGGTTCGCCGCCGTCCAGCGCGGCCTCAACATCGCCCGGGTCCACACGGCGGCCCGGGCCGTCGGCGTCGCCCGCGCGGCGGTCGAGGATTGCCAGAGCTACCTCCAGGAGCGGGTCCAGTTCGGCCACCCGATCGGCGACTTCCAGGCGCTGCGCTTCGCGCTGGCCGACATGGCCGCCGACGTCGCGCAGGCGCGGGCCTTCTGGCACCAGGTCGCCCACCTTCTCGACCAGGGGGAGCCCGCCGAGAGCGAGTCGGCGATGGTGAAGCTTCTGGCCACCGAGATGGCGGTGCGGGTCACCAACCAGGCGATGCAGCTCCACGGCGGCAACGGCTACACCACCGAGCGGCGGGTCGAGCGCTACTGGCGCGACGCGCGGCTGACGACGATCTTCGAGGGCACGAGCGAGATCCAGCGGCGGATCATCAGCGACCGGATGCTGCCGCGGCCCGGGGCCTGATCGCCCGCGCGCGCCCGTGCGGCGAATCGTCGAGCGGGACTCCCCGCCCGGCGTCGCCCGGCTACCTCACGAACCTGTCCTGCCCGGCGGACCGGGTGCCGCCATCCGGAAGCTCCGTGTCGAAGCCCATCAGCGATTACGCCCTCATCGGCGACACACATTCCTGCGCGCTGATCGCCCGCGACGGCTCGATCGACTGGCTGTGCTGGCCGCGTCACGACTCGCCGGCGCTGTTCGTGAAGCTCCTCGACGACGTGAGGGGCGGTGCCTGCACCGTCGCCTTCGACGGACCGGCCGGGAGCGCGCGCCGCTACCTGCCCGACACCAACATCCTGGAGACGACCTTCACCACCGAGACCGGCCGGGCGCGCCTCGTCGACCTGATGCCGGTCAACCCGCCGAGTCCGGAACCCGACGAGGGACCGGACGGCGAGAGCGAGAGCCGCCTGATCCGGCTGCTGACCTGCGAGCAGGGCCGGGTCTCGGGCGCGTTCCGGGTGCGGCCGACCTTCGACTACGCCCGCCGCCCCTGCACGCCGCTGGTCGAGGGCGGTTCGGTCCTGTTCGAGGCCGGGGAGTGGCGCGTGCGCGTCAACGCGCAGGCGTGCCCGACCCTCGCGGGCGACGCGGCCGAGATCCGGTTCGACCTCGCGGAGGGCGAGACCGCCTACCTGGTCCTGACGCACGGCGAGGATCAGGACGAGGCCTGCATCGAGGACTTCGCCGGCGCCCGGCGGCGCCTGGAGACGACCGCCGATTACTGGCGCCGCTGGAGCGCCCGCAGCACCTATCGCGGCGCCTACCGGGACGCGGTGATGCGGTCCGCCCTGTGCCTGAAGCTGCTGACCTACTCGCCCTCGGGCGGCATCGTGGCGGCGGCCACCGCCGGCCTGCCCGAGGCGGTCCCGGGCAACCGCAACTACGATTACCGCTTCACGTGGATGCGGGACGCCTCCTTCACGGTCACCGCCTTCGTGATGCTGGGCTACGTCAGGGAAGCGTCCGAGTTCCTGCGCTTCCTGCGCGAGCGCGACGGCACGTTCGGACGGGAGACGCGGCTGATGTACGGCATCGCCGGCGACATGCCGCCGGAGGAGGAGCTGAGCCACCTCGCCGGCTGGAACGGCGTGGGGCCGGTGGTGATCGGCAACCTCGCCGAGCACCAGGACCAGCACGACATCTACGGCGAGCTGCTGCGGGCGCTGTGTGTCTTCCTCGAGGCGGTGGATTACGACCCGCCCGAGAAGGTCAACGACCGGCTGCCGGAGGTGCTGGACAACCTCACCGCCCGGGCCATCCGCCACCGCCACGACGCGGATCACGGCATCTGGGAACTGCGCACCGGGCCGCGCCAGCAGGTCCACACCAAGGCGATGATCTGGGTCGCCCTGCGGGACGCGGCCCGGATCGCCCGCAACATCGCGGGCGTGCCGGAGGCGAAGATCGCCGAGTGGGAGCGGATCGCCGCCGAGATCCGGTCGGAATATCTGGAGAGGGGCTGGAGCGCCGAGAAGCAGGCCTATGTCGGCGCCTACGACTCGCATCACCTCGACGCCGCGGTCCTGCGCGTGGCCCTGTTCGGGGCCCTCGACCCGCGGGAGCCGCGGATGCGCGCGACCCTGGCGGCGATCGAGCACGAGCTGGGCGTCGGCGACCTGATCTACCGCTACCGCATGGAGGACGGGCTGGAGGGCGACGAGGGCACGTTCACGGCCTGCGCCTTCTGGCGGGTCGGCTGCCTCGCCCTCGACGGGCGGACCGGCGAGGCCAAGGCGGCCTTCGAGCGGCTGATCGCCCGGTGCAACGATGTCGGGCTGCTCGCGGAGGAGATCGACCCGGCCAGCGGCGCGCAGCGCGGGAACACGCCGCAGGGCTTCTCCCACATGGCCCTGATCAACGCCGCGCTGCGTCTGGAGGACAGCATCGCGCGCTTCGGCGCGGACGAAAGGCCGGAGAGCGCGGCCCGGTCGGCCGCCGAGTAGCGCCGCTCCAGCTCCCGGCGCAGGCCGGTCCGCGCCACGTCGCGGTTGACCAAGCGAGTGTCGCTGGCGTGGCAGCGGGCGGTCGGTCCGGCGGCGATAGTTTCGGGGCCTGAATGGCTCCGGAGGTCCCATGCTCGACGTGACGCCGACCCCTCTGCAGCGTCTCCTGCGGGAGCGCCGTCGCGGCTACAGCCTGCCGGCCGAGTTCTACCTGAGCCCCGAAATCTTCGACGCCGACATGGCGGTGATCTTCGGCCGCCACTGGATCTACGTCGGCGTCGAGCCCGACGTGCCGGAGGCCGGCGACGTCATGGTCGTCGACATCGGCACGACCTCCGTGGCGATCGTCCGCGACGACGACGGCGCGGTCCGGGCCTTCCACAACGTCTGCCGCCACCGCGGCGCCCGGCTCGTCCACGAGGAGAAGTCGACCGTCGGCAACCTCGTCTGCCGCTACCATTCCTGGACCTACGACCTCACCGGCGCCCTCATCCACGCCGACCACATGGGGCCGGATTTCAGGCGCGGCTGCCACGGGCTGAAGCCCGTCCACATCCGCTCGCTGGAAGGCCTGCTCTTCGTCTGCCTCTCCGACGACCCGCCCGCCGATTTCGATGCCATGGCGGCCCGGCTCGGCCCCTACATCGCGCCGCACAACATCCGCGACACCAAGGTCGCCTTCCAGAAGGACATCGTCGAGCCGGGCAACTGGAAGCTCACGATGGAGAACAACCGCGAGTGCTACCATTGCGGCGCGAACCATCCCGAGCTGACCGTGCCGCTCTTCGCCTACGGCTTCGGCTTCGCTCCCGAGGAGATGGACGAGCACGACCGCGCCCAGGCCGAGCGCTACGGCAGCCTGCTCCGGACGCGCCACGGCGAGTGGGAGGCGGAGGGGCTGCCGTCGAAGGAGATCGACGAGCTCGACACCATGATCACGGGCTTCCGCACGGAGCGGCTGCCGCTCGACGGCGAGGGTGAATCCCACACGATCGACACCAAGGCCGCCTGCCGGAAGCTCCTCGGCAGCCTGACCAACGCCAAGCTCGGCGGCCTCTCGGTCTGGACCCAGCCCAATTCCTGGCACCACTTCCTCGGCGACCACATTGTCACCTTCTCGGTGCTCCCACTCGACACCGAGCGCTCGCTCCTGCGCACCAAGTGGCTCGTCCACAAGGACGCGGTCGAGGGCGTCGACTACGATCTCGCCAACCTGACCGGCGTCTGGGAGGCCACCAACGACCAGGACAGCGAGCTCGTCGGCATCTGCCAGCAGGGCGTGCGCAGCCCGGCCTACGAGCCCGGCCCGTACTCGCCCCACACCGAGATGCTCGTGGAGAAGTTCTGCACCTGGTACGTCGGCCGCATGGCCGCGCATCTGGGGCGCTGATCGTGGCCGCGGCCTCCGCCAGAAGTCCCGGATCGGCAGAGCCGGCCGCCGCGTCGCTCGCGGCCAGCGCGCCCTGGGATGCCGAGACGGACGACGTCCTCACCTGCGTCGCGGTGCGGGCCGAGACGCACGACGTGAAGACCTTCGTGCTCGCCGCCCGCGAGCCGCGGACGTTCCGCTACCGGCCGGGCCAGTTCCTCACCTTCGCCTTCGAGATCGGCGGGGAGACGCTCCACCGCTGCTACACGATCTCCTCGGCCCCGACCCGGCCCCACACCCTGGCGATCACCGTCAAGCGCGTGGCCGGCGGGCCGGTCTCGAACTGGCTGCACGACCATCTGGCGCCCGGCGACAGCGTTCGGGCGCTCGGTCCGATGGGCGACTTCTCGTGCTTCACCCATCCCGGGGCGAAGTACCTGCTCCTGTCGGGCGGCAGCGGCGTCACGCCCATGATGGCGATGGCGCGCACCTTCCACGACCTCGGGGCGGGCCGCGACCTGGCCTTCGTGCACTCGGCGCGCAGCCCGGCCGACATCGTCTTCCGGGACGAGCTCGCCCTGATGGCCCGCCGCGACCCGGCGCTCAGCGTCCACGCGATCTGCGAGGCCGACGCCCCGGGCGAGGCCTGGACGGGCCCGCGGGGCCGGCTGACCCCGGCGCTCCTGCGCGAGACGGTGCCCGACTTCCTCGAGCGCACGGTCTTCGTCTGCGGCCCGAAACCCTACATGGACGCGGTGCGGGCGATGCTGGCCGAGGCCGGCTTCGACATGGCCCGGTACCACGAGGAGAGCTTCGACTTCGGCGCCCTGCCGGAGGCCGAGCAGGACGCCGCCCGCGAGGCGGAGCACGCCCTCGACGACGCGCCGGCCGCGGGCGTGCGCAGCTTCCGGGTGGAGTTCGCCAAGACCCGCCGGGTGCTCGACTGCCCGGAGGACACGACGGTGCTGGACGCGGCCCGCAAGGCCGGGATCCGCCTGCCCTCCTCCTGCGCCAAGGGCCTGTGCGGCACCTGCAAGTCGAAGGTGACCTCCGGCACCGTGGCGATGACCCACGCGGGCGGCATCCGCCAGCGCGAGATCGATGCCGGCATGGCCCTGCTGTGCTGCTCCAGGCCGACGAGCGACCTCGTCATCGAGCGGTGAGGCCCGGGCCGCGCCCGGCCCCTCCCCGCATCGCACACCCCCTCGCCTTCGGGAGTGCTCCCGTGATCGCCAACGCCGACGCGCTGCTGAAACCCCTGACCATCAAGGGGCTGACGATCCGCAACCGGGTGATGTCCACCAGTCACGCGCCGGGCTACGGCCGCGACGGCAAGCCCCAGGAGCGCTACCAGCTCTACCACGCCGAGAAGGCCAGGGGCGGGATCGGGCTGACCATGTTCGGCGGCTCCTCGTCGGTCGCCCCCGACAGCCCGGCCGCCCCCTGGAACCAGATCTCGGTCGCCGACGACGCGGTGATCCCGTTCTTCCGGCAGTTCGCCGACCGGGTCCACGCCCACGGCGGCAAGCTGATGATCCAGCTCACCCATATGGGCCGCCGCACCAAGTGGGACACCGAGCACTGGCTGCCGACGCTCGCGCCCTCGCCGCGCCGGGAACCCGCCTCCCGCACGATCCCGAAGGAGATGGAGGCGGAGGACATCGCCCGCGTGGTGCGGAGCTTCGCCGCGGCCGCGCGCCGCTGCCGCGAGGGCGGACTCGACGGCTGCGAGGTCTCGGCGGCCCACGGCCACCTGATCGACCAGTTCTGGTCGCCCGCGGTCAACCGGCGCACCGACCGGTACGGCGGCAGCCTGGAGAACCGGATGCGCTTCGGCATCGAGGTCCTGGAGGCGATGCGCGCCGAGGTCGGCGACGCCTACGTCATCGGCATCCGCATGTCCGGCGACGAGATGATCGCCGACGGTCTCTCGCAGGAGGATTGCCTCGCGATCGCCTCGGAATATGCCAGGCGCGGCCTCGTGGACTTCCTCAACATCCTGGGCGGGCAGGCGCGGGACCACATCGCCCACGCGATCTCCCTGCCCAACATGTCCTTCCCGGTGGCGCCGTTCCTGTTCCTGCCGAGCGCGATCAAGCGCGAGGTCGACGTGCCGGTCTTCCACGCCCAGCGCGTCACCGACCTCGCGACCGCGGCCCGGGCAGTGGCTGAGGGCCACGTCGACATGGTGGCGATGACCCGGGCGCACATCGCCGACCCGCACTTGGTGCGCAAGCTGTCCGAGGGCCGGGCCGACGACATCCGCCAGTGCGTCGGCGCGGGCTACTGCATCGACCGCATCTACGTCGGCGGCGACGCCCTGTGCATCCAGAACGCCGCCACCGGCCGCGAGGCCACGATGCCCCACGAGATCCGAAAGGCGGAGGTCCGCCGCCGCGTCGTGGTCGTCGGCGCCGGGCCGGCCGGGCTCGAGGCGGCCCGCGTCTGCGCCGAGCGCGGCCACGCGGTCGTGCTGTTCGAGAAGGGCGCCCAGCCCGGCGGACAGATCACCCTGGCGGCGAAGGCCGGCTGGCGCGAGGCGATGTCGGGCATCACCCGGTGGCTCGTCGCCCAGGTCACCAAGCTCGGCGTCGACCTGCGCCTGAACACGGCCGCCACCGAAGAGGCGGTCCGCGCCGAGAAGCCCGACGTGGTGATCGTCGCCACCGGCGGCAGCCCGTCCCGCGGCCACGCCAAGGGGGCCGAGGCGCACGCCGTGACCACGGCCGAGGTGCTCTCCGGCGCGGTCGAGCCGACCGGCTCGGTCCTGCTCTACGACGAGATGGGCCAGCACAACGCCGCCTCGGTCGCCGAACTCCTGGCCAAGCGCGGCTGCCTCGTGGAGATCGCCACCCACGACCGGATGGTGGCCGAGGAGGTCGGCACCACCAACCAGCCGATCCACCTGCGCGAACTCTACAGGCTCGGCGTGGTGATGACGCCGAACATGGAGCTGATCGAGATCTACCCCGAGGGCAACCGCTTCGTGGCGGCCCTGCGCAACACCATGACCGACGCCGAGGAGGAGCGCCTCGTCGACCGCATCGTGGTGGATCACGGCACCCTCCCGGTGGACGGGCTCTATCACGGCCTGAAGGCCGGCTCGGTGAATCGCGGCCGGACCGACCAGGGCGCCCTGCTCCGCGGCGAGCCGCAGCCCTTCGACCTGTCCGGTGGCTACACCCTCCACCGGATCGGCGACGCCGTGGCCGGCCGCAACATCCACGCGGCGCTCTACGACGCCCTGCGGCTGTGCAAGGACATCTGAGCTGAGCCATGGCCGGTCCCGTCTCCCTGGCCACCGTCTTCCCCGGCCTCGTCTGGGCGATGGCGGCGCTGGCCCTCGTTCAGGTCGCGCGCCGGGCGATCCTCTGGCGGGCCGGCGCGACCGCCCCGGTGGCGTGGCTCGAGGGCCTCGCCAAGCTGCCCCGGCGCTACCTCGTGGACGTGCACAACGTCGTGGTGCGGGACGCCTACGCGTCGCGGATGCACGCGGTGGTGGCGGGCGGCCTGCTCGTGGCCTCGGTCCTGACGGCCCTGGCGATCCTGCCGCCGCTGGGCGGGTTCGCGCCCTACTGGATCCTCGTCGCCCTCGCCTTCGCCGTCACGGCCGCCGGCGCGCTGCTCGTCGGCGCCCGCCGCTACCCGCGCCGGACGCCGCGCCTCTCGGCCGGGCGTTTCCAGATCCTGCCCGTCCTGCTCGTCGCCTACGCCCTCGGCGGCGCGGTAACGGCCCTGGCGCTGGCCACCGGCGGCGGCCTCCTCGCCCCCGTCGCCCTGGCGCTCGCGGCGGCCGGCGGCCTCGGCCTCGCCTTCGAGGTGCGCCACGGCCCGATGCGTCACGCCGCGGCGGGCGCCCTCCACCTCGTCGCCCATCCGCGGCCCGGCCGCTTCGCGGGGCGGCCGGACACCGCGCTCCAGCCCCTCGACCTCGAAGCGCCGCGGCTCGGCGTCGCGACGCCGGCGGACTTCACCTGGAACCGGCTGCTCTCCTACGACGCCTGCGTCAGCTGCGGGCGCTGCGAGACGGCCTGCCCGGCCTTCGCGGCCGGCCAGCCGCTCAACCCGAAGCGGCTCATCCAGGACCTCGTCGCCGGCCTGTCGCCGGCGGAGCCCGCCTACGCCGGCGCGCCCTATCCGGGCGGCCGCGAGGCCGCGGGCGGGCGGGGTCCCCTCGCCCGCCTGATCGGGCCCGACGCCCGGATCCATCCCGACACGCTCTGGTCCTGCACGACCTGCCGCGCCTGCGTCGAGGAATGCCCGATGATGATCGAGCACGTCGACGCGGTGGTGGCCCTGCGCCGCCACGAGACCCTGGAGCGCGGCGCCCTGCCCGAGAAGGCGGTCGCCCCGGTGACGGAGCTGCGCCAGGCCGGCGATCCCGGTGGCCGGCCGCTCCGGGCCCGCACCGACTTCGCCGCCGGCCTCGACCTCCCGCTGATCTCCGGCCGGGAGAGCACCGACGTGCTGCTCTGGCTCGGCGAGGGCGCCTACGACCTCCGCTACGGCCGCACGCTCCGGGCCCTCGTGCGGCTCCTGCGGGAGGCGGGCGTGGACTTCGCCGTCCTCGGCCCGGAGGAGCGCGACACCGGCGACCTCGCCCGGCGGCTCGGGGACGAGGCGACCTTCCAGGACCTCGCCCGGACGAACGCCGCGACGCTCGCCCGCCACCGCTTCCGGCGCATCGTCACCGCGGATCCGCACGCCCTGCACGCCCTGCGCAACGAGTACCCGGACTTCGGCGCCCGCTACCCGGTGGTGCACCACTCCGCGTTCCTCCTGGAACTGGTCCGGGACGGGCGCCTGAATCCGGGGCGCCTGCCGGACCGGGCCGTGACCTATCACGACCCCTGCTACCTCGCCCGCTACAACGGGGAGACGGAGGCACCCCGCGCTCTGCTCGACGCGATCGGGCTGACCCGCGTCGAGATGGCCCGCTCCGGACGCCGCGCCATGTGCTGCGGCGGCGGGGGCGGTGCCCCGGTGAGCGACATCCCCGGCGAGCGGCGCATCCCCGACCTGCGGATGGCCCAGGCGGCCGAGACCGGTGCCGGAACTGTCGCGGTCGCCTGCCCGTCCTGCACGGCGATGCTGGAGGGCGTGACCGACCGCGAGGCCGAGATCCGCGACATCGCGGAGCTGCTCCTCGAGGCCGTGGAGGCGGGCCGATGACCCGCTTGCGCCGCGACCCCCGCGCCGAGCGGGCCGCCCAGCGCGTCGCACCCCGCGACACGGGAGACCGGCCGCGCTTCGACCGCGCGGCGCGGGCCGCCGGCGGTCGCCCGCGCCGCGACCCGCGCGCCGAGCGCGAGGGCCGGCGCGTCGCCGGCCCCGCCCGCCCGCGCTTCGACGTAAGCCAGCAGGACCGCCCCGCGGTGCCGGTATCGGTCCAGGCGGCCCGCCCGGCCCAGGCGGCGCCAGTCATCGTGACGGTGGACGACCCGGCCTTCCTCGTCGTCGCGGTGCCCGACTGTGCCGGCGGCCGGCTCTCGACCCACGACCGGCAGCTCCTCGGCGCCGCGCGGGTCCTCGCGGGCCGCGACGGCGCGGTCGTGCTGCTCGCCGCCGGCGACTGCGCCGGATGCGGCGCGGCGGGCGCGGACCGTCTCCTCGCGCACGGCGACGGTGACCGCGCCTACGATCCCGCCGGCCGGGCCGCCCGGATCGCCGCCGCCCTGACCGCACTCGGTCCGCGGCACGTCCTGTTCCCGGAATCCCTCGACGGCGGCGACGTCGCCCGCCGGGTCGCGGTCCGGCTCGGCGCGCCGCTGTTCACCCAGGCCGAGGGCGTCTCCGCCTCCGGGCTGATCCGCCCGGCGCGGGGCCGCAGCGTCGAGCAGCGGGCGGCGCCGGGGCTGCTCGCCACCGTCGCCTCCGACGCGGTGGCCGAGTACGCCGGCCCGCCCCGGGAGGCGCGGCCGCTGGCGGTCGCGATGGCGGAGCCCGCGCCGGTCGGGACGGCGATCCGCTCGGCGCAGCGCCTCCCGGCCGACCCGGCCACGGTGCCGCTCGCGCTCGCCGAGTTCGTCACCGCCGCGGGCAACGGCGTCACCGACCTCGACACGTTCCGGCAGCTCGTCGCGGCGCTCCGCGCGACCCCGGGCGCGAGCCGGGTCCTGTGCGATTCCGGGCTAATGCCGCGCCGGACCCAGGTCGGCGCCTCCGGCACCGTCCTGGCGGCGACCTGCTACTTCGCCCTCGGCATCTCGGGCGCGCCGCAGCACCTGCAGGGTGTCGCGGGCTGCGAGCACGTCGTGGCGGTCAACACCGACCTGCACGCGGCGATGATCGAGCGGGCGGGCCTCGCCATCGTGCAGGACGCGCAGACGGTCATGCCCGCCCTGCTGCGGCTGCTGGCCGAGGAGGCCGCGCGCCCGGAGGGCAGCCCATGATCAGCGTCGTGCTCCTCTCCGCCGGGCGGCATCCGGTCTCGGGCGCGACGGTCCTGCCGCGGCTGGAGGCCCAGGCGATCCGCCTCGCCACGGGCCTCGGCGAGGCCGTCGGCCTCCACGCCGGGCCGGACGCGGCCGCCGTCGCGGACGCCCTGGGCCACGGCCTGTCCCGGATCGTGCACGTCCCCCTGCCGGCTGAAGTCGATCCGGTGCCGGCGCTCTCCGCCCGCCTGGCGGCGATGGCGCCCGCCCTGATCCTCGCGGGCCGTCGCGGCCAGGGGGGCGACGAGACCGGGATGGTTCCCTACGCGCTCGCGCAGGCCCTCGACTGCCTCCTGATCCCCGACGTCGTCGCCCTCGCGGTCGGCGACGCGGGTGACCTGTCCCTCGACCAGACCCTCGGCCGCGGCGCCCGCCGCCGCGTGACCCTGCGCGGGCCGGTCCTGGCCACGCTCCATCCCGACGCGCCCGCGCCGCTCCCGTTCGCCTACGGGCAGGCGCGGCGCGGCGCCATCGAGACCGTCGCGGGCGACCCGGACCCGTCGGCCGCCCCCGTCCCGGCCCTCGAGGAACGCCCCTATCGCCGCCGGCCGAAACTCGTAAAAGGTGCGCCGTCCGGCGGCTCGGCGGCGGAGCGGCTCAGGGCGGCGACCGGTGAGGCCGCGTCCGGCGGCGGGCGCCTCCTCGTCCGGCCCGAGCCCGACGAGGCCGCCCGGGAAATCCTGGCGCACCTGCGCCGGATCGGCGTCCTCGCGCCACCAACCCGCGAACCCCGATGAGGAACCCGATGCCTTTGACCTCCGACGATCTCCTGGCCCGTCTGCGCGAGCGCGGGGTTGCCTACAAGCTCTACGAGCACGCGGCGGTCCTGACCGTCGAGGCGATGATGGCGGCCTGCGGCGACATCGTCGGGGCGCACACCAAGAACCTGTTCCTGCGCGACGGGAAGAGGACGTATTTCCTCGTCACGCTCCATCACGACGCCCAGGTGGACCTGAAGGCGTTCCGGACCGTCCTCGGCGCGCGGGGCGGCCTGTCCTTCGCGAGCGCCGAGGCGCTCGGCGAGCAGCTCGGCGTCGCGAGCGGCGCGGTCTCGCCGCTCGCCGCCCTCAACGCCGCGCCGGGCCGCGTGAGGATCTTCATCCAGGACAGCCTGCTCACGGCGGCGCGGATCAACGTCCATCCCCTCGTGAGCACGCGCACCCTCAATCTCACGCCGGACGACCTGCTGGCCGCGCTCCGCGCGGAGGGGCACATGCCGGAACCGTTCGCGCTGCCCGAGGCGGCGCAGGCGGCCTGACGCCGCCCTGGCGGGATCGGCGGCCCCGCGCTCCAGGGCGCGCGGCCGGCGCGGGAGGTCGCGCTCAGCAGGCGGCGACGTTGACCGCGAGGCCGCCCAGGGAGGTTTCCTTGTACTTGGCCTGCATGTCGTGCCCGGTCTGGCGCATCGTCTCGATGACCTGGTCGAGGCTCACGAAGTGCACCCCGTCGCCGTGGAGGGCGAGGGAGGCGGCCGCCACCGCCTTGTTGGCGCCGAAGGCGTTGCGCTCGATGCAGGGGATCTGGACGAGCCCGCCGATTGGGTCGCAGGTCATGCCCAGATGGTGCTCCATGGCGATCTCGGCGGCGTTGGCGACCTGCCGCGCGTCGCCCCCGAGGACGGACGCGAGCCCGGCGGCCGCCATGGCGGCCGCGGAGCCGACCTCGCCCTGGCAGCCGACCTCGGCGCCCGAGATCGAGGCCCGGCGCTTGATCAGACCGCCGATCGCGGCGGCGGCCAGGAGGTAGTCCCGGCCGCGGGTCTCGGTCCAGCCGGGGCAGAAGTCGACGATGTAGCGCAGCACCGCCGGCACGATCCCGGCCGCGCCGTTGGTCGGCGCTGTGACGATCCGGCCGCCGGACGCGTTCTCCTCGTTCACCGCCAGGGCGAACAGGCTGATCCAGTCCATGATCTCGTGGGCCGGCCGGCTGTTCGTCAGGCGGTTCGCGTCGAGTGTCTCGTGCAGGCGCTTCGCGCGCCGCCGGACCTTGAGGCCGCCGGGCAGCTCGCCGTCCATGCGCAGGCCTCGGGCGATGCAGGCCAGCATGGCGTCGCGGACGGCGTCGAGCCCGGCCTCGATCTCGGCCTCGGTGCGCAGGGCGCGCTCGTTGGCCATCTGGACCTGCGGGATGGTCAGGCCGGTCTCGGCGCAGATCCGCAGCAGGTCGGCGCCGCTCTCGAACGGGTGGGGCACCGCGACGGCGTCGAGCCCGGCGGTCTCCGCCGCGTCCTCCTCCTCGACGAAGCCGCCGCCGACCGAGTAGCAGACCACCTCGTCCAGCACGGCGCCGCCGGCGTCGTGGGCGCGGAAGCGCATGCCGTTGGTGTGGCCGGGCAGGACCTCGGTGAAGTTGAACAGCAGGTCCTTCGTCGTGTCGAAGGCGACGCCCGGCAGGCCGATGGCGCCGGTCTCGGCGAGGGACCGCGTGTAGCCCGCCACGGCGTCCGGGTCGACGGTCGCGGGCTCGTGGCCGAGCAGGCCGAGGAAGATCGCCACGTCGGTGCCGTGGCCGCGCCCGGTCCAGGCGAGGGAGCCGAAGATCTCCGCGCTCACCCGCGCGAGCCCGGGCCGGCCGGCGACGCGGTCGCGGAAGCGGCGCGCGGCCACCATGGGTCCGATCGTGTGGGAACTCGACGGGCCGATGCCGATCTTGAACAGATCGAAGGCGCTGATCATCGCGCGGCGGCTCTCTCCAGCGGGCCGGCCCCGAAGGCGGCCTCCTGCAGCAAGCCATACACGTAGGTCGCGAAGGACCGCCAGCACTCAACCCGGTATGTCGGGACCGGGCCGGGGCGACGGATCAGCACGATCTCGGCCTTGCCGAGGAGCGTGCGGGTGGCGCTGCCCGCCGGGAAGGCGGCGTCTCCGAGGTCGAGGGGGCAGCCGGCATTGAGGGCGATCGCGGCCGCGACCCCGCAGACGTCGATCCCGACATTGCGGTGCGACACGTCCACGAGGGCGTGCGCCCGGCCGGCGAGTTCGGCGGTCACGGCGGCGGCCAGGATGTCGGCATCGGGTTCGGGCGCGCCGATCAGCCACTCGTCGGGACCGAGGCGGGCGATCCAGCGGGTCGCGTCGACCGACAGGGTGTTGATCGGGCGGTCGAGGGGGAGGCCGGCCGCCGATCCGAGGGGACCGCGCAGGCGCAGGGCGAAGCGCGCCTCGGCCGCGGCCGGCCGGATCAGGAGACCGGCGCCGACCGGCGCCGGAGCGTCGGCGCGGCCGAGCGGGTGCGCCCGGGCGGTGCGGTAGCGGGCCTCAAGCATGGATGCGCTCCCCCTTGGGATCGAAGAACACCGGCTCGGCCACGGTGGCGGTGGTGAAGCCGTCCGGGGTCGTGACGTGGAGGGTCCGGCCGAGTAGGTCGCGCCCGCCCGCCACGAGGGCCAGCGCGATGGAGCGCTCGCAATTCGCGCTCCAGTAGCTCGACGTGACGTGGCCGAGCATCCGCATCGGGATCGGCTGGTTCGGGTCGGCGACGATCTGGGCGCCCTCGTCGAGGACACATCTCGGGTCGTCGGTGAGGAGCCCGACGAGCTGCTTGCGGCCGGAGGCGACCACGTCGGGCCGGGCGAGTGAGCGCTTGCCGACGAAGTCCCTCTTCGCCTTGGCGATCATGCCGGACAGGCCGACATCGTCCGGGGTGACCGTTCCGTCCGTCTCCTGGCCGACGATGATGTAGCCCTTCTCGGCCCGGAGCACGTGCATCGTCTCGGTCCCGTAGGGAGTGATCCCGTGGGGCCGCCCCGCGTCCATGAGCGCCTCCCAGACCGCCAGCGCGTGGTCCGACGGGACGTTGATCTCGAACCCGAGCTCGCCGGTGAACGAGACCCGGAACAGGCGGGTCGGCACGCCGCAGATCGTGCCGGAGCGCATCGCCATGTGCGGGAACGCCTCCGGCGACAGGTCGATGCCCTCGACGAGCGGCGCGATCACCTCCCGCGCCTTCGGGCCCTGGAGGGCGATCACCGCCCACTGCTCCGTGGTCGAGGTCAGGAACACCTGCAGGTCCGGCCACTCGGTCTGGAGGTAATCCTCCATGTGGGCCAGCACCCTGGCGGCGCCGCCCGTGGTGGTCGTGACGTGGAAGCACTCCGGCGACACGCGCGCCACGACGCCGTCGTCGAGGATGTACCCGTCCTCCTTGAGCATCAGGCCGTAGCGGCAGCGGCCCGGCTCGAGCTTCGCCCAGGGGTTGATGTAGAGGCGGTTCATGAACTCGGCCGCGTCCGGGCCGACGATCTCGATCTTGCCGAGCGTCGAGGCGTCGAAGAGGCCGACGCCCTCGCGCACGGCCCTGCACTCGCGGGCGACCGCCGCGTGCAGGTCCTCGCCCGGCTGCGGGAAGTACCAGGCGCGCCGCCACAGGGCGACGTTCTCGAACAGGGCGCCGTGGGCCTCCGCCCAGCCGTGGATCGGCGTGGTGCGGATCGGGTCGAACAGGGCGTGGCGCGCCGGGCCGACGAGGGTCCCGAAGGTGACCGGGGTGTAGGGCGGCCGGAAGGTCGTGGTCCCGACCCCTGGGAGCGCCTTGTCGAGCTGCCCGGCGACGATGCCCAGGGCGTTCATGTTCGACGTCTTGCCCTGATCGGTCGCCATGCCGGTCGTGGTGTACCGCTTCACGTGCTCGATCGAATGGAAGCCTTCGCGCACCGCGAGCTTGATGTCCTTCGCGGTGACGTCGTTCTGGAAGTCCACGAAGGCGCGAAGCTTCGTGGGGTCGGCGTCGGTCGGCATGATCCGCACCGGCTGGAAACCGGTCGGCGTCGGCGTCGCCGTGAAGGCGCGCCGCTCCGTCGCGCCGGCCGCCGCCGCGCCCGCCGCGTCGCCCTCGGCGAGGCAGGCCGCGAGGTCGTAGGTGCCCCTGGCCGCCCCGGCCGAGCGCTCGGCCTGGGCCGAGGTCGCGGGCAGGAAGGCGTCGCGGGCGGGATCGTAGGCGAGCTTGCCGCGGGACTGCGAGAACAGGTGGACGGCGGGCGTCCAGCCGCCCGACATGCCCACGCAGTCGCAGGCGAGGCGGCGGCGGGCGCCGACCCGCCCGTCGCTCCCGATCGGCGCCACGAGCAGTCCCGTGACGCGCGCCCGGCCCCTGGACCCGACCACCGTGTGGCCGGTCAGGACGGTGATCCCGGCCGCCCGCAGGCGTGCCGGGTCGGGCCCGCAATCGGCCTCGAGGCGCAGGTCGACCACGGTCACGTCGGCCCCCGCCCGCTTGGCGTCGAGGGCCGCGACGTAGGCCGAGGCGCCGCTGGTCGCGAAGACGATGCGCCGTCCCGGCAGGACGCCGTAGCGGTTGATGAAGACCCGCACGCTCTCGGCGAGCAGGATGCCCGGCCGGTCGTTGTCGGCGAAGACCAGCGGCCGCTCGTGCGAGCCGCCGGCGAGCACGACCTCGCCGGCGCGGACCTGCCAGAGCCGCTCGCGCGGCGCCGTCGCGGACCCGGCGGGCAGGTGGTCGGTGACCCGCTCGGCCAGCGCGACGTGGTTGTGGTTGTAGTAGCCGAACGCCGTCGTGCGCGGCAGCAGGATGACGTTCTCCCGCCCGTCGAGGTCGGCGAGGGCGGCCTTCAGCCACTCCGCGGCCGGGCGGCCGTCGATCTCGGAGGTCACGTCGTGCAGGAGGCTGCCGCCGGGCTCCGCGCCCTCGTCGGCGAGGAGCACCCGCTTGCCGGTCCTCGCCGCCGCCGTGGCGGCCGCGAGGCCGGCCGGCCCGGCACCGACGATCAGGACGTCGCAATGGGCGTGGCGGTTGGCGTAGCGGTCCGGGTCGGCCTCGGCCGGGGCCCTGCCGAGACCGGCGGCGGCACGGATGAACGGCTCGTAGACCCGGTCCCAGAACTTCCGGGGCCACATGAAGGTCTTGTAGTAGAACCCGGCGACGAAGACCGGCGAGAGCAGGTCGTTCACCGCGCCGACATCGTAGCGCAGGGACGGCCAGTGGTTCTGCGACCGGGTCCCGAGGCCCTCGCGCAGCTCGACCACCGAGGCGCGGTTGTTCGGGTCGACCCGGCCGGGGCCGCGATCCACCGACAGCAGGGCGCTGGGCTCGTCGGGGCCGTGGCTCAGGATGCCGCGGGGCCGGTGGTACTTGAACGAGCGTCCGACGAGGTGGATGCCGCTGGCGAGCAGGGCCGAGGCGACGGTGTCGCCCTGGTAGCCCTCGACCGTGCGCCCGTTGAAGCTGAATCGGACCGGCCGCGCGCGGTCGATGCGGCCGCCCCGGGCCAGTCTGTACGGCTGTGCCATCACGCTCTCGCCTCGGTGTCGGTGGAACGGGAGGGCGCTGCGCCCGCGGGGTAGGTCTCGAGGAAGCGGTCGCTCACGGTGTCGCGCAGGGCGTTGAACCAGCGCCCGCAGCCGTGGGCGTGGTTCCACCGCTCGGCGTGGATGCCGCGCGGGTTCGCCCGCACGAACAGGTGCTCGGCCCAGGCCGCGTCGTCGAGGGCGGCGGGATCGGCCGGCCGGGCGACATGCGCCTGGCCGCCGCAGCGGAACTCGGTCTCGGGTCGGTTCCCGCAATACGGACAGGCGATCAGCAGCATCGGGCGTCTCCTCGCTGGGACGGGTGGTCGCCGGTCAGTGCGCGACGGCCGCGGCGGCGGCCTCGTCGATGAGCCGCCCGGTGCGGAAGCGGTCGAGGGTGAAGGGCGCGTTGATCGCGTGGGGCGCGCCGGTCGCGAGGGTGTGGGCGAAGACGTGGCCCGAGCCCGGCGTGGCCTTGAAGCCGCCCGTGCCCCACCCGCAATTGACGAACAGGTTCCGCACCGGCGTCTTCCCGATGATCGGCGAGCGGTCGGGCGTGACGTCGACGATGCCGCCCCAGGAGCGCAGCATCCGCATCCGGGTGAATTGCGGGAAGAGCTCGCAGATGGCGTCGAGGGTGTGGGTGGTGATGTGGAGCCCGCCCTGCTGACTGTAGGAGGTGTACTGGTCCGTCCCGGCCCCGATGACGAGCTCGCCCTTGTCGGACTGCGAGATGTACGCGTGGACCGCGTTCGACATCACCACGCAGGGGAAGACCGGCTTGACCGGCTCCGAGACCAGGGCCTGGAGCGGGTAGCTCTCCAGGGGCATCCGCACGTCGGCCATCGCCATGACCGTCGAGGTGTGGCCGGCGGCGACGACGCCGATCCGGCCGGCGCCGATGAAGCCGCGGGTCGTCTCGACACCGATCGCCGCCCCCGAGGCGTCCCGGCGGATGCCCTTCACCTCGCAGTTCTGGATGATGTCGACGCCGCGGGCGTCGGCGCCGCGGGCGTAGCCCCAGGCGACCGCGTCGTGCCGGGCGGTGCCGGCCCGGCGCTGCAGGGCGCCGCCGAGCACCGGGTAGCGGAGGTGGCCGCCGATCTCCAGGGGCGGGCAGAAGTCCTTGCACGCTTCCTTGGACAGCCACGCGTTGTCGATGCCGTTGAGCCGGTTGGCGTAGACGTGCCGCTTGAAGCTCTGAACGTCGTGGATGTTGTGCGCGAGCATCAGCACGCCGCGCTGCGAGAACATCACGTTGTAGTTCAGTTCCTGCGCCAAGCCCTCCCAGAGCTTGAGGGCGTGCTCGTAGAGGGCCGCGCTCTCGTCGTAGAGGTAGTTGGAGCGGATGATCGTGGTGTTGCGGCCGGTATTGCCGCCACCGATCCAGCCCTTCTCCAGCACGGCGACGTTGGTGATCCCGTGGACGGCCGCGAGGTAGTAGGCCGTCGCCAGGCCGTGGCCGCCGCCGCCGACGATGACGACGTCGTAGGCCGCTTTCGGCTGCGGATCCCGCCACTGACGGCCCCAGCCCTGGTGGCCCCGGAGCGATTCCGAGAGCAGCGATGTGAGGGAGAAGCGGCGCATCGGTGAGCCCCCTTGGATGATCGATCATCGGCGCGACGACCGGGGCCGGCTTTCTCGACGGCGACCGCGAGTTTGCGATTTGCGACGCCGAGCCCGGCCGCTCGTCCGCACCGGGATTCAGAGGGTGTTTCGCGCCTCAGCCGGTTGTGGTCGGCACGGACTTACCTTTGAATGGTTCTCGGCTAATCTGTCCCCGGGGGACGTCGATGAACCAGATCAGCGCGGCATGTCGGGCGTCGGAGACGACATCGGTCGGCTTCATGCTCGTCGCCCAGTTCTCGATGATCGCCTTCTCGTCGGCCATCGAGCCCCTGCGCCTCGCCAACCGGGCCGCGGGCCGGGAGCTCTACCGCTACTCTCTCTGGTCGGAGCGCGGGGACGGTTGCACCGCCTCGAACGGCGTCGAGGTCAAGGTGTCCGGCGCGTTCGGTGAGGCGCAGAGCCTCGACATGCTCATCGTCTGCGGCGGCATCGACATCCACCGGCACGACCACCGGGCGCTGAACGCGAGCCTGCGCCGCAGCAGCACCCGCGGCGCGGCGATCGGGGCCGTCTGCACCGGGACCTACGTGCTGGCGAAGGCCGGTCTCCTCGACGGGTACCGCGCGACGATCCACTGGGAGAATCTCGCGAGCCTCGCCTCGGAGCACGATGCCCTGGAGATCGGCTCGGACCTGTTCGAGATCGACCGCAACCGCTTCACCTGCGCGGGCGGCACGGCGGCGGCCGACATGATGCTCTCGCTGATCGTGCGCGAGCACGGGCCGGACCTGGCCTCGAACGTCGCCGAGCAGCTGATCCATCACCGCATCCGCGAGGCCGGCGAGCGGCAGCGGATGGACCTGCGCATGCGCCTCGGCGTGGCGCACCCCAAGCTCCTGCACGTGGTCGGGCTGATGGAGGAGACCTTCGCCGAGCCCCTCGGCAGCCAGGAGCTGGCGGATTCGGTGCGCCTGTCGAAGCGCCAGCTCGAGCGGCTGTTCCTGAAGTATCTCGGTCGCTCGCCCGCGAAGCACTACCTGCGCATCCGCCTCGAGCACGCCCGTCACCTGATCCGCCAGACGGCGATGCCGCTGCTCAGCATCGCCATCGAGTGCGGCTTCGCCTCGGCATCGCACTTCTCGAAGGCCTATGTCGACCATTTCGGGCGCCCGCCGAGCGCGGAGCGCAAGCTCGTCGGCGGCGCGGTCGGGCGCGGGCCGGGCGCGGCGCAGGTCGTGCTCGCGAAGGCGGGGGCCTGAGCCAGGCAGGCGCGTCCGGCAGTCACTGCGCCTCGTACGCGCCTCGTACGCGTCTCGGGGCGGCGATGCGGTATATCCTGTCCGCGGAGACTGTGCGGCGTCAGGTCGTTCCGTCGAGGACCGTGCCGCAGCCTGCGTGTGACCTTGTCCTGGTTCCCGAGGAGCCAGGCGATCGAAGGCTCGTTCCTGCTGTCGCCGGCAGGGGCGGACGCGCCCGGAACGGGCGCGCCCAGTTCGGTCAGAAATAGTAGCCGATGCTCATGATGAAGCGGGACTTCCAGCGGTTGTCGCCGCCCATGGCGAGGCCGCTGTTGAACTGGCCGGCGCCGACGTAGGGGTCGTTCCGACCGAACACCCCCTCCGTGTAGATCACGAGGTTGGGGTCGGCGGTCAGCGTCCAGGCGCTGCCGAGGATGAAGCGCTCGCTCGTCCTGAAGCTCGCCTTGTCCTTGTAATAGGCGCTGTAGCCGAAGTACGGGACCGCCGTGAACGGGCCGATCGGGTCCGCGATCTTGTAGGTCACCTCGGCCGAGACGAAGTTGCCGTGCGTCGCCATATTGTACGAGAAGTCGAAGCCGCCGACGGTGATCTGGTCGTTGCGGGTCGGGTTCTTCGGGTTGATGTCCTGGCGGACGTAGATCGCCTTGAAGCCCCAGGGCCCGGAGGTGCCGAGCACGTGCACGCCTTCGAGTTGCTTCGATCCGGTCGACCGCGTGTCGAAATTGTAGACGTCGGAGTGCCAGAGCGAGCCGCCGATCGCGAACGAGGTGACGTCGTTCTTGACGAGAAAGTACTCGGCGCGACCGATGATCATGTTCTCTTCGGCGTTGCGGCTGCCGCCCAGCACGTAGCTGTCGGCCTTGACGATGTTGGTCGAGTAGCGGGCGCTGTCGACGCTGGCGCCGACCGCGTTGGGATTGGCGCCCGGATAATAGGCGAGCTGATAGTTGAATTCCGGCTCGACATGCGCGTATTTCACGCCGAGGTTGTAGACCTCCTCGAGTCCCATCGTGAAACCGAGGGTCTCGATGAAGCTGGCGCCGAAATACGGCACGAGGCCGAACGGCACTTGATTCATGCCCGCCGTGACGCTGTCTTCCCTGGTGAATTTGTAGCCGAGATAGGCGTAGAGCGGGAAGCTGACTTCGCCCGGAAAGCCGCGGTAGCCGTTGCGCGGTCCGTAGATCGAGCTGCCGCCGTAGAAACGGTACTGGGCGGCGCCGAAGATCGTCCCGGAATCGTAGGCCGCCTTCAGAGCCAGGGTGTCGAAGTCGAGATGTTCCGAGGCCTTCGGCGCCCCGGCCCGGTCGACGTCGTCGAACCGCCAGTCGTAGCGGGCGCGGATCGCCCCGCCGAAGGTGAACTTCTCGGACGGGCTCGCGGCCAGGACCGGTGTCGGATCGGGCACCGCCACCGGCTGCTCCCGGTTGAGCCGCGTCGGCTCAGCGTCGATCTCCTGTGCGCCCTGCGGCTGCCCGCTCTGTGCCTGCCCGTTCTGCCCCCGAGCGCGGGGCGCCGTACCGCACAGCATCGTGGCAGCCGTACAGGCAGCCAGGATTGCGCTGAATCCTTTCATCATCGTCGTGCCCCCGGATTTTAGGTCGTCGTAGATCCCGTGGCGGGCGTTTTTCGTTATTTTTTATCGGTTTCAGGCTGGGATTTACTTCAGCCAGCTGTCGACGGTGGCCCGATGCCCGGCGATCCACTTCGCGGCGGTCTCGTCCGGCTTGGCGCCGCGCTCCTCGTTCTGCGCCATCATGGCTTCCTCGTCCTTGATGCCGAGCTTGAACTTCCTGAGGATGGCGTAGACCTCGGGGAGGTCGTCCTTGAGGCCCTTGCGGACGATGGTGTTGACGCTCTCGTCCTCGCCGAAGACCTTCTTGGGGTCGGTGAGGTATTTCAGCTCGTAGCGGGCGAACATCCAGTGCGGCGTCCAGCCGGTGACGACGACGTCCTTCTTCTGCCGGATCGCGTTCTTGAGGGCGCTGGTCATCGTGGCGTCACTGCCGTCCACGAGCCGAACCGGCAGGCCATAGGCTTTGATCGCGGCCTCCGAGCTCTTCATCACCCCGGCTCCCGGGTCGATGCCGATCACCTTGCCGTCCACCTCGGCGGCCCGGGTCTTGAGATCCTCGATGGAAGTGAGCGGCGAGAAGGCGGGGACCACCCAGCCGATCTTCGCCCCGGTCACGTTCGGTCCGAGCAGTTCCAGGCGGTCCTTGAGCTTGTCGTAGTAGGCGGCCTGGGTCACCGGGAGCCACGCGGCGACGCTGGCATCGGCGTCGCCCGTGGCCACCGCCTGCCACATCGCGGCGGCCGCGAGCGGGACAGTCTTCACCGTGTAGCCCTTCTCCTCCAGCACCTGCTTGAGGATCGTCGTCGCGGCGACGGCGTCGGCCCATTCCACGTAGGCGAGCCGGACCTGCTTGCCGGCAGCTTCGGCGGGGCTCAGGGTGAGCGCGAAGCAGAGGAGAACGCTGAGGGTTCGAACGCGCATCACTGGACCTTTCAGGGCGGGACGGGGCTTCGAGAATCGGCGCGCGACAGGGTGGCGCCCGGCGGTACCGGGCGCCGCGAGCAGCCGGGGCGGCGGCGGCTTCGGCGGCGGCGCGGCGTCCGTCAGGCCGAGCCGTGCGGGCGGGCGCGCGCGGCGAGGGCCTGGGTGAAGCGGTCGAGGATGACGGCGAGGATCACGATGCCGAGCCCGGCCTCGAAGCCGGCGCCCGCCTCGAGGCGCTGGATCGACTGCCACACCTCGCGCCCGAGGCCTCCGGCCCCGATCATCGCGGCGATGACGACCATGGACAGGGCGAGCATCATCGTCTGGTTGACGCCGGCCATGATGGTCGGCAGCGCGAGCGGCAACTGCACCTTGAGCAGCTTCTGCGTCGCCGAACCGCCGAAGGCGTCGGACGCCTCGATCAGTTCCGTCGGCACGTTGCGGATGCCGAGCGTCGTGAGACGGATCACGGGCGGCACGGAGAAGATGATGGTCGCGAAGCAGGCCGAGACCGCGCCGAGGCCGAAGAAGGGCAGCGCCGGGATGAGATAGACGAAGCTCGGCAGCGTCTGCATCATGTCCAGCACCGGCGAGAACACCTTCCAGGCCCACCGGCTGAGGGCGAACCAGATGCCCAGCGGGATCCCGATCAGGAGCGCCATCACGGTCGCGAGGCTCACGAGGACCAGGGTCTCGACCGTGGACTGCCAGAGCCGGAGATCCCACAGGAACAGCAGGCCGGCGAGCGTCAGGAGCCCGACCTTGCGCCCCCCGACCTTGTAGGTCGCCAGGGCCGCCACCGCGATGACCGCCCAGGGCGGCACCGAGATGAGGGCCGCCGTCAGCGTGTCGATCCCGTTCGAGACCGAGCGGCTGACGGCGCGGGTCAGCCAAGCGCCATGGTCGGTGAGCCAATCGAGCCCGTCGTCGCTGAGCGTGTCGAGGGGAAATTTCGGGACGTTCCAGTCCATCCTTCCGCTCCTGTGGGCTTTTGAAGGGGGGCGGCGCTGAGGGTCGGCCGACCGTGCGTGCCCGGGCGCGCCGCCAGGGCGCGGACGATGTCCCGGCTCGTGAGCGTGCCGATCAGGCGCCCGTCCTCGGCGACGACCGCCACGGCGCCTTCGTCGGCGACCCGGCTCATCACCGCGTCGAGACAGGTTCCCGCCGGCACGGTGACCGGATCGCGATCGAGGAGGCCCGACACGGTCTCGCCGGCACGGGCGGCGGCGAGCCTGTCGCGCCGGACGCGGCCGACGAAGCGGCCCTCCGGATCGGCCACGCACCACGACTCGGCGTCATCCGCCGCGACCGTCGCGCGCGCCTCGGCCACGGTGAGCGTCGGCGCCAGGACGACGGCGGCCCGGTTCGCCACGTGCTCGGTCCGCATGACCGCGGACAGGTCGATATGCTCCACGAAGCGCTCGACGTAGTCCGTCGCGGGCCGCGCCACGATCTCCTCGGGCTGGCCGATCTGCACCACCTCGCCGTCCTTCATCAGGACGATGCGCCCGCCGAGCGCGACGGCCTCGTCGAGGTCGTGGGAGACGAAGACGATCGTCTTCCTGAGCGTGCGCTGGAGGTCCTTCAGCTCGGCCTGCATGTCGCGGCGGATCAGCGGGTCGAGGGCGCTGAAGGCCTCGTCCATCAGCAGGATGTCGGCATCGGCCGCGAGGGCGCGGGCGAGGCCTGCCCGCTGCTGCATCCCGCCGGAGAGCTCGTGCGGATACTTGTGCTCCCAGCCCTTCAGGCCGACGAGGGCGATGGCCTCCATCGCGCGGTCGTTGCGCTGCTGGAGGGGGCGTCTCTTGATCTCCAGACCGAACGCGACGTTCGACAGGATGGTGCGGTTCGGCAGCAGGGCGAAGTGCTGGAAGACCATACCGAAGGTCTTCTGCCGGAACGCCAGCAGATCCTTCCGGCCGAGGCGCGTGACGTCGACGTCGTCGACCAGGATGCGTCCGCAGGTCGGTTCCACGAGCCGGTTCATGCAGCGCAGCAGGGTCGATTTCCCCGACCCGGACAGTCCCATGAGGACCAGGATCTCGCCCTCGACCACGTCGAAAGAGATGTCGCAGAGTCCGACGACCGCGCCACATGTCCGGGCAATGTCGGCCTTCCGTTTCCCTTCGGAGATCAGCGCGATGGCCTCGGCATGATTGGCGCCGAAGATCTTGCTCACTCCCGCTAAGGTAATACGACCCATGTGGTTACGACCTCTACGATCTATTGCATTTTCTCTGTCGGCGCTTGTTGCCCTGGGCTGGACGAGCCTTTTATCAATGACAATGAAAAGCTACCGGCGGGCCTCTCACGGGCTTGCCTTCCTGCGACGCTTTCTGGCTCGAAGACGACACGTCCGGAATTTTACCGTCATGAATTCACAATGCACTGCAGCATTGGCACCGATTTAGACAGACCTGAGAACTTATTGTGCAGGAACAGCCGCGTTCCTTCGCAGGCCCACCGCCCGCGGCGCGGTCTCTTCACGTGCGCGGTCCGGCGGGCATCGACTCGGTCGCGAAGGCGGCGCGGTCCGCGCCCGGTCGCGGCGTCGTCGGACCCGCGGCGATCAGAGACGCCGCCGATGCGCGCTGCGACGCTGGCACGCCGTATCCGGCGCGCACCGGTCGTCGAGGTCTGACGCCCACCGTCCCGGCGATCCGAGCGGGCCGTCGCCGACCGGGCGCCCTCGTGGGTGACGCCGCCGCATCGGTCGGGTGTCCGCCCGCGCGCGGTGCCGGTATCGGACCCGCTCCCGCGCGTCCGCACCGGAGATCGCCGGGCGCCTGACTCGGCGGCCGCGATGGGCTACGAGGCGTCCGGCCGAAGCAATGGGCGCTTGGATGCGGTTAGAGATCGAGCGAAAGTTCCTCGTGGCAGGCGATGGCTGGCGCGCGGCGGCCACATCCATTCGGCCGCTGAAGGACGGCTTGGTCGGTCATTTCGCGCGGGGGAAGGTCCGCGTGCGCCTCGACGGTGAGCGGGCCTGGCTCACGGTCAAGGGCGCCCGCGACGGCATCGCCCGCGCCGAGTTCGAGTACGAGATCCCGCATGCCGACGGCGCCGCCATGGTCGATCAGGTGTGCACCGGCAACGTGATCGAGAAGATCCGGTACTGCGTGCCGCACGACGGGCTGACCTGGGAGGTCGACGTCTTCCAGGGCTCGCTGGCCGGGATGGTCCTGGCCGAAGTCGAGCTTGCGCGGGCCGATCAGTCCTTCGCCAAGCCCGCCTGGCTCGGCGAGGAGGTGACCGGCGACCTGCGGTTCCGCCAGTCGACCCTGCTGCATCTCTGCTGCGAGGCCGGCCGGCCGATCACGATGGACGACGTCTTGCGGCTGCCGGTCGCCGCGTAGCGGGCGGGCAGGCGTCCGGTCGCGCCGCGCGGGTGACCCTGGCCGTACTTGACCTGACTCCGTGAGCCCAACGCCTCGACCAGGTGGGGATCGCCGTCCGCCGCCGCGCGCGGACGAGATCCGTGACTCGACCGAGTCCGGCGGCGATGCGCCGACGCTTCGCCGCGCGGGCAGCGCGGTCAAACACTCAACGTCCTCGGCGAGCCGGCGGCGACCCGGGCGGCGCCGTCGTGGTCGCGGGCCGGCCCGAGATCGCCGCCGCGGCTGCGGCCAGCCGCACGGCGCCGCATCTGCGTGAGGAACTCGCGATCGTCGGCGATGCGGCTCGGCCGGTGGCCCGACGAATCTGGTCCGCAGCCCGCACGGGGCACGCCGAACCGGCGGATGCGCGCCGCCGCGGCTGGCACGCGTCCCGCGCCGCACCGCGCAGATCCGTCGTTCTCCCGAGCCGATACGGCGGTGTTCTGCGTGGCGAAGCTCGAAGGCCGCGTTGCGGTGCAGTATCGATTGGTGCGGCGCTAATGGGATCAGTACTGAGCGGTCGGAGTTTCAACTGTTACTGTTGAAATCTCCGAGGAATCGTCATGGGCCTCACCGCCTTCGCCGTGTTCGTCATTCCGTGGGTGCTGCTCGCGGTGTTTCTGACACGGTCCCCTTCAGTGCTTCGCCTGGGGACTGCGCCGGCGCCCTGGCGGTACATCCCGACCCACAAGGAGATGGCCCGCGCCGACCGTCGCGCGATGCACCCGCATGACAGGCGCAGCCCGCAGCCTGGTGGGGTCCCGAGCCGGGACCAGCACGGCCGGACCGAGGCGGCCGCGGGCGGCGCGCTGGGCCCGAGCGTGGAGCCCACCGAGCCCGACGACAAGCTGAGCTAGAGCTGTTCCCGATCGGGCTGAGACGGGGACGCTCGCCGAGTCCGAGTCCGAGTCCGAGTCGAGCCCGAGCCCGAGCCCGAGCCCCGACTTCGGTCCGGGGGCGGGCTCGAGGCGCGGCTGTCTCGGCCGCGGGCGCCTCCTTCCGACTTGGGACACCGGAAGGGGCCATGACCCCGGCGGGACTCGCCGAGAGCCGCGCCGCTACGGCGCCCGGCACCCCGCCGCATCCGGAGCAGGAGCGATCACGCGCCGATCGTCGCGCGCGGCTTGCAGTAGCTGTCGCGCACCGCGGGGATGTCGTCGTAGCCGTCGACGGTGCAGAAGTACGTGCAGACCAGCCAGGCGGCCAGGGCGAGGCACAGAGCGCCGTTGTAGAGCCACAGGCCGATCACGCGCCGGCTCGGCAGGTTCGGCAATCCGACGACGGAGCCGGGCACCCAGTCGACCGCGAAGACGATCGTGCAGAAGGCACCCAGCACGCCGGCCATCATGACGGCGAGAGCCGTGGACGTCATTCCGCTTCCCCACCGCTGTGCCCGCGAGAGGGCCGGGGTGCCGCGCCCGCGCGATCGACGCGGGGACCACACCCAGCGACGGGCACGCGCAGCCGAAGTCCCGTCATGGCGCCCTCCTGCCCCGACGATCCACACCCCGGCAGCTAACCGGGACGGCGCCGACAAGTCGAGATCGCGTTTCGCGCGACGCCGCTGTCCGACGTGCCGGCTGCGTAGAAGACCCGAGGGGTTTGATGCCGCGAGGCTCGGCAACGTGCCTGGAAGGCTTGGTGGGCGCACTAGGGTTCGAACCTAGGACCCGCTGATCAAGAGGACTAGGCTCCGGGCACCAGGACACGCATGTCGTGCTTACCGGCGCCGTCGACAGCTTGATCGCGCTCTCGAAATTCGATGTACCCTCTGATCGTCGAACGTCGAGCACCGCTGAAATCGCTCCGCCTACTTACCGGGTGCTTACCGGGTGCTTACCGGAATGCGCCTCACCAATCAGACCGCCGCCGCCGCGCAGTTCCCGGCCGGAGAGGATCGCCTCGTCGTGTTCGACGACGATCTCCCGGCTTCGGTCTGCGAGTGAGCGCAGGCGGCTCGCGACAGTGGATCGTCCAATACCGCAATGCCATCGGTCTGACCAAGCGGGAGACCCTCGGTCGCGTCGGACTGCTCGCGGCTACCGATGCCCGGCGGGCGGCGAGCGAACGATTGGCGCGGGCGAAGCTGGGCGAGGACCCGCACGCCGAGAAGCAACCCGCGAAGGACCGCGCCTTGGTGGCCCTCGGAAATCTGGACATCTGCGAGACCACCTGAACCGCCCGGCTCCGGCCGCGGCGGTTTTTCGTGCCCAATGAACCCGTCAGGTTGTGCACAACCCAACTACAACGTGTCTTCGGCACAACACCTCACAACCGATGAGCCCCGCTGGCCGCTGCCACGCGGGGTTTTCCCGTTCACGGCCTTGCGATTGAATCTTTAAGTTGCAACGCTGAATCCGCGTCAACCGCTAGGTACAAAACTGAACATTCGCTCGTGGCCGCGGCGTTTTCGGCGCTGTTCCGTGGGCAATGGCCGAGCATTCCCTCGGTTAGTGGAAAACCTGTGCGTATCGAAATGCACAATCGGAACGATGTTCTATGCGCTTCGAGCGGATTGTAAGCCTGGGTGCGCTCTGCCAAGTCACGCACCAGATCAACCGATGCTTCCCGGGTCAGCCTAAAAGTCTATTCGACTGGCTGGTTACGCCTTTCTCCGCCGTTCGCTCTATCTTCGAAACGCAGGGCAAGCACCTGTGCAGCGATGTCGCCGTGAATAAATTTGAGATTATTTGCCAAAATTACGGCGTTTCTTATCACCACGAGTTCCCGCGTGACGCGAACGTCATCCCCTATATCACTCAAGAAGCATTAGAGACAGGAAAGAGCAAGCTCGCACACAAGTTCAACAAGATGGTATCCATGTTGAGCGAGCCGACGCCAACGCTTTTTGTCCGCTTTCTCGGTCACCACGGGGAGGCGCGAGCATGGCCCTACATGAATGACCCTGAGGTCATGAAGATCTCCGAGATCAACGACCTCTGCACCTATCTGGCGAGCCGCTTTCCGGCGCTGCCGTTCGAGATGGCCTTCGTCTACCTGCCGCAGTTCACGCAGCTCGAAGCGGACGCAGCGGCCGATCCGCGCGTGCATCTCATCCCGCTGGACAGGACGGCCAACACCTGGGCCGGGAACGACTCGGATTGGGACGAGATCTTCGCCCGCTTCGATCTGGCGATCCCGCCGGTGCTGGCGCAGGTCGCCGAGGCCGCCTGAGATCGCCAAGCCGCCGACAAGGCGCGCCGAGCGGGCAGCGAAGCCCGCAACGTCCTCGCCGGTCCCCTCGGGCGCATTGGCCTCCGCCGATGCGCCCTTCATCGTTTCAGGCTGTTCGGCCAAGTGGAGCGAGGCGATGCGCCATGAGGGTCGGTTTACTACAAGCGCCCAGCCCCAGAGGATATCAAGAAGCTGGACCTGAACGCCGATCAGCTCGAAGTTGCTCGACCTTCGCCAACATGGCGCTTCATAATATCAGGCAGCCAGATGCATTCGTGTCCAAGGTCGACGCCGGCGAGAAGCTCCTGCGGTGCTTATCCAGGGGATTGAAGGAGTTCGGCCCGGATCAGATCGGAGCTCTCGTCGAGGTGGTGTCTATGCTGAAGATGACCCCGTCGATCCTCCAGCCCGAGAAGGTCCCGGCCGCCGCGGAAGTCGTGCGGGTGGTCGAGGAGGCGCAAAGGGCTGCTGCGAATTAAGATAGCGCCATCGAAGCCCCGCCGGCCCGGCCGCGCGGGGCTCTTTCGAGCCTGCCTTGGCTTCGTGCTATCGAACCAACTCTCAAGCGAGCGCGTTTGTCAGCCTTCAACTCGAAGGAAGGGTCTCATGCGCCATCGCGTTCTCGCAGCCGCCGCCGTCTTCAGCCTCCTCGCAGGCGGGGCCTCTGCACAGGCTCCCGCGGCGACTCCCGCTACACCCTCCGCTCCTGGCGCGCCGGGCGTAGTCGCGCCGCAGAACAGCACGACCGGTAGCAATGGCGCCGTGACGGCTTCACCAACCGGGCAGCCGGCCGACACGATTTCTAACAGCTCGTCGTCCGCCGGGAATGCCAACCAGCCTGAGCGCGCTGTTCCTCAGGGCGGCGGCGGTGGCGGCAGCAGCAAGTAGCCGCTGAGCGCCATCATCTGCGCGCGCTTCCTCCAGCCCCGCCGGCACCGCCGCGCGGGGCTTCCATCGCTGACGAACGCGTTATCATTGACCCAGATTCGGCCCCACATCCCCCGAGGCTTGAATCTAGAAAGGCCCGCCCGGCCCCGGCGCGGGCTTCTTCGTGCCCTTCACTCAGAAATGTCTGATAGCGCTCCATCGCATTTTCACCGCGAACAATTGCCCCAAATAGCCGTTGGGCAGCTATGTCGGAGCCAAAAAGAACTACCGATATCCGGGCCGATCGCCTTCATCGCCGAATTGCGCTGACAATTGCGCTGGACGAACAGGTGATTGAAGCCCTTGCTATAACGGCGGCGACCCTCCGCAATGGGAGCGATCCTGGCGCGAGCGACTTAGATCAAGCCATCCGCACATATCGCATCAGCATCATGAAGCAGCGCGCGATACTAGGCGCGGCTGGGATTGATGTATGATGAACGCACGCCTCGTCTATGAAGTCCGTGGCATGCGAGCTGATGGCAGCGTGATCTGTCAATCCCGACTGCAGACTGGGCGCTTAAGAAGCTGCGAGATTTTTTGGCCAAGGGGTACAGTGACATCACTGTGCGCGATCCAGACGGACGCCAAGTCTCTGAAGCCGATCTGATCAACACCGTTGAGGGATCCGGTGCAGCGCCCGCGGAAGACGCGCTTCCCGCCGTCCCACAGATCAGCCGCCAACCCGCTCTGACGTAGGATCAGGCATGATTACCTAGATCGGAAGTGCGGGCCCTTCGTAGTCAATCGCGCGTCTTCAAATGCAGATTGTCGGGCCAGTGGCCACGACCACCTCAGGCCGCAGGCAGGGCATGGATCCGAGTCCAACAGATCGTCGGCCCTACGCCCTCGTTGTCGACGATGACGTGCTGGTCCGCATGACCGCGCTCGACATCTTGGAGGATGCGGGATTTCGGACCTTCGAGGCCGAGAACGCCGAGGAAGCCCTAGCGGTGCTACACGGGCACCATGTCTCGATCGTCGTCCTCTTCACCGACGTGAATATGCCGGGAGCGATGGATGGCTTCGGGCTGGCACGCGAGACTGCCCAACACTGGCCTCACGTGAGCATTCTGGTAGCCTCGGGGCGTCATAAGCCTGGTCCCGGCGAGATGCCGGAGGGGGCGCATTTCGTCGGCAAGCCCTTCAGCGCGGAAGTGGTGCGCGACAGGCTCAAGCAGATGCTTCCAGACGGTCAGAAACCTGATCCTTTGAAGGACTGATTGGCCTGACCCCGGAGACGTACCGGGCGAAGTGGGGCCTCCTTACGACTACCCGATGGTGGCTCCCGGCTATTCGGAGAGACGATCTGCCATCGCTACAAGCTTGCAGAGCCGTCACGTCAACCGCTCGGCCGCTCGAACCGCAGGAAAAGCGTAGATCCAGAAACGCCAAACCTCGTCGAGGGTTATCTCGCCTGACTAGAGCAGCGTCGAAGCGTGGCGCGCCGCCGCCGCGGAGCGCCACCGGGTGACGTTCCGGGGCAGCTCGCTGACCACTGAGCCATCAGTCTGCCTGCACTGCAAGATGCGGTCGACGTGACCCCGTCTGTCGGTGATTGGCGAGGGGCTCCACTCGGCTCTGTTTGACCTTGGTCAGATTCAAGATCTGAAGAGTGGTCGTTGGGAGCGGCGACAGTAGCAGTGGCGCGGATCGACGCTGAATCAGGGTCGATCATTTATGATCAAAATTGCAACCAGTGGTAAAATCCATCGGCTTCTGATTTATCGTAAGTGGCTAAGATGTTGGCTCGCGCCTGTCAGTCCTGTTTCAGCCGACAAAACTTTGCTGAAATGTGTCTGTGATTAACCCAGGGTAAACCCGCGGCTCTGGTTAATGCTTTCACCGCGAATCGGTGGAACCAGCCAGGAAGTAAACAGTTCATGTCCTCCATCACCCTGTCGGCCGCCACGCGCCAGAACCTGCTCTCGCTGCAGGATACCGCCCAGTTGATGGCGACCACGCAGAACCGCCTCGCCACCGGCAAGACGGTCAACTCCGCCCTCGACAACCCGACCAACTTCTTCACCTCTCAGGCCCTCGACGGCCGCTCCTCGAGCCTGAACTCGCTCCTCGACGGCGTCTCCAACGGCATCCAGTCGATCCAGGCCGCCAACCAGGGCATCACCTCGATCCAGAAGCTCGTGGACCAGGCCAAGTCGATCGCCAACCAGGCGCTCTCGACCCAGCTCTCCACCACCGGCACCGCCGCCAACGCCTACAGCGCCAGCACCGCCTCCCAGACGGTCCTGCTGACGATCAACGGCACCTCGGTCTCCGCAACGGTCGCCGCCTCCTCGAGCATCAGCGCCACCGTTGCGGCCCTGAACTCTGCGGTCAGCTCGGCCTCGACCGCGTCGAGCGGCTCGTTCGGCGCCGGCGCGATCTTCTCGGTCGACAGCACCGGCACCAAGATCGTCCTGAACGCCCAGGCGGACGTCGAATTCCAGAACTCCGGCAGCCAGACGGCGCTCGGCTTCACCGCCTCGGCGACCACCGCCTCGACCTACGGCACCGCCGCCAGCACTGTCGTCTCCAGCGACCTGTCGATCTCGGGCACGGCCCAGCGCGCCTCGCTGGCGAACCAGTACAACAACCTGCTCAACCAGATCACGCAGCTCGCCGGCGACGCCAGCTACAACGGCGTCAACCTCATTGCCGGCAAGGGCAATGACATGAACATCAAGTTCAACGACACCGGCAGCTCCAACCTCAACGTCGCCTCGGTCGACGCGACCTCGAACGGCCTCGGCCTGACCTCGATCACCAACTCGAACAGCTCGACCAGCCAGAACGGTCTCGGCAACTTCCTGCTGAACTCGGACGTCAACAAGACGCTGGCCACCCTGACCAAAGCCGACGCAAGCCTGAACTCCGCGGCGAGCACGCTGGGCTCGAACCTGTCGGTCGTTCAGAACCGCCAGGACTTCTCCAAGCAGCTGGTCAACGTGCTGAGCACGGGTTCGGCCAACCTGACGAACGCCGACCTGAACCAGGAGGCGGCGAACTCGCAGGCGCTGTCGACCCGTCAGTCGATGGGCATCTCGGCCCTGTCGCTGGCCAACTCCGCCCAGCAGGGCGTCCTCCAGCTCCTGCGGTAAGAGCAGTCTCCTTGATGGACATGACGGCCGGGGCAGAGCGACCCAGCTGCCTGTCATTCGATCCGCGCGCCCGGCCCAGCTGAGCGTCGACCGTTCAAGGTCGGCTCCAACCCTGCGCGCTGACAGCCTGCGCCGAGCGGGCTGTCCCTCCTGCATCGGGTCTCGCCGATGCCGCGCGTTCCGTCATCCCAGCAGCGATCCTGATCCGGACAGCGCGCGCAGCGAGCCCTACATGTCAACGACGCCTACTGAACAGCCGACGCGTCGGCCTGGCCGCCCACGACTCGCTGTGCACGAGCGGCGACGCAACAGCATCTCGTTTCATGTGCGCGACGATTTGCGCAGGGCCATCGAGCATCTGGCCAGGGTCAATGGGGTATCCCTCAGCAAGCAAGTGGAAGCCTACGTCGAAAAATGCGTCCTCGAAGACGTAGTCACACGGGCTGCAAATTACCCAGACTCCATTGATCCCGTCCTTGCGACGATATTGAACGATGAAGCTCCGGCGGCGAGCGCCTGAGGCATGGGCTCGCAAGAGTTCGGGAGCGGGGTGGTCCGTTGGCAGACATCGAGGGCACTCCTCGATGCGCAGCACGTCACCGGGCGACATTCCGGTTCAGCTCGCTGGCCGCGCGGCCGTCAGCCTGTAGCCGCGCCAGCGCGACGGCGGGGTGTCTCCCGGGCTTTCGGCCGGGAATGCCCACACGCTCTACCAACTCAGTGGCGGTCGACGGTTCGGACGTCTGCGCCGCCAGCACGCCAGGGCGAGGGTCCAAACGCGGCCGGGCGCGTCGAGACGATGGGACCTTCGGCATGACGCCGGGCTAGCGTGAGTCGCCGTCCACGACGAGTCCGCGGCACGCGGCGAGGTGCCACAAGCCTCCGCTCGCGGTCGGCGAAGGTCGCAGTCCGGTTTCAACCCGGTCCAGCCGCGACCCCTAGCCTGTCGGAAGCCCAGAAGCCGACCTTGCTGGCAGAGTGGTGCTCACGTGTCGGGCCCTAAAGTCACGCCGAGAAGATCCGCGTTATCTCGAAATTTTTCAATCGGGGAATTTCTGCGGTCCTGATCTGATTGTATTTTGGCACGAAGCTCTGCAAGCCCTCACTTGGCAATTGTCGAGCGAGTCGAATTTGTCGATGCCAGCTCCCGACGAAGCTGAGTGATCGTTCGGCAGTCGGTCATGACAGTTTCGCTTTTACCCGCGCGCGCTTGCATGATGTGCGCTCGATCGAAAGCGGCCGGAGCAGAGCTCCGGCCACCTCATTAGTTGAAAAGACGGTTGCTTACCGCAGGAGCTGGAGGACGCCCTGCTGGGCGGAGTTGGCCAGCGACAGGGCCGAGATGCCCATCGACTGACGGGTCGACAGCGCCTGCGAGTTCGCCGCTTCCTGGTTCAGGTCGGCGTTCGTCAGGTTGGCCGAACCCGTGCTCAGCACGTTGATCAGCTGCTTGGAGAAGTCCTGACGGTTCTGAACGACCGACAGGTTCGAGCCCAGGGAGCTCGCCGCGGAGTTCAGCGTGTTGCCGGCGCTGGTCAGGGTCGCCAGGGTCTTGTTGACGTCCGAGTTCAGCAGGAAGTTGCCGAGACCGTTCTGGCTCGACGAGTTGTTCGAGCTGGTGATCGACGACAGACCGAGACCGCTCGCCGTGGCGTCGACCGAGGCGACGTTGAGGGTCGAGCTGCCGGTGTTGTTGAACTTGATGTTCAAGTCATTGCCCTTGCCGGCAATGAGGTTGACGCCGTTGTAGCTGGCGTCGCCGGCGAGCTGCGTGATCTGGTTGAGCAGGTTGTTGTACTGGTTCGCCAGCGAGGCGCGCTGCGTCACGCCCGAGATCGACAGGTCGCTGGAGACGACGGTGCTGGCGGCGGTGCCGTAGGTCGAGGCGGTGGTCGCCGAGGCGGTGAAGCCGAGCGCCGTCTGGCTGCCGGAGTTCTGGAATTCGACGTCCGCCTGGGCGTTCAGGACGATCTTGGTGCCGGTGCTGTCGACCGAGAAGATCGCGCCGGCGCCGAACGAGCCGCTCGACGCGGTCGAGGCCGAGCTGACCGCAGAGTTCAGGGCCGCAACGGTGGCGCTGATGCTCGAGGAGGCGGCGACCGTTGCGGAGACCGAGGTGCCGTTGATCGTCAGCAGGACCGTCTGGGAGGCGGTGCTGGCGCTGTAGGCGTTGGCGGCGGTGCCGGTGGTGGAGAGCTGGGTCGAGAGCGCCTGGTTGGCGATCGACTTGGCCTGGTCCACGAGCTTCTGGATCGAGGTGATGCCCTGGTTGGCGGCCTGGATCGACTGGATGCCGTTGGAGACGCCGTCGAGGAGCGAGTTCAGGCTCGAGGAGCGGCCGTCGAGGGCCTGAGAGGTGAAGAAGTTGGTCGGGTTGTCGAGGGCGGAGTTGACCGTCTTGCCGGTGGCGAGGCGGTTCTGCGTGGTCGCCATCAGCTGGGCGGTGTCCTGCAGCGA